>WARP01000236.1_pt1 | contig 229135 bp, 202 predicted proteins | sample 4769151 | NCBI WGS metagenome assembly WARP01 (sample SAMN08893023, study PRJNA449175) | gut metagenome | isolation source: rumen sample fed with dry roughage | host: cow | place: India: Nagpur | collected 2016
TCGTTATATGTTCTAATTTCATTCTGACCTCATTATAAAAGGAGGTGCTAGTCCTACTAACACCTCGTGTATATACTAGTAGAAAATCAAAGTTACATGCAGATTTTTATTATCCCAATCATCATTCCCTGCCCCTTTAGCACCATAGCGAATGGTAAATCCTTCCTCTAATAAAGAAATTGGAATATCAAACTCAAAAGTATCAGTTCTCCAATCACTTAGTTTCGTTGAGCCTCCATGTTCAAATGATATTTCTGCAATTGGTGTATTTGATTTGTTATCTTTATTATCGTATATATAAATATACTCAACTCCATCATCTTTCTCATACACATCAAGTTTTATATTAATAATAACATGAGTAAAACCATTATTTTTAAGCCAATTTTTGGTTAGCCCTGAGCCCCAATTATTATATTTCACTACATCATACTTATTATGTTTAAATCTACCAGTATCATTTATTTTGTATGTTGTATCTCTAACCAACTAGATCTCGTACACGCGACTTGAATTTCCAACATATCCTGCGTCATAACTTTTAGCATAGATTTCAAACTTGTTTTGCATTTCAGCCTTCACTTTAGGAAATCGATTTGGAATAATTTCCCAAAATGGAACTAATCCGTTATTTCCATATTCAACAATTATAGGAGATGAACTCACTGAGTTGATCCATTTCGCATAATCTGAACTCATATTTCCTGGTGTGAAACTTGAAAACTCTGCTCCTCCGACGGCACGTGCGAAATATGTAGATTCTAGTTCTGATGCACTTATTGTAGTTAGTCACCTCGAATACATAATTTTGTAAATCTAATTAATCAATTTATTATAAACTATTTTAAGTTTATTAAACACGGCACATTTGTCATATATTTTAAGAAATACATTCAAAGTGCTTTGACTTTTTTCGAACCGAACATTTTAATTGTATGTTTTATTTAAGAATGATTAATCGTGAAATGTTTAACTCAAGTTTGAAAAGAACCCCATAACTCTCTTCTTAGTTCTTCGACAAGGTTGTTGTTTTCGTCGTCTTTTTCTAATTTTTTCTTTTACGACTTTATTATCAGTCAAATACCATTATTCTGCTTATCCGTTCTCGAGAACTGCTTTTAGCAAAAAAAAGACACAAACTGTGTCTAATTAAAAGAGTTATTTAGATTCAATCCAATCTAATCGGGCAATTTAGCTCCATAGTTTAGGGGATAGTAATTAAAGATGTCAAGAGTTACTGTTAATTATTTTGAGTGCTTAAATAAGTAAGTAAATCTTCTTCCTTCATTGGTCTAGCAAAGTAATAACCTTGTGCATAATCACAATGGATACTACGTAAGTAATCAGCCGTATCCAACTCTTCGATTCCTTCAGCAACCACTAGGTATCCAAGTTCCTTAGACAGATTGATGGTTGAAGATACGATTTGCTGGATTTGTGGCTTAAACATCAAGTTCTTCATGAATATTCTATCCATTTTTATGATATCAATTGGAAACTGTGTTAAATAGGCAAGAGATGAATACCCTGATCCAAAATCATCTAAGGAAATCTTAATCCCTTTTTTGGCTATCATCGAGAGAATCCTTCTGGATTCTTCTGGATTCTTCATAATTTGGGTTTCTGTGATTTCAAACTCAAGTCTCGTAATATCTGCTTTATGTCGCTCGATAGTTTCCATAGAGCGTTCAAAAAATTGTGGATCTAATAAATTTTTAGAAGATACATTGATTGATACCCCGATATCATAATTCAAAGTACTTAGTTTATCCAACATTGAAAGTGCGGTATCCAAAACCCAATCTGTCAGTAGATGAATGAGTTTGGTTTCTTCAATCAGTGGGATAAAACGATCTGGTGGTATGTTGCCTTTTTCTGGATGATTCCATCTAATTAAAGCTTCTAAAGAATGTACTTTGTTTGTTTCTAAGTGGATTTTGGGTTGATAAGCTAAGTAAATTTCTTTCTCTTCTATCGCTTTTTTAAACCCCGCAACCAATTCAAAGTCTTGACGTTTTCGTATTTTTTCATTTTGATATATAAATGAAGATAGATTATTTACTTCAGCATGTCTAGCAGCGATATCAGATTCTGTAAATAATGAAACGTCTGCAGCATCTACATCTCCATTGTATTGGGATGCACCTAGTGCATAATCAACATAAAGAGGAATATGATTAATCGATCGCGCTTTATCAAGTATATTCTCAATATAAGTGACGTCTTTCTCAATCGTTGTTCTCTCCATTACAGCCCGTAATAAAGATTTATCTGGTTGTATGACAAAGATGTCTCTAGATTGGTGGGTCAAATCAAAGTAAATGTCTTTCATTAATTGGTGATAGACATCAATCCCTAGTACGTCAGCGATATTTATATTATTTGAAATGATTACTGAGAAAACCGATAGGTTTCGAGAAGTAATATGCCTAGATAAATGTCTCAAGTAATTCGTATTTGGAATACCTGTTTCCGAATTTCTTGAAGAGAGCTCATCAATCTTATCAACATTGCTTCTTAGTATGTTTGAAGCATACCCACTAATAAACCCTAATAAAGAAAAAATCAGTAGTCGATAAAACCAGTTAAAAAACACTTGTTGGGTTCCTTCAGATACTTCAAGAGGCATAATCGGACCCATAAGTATCCCGGCAACGATGCCTGTTAATAATCCAATTTTAGGACCCAAGAAGATTCCGCTAATTAATATCGGAATATACATGGTATGAGAATAGACGTATGTAATCCCACCAGTAAGATAAACCAATAAGTAAATAAGTGGCAAAGATATAACTACAGTAATGCTAGCAGTTAATTTATTCTTTTTTCTGTTTAACCAAAGATCTGATTCTTTCTTATATAGTCTAATTGGCATACTAAAACCCCTTCTGTAAGCGCTTTACTATATTATACAACATTTTATACATGTTCGCACTAAGATTGACTATATTCAATCAATATTTAAGAAAAAAAGAAATCTCTTGCGAGATTTCTTAATTAACTAGATGTTCATCAAAACTAGTGTAGTCATCATATAGGCCCCATTGGTCCCCGATGGTTGATTCTTCGATTACAATCGCAAACTCACGAATGATTAGTCTTAAAGCACCTGGTTGATAATAGTACTTACCGACAATTTCTCCAGTAGAATCAAAGTTTGGTAACAGATAGTTTGAATGATTCCAAGGCAATTGTGTCCCACCCGAAGCACCTGTCTTCAAATAAATGTTATACGTATAGCGTAAGCCATTCTTTAGTGTCTCTGTGTTTACACCGCTGTATTTTGGTGCAACTACGCTAAATGAATAAACCCCTGCTGTGTTACGAGCAAATGTTTGAATGTAGTTATTGGTTCCTGGTGGCAATGGGAAATAGAACATGGTTGCTTGGTTTTGAATAAGGGTTAGTGGGGTTCCTGGATTATTATCTAAATCGGCACCAACATAGTCTATGACACCACCTTCATAAGGATAAGTGATATCACCTGTTGGACCTACCACTACTGGATAAGTAACCCCTTGTTTCAAGTAGTAATTCTTCATATTGATCAAGATAGCACTATTCTTGATTGGAGAAGTTGCATCCCCTGCATCAACGATTGTGCCATCTGCAAATCTAAAGTGAAGCGAAAAACGAACGGTTAAGATGTTGGTTAAGTCAAAGGCAGTGACGTCGTAATACACAATTCTTGAATCGGCTAAATCCACATATAAATCAACTGCTGATTCAACAACTGCTTCTGGTAATACACGGTATCTTACCACTGTATCGACTTCTTCGTCAAAGGTACTATAATCTGCCCTTAATTCATCTGTCCAAACGTTTTCTCCGACTTGTCGTTGAATGATTGCGCCAAATGGTAAGCTGAATGTTGGGCTAAAATCGCCAATGTTGATTTCAGATGAAACAAACCCATCCACTCTAAAGTATCTTACGCCGTCTGTATCTGAATTGTTGTAGAAAATCCCTTCAAATACGACACGAGGGTCATAAACTGAACCAGTAACGATAGAACCATCTGCATTGATTTGATAGATTTCAGGGTAATAGATGACGATTTCATCACCAGCTTTAAAGCTGATATCTTGTAGGTATGCATTGATCCCTAAACTCTTTTCAATATCGATGTCACCAAGTTCAAAATATATATCGCCTTCGCGGTGCAGTTTAAAAGCATAATTCTTACTACCTGGTTCTAACAAATAGGTAATATCTATTTCAAAGAATTGATTTTGGAAGAACTCAATCTTATCCGGAGTAGGCGTATAAAGGCCATTTATGTCCGTTATGGTTGTAACAACATCGCTATATAGGTTAGCATAGGCAAATAAGAAATCAATTCTAATTGCTGTCATTAATGCTTCACGTTCAACCAAGATTAGATCATTAAACTGTTGGTTACCATTTTTGTACTTTTCAAATCCTGGAAGGTCTCTTTCAGTAATTGTATGAATAATGGTATCTTCATTCTCACCAGTTAACGTAGAATAGGTAAGTACATATTGTCTCTTACCTGAGGCAGTATACTGATACAGTATGGTAGCATCTGTTAGTTCAGAAAACGGTGAAAGTGTGAGTGTACTTAAATAGTTTCCATCCAACCAAAGTTCATAAGATTCTACATCATTCACATAAGTAAGCTCTGTTTCGATGGTATTTGGAATAATTGAGAGTCCTCTTGAGGTAGATAATACGCCATTAAATGTAAACCCAAATGTCATAAATGTTTCAAATGTGATGTTTCCAGTTGGCAAATCATATTGAGTTGTAAATACGGTATTGCCTTCTAAATCAAAGGAATAAGTCGGATAACTAACACCCAAGACATCCGCACCAGATGGAGATGCTTTAGTAAACTGAAGCGTATAAATTTGTGACCCTTTGTAGTAACTAAATCCAATGGTATATACACCACTTTCTAGGGCATCACTCAGCATCATTTCAAATCCGAATATACCAGAAACATTAGGTGATATTGAACTGCTGTAATACATTGAATCGATTACGGTTGCACCCTTCATCAAATACCTAATTGTCATTGTATGACCTTCAGAAAGTAGGTTTGTTGTGTCGTCAAAGACCGCTTCAATTGTTCCATTTGGACTCATTTCAAATTGACTTGATAACGTATAATTTGTGCCTGATAGTGTTGGAACTGTAACTTGGTTATCGCCATCTAAGATAATATCGATTAGGCTCACGGCTAAGGTATCTGTTTTCCTACGAATGATGATTTCATAGGTCGTTTTATAGGTATCTACTAAACTCTCATCCATTGCGGCAACTTCAGCATAAACGGTTAAATATAACTTAATCTCATTATTTCCATCAAAGGTTTGATTTAAAAACTCAACCTTATAATCTCCACCAAGTTGATTAGTGGTTCTAGCTATATAAGAATTCATGAACGTTTCATGATCGTCAGTTAGACTGTTGAAGTTCGCGATTGCTGCATTTTCTGAAAGTGTTGCACTTTCCACTTCATAATTCACCGTATTAGAAGGAAATGCCGATTGAGATACTTCAAATGTAATTTTGTTATTGACTGTATCCAATGTTCCACCCTCTAAGGTCGGGCTAAACCCATTAGGATCTACTAAGACCAAATCCGCAAGCGAGGTTCCAGAAATAGGTAAAACAGAAGATTTATCTGCGAATTTAACTTGGAACATCGATCGATACTTACTTAATAGTTCACTATTACTAATAGGGTCATTAATCAAATTATCATTTCTTGGATTGTCTAAATCCACATATTGATATAAGTCTTCATTAATATCAAAGAATTTATCAATTGCAATATTTTGAGGCAAGACAGCCCCTGCTTCTCTACCTTTAGATGAGGCAAGCACGTACATTGCTTGTCTAGTAGACTTATAGTTTGAGCCACCAGATTTAAATCTATCGGCAAGTATGTCAATGCTGGCTTCATAAATATAGTTGGATTGTGCAGGGTCTTTAAGAGGGAAATCATTATCAAATATATAAGTTTTGGTTGTCTCTAGTTCATTGTCTGTAACTACCTCTGCGCGATAATCTGTTTCAGAAATCGTCGAAAGAGTAATGAGAGTTGAACGATTATAGTTGTTAACACTATAGGTTGCAGTATTATTCGTATAGGTCAATCCGCTTACATTTGAACTGGTCAGACCGAAATTACTTAAGGCTCTTTCATTGGATACCATTACAGAAGTAGACGGCAAACTGACACCCGTATACTGTGTATTTGATCCCGATATTGGAACTGTATTGTTTACATTATTTGTGATGTAACTGTAGTCAATCAAATTAGGATCAAGATAGGTTCCAACGTATCTTGTCAAACCTTGGTAGTCTAAATAATTTACACTGTTACCACGAACAGCTGTTACTTCATATGAATAACCGTACCAATTGCTTGTTCTTTGTATCGTTAAGTCCAATCTAGAGGCACTTTGAATGGTATATCTTCTGGTTGTTTGAGCAGGAAGATATCCAACAATACTGGATGGAGATGTGTCGTTACTTCTTGCTGTATAATAAGTATCTTCTCTACCAGGAACACTAAAACGATAGTAAATAAAGCTACCTAAAGTGTTTTGGTCAGTACGACCTACCATGTCGATTGCCTCATCCATATTAAGAATGTTGATGAAGTTTGTTGATTCCATCAATCCGTAAGTACCACGTTGTAATCTACCAAATATACCCCCAAATCCAGGTTTGTTTGCAATATTTCTCGAAGTAATCCCTGATGGGAATAAGAATGCATCGTTATCTGGATAGAAATAGGTAGTATTAGAGATTTCTTTTGAGTTAGCATAACTAAATGATGAATACTGAGATCTCTTCGCTGCTTTAACCTTACCATAGTGAACGGCTGTATCAATATCAACAATCGTTACAGGAATCGATGTACTTGCTGTGCTACCAACGATATATGTCCCACCAACGATACCACCGGCAACATCAGTCGAACTAACAACGCCGTGATTAAGCATGCGTTTCATTCTAAACAGACCATAACCAACAACGCCACCAGCCGATGCGAAAATACCAGGTCTTTGTGCAAGACCAGTTGAGCCAGTGCTATATGTATGAATTGTATTTGTAATGGCTGTTATATTACCAAAGTTTAAACCATTTGAAACGAGACTGCCAGATACTGGGTCTTGTGACCCTGTGACGTTTGAAGAAAAACGTTTAACGGCATTACTACTAGTTGCATTATCAGTTCCTGCAGTTATTTCCAGTCCTAATGCTACTCCAATAATTCCACCTACACGAACATACGCATTGGCTTTGGCGTAGATGTCTCCATTATTAGAGGTATCTAAGACTTCTGCAGTGATCGAAGCACCTTTACCATAATCCGTTAGGATATTGGCGTTAGTATCTGCCATTAAAGCAGATATACCTCCTAAAACAATGCCACCAGTGTAGGAATAAACTAATCCTGCAAATAGCGCGGAACCAGATAGCGGATCTGAACCTGATGACACGTTGGTTGTACCAGTACTAGTATTTGTAAATACGATTTTCCCCATGTTGGCAGAATCTTGAATGTCATTATAGTTTATCGTAGAAATACCACCAGCAAACGTGTTGGCTGTACCAATGACTGTATTGGAAATATCTCCAGCACCACTAATGTCACCTAGGTTAATACTGTTAGTGATTCTTCCTACGTTTAGGTTAACGAGACCAGCAACATATAAGTTTCTTGAGACAAAGTCGCTCTGAAATGATGAAGCGCTACCGGCAGTTCCTGAGTGACTCGTAATTGAACTTGCCCCTTGAAAATCGGTAATAGTGATTCTACCTTTGTTGCTGACATTTTCCATTAAATAGGCTCTTGAGTTCGCAGTATTATATGGTAACACATAAGTGACACCAGCGACGAACACTTCAGAGGCTGTGTTATTGATTTTTAAAAGTGAAATATTTGAAGAAGACGTAACATTTGTATAGTCTACTTTTGGAGTCAATGTAATCCCTGCTACTTGAAGTAGGTGTCCTACTTCTGTGATATTTGTACCATTACCGATCGTGATTGACCCACGGTTATCAACATATTTCAATTCTTTATCTTGAGTTGATAATGAGACAAAGAATGGCGCAATCTTAATGGTTGTGATTGTTAAGCCTTTAGAGTTGATGAAGTAACTCGAATCATAAGTAAAATCAGCAGTGTTATAGGCTCTTGAAAGAACGACACCACCAGTGGTTTTATCGAGAATCGTTGCTGAATAGTAAATGTATTGATTATCCGTACCCATATCAAAATCTGTGAACAAGTATGTACCACTATTGGTCATATAGGAGAATTCTGACTTGGTCTGTGTCGTAGATGCCACACCAATACCAGCTGTATAGAGTTTGGTATAGGTATTTACATAGCCACCACTCATGGTGCCACTATTTTGCCATCTACCATTTCTAAATACATATTCTTCGTTAACTGTCCCTGGGAACTTAACGTCAAAGATTGTAAACTTATTGCCTAAAACCTGACCAAATACACCACCTAGGTAGTTTTCTACTTCTCCTAGAGATTTACCAGTAAATTTAAGCGCGTTTATTGTACCGTGATTGGTTAAATATAAAATCGAATGATTGGTACCAGAAGCATTGGTGATTTCACCAATAATTCCCCCAGTTCTATTCGTCACTTTTGTCCCTGAAGTCACATTAAATGTTTTACCGTCGATTAATCCAACGCTACTTACTGCCCCGAAGTTAACTGAGTTTGTAAGTAGTAATGTTTGTGAAGCAGTTGCGCCGACAATACCACCAATAGAGAATGTCGCATTAATCGTTAGCCCGCCAAAATCATGTGAGTTACCATTAATGTTTCCTAGGTTTGCATTGTAAGTTACGGATCCACTAGCAAGCCCAACGATGCCACCAGCATACGTCCTACCAATGGCTTTATCTCCTAAATTGATGGCTGTATTAGAAACCACGTTTGTGATGGTTCCACCACTTAGAGAACCAGCAATTGCACCGATATTAAATACCCTACCATAGTTGGCTAAAGTATCTGTTAAGGTAATCGTATTATCGATTAAGTTAAGGTTCTTAACTATACCTGATGACCCAATCGTACTAAAAAGACCCATGTAGTAGTTTGAACTAATAATGGTTGGTTTTGTGATATTGAAGTGATAGATATAGTAGTTACTATTCGTTGGACTAGATGAATAATTGGATGTCCCTCCAATAAATTGACCATTAAATGGGGTTTTAGGGGCTGTATATCCAGAATAATTTTGCATATCTATGTCATTGACTAATTTATAGGTTGCTTCATGATAGTTAACACCACTTTCGTGAGCGGAGGTCATATCAATCATTTTTCTAAACATCATTAGTTCAAGTCCATTACTGATTTGAAAATGATCTGTGTCATAAGTTAGCCCAAATAAGGATGGGTATCCATCTGATACATAATAATACCACATGATGGATTCATTATAAAGTGTGTCCAGTGCTGTATCATTAATCTTAATTGGTTCAGATGCACTTACAAGCCCTGACCTAAACTGGCTTCTAGTGTAGACATAAACTGTACTATTTTGTACTGTTGAAGTTACATTAGGTACCATCGTTTGATCATAACCAACATTTTCAATCGTACCTGAGTTGGTGTAAAAGAATGGTTTAGTCTCAAAACGAGTCGTAATCAAAGGCGAAATAACATCCGATGATATGATGTAAGAGTTATAGATTTTACCTGTTGAAGCGTTTGTGTGAACAAATCCACCAGCTGTATATGTATTATAAGTGGATTGTGAGAACTGAACATTAAATCTAATACCGGCCAATGATGTCCCGGTTTGATTGGTCTTAGTGTCAATAACACCAATGTTATAGATTAAGCCCTCATTGACGCCAACAACCATGGAAGATTTTGTAAGACCTTCTGGGGCATCCATCAATTCGTAAGTTGGATTAATGAGTGTGAAGTTTTTAACGACACCTGTCACACCGACATTAGAAAACATTGAATAACTTTCAATGAGAGGAAAATCTTGTAGGTTTTCACCTTCTGCGTCTAGTTTATGAACCATTGTGATGTAGTTATAATCTGACAAATAAAGGTTCGATATGGTAAAGCCTTGCCCATCGAATGTCCCTGTAAATGGCAATAATCTATCGTTTACAGCATCTGGTAAATCCAGATCAATTCCAATTGGATTAAACCTTTTCGCAACATAACTTGAATAGTCAATGTCATCTACCAAGATATAGTGCTGATTAAGCATAAGCTGTATGGTTTGATAATGTGGTTCATTTAAGACGTTTTGTGATTTTGACCAGTTATAGGACACAATCATCGAGAAGTTGTATAAGTCTTCTGCATTCTCAATAGCGATACGTCTGCCAGCGATTGCCGTTGTGAGTCTTGACACTAGATTCGAATCTCTCTGTGAGGTCGTAATACTAGTGTTATTCATCTCTTCAACGATGATGGTTTGAAGAACTGAAAACTTAGTAGTTGCTTGATCAGCAGTGATTGAATCTATTTTAGAATTATCGATGTTATAGTCAAAAAATCCATTGTTAAAAACGGATGTTTGAATGTTAGGTTCTTGAAATACTTTTTTAGATGGCATGAGTTTGGCGAGATTAAAAACGATAATCCCGGCAAACAAGATAACCAATAGTGATGAAATTGTTCGTTTAAATAGTCTCATTCTACCACTCCTGTTCATCCCATGGTCTATATGGCATACCCCAGTTTATCAGCGGGCCACGCTCTGATTGGACGGCTTCGATGATAAACCCTAATTGAAGGGTATATTTTTCTTCATAAAGATTGAATGGTGTTAGACCGAAATCCACAATAAATGGAATTTCTAGTTCAGTGGTTTCATTCACTCTTTTTACTCTGCTTGTGTAATAGAAATACCCATCATTATTACGGTTATCATAAAAGTAAGGGTTGGTGCCATCATTCGTATCTTTATAGTTAAATGGCATAGGTTCTGCTTGAGTGGTCGCAACCTCTACGGTTTTCCCACCCGATTGATAGGTTAAGGTCAACTGTTCATAAGGCGCAATTCTAAAATACGTATCCACCGTACTAGCAATCTTAATAACCACTCTAAACTTTGTGATAAATAACGGGTCTGTTGGGGTTGAAAGATTAATCTTATAAACCCCATTTTTGAAGAATGGGTTTTCGCCATATGGATGGGCATCGTAATAAACATCCCCTTCATATGGGTAACCATCGTTGTCATAATAGGCTTCAATAGACACAACAACATCCCCAACCAAAACAGGTTTTGTATCTGTCTTTAAACTTGATAACCACCCAGCTAAACTAATGACTAAAACGGAAGTCAATAGTACTACGATTAAGCTGGTTTTAATGATTAATTTTTTTGTCATCCTATTGGCCTCCTTTCACCTTATTGATTTTCAATTTGATTCAGCGTGAGTTCAAATTGAGTAATGATAATGGATTCACCTTGAATGGTGTAATCCAAACTAGGTTTAACATATATTTGAAACAGAAAATCATAAATGGCATCACTAGCCATTTCATAGTCTTCAAATAAAGACACATTGGTAGTTGATAAGTTTATTTCGGATTCTAGGTTTGTATTAGGATCTAAATAACGAATGCTAAGTAAATTAAACAAAGCTGGATCCGATGGAATAATATCTTTGATGTCAATCGATAAATAGCCAGTTATGGATCCTGTGTTCTCAACCACGATTTTATAAGAGTATACTTCTCCTGGAATCACAGCCCCGAAGTCTAGACCTGCTTCTGTAATCACTGTATAAGTCCCATCGTCTAACGTGCCGTCTTTATTAGAATCAACACCTTGATAAAAGGTGCTTTCCATTGTTACGGTGCCCGATTCAATCAAAATAGGGTCTGATTTAAAAGTGGAAATGATCCATGCGAAAACAATGCCTGATAATAAAATGACGACAGATACTAGCATAATGATTGAAGCGATGAAGTTTTGTTTTCTCATTTTATCATCCTTTCTTGTCTTATGGATTGACTTGATAATTAACCTCACCTAAAGTTTCCCAGTCAACGAAGTGACCTTGTTTAGCTTCAAATGAGAATGTAAAAGATAAAGGGTTTAATGCATGATTATTTGAAAACTTATATCCATCTAACTCTAGGTAGGATAAAAGTGTAATAATCTCAGAATCTGGGCTGATGATGTATGCGCCTTCTTCTAATGTAGACTCTAGGCCTTCATAATAATACTTTTCATCGGTCTCATCATACCGCCAACCTTCTCCGAGTGTGTAAAAATCTGAACCAATCATGTCTTCTAAAGACTCTGTCCCAAAGACAGCTGATGCAACTTTCACACTAACCCTAAGTTCGGTGTCAATCGTAGAGATATTATCAAGCGTGATTGGGGTATCAATTAGATTTACGCCTGGCATGATATACCCAGTTAAAAATGAACCAGATAGATTGTATTCAATTTCTCCAATAGTCATATTTATGTCGCTTGTTTGTTTTTTATCTGAAAAATAAGCTTGAATGACTACGACTAATAAAACCAGCGTAGATAGAAAAGCGATAATAGAAAACATTAGTTTTTTCATGCTATGTCCTCCTTAGAATTAAGGACGACAACCAGTTTTCCTAGTTTCAACTGCCCTGCTTGATAAGCACTTAAAGCTGTATTAGAGTCAAACACCAAACGAAACTTAATTACTAATAACTCACCTTCCACTAAGGATTGTTCTGATTTGAGAATTAACTTACTTTGAAGATTAATAAGGTTTTTGACTCGATAAAGATTAAGCGTTTGTCCACCAATTGTGACTGAGTCTAAGTTATTCGGTGTAAGGGTAAGGGATTGGTTGTTAATGGATACTGCCCCATTATCGATATAAAACACATCCCTCATGTCATAATTCGTATCAATAGTAACGTTTGTAACCGGATCTAGAAAGACATCTGCCATTACAGAAACGTTTGATTCATTCTTAATGATGATTTCAAAATCATAATAATCACCAGGTACTGTATTAGCAAAAAAAGCCTGAATCTCAGACTCTGTTTGAATGATTTCTGCTGCTCCACCATTTTTCTTTAGGTTTAAAGTAATGTCTGCTTGATAATCACTGACTGTAACAACAAACCCATCTAAGCCTACTGATGAGGTGATCGCAAACCATGCATAAGAGGTCACTGTTAGTAAAAGCAATGACAAAACAAACATTGATAGCGTAATGCTCATTGACTTACTCTTCATGTGTTTCGCCCCCTTCTACTATTAACATAGTTAACACTTCTTTTTACGCTCAAATTATACCATCAAAAAGGTCTTCTAGTCAATTTCAGGAGAATAGATGAACGAAATATAAAAAAAGTGTACATTCTACACATAATTATGGAAGAATACACACAATGTTTTTAGATAAATAGCAACAAGCTCACTGCCATCAATGCCATACCTAATACCAATCCATAGATTACTATATGGTGTTTACCATACTTTTCAGCAGTAGGTAAAAGTTCATCTAGAGAAATATAAACCATAATTCCTGCTACAAAGGCAAAGACAAATCCGGTTAGACTATCCGATAAGAACGGTCTTAAAATAAAATATCCAACTAATGCTCCTATTGGTTCTGATAACCCTGATAAGAAGGCATACCCAAACGCTTTCTTTTTCTTTTTCGTCGCATGATAAATTGGAATCGCGACGGAAATACCTTCTGGTATGTTATGAATTGCGATTGCGACTGCAATCCCAATCCCTAACGATGGATTTTCAAACGCTGCCATAAATGTTGCAAGGCCTTCAGGGAAGTTATGAATTCCAATGGCAATCGCACTGAATATACCCATTCTCATTAATGCTCCTTCGTTTGGTTTTGATGGGTCCACTATCTCATGAGGATTGACTTTATTAGGCACAAGCCAGTCTATTAATCCAATTGCAAATATGCCTAAGAAAAAAGCAACAGTCGCGTATAGATAGCCCTTTTCCATACCATGCTCGAGTATTAGTGTATCCCTACCCTTAGCGAGTATTTCCACAAATGAAACATAAATCATCACACCTGCTGAAAATCCTAGTGCAAAGGAGAAAAACGTATGACTTTTTGATACTTTATGAAAAGCTAGTAATCCACCTATTCCAGTAGATAAGCCAGCAATAACAGTTAATCCCAATGCAATCCAAAAATTACTCATATTACACCTCATTTCTTTCTAAAATATGCTTAATTATATAATTTTTGAATATGAATTTCAACACTAATGACAAAAATTATAAATAGTGATTGTTGATTCTATGAATAAGACCATCCGTTCAATATTATACAAACTAATTCCAAAAAAGAGATGCTATATGGCATCTCTTTTAGACGTAATCATGTTACTTTTTGACTGCTTTTACCGGATTTTTATCCATCTTTTTAACTAGTTTAGGGATGTATTCACGGTAACGGTAACCTAAATATCCAATTGGAATTAATAGTAGTAAGAACCACCATCCCCAAGGTTTCGAAGGTTTATCAAAAGCAATGGTACATTGTGAGAACTTAGCTGTTTCAAATGTTATCGAAGAATCGTTTTCATCATAGGTACTCTCTAAGACTTCTGCTTTCCCTTCTTGAATACGGATGACATGATAGTTTTTATAATCACGTGAATCTTCATCTAAGGTGATGGTAATAGAAACCTTCTGATTAAGTGAGGTTAATAAATAATCTTCTAGCCGTTGGCGCCTTCAATATCGCCTGTTGATAGATATTAACTATTTCGATCAACATCGCTTCAAACACGTTATTAATTCATTAAAAGTCGACTAGTTACAAGGCTATTATTTAGCTAAGCCTGAGGTTATCTAACCACTTAGTATCACTATATCTCTTCTAAAACGCCCAACTCAAACTTGGGCGTTTTTTCTTACTATCATAATACTTGAATAAATGTTATAATCTATAAACGACAACAATTTAAAAAAAGGAGATTTTATGAAGCAAATTGTAACCCTATTCGTAGTAGTGCTGTCATTATTTACATTGATGGCTTGTGGAAAAACAGATTCTACTACCTATGAGATTAAGATCAATGCGTCAACACCCACTGTTTATACAGTAGGGGATGAAATTGACTACAATGACTTTTTCGTCATAACTGATAGTAAAGGGAATACTATCACAACCGATTCAACTATGATCGATTCGAGTAAAGTGGACATGTCAAAACCTGGCACTTATACCATTCATATTGATTATAAAGGCATAAAAAAGGACATTAGCATCACCGTAAATGATGTAGCTGTTACTTACTCGATTGAGATTAACAATGCGACACCTACTCAATACACGGTTGGTGATCAAGTTGACTATGTCGACTTCTTTATCATTAAAGATAGTAAGGGTAATACCATAACTACAGAACTATCCATGTTAGATGTTAGTTTAGCAGATATGAGTAAAGCAGGTACTTATTTGGTGAAAATTGAGTATCAAGGTATTACAGAACAAGTTTCTATTACTGTGATTGAAGAACTCATTACTTATACCGTTACGATAGATACCACTAAACCAACAGAGTTTACACAAAATAGTGGTTCTATCAACTTTAAAGACTACTTCATTCTAAAAGATTCTAAAGGCCAAACAATTACTGTATTGGATTCAATGATTGACTCAACTTCGTTTTCTATCGAAACAATTGGTACTTATGAAATACACTTTAACTACGAAAACTTATTAGCCACAGTAGTTATTGATGTGATTCAACCAAAACCGATTGTAGCTTCCGATTTATTTATTAGTGAATATGGCGAAGGCAGTTCTTATAATAAATATATTGAACTCTTTAACGCTACCGGTAATGGGATAGACTTAAGTCAATACTCATTACAAGTATTCAATAATGCTAAAGAACCTGCTCAATATGAAGTTAGTTTAGATGGCATCTTGAAAGATGGTAAGGCGTTTGTGATATATAACGCTGCTGCAGATACTGCCATCAGTAGTATTGGTAACCTAAGTGATCCAGTTACTGAATTTAATGGAAACGACCCAATTGCCCTCTATAAGAATGGGGTATTAATCGATGTCGTTGGAATCATTAATCAGTCTGTTGCAGATGGCTATCAAGCAGGCGATATTGATAAGGCGACTAAAGACAATACCATCATTAGAAATCCTGAAATATTAGGACCTAACGCCACTTATACGCCTAGCGAATGGACAGTATTAGGGCGTGATATTTGGACAAACATCCATAAACACGTGATTACTGGCTATGTTACTCCAATTGAACCAGAAAACCCTGAAACACGTAAACCAGATTTATTCATCTCTGAGATTTTTGAAGGTAGCGGAGACTATCAAACCTCTAAATACATAGAAATCTACAATAATCTAGGTTATGAAGTAGACTTATCTCTTTACAGCGTATATTTATACACAAATAAATCTCAAGAGCCAAGCCAAGTTTTAAATCTAACAGGTCTATTAGGTAATCTTGAAACTTACGTAATTTATGCTCCAAACTCAAGTGAAGATATCAAACTAAAAGGAGACTTATCCAGTGAGGTTCTAAACTTCAGTGGAAAAGAAGTGATTGCCTTAGCTAAGAACGACGTGATCATTGACTTATTTGGGCGAATTGGTGAGGACCCAGGTAATTCTGGATGGCCAATGGATGATACCAAAGGTAGCGTTGATGTTACTTTAATTAGAAACCTTTCTGTCACAATGCCTTCTTCTAGTTTTATCGAAACTGAATGGATCATTTACAATGAAAACTTCTTATTCGATTTGGGCAAACATGGTGAAACAGAAAACACCGTTATCTCTGATTTTGATCTATTATTCACACTCATTAAATCCTTAAATCTAAATGACAAAGGAACCGCAACCGGTTCATCCCAAATTACGATTAAAGGAACTGTATTCATGGATGTTAAGAATGAAACAACTTTAGTCTATATTACAGATGGTAAGAACTTCATTAAACTTCATGGCGAAAAAATTCATAACTATACATCCCCAGATCAAGTCTATCAAGTGGTAGGTGATTATAAGTCATTCTTGTATCAACCAACCTTTGGCGTAACAAACCCTCAATCAGACATCATCGCAGTTAAGAGCGAAGCCCCTGTTGAAGAATACTTCTACAAGGAAGTATCTTTATCTGAAGTTGTCTCTCTTAAGAAAGAAAACTTCTTATATAACCTTGAACAAGGCTACCTACAATCGATGCTTAAAGTTAGAGGTTTCTTACAACTAGATACCCACAACTCTACACGATATGATTATGCCTTAACCGTTACTGAATCCTATACAAAAAACAATACTCAGTACATTAACAACGGTTTATACTTTAAAAACGATATCGGTGAACTTGAAAATTTCTTAATAGACTATGAAGTTGTAAAAGGGGAAGAAAATGTTGAAGTTGACATTTTCGGTGTATTATATGACTGGAATCCAAACCGTAAGAACTGGAGACTGTATGTTTCCGATGAGTTAACTTACCAAAACTTAGTTGGATAAGCCAAAAATTAAAACCTTAAATGACTAAATAAAAATGAGATGACATAAGCATCTCATTTTTTCATATACTATTTTTAAACTGATTTTAGTAAAGCGATACGTTCAGCAACTACTTCTTTTGACAATTGATGTTTGATCACGTATCTGTTTCGAGGATGGATTGAGCACTCAAAGCTACATCCTCCTAAATACTTATCTTCATTTTCTACACTTGTTAAGATTTGTTCATTACAATCAGGGTTTGCACAATTGATCTGTCTTTCACATGGGGTCCCATCAAAATGGTCTTTCCCAACGATCACATGTTCAACTTGATTGATTGGGACGCTAAGTCTCTTATCAAAGACATAGCATTTACCATCCCATAACTGACCTTGTGCGATAGGGTCTTTTCCATATGTGACAATACCACCTTTTAGTTGACCCACTTCAGTATGGCCTTCTGCTTTTAAGAACCCCGACATTTTCTCACAGCGAATACCACCCGTACAATAGGTTAATATCTTTTTACCACGTAATATGCTTTCGTTTTCTTTAATCCATTTTGGGAGTTCTCTAAAGTTTCGAATGTTTGGTTTAATGGCGCCTCTAAAATGTCCAACTTTATGTTCATAATCATTTCTAGCATCGATGATGATGGTGTTTTCATCTTGCATCCGTTGGTAGAAGTCTTTTGGTTCGACATATTCACCAGTTAGTTTCTTTGGGTTGATGTCTTCTTCTAAAGAAAGGTTTACTAACTCTTTTTTGATTCTAACATGCATTTTTTCAAACGCATGCTCGCTAGCTTCATCGATTTTGAAAACTATGTCTTTGAATCGTTCATCTGTTCTCACATAATCCATATATGCTAAAACATCATTCTTTAGCCCTGATAGCGTGCCGTTAATGCCTTCTTTTGCGACATATACTCTGCCTAATAATCCTTTACTATTGCAAAATGCATGGTGTGAATCTCTGAAGGTATCTAAATCCTCTATGGTGGCGTAGTGATAGTATAGTAATACGTAATAATCGTTCATATTAGTTCTTTGCTCCTTGTTTTATGTATTAATTTTATCATATAGAAAAAGCTCTTAATACGCAAAGAAAATGCAATGATTGTCGATAATGGGGCGGAGGTAACTATACCTATTCTACTGTTTTCTTCTAACGGTGAAGGTACGGTATTTTCCAAAGAGACTTGGCAAGGATTTCAGACTAATTTCGTAAGTAAGAACATCAATAGAACGATCATCATACTCGACTCTCCACATTATGTTCATGACTATGAATATGAATCGATAAGCACTGAAATTACTCTTTATATCACTGATTTGGCTGATTAGATAATTGTATAACCCCATAAGGTCTAATATTAGAAAAGCAAGCGTGAATTACTACCGCTTGCTTTTCTTAATGTTCTATTTCCTAAGTAGGTTTAACCATTCAACCCATTGATCATCATTATCTTCTTTGGCTTTATTTATTGCCTGATTTACATATGCTTCAATTTTCGAATACAAAATCTTCTTTAGTCTATCCAAAATGATTGTTGCACCAGGCCAGTTCAAATCTTGTAACCAAACTAGAAGATCTGGTAATAGGCTAATGATTTCACCATCGGACTTATTACTTATGACGATAGCACAACCTTCAGCAACATCTTTCCACCATATTTCATTAGTATCATAAAGTTCAACTTGTAATGGTGATATTAGCACTTTCAAATCATAATCTTTCCTATTTGATAATGCCTTAATTGCTCTATTTTGTTTTTCTTTGTTATTCCAATCTAACTCTAGCAATAGTGTTCGAATCTCACTAGTCATTTCATCATACCCTTCTTTTCTTTAGAGTAAATATCAGTAAATTATTCTTTATCAATTTATGAGTAAATAGACTTACATCATTTGTTAATCACTTATTCTATTATCGCTCATTTTCATAACACCCTAAGTGTTCTTCTAGTATTCTAGGGATTAGTTATCTAAAAGGTTTGTCACAAAAATTGCCTATTTAATCCCTATAAATTGCTAAATCGTTAACGAGGGTTTAAATCACTTCAAGATTAATAACTTTCCCAATAGTATAATACCCATCTAAGACGATATATAGTGTAATTGAATAAGTGTTTCCGGATTCATATTTCGATAATGATCCTCCACGGTGATAAGTATCAACTCTACTGAAATACTGTTTTTCTACTTCTGTTAATAAATCAAAATTGATATCAAATAGGATTCTATCCGTTTGTCCTTTAGTAATTGTAAGTGTGTTTGATAAAGGATTATATGTATCGTGATTAATTCTTATAACATCCTTACTGAAAGTTGTATCATAAATAACTAATACAATATCGTAGATACCAACCGTATCTATAATTAGAAAATCAGAAATATGTGGCATAATATCCATAGCATTATAATACCCATGTTGCTCACTATCAATGTTAAATGCATCTATAACATGACTAGATGGCGCGTCTAGAGGTTCAATTATCTTATTTGTGTCTAAATCATATTTTAAGTATACAACCTCACCTCTAATATTATAAAATGCCTTATACGGTATGACTTCAATCTCGATTGCTTTTTCGATTTTTAAGAAACCTAAATTGATTTCTACAACTATTTCGGTTGATCCTGGTTTTAATCCTGTAATGGCATTATAACCTTTGATATCAATATACTCGTTTGAGTCGGATTTAATCACTGTTTTATATGTAAACGCATGGTCTCTTATAGGTGTCCAACTGAGAAGGGTTTCTTCTCCTAAAGATACTTTTAAGTCGTTATTTCGATAAGGATTATCTATTCCATTTGTACTAATAAGTTCCAATGAAATATCCTCTGAAATGTCTTCAAGGTTATAAACAATAGGATACACCTCATAATCATCAAAAATGATATCTGATATTTGCACATCCCCATTAAACTCCCATTTATTCTCAAATAGAATATGAAGTCCTTGAATCAAATCATTCACATATGTTACATAATAATTTACACGTTGTTCGAGATGAGTTTGGTGATTTGGATTTTCGGACCAGAACATAGCTAATGACATACCAACTTCTAATTCAACTGTCCCAAGAACGATATCTCCAAGAATAAAATCTAGTTGATAGGTCTCTTCATCTATAAGTTCTATTGAAAAAGGAGATGATTCTACACTAAAGCTTTTAAAGACTTTATGCTCAATATAATACACCTCAAGACTCAATAAACGGATTTCATAAACACCTTCTGATTTCAAGGTTTCTGGAAAGGGCACTTTCAGATTTAAAGCGGTATTATCGGTGATATTCATTTTATTCTCAAACGTTACATCTTTGATTTCATAAGATGAGTTATTAATGAGTAGCACAACAGATGGGAAACTTATTTGATTATTATAGGTAGAATATCGATCCATGCTTACTTCAATTTCTATAATAATGTCTCTATATGTACTCACATATGCGTGTTCAACATTCTTTTGAACATATATGTCTTCGATAACGGGGGTGTAGGATTTCAATAAGTTTAGATTGTCTTTATTACTCTCTGTTGTGTATACCATCATAACCGTTTGGGAAATCAAGTATAGAATCGTTAACGGAATTGAGGCAAAATGAATCCATTTAATGGGTTCAAATAACCTTAGTTTCTTGATTTTTTTATTGAGTCTTTTTTCAAGATACCAATTATAAAATACAAGGTATATTGTGTATATTAAAATAGATAATACGGCTAAATAAAGTAGTACTATGCCGTTGTTGTCAATAATCTTAATCATGGTATCCTCCTATAAATCCATTTTTTCAATAAACAACTTGTAAAAGAGTTTCGTCACAATAAATCTCATATCTCTAGTTGTTTGTATGTTAAACTTTTGACCAGTCAGAGTATTAATATGTTTTACATGATTTTTATTGATAATGACGCTCCGACTAATCCTAAGAAAATCGTCTGGCAAGTCAGTTTCAATCTCTTTTAAAGGTTTTCTGACATCGAATGACTTCTCTAGTGTATGAATATGAATGATATGATCAAAGCTTTCAAGCGCTATTAAATGTTCATTATCGATCAATATAACGCCTTCAGAAGTTTTAATGTGGATACGTCTACTTTTAAAGGTTGTATCTATTAATAGCCAATCAGTATCCTCTGTGATAACAAACCCGTGGCTTATAAGTTCTTGTTCGATTTCTTGATATTTACTTGGATGACATTGTAAATTTATTTTCATTTTTTCTCACCAACCAAATTTAATTTATCATAAAATGAAATTAATAGTAACCCATTTGTCGTAAGTTAATCATTTTTTATCGCGAAACGCATCTTTAACATCTTGAAATCTGAACTGATACCAAAAACCTGTACTTTGATACAATATAAGTGTATGTAGGAGGGATCACATGAAAGATAAAAAGAAAACAAATAGACTATAGTGATGACAGTTATAGTTTAAAACAAACTATATTAAAATCTAATGCAAATCTATCCATTTAAGAAATAAATGACGAAAGTATATATATTGATTTAGGTAAAAACACTGTAGCAATTAGTGATGGTTTAATACTAAATTGTACAGTTATACCTAACACCACTATTCAATCTAGTTTAAAAGACGTTTTATCTGTTGATGCACCAAAAGATATATATATTTCTCCCGTCGGATGTTATGGTATTATTAGAAGAAAAATCGAGAAAAATATTAATATTCATTCTAAATTGGGAGAAGTTTTATTAAATGTTTCTTCTAAAATGACACCTGAAGAAATAGAGAAACGTTCACGTGTTCAAAAAAGAGGTAGATTCAGTAATGAATCAACTGAGGATATTACTATAAACGAGTCTACAAGTAAAGTTGATATTATAAAGGATAACACTCTATTTGATATAAATTAATTATTAAAGGCTTTCCTAGTTTCTGATTAATATCAGTGTATTAGAAAGCCTTTTTCTTTCGTGTTTTGATTGACCTTTCGTGTTTTCACTAGGTATAAAAAAGAAAAAAGCCTACAAATCACTTTCATTAAGTGACTCATAGACTTGTATTTTAGAAAGAAAAAAGGGATTATCTCCCTATTTTCAAATTCTATTAAGTTGATAACATTGAATCAAACTGTTGTACAAATATGTGTGATGCTACCTATTTTGATACAAATTAGCACCCGCTCATTTTTTTAGCACCCTTGACAATTATTTTAGCACCCCTATACAAACGTCTTAACAATACAATGATATTAAATATCAATTCTATAAATGCTGTGTTTGGGTATACCGTCATAATAATACACATAATTTTTAGGGGGTGCTATCGTTTCAATGTGGATACCACCGAGTTTGTTAATCACTCGCTTTGATGAATGATTATCCTCGCCACAAGAAATAATCAAATGTGTCATACCATGAAACTTAGCTATCTCATACGTCATCTCTACAGCTAGTTTGGCATAGCCATACCCACGAAAGGCTTCTTCAATTTCATAGCCTACATTCCCGTTAATATAGGAATGTTCGTTGTGTCCAATGCGAATACTGATCTTCCCAATTGCACTTGATAACGAGTTTAGATATACATCATAATAGTAAAATGGAATGACTTTATCATCACCAACACAAGTTTCAATAAGTTTTAGCGTAAGTGTATCGCCTTTAATTATTATAAAGTTTTGATTGAATTCCATCACAACACCTCTTAAATATGACTCAACATATGGAAGTATCTAAATTTTTGTTAAGTCTATAGAATAAAGTACGTTAATCTCTATTTGTGTAAACTATCGAATCACCTAAGTATTGGTTAACCTCTCTCCATTTAACAGACTTAGCCTTTAACCAAGTTAACCAATCTGAGTGTTTATCTAGTTCATTGATATCAATATCTTTGTTATATGAAAGATAATATAATCCATTCATTTGTTTTAGAAGTAATCCACCAATTAACGAATCATAATTATCATTAGAAGGAACGAGATTAAAACGTTCAACACCTTCAAATACGAATTCTACTACTGAATGTTCTTTATGCTGTGTCTGAATAATAATATGTAATTGTTTAAGGTTGTCCATCGGATGCATTTTAAAATCTTTGGCCACATATGATCCACTTACATATTTTGCTTCTTTTATACAGGCATCATAAAAGTATCCAAATCGAGCTAATACAGATTCAATATCATTGTCATTCTTGATTATATTCCATAGTTGATCCACTAATTTAACCTCTTTCTTTTCATAAATAATAACTTAAAATAAGTTCGTATATACCTTCGTTTGTTTTAAATATTATAACATTTAAGTTATAAGTTTTTCTAATGGAATCTAAAATAGTGAAAACATATTGTATTGAGAAATGATTATGTTTTCAGTAATCCTGTGAAAGGTTGAGCTATCGTGTAACTTGTTAGGTAATCGTGTAACGCGTCAAGTAAGAATTTCATATATGTGTAGAAAATGTTAGTTTTTAGACTTATACTTGACTATCGGATATTTGAAATTAGGGAGAAAACGCCCTTTTTGCATAGAAAAAAGGCTTGATACGATTGTATCAAACCTATGCTTGTTATATGTGTGAGGCTACATATTTTGATACAATTTTGCACCCTATCAAAATTTTTAGCACCCTTTGTTAATTTTTAGCACCACTGTAAAATGTCTTAATAAAGCGATTTCTCTTTCTTCGACTTCAACTAGTCTTTCAAATATACTCGAATTATCCACTTTGATTACCTCCATTCTTCACAAATTATAACTGTTCTCGTTTTACTTATTTTTTTTCTTTACCACATATTAGGTAGTAAAATGTTACACTGCAAGCGACAAAAAAGTAGCACACTAAACCTCTTGACTGTGCTACTTCATTTTAATCCTACTTAAAATTATTTATCGTTCGGAATTATTCGAATCACTCTTTTTGTACTGCAAATAAGAAACGAATGCGACAATTGAACCACCAATTATTGCAATGATAATAGCTCTAATAAAGAGTTCAGTAGAAAAAAAACTCCAGATTTATTAGTATCTCCAAAAATAAAACCTAACATAAAAGAAGATACCATAACAAATATTAACGCTGCTTTATTAACAACAAATTTCTTCTTATGCATATTGATTCCTCTCTAGATTAGCTTCAATGTAATATTAGGTACAAAAAAACCTGAAGCAATTGTAAACACTGCATCATAAGCCTTACCTGCTAAGTATTTTGCAGCTTCTCCAACAATATATGATCCAAGTGCAACAATAGCTCCTGCAGCAAAACTAGCCATAATACCCATTGCCACAGGGCCTAATGATGTAGATACAAGTAACCAAATTGCGATATTTACAGTAAGTGTAGGATACAAATAAGCTAATGCTGCCGCCGTACCTCCTGTTGCAATCGCTTGTGCTGCGCCAAGAATAAGTTCTTTCGAAATACTAATGTTGAGCGAACCTCCCCCATTAACATCATACATCTCATCTTCTGTTATGAAAAAAATTGTCAGTTTCATATTAAGGTTGGATTGTAACTGGTCGAATTAAGTGTTTTTTATTCGTAATTTCTGTCCCTTTTGACTTGTGTATTTTTATTCTTTTTATAGAACCCGGTTTTAATCAATATTCAGTATCTCATTTTTCTTCCTTTGTTAATAAACCTTTACCAAGTACTCTATTTAAATATATCAAAGGATAATTCATTGATGTAGAAATAATCATCAACAGAAAAATTATATCAGGACTTTCTATCATTTTAACACCTATGATAACTAAGAATGAAAGATGAAGAAGACTTTAGCTAAATATAAATAAATTCTTTAACCTGATGCTGTTTGTAATCTCAAGTAAAGATAAATTGCAACAATTGCAACAAATCCATTTTTAAAAATAGTTATATAGCACATAAAATACTTATTAGTAAATCTATAGTTTATCTTCTTCACCAAAATGCTTTTCCATTAAATCGTGTATTTCAGCTTGAGTTCTTAACAAAGGAATCAGCATCAAAACTGAAGCAATCATTAATGGAAAATTAAATGTTACTTGAAATATATATAATTGAAATATACTGTAAATCATTATACTAAAAGCCAGCATGCTAGTTTCCAAAAAAATATATCTAACATTTTTTCCTAATAAGTTTAATTTAATCGTGTTTATCATAATAGATAATACGATAAATAAAATCGCAAATAAACTATGTAATATTGACACATTTTTATTAAATACTGAAAAAACTATGAAACTGATAACAAAAATACCCAAGACCACAGTAGATAATGCACTTGCTTTGATAATATTTTTTTTATCTGAAACAATTGAATCGGTGTCTTCATCGATTGGGAATGTATTGATTTCATGAATCCTCTCGAATGATACATTCTTACTCGCTTTTGAGTTTACTTTGTTTGGGATGAATACTAATGCCTTTACAACCAAAAATAAACATCCTAAAAAATAAATGACTAATAAGTGAACACTTATAGTATCCAATATCGAAATATAAAAACCTAAAATTAGCAAAGTAACTAATATCAATATGTCAATTAATAAATATACCATGTATTTTATATTTTTATCAGTATTTATTAATCGATTTACTTGTTCGGCATTACCTATAGCAAAAAACATACTAATGATGTTAAAGAATCCCCATAAAGCCCACAAAATATCATTATTACCTTTATGATAATAACTTATAGCATATGTCATATGTATCATCACAAAAAATATTTGTACTAAAATTTTATTAATTTTATTTTGCATATTTATTTCTCCAATTGATTATTAAGAGCCTTAGAAAAAATATCTAAGGCTCAAAATATAAATTATTCAACACTAATATCTACCCAATATGGCATTCCAAAAAACGTTTTTTTCCATTCAACACTAATTCCCTTGCCCTGAATAAGTGCCTCTGCCATAGTTAGTTGAATTGATACCATTTTCTTGTACTTTATGTTCTTTGTAGTTATTATATCATTTGTTGATTCATTAACCTATATTGAATAGGTGAATAACCACCTAGAGTTAATTTTATTCTTTCGTTATTATACCAATAGATATACACATCAATTGTTCTTATTAAATCAGATAATGATTTAACCTTTTGTGTTTTTATTGACCTTTCGTGTTTTATTGACCTTTCGTGTTTTATTGACTATGAAAATTAAAAAGTTTTGAACTAACATACATAAAGTGATTCAAAAACTAGTGTTATTGAAAGAAAAAAGGGATCATCTCCCTATTTTCATATTCTTTATAGTTGATACGATTGTATCAACACTGTCGTGCTAATATGGCGGAGAAAAGGGGATTTGAACCCCTGCGCCGCGTTAACGACCTACGAGCTTTCCAAGCCCGCCCCTTCAACCACTTGGGTATTTCTCCAAAGCCATTTTATTATAGCGTACTATGAGTGACTTTTCAAGTGAAAACTACAAGTTTTATATTTTCAAGTCTCCTGGTTGAATTAGACCCTTTTTTCTAAATATAACATCGACAACATATACTAAGATAATTGGCAATGCAATTTGAAGAATCAAAATGGCCAAGAATGCTTCTGGCGTTTGTCCCATAGCATCTAATGTTCCAAATTGACCTACTAGACCAGATGTACCCATACCGGAACCTGAAGGTGTGGTTTGTGTTTTAAATACTAAAGTAGAGATTGGTCCAAGTATCGCACTAATGATGATTGTTGGCAACCAGATAATTGGTTTCTTTAAGATGTTTTTAAATTGTAACATCGAAGTTCCGATGGCTACTGAGATGACTGTCCCAATATTATTGTCTTTTCTTGACATAACTGCAAATCCAAGCATTTGAACTGAACAGCCTACTACTGCTGCACCTCCTGCAATTCCACCAAGAGAAATAGATATTGCGATGGCTGCACTTGAGATTGGAGCTGTAAGTGCCATTCCCATTACAACCGCAATCACAATCCCCATAATAAACGGTTGAAGGTCTGTTGCGTATTGAATAAAGTCACCTAATGCGTTCATCCCTGTTTGTACAGGAGATCCGATTAAATTCGCTACCAAAAAGGCTACTAATACACCGAATAAAGGAACAATAATGATATCCACTGGTGTTTTACGGCTCAAACCGTATTTGAATAAGAAATATACTGAGATGGTACTAAAGTATGCGACCATAGGATCGTTATATAACTTAGTGGCAATACCACCCGCAATTCCCGCTACTACAAGTTTAATGCCATCAAGCTTTAGGGCAATCGCAATCCCAAATCCAATACCAATACCCATCATCGGTTTGATGATGTTAGATAAGTCTAATAAGTTCTCGCTAAAAAACTCTGCCCCAGGGATATTACCAATCAGTTTTGCTAACTGGCCTAAAATAACCCCAATGATTAGTGTTGAGAATAGCCCAATAGCCATCCCATTAAAACTCACAATGAAAAACTGTAAAATACTCTTTCTTTTAGTCATGTTGTCCCCCAACTATCTATGCTTGGTTCTTAATGAACGTCAAGAAATGTTCATGGAACGTTCTTGACTGATCTAAGAACACTAGACTTCTTGCTTTATTATAGCCTTCTAAAATCGTCTTTTGTCTTTTTTGTTCAAGTAACAAACACGCATCTTTGATCACATCATCATCGTGTTCTCCGCATACTAAATATAGTGGATATAATCCATTAGGCTTACCGAGTTTATAAAAACGTTTAATTCCGCTTAATGAGAATACACTCTTTCTTGTAAAACCTTTAGAGGACTTCATAAAGCGCTCTTTACCTGTATCAGTTTGAGAAGCTTTAGAAGCGTAATAGGCTTTAAACTTATTGAAACTAAAGAGCCAAAAGAACCCTAATTTAAACTTCCTAATAAAGCGTTCTTTCTCAATCTTTTTATAGTCATTATCATAGATTGAATAACTGCCAATCGCTGTTAAGCTTTTTAATCTAGCAGGATATATATGTCCAAACGCTTGAGCAATTAATGACCCTTCTTGAGAACCTATGAAGTGCACATCTTTTATATTATGAGAATCAAAGATTGTCTTTAGTATCTCAGGCATATCTTTTAAACCCACGTTTTTGGATGATTCACTTTTCCCATGACCGGGTAGATCAATTAATATAAGCGAAAAATCCTTTTTTAAGGTAATCACTAATTGGTCATAGATACTCATACTTGATGAAAACGAGTGTAGTAAAACTAGATTCGGTTTCAAATCGTTTTTGTGTATCACATAATAGATTTCACAATCTTTAAATCTAATTGAATAATCCATACTTTAACACCTCATTTTAAGTATACCAAATCATATTATTTTTGACACATAAAACTGTGAGAAAACGCTTTAAATGAAGATTTTATAATTACTACTAAAAATCTTTAATTGCTATAGACTCATAAAATGTTTCATAAAAACTTATACGTTCATTCACCCTTCTAGCAGATTTAGAAGCATCTTTATCAAATAGAACACTTAAGTCATAAAGCAGTAAACCTATCACATGACTTTTTACATGAACTACTGATAATCCTTGTCCGATGGCGTGAAAATATACCTGTAAAGACCTATTAGAGGTTTGTTTTGCATAACCACGAATCCTTAAAATTGTCTTTTTGAATATAGGCATTTTGATGTTTTTGTTTATCGTCTCATCAAACTCCAAGAGCGCCTGCTTTTGTTCATCTTCATAACCTTCTAATAAGTGAATAAGTGTTTCAATCACTTTGATGGTGAATAAGCCTACTTCTTTTTTTCTACGGAAAGATAGCGGTTAATTAAGTTAAGTAAAAAAGGTTCATCCTTATCGAATAAAATGAAGCGTTTCTTCTTTGGTTGATTCTATTGTCGAAATAATCGTCTTTTCCATTAATAACCTCACTTGAAATCATATCACTTATATGATGTTTCGTAAGAAAACTATGACAGATGTGGCGTTGTTTACGGCACTTTTGTAGAGTAAAATAAATTGAATTAACAAAGGCGTCTTACTATGATTCAATTTTGTGTTTACAAGAACATCAAAGAAATTACCCCTGACTTTAACACTTTCAATAGTGTAAAACCGACTTAATGGCTCAATATAGCCAAATGGTCGGTTTTTGATTTGTTGTCTATAGTTTTAGTTTAAGTTGTTAACTGTAAAAGTCAGGTTATATCATCAAACAAAGGTAATCCTAGGATTGCCTTTTTTGACGCCTATTTATAATAAAGCGCTTTTACAAGGGATATCATTTGTACTACATACCCTTATTTGATAAAATCAAACTGTAAAAAGAGGGTGTTATTTTGACTATCAACGTTAACGATACGATTTTATCGATTATCACACAAGATGAAAAACTAAAAGACATTTTATTTGAACTTGGGTTTAAAGAAATTACCAAACCATGTATGCTACAAACCGTTGGCAGGTTTATGACACTAAAGGCAGGTTCAAGTATGAGGAAAATAGATTTGAACAAGATTAAAGAAAGACTTGAAGCACTAGGCCATCAAGTAGAGGGGGTATAAGATGAGCGAATTCATCAACAATGTGTCTCAAAAAAGACAAGAAAAACTAAAAGAGATTATCTTAAGTTTACATAATGGCGCGACCCTAGAGGAAGCTAAAAAAGCATTTAAAGAACACTTCGAAGATGTGACGACAAAAGAAATCACCGAGATGGAACAAAGCCTAATGAAAGAAGGCATGCAGGTCGGAGAAGTCCAACGACTATGTGACGTCCATGCTGCCGTATTTGAAGGGTCTATTTCAGATATCCACAGCCTATCTGATCATAACTCAATTCCTGGTCACCCAGTTAGAGTATTCAAACAAGAAAATGAAAGAATCGTTGAGCTGATTGAAAAAGAAATCGAACCATTTTTAACAGAAAGCGGCAAATCTGCAGATTTGATGTTAAGAGTAGGGTATGACAGATTAAAAGAAATACACAATCACTACGCAAGAAAAGAATACCTTTTCTTCCCGAAACTTGAAAAAGTTGGTATCACTGCACCACCAAAAGTCATGTGGGGTGTAGACGATGAAATCAGAGCTGAAATCAAAGACATCTTAAATGATTTGGGTTCTATTGATCAAGATGAAACCAAAACCAGAGAAAAGATCAAGCTGAATATTGCGAAAATCAAAGATATGGTATTCAAAGAAGATAATATCCTAATGCCAATGTTATTAGAACACATGACATTCTTTGACTGGGTTTTAGTTGACTCATCCTCAGAAGAAATGGGATATTTCTTAGAAAAACCAACTGAATCTTGGAAACAAGAAACCAAATCTGAACCAGAAACCATCCAACCATTCACACCTAAAACAGAAGGCGAAGTGCCATTTGATGCGGGTTCATTGACATTTGAACAAGTGAATCAAATGCTTAACACTTTACCATTTGACATGACGTTTGTTGACCATGAAGGCCATGTTAAATATTTTACACAAGGTAAAGAACGTATTTTTGACAGACCTAAAACGATTATTGGCAGACACGTATCCATGTGTCATCCACCTCAAAGTGTCCATGTAGTTGAAGAAATTGTGGAATCCTTTAGAAGTGGCAAAAAAGACAACGAAGACTTCTGGATTAAACTGAAAGATATGTTTGTTTATATTAGATACTTTGCAGTCCGTTCAAAAGATGGCAAGTTCTTAGGCACGTTAGAAATCACACAAAACATTAAACCAATCAGAGAACTTGTTGGCGAAAAACGCTTGGTATCGAAGGACTAATGAAAGTCATATACATTATATTAGGATTTCTAAGCCTCGGTTTAGGGTTAATCGGTATTATTTTACCGATTCTACCGACAACCCCGTTTTTATTGTTGACCTTATTCTTTTTTGCTAAAGGTTCAACAAAATTTCACACTTGGTTCATTCAAACTAAGATTTACCATAAGTATCTGAAGACTTTTGCAGAAGAAAGAAGTATGACTAGAAAACAAAAATGGCGTTTGATGATTTTTGTTGATTTAATACTATTATCATCCATGATTATCATCAACCAATGGCTTGTAACGATTTTATTATTCGTTGTTGGTATCCTAAAATATCTATATTTTTTCACCCAAGTTAAAACCATTAAGGACACGATATGAGTTTAAATGAAAAAAGAAAGTTCGGTTTAATCGAACACATCGGCATCACATATAGAGCGTCATTAAGCTTTTTATATAACAAACTATATAAAAAACAAAATGGCATGAATTTTAAATTTAAAGAACGCATCATGCTTGCAGTCACAGAAGTCAATGGCTGTATCATGTGTTCATATGTCCATACAAAGTTATCGCTAAAAGCAGGATTATCCAATCAAGACATCAAAGAAATCCTCGCAGGTGATTTAGACGGTATTCCAGCAAATGAATCCTTAGCGGTTTTATTTGCGAAGGATTATGCCTATAACAAAGAAACTATTGACCCAGCATTTTATGATAAATTAGAAAAGACCTATGGCATCAGAAAAGCAAGGGCTATATTAGGGGCAGTTGAGTTTATTACCATGACCAATAGTATGGGTATTTCTTTAGCACTGCTTAAGAATACATTAAGCTTTAAACACGTCAAAGGCTCAAATTTCTTAAATGAATTATTGATTCCAATCGCGACTATGGTGTTACTTCCAATGTTCTTATTCATCAATTTGTTTGTCATACCGTTTCATAATGGTAAGATTAACAAAAAGATAAATAAACCGGTAAAATAATGAAAAAAGTTTTTTGAAAAGCGGATATTTTGCCGCTTTTTTCGTTTTATTAAGTGAAGACTAATTTATCGGCGGATACTTTATGAGAATCGTAAAAATGGAATATGAAAATATCGTAATTGATGGAGATTTTGTAGACTACACGATATCACAACTGAATTGCTTGATCAAATTGTAAAACAAGCGATGCAAGATGAAGTGTTATTTGATATCAACCCATCTAATATAAGTCCTTTGGCTGAGTTCTTTAGAATGGTGAGAATGATTCAAGACCAAACTCACCATTTAGACAACATTATCAAGAATTAAGTTCTAAGTAACAAATAGCCCTTCATTTAGGCTTTTTATTTTTTCTCGTTTATTTTTCGTTTGTAAAACTGTTATAACCTGACTTTAATACTTTCAATAGTGTAAAACCGACTAAATGGCTCAATATAGTCAAATGGTCGGTTTTTGATTTGTTGTCTATAGTTTTAGTTTAAGTTGTTAACTGTAAAAGTCAGGTTATATTATGTTTCGTAAGAAAACTATGACAGATGTGCCGTTGTTTGCGGCACTTTTGTAGAGTAAAATAAAGTGAATTAACAAAGGAGTCTTACTATGATTCAATTTTGTGTTTACAAGAACATCAAAGAAATTACCCAAGAAGCTACCACTCTAAATGCCTATTTGGATAAGTGCTTCCCAACCTTTAAAGAAGCAAACGACTATTTATCCAAGATGAATGAAGCGTTTGCTTATATGAGAACCGAAAAAATCAACAACGCTAAAGTCCACTACCACACTTTTTATACCATAAAAGAGGAAAGACTTGGTCGCTATTAATGGTTTGGACTAAAAAGTGATACCAATCAACCTTAAGGAGAAAACGATATGAAGAAATTATTAATCCTAGTATTAGTACTTGGACTTTTTGGATGCAATAAAACAGAAATTTAAATAGAGGATATCCCTGCGGAAACTGAGACACTAAATTATAGTGGTTATTCTATAACCTTACTCAAACGGGGGGACGTGGATCTCTATGATTCCATTATGATTAGTGATCTATCTAACTTTAGGGTGTATGCTAGAAAAACTTCTCCTTTCAGTAAAGACAATCTTAATAAAGACGAAAACGCCAATTTGATGGCGTTTTTCTTATTTTAAGAGCTCAATGATTCTAAGGCTTTTGGTGTTATATCCTATTTCTATAAATCTTAAGGCTGCCATGATAAAGATCGCTTTATCCAATGATTCTAATCCCATCGATTTCAATTTCTTGAGATAGTTAATACTCAATCTGTACGCATGTTCCCTTAAGATGACATAACTCCTAGCTAAATCCAATACGGGATTGCCCTGTTTTGCGTTTACCCAGTCAATGATGAAATGTGAAGACCCATCGAATAGGATATTCTCAAAATGTAAATCTAGATGGAGGAGATTATCCATGTGTTTAATCGATGCTAAATAGTCTAAAGCTTTATCTTTGATATTTTCATCTAATGAGGATTTACTAAGTGTCTCAAAAAATCTATCATGGGCATTTTCTAACCCTTTTACATGATAGCTATGGATTTCATCTCCTAGGCGGATTAAATCCTCAATGCCATTTTTATAATGATGTTTTATAGAGTGTACTGCGAGCGTCTCTCCACTGAAATAAGTCATTTTAAGTTCAAGATCGTTATTGGTATCATAAAAGAATGGCATGTTCAGTGAGGTTTCTTCTTTAATGAGGTTCGTTAGTCTTTTTTCATACTCTATGGCATGGATATCATGAGAAGGCTTATAGATTTTATAGGCAAACCCCTCTTCAAAATAGACACTTGCGGTCATACCTGACCCGATTAAGTTCTTAGCCATGATTCTCACCTATGTGATCGATGCGTTGAAATAAGGTTGGATGGTCATATAGTAATGTGACAATCAATGGGTGTGGGTTCAAATCCGTTAAGTTCATCTTTGAGAGTTTAATTAACGCACTGGTGAAAGATGCTTTATCATGAACCTTTACGGCATATTGATCCGCTTTATATTCCATGGACCTAATCCATTTGTTTTGTGGGATTTTAATCAAAATCATCATGATCTCAAACAATTCAAACAAAATGATAAATGAAAATACAAAATTAGAATCACTAAACCCAAAGGCGGTAGATAATGGTTTAAAGCCTGCAAATACCCCAAGGAGAATAATGAATAATCCGATAGATAAAAAGCTCAAGGGCAGCATTTTAACGATGTCTTTGTGCTTGGCATGCCCAATTTCATGAGCCAAAACCGCAACAATCTCAGATTCTTCTAATCCTTCAATCGTTGTATCATATAATACGATTCTTCTTCTTTTGCCAATCCCTGTAAAATACGCATTCATTTTCTTGGAACGTTTGCTAGCATTCATAACAAGCACTTTGGACACTTTATAGTTTGTGCTTACAAGTAAGTCATGGATTGATGCTTTAAGTGACCCTTCTTCAAGGGGTGAAAACTTGTTATAGAGTTTGCTCATTATTGGATATATAATGAGGGTCAAAGTCATAAATAGGAAAGCTACTATTAACCCAAACAATACAAATAACCCCTCTGTCTCCTCGTAGATGGAATAAAGACCAATAACGATGCCAGTTTCTAAAACTAACAAAGATATTGTCTCGATTAGCTTATCTTTGATAAATAGTTTTTTGGTTTGAGTATTAAACCCATATTTCTCTTCAATCTTAAAAATACGGATGTAATCAAACGTAATCACAATTGGTAACGGAATAATCGTTACAATCAAAAAGAAATAGGCATTTAGGGTATAGGTATCATAAGAAAAACCCTCAAGCCAGTGATAAATCTCAAAGTGTAAATTGAGGATAAGCATGGTGATGAGGATTAGAAAAAGAATCCCTTTATTGATCACTGATAACTTACTTTTCTCTTTATTGTAGGCATCCCACTTTTGATAAGTTTTTTTATCATATACCTCATAAGTTCTTTGATCGATATGCTTGGGTTTTTTAGTCAATAAATAATGAATAAACCCGTCTATACCTGCAAGTAACACCACTAACGTAATCACAACTATTTTCATATAAACACGACCTTTTACTTAATGATACAAAATAAAAAAATAAAAGACAACCTCAAAAGGTCGTCTTTACTCACAGATTATAACTTAAAATACCCTCTAAAGCCTCTGACATTATAATAACTATCTGCACCATTATGGTAAATGAATGCTCGATTATATCGTTTATCGCCAAATAAAGCGCCACCTTTTTCTCTGATTTCAGTAGGGGTTAATAACCAACTAGATGTCTTTAGATCTAATGATTCAGTTTCTTGAATCTTTAGATAAAGGCTCTCATCTAGTAAGGTAATGCCTATCTTTTTCGCATGTGAGATTGCATCGCCTTCTGGTGGAAACTTCTTTCTAGATAATAAAGCCTCTAAGTCATAACATAGACTTAATCGACCTTTAGGTGTTTCTTTGGATAAATCAACAACATAGTAAGTGCCGTCAATAATGATTAAATCTGGCTCGCCACCTGTCGCTTCCATCATAAGAATGGTATTAAGCTGTTTTTCTGAAAGTTTACTAAAATACTCTTTAAACGTCATTCCTAGATGTCTATTTGGATTTTCATTAAACCTTTTTTCTAATGTTTTTTCTAATGCGTTCATTTTTGTTTCTCCTTTGATAGGTTATCCACCAGTTTGTCTAGTGCCCTAATCCGTCTATCCAGTGTGTTCTTTATTAATTCTACTCTAATACCACAAATCACTCCAGTAACTTGACTAGCTATTTCATCTTGTTTAGGAAGTTCAGTGAAGAAGTCCTTAACGGTTTTTTCTTTGATAACACTCATTAAAGTCTCTTTTGGATAGCCCGAAAAGGATTCCAATAGACTAAGTAATGCTTCTTCTTTATGATTCTTTCTAATCAACTTGTTTAAATAAGCCTGATATATTTTAATAAAAGGCATTTGGTACAATCTATCGTAGCTCATAATCCTCCTAGAATATTAAACCTATTAGTAAGACTAATACAACAATGAGTGGGGCACTGATTTTCTTGGTTAACAGTAATACCAGTGTTAACCCTAATATCCCATATAAGACAAACTCACCATCTAAGTTAATCACTTGTTTAATGCCTGTTGTCATAACCACCGATGATGCCGTAATCGTAATCCCTTTTAGGAAATGCTTAACATGAGTTAAATTTCTGGCTTGTTTCCATAAGGGATAAATGAAAAACACCAATAGAATTCCCGGTAAAAATATACTTAAAGAGGATAAAATCCCAATCAATAAAGCATAAGGTGAATCGCTAAATGCCCTTGACCCGATAAATGACGCAAAACTGAATAATGGTCCTGGGATGGCTTGGTCAATCGCGTATCCAGCTAGGAAGTCTTCAAGACTGATTAACCCAGTTTGGACTAGGTCAGTAATCATTAACGGAATGACCACTTGTCCACCCCCAATAACCTGATACCCATATCGGTAAAATGAGACTAGCAAAGTGATTAATGTTTGATCAAATACAATAACCATGATCTCATTGAATATGGCAATACCGATAACGCTAATCACTATCCAATAATTGAGTTTGATTGAAGTCTTCACACGTTTAGAATGATCATAGTGGGTGAGCAATTGGTATAACCCTCCAAGGAATAGTAACCCTGGAATTATCCACATCGAATAACTGACTAAGAAGTAGGATAGTGCTAACATCACAGTATATAACAAGATATTACTTTTATTCTTTCCTATCTTCAGGGTCATATTGATCCCTGCATATAAGATAAACCCTATGGCAACAGCTGGTAAGAACTGAATCATGTCATTCAATCTGCCGATAGATTTTATGACTCCAAAGAATAATCCAAATAGGCCCATAATCATAATCGCAGGCAATGCCCACACAAGAAAACTTAAAATTGCAAGTTTTTTACCACCGACATGATAACCTATCGCAGTGATGGTTTGAGTACTACTAGGACCAGGTACTAACGTATAAAGCCCGATAAGTTCACTGAGTTCATCTTCGCTTAAATAGCCTTTCTTCTTGACTAAGTAAGACTGAAACACACCATAATGAGCTTCTGGGCCACCATAAGATCCTAAAGAACATAAAAATACGTCTTTTAAAAATGTTAGATGGTTTTCTTTTTCCATAGGCACCTCACTTTACTTCATTTTATCAAATGTTTGTTTAGGTGTCGAATAGTTTGAAGTTTTTAACATAAAATAATGAGAACAAAGAGGCGAATAAATCACCTGTTACCGAATTAGTCCTCTGATTTAAAACAACTACATATCAAACAAATTTGTACATAGGTTCACTTCTTTTAAATTACGCGTGTTTATGGATTTTTTTTGAATCAAGTAGATGTAAGACCCATCTATTTGAACTAAGGTTTTAGATCTTGCAAAATGAAAAATCACATAAACAAAATATAAAATCATCCCTAGTATTGTAAATGCAAATGGCACTCTATCGTTTACTGCAACTTCTGGTTCCATAACGACTAGATATCAAAATAATGGCAAAATCAAAAGTCCAACAAAACAATTAAAGCAAGGTACCCAATAGATCTCTTTCCGATCGTCTCCATATAAACACACCTTTCGATAATACATTCACATAATAACTTATAATTTGTTTTTTAGTATCAAAAATAAAATAATTAAGTCTATCGATTAAGTGTCGTTTGTAATTATGACTATATTATCAGAAAAAATAATCGTTTATTAGAAGTTATTTGGTCAAATTAGGTCTTGTTACTGTATAATGGTATTGTTTATTAACAGGAGGCCCCCATGAAAAAAAAGCGTACAAAAACTGAGATATTTTACCTATCTCTAAGAATACTACTCATCTTAATCTTTTTTGCAGCTATATTAGAAATCATCTTTACACGAAGAAGCGATCAAGATGTGAGCCGTGATATATACGTTACGTTCCAATCTTTATTACTTCTTATTATTACTTTTATCCCAAACTTTATCTCTAAAACTTGGAAAGTGGATATCCCAAGTACGATTGAGGTACTTTTCATATTGTTTGCGGCATCACACATCTTACTTGGTGAGATTGGCAGATTCTATTCACGATTCACTTGGTGGGATTCTCTCTTACATTTCATTAGTGGTGGATTAATCGCCTTAGTAGGATTCTCGCTTGTGAACTTATTAAATCAACATGAGAAAATCAATGTCGTGATGAGCCCTTTTTTCAGTGCCGTATTCGCAATTTGTTTTGCGTTAGCTGTCGGTGCTTTATGGGAGATTGCTGAATTCTCATTTGACTCATTAGCCGGAGGGAACTCACAACGATATGCAAATATTTATACCAAAGAGGACTACATCGGTCAACAAGCTTTATTCGATACAATGAAAGACTTAATCCTAGACTTAATTGGAGCCATCATCATTGGCGTGGTTGGTTTCTTTGATATTAAACTACGACAAGGTAAAGGTTGGATGGATAAGTTTGAAATCATTCGTATAGAATCCAGTAAAGAAAACAAGTAAAGTAAACCCCTCTATCAGCATGATAGAGGGGTTTTTATATGATGATGGCTAATAAGCAAGTCCTTCATTAAGTTCATTTTGAAGCGACAACTTGTTCTTCTCATAGATGACAAATCCCAACAAATCTGCCAGGAACCATCCTATTGGAATGCTAAACCAGATGGCCTTGTAGTCTTTTAAGATAAAGACCAAAAGATAGGCGATTAATACCCTAAGTCCTAAGGAAGTAACAGTTAATACAATCGAGGTCCTCAATTTTCCTAAGCCACGGTATAACCCATAAAAAATGAATAAATATCCAATAAGAAAATAGAATAGTCCTTCTGTTCTTAAATAAGTAATCCCAATACTTATGACTTCATTGTCGTTTGTAAAAATATGGATTAAGTCCTTTGAGAATATAAAGACTAACCCAGTAATGAGACTTGCAAATACACTTGAGATCAAAAGTGCACTTTTAAACCCTTGATGGATTCTTTTATATTGCTTAACCCCTTTATTTTGAGAAACATAAATCGAAAATGCATTCCCAAAATCTTGTAAAGGCATATAGGCAAACTGATCAATCTTAACCCCTATCGCAAACGCAGCCATTACTAACACTCCAAAGGAATTGACTAACCCTTGAACCATTAAAATTCCGAAGTTCATGATGGATTGTTGAAGTGAGGTTAAAAACGCGTAAGACCAAATGGTTTTAAATAATAAAACATCAAACACGAGTTTAAGCTTTAAATGTCTAAACTCCTTTTTCATAATCCAAAGTAATGGCAAACTAGATAACACATAAGCAAGCAAAGTCGATAGTGCTGGTCCTTTTACCCCAAGTGGCGTATACATAACTAAAATGAAATCCAGTACAATATTAATCAACGTTGAAACAATCAAAAAGTATAAAGGAGTTTTTGAGTCTCCGGTAGATCGTAATAAAGAGGACCCCAAATTATAAAGACTATAAAAAGGTAACCCAATAATCACAATTCTTAAGTAATCGCTCGCCTCACTAAACGCATCACTAGGAATTTGAAAAAGACGTAATATCGGATTTAACAGTAGGAATAACAATAAAGACAAAACAACTGAAAAACTCATTATAAAGATAAAAGCCGTTGATATGCTTTTAGATAAATTAACTGTATCCTTGGATGCGTGAAGTCTTGCGAATAAGACACTCGAACCCATGCATAATCCAAAAATAATGGATTGGATGAGAATGACTAATGCACTGGATGCCCCGACAGCAGCCAACGCTTCTTTACCTAAAAACCGTCCCACGACAAGTGTATCCGATAAGCTATAAAGTTGTTGAAATATATTACCAATCAATATTGGCAATGAAAATAACATGATCTTCTTGGCAGGATTCCCAGTAGTCATATCAATTTTTCTCATAAAAAATACCCCTAAACATATATGATGTCTTATTCATCTTAACACACTTGAAGCTTTATATCTAGACGAAAAAGGACTATGTCCAGCATAGTCCTTTACTCACTCATTATAAAATTACATAGGTGATCCCGTCATTCATTTTTTTATAGTCTTTATCGTCTTTAATCAAGTGTGAATAGGTTTGAATGACTTCATCAAAGCCCATTGGACTTGCGAATGCCTCGCCAGGAATAAACGCTTTAATCTCATTGTTTTTAAGTCTGTTTCGTAAAGTAATTCTTGTCATTTGCTTAATCGAACCTCCCACACCCGTTGAGCCATACCCATGGAGAATCTTTATGACTTTTAGATTAGTTTGTTTTGCTTCTCTTATGATGTTGGCAAGTCTTGTTCCAGCTTCTAATTTAGTTGGCATGTCACTTTTAATATCGTATGTCTTCATAGGCACCTCTTTCATAAAAACATTAACATAAAACAACAAATAAAACAATAACCCACCATTATGAGGGTGGGTCCTTTGGGGGATGTCTAGAGGGTATTAGGCTTTTGAGTCTTCAAGTTTCAGTTCCTTGGATTCTTTTAATTGGATGACTTCATTGATATGTTGTTCTTTCGTATTTTTATCCATATTGGTCGTTTCAATGAGTTTTATAAGAAACTCATCTAAAACGTCTTCTGTATAGATTCTATTAGCAGTCTTCAAGTTTTCTTTAATAAGTTTAATTGTCTTATCTACTTGCAATACATGCGTTTTATCATTCACATTTATCTTGCTTAGTGTGCTTCTGTTTGAAAAACTCACGACTGGAATAATCTCTTCATGACTAATTCCAAGGTAGTTTTCCAATGCCTTTGTGTGAGCATAGTTTTGTCTTAACGGATTATAGAAACGGTGTTTTAAAAATCGGTTTAAGACTTGAGTCCACTTTTCATCTTTCTCACTTCCATAAATGTATCCTGAATAGTTTTTTACTTCGAATACATAGATTCCGTGCGTGGTTAATAAAACGACATCTAGTTCGGTTTTCAAAACGTTTTTTCCAGGTAAGTATAGGTTTGTAAGAATGTATTTTTGATCCATAATTTTAGTTAGTTTTTTATAAAGTTCATACTCACCCTTGTTGCCCTTATTAAAATAGGTTTTGAATAACCCATTCCCTGATTTGGCTTTATACCCACTTCTATAAATACTGATACCCACAAACACAAACATCACTAATTTGATAAGCGAATAAATGATAATGATTATACCCTGTACAAATAATCCAAAGACACCTACTAATATATCTACAAGTGGCGCCGTTGCCTGTTTCTTCTTTCTTGCCATAAAATCACCCTTTCATAATTCACAAAGGATTTAAAAAAGTACACCTTTGTGCTCGACAACAAAAGTGTACTTCAAGTTTATGCCATATAAAAGTGGGTTTGATAATCCGTAAACTAAATGGCCTGTTATTGATATACTGTAAACTTATTTCTTATTGAGGGGTTCTGGGTTAGAGGAATCCTTTTGATATACCCAATGATAGTCATCTAATGACTTTGAGACCAACACATAATCGATTGCGTTTAACACAAGCATTAATAGTGTAATAGAGAAGAACACCATGAATCCATGATGGTTTACTAGGGCGACTAATATTGCCAAACCGAATAAGGCAAAATGCACACCTAAGAACACAATGGTTGTATAAAGACCTTCGATTCTTCGATCGTGTATTTCTTTCTTATACACTCTGTGAAGCTCGGAAATTGAAATAAATGATCCAATTAACAGTAAGAAAAGGATAAGAATCAACGATGAAACCAGCCCAATAGATTCTAATTTCTCATTTATATCAACAAGGACTGTTAAGTAATATAGTACTAATACAGTAGATATAATTCTAACTGTCAAACTATATTTATAGTATTTATTTGTTAAGTTGGATCTTGTTAAAAAGACTCGATCAAGATAATTGATAATGAGTGTCTTCTTTTCAAATGATATTCTATAGATTGTAAGAAAAATGACCGGAATGAATCCAATCAGTATTACTGGATAATAAGGTGAATTATGTTTCAAAACCTCTGACAGCAAAACAAACAGCACAAATATCAAGGTCATAAACCCTATAACCGCCCCAGGTACCTTAAAGAATCTCCCATACTCATGAATGATAACGGACTGCTGAGCAACGATTGGTGAGTAGGTTTTATCTCTTAGTACTTCTAGTTTTCGTTTATCATTATCAGAATAGACTAAATCATTTACTGTAATATCAAAATACTTTGCAGCTTGTATGACGTATTCTAAAGACATCAAAGAATCTCCATTTTTCCATTTGGATAAAATCGAATGATGAATATTATTGTCTTCTGCATACTTTTTTTGAGTCACACCTTGAACTTTTAAATACTTAAAGAAATTATCCACAACTATAGAGTTATAATCCGTTTCATTATAATCAATCATATAAATCCCCCAAGAATCAATTTACCGTAGTCATATAATCAAATCCCTTTTATACATAATCATTAGACTAGCCGAAAAGGCTTCTATTAAAGGATTTAACCTAGTTTTATCATATCATAAAAACGACAAAAATGTACCCAAAAGAGAATTTGGGTACATTCTTTCATCAAAGCTGATCTGGATTGATAATGTTTTGTAAGCGGGTTTTATCTCTGACATAAATGGTTTTATTATTGATGATGTCAATAAACCCATATTCTTTAAGTTCTGATAGTTTTCTACTAAATGTCTCAGGCGTAATACCGATACTTGATGAAAGGTTAACTTTTGTAGTTTGAAATCTAACGTAAGAATCTTTTTCTAAATCTAGTAGTAGTTTAGATACTTTCGCAATCGCACTATAGAGATTACTCTGTTCAATTAGAGCCTCTGCACTTTCTAGACGTTTGGATAGTTCATTCATCATTTTAAATGATAGAGTTGGACTTTTGGCCATTAAATCTTTTAACCCGTCATGCTCAACCATGCAAATGATACTGGGTTCAATCGCTTCTGCGTAGGTAGAAACTTGCCTGTTTGAGAACAAAGAGAGTTCTCCAAGAAAATCACCATGAGATAGTATGCGAATAATTTGTTCCTTACCATCTTCACTATAACGCGTGATTTTGATTTTTCCTCTGTGAACTACATAAAGACTGCTTAAGTCATCACCAGCGTTGAATAAAAAATTTCCTTTATCTAGGCGTTGATGTGTGGATATCATGATGACTTGATCTAACTCTTTTTCTGTTAAGTTCTTAAAAATCGGAACTGTTATAATGCAGCTAGTAGCGTTTGTGTCCTTTTCCATGCTGACCCCCTAAATTATACTTTAAAAGCCTCATTGCGTTCAGTAAAACGAGTAATACAGATAATTCATGTACAAGCATGCCTATTGACATTGATACTTTCTTAAATAGGACACCTGTCATTAATACCAGCACAACTAGAAGTGCAAAGGTAATATTCTGAACCATATTTGATTTTACTTTTCGACTAATTCTAATTGCCTCAGGCAACTTAGAAATGTCTTCAGACATTAAAACAACATCCGCAGTTTCCATTGCTAGATCTTTACCAAATCCACCGATAGCAACTGAAGCATCCGCGTAAGTTAATGCAATCGCATCATTGATTCCATCACCAACAAACAAAGTATGCTCTCCTGGATGTTGCTTTATGATTTCCGCTTTCTTTTCTGGAAATATAGAAGCCCTGTAGTCATCTATATTAATCGATTCCGAAACGGCTTTTGCTACGCGTTCGTTATCCCCTGTTAACATCATTGTTTTCTTAATACCGAGTGTTCTCAGTTCTAATATCATGGATTTAGAATGACGTCTTATTTGATCTTCAATTCCAAAAATACCAAGAACACTATATTCATCTGCTAGTAGTATGGTAGATAACCCTAAATCCATAAATGTATGGATATCCTTTTGGACAATGTCATTTGCTTTTATCCAAGTGTCATTCCCTATTGAATACTTACTGTTATTATACCTAAACGTGATGCCTTTTCCAATAATCATGTTCGGGTCTGTTGGTTTATCATTTATATCTAAACCATGCTTTACTGCATAGTCGATGATCGCTTTAGATAATGGGTGTTCGCTGTAGGATTCCCCAATAGCAGCGATTCTCAAGACTTCATCTTCATCCAATCCATAACTCTTAAATCGAGTCACTACTGGTCTTCCTTCAGTGAGCGTTCCTGTCTTATCAAAGAACACCATACTGGTTTTAGATAAACGCTCTATGGAGTCTCCTCCTTTGAAAAGAATCCCTTTTTTAGCTGCATTGCCAATACCCGCGACGAATGAAACTGGGGTTGCGATTACCAATGCACCAGGACAAGCTATTACAAGAATTGTTACTGCTAATCTAATATCCTTCGTAACAACGAACATAATAATCGCGAATAAGACGATTACAGGCGTATAGTACTTAGAGAAAGTATCCATAAACTTCTCAGTCTTGGCTTTTTTATCTTGCGCTTCTTCTACCATATGAATGATTCTAGATAGCGTTGTCTCTTCACCTACATGTGTCGTCTTCATTTTAGTATAGCCTGATTGTAGTAAGGTTGATCCATAAACGATTTCATTAACCTGTTTAAATACAGGCATAGATTCACCGGTCATCATCTGTTCATCGATGTAAACTTCTCCTTCTAAAATAATACCATCAACTGGAATCTTCTCACCCGGCTTAACAAGTAAGACGTCTCCTGGTTTAATTTGATTAAATGGTATTATTTCTTCTACATTTTCGTTGAGCCTTCTACCTGTAGTTGGTTTCAAATCCATGAGCGTTTTCAAAGCACTTCTTGTTTTTTCTAGTGAATTTTTCTCAAGGATGTGTCCAATGGTAAATAGATAAGTGACTGCTGCTGCTTCAAAGTAGTCTCCGATAATAAATGCTGCTATTACAGCTATAGATACCAACAAGTCGATACCAACAATTCGGTATCTAATATCAATTAAGGCTTTCTTAAAAATGTGCACCCCAGCTAGTAACGTTAATAACGACATGACTACTATTGATATGAAGTGGCTTTTCGCCACTTCATTCAACACAAATGATACTAGAAACAGCAGACTTATTATATATGTGTAACTGTGTTTAAGAACCTGTTTCATTATTTTGTTGATAACACTTTGTACCCAAGCTTAGTGACAATGTCTGTAATGTGACCCTTATCAATGCTTGATTCGTGTTCGACTTCAACTTTGGATGCATTAAACTTGACTGTAGCGTTACTCACACCAGCAGTCTTAGATAGTGTCCCTTCAATTCTTCTAACGCACGATGGGCAAGTTAGCGTTTCTAATTGTAATACTGTTTTTTCCACAATAATCACTCCTTTATGCCTAAAGTATAGTCTAGGTTGGTGATTTGATCCTTGACATAAATCAAGTTTATTGTTAGTTATTACTCATTAGAAAAAATCCCCTTAATCATACTTCATAAAAAGGGGATCGTATGATAAGGGGATTAATGTATCGGTCTAGTAAACTAAATTGTCTACTAAAACGTCACGAGTTATTTCGCCATTACTTGAGATTATATATAAATCAGAAGTAAATATGTTATTTAAGTTTGTTTCCCACCAAGTTGCATCTGTAGGAACGGCTTCGTTGGTCAAAGCCAGCGCGTTGCTATGGTGTGTATTATTGGTGAAACTACCAAAAATACTTGATTGGTCTAATACAACATTTTGATCTCTGTTGTACCCAATTAAACCGGAACGCTCATTATTAACGAATGTAACTTCAAAGTATGCATCCATTAAATCCGCTGTACCAGGGTAACGGTTATAACCAACAAATGCAGCCGTTACATTACCATCAACGACTGTATCAACAACAACCACACGAACACCGCTGAATACTGTATCTGCGGCGTTTGCGACATACCCGACTAATGCAGATGCGGCAACATCACTTGTACCAGTGCCATCTGATTTAACAGATACGCCACTGATAAAGATATCATCCGCGATTACAACCGCGCCACTATCTAATCTACCCACTAGTCCGCCTACGTTATTAAGGGCATTATGAATATTGGTTTCTGAGATAACAATATTGAATAGACTACTACTCTTAGATATTTGACCTACTAACCCACCAACACCATTGGATTCATTTCCAGTGACACTTGAGTTTTTAATCACGATATTTTGAATTGTTGTTTCATTGTTTTCAATTCTACCAACTAAAATACCTGCTCTACCTGTTCCAGTAACAGAAACATTGTCTAGTACAAGATTTGAAATGACTGCGCCATTCGCTCTTGGGAATACTGCAGAATAAGTGGTTCCTATGAGTGTTAGATTTGATATCTCATAGCCTTTTCCATCCAATGAGCCTTTAAATGACGTATTGACATAGGTCCATTCAAACCCTGTAAAGTCTAGATTATTTTCTAATACATAGCTATAGGTTGATTCCACAGTAGCCATATGATGAAACATTTCTGGTGTAGAGATCTTAATATCGCCTGTTGGAGCTGAGAAATGAGGCACTAAGGTGATATTTGAAGTGACTGCAGATTCAAAATCATAGGCAACTCCATCTTTACGCCATTCAGCAAATAGTACTTCTGCGAAGTAATGTGTAGGATCTTCCAATGGTCTATCAACCTTATCACCATATTCGACTACGACATCTTCACCACCAGTGAATTTGACTGTGTATTTTACCTTAGTCCATACAGCAACCAGTTCAACATTCTCTAAGATAGGAGTAGAAAAATCAAATGGTTCTCCGTCTAATGTCCATGATTGAGCCTCCATCAGGAACTCACCAATCATTTGATTAGCCACGACTGGTTTAGTTGCTAATCCTCCGTAGTTAACGGCTTGATTATCCACCAATACTTCTGGAATGTTAGTTATAAAACTAACCACTGAAGCAGGGGCTGTTTCATATTTAGCATAAATCGTATCAGCCGCTTCTACTACATAATCAAGAGGTAATGCTACTGTTAAGTTTTCATCTAAGAAGAAACCTTTGAATACATAACCACCAATGGATGGTGCTACAAAGTCAAATGGTTTTCCTTGTCTAATTGAAACGACTTCATTTGGCTCTTCGATGTTATAGATGACTGTAACATCGATAAGAGGTAATGAGTTTTCTAAATAATTATTAAGAACGAATACGAAGTTTTGATCAATCGTCCATAAATTAGAACTTGTAAACTCTGATAAGTTGGTTGTCCACCATTCTAAATTAGTAGGTGTGGTTGTATTCGTAAATGCTTGAGCTTGTGCATGTGTAACTTGATTTTCAATCACGCCAAATATGGAAGTTGTTGAAATCTTATCTGTCTCATTATTAACTCTACCAATTAAGCCTGTTGATACCTTGGTTTCATGATTAAATGAGACATCCAAATAAGCGTTAGTAACGGTTACTGTCGGCTTTAGTGTATCAGTTGATTTTATGTATCCAATGAGTGCGCCACCGATTTGTGCTTCAATTGTCGTATCAACGATTACGATACGGTTAGCTGTAACGATAGAGGCGTTACTATCTCTTACATAGCCTACTAATCCACCAGCTGCGATATCAAGGGCATCAAGAACAGTTGATTTAACGGTTACGCCTAGGACGAATATGTCTGTTGCGATTAGCTCACCGCCATCGACTCTACCGACCACAGCACCAACATTCTTAACGCCAGATGCTGTAACTATAGAATCCATTATAGAAACGTTTGAAAGTCTTGTTTCTTTGGATACTAATCCAATGACGCCACCAACACCATTTGAGTTAGCAGCTGTGATGGATGAATTAGTAATTACGATGTTTTCAATGACTGAACTTGTATTTTCTACACGACCCACTAATATACCACCGCGGTCATTTGAGGTCACATGGATGTTATCCAGTACTAAGTCTCTAACCATACCGCCATTAATTCTAGCGAATAATCCACCGTATTTATCCTCAGTCTTAGTCATGGTTAGATTAGAAATCTTATGCCCATTCCCATAGAACTTACCCTTAAGGGATGTATTACCATCTGCCCAAGTGATACCTGTTAAATCGATATCCGCTGTTAAAGCATAGTTCTCTTTAATTTCTGTTGCGGTTACTGAGAATACAGATGCGAATGCTTCAGCCGTATTAATCTCTGTAACGGCTTCTTTAAGAATTTGATGGTTAATGATGTTTGAATCACCATTAAGTTCTACAATCACATGAATGTATTCAAAGCCCTCTACAGATAAATCTGTTAATGTGACAGTTTGAGTAATCACATCCACGGATTCTCCTGCTTTAATTTGAAGCGCATCTGCTGTTTCACTGTTACTCAGCAAGTAATAGAGTTTACCTAAAGGTTGAACGAGTGTAATCGTGATATCAGACTCTTGAACTAAGTAGTTTGCTTCACTAGAAACCACACTATTAATCACGTTTGGTTGTGCCTTAGAGTACACAGTTACCGTTTGGGTAACACTCTTAACGTCTAATGCATTATGTTTATTGGTAAACGTATAAACTACATCATAGTCACCAGCAACAGCAGTATCAACTGGATTAGTAACTGTAAGTGTATAGTCAGTATCTAATACAAGTAGGTCTCTCATACCATAGTAGTTATGGATTTTTGGTGTATCTAATGAGAATGTACCACCTTCTTCAATCGAAACCGTCTCGCGAAGGTCAGTGACATGACCAAGTTTCTTAACTTCTACCGGTCTTGGTAATGCTTCAATACGGTTAGCTACCAAGTTAGATATGTAAGCTGGTTGTCTTAATTCTAATGTGTTTGAAGATCCACTTCTAATGAATAGACTTTGAAGTGGGGTTGACCCTGCGTAAGTAACCTTACCCATAGATAAGGAGACAAGTTGTCCATCTTCATAATAGAACGCTTCAATGGTCTTATTAACTAGGTCTACTTCAACTCTTAACGTATACCATTTGTTAACTTCAATTTCAGTCTTCATTAATGTGCCGTTATCGGTTCTATAGAATAGATTAGCACCATCTAACCCGAACGCTACGACTGGGCTTGATGAAGAGGATTGAATATTGATTGCTGAAGCATTTGAAGAGCTAGACTGCATTAAATCGACTTCAAATACGACTAAATCATAGGAATGTGTAATCGGCGCTTCAATTTGAAGTTCACTAAAAGCTTCAATCTTTAAGGCTTTAGAGCCTTTAGGAATTTCAAGTGATTGAGTGGAAACTACAGTGAATTGTGAGTTTCCTGATTTGGCTGATACTGGTGCCCATAAGCCTGATTGACCAATGATATTACCATCTGTATAACCTTTAAAGTCTTCACTAATTAAAGGTGTGGTTTCACTTAGACTTGGTAAGGCTAGAACGGTTGCTGTAAATGTCTTTGTACGACTAGCATCATTCTTAGTTAGGGTTGCTGTAAGTGTTACTACTTGGTCCCCTACTTCATGTTCAGGTTGATTAATTAACCCATTTGCCTTAATGTAATCTGTCTTGTCAATCGCCCATGTAATGGAAACAGAATCACGAGTGGCTGGGAAAATGATTCTTGGAGATTGATTCGTTAATCCGGATAAATCTCCTAAAGATAACCAATCGTAAACTTGATTCACTAATGCAATGTCCGAAACAGCCCACATAGCATAAAGTGTAGTGTTTTCGGTGATTTTATCAGTTTCGAATATAAAACGGTCAGCTAAATCAGAATCCTTATACCAACCTCCAAAAACGAATCCTGGTCTAGTAGGGTCAACTGGCTTATTTAAAAGTTTGTTTTTCTCCACTTTGACTTCAGTGATTTCAGTACCTCCATTGGATTCAAATGTAACGGTGTAAGTCGTCTTAGAACACGCCACAAGTATCAATCCAAGGGTGATCAATGCGAATAAATTAATGACTTTTTTCATATTTCCTCCCTATTTATTACCCTTTATAATTACTACAAGTAAAGCCTTCTCTTGGTGCCACAACAAATAACAATTTAGCCCTTCTTGTTTGACCATTTAGGCTTAATACGACATCTATTACAACCGGCCAGTTATCATTAAGCCCAATAAACTCTTCATTTACTTGGCCTTGTTGATCACGGGATTCAATCCAGCATGTATTTGGTCTTGTGACAACCCCACTATCGCTAATAATCTCTTTATTGCGAGATTCATATGTAATTGATACCCCTTTATAAGAAGTTGGAAGACCTAGACTGCCATCCTCAGTAATGGTCGTCTTAGTTTTTGAAGACATTCCTGATAAGTCTTCTGCTTCAATCAATAAAAGGTATGTGTTATCTAGTTCATTATCTGTTGTTGCACTAGCATTGGATTTTTGACAACCGACTAATGTTATTGCTAAAAGGCTTAATACTAGTAATCCATATAGTTTTCTCATACAGACACCCCTAATCGTATATGGTCTTCGTGTAGACCATGTTTTGTGTGTAGCTTCTGTCTTCAACGACACCGTCGTTTGAAAGAAGGTATCCATGAATATATCCACTATCTGCTAAGTAGAAAGGCATCTCATCTAAAGATATGCCTCTAATCACCGCATCAAGTGTTAATAGTGCAAGTGTATCAGGTTGGTCAAGTCTACTGTAAAGCATTACTTCGGATTCTACAAAGAATCCTCTGTGGAACTTCGCTTCAACAATATTATTACCAATGGTTCTAGCAACTTCTAAATAAGCTTCGTTCTTCGTGTAATCGTAAAGTTCTACCATTGCCATTAAGGCATATGGGTCATCAATTGAGGTATCCAGGTTTAGATTAGGCTTAGCTCCACCTAATTCTCCAATATACCCTAACCCAAATGTGTAGACGATATCTCTAAAATAACCCCATAAATCTTGTTGATTCTCTTTATCTTTTGTTTGAAGAATGGTTCTTAGAATTGGAAGTAAGTAAGTGGTTGGCATATCAACATAATCAAGTCTCATTTTTGATGGTCCAAAATACCCTACTTCAGGAACGATATAGCCATAAGTAACTGTTCCATCGATAAACATTGGAATGATCTTATTTCTACCATCTACTCTGATATAGGCATATTTCAAATAGCCTTCGATATATGTTCTTGCCCAATCAACGAACTCTGTTACACCATATTTATCGGCAGCCTCTAATAACATTAAGATGTTATCGACATATACTGCTTGTGTATTTTTCCATGCGACATTGGCTTCTCTAGCAATCTCTCCAAAATCTCTGAATTGTCGTGCAACTCTATCCCCACACCCTGAATTGGTATAAGCTGGATCAGCACACTCTATTTGAGATTTTGTAACTAGGGTTGATTTGTATTGATAAACTGTCATCCCTGTCACTGGATTAGATGCTAGGTTATATTGACGCATTAAGTATTTTGCCCAGTCCGCAGGCACTGGATCTGATGTATGGTTAGAAAGTGTAAATGCGGCATAAGCTAAGTCTGTTGCTGAGTTAACAAATGGCAATAGCCCTGGTGAATCTGCAGGAATAATTGGATTATTGTTTTCATCCATTTGAATGACATCCAGAGGAATCGTTTGACCAAACACGTTTACATTATAAGCAGTTGAATAACTGCCGTGACGGTTCATATCGGTTGAATCCCAATAGAAATGTGCAGTCCAGAGTTGTCTCATAAACTTCAGGGTTGCTTCTTCATTCACTTCTAACATCAACTCATAGTAAGGCATCATGTTTTTTAGTTCATGAGGCCCATTTGGCCCTTCAAAGCTTTGGACTTCAAGGGTATCAAGGTTAATTGCTCTATGACCACCCCATTGGAATAAGCCATTATCAGATTGATAATTGTCCATGAACTCCTCTAGAATACCTACCGCTTCATTTTTATATTTATCACTGTTAGTCACTTTCGATAATGCGACTAACGTTCTAAAAAAGTTTTGTTGATTGGCTAAATTGGCATAAGGCACTGAAGCTCTATTTGGAAATACCCATTTAGCTGGTTCACCAGTAAGCGTATTGATCGCGTCTGGTAGTAAGTTTGTGTCTTCGTTATACTCATGCCCATACTTTAAGACATTTTCAACATAATGGATGACTGAGGATAATCTGTTGTAATCTTGTTCAGTATAAATAATGCTATCCGTCTTTCCAATCACATTTGAAGAAACCCATAGACTGGATGAAATAAGTAATAATATGATTAGTAGTTTTTTCATATCTATGGTCTCCTTTCAATGATGACATTATCGATATAGGCATAACTATTCTTATAGTTTCTAGGCATCGTTACTTTAAACACGTTAGGAACTAAAATCTCTCCTGTGGCTAAAGCATTAACTCTATTTGAAATATGGAATATCCCACTATAAAGCGGTAAGAAAGTGCCTTCATCTTCTAAGTATGCCGCAAGAAAATCTAAGTCTTTGTCCCATTCGAACTTAAACGTATACCAAGTATCTTTTTCTAATGTGTAACTCGTACTGTGGGTATCCCCACCATCGGCGGTACCTGAGTAATAAAAGAATGGTCCACCGACTTTAATGTTCACTTTCAAATCTGCATTAATAACCGCTTGAATGGTATTAACTGCACCAGTAGATACACCAAATGAGATTGAATCTGTTGGTTTATCACTTGGGATTAAGATATCCATATAGGCAACGCCTTTCTTTGAAGTATCTAAATTGAACTTAGTTGAAAAGATGAATGTTGGATTTGGCGCTGATTGTGGATACATTGGCGCTTTTAATCCGTCTGAGAATAACTCCACATACTGATTAGAATCCTTTGAAACCACAGAAGCTTTAACCCCATCGGTCTTATACTCTTCATTTCTATACAATAACCAGTTTCTAGGTAATTGCCCTAATCGTTCTGTTTCAAAATCTTCCGTGATTAAGTATTCTTCTTTAACCGGAGATACAAACTCTAAATCATCGCTTGGGATGTAACATCCTTCAGAAAGTGGTGTATTCTTACATGCGTGATCTAGAACAACAGGCACATCTGGTTTCTTTTGGCATCCAGCCAAAAAGAGTATCATCAAAACTAATACTGCAAGAAGCTTTTTCTTCATACTAACCTCCTAACCTTTAATGGCTGAATCTGCGTTGTTACCAACAAAGTATTTTTGTGCCACGAAAAATACTAGAATTAAAATGCTTACCGATACAATCGAGCGTGCATACACGTGTGCATACGTATTGGTGGAATCTAACCCTAATAAAGGTAATACTTTGGCTAATGGGAAAAACTCAGCATTGGTAATGTAAATGAGTGGGCCTTGGAAATCATTGAACTCCGCAATGAATAACAATAAAGCGACTGTAATGACTATTGGTTTTAGTACTGGCATTAATACATACCATAATACTTGCAGTTTATTGGCACCATCCATGTACGCGGCTTCATCTAAGTCGCATGGGATGGTTCTAAAAAACTGAATGAACATGAATATTGAAAATGAATTTACTGCAAACATCGATCCTGCCCATAGTGGTAAGAACCCCATAAATGGTACTGGGTTGTTCTCCCATATAGCAGCAATCCCAGGGCTAGTCCAGAAGGCATACATTGGGATTCTAAAAATCGTATTTGGCATTAAAAGTGTCCCAATGACTAACGCAAACACCAACTTCTTCCCTTTAAAGTTCATACGCGTTAAGACATATGCAGTAATGAGGGTTGAAAGTGTTCCGAATATTACATGGGGAATAACATACTGCATCGTATTCCAAAAGGCTTTTAGTAACGAATACCCTTTAACGCTACCCCAACCTGGGGCTGTTAGCGATTCTTTCCATCCGATTAAGGTGAAATCGTTTGGCCAGAAACTAAACTTTGTATTCGCACCTTCATTAAAAGATGCCCCTATGATCCATAAAAGTGGGTATAACATGATAAATGCAACCCCAACAATGATTGCGTATTTGAAAAACGCAATGATTCTTTTCTTAGTTTGTTTTCTCATAGGCTTAGTCCTGATAGTGAACCCAGTATTTACTCGATCTAAAGATCAATACAGTAAATACCATGATAATTACAAACAATACCCACGACATCGCACTACCAACGTTTAAGTCTCCACCTTTAAAGGCGATGTCATATATGAGTTTATTTAACACATTGGTTGACCCTTCAGGTCCACCATTCGTAATAAGCATTGGGCCATTAAACACCTGAAAGGCTTCTACCAAACGCATGACCCCATTGAATAAAATAATAGGGGTAATCATCGGGATGGTTACTTTCATAAACTGTTTAAACTTACCTGCGCCATCAATGGTTGCTGCCTCATATAAGGTCTCAGGTACATTGACTAAAGCATTTAAGAAGATTAACATCGTTGAACCGAACTGCCAAACTCTCAGTAATACTACCGACATCATCGCTCCACCTGCAGTACCTAAAAACGATATTGGTGAAATCCCAAGTAGTTTTAAACCTGAATTGATTAGACCGTTGTATTCAAAAATATAACGCCACAAGATGATTACTGCGACGTTCGCACCTAAGACGGTTGGCATGTAAAATGAGGTCCTAAAGAACCCAACGCCTTTCATCTTTAAACTTAAGAGGTATGCCACTAACAATGACACAATTAATATGAGTGGTACTGTGACAAACACATAGATGAACGTAACTTTAAGTGAATTTACAAATTCCTCTCCAAGGTAAGTGGATGTATCCATAATGAGTTTAAAGTTCTTAAGTCCTACAAAAGTAGAGATTCTCCCTCTTTTCTCATATAAGCTCATGACAAATGCGCTTATAAAAGGATATACCTTAAATACGATAAACCCAACTAACCAAGGAATTAATAAAACGTATGGTACCCATTTCTTTTCACCTACCATACTAATCCTCCATAATGCGTTTCAGTTCTGCATTAAACTTTGAAATGATTCTCGATGCTGCTTCTGTTGCATTGATGTTATTGAGCAAGAAGGATTCAATTGGACCTTCATAAATGGCTCTAAAGGTATTGTGTTCATAATAAGGGTGAATGTATAGGTTAATGGATTCTTCTAGTTGATGGTTATACATCGATTGAACAACCTCATGCCCTTTCCATTCTAATGAGTTAGAGTAGTCTGCATCAGACACAGCTTTTAGCGCAGTTTGTGTATCTGTATTAGAAGAAACCCCACGGTCAACTCCCAAAATGGCTACTGCTTCTGGGTCAGTAGTCATAAACTCGATAAATGTCTTAACAGCTTCTTGTTTTTCTTTACTGCCTTCTACTCTCTTAGAAACTGCATAAGCCATCGATACTTTCTTATACATGCCTAGTGATTCCCCTGAGGCTTGTTGAAACATCCCAGCCATAACAAGATTAGCATCACTAGGTAAGGTGTTTTGGTATTCAGAGATTGCTGTATTCCATTGTAAGATACCGCCATATTTTTGTTGAGTCCAGTTTGGATTGGTTGGACCATCAATGTGAGTATCGATCGCATTCGATGGAATGAGTACGCCTGTACTTCTTAAATCCGAGATGAAATTAAACCCATCTACAAGTTCTGCTTGTGTGAAGTTAAGTTGATTATTCTCATTAATCACATTTTTGCCTGTTTTTTGGGCTAAGTATGAAAACATTAAGATTGCTACTTGTTGAGCATCTAATCTACCCAGTGCATAATGTGAACTGTTATGTGCTTGAATCGTTTCTCCAGCAACCATGAGTTCTTCCCATGTTTCTGGGATGATTCTGTCACCTTCAAAGGAAACCCCTGCATCTTCATAGACTTTTTGATTCAAATAGAAGATATAGCCTGTTTCAGAAACAGATAGTCCTAGAACTTTTCCATCTACAGTAAGTGGTTTATGTTCGTCGGTTGGGTATTTACTTAAGTCGATTCCAAGTTCCGTAATATCCATGAAATAGTCTTTACCATACATAGAATAAATCCAGTTATAGTTTACTTGGAATACATCAGCTTCAGTACCGCGGTTAAGTTTGTTGTTTAATGCTTGTTGGTAACCATTCCATGTGGACTGTTCACCTTTGACTTTATATTGTGGGTATTTTTCTTCAAAGAGTTCAATGGCTCTATAGGTAGCCACGTTTCGATCAGAGGTTCCCCACCAACCAAATGTGATTTCATTATCAGCTGTTTTCTTTCCACATGCTGATAAAACTACGACTGTGATTAAGACTAATAAAACAGATACTACTTTTTTCATGTGAATTCTCCTCATTGACTTAAATTTGTGTTAATTGATAACCAATCAAAGGTTTCGATGGTTTGTGCACCTGTTGGAAAGCTTTTAAATGTGTCTTTCAAATAATAGATGTCTTCTAAGAGATACTTATAAGGTATTGCCTCATAGTTTCTCATTTGATAAGGCAAGTAATTACTGCCATTATGAACCCATAGAGAGTTCTTATCTTCACTAGAACCGAAATAGGTTCTATTGGTAGTAATCAATTCTGAGTTTGTCACTTGATAGGCCCCTGTGTACTTTAGATCAGGGTTACTATCTTGATGATTCTTTATTGGGGTTGAAACAAACATATAGATTGAGTTTTCAAGTAAGATAGACCCTTCTTCGGTACTTACTAACCCTTGATTAACAAATGATAGATTTGGGCTATTCAGTTTAAGCCTTAACTCGTGTATGCGCGTATTATCTAATATCATGTGATATAGATGTGCATCCCCTTTTCTGATTCTCGGCATTCTATCCATTAGATTAAACACTTCTAAATGATGAAACGTCATCGTAATGTCTTCGAAGCCTTCACCATCTGTAGTGTTACCTAAATTGAAGCCCTTCTTTTGAAAACTCATGAATAGTTCTAAGTCTTCTTTTGAAATCCCTTCATTTCTTAATGAATCATAGTATGGATGCGTACTTCTATTCTCTTCAAGGTAATGGATTTGTGTACTAATAAAGTCATTTGGATTGAAATTAAGTTTTGACCAAGATAGCGTTACATTTTTAGAATGTTCTCTTAAATCAATAATGCCATCATAAGCTTGGTCAAATGTTAAATGATCAAACCATATGCCATTAACATTCTTTAGACCAAAATAGTCCCAGTCATTTCGTTTATATCCACCTGTTGAGGTTTCATCCCATTCCCATAACTCAGAAAAATGAATGTTTCTGAATACCAGGTTATTAGAATCTTCAATAAGAAAAGCTGCATGTTTAATCTTAATACCCGATTCTGAATAAATCACTAAGTCAGATCGATTAAGCAGTCTAACTTCACCTATACCACTTTCCATTAAAGTTGGATGTGTCAGTGGGGTATTTCTATGGGCTCTATAGACATTCTTATAATCGTTTAGTGTTTTTCCAACTTCTTCTAGCTTTATGCTTAACTCCTTTGACCCTAAGGATAAATCATTCATTAATTTGATTATCATGACTTCTTCATTCATTAAAGCATCTAGAAACTCAATTTCATTAGTAACAACTTCTATATCATTCTTATAACTAGAACGATCTGTAATAACCAACGAAGAAAAACCAAATGGGTTTTGAAACCTAGAATAATCAATAACAGGTTTTTCATTTGGTATGGTTGAATCTGGTTTGTCAGTTACAGTGGGTTTAGTACAAGAGGCCATCATAGATACTAAACATAATACAAATACCAGTGAAAGTCTTTTCATGTTATCTCCATTGTTTATTATATTGAACACTGTTTATTTCTATTAAATTATACCATGAGTTAACCAAAAATGTCAACGCTTACATAACTATTAATAAGGACGATGTTTTATCAAGAAGAGATCCAATTTAAGAACGAATTGGAAAGAAATGAATGAATAAACCATTAGTTATAAATTTCTGAGACAAAAAGTAAAAAACCACCCGTTCGGATGGTTTAATTTCTAAGTTATTTCTAAAGAATAAATAAGATTATTCTATTCTTTTTTTTCTGTTGGTTGTCCGTTTTGACCTTTGGATCCTGGTACACCATTACTATATCCTAATCCGCCACCATTACCACCATCTCCAGGATTACCACCTGAACCGCCTAGCAAAGTAACGGTGCTTGTGTAGTCAAGATTTATTGCATACACTGCTGATCCACCTTTTCCACCATTTCCACCATTACCACCGTCTCCATCAACAAGGATGCCCCATGATTCTCTGTTACCGCCACGTCCACCTTCACCACCAGTTCCCCCATGAATTGTGATTAATCCATCAAGCGTTACATCATCGGCTGATATACCTGCATAACCTTTAGAACCATTTCCGCCTCTTCTACTTGATTTTGATCCATTATTTGTTTCTCCATTTTCTCCTTTTTGACCAACACCGCCTCTAATAAACAACTGATCGGTTGCAAGATAAGGATTAATTGAGATTTTATGACCAAGTATTGATTCCATGTTAGTGGCTGATAAGGAATTGTCACCACTGAACTTAATTCTAAGTTCTGCTTCACCTGTAGTCTTTATAACATTATAGCCATTAGACGCAGTCGTTTTGAAGTTAAATAGATTAAATAAAATCGTGCTTTGTCTGCGTTCTTCAACTTCAAAAGACAATCTATGGGTCTTCAATTTATTGGAGTAAAGGTTAATTTCAAAAACATCTTTAGGAATAATTATATTCATGGCAGTTGTACTTGTTTCATTGATTAGGTTCAAAATAATGTTTCTTTGGTTGCTTTGGTAGATGTATCGATAACTATTACCTTCTTGAACCAAATGTTCTTTCAACTCATCTAATGAGAAGTATACAACCTTAGCATAATTATAAACTGTACTTTGATTCATCCATTCGCCTTCAAATAGCTCAATGCTAAATTCTATATCCTCATTGATTCTATTCGTAAAGTAGTCGAATAACTCTCTATCGAAATAGTTCATACCATCCACAACATTTAGACGTTTTAATTTGGTTAATGTACTGAACGTTTCAATGAGTTCTTGATTATTTTCAATCGATTGCGTGTAACTTAAATCAAGATCTTGTAAGTTAACTAGAAGTTCTAAATTGGTCAAATTCATTAAATTCTTACTGCCAGATAATCCGAGTGAACGTAGCTTCGAAAACATCGATAAGTCTGGAAGTGTTACCATGTTATTTCTGCCCATGGACAATACTTCCAAATTAGTTAGGCTATTATCCTCTTTTGCATTTCTTGCAAACGTTTCTAGTGCAATTAAATCTAAATCATTATTTTCAATTTCAAGAACTTTTAGACCATTATAATTGAGTAAATGGATTAAGTCCCCCCCGAGTAGGTTAACATCATTTATCTTGAATACTTCTAAGTTTGGCAAGTTCTTAGGAATGTTAGAAAGTGTTAAGTTTATACCACTTAAATCAATATACTCAAGGTTTGTAAAATAATCTAGTCCGAATACTTCATCTGCAACCATCTTACTATAAGAAACGTCAAGTTTTTTTAACTTAATTAAAGCTGAGATATGGTCTATGCTATCAATCGGATTAGATCCAACGAATAAGGATTCTAAATCATATAATGTCGATACAGGACTTAAATCTGATATATTGTTATGGCTTAAATCTAAATCCAAAACATTTTGATGTCGTCTTAATGTACTAACATTGATGATATTATTATAAGAAAGATTAATGCTTTCAAGATTAATTAGTCCATTTAAGGCTGAAATGTCCTCGATGTTATTATGACTTAAATCGATGGTTTTCAGGCTCTTTAAAGAGTCAACAAAAGAGATATCCGTAAGCTCGTTTTGACTTAAAGATAACGTTTCTAGGTTTCTTAAATACTTAACCCCAAGTGCTACAGAGCTATCATTCGACAATTTTTCGGATAAATCAAGTGTTGTAATATAGTCAAAATGCTCTTGTGTAATTGTGCTATTCATTGAAGAAATCACGTTTTGGTTAATTAACTGAGTCTTGATTTCTGTTAATAAAATCGAGTTATATACCACAAACATATCGTCATAAATGACTTTATTGGTTAGATTGTTTGTGATTTTCAGATTTCCTCTTCCACTCCCAACAATCTCAATATTGTTATTCTCAAGCACTTTTAGAACAGCTTCGTCGCTGGACTCAACTTTATATGCATCATTTGGTAACAAATCTAGACCAAAAGAATAGATTTTTCCTAAATCCATTTTAAGTAGATCCGCTGACAATACAACATCAATAACTGTTTCGTCCTTCTCGATCACATAGACGATACGAGGTTCGCTTTTCTTCTGTCCATCTTTAGCGATAATTTCGATAACACCAGGTTTGTCGGCAACGATTTTACCATCTACCAAACGAGCATTAATCTCATTATCTCCAACAATCTCATAAGTTAAGTTACTATCTTCGCTTTCGATATCTAGTTCATCATCCAAGAAAACATACTTTGAGACATCGAACTCTATTTTTTCATCTTTGCCTTTCAGTAAGCTACATCCAGATAGAACCATCACACTTAAAAATACATAAAAAAACTTAATTTTATTCATAAGAATCTCCTTATCTTATCACGTGAAGTTATAGCACGTGCATTTTCTAATTCTTCTCTTTGAAATAAATATGTTTCTTTTGTACTTGATATAAAAGTCTCTTATAGTATTTTAATATAATGATTAACAACTATCCTAATCCTTTTTGGTGGATTCTTAGAATGTGTCTACTAAGTTCATTATAACCTAAAAAAATCAATTTGGTATTGTTTTATAAAGAAATCTTATATACTAACTGAATATTGTGTTTAAATATTTATCCACACTAGATGATACCTTTAGTAACTATACGAGACGAAAACACTAAAAAATATAATTCATTGGTCTTATCTTTCATTTTATGGTTAAATACACAGTCTTATTTACATAAACTAGTCAATCTATAAAAATTACACTCCTAAAGACTATATTTATTTGATATATGAACGCTCTGGGTATATAATAATTGCAAAAAACTAGGAGGGTAATTATGAATAGACAAAAAAGTATTATTTTATCTGTTTTTGGGATTGTTGTTTTAATTGTTTTAATAATAGGCATACAAACCATTGTGTTCTATAACCGTTTCATCGATAAAGATGAAACCATTGAAGACAACTATGCGACTGTGTTCAGTAACTTTGAGCAACGTCACAATACCATTACCCAAATAGTAGCAACCGTTAATGGTCTACAACAACACGAACTTGCGATTTATAATAAGATCATTGAAGCCCGTACTGCCTATGCAGCAGCATTAGCTAATAATGATGTTAAAGCCTTAGCTGAAGCGGATGCTTTAGAGGCAGTCGCAGTAACAGAATTATTGTTTGCGATTGAGAATAACCCGAATCTAGTGACTGCAGATTCATTTGAAGGCTTAATGGATACCATCTATGTTCTAGAGTCTATGTTAAAGACTGCTCGTGACGACTATAATGATGCCGTAAAGGCATATAATAAGACTTCTAAACGATTCCCTGGATTAGTATATAGATCCATCTTTGGTTTTGAAAAAGAAAAAGAATACTGGAAGATAGACGATGGTAAGACCGAGATTCCAGATATTAGTTTTAACTAGTTTATGAAGAAAGTCATTAGCCTATTAATAATATTAATGCTTTGGGGATGTAAAAAAGACAACTTACCCGAACCCACAAAGAATTTTTATGTTAACGATTATGCTGATGCTTTAATGACTTATACTGAAGTTGAGATTGCATCTTATAATCGTTATTTATACGAGGAACTTGGTGAAGTCCAAATCGTATACGCAACATTTCTAATTGAGAATGATGATGAAATGCTCAAAGTCGATAAAACAGCGCTTTACCGTAAATGGGGTATTGGTAAAAATGATAAAGGGTTATTAGTAATGTTATTCTATAAACAAACCTATATTGATGATATTGAGTCAAGAGAGCTTGTAGGTTATGGATATGAGGTGGGTTACCATCTTGAATATCTATTCACACCTATATACATGAATAACACGCTTAAAATCCTTTTTAGCGATGAATACTATGGCATCGCTGATATGACTGTTGTGCATCTCAATTTTGAATTACTGAACCGTGTGTATACGCTAGTATATGACATGACGCCAATCGATTATAATTTAGACGAGTACTTTGATGAATTATTGAATGCGCCATATATTCCACCAGATGACAGTCCAGATGGATGGGACTTGTTATACATACTCGGAAACTACCCTGTTATCTACGCAGTTCTATTTGGAGTATTAACCATTGGTGGAGGTTTATTCTTTAAAATAAGAGGTGGCGGAGGTTCTTCTGGTGGTGCTGGTCTATTTAAGAAAAGAAGGTAGAATTAACTATGTCCAAAGAAGATAAATATACGCTCGTTACAGTTGAAAGCTATCCTAGATCATTTGATACGCATCATTTTTATATTCAAAAACAAAGTCATCTTCAAATAGGAGATGTCATCACTAGTAATGGTGGACATCAATACAGAATCATTGATGGTAAGACTCATGTAGACTTTGAAGACATTGACCTATCTATATATAAAAAGTTCGAATAGAAATAAATCCTGTCTCGTAAAAATGGATCAAACCCATTTGAGACAGGCTTTTATTATACACTCTAGACTCTCTTTTCAGTGATTATAGGTTTTATATAATAAAGTATTATCCCTATTTTTTGTTTTTTAAAAGCAGAGCACACAAGAAAAAAAGACTCACATTGGAGTATTTAATGTTTGTTTTGTGTTTGTTGACCTTTTTTAATACAATTATGCACCCCTAGCAGAAATCACGCACCCCTAAATAAACGTCTTATTAGGCTGTTATTTTATAACTAGTCATGTTTACTCAGTAAAGTATATGATTTACTTATATAGGTTACTATTTATTCAATTAAATATATAAACCTTAGTTATTGAGTCTATTGTAAAAACAATTATGTAATTCAAAACTATCGTCATATTTGAAATGTTCATTACGCCACTACAATTCTGTATTTGTAATAATTTCATGTTTAATATAATCCTCATTTTCATAATATATTTTCAATATTTTATCAGCTAGCATATCATTATTGGTATCTCCATATTTGTATTGGATGTTATCATCTTCTATTATATCGGTTCCTAGTAGAGATTTAACTTCTTCTTTTGACAATGTACTAATATTATATTCTTCTAAAAACAGAGTCATTAAATATTCTTTTGTATTTAAATTATTTGTGTTTTTAAATATAAAACTTGAAAATATATCTGAATTGACATGGGCATAATTATTTCTAGATAATGGTTTATACAGTTCAACAGCAATATTATATTTTGTTTTTTCATTTTCATTATCTTGATAATCTTTAAAATAAACTAAAATTACAGATGATGCACCATCTAAATAGTAAGTACCATCACTTTCATTTAACCAAAATGCATTGTTATTTGAAAATATAAATTGATAAGTTATCTTGTATTCAGTTTCAATCATAAATTGGTCGAGTGTATTAGCTTGATTATAAAAATCATATTGGGCTCCTGTACCAAAAAAAGATTGTAGTAGTTCACTAGTATAACCCAAAGAGTCATAATAATTTTGATTTAAGTACGCATGGACACTTATTGCATAATTTTCAAATGCATCTTTTTCACCTAAATACATTGTAGTTTGAGAAACAAAATTTTTACTTTTATCAACAAGTTTAACACCAGTGATTTTAGGTAAATCGTCGATATTCATTTTTTTTAACATAGACTTATTCGAATTACATCCTGTTAAAAATAATACTGAAAATATAGATAACAATACTATTATATTTTTTTTCAAAATCAATGCCCTCCTGTATATGGATATTTGCGAACACTATATAAAAAATAAATTCAATACAAATATTCATATTTAATATAACTGATCCTATTTACCAAATTAAGTAGATTAGTTTCTTATCTGGGTATATCATTTACCTACTTGATATTCATAAACCACTATTATCATCCAAATTAAAACCGGTTTATTTATAGAGCAATAATACCATATAACCTATTCTTAATAAAGACTTATTTTACCTTCACCTTTCTCACATTTCTTTAAAGAACCAAAACTTGCTTTCAATTTCAAATTTAACTAACTCAGGTATAACCGTTTTCACATCAAATTCCTTTTTAACTAACCAATAAACAAATGCAATTTCGTCAACTTCTATATCTTGTTTTAAGTAATCCATATCATCGATTTCATATTGACATATACAACAATTAGACGCCCCACAACACCTTAATGATAATATATAATTTTTCATGTATATTGTTACCAATCTTTCCACCTCATGTCTTTATAGTCATGAGGTACTATAACTTATTTTTTATGTGGCTCACTTTCATACTAACATTAACATCGTTCATTTATTAATGTTAATATAGGAGTACCCAAAGGGGGTGCGGACAAAAAGTTGTACTTTCATTTATGTCATTCTCAATTCTTAAAAAAAATAAGAATATCTTCCCAAAAACATTGTGTATTAATAGAAATTGTATACTATTATTTTCGATCTGTTGACCACTCTAAATTAATTATCTATAGCAGGATCATCACACAAGCAATTTATTTTAAGCATAAAAAGCCATCAAATAAATTATCATTTAATGACTTTTCATACTTTAGTGTGTGGTTAAATCAAACTATTTTTCTGCATCTTTGCTTGAAATTAGTATCATAAAACATATAGGTAATTCTATTAAGGTTGTTGATATTCCTATTCCTGTTGCTATAACCACATGTCCGGTATGTGATTCTAAGAACTCAGGAAGAATAAAAATTAATATAAAGGCAATAAATGGATTTACTCCTAATAACAATTGAAATTTCTTTTTACTATTTTAATCCCTACTTTTCAAATGAAACAAATTCTAAATTACCAATAGAAATTCTTCCGTAGTTTCTTTACTTTTATTTTATCACAGAGAATAACTAGGTCAATCTTGTTAGTATTTAAATACCTTTTTAATTTTAAGGTTATTCTGGCACATAGGACAATTCACCCTATCTGCCAAACAAAAAAAAGGCCTGATACCTTTGTATCAAACCTATATACTTAACTTGGTGCCCAAGGCCGGACTCGAACCGGCACGGGTTTGATCCCTCTGGATTTTGAGTCCAGCGCGTCTACCAATTTCACCACTTGGGCATGAAAAGCTTCTTATGAAGCTTTTTTCATATTAATTGCGTACTCATAAGCTTTGAGCGCACTACTAGAATAACATTCTTGAGAATATTTTTCAATAGATTTCGATGCATTTTCACTAAGTTTAGTTCTCAAGGATTCGACTTCATAAACTTGTCTTAGTAGTAATGGTAATTCTTTGTTGTCTCTAAAGAATAATCCATTATTAAATTCATCAATAACTTCTAGTAAACAAGAGTCATATTTAACAATGACTGGCATACTCGCTGCTAGGGCTTCTATATAGGTTAAGCCTTGAGTTTCCGTCACGCTTGCGTTAAGGAATACATCGCCTAATTGATAGTAAAGTCCTACTTCAGTCCATTTTACAAACCCTGTGAAAATAACTCTATCTTCGATTTTAAGCTTTTTAACTTTATCTTTTAATTGGGACATGGCTGGGCCATCTCCGATGATTAAAAACTTGGATTTTTGTTCTTTGGCTACTTGTGAATAGGCATCTAGTAATACGTCGATCGATTTCTCTGCTGAGATACGTCCTAAAAATAAATAGACAAAATCATTTTCGATACCTAAACTCTTCTTCAGTTCAAGAATTCTAGACTCTTCATAGTTTTCACGTTTAAACTTATCTAATTGAATCCCAGTAGGAATAATTTCATAATGCCCATCAATGTTATAACTCTTCATTAAGTCCATGACTTTTTGAGTAGGTGTGATTGTAACATCTGCACGTCTAATAAAGCGTTTCATAAGTTTCTTTAAATAGTGCATTAATGGGCGTCTAAAGAACTTGTTTAAGAACTTAGACACATAATGCAAGTATTCTTCATACATGGTGTGTACTGTAAATACCATTGGAATTTCATATTTATCCCTCATATGGACAGCAACTGAACCAATAGAAAATTCGGTATGAACATGCATGACGTCTAAATTTAAGGCGTGAATCTTTTTGATGTGTGCTGATGTAAATGGCACAATTCTAAAAGACTTTAACCCTTTCTTTGGAATTGGCATGCCTTTAAGTCTAATAATGTAAGGATCTTCTACTGTATTTGCAGCAGAAGTTGTAATAATGTAAACCTCATGACCTAACGAACGTAGGCCTTCAGCCAACATATATATTGAAGTTGTTACACCACTAATTTGTGGTAAATAAGCATCTGTAAATAATCCAATTCTCATATCTAAATCCCTCTCTTACGCACAACGATATACGAAGCAAATCCTACTAGCATGCCAAAGTAATAAGTCACAAATCGCCAGATTAACATCGAAGTGACTAAGACCGCTGTAGCCCCTGTGATTAAGGAACTAAAGATGACTGTGAATGCCCATTCGGTTCCACCAGTTGCACCTGGCGTTGGTATCCAGAGCATAAATGTGGATGCGAAAAGAGTCATCGCAATTACAAAGACTAAATCGCTTGGTGATAGATTGACACCTAGTGCTAAAAATATAACATAAGGAATAGAATTTAACAAGATTAAACCAGCAATTCTCAACAGACTTGACCCAATTAATACTCTTTTACGTTTAAATAAGAGTCCTATGGAGATTTGGAAGTTTGTCACGAACGCGACCGTTTTCTTTTCAGCCTTTTCCATCGGTTTTTTCAAGAATTTAATTTTCCCTAATCCTCTCAATACTAAGTTAAGAAGTTTTTCGAATTGAGGAATAGTTGAGATTAAAACTAACAACACCATAATGGATAAATTCATAATATAGCCAATCAAGATGAAAAAGAAGTAATTATCTAAAACCACGCGCACACGATCATAGTAAAGAATGAGTCCGATCGTTGACATGGTTGTCATCACAACTTGATAAATGATGAAATTAGACATCAGTATTGCCATGGTGTTATCACCACTGACGCCTTTTTTCATATAGAAATACGCTTGAAATGGTTGCCCACCACTGCTAAATGGTGTAATCGCATTGAAAAAATATTCTGATGACCCAATGGCCATAGAATCAATCATGTGAAGCTTAATCCCTAACCCTGTTGTAATAAAGTGTAAGGATAAGTTTGTAGTTATCATATAGAGTAATAACAACCCCATACCCACAAACACATATAAAAGATTAACCCCTTTTAAAGCGTTATAAATCTCTCCTATGTCGTTTAGACTAAAGACAACGACCAATACTAAAACCAGTGACATAAATACGAAGAAAAGATTTCTAACGATATTGGTTTTCTTGGTTTCTTGCATTACATTTCATCGAGCGCAGTCATTCCAAGCAATCTTAGGCCTTCATTTAATACTGTACGAACAGCTAAAATCAGGTGTAAGTTAGCTTGCTTAACGGACTCATCCTCCGTAATAATTTTATGTTGCCCATAAAACTGATTGAATGTCTGAGATAACTGTAATAAATAACGGCTAATGACATGTGGTCCATTTACTTCGGTTGCTTTCTTCAAGGTTTGATTGAAGGAAGCAAGCAGCTTAACGAGTTCAAAGTAAAGCGGTTCATTAAAAATATCGTAATTGGATATTTCACTTAAAGTTTGGTTTTTTAAGATGGATGCAATTCTAACACTACTGTATTGTAAGTAAGGGCCAGTTTGACCTTCAAATGCCAACATTTGGTCTAGATTGAACTCGATTTCAGAGTTTCGATCGTTCTTCAGGTCGTTAAAGATGACTGCGCCAATCCCAACTGCTTTCGCAACCATTTCTTTGTTAGAAATGTTAGGGTTTTTTAGCGTAATCGCATTTAAGGCTTGTTCAATCGCTTCTTTAATCACATCGTATAGTTTAACAACGTTACCCCCACGAGTAGACATCTTCTTACCATCTTGCAAGACTAATCCGAAGTTCACATGTTCAATGTCAAAATCATGTCCCATTAATTTGGTTACTGCTTTTAATTGTTCAAAGTGAAGTTTTTGTTCGTTACCTACAACATATAAAACCTTATCAAAATGATAATGATTGTATCGATACATTAAAGCGGCTAAATCACGAGTGATGTATAATGTAGCCCCATCTCTACGTTTGATTAAAGCAGGCGGAATTTGATCCCCTAGACGAACAATCATTGCACCGTCGTCTTCGACTAATAATCCGAGTTCATCTAATCTATCTGCGATGGCTTCCATCTTATCATTATAGAAAGACTCTCCATCGTAAGAATCAAAGCTTACCCCAAGTAAGTCATACATAGACATAAATTCTTTTAAGGATTCATCTCTAAAGTATTGCCATAACTCTAGCATTTCTTGATCGCCATCTTCTAAGCGTTTAAAGATGGCTCTTGCATCGTCTTCCAAACTTGGATTTGATTCGGATTCTTGGTGGAACTTAACATAGAGTTTTTGAAGTTCTGTAATTGGGTTTTGTTCAATAAGTTTTCTATCGCCCCACAGTTTGTAGGCAACAATCATCTTTCCAAATTGAGTACCCCAGTCTCCAAGGTGGTTAATCCCGATGACTTTATACCCAAGTTTGGTATAAATGTTTTTAAGGGCATTTCCAATCATGGTTGAACGTAAGTGTCCAATTGAGAAACTTTTCGCGATATTTGGGGCACTGTAGTCTATACATACCGTTTGGTTAATCGTATCATTACCAAACTTTTCTTTTTCTGTTAGTACTTCCTCAATCACTTCTTTAGATAATCTTACACGGTCAATGGAAATGTTTAAAAACCCATTTAAGAATTGGGTTTCACTAATAGAAGGATTATCTTCTAGGATTGCTGATACTTTGCTTGAGAGTTCAGCCATAGACATCCCTAATTGTTTTACTAATCCAAAAAGTGGTATTGCTAAATCGGCATTTCCTCTTTTGGGTTCTTCTACAACCACGTTAATGTCAGGGTTATTCAAACCTAACATTACACTGGTTTTAATATCGTCTTTAATTGCTTGAATCATTTTAACACCTTACTTTCTAATAACATACAAAAAAAGCACGTGTGTGCTTTTTAATTTGATAGACTGACTAAACGCATGAATTCTTTGATTTGAGCCACTTGAGTATCTCCAGTTACATCAGCTCTATTTAGAACGATAGCGCCATTGTTAACGTAGTATAACTCAGGGGTTGCTTCAAGTTTAAATTTATAGGTATCTTTAAGTTCTTTAATCATTTTTTCTGATAATGTATTAGTATCAACATAATAGATTTGCTTAATAGATTCTTTCAACCCATAAGATTGGAATTGAATATCGTAGTAACCAATTTCAGTTACACATACACTGCAAGAAGGATTTCCGAAGAATACAATGATTGGTTCTTCAGATTCAATCACTTTAATAAGTTTTGAAGCTGAAATAGATTCAAAAACGTGATCTTGTTGCAAGTTTGGTGAACCAGCACTTGTATAAGCTTTATATATTTTTTCCTTATCTGATGGGATTAAAACTGCGATTAATGCTGCAAACAAAAACAGAATACCGACTACAATAATGATTGTAAGTGGTTTAACCTTGTGTTGAGGTCTTGCATAAGCCTTTTTTGACATATATGAATCTCCTTTAAAATTACTAGTATTATTATAACATAGCGATTTTTTTTATTCAATTGATTTTATGATTAGTTTTAATTATGGGCAAAATAAGTAAATTGTTATTTACTCAGTTGTGTAACCCGTTTCATTGGGTTATAATTGATGTAAGGGAGATGAGTCTATGAATATTCTTTTTTGTGCGAGTGAAGCCTACCCATTTTCTAAGTCAGGCGGCTTAGCAGATATGGCTTCAGCACTGCCAAAAATAATTAATCAAAAGGGCGAGAAAGCCATTGTGATAACCCCATTCTATGATGCTTTATACGATAAGAAGTCCTCATTCAAATGGATTGGTTCTAAAGACATTTTAATCCAAGATGTTGTCTACGAGGCAAACTTCTATGAAACATTTTACGATGGCGTTACTTATGTATTTGTCGAGAATGAAACATTCTTTAAACGCGCCAACTATTACGGCTACTATGATGATGATAAAAGGTTCTTATTCTTCTCTTATGCAATCTTAGAATACATACCGATTAGTAAAGTTAAGTTTGACCTACTTCACATCAATGACTGGCAGACGGGTTTAGTCCCATTCTTACTGGATGATATTTACAGGGTTAATCCACTTTATAAAGACATTAAGACACTACTTACCATCCATAATTTGGAATACCAAGGGTCATTTCCTAAGGATGCGCATAAACTGATTAATCGTCCGTTCAATTATGCCTACATTCACTTTGACCGTATGAATTATTTAAAAGCAGCCATAATGAGAGCCAATCATATTAATACTGTAAGCCCTACTTACAGAGAGGAAGTTCAATATGAGTATTATGGTTTTACTCTAGATGGTGCTTTAAAATCTAGACTCAATCAATTCTCAGGAATCCTAAATGGCATTGACTATGAAATCTATAATCCTGAAACAGACTCACTGATTGAACAAACATTTAACTACAAGCATTTCAGTTCTGCAAAAAAGAAAAACAAACTTGCCTTATTAAAAAAATTGAACCTCGATATGTCTACTGACACAGCGCTTGTAGCGTATATCGGAAGACTAGCAAAACAAAAAGGAATTGACTTAATGATGGCAACCCTTGAAGAAGCAATAGCTGAAAGCACTGCTAAATTCGTATTTATCGGTAGTGGTGACCCTTTATATGAAGACTTTTTCAGAAAACTTCAAGAAAAATACCGTACAAGAGTCTATAGTTTTATCGGGTTTAACAACACCCTTGCACATCAACTCTATGCAAGTGCTGATATCTTAATGATGCCAAGTCAGTTTGAGCCTTGTGGGCTTGGTCAACTGATGGCTATGCGTTATGGATGCTTACCGCTTGTAAGAGAAACAGGTGGTCTTAAAGATACCGTAATACCGTATAACAAATACACGAAGGATGGTCATGGATTTAGCTTCTCAAACTACAATGCACATGAACTCAAACAAGTGTTACTAGATGCAATCCTTCTTTATGCGAACAATCAAGACGATTGGAAGATATTAGTTAGAAACGCAATGAGACAAGACCATTCGCTTGAACAAATGGGCAAGGAATACCTAGAACTATACGAAAGAATACTTAAATCATAAAGGAGAAACCCTATGGAAACATTAGCATTGATTTTAGCTGGAGGAAAAGGCTCTAGACTAGATATATTGTCAGAAAAACGCAGTAAACCGGCAGTACCATTTGCTGGTAAATTTAGAATCATCGACTTCTCACTTTCAAACTGTGCCAACTCAGGCATTTATGATATCGCAATCCTAACACAATACTTACCATTCTCACTTAACGAACACATCGGTTCCGGTAAACCATGGGATCTAGACAGAAGAGATTCTCAAGTCACACTACTTCAACCTCATAATGAATGGTATATGGGAACTGCAGACTCTGTGTTAAAAAACTTGAATTTCGTTAAGCGTAAAGACCCAAAGTACATTTTAATACTCTCTGGCGATCATATCTATAAAATGAACTATAAAAAGATGATTGATTTTCACATTGAAAAAGGTGCAAAACTTACGATTGCAACTCAACAAGTACCGATTGAAGAGGCACACCGTTTTGGAATCATGGAAACCGACAAAAACTCAAGAATCATCGGGTTTGAAGAAAAGCCAAAACAACCTAAATCTAACCAAGCATCCATGGGTATTTATGTATTTTCCGCTGAAGTGTTATACAATGCTTTAGAAACCATTAAAGACCCTAACCTAGATTTTGGTAAACATATTATTCCAAGTCTAATCAACAACCATTATACCCCTGTCTATGGGTATGAGTTTAATGGTTATTGGCGCGATGTAGGTACCTATGATTCCTACCTTCAAACCAATATCGAACTCCTTAATATGCAAGAACCGAGACTGGACCTTTATAGTGATCAATGGAAGATCTATACGCGAAGCGAAGAAATGCCACCTGTAAGAGTTGGCAATAATGCGAAAATTGTTAACTCATTAATCTCTAACGGTTCTGTTATCGATGGCACAGTAATCAATAGTGTATTAAGCCCAGGCGTTCGTGTTGAAAAAGGCGCTATTGTGAGAGATTCTGTTATTCTAAACAATACGATTATCAGTGAGAATGCGGTTGTTGATAAAGCCATTCTCGATAAGAAAGTCTACGTTGGTAGAAACGCAATTATTGGGTTTGGTGAAGACTATACACCAAACGAAGAAAGACCAAATGTCCTATCTTCTGGTATTAATGTCATTGAAAAACATGGCTTCGTTCCAGATGGTGCGAAGATTCCACGTAACTGTAGAATTTATAGAAATGCCAAGTTTGATCAATTAGAAATTAAATCTGGTTCAACTATAAGATAAAGTAAAACCCTCACAAAATGATGTGAGGGCTTTTATTATCTATGTTTCGCAAAGAAGAATAATGCAATCGTATTAGGTCCAGAATGTGCACCAATGACTGGTCCAATATGGTTAATCAATCTAATATCGACATCTAGTTCTTTTTCAATCATTTCTTTTAAATAGATTGCATCTTTAAGGTCATCTCCATGACTAATGAAACAAACATTTGAGATCGTTGGATCATACGTTTCTTTCATTTTTTCAAACAACGCCTTAAGTGCTTTTTTACGTCCAATCGGCTTCATTCTTGAAATAAGTTTACCTTCATCTGAAACGTGTAAGACTGGGTTAATGTTTAACATGCCAGCAACTAACGCTGCTGCCCCACTTACTCTTCCCCCACGCTTTAAATGTTGAATATCAGATACTGTAAACCAATGAGCTAAATGAAGTTTGTGTGCTTCTAAGAATTCTGTTACTTCTTCGATGGAGTGATTATTAGCCCTCATTGTTGCTGCATGGTATACTAATAATCCTTGACCTAGTGAAGCGGCTTTTGAGTCGACCAACATCACTTTTCGGGTCGGATACATTTCTTTCAATTGTTCTACTGCAATTCTAGCGCTGTTATATGTTCCAGATAGTGCACTTGAGAACGCAATGATTAATACATCATCGCCTTTTTTCAAGAATGGTTCAGCTATCCCTATATATTCTTCTGTATTGACTTGCGCAGTAGATGGCATTAAGCCACTTCTTACTTTTGCATAAAAATCCTCTGGTGACATTGCCCTGTGATCTAAATAATCCGGGTATTCAACGCCTTCGATCACGAACTTCAATGGACAAACTTGTAAATCGAACTTCTTTGCTACTTCATCGGTTAAATCACATGCTGAATCTGTAATAATGACATACTTATTCATATAATGCCTCCTTTTATTTTTATTGTAATCTAATTATACTATTTTTCAATTATATTTCAATATGCTTTAATTCTCGCTTACTTCAGAAATTAAGTTTTCGTTAAATACTCTCTTTCTAATCATTTCAATTTCAGCTTTATAAGGTGCTTTATCGTTGATATAAGGCGTTTCAAGTATTTTAGGGATATCTTTAAAGTCTTCGTGATAGATTACTTCTAAGAGGCTATCAAATCCGATTTCACCATAACCAATATTCGCGTGTCTGTCTTTTCGAGCACCTTGAGGGTTTTTGGAGTCGTTAATGTGGAATACACTAATGTATTTTTTACCAACGATTTTATCAAACTGTTCAATAACGCCTTTAAAATCATCTTTGATCGGGTAACCTGCATCACTAGTATGACATGTATCAAAACATACAGAGACTCTTGATTTATCCTCAATTAGATTAATCATATCTCGGATTTCTTCAAAGGTTTTACCCATTTCATTGCCTTTACCAGCCATCGTTTCAATCGCAATTCTAACGTTTAAGTCCTTAGTGTTTGAAATGACTTGATTTATGCCTTCTGCAATCCATTGCAGAGCTTCGTTTCGGTCTTTACCCACAGCTGAACCTGGATGTAATACAATTTGATTAACATGCATTTTTGCAGTTCTAATCACTTCACTTGTTAAGAAATCCACGGCAAATTGACGCTTTTCAGGGTCTGGATTCGCGAGGTTGATGATGTAAGGCGCATGCACGACAACATTATCAAACGATAGCCCAGCTTCTGCCATCAGCCTTTCAGCCCCTTCGATGTTCATGTCTTCAATCTTTTTTCTAATGGTGTTTTGAGGTGCACCTGTATAAACCATGAATGCGTTTGCCCCGTAAGATAAGGCTTCTTTAACTGAACCTTCATACATGTCTTTACCTGACAATGCAACATGTGAACCAATTTTTAACATTACTTACCTCCATACCTAGCGATACGTTTCGCTTTTTTTATTTTCTCTGCGTTTTTCTTTTTGTAGTTTGGTGTTACTTTGGTTGGTTTCTTGATTTTCTTGATGGCATCTAGTTCTTCCTCACTTAATCCTTTTGGCTTTTTGATGATTTCAACAATATCATCTTTAGTGAGTTGGAATTTCTTAAAGCGAATGCCTTTTTTCTCAATAGATTCTATCTTTCTTGCTTGTTCATTGGTATAAAGTGTATAAACGATGCCACTGCGATTGGCTCTACCAGTTCTACCTGAACGGTGAATATAGAATTCTAATTGATAAGGGAGTTCATAGTTGATAACGTGCGTTACACCTTCAAGGTCAATCCCTCTTGAGGCAATGTCTGAAGATACGATAAAACGGTACTTCAAGTTTCTTACTTGATCTAGTATTTGTTTACGTTCTTTAACTTTAGTCTCTCCTGAGATTTTAACTGCGCTATACCCTGATTCTGTAAGCAGGTTATAGACGTGATCGATGGTTTCTCTTTTTGAGACAAAAACCATTCCGATGTATGGGTTTATCTTACTAATGATATCTAGAAAATCTTTGTCTTTATTTTCCATTTTGGTCATAATTAATCCATGGGTAATATTCAGTACAGATGGGTCCTTAAGATCAATTCGGTAAGACTGTCCAAAGTATCTAGTAATAAACTTATCTAAACCATCTGGAAGGGTTGCTGAAAACATCCATAAGTGAGAGGCCTTGACAGAGTAGAATACTTTATCTAAAGTTGTGATAAAGTCTAGGTCTAACATCATATCCGCTTCATCTAAGACAAAATAGTTGGCAGTATGGATTTTTAATTTATTCTCTTTAATCGCATAATCTTCCAGTTTCCCTGGCGTAGCGATAACCAGTTGAGGTTGTCTTTTAGTTAGTTGATCCAGTTCTCTTAGGCGGTCTTTACCAGAGACATAAGCTTTGATATCCACTTCTAAACCTAAGGTTTTAGCCATCTTTTCTACTTGGATGACTAAGTCATTGGTTGGGACACAAACGACTGCCTGAACGGCCTTTAAATTAGGATCTATCTCATTCATGATTGGCAACAAATACGCATGGGTCTTCCCCGTGCCGGTTGGAGCCAATCCAATAATGTGTTCGTATTTCAAATAGGCATCAAACATACTTTTTTGAATCGGTGTAAACGTATGATACCCTAGTTTTTCAATTGCATTTTTTATTTCTTGTTTAAACATAAAATCACCTTCTTTTAATTATATCAAAATAAGACTATTTTTCCTAACATTCGCATTTATGAATTGTTCTTGTTATAATAGATTTGGTGATAATATGGAAGTTTATGACTTAAGACCTAGAGGCTATTGCCATGGCGTAGCTAAAGCGCTAAGCATGGTAAAAAAAGCATCCCTAGACAAATCAATCCCAAAGCCTATTTACGTGCTGGGGTTAATCGTTCACAATAAAAAAATAACTGAAGCGTTTAAATCGCTTGGCGTCATCAGTTTAGATACCCCTAACAAGACGCGTTTAGAGTTGCTTGACTTAGTAGATCAAGGTACTGTGATTATGACCGCTCATGGTGTGTCCGATGGTGTAAAAGAGAAAGCATTATCGAAGGGCTTGAATGTGATTGATGCGACTTGTAAGGATGTAACCAAAGTTCACGATGCAGTTAAGAGCCACTTAAAAGAGGGCTATGAAATTGTTTATATTGGCCATAAGAACCACCCTGAACCTGAAGGGGTATTAGGGATTAGTCCTGAGATTACGTTTTTAACGAATAAAACGGATGCGATGAACTATCAAATGAGAAACCCACACCATAAGTTATTTGTAACCAATCAGACTACCCTGTCTAGATATGACATCAATGTGGTCTTAGATGTATTAAGACTTAAATACCCTGACTTAATCTTTGATGATGACATTTGTGATGCAACTACTTTAAGACAAAAAGCAGTCATTGAACAACCTGAGGTTGAATTATGTATTGTTGTGGGAGACACCTTATCATCCAATTCTAACAAGCTACAATTTGTTTCAGAACACGAGCGCAATATCAAATCATTCCGTGTTGAGGATATTTCTGAAATCAACCCAGAATGGCTTAATGGCATAAAAAAAATCTCACTGACTAGTGGTGCTTCTACACCTACTGCTGTTACCAATGAGATACTAGGTTTCTTAAGACAATTCAATTATGAAGACAAATCCACTTGGGATACTACTTCAAAACTCACGTATTTGGATATTTTAGGCTAAAAAAATGGCACTTAAGCGAAAACTTAAGTGCCTTTATTTTTATGCATCGTAACTACTCATGATTTGAGCAGGTGTCTTTCTTAGTAATCCAAATACTGGCAATAGTCCAATTAATTGGTTCCCACCATATATGACGAACAAAGATAGAATGATGGTAAGTGGTGTAAACTTGATGATATCACCATTAATCAATGCTTTGTTCATATTTGTGAAATAATAGAACCCAAATAAGTATCCAATCGCAAATGAGACTGAGGTGATGATTAAGATTTCAATCACATAGCTCTTGAGGATGTCTATTCGTCTAACACCAAGTGCGCGATAAACAGAGATTTCAGAGACTCTTTCAAGCAATGATCCTCTCATTACGAAAAATAGACTTATCCACGTAATGCCTACGATAACTCCAATAAACACTGTAAAGATAATCGTTGTCATACGCATGCTTTCTTCATACTCCTTTTGGTTTTCAGGGAATAGATAGTAAGCATTAAATGTGCTTTCGGTTTCGTTTAAACTTTCTACAGATTTTTCAGGATTACTTGAATACACAATGATATTGGAGAATCTCATATCACTAGTATCATAGAAATCTTTTTGAAGTTCTTCAATGGTAGCTGTTGGCCCAAGATCACTTCTAGCTCTCAAGAAAGCCTCTTCTTGTATAATGAGCACTTCAAATCCGATATTGGTAAATCCGACAATCTCAAAAGGTTTGCCATTGACTAAAATCGTTTTATTGAGCACCTCTTTATAATCGTTAATTCCAAAAGAACGGGTAACATCAGTAACCGAAGTATAATACCCTTCAAAAAGAACGACATCCATAAGGACTTCATTGGGTGACTCAATGTTTCTACCATAGACAATATCTTTATTAGAGACTGTATTTGCATACTCAATTGAGAGGTACATGTCTCGTTGAAAATCTCCTAATTGATAGACTTCTAGAAACTCAAACTTAAGTGGAACAGAATAATAAGCCGATCTAACGTGGATGGTATAAGGATCATCAAGAAGCTTTTTATATTTATCCCATGTATTAATGTTTTGGACCTCTACATAGTTTTCCGGATATGACTGATAAGGGTTAATCATTTCTGTGTTTAATCTTGTTACTAGCCCTGAAGCAATCGTTAAAAGGAATCCCGCTAAGGCAAATCCAACAAACAACATTCGACGTTTTTTAGTTTGATTAAGGATTTTATTGAATGCGAGTTTAACTGCATGCTTGACGGTAATGATAGGTTGACGCTTGTTACGCTTGGTATCATCAATGATCGATTCAAAATCATAGTTTCCAAGGTCGTTAACGGTTTCTTTTGAAACAGCCCTATAGTGTTCATCAATCAGTTTAACTGTTGTATTGCCATCTAAGATCTTTACATTCTTGTAGTTGTTATCACCTAAGTCGATGTATAAAGTTCCGTTTTTATAGACAAGTCTGACTTTAAACTTTTCACTTGGTTGATCCGAATAGAACTTATAGTCAATTTCATCTTGTTGGACTTCTACTTTGTTTAAATCTTTTAAGTAAATATCAGACTCATGTTTTAAATCCAGTGAGCCAGTTGCCTCATTTGTGCGGTCATTTACGACTTTACCATCGTACAATTCAATGACTCTATCGGCATAGAACTCTGCAATTTCACGTTCATGTGTCACCAAGATAACCAGCTTAGTTTTAGAAATCTTCTTGATGATGTTCATGACTTCTACAGTATTTTTAGAGTCAAGGTTCCCCGTAGGTTCATCCGCGATGATGATGCTGGGATTTTTAGCTAAAGCTCTGGCGATGGCAACCCTTTGTTGTTGACCACCAGACAGTAATCCCGCTTTACGTTTTTTGAAGTTTTTCATACCTACCGATTCAAGTAAGTATTCCACACGTTTGTTGATTTCTTCTTTATCGGTAATCCCAACCATATTTAGGACAAGTCTAATGTTTTCATAGATTGATAAGTGTTCCAACAACATATAGTTTTGGAAGATATACCCAATCTTCTCATTACGGATTTTATCCCATTTACCCATGTCATATCGATCTAATACTGCACCATCTAGTTCAATCTTACCGGACGCTCTATCTAGACCACCAATGACATTTAGAAGGGTTGTTTTACCTGAGCCTGATGGCCCAAACAACACCACTAACCCTGAATCTGGCAGTTCAATAGAAATGTCGTTCATGACATGAATTTCGTTTTTCTTACGCTTATTAAAATATTTATGTAAATTCGCTGTTTTTATCATGTCATCACCTACTCTGACTTAAGTGTGGTAATCACACTACGTCCAAATAATCTAATAGAGAACTTGCGGGCAATCATAAGAAGAATTACTAAGAATGCACCATAGATCAGGAGATACGATCTAAACTTCAAGTATTCTAATACTTTAAACTCTTCAATCTTGATATTCATAATCACTAATGGAATAAACATTAAGACAAACGCAATGGAAACATAAAGAACTTGTTCAAGCATTAGCATGCGTTTTAAGTCAATTTGGCTTGCTCCAATCGATCTGAAGATGACAAAGTCTTTCTTTCTCGATTGGATGATTGATTTCAATACTAAGTTTAAAATGATGTAAATGAATATTGCTAATACCACAAAGACAAAATTAGTCATCGTAGTGAAACCTGCTGCACTATAATTTGGTTGTGTTCTTGCTGAAGCTGGATGAAAAGTGATCAACGAGTCATCGATTTTGCTTCTCACACTGGCTAAATTATCTACATTATCTAAAACCAATGTAACTTGATACATGTCGTTATATCCAAAAAGTTTAATGAACGTATCAAAATTCATTCTACGCTCATGTGGAAGTGTTGGTTCATTGGCTACTTTAACTGTTGCTACACGAGATTCTTTTTCAAATGCTCGTTTAGTTAAACTAATTTCTAGGAGTGTGTCTTTAAGGGCGCTGTAATCAGGTTCTTGATCCTGATAAATGTATGAGGCAAGTGAGTAAAATGCGAATTCTCCCAAAAATACATAGTCATCTTCGATCGAATTATCAATCCAATAACTAAAAATATAGTCTCTATCTATCTGATAATTATCATAGGTAAGATTAAAAGTGTCATATTTCGATAAGATAGGTATCATGTTATTGGGATTAAATAGGTTTGTTAAAGACTGGTTTAGGAATGAATCATGAACGATAACATTTCCGTTGCCGGTTAATTTTGCCACCCCCGAAACCGTCATTTTATATTTTCCATAGACTTCGAAGTTACTTCCGTACAATAGATTCCTTGTAATCAATTCAATTTCTGTTCCAATTGGGTAAGCCATCGCTAACCATTCTGATACAACAATTGTCTTATCATCCGTAGGCAAAGTGCCATCAGCAAGCATGGACTCTCTAGCAGCACTCACAGGCAATGCCTTGACTGAATTACTGTAGAATGAGTCGCTATCTCCAGCTGTTTTGATCTCAAAATCAATATCATTCAAATAATCGTTATGAATGACTGATTTAACTCCGGTGATATTATATAGTTCGTCTATTTCTGCTTGAGTAATTTTTGAGTTATCCTTTTTCTTAACGATCAAGCGTTCTTTGTAGTTATTGCTAAATATTCTATTATATGTATAACCACCATCAGCCCCCCCACCCGCTAAAAACTCTGGGATGAAATTATTCAGCGATAAAAGGCTTGCTGAGCTGACTAATGCAAATAGTAAAGTTACAAATAGTAACACACTCTTCTTTGGCATTCTAAAGATAGATACAAAGGCAAGCTTTAATACATCTAATAAGGCAAGATTGACGGTTGGTTTTGGCTCGTAAGCACTAACCTCTTCCTTTGGCTTAATTGGTTTATCTTCAACAATCTCACCATCGGATAATCTAATCTTTCTAGTAACATAAGGTTCTGCTTGTTCATAGTTATGTGTTACAACCACCACGAGTTTATCCTTAGACACTTCTTTAAGGAGTGCCATAATCATTAACCCTGTTTTGGAATCTAAGTTCCCGGTTGGTTCATCGGCAACAATAATAGGACAGTCTTTGGCAAGAGCTCTTGCAATAACGGCTCTTTGTTTTTGTCCACCTGATAACTTACTAGCTCTATGGTTCTTATGAGAAGTTAATCCCACTTTATCGATGAGTTCTAGTGCTCTAGCTTTACGTTTTTTAGGGTCATATCCTTGAATCATCAAGGCTGCCATTACGTTTTCTAACACTGTAAATGAATCGATAATATTATAATTTTGGAATACAAATCCAATATATTGTTTACGGTATTGCTCCTGTTCTTCAATGCTAAAATAAGAGGTCTCTTCGCCGTTAACGAACATTTCTCCTTCATCGTATTTATCTAAACCCGAAATCACATTTAGAAGCGTTGATTTACCACTACCGGATTCCCCAGTAATCGCAACAAACTCTCCAAGTTTTAGTTCAAGACTAACTTTTCTTAAACCTAAAACTACGTTTGTATCGGAGTTATAGTATTTCGAAATTCCTTCTAACTTTATCATTTTGCGTTCACCTCATTATTTCTATAATATACAACTGTCAACTATTTATCAAGGTTTTATTATGGTATTTTTCCCAAATTTTGAATTAATGGTGTCTATCGTATCATTTAGTGTGTTTTTCTTAGTCTCCATCTTTTCATAAGTGAAAAGGTCATATGTTTCCTTGATGAGTTTTCTTTGTTCCAATTGTCCTAAAGATACTCCAACTAACCTAACTGGCTTACCAGAATAGAATGTCTCAAAAAGATTGATAACTTCTTCCATAATTATGTCTTTACTATTAGTGTGTTCTAATAGTGTATGCGATTTTTGAACTGTTTTAAAGTTTTCGTAACGAATCTTGATTCCGATGGTTTTTGTAAGCATATCATCAGAAATCATGCGTTCATAGGTTTCATTCGCTAAATCTTTAATTTGGGTTAGAATCATGTCTTCCACATCGGTATCGAATGAGAACGTAGTTTCGTTGGATATGCTTTTTGGTATTGCATATTTTTTTGGGTCTACGATGTCATTGCTTGAACCCTCTAAATCACTCAAATAACTGTAATAACTCTTTTCACTCATTACTGACAACAGTTTTTCTTTATTAATCGGATCGATGAAATCCTTAATTGTTAAAATGCCTAATCGCTTAAGTCTTGGTTGAGTTTTCTTCCCTATTCCAAACATCTCACTAATACTGAGTGGATAAAGTTTGTCTTTGATGTCTCTTTTCCTTAATACAGTAATTCCAAGGGGTTTTTTCATGTCTGATGCCATCTTCGCTAAGAATAGGGTTGGGGCGATTCCAATCGAACAAGGTAGTTGATATAACTCAATTAAATCTTTTTGGATTTTCTTGGCCAACTCAAGCGGGTGTATGTCCGTTATCGATGTGACATCCATATAGGCTTCATCAATCGATGCTTGTAATACAAGAGGGGTATATCCTCTTAAATAAGATATAAAGAGTCTAGAGTATTTACTGTAGATGTTGTGTCTATTAGGAACCACGATGAGTTTAGGATAAATGTTTAAAGCCTCTGTGATTGACATCCCACTTTTTATGCCGTACTTACGCGCTTTATAGCTTGCTGTCGTCAAAATTCCGCCTCTAAAAAAGTTGAGACCACCGCCAACTGCGAATACTTTATTTTTTAGTTGTGGGTTTTCAATCATCTCGACTGAAGCGAAAAAAGCGTTTAAGTCGACATGAAAGATGATCCGAACAGGTTTTTTCATTGAAATCCCTTTCTTTTTAAGTGGTTTTATATTATAATGATTTTGAGTAAAATTCAAGTTGAGGTGAAATTTATGGCAGACAAAGACAAAAAGAACAAAAAGAATACTTCATCAACTGGTTATGATGTTCCTACACTAAAGAATCCACTAAAAACTTTATGGGGCAAAATCATCGTTGTTATTATCCTAGCTGGCATGGTGTTACTACCTGTAGTTGGTTTAATCATCATGTTGATTGAAAAAGCATAGAAAAAGGCGAAAGCCTTTTTTTATTTTACAAGTAAGGCTTTCGCGTGTTCGATGGCGTAAAGATCGATTCGTTCACCGGAAAGCATTTCTGCTAAAACTTCTACCCTTCTATCATAAGAAAGGGGTTCAAGATGGGTTTGAGTTCTATGATCTTTAACTTCTTTTTTAATATGATAATGATGATCCGCTTTAGAGGCTACTTGAGGTAAATGGGTAATCGATAAGACCTGTAAAAGATTACTTAGTGCTTTAATTCTTAAAGCCACTTTTGAAGCTGCTTTACCTGAAATACCCATATCGATTTCATCAAATACCACTAGGTTTAAACCAAGTGTCTTCGCGAAAACAATCTTTAGCGCTAACATAAATCTAGAGAGTTCCCCACCTGATGCTGTTTTATAAAGAGGTTTGAGTGGTTCACCTTCATTAAGTCCGATATTAAACGTGACAAAATCAATGCCGTCATCGTATAGTTCAACGTCTTCTTTTAAAGGTTCAAAGGTAATCTCGAATCTAACTTTATCTAGGTCAAGTTGATTGAGTTCGTTTATCAATTCTTGTTCAAGTGCTTTGGATAACTTCATTCTTTCTTTTCTTAGGGCCATACCCGCTCTAATAAGCGTTTTATGGGCTTCGGTTGACTCTGTCTTAAGCTTCTTTAAATAGCCTTCATAATCCTCGGAAATGAGGATTTTTTCTTCTAATTCTACCTTATACTCTATTAACTCAGAAACTGTTTTTCTATATTTCTTTTCAAGCGTCTTAATCTCATGTAGTCTTTCTTCTAAGCTGTTGAGTTCAGAGTCGCTAAAATAATCGAACATGTTCAAGCTCTTTTTAAGATCACTTCTAAACCCTTCCAGTTCATAATATATTTCTTTTAATCTATTTGAACCCTCTAGATAAAGTGGATCATAATGTTTGATTTCTCCCAAGGCATCCCCTGCTTCGTATAAATCGCCTTTTTGATAGAGTTCATCCAATACTTCAAAGGCTTTGTTAACGTTACTAAGAATTTTTTCTTGATGGGATAGTTTTTCGATCTGAATCGTTAATGTTTCTTCTTCATTTTCAATTAACTTCATTTTTGTGAGTTCATCGAATTGATCTTTTAAGGATTCCAGTTCAGTTTCTTTCTTTTGTTTATCTTTTAATGCGAGTTCGTATTTATGCTTGGATTGGTTGTATTTATCTTTTTGAATCACATAAGTGTTATATAAAGGTTCGATATCTTCATATGCGATTTGATCGATTAAAGATAACTGTAATTTTGGGTCTAGGAGTTTAGTAATATCGTGTTGTTCATGGATATCTCCTAGAAAATAGGTGAGTCTTCTAAGTTCTTGAAGGGTAATGGATTTTTGATTGACCGACAACAGGTTTTTATTAGCTCTGTTGATTTGTCTTTTAATGATCAGTTCATCACTGTTCAGCCCTAGACGTTCAAGTTCTATTTTAAGTCTATCATTTAAATTGGTAAAAAACCCTTCAACAATGGCTTCTTCTTTACCGAAACGAATGAGATCTTGGTCAGCTCTAGCCCCAAATAGGAGTTTGAGTGAATCAATTAACAATGACTTACCCGCACCAGTTTGACCGGTTAATGCAGTCATGCCTTGTTGAAATCCAATTTCCAAATCTTCAATAATCGCTAAGTTTTCGATTTTTAAACGTTTTAGCATACGACACCTCTATTTGTTAAGGATTAATAAATACTCCTGGTTACCCATTTTGCCTTTTAAGTCGCTTTTCTTACTGCCTATGATTTTGAATCCTAATGCACTTACATATTCGATAATACCATTTAAAGCCTCTTTTTGCTTTAAAGGGTTAGTAACAATGCCATTTTTGATGTATTTTGGGCCAACCTCGAACTGAGGTTTGACCAAAACAATGTAAAGACCTTGTGTATCTTTGATATGGGTTAATATGGGTTTAACTGATGTAAACGACACATCCACTGTAAAAAGCCTAATTGATGGGTCAAGTGTGACATCTAATATGTTGGTTTGTTCAAATAGTTTGACCTTAGGATGGTTTCTTAATGAATCATGAAGTTGGTTACTACCAACATCGTAAGCATAAACCAGCGATACCCCTTCTTGTAGGGCACAGTCCGTAAATCCGCCTGTAGAAGAACCGATATCTGCCATCACTAAACCCTTGATATCGAGCTTGAAACTGTCGATAGCATCTTTGAGTTTTAATCCGCCTCTTGAAACATAAGGGAGGTCATCAATGATGGTTACAGTTTCCTCTTTAAGTTCATACCCTGTCTTCGTTACAACCACGCCATTAACCAAGACTTTTTCTTGTTTGATTAAATCTTGAGCTTGACTTCTGGTTTTATTAAAGACCATAACCATATACCTATCGAGTCTCATATAAACCTTTGATGGCTTTAATGACATCTTCTTTGGTGAGTTTGGCATCCCTTTGATTATCTAGGCGAGTCCCATGATGGATGATTTCTTCTACTGACATCCCTCTGATGTCATTTTTATACTGCATTTTAGCCATATATTTCAGAATTTGAGGATACAAAGATCCACTTCCATAAGCTTCTTCATAAACCAGTAGTTTCTTGTGTGTTTTAAGGACTTCATCTAGTGTTTCTAAATCCATCGGTTTAATGAATCTAGCATTAATGATCGTTCCGTTTAAGCCAAGTTCTTTCGCTACTTCTTCCATTAAAGAAACCCCAGGACCATAGGAGATTAACGCAATCTCTTCACCTTTTTGAACCGTTGTCCAAAGAGGTTTAATGTCTTCAAACTTAGGTAAGTTTTGTTTGTCAAACATCGTTTCTGCTCGAGGGTAACGGATCACAAATGGCTTATCCTGCATAAACCCGTATCTTAATAAGTTAAAGGCTTCTTCGGCATCCTTAGGCATGGTGATTACCACATTAGGCATACTATAAAACATCGATACGTCATATAAGCCTTGGTGGGTTGACCCATCGTCACCAACAAACCCCGCACGGTCAATACCAAAGATGACTTTAGTGTTTGATCTAGCGATGTCGTTCATGATTTGGTCATAAGCTCGTTGAGCGAATGTCGCATATAGGGGTAAGAACACATTAATACCTTCTCTAGCCATGGCGCTTGCCATGGTAGCTGCGTGTTCTTCTGCAATCCCAACATCGATTAGACGGTCTGGGTATAAACTATAGAATTTTTCAAATTTAGTACCTACAAGCATGGCTGGCATCACTACAAATGTATTCATCTCTTTTTGTAGTTCTATCATTGCTTCGCTGATAACTTCACTAAAAGAAGCATACCCTGCTTGAGTTTTTTTAACCATTTCACCTGTATTTAAGTCAAATGGCGATACACCATGATAGGTGCCTTTACGGTCCATTTCAGCTACTTCAAAGCCTTTACCCTTCTCAGTAACTGCGTGAATCACAACGCTCTTTTTCATTTTTTTAGCCATTTTCAATGTCTTAATCATTGTTTTCATCGAATTTCCATTGACTGGACCGATGTATACATACCCTAGATCTTCAAAGACATTGTTCGCTTGGAAGAATGCTTTAAAAACTCTTTTTAGGCGTCTATAGACTTTATATACAAAGTTAGGGGATATTTTTTCTAATAGTCTTCTTGTCTTACTAATGAACTTATTGCCTCTAAGTGAGGTAAGGACTTTAGACAATGATCCGACATTTTTAGAAATAGACATATTATTATCGTTAAGGATGATAATGCCTTTATGGTTTGGGTCTGAACCGATGAGGTTAAGTGCTTCAAAGCTCATACCTGATGTAACTGAGCCATCACCAATTAACGCAATGACGTCACAAGACTCACCCTTGAGTTCTTTAGCTTTTAAGAACCCATGCATCGCAGAGATTGAAGTCCCTGCATGACCGGATTCCCATAAATCATGTTCTGATTCATCGTAATTAATGTAACCTGATAAGCCTTGATGTTGTCTTAAAGTAGAAAAATCTTTAGCTCTACCGGTAAGGATTTTATGGGTATAGGCTTGATGTCCAACATCAAAGATAAAGGGGTCTTTAGGAGAGTCAAACACGTAGTGCATCGCAATCGTTAATTCAACCACACCTAAATTAGAGGCTAAATGCCCCCCAGTTTTGGAGATATTTTCTATCAAAAAGACCCTAATCTCTTCTGCTAGGGTTTCTAATTCTTTCATCGATAGTTTTTTTAAGAATGCAGGGTCTTTAATGTCTTTTAATTCCATAGGTTTATTCAAGACTAAAGTCTGATTCGCCTTCCGGTTTCATTTCTTTGACGACTAGTTTTTCAGATTCAGTTAATAACTCATAACATAGTTTAGATAGCGCTAAACCTTCATTGTAAAGTTTTACAGCTTCATCTAAAGCGATGTCTTTGTTTTCAAGTGCCTTAACGGTTTTCTCTAAAGCTTGAATGGCTTGTTCAAAACTCATTTTTTCCATGATAGTGTCTCCTTCTTAGTAACAACCGAATGGATTTGTCCGTCTTTAACTCGGGTAATGAGTGTATCGTTTATGGATAACTCATTGACGGACTCTATTCGTTTGTTATCTTTAGTTGTATAAGTATATCCTTTATCCATTAAGGCTAAAGGGTTTAAGTGTTTTAAAGCATCTACCAATAATCCAAATTGGTTGTTTTTCTTTTCGATTAGATAAGTTGCATTTCTAGATAAAGACCCATCCAAAAGACTTAATTTTTCACGTTTCAGCTTGATTAAATGAGATATATCAAATGCTTTTAGTTTGGAATCTAAATAAGTTAGTCTTTCTTTTTTACGTTCAAGCTGTAATAAGTAATTACGTTTCAACAAGTAATCATTGTTTTCATAACGTTCTTTTAGTTTGATGATATGGGACTTAGGTGAGGCATTGCTCAAGCGTTCATCTAAGTTCATTAACCTCATACTTTGGTTTTGAATGTATGAGTTCATTACCTTAGTTAACGTATCTCGATAGTTATTAACCAGTTCGTATATATCGATGATATTTGGGGTTGAAAGCTCTGCAGCTGCTGTAGGGGTTGGTGCCCTTAAATCTGAGACAAAATCACTTAAAGTGAAGTCTGTTTCATGTCCAACTGCGGATATCACTGGAATTTCTGATTGATAAATCGCAAGCACGACTTCCAGTTCGTTGAATCCCCAAAGGTCTTCAATAGACCCACCGCCTCTACCAACGATTAAAGTGTCAACGAGTTTATCGTCATTTGCCTTTTTGATCTGGCTAGAGATCGATTGTTTAGCTCCTTCACCCTGAACTAACGCTGGGTATAAGATAAGTTTAGCTAATGGGTATCTACGTTCAATTGTGTGAATGATGTCTCTAATGGCCGCGCCCGTAGGTGAGGTTACTACGCCAATGGCTTTAGGGTAAGTAGGGATTGGTTTTTTCTTAGATGGGTCAAAATAGCCCTTTTCTTGAAGTTCATTTTTAAGCTTTTCATAAGCCAAAAAGAGATCTCCAACGCCATCTTTTTCCATTTGGAAACAGTTAATGTTATAAGACCCACCAGCTTCATACAAACTCATTGCGCCTAAAACTTTGACTTTATCCCCATCTTTTGGGTTGAAATTCAGCTTCATCACATAATTCGCGAACATGGTTACGCGAATTTGAGCTTTATCATCTTTAAGTGTGAAATAGTAGTGACCTCTAGAATGTTTGGTCAAGTTCGAGATTTCACCTTTGATGTATATTTGTCTTAAATGGGTATCATTCTCTAAGATGTTTTTTAAATACTTCGTTAAAGCACTGACGGTTAGGTATCTAACGTCTTGCATAGAATCACCCTACTCTTTTGGCTATTGTGTCTAGTAGTTTATTGGTAAACGCACTTTGTTTCTCATCATCTAAGTTTGAAAACTTTTTAGTAAGTCTAACTGCCTCATTGATGACTACCGGATTTGGTGTATCGGTATATTTGATTTCGTATACAGCCAGTCTAATAATGGCGCGGTCGACGAAAGAAAGTCTTTCAATTGAATAGTTGAAAAGGTTGTCTTTGATAAGTGTGTCAATTTCACTCAAGTGGTCCATTACCCCTTGATATAGTTCGAACCCTAATTTAAATGGTTCAACGATTAAATCTTCGCGTAAATCTTGTTGATAAAGCAAATGCATTGCTTCAACACGTAGTTCATGTTTTGTTTTTTCCATAATAAAACCTCAATTCTATACTATTTTACCATAAACATTGTAAATCCTATAGCACAATATACATAGTATATAGGCTTTCTAAACATAACAAAATCAAAAGAAAAGGGATGCAAGTTGCATCCCCACTATTAAAGTACTCTTATTCTTGCCCAAGCATCGCTCATGATAGCTTTGGTTGTTGAATTAAAGCCATAAACTTCATCATTCTCATGAATAACGACGTTATAAGCCTCTACATAATCATAGAAGTCAGAGCCTTCTACAATCAATTCTTCATATAAATCTTTTCTTACAGTTGTATACATAACGTATTCTGTATTCGCTTTTTGTGAATCGTAAGAAAGCATGAAATTAATGAACTTGTATGCTAAATCTTCATTCTTAGCATTCTTAGGAATCACCATGGTATCTACCCAAACGTTGGTTCCGCTATTTGGTACATAGAATCCGAGTTTCTCTTGTTCACTCATTAAATAGATTGCATCCCCGCTATACGTTAAAGCAATGTCATAAGTCAGTTTAACCATGTCATCCAAGATTTCATCAGTTAGGAATACAACATTGTCCTTCTTAGCAAGATTAGTTAGCCATGCTTCTGCCGCTTCTAATTCAGAAGTTACTGTAGTATTCATAGAATAGCCTAATGTTTTTAAGGCAACCATAAAGCCATCTCTAGAAGAGTCATAGAATGCGACTTCTAAATCCTCGTTGAATATTTCCCACTCTTTTGCTTCTAGGGTTTCTAATGAGACTTTGTCTTTATTATATAAAACACCAACATTACCCCAGAAATAAGGTACACCATATTTTAGAATGTCAAAATCTACGTTTTCTAGAATGGAAACTAAGCCTGTAGCTAATTCTGTTTCTTTATCGAAATCTGTGATTTTTGACCAGTCGATTTCAGCAATCAAATCTTCTTCAACCATTTGTTCAACCGCATAATCACTTGGAATAATCAAGTCAAACGATTGAGTCTTCATCTTTGTGATGGCTGACTCATTCGAATCAAATGTTGACATGTTTACACATACATCATTTTCTTTTTCAAATGCTTTAATTAGGTCTGGATCAATATATTCGCCCCAGTTAAATAAAGCTAGTTTTTCTTTGCTTGAACAGGTAAATGATCTAACAATACCACACCCTGATAAAGTGGTACCAGTGAGCACAAGTGCTAATAATGCAATAATCTTTTTCATTAATCAATCTCCTTTTTCTCTTCTTCGCTTGACTTAAAGAACCGATAAGTAACTAAAAGTCCAATGACCAAAATGATGATGGTTGATAACGCATTGATCGTCGGTTCAACACCGCGTCTTAACGTGTATAAATAAATGCTAATATTGGTTGCAGAACCTGCAGTAAAATACGAAATAACAAAGTCATCAAAACTCATCGTAAATGCGATTGCGGCAGCAGCAACCACAGCCACTTTAATCTCAGGTAGTATGACCATTCTTAAAGCTTGTAGTGGGGTTGCCCCAAGGTCGTTCGCGGCTTCTGCTAAGTTAGGATCTAATGACCTAACCTTAGGGTAAACCGTAATGATGACATAAGGGGTACAAAACGCTATATGAGCCAATAACATTGTTGTATAGCCTCTATCTATTTGAAAGCTTACAAACAATAACAATAACCCAACTGCGGTAACAATTTCTGGGTTAACGATAGGAATGTTGTTAACCGTTAAAACCATATCTTTTACCAGTTTTTTTGACTTACTTAAAGCAATAGCCGCAAACGTCCCAATCACAGTTGAAATCAGTGTCGCTAATACTGCGATTAATAGGGTCATTACGACTGCTGTCATAATGTCTGTTGAATCAAAGAGTTTCGTATACCATTTTAAGGAGAAACCTCCCCAATTGGTTAAACTCTTGTTTTCATTAAATGAGAATACAATTAAGGATACGATTGGTGCGTATATGAATACTAACAATAACCCCATGAATCCTTTTGCCAGTGGCTTATGAAGTTTTTTCATTCTTTTGCCTCCGGATTTCTATCAAGTTTTCTTGTTAAGTATACAAGAACCATGATGAGTGCTGAAAGGATGATTGCAATTGCAGACCCATAACCCCAATCTCCAAACTGTAAGAACCTATTTTCGATTAAGTTACCAATAAGATAACGATTCTTACCTAAGTATTTAGGAATAACTAGCGTGGTTGCTGCTGGAAGTAACACCATTGTGATTCCTGATAAAATCCCACTTATTGAAAGGGGTAATGTCACCTTGAAGAATGTCTCTACCTTAGAAGCCCCTAAGTCATCTGCAGCTTCATAAAGTTTGGGATCAATCTTTGATAAAACGGTGTAAATAGGCAACACCATGAATGGTAAGAATACATAAACCATGCCTGTGATAATCGCGAAATCTGTGCCGAGTAAATCGGCATTAAACATTTCAAAAATTTGTTTCCACGCGAGTGTTCTTAATAACATATTTACCCACATAGGGGCAGTTAAAATTAATATAAGTAAGCTTTGGGTTTTCTTCTTTGTCTTCGTGATTAAGTAAGCTGTAGGGTACCCAATCATTAAAGCAACAACCGTTGTATAAACCGCAAGTTTGATTGAATCAAACATGGTTTTAATGAACGCTGGTTCATTTAAAAACTGTCTGAAATAAGTTAAGGAAAACGTGATGAAAAGGTCATTTACCCTTTCAGTAACTGCATAGAATACAATCAGAATTACTGGAATTAAAATGAGTGCAATCAATACACCATAATAAGGAATACCCATTAACTGAGTCGAATTAATTGTGAGCTTCTTTTTAGGACTTTTCTCCTTGTATACAGGGTTTCTAAACATATTACCACTTCTCCATGACATGAATGTCTTCTTTGTCAAAAATGATGGATACGTTAGAGCCTTCTTCGTGATACTTTATCGTATGAATGGTATATAAACGGTCTTTGGTCTTAACATCAATTTCATAGTGAACACCTTTAAAGATGATCGAATCAACCACCCCATCAATAAATCCTTCGCCTTGTGCAACAATATCTAAATCTTCAGGACGTAGGACAATGTCGACTTCTTCATTTCGCTTAAACCCTTTATCAACACAGACATAATCCTTACCATCGAAATGAACTAGATAATCATCTTTCATAATGCCTTCAATGATGTTTGATTCACCGATGAACCCAGCGACAAATCTATTAATTGGTTCATTATAAATATCCTCAGGTGTTCCTATTTGTTGGATCTCACCATCATTCATTACAACAATCTTATCACTCATCGTTAGCGCTTCTTCCTGATCATGAGTTACAAAGATAAAGGTAATTCCTGCATTGCGTTGAATCTCTTTAAGTTCGTATTGCATTTCTTGTCTAAGTTTTAAGTCAAGTGCAGCAAGTGGTTCATCTAGTAATAGTACTTCTGGTTCATTAATTAGCGCACGTGCGATGGCAACACGTTGTTGTTGCCCACCAGAAAGCTTATTAATGCTTCTTTTCTCATAGCCCACTAAACCAACCATTTGAAGATACTTAGATACTTTACGTTCAATCTCTGCTTCTTTTTCTTTACTGGAAAGTTTTGACTTCTTCAGTTTTAATCTAAGTCCAAAAGCAACGTTTTCATACACATCAAGATGTGGAAATAAAGCATAGCGTTGAAACACCGTATTCGTTGGTCTTTTATGTGGAGGTAAATCTACCACCGAAACGCCATTGAATAAAACTTCACCTTTAGAAGGTTTTTCAAAACCACCAATAATTCTTAAAGTTGTTGTTTTACCACATCCAGAAGGACCTAGTAATGTCACAAACTCATTTTCATAGATGTCTAAATCTATCCCTTTAAGTACCACTTGACTACTAAAAGCCTTGGTTACATTTTTTAATTCGATTACTTTTTTCATGTTATCCTCCACTGTTTATCAAGATTAAACAAAAAATCTTTAAATGGCTTAGTGGTATGCTTACATTTTCTTATGTTTAGTATAATTAAACTTTAGGTTAAGCAATTATAAACCAAATTCAATACTATTATATAGTAATTCAAAAAGATGTCAATCAAAAAGTAACAGATATTTTTTTCTAACAATAATCTTCTACTTTTATCCCTTACAAAATAACAAGGGATTAATAACATGATTTGATTGATTTATACGATTAAATAGACTATAATGCTTTTGCTGGGGATGTTTTCTGGATTCGTCAGGGTTTTGAAAATGATATAAGCATGTCTTGGTGGTGCAAGTAAAAACACACGAGGTTCTAAATAACCGGAAACCAAAATTTAGCTTTCGCTGCTTAAGAAAAAGTGCGAGCCTACTCTAAGTATTCTTACGACTTAGACGCGGTACAACTCAGTAAGATATATTTAGCTGCTGCCACCTTAAGCGACTAAACGAATTAACAAGGTTAGTCTATGAGAAATATGTCAATCTATGTCTCCTAGATGAATTTAACTGATTGACTAAACATGTAGAAAGTATCATTGTTTAGGGCTTTGCACAGGGGTTCGACTCCCCTCATCTCCACCAATTCAATAAGTAAAGCTTTGATATATAAGCGAATTAGCCTTCGCCTCAAATATCGAAGCTTTTTTGTTTTATAAACTATAATATTACATGATTTTTATGTTAAAATAACAATTACTAATCACTTAGGATGTGATTACCCTTATAGAATCATCCATTCTTACAGAGAAAGGAGTTACTCAGATAAGTATGACTATCTGAGTGCACAGTGAATATGAAAAGAATACCTGCATTATTTGTTATTACTGTTTTTGTTTTTCTATTATCTTCTTGTAAACTACTGCTGCCTGATGTGCGATTACGATCAGAGAAAAAAGACATCGTTGAATCTAAGTATGGTAATTTGGAATATGTTGTTGAAGGCATTCTCGTATATAAGAATCTAGATGATCAATTTAAAGACATCGATGGTATTGACTATATCATAGAAAACGCTGGTGATAGAGGAAGCATCGCACCAGAACTTAAAGAAAACTTATTACTAATCGTCGATATCGTTAAACAAGACGATACCTACAAACTCTTAGTATATAACGATGTGATGAAGCGCAATAAAGACAAAGAAAAAATGTTTATCTTAACAGATTATATGCTTCCTGTCGATATGAATGAAGTAGAAACCTTTTTTAAGGATAAGGATGACGCCTTTTCACTTACGGATTTGACAGTGGATTACTTTAAGAAAGACTCTTCAATAGAAGGTAATATCTCTTTTATGGATGAGATTATGATTGCTTTTTATAATAAACTTGCGGAAGGTGAAATCATGGTAACTTGTTATCATGATGAATCTGGAAACATCCTTATTAAGAGTGGTACCTCACTTTTGTTTGGTAATTCAGAAGACAAAATCATCTATTTTCCTAGTGATATAATCTACGGAGATTACATCAACTAGACCTATTAGCCTTTATTATATAGTATTATTCTGAAACATAAACAAAAAACGGCTTATTAAAGCCGTTTTCTGTTTTTATTAGAATTTATCAAAGTAGATATTTTCTTCTTTCATACCTTTAGATTTTAACACTTTTACACACGCATCAATCATGCCAGGAGACCCGCAAAGATAAGCTTCATGTCCACTTAAATCATCGGTTAGTTTAGCAACCACTTCTGTGATTAAGCCTCTTTCACCTTTCCACGGACTATCCTTTTGTTCATGAGAGAGTGCTGGCACATAAGAGAACTTTGGAAATCTATTTGAAACGTCAAGGAAATAATCTGTTAAGTAAAGATCCGCTTCTGTACGTGCCCCAAAGAAATAGGTTGCCTCACGTTTGAACCCTTGTTCCATAAGACGGTATATGATTGAACGAATCGGTGCTTTACCGGATCCCCCCGCAATCATGATGATTGGTTTTGTCGATTCTTCTTGTAAGTAGAAATCCCCGAATGGTCCTGTAAGTTTTACAGTATCTCCAATCCTTAGGGCTTGGTTAACAAAGGTTGAGGCTAATCCATTTGGCACTTGTCTAATGATAAACTCAATTTCATAAGGGTTTGAAGAATCAGAGGCAATCGAATAAGCTCTAACCTCATCAAATCCAGGCACTTCAATTTGTCCATACTGTCCAGGTTTAAAATACATAGGTTCGTCAAGTCTAAATCTAACCAGTTTGATGTCATAAGTCATTTTGTCCAATTTGATGACTTTTCCTTTAAAGCTTTTCGCGGTTAGTAACCCTTTAGGTAAAATGATTTTTAAGTCTGTAGAGACTTTAGTTTGGCAGGATAATCTAATTCCATTATCCACTTCTTCTTTGGATAATAACCCAATTTCGGTCGGTTTTGGCGGTTCATGATAATCTATCAATCTAAATTTACAAGTCCCACAACTTCCTTTTCCGCCACAAGCAGACGGGATGTATATTTTATTTTTGGATAATGAATTGAGCGCTGTGTCATTGCCGAATACAGGGATCAATGTGTCTTCATTAATCGTAATCGTTCTTTCGCCGGATGAGCCTAATAGTTTTTCAAATACTAAGACAAATGCTGTGATTAAAATAAGGAGTCCCACTAATATGATAAATGTCCACATAGTATTTCCTCCTATATCGCGCCAATGCCAGTAAAGGCAAAGAACGCTAATGCTAAAATACCAAGGATAATGAATGAGATTGCTTTTCCTTTTAATCCACGAGGAATGTTCGAAATCTCTTTCATCTTAATTCTTATACCAGCTAATAACACTATCGCAAGCATCCATCCTAAGCCACTTCCAAACGCGAATACTGAGGTTTCTAAAAATGAGTATTCTCTATTCATAAAAAATAAAGAGATGGCTAATACAACACAGTTAACTGTAATCAAAGGTAAAAAGATACCAAATGAGTTATACACTCTAGGTAAGTATTTCTCGATTACCATTTCCAGTAACTGAACGGTTGCTGCAATGGTAATCATAAAGACTAATAAGGCTAGATTTGTAGTATTGGTCTTTAACAATAATTGATAAATCGGCCAGTTAATCATGGCTGTAAGTGTGACTACTAAAACAACCGCACCCCCCATATTAAGTGCGTTTTTTATCGATGACGAAACCGCGATTAAAGAACACATCCCTAATATAAAGATTAGTGCGATATTTTGTGATAATATTGATGCAATAAAAATATCCCATAAACGTTCCATATACTCACCTACTCCTCATAATTTTTGGTTAGACTTCTCATGCCCCAAGCGAGTAATCCGATTACGAAGAATCCGCCTGGTGCCATCGATAAGACAACCCAATTAATCCAACTTGATGGCATGACTTGCATGCCCAATAATGTGCCATAGCCTAATAGTTCTCTAATGCCTGCAACCACAACTAAAACAATCGTATAACCCATACCGTTTGCGAATCCGTCAATCAGTGTATACTTAACTGGATTCTTTACGGCATAAGCCTCAGCTCTTCCCATGACGATACAGTTAGTAATGATTAACCCGACATAAGCACTTAAGTTTTTTTCAATGGTTGGGAAAAAGCCTTTTAAGAACATTTGAACAAGGATAACGAATGTCGAGATAATGACCATATAGGCAACCATTCTCACTTTTGAAGGAATGAAGTTTCTTAGTAAAGATACGGTAGCCGATGAAGCCATTACTACGAATGTGACACCTAAGCCCATGGCAATTGCGTTAACGACTTGGTTCGTAACCGCAAGTGCACTACAAATCCCTAGTACTGAAATCAAAATTGGATTTTGACTAGATACCCCATTTTTTAGAGTTTGAAACCACTTGGTGTATTTCATTCTTAAGTAGTTCATAGTAACCCTCCCATTTTGATTTCATAGTTGTCATTTAACAGTAGGATGAAACGTCTTGAAGTCCCAGTAGCCCCTGTAATCTGATCGACTTGAACGGCTTTATCCAATGACAAATCCGGATCAGAGAGTGCTAAACTTGGATCAAACTTCTTACCTACAAAATTATTAAGGTATTTTCTGGTAGAGACTAACCCACCAAGACCTGGGGTTTCTTGTTGATTTAAGACGGTGATTTTAACAATCGTCTTTAAATCACTTTCTAAAGTAATAACGCCATTGATTTCACCCCATAAACCAGAGCCTGTAAAGAAATAACTATATGTCCCCTCTGTTTTATGTTTGTATACAACTTCTCTTGGTGTAGAAGCTTCAACTTCTACTAAAAAATTCTCATCAAAAATACTCGCATGGTTCTCAACTGTTGAAGAGACCCCGTGATGATTTAACATCGCAGACTTCCATTCATAATCGGAATTGCGCAAGATTCTATTCTTAGTCAGTGCATCTACGCCTGTGATTAATCCAGCAGTTAAGACGCCTAATACTATCATAAAGATAAACGATTTCATTGAGTCTTTCATTCAATCACTTCCTTAATGGTTGGTTTGATAATATAGGCTGAAACAAACTGATCAATAAGTGGTGATATAGCATTGACTAAAATGACCGCATATATACCCGCAAACTCTCTATTTGAAGATTTTGTATTAATCAACCACATTAAAAACCCGAGAGTGATCCCATACATGAGTTTTCCAATATTCGTTTTTGATCCTGTTGAATGCTCACTGCCCATAAATAGACCAATGAAAACCATATTCGTTGTTAATAAGATATCCATAGGGTTTGGATTGACACCATTTGATAAAGAAGAAACAAAGTAGAATCCAAAGAGTGTGACTAGGAAACTGATAACTGTATAAACCGATATTGCCTTAAGTGCCATTAACACAACAGCAAGCCCTAATGAAGTATAAATAAATATATCCCCTACGACATTCCCAGACTTTTGATTAAGTAAGTAAGTTGGAAAAGACATAATGATGAATATTAACCCAAGTGCTTCAGCATTAAACACGTTCTTGTCTTGACCTCCAAAAAGGGCTTTGGCAAAAAACAGTCCAAACATTACACCTAACGAAACCATCCAGACATGATCTAGGATGTTGTATGGCACAATCAACGCGATTACCAGAGGGGTAATAAAATACGCCGTAAAATCGTAAGTCTCTTTTCGAAGATGCGTTGCCAAGAGTTCAACAACCAGTGAAGAAATGATTGCTACTAAAGCAATCCATAATACATTTAAACCATTCTCATAAATTGAGACGCCTAAAAGGACGGTTAATGCGCCAATAATCATTAACCGGTTTTTTTGATTGATACCCATATTTAAACCTCCTGTATTTTTTTTAATTCTATCATGAAAGTGTTTTCATATACAAGCAAATTACTTTGAACGTTAAATCATTTAGTTTTGTCATTTTTGTGATTCGCACACCCTGGTTTCATTACCAAACACTTAATATCTACTTTGAGTAGGTATTATTGCTAGTAAAATTGAATTATAATGAGATTTAAGAGGTGATTGTATGGATCAATACATAACCGGACAGGTTATAAGACAATTAAGAGAAAAGTGTGGATTAACACAATTAGAACTGGCTATAAAGTTATCCATAAGTGATAAGACTGTCTCTAAATGGGAGACAGGCAAAGGATACCCTGATATCACGTTGTTAGAAGGACTATCGAAAGCTTTAAATGTCTCAATTACAGAGCTATTAATGGGTAATCCAGTCGATAATACTAACTTAGCATCAAACATGTTAAAAACACATTTCTATGTTTGCCCAATATGTGGAAATGTCACTCATTCCATTGGTCAAATAGCACTTAGTTGTCATGGTATTACACTACCCGCTCTAGAGGCTGAAGATTATCAAGTTAAGTCAAACGACTTTATGAGCATTGTTGAGGATGATATGTATATTAGAATTGATCATCCAATGACAAAGATACACTATTTATCATTTATTGCAGGGGTATCTTTTGATAGAGTTGAACTCGTTAAGCTATATCCAGAAGGCCCCAGTGAAGCAAGACTAAAGCAAAGGGGTTTAAAACACATCTACTTTTATTGTAATAAGGATGGTTTATATCGAATAAAGGTAGAAAAGCGCACACTTGCTAAAAAAATACCTTAAATGATGCTGAATGCTTTCATTATTTGTTAAACTAGGTTCTTTTTGGTATGATAGTTTTGGATGTGATAAAATGAACGCTGAAAAGCCAAAAAGACGTGTTAGGTATAGTGGTAAGTACCCAAAACGCTTTGAAGAAAAATACAAAGAACAACAACCTGAGAAATACCAAGAACTCATTACCCATGTCATGAATAAAGGCAATACCCCTGCAGGCATGCACAGATCGATAATGGTCGATGAAATTTTGAGTTTCTTGGATATTAAACCTAACGAAATTGGTCTAGATGTTACCCTCGGATTTGGGGGTCATACTAAAGCAATGCTAACTAAGCTCAATCACACTGGGCATATTCATGGCGTCGACCAAGATCCTATTGAATTACCAAAAACATTGGATAGGTTATTGGATGCTGGATTCACTGAGAAAGACTTTAGTCTACACCAACTAAACTTTAAAGACATTGATCAAATCGGAGAAACCTTTAATTTCATTTTGGCTGATTTAGGCTTGTCTTCTATGCAAATCGATGATCCTAAAAGAGGCTTTACTTATAAGTTTGAAGGCCCACTTGACCTAAGAATGGACCCAACTACTGGCATTAGTGCAAAAGACCGTTTAATCAACATGACTTTAGAAGAAATCGAAGGTATGCTAATTGAAAATGCTGATGAACCTTATGCAAAAGAGATTTCAAAAGCGATTATCGAATCTTATCATAAAGGTCATACTATTGAAACAACAAAAGACTTACACGAGGTTGTCAAAGAAGCTTTAAAATTCCTGCCTAAAGCATTATTCGACGAGGCAGTAAAGAAGTCCTCAACGAGAACATTTCAGGCACTAAGAATAGATGTTAATGCTGAATATGAGGTTTTGTTTGAACTTCTGGAGAAAATCCCACCTCTTTTAAATAAAAACGGTAGGGTAGCGATACTTACTTTCCATTCTGGGGAAGACCGTTTGGTAAAGAAAGCATTTAAACATTATGAAAAACTTGGAATTTATCTAGAAACCTCTGGACCGATGTTACCGACTCAAGACGAAGTATATTTGAATCCTAGATCAAGATCAGCTAAATTAAGATGTGCTATAAAAGCTTAAGAAGACAAGAATGTCTTCTTTTTTTGGCGAAAAAAAAGAGGCAATTTGCCTCTTTGGTTAAACGCCCTTATTTGCCTGTGATGAAATTAATCTTTAAGCCTTTTTTTCTAGCGTTTCTGACTTTGTTTTTCTTTAGGTGTGTTCCTCTAGAATCTTTGCCTTGAACTTGCATATCTATGCTCCTTATAGTGGGATTTCTCCATACATATCATACGCCTATTTTTTTCAATTTTCCACAAAAATATTTTGATATTTATAATTTTTTTATATAATTCATCGGCGCTCATCCTTAGGTGCTGTTGGGATAGAAAAAACGTCTATGGGTTGCCCCTTAGACGTTTACTTTTTTTAGTATTATCTTAGAAAAATTTTGATCTAGCTTGTTCTTTAACTTCTTTACTAGCAGTGAAAGGAATTCTAGTAGTGTATCCTGCTTTGGCAGCAACAATCATCTTAGTTGGCCATGCGAAAATATCAGAGTTCCATCTTAAAACTGTGTCGTTATAAACTTCTCTAGCAGCCGTAATTTCTTTTTGTAGATAACTATTTTGTTGCATAGCATCTGCAAGTGCACGGTGTGCTTTTAAGTCTGGGTAAGCTTCGAAAGCTACATTAATACTTCTCATAGCGGCATCTAATTGACCAGCAACTTCATTTCTGTTTGCTTCATCTGGATGTACGCCACCTCTAAACGCTGCCACAGATTTCATGACATCTTTGTCTAAATCTACGGATTTTTCAACAATACCAACCACGTTTTGAAGAATTTGAACTCTTTGTTCAAGATAGTTGTCAATTTGTGATGCGTTATGTTGAATTCTTTGTTGAAGTTGTCTTAAATATTTTTGTGCATTGATCTTCATGAATAAGAAGACAAGCCCTGGAATAATGAATAAAATCCACAATACAACTTCAAATATAATTGAACCAACACCTGTCTTAACAGGAATTTGCTTTTCAATTACATTTACATCTCGTCCGGCTTCGTTAACTGGACCATTCATTTCATCTAATTCGTTTGCCATTTACATATCCTCCATGTATTATATTTTATCAGACATTAGTCTTTGTTGATAACTGTTGCAATAAACGTACCCATCTTTAAGATCTTGTCTTTGTCGACATTGGAATCTTTAAGATCTTCAAATAGTTTTCTAAACTTTTCTTGGTGTGTTGGTTCTTTCTCTTCTGTTAAGACATTGATCTCAACTTTAGAATCTTGTGAAACTGGAATATACTCAGTCCATGGAACTGTAATGGTATGCATTCTACCATCTCCACCCATCTTGTTGACATAATCCACTCTAGGTTCTGAACGGTAGCCATAAGCAGTAACTACCACGTGGTCTTTTTCATCATTACTTTTAACTACCCTTGTTTTCAAGATGTTTCTTGTAACACATAATGGGTGTTTAAAGTTAGATTCATTCATACGGTTAACCACTTTCTCATGTTCATAAAATGATACATAGGAGTCGTATAACCCTTTATAAATATATTCATGTGGTAATGTGTGTTGGTATAGCGGAATCGCTAGTATTGGGGCGAATGTGAAATACACATGTCTGAAGTATTCATCATTGTATTCTGTAAAACGTTTGATGATATCGTCAATGTCATACCCATGAAAGTAACTTGGAGCTATGGCGAGTTTTATTTCCTTTAGATGTTCTGGATAGACAATATTGATCTTTTTATGTTTTACAAAATCAAAGTCGTCACCAAATCCAATTTCTTTTTCCTTCATAAGCTCGAGTAATTGTTTTTGAGCGAGTGGGGTAAATAATAATCTAAACTGTACTTCGTTATTACGGTTTGTCGCACCGAATAAAACTTCAAACTCAGAGTTTCCCATTACGGTGTAGTTTTCACCTTTTGTAATACTCTTTTGAGATTTTTTCTCTAAGCGCTTAATCTCTTTATTAACCACTTTATCGATTTGTTTTTCAGAGAGATTTTCAGCATCTGAATCTTCTCTTGAGAAAATCAAATCTGGGGCTGCATCATTCCCATAAATTAAATAAGGTTGCTCTGCATACATCGGAAATGGTTTTTCAACGGTTGCAGTTAATACTTGTGTATGATGTTGTGTCACTCTTTTACCATTCACGGTTCTGCTAGTCGTCCAGTGAATCGTTTTCGAGCCTGAGTATTGTTTCACCCCTAAATGGTGAACTAAATCGTCACAAATGAAAAATGGATTGCCATTGATTTCGCCTGATTGAACAAACAGAGTCGAACGATCTAAATCCGGCACACCGCTCAAACCGAAACGGTTAACCAAATAGTCAAATCTCTTTGAATCAAACATTCTATCGAGCTTAATGAGTGGAATGGTCTTTTGAAAGAGTTCTCTACTCATGCCTTCATAAAATAACTGATTAAGTGGGAACATTTGTTGGAAAGCTTCTTGCATCAATGTGTTAATTACTTCATCGAGCTTCTGCTTATCTTTTTTCATTGTTTTAATCTGTGGGTTTAACTTCTTAATGATTAGGAATAAAAATAACCCAATAAATATAACTGATCCTACCATCACGAAAATCATGGTCATCTCTTCAGATAATGTAAACTGATTAATCGAAATGATAAGTGCTATCGCTAAAACAATAATCAAGAAAATCAATAGTCCACGTAAAGTCGATTTCTTTCGAATCGCCTTAACGATGGTATCGCGTTTTTGTTCTTCTTTTCGAATGGTTTTAATAGTTGATCTATTTGCTTCAACGTCTACATTAGATTTTTTGACTAAATCATCGATAAACTCCGTAACATTTTGGTGGTGTTTATCTTTATAGATTTGTTTATACTCTCTTAATGGTTCATCGATATAGGGATTGGTTTCAAAAATGGAATCTGACATCTATACACCTTTCTACCCTTCATGATAAAAAGACAAGGGTGAGTTTAATTGAATGTGTCCTTTAAAATTGTTCAAAGATATGATTTTTTTAACTCTAATTTAAGTTTACTATATAATCGCGTAATGTCAAGGTTTAATCGTAATAATTTACATAAATTTGTCCTATTTTTTTGAGTAAGGTTCAATTATGAACAAAAACCCTTAATTGAGGGTTTTTGTCCTATGATATAATACAAATAGGTGATAAAACATGATTAATTTCAAAAATGACTACAGCGATATCGCGCATCCAAACATCCTCAAAAAATTAGTAACCCATCAAAGTGAATCCTACACTGGATATGGTCTTGATCGAGAAACTATTAAAGTTGTTTCACACATGAAAAGCATGTTTACAAAGGATATAGATATACACTTTTTAACTGGAGGCACAATCACGAATAAAACGGTGATCTCCCATATACTAAAACCTTATGAGGCAGTTATATCTGCAGAGACTGGGCATATCTTTGTCCATGAGACCGGTGCGATTGAACACACAGGACATAAGATTATCAGTGTCGCTACCAAGGATGGGAAACTCACTCCAGAAATGATTCAGAGTGTCTATCAATCCCATGTAGATGAACACATGGTTAAACCTAAATTAGTCTATATTTCTAACTCTACAGAGACCGGATTAATCTATTCTAAACAAGAACTCATGTTGTTGTATGATACTTCAAAATCCTTAGATTTGTGGCTTTATTTAGATGGAGCAAGATTAGGCGTTGCCTTAAATGCAAAAACAAATGACCTTACCTTAGATGAGATATCCAAATATACCGATTTATTTTACATAGGTGGGACTAAGAATGGTGCTTTGTTTGGTGAAGCACTCATCATTAAAAACAACACACTTAAACCTTTCTTTAGATACTCCATCAAACAAAATGGTGGATTGCTTGCCAAAGGCTTCTTAACCGCATTACAGTTTGATGCCCTGTTTGAGGATAACTTATTTAATGCGATTGCAATAAGTGCTAATGAGTCTTCTAGATATTTGATAGAGGGACTTCATAGCTTAGGGCTAGAACTTCATAGCACACCGACGAATCAACAGTTTGTGACCCTACCAAACGAGTGGATTAAAGCTTTAGAGAACAAATATTTGTTTGAAGTATGGACTATGGGTGATATGAAAAGCACCATCCGTTTAGTCACAACCTATCAAACGACTAAAGCGGATATTGATTCATTAATAAGAGACATAAGTCTACTTATGAATAAAGAAGGACTGGCTTAGCCAATCCTTCTTTTTTAATCCCAGCGTCTTGGATCGCCTTTAATGGTATCCAAAACAGCCATATCTTCTGGTTTAATTGTAAAGTCGACTTCTTTATTCATGATGATACGATCTAAATGTGTCGATTTTGGTAGTGGTGCTGTGTCTTTTTCTAAACAATAACGAATGCAGATTTGTGCTGGGGATACGTTGTATTTTTTAGCCATTTCAATAATGGTTTCATTTGTTAACAAATACCCAATTCCCAGTGGTGAGTACGCTTCTACTGTAATGTTATGTTTACGACAGTGTTCGATGGTTTCTTTTTGATCCATCCCAATGAAGTAGGCTATTTGATTCACTTGAGGCGTAATTTCACAGTGGGTTAATATATTGTCTATGTCTTCTTTATTGAAATTTGAGATTCCGATTGCGCGAATCTTTTTTTGTTTGTATAAGTCTTCCATTGCTTTATAAGCTAAGACGTTACCTTCTTTACAATCTTTTCCCATCTCACTCCATGGCCATGGGGCATGGATTAAGAATAAGTCTAGGTAATCAAACCCTAAAGCCTCTAAAGTCTTATTAAAGGCTTCGATGGCACCTTCATAAGTCTTGATGTGTGATTCTAATTTAGAGGTCACAAATATCTCTTCTCGTTTGATTTTAGAGTCTCTGATGGCTCTGCCAACTGAGGCTTCGTTTTGATAGCCTTCTGCGGTATCGATGTGTCTATAACCGTTTTCGAGTGCCATTAACACCGAATGATAGGCTTCATCACCGTCTTTGACTTGCCAAGTTCCAAGCCCGATTTTAGGCATTTTCACGCCATTGTTTAAAACAAAGTATTGATTGATTGCTTTCATGTTTATACCCTCCAAATTCATTATACCACCCTTAAGATTCGATTTTTTTCCAGAAACCATCTAAAGATTCTTTAACTCTCAAAAAATCATAATGCGTCTCTATCGGTTTCCAATGTTTAGGAATGAGTTTCGTGTATCGATAACTTTGGTAACGATCATCCATCAGAATCGCAACCCCATAGTCTGAATCTCTACGAATGACCCTTCCTACAGCTTGAATGACTTTATTCAGCCCAGGATAAGTATAAGCATAATCAAACCCCTTGTTAAAGGTTTCTTCATAGTAGGCTTTTTGTTGTTCAGTCTCACTGTTAAATGCTGGCAATCCTACTCCAACAACGATAACACCATTGAGCATATCCCCTACATAATCAATGCCTTCTGAAAACATGCCTCCTAAGACAAAAAAGGCTACTTGAGAATATGGTTTGATTTGTGTAAACTCATCAAGGATGTCAGCTTTATTAGATTGATCCGATTTTGTTTGAATGTAATACGTATAATCTCTATCTGCTTCTATTTCTTTTGTGACAAGGTCTAGATATTGATAAGATGGCAAGAAACAAATGTAGTTGCCTTTTTTAGAGGCTGTTAAGGTATCCACCATCTTTAGTATTTCTTTTACCGTATAAATTCTGTTTTGATATCTGGTATCAATCGGATAATTAATGACTTTGAGCCTTTCTTTATCAAAAGGATTCTCGATCATAATGTGTTCACCAAGGTCATTAGATAGTAAAGTTTTATAGTATTCTAGTGGCATTAAGGTGGCAGAAAATAAGACAGAGCCATGGGCTTTTTCTTTAAAAGTTTCTTTTAAGAACTTACTGGCATCCAGGCACCTCAACGTAATGGTGGTATCGGTATCCGAAGTGACAACATTCGTTCTGTAGTTAACTCCGTAAAGTTCATAGATTTTTTCAAACTGTAAGAGTTTAAAATATTCATCCATGATTAAGGATTTTCTACTATCTTTGGAGATAGAATCCATCGATTTTTGCATTTTACGCAAAAGATTACTAATTAAATCTGTTAAATCCTTACTTGGTTTATCATATTCAGAAAAGCCTATTGCTTCATAATTTTCGAAATGATTAATCAGCTTGTTAACAGAGTTTGTTACAGAAGGTTTAATCTTTCTGGTATATTTTCTAAGGTTAATCAGGTCTGATTTATTAAGAGAGGCTGAATACATTTCTTTTGAACGAGATACTAAATTATGAGCTTCATCAATCAATAAGATTGGATTGTATTTATCGTCTTCAAAATACCTAATGAGTCTAGCCCTTGGGTCAAAGGCATAATTGTAGTCACAAATAATGATATTAGAGATATTTGAAACCTCTAGTGAGAACTCAAATGGACAAACCATATGCTTTTTGGCATAGGATTCAATTGTCTCTCTATCAAAGATGCTTTCATGTTCATAAATGTCTTTTAATGCATCTGTTAACCTGTCAAAAAATCCTTTTGAGAAAGGACATGCCACGGGATCACAGTTTCTAACAGGTAAAAAACAAATCGCGTCTTTAGAGGTTAGAATAAGGGTTTTTGCCTTTAATCCATTAGCCTCCAAAAGTTTAGTTGCTTCATATGCCACTTGTTTAGCTTCGGTCTTTGCCGTTAAGTAGAAGATTTTTTCATTAGGGTCTTTAAGGGTTTTAAGGGTAGAAAAAAGGCTTGCCAATGTTTTACCAATGCCTGTAGGTGCTACGGCATAAAGTAAATCTTTCTGGTTAACGGTATGAAATACCCCCTTCATAAAGGCCCTTTGACCTTTACGATAATTTGGAAAAGGAAAGGTAATGCAAGCCAAGCTGTTGAAAAATAACGTCTCTTTCTCTTCAATCATTAATAGCCACCCTAAAAATACTTCTTTTGTATGATCGTAAAACTTTTTCATGTCTTCTTTGGTAAATGTATAATAAAAAGCTTTTGTTTTGTAATCTACAATGGAAATATAAGTCAGTACGCCATCAATAGAATCGAGGTTTTCATTAATTATGTACATATAGGCATATAGTTTTAATTGAGCTAAATGCGTTATTTCAGGTTCAAAAAGGAAATCAAGAGACATGGTCGACTTGATTTCCTCTATAGAGGTCAAACTCATTAATCCATCCATTCGTCCTTCAATTAAAAAAGGAGTGCCTTTAAAGGTATCTAGAAAGGTGATTACCACTTCTTTTTGTTTATCCGAACCATAATTTTTTTGAATGAGTTGATGGGCTTTAATGCCTTCTAGTTGGCGATTATTTTGAAATGTTTGACTGGACAGGTCACCATGCATATAGACATAGTTAACCATTTCTGTCACACTGACTTTAATCATGAGATCACCTTCAGTACCATTATAACGCAAAAAAAGACACCTACAAAGTGTCTTTAAATTCTGATCTAATTAAGTGGCCTTTTTCATAGAATAAATCGAGTCTAGTAAAGGGTTCATTGGCAAGAATCTTTTTGAGAAACAGGATATCGCCTTCCCATAGTTCTAAATTTAGGATGTCATCTTTATGGATATAATCCAAAACCCCTTCAGAAGATTCGATTACTGTACCTTCATAATCCTCTGATACATACAAATACATATGTTCATAATAATTACCATCATGGAAGAAAACATGTCCGAAGAAGGTTTCATTTCTAAGTACTAACCCTGTTTCTTCTAATACCTCGCGGTATAGACATTCTTTTACCGTTTCGTTTTCGATTTTCCCGCCAACCCCTATCCACTTATTATGGTTATAGTCATTGGGTTTTAAGATTCGGTGCATCATCAAGTAACAATCGCCTTTTTTTATATAACATAGAGTAGTATCAGGCATGTTTGTGACCTCCTAATTCGTATAAGTATTCCCCGAAGAATATAAATTTAGTTGGTAGGTAACTACGCTCAAACTCGAATTGATAAGGAAAGAAAAGCATATAGAAGCTCACTAAGATCAATGGGCTTGCAAAGACTAAATAGAGTCTTCTCTTACCGAATCTTGATTTTGTTTTATCAGAAATATGTCCCATTAATGGGTCTGTTATTGCATCCCAAATACGTGAGACTAACATAATAAGTCCAATCCAGTATGGGCTTAATCCTACTGTAATTGCAAGAAACCCTGGATATAAAAAGTTGATGATGTTAAATGATCCACCACCATATATGTCTGCTGAGGCAAAACCAGCTTTTTTTTCATGTTTGACATTGATTAAGTTGTCGATAACGATAGACTCTCCTTTTAATATTAAATAATGTGTCCTTCTTTAGGGACGATGCAAATGAATCTAAATGGGGTATTTCCTGTGTTTCTAAATTGATGAAGTTTATTGCCTTCAATAAAGGCATAAGAGCCTTCAAAAACCTTAGTAATGACGCCATCTATCTCGATTTCGCCTTCACCCTCTAAGACATAATTGATGTGTGGCCAAGGGTGTTTGTGTAATGGGCTATAACCATTGACATCCAAAGTCAAGACTCTAAGGACATGTGAATCCCAACCTTCATTAGGACCGACAAGGGCCTTCATCGTTGCGTTTTTGACCAAGGGACTATTCATAACAATCACTTCGCTATTATTTTCATGATTTACCATACTAATACCTCCATATACTTATTTTACGTGATATTCTCACTTTAAGAAAGAAAAACTAGTCGGGTGACTAGTCTTCTGTTATCTCTTGAGTTCGAATGTCCTTAATGAGAACTTTTTGGATACGTTTCCCATCAATTTCTTTGATTTCTATTTCAAAGTTGTCAGTGGTGAAGGATTCCCCTTTTCTTGGTAGATGTCCAAGTGTTTCAACAATCCACCCAGAAACTGTAAATACATCGACTTCGTGCTTATAGTTAATCAATTCGAAGAATTTCTCTACATTAGCATGACCAGATACTAAGAACTCATGTTCGCCGATTCTTTCGATTTCATGAATGACCTCATCATGTTCATCCCAAATCTCTCCAACTAACTCTTCTAATATGTCTTCCATGGTTACGATCCCTACGGTACCACCAAACTCGTCAAGGACAACAGCGATGTGTATCTTCTTACGTTGTAGTTCACGAAGTAATACATCAATCTTCATGGATTTTGTGATGTATAGAGCAGGTTTGATGTATTCACTTACTAACGCGTCTGTACTATAGATATAGTTATGGAAGTCTTTATGGTGAATAATCCCAGTGATATGGTCGATTGTACCTTCATAAACTGGTAATCTCGAATACCCTGTTTCTGCAAAAACTTTCGCTATCTTCTCTTTATCTAAATCAGATGGAATAAACGTCACATCTGTACGAGGAGTTAAAATATCGGCTGCTTCAAGTTCAGTAAACTCGATTGCACTACGGATTAATGTGCCTTCATCTTTATTGATTCCGCCAGCTTCTTCAGCTTCATCCACAATCGTTAATAATTCTTCTTCAGTGATGCTTCTATCATCACTTGATTTAAAAATCTTGGATAAGAGTTTTTTCCAATGGGTGAAAAAGTAATTAAATGGCGTAAATACCTTTAACAAAACATTGATAAACGGTGCAATCCATAAAGCAAATTTTTCAGGTGACTCCTTGGCAATGGTCTTAGGTGAAACTTCAGCGAAAATCAAGATTACGATTGTTAGAACAACTGTCGAAACGGTTGCACCAACTTCTTGACCAAGAAACCCAGTGAAAAACAATGTTCCCATTGAGGCTGCTAAAATATTAACAATGTTATTTCCAATTAAAATCGTAGAAAGTAACACATCATAACGTTCCGATAGTTTGATTACGAGTTTCGCTTTCTTATTTCCTTTTTCTGCAAGATTTTTCATTCTAATTCTATTGAGCGATGAAAAAGCGGTCTCAGTAGCTGAGAAAACCCCAGAAAGAACTATCGAAAATAAGATAATTATTAAGTATATACTGTCACTGTCCATATTGTATTGTTTAGATCCCCTTATGTTTATAGTTTTGACCCATAGGTCATATGTAGATATTATTATATCACAGGTTATTTTATTTTTATAACGAATATACAAAATACCATATTTTTTTTAATAAGTAATCTACAATAAGCGCCACAACAACGATATACATGGAAACATCCTTTACAAAAGATAGTTATAATCGAAAAAAAACCGAACAAGTCGGTGTTAATTAGTTACTCGTGATGATGACCACATTGACATTCATGGTCTTCGTGATCGTGTTCACAGTCACAATCGTGTTCTTCATGATGGTGTCCGCCACAACCACATTCATGATCATGGTCATGATGGTGGTGCATAGATGCATTTTCATCCATAAACATTAATTCATCATTCTCAACATAGATTGTAACGCCTTCTGCGTGTAAGTAAGTTTCTTCTTCCATAACGCATTTTATGCCGTTAATATCATAAACGGTGTCGCCGTCTTCGATATTACCTAATCCAAAAACAATTTGGGCTTCTCCACTGCAGCAGCCATATTCTAAACCAGCGATTACGCAGTTAAAGTTTTCTTGTTTTAACGCATTCTCTAATAGTACTTTTGCTTCATCTGTTATTTTCATTTATATTATCTCCTTATAATCAGTAACATTATACTCTTATTTTTCCTAAACTCAAAGTAAAACATTCTCAGAAAATGGAATGTCAGTTTGTATCGTTACAACATTCCCGTAAAGGTCTCTAAACTTAGTTTGATAGAAGTGTAAATAAAGTCTTTCATCTTTAGAACCATATAAAATATCGCCTTTTATAGGGTGTCCGATACTTGAAAGGTGTACCCTTATTTGATGTTTTCTACCACCGGCAATCATAATCTTTAAATAGGTCTCATTCTCCATTTTTTTCAAAACTTTGTAAGAGGTATAAGCATCTTTGCCCGTTTCTGAGATACGCATTTTGTTGGAGTGTCTATCTAGAGCAATTCTTTTCTTAATAAATCCATCTTTAACAACAAGCCCTTCTACGATAGCTAAATAGGTTTTCTCAATGTCTTTCGACTCAAATAGATTGGATAAGAAACTAATACTTAATGGGTTTTTGCCAAATAAAACAATCCCTGATGTATCGACATCAATCCTATGTGCTGGCAAAACACTAAAAGGATGATCATGCTTTTGATAATGAGCATTTACACGACTGGTTAGATTGTCTTTTTTATTTGAATCATCATAAACCAAAAGACCAATAGGTTTGTATACTGCGCAGAAAAACGCATCTTCATAAATGATATCAATGGTTTTATCAATAAGATGAATAGTAGGTTCTTTCATAAAACTAAAATCGATTTGGACAAAATCATTGGACTTAATGGGTACATCTTTTCTGATGATTTCTTGGTTTATCATTATTTTCTTACCAAAAATAAGTTCATTTACATATGAACTTTTGATTTTGGTATGGATTAGAAACGATTGAATTGTCCCTTGATAGCCTTCCGGTATCATAAACGATAAAATACTCATATGAAAAGTTCCTTTGAATCTCAGTCTGGTAGAAAATAATCCTATAAACCATTATACCAATATTCCTAAAGAATGCGCATTTTAATAATACTTATGCCCTAGTTTTGGTATAATCTAACTGGTGATAAAATGTACGCAAAAAGAATATCTGAAATCCATAATGGACAGGATGTAACAATAACTCATGAAAAAACGAAAGGCATTAGTATTAATAAATACTTAGCAGATGCTGAAATTGCTTCAAGAAGAGGCGCAGAGACGCTCATTAAAGATGGCAGAGTCAAAATTGATCAAGTGGTAGCAAAACTGGGTGACCGTGTGCTCGAACATCAAGTTGTTACACTGGATAATAAAGAAATTACCCCAGTTACCACGAAGGTGTATTATATTCTAAATAAACCAAAAGGAATTGTTTGTACCACAGAACCTTTAGACGGCAACATCGTAGATTACATGAATGTAGAAGAAAAAATTTTCCCAGTAGGAAGACTAGATAAGGATTCCACAGGATTAATCCTACTTACCAATGATGGTGATATCGTAAATAAAATCCTTAGAAATGAATTTGGACATGAGAAAGAATATGTTGTAACAACCGATAAACCGCTCACTGAATCATTTTTAAACTATATGAGAAACGGTGTCGTTATCTATAATCAAAAACGCAATACCTACCAACAAACTTTGCCTTGTGAAATCAAGAAACTTTCAGACAATTCCTTCTCAATAATATTAAAAGAAGGGATGAATCGTCAGATTAGACGAATGACTCAAGCACTTGGATACCAAGTGGAATCTCTAACACGTATTAGAGTCATGAACTTCACTTTAGATGGTATCCAAGAAGGATACTATAGACATCTAACTCAAGCAGAACTGTTAGACTTAAAAAACCAATTAGTCGAAGTAAAATAAAAACGGTCAGTCGACCGTTCTTTTTTTACCATAAATGATGAACTGATGGTTTGATATACTTATCGTAGATGCGTTTAACCTCATCCATTTCTTCCATAGATAAAGGCTTCAAATCGCTTGCTCTAACATTTTTGTATACTTGCTCAGGTTTGGATGCCCCAGGAATTACGACAGAGACTTCATCAAACATGAGAATATACTTAAGGGCAAATAACGTTAAGTCGTTTGTATTGAAGACTTTCTTTAGTTCTTCTACAGCCCTTAACCCTAACTCATAATCCACACCAGAGAATGTCTCACCCTTATCAAAGGATTTACCCTCACGGTTATAAAAACGGTGGTCTTTCTCCTCAAATTTCTTTTGGTTATCAAATTTACCTGTTAAAAGACCACTTGCTAGAGGGACTCTAACGATAATTCCAACATCTTTCTTCTTAGCTTCCTCAAAGAAACGTTCGAGAGGCTTAAGACGAAACATATTAAAGATGACTTCAATAGCAGCAACCCCTTCATATTCGAGTGCTTTAAACCCTTCTTCTAGCGTTTCAATAGAAACCCCATAATTACGAATTAACCCTTCTTGTTTAAAGGATTCTAAAGCATCAAATACTGCTTTATCCTCATAGACACTTGAAGGTGGACAGTGAAGTAGAACCAAATCCAATTGGTCTTGTCTTAAATTCGCTCTAGAGTCGTTAACATACCCCAGTAGTGTCTCTTTGGTATAAGATTTAGCATCATGAGGATTCGATCTTCGCCCTATTTTTGTAATAATGTAAGGTTTTTCTTTGTTGATGAAGAAACTGCCAATAGTTTTTTCAGCAACCCCTCCTGAATAGACATCTGCTGTATCAATACAGTTAATTCCAGTATCAATGGATGCACATAGAGTCTCGTTTGCAAGATCAATATTAAATGGTTTGCCCCACGCATTACCTAGTTGCCAAGTTCCTAAGGCAATTTCTGACACAAATACATTTGTTTTACCCAATCTTCTTTTCTTCATATTAATCTCCCTTTAGTTTTTGTATGACAGACCGTCCGGCTAAATGACCTGTAGATAGTGCGATGGTAATGTTAAATCCTCCAATTGGACCAGCTAAATCCATGGATTCACCTGCAATATATAATCCATCATGGTTTTTTAATGCCATGGTATTTGGGTTTATTTCTTCTAGAAGAATACCGCCTGCATTAACAAAAGATTTCTCTTTTACCTCAACATGGGATACCTCTACTGTAAACTTAAGAATCCTATCTTTAATTGCATTTAGTTTCTTACTTGATAGTTCCTTCAACCTGACATTTTCGATTTGAAGTACATCTAGGACATACTTAGCTAATCGTTTTTGGACTAAGGATTCCAATAAAGCTAGTACTGTTGAGTTCTTAGCTACTGTTTCATTAAGAACTTTATCAAAGTCTAAAGTAGTCAAACTAAAGCTTAAACTGACTGGACCTTTAGCTAAATCTTCATCAATCAGCTCAGATATGTGTAAAATCAGTGGCCCAGACAACCCAAAATGGGTAAAGATGACATCGCCTTTAAACGTCTGTTTACGTGTACTCATCTTCAGTTCAGTTGATAATGAAATGCCTTGAAGGTCTTTATAGACTTCATTATTCTTCAAATAGATAGGTGCCTCTGCTGGAGAAAACTGCTTGAATCCAACATTAAAAGGTTCTAACAATTTAAGGATGTCACCACTCGAACCCGTTGAAGGGTAAGCGTTTGATCCTACACACAAGATGAGATTTTTTGCATAATAAGTATCTGTCTTTGTTTTAATGACATAATAGTCTTCTTTATGAATCTCTCTTACTGCTTGATTATAATGAATTCTACCTGGTTCTATATCTCTTAATAAACTATTTAAGACATCTCTACTTTTTTCAGTTTCAGGAAAGAACTTGAAGTCTTGTTCAAGTTTAAGATTTAGTGCCCTATCCCTGAAAAAACCTATAATATCTTCCCGACCAAATTGGGTTAATGCCTTATATAAAAACTTACTTTTCTTACTGTTTAATGAGGCCATGAAAGCTTCTTTTGATAATACATTGGTTATATTACAACGCTTACCACCTGTAAGCATTAATTTCTTACCTACTTGTTCATTTTTTTCTAATAGAAGGAAATCGGTTCCTTTTAACTGGTTTGCAGCCATAAGACCAGCTGGTCCACCACCAACGATGATGACATCTTTAATCAAATTCTCACCCCTCATCTCTATTATATCTTCTCATATAACTATAAACAAAGAAAACCATCAAAGGATGGTTTTCTTTTCCTGAAAAAGGGATTTCTGTTGTATACATGGGAGGTATACATAGAGTATACGCACCACAATTATTTTTTATTGGTAAAAATATTTGGTTCTCCACAATTTTTACAAAATTTATCTTCTTGGGCTATTCTCTCACCGCAATAAGCACAAAGAAGCGATGTTTTAACAGGGCTAGCAAATGGATCTTCATCCCTTTCATTCTTCCTAGCCTGATTTTTCATCCGTTTAATACTTTGTGATCCCACAATAGAAATAATCACAAAAAACACAAAGAATCCAGCAAATACAAAGATAAATGCATCTGCACCAGTTTGAGTCATCATCCCAAAATCCCCCAATCCAAAGACTATGAAAAACATTATAAAGAATAAAGCCATATAGGCTATTGGAGCCCCTTTTTTCTTATTCATCTAGTCACCACCTATCTATAGTATAATCTAAAAGCTTCTATTAACAAAATAATATTTATTTCGTATATAATATAATTAACCAAGGAGGTATTTATGCAAACACTTCTATCTTTACAACAAACCTATTTTAAAACCCAAACAACTAAATCCTATGAATTCCGTATCGAGGCGCTAAAACGATTAAAAAGATCGATTCAGAAACACGAGACAGAAATTCTAGAGGCTCTATATAAAGATTTAGGAAAAAATGAGATGGAGGCCTACTCTACTGAGGTAGGGTATGTCCTACATTCGATTAACTTTATGATGAAAAGACTCAAAAAATGGATGCGTGTCAAAAAGGTAAAAACCCCTCTATACATGCTGAATACTAAATCCTACATTCTTCATGAACCCCTTGGATCTGTACTCATAATCGGACCCTATAATTATCCTTTTCAATTAGTTATAGAACCACTCATCGGCGCAATATCAGCAGGTAATACCGCGATTGTTAAAGTTAGCGAGTTCGCGCCTCATACAGAAAACATCCTTGAAATAATCCTTGGGGAGGCTTTTGAAAAGTCATATGTTGCCCTAGTGAAGGGCGATTACCTAGTCAATCAACAACTTGTTAGTATGAAGTTTGATCACATCTTCTTTACTGGTTCAACGCATGTTGGGAAACTAATCTACCAAGAAGCCGCTAAAAACCTAGTCCCTGTTACGCTTGAATTAGGGGGTAAGAGTCCAACCATCGTCTGCAAAGACTCAGATATCAAAGAGGCCGCTACAAGAATCGCATTCGGCAAATTCACAAATGCAGGTCAAACTTGTATCGCACCGGATTATATCTATGTGGATAAGCATATTGAACAACCATTCGTTGAAGCTTTAAAAATGGCCATAAGAAAAATGTATCCAAATGAAGCAGATTTCACAAATGTAATTCCAAGACATGTTAAAAGAGTGAGTAGCCTAATTGATAAAGAAAAAGTGACTTTCCAACCTCATTTTGAATCAAAAATAGCTCCAACTATTATCCAAAATGTAACTTGGCAAGATGACGTGATGCAAGAAGAGATATTTGGACCCATCTTACCTATCTTAACGTTTGATCATATCGATGAAGTCATTGAGGTATTAATAAGCAAAGAGAAGCCTTTGGCTTTATACTTATTCACAAAAGATAAAGCTCTGCAAAAAAGAATTCTTAAAACCCTATCGTTTGGTGGTGGCGCGATTAATGACACATTGATGCATGTAGCCAATCCGTATTTACCATTTGGTGGCATAGGGTTTAGTGGCATCGGACATTATCATGGGTATTACTCCTTTGAACTCTTTTCAAAGAAAAAAGGCTATATCAAGAAGGGTAAATGGGATTTAGGTATCCACTATCCGCCTTATTCTTCTTTCAAGAAACGTCTAATCAAGTTTTTTCTTAAATAGATACGTTTTACAAAAAAAACGAGCTCAGAGGCTCGTTTTATTCTAGTATGGGCTTGTTAAATCGATATCCTATTCCCCAGATTGTGTCAATCACGGGTGAATTTGGGTCGTACTCAACTTTTTGTCTAAGACGCGCTATATGTATACCAAGCGCATTATCGGTTGCAGACTCATCGTCATTCCATGCGTGTTGAATAACAGAATCTTTATCGACAACTGTATTTGCATTCTTAATCAATATACGTAAGATTTTTGATTCTGCATTGGTAAGTTTAATCTTTTCTCCCTCTTTGATAATTAACCTATTGTTTAAGTCGATTTCAACAGGACCAATTACAATTCGATTACTGACTCTACTGGTTTTGATTAACAACTCAGTGATTGCGTTAATCCTTAAAGCAGTCACTTTAGGGTTGGTTGCGGTTCTAATGACCCCACAAACCCCAGCTTTGTATATTTCACACTCTTCAGCATCTGATAAGTTTTTAACACAAGCATACACAGGAACCGGCGCATTACTCACTAAAACTCGAAGACGGTATAAGTCCTCTGAAAAATCGGATGACAAGTCGTAAATAACGAAATCATAATTAAAACCGCTAGGCATCTTTGAATCAAACACAGAATACCGTTTTACGAGTACCTGAAATCCGATTGTTTCAATCTCAGAAACTAACTCTGCGAGTCTTTTCGCCCTCTCAGAAATGATCAGTACACTTCCCATTCTCTTTCCTTCTTTCATTTTTAAGGCTTAATAATATGAAAAAGTATCAGATAGATTTTCACATCCTACCAATTCTAGTATATCAAATAAAGAACTTCGAATTCACTTCTTTTTTTACAATTTTGCATTTTTTCATAAATATGTAAGCGTTTGTATTAAACTGCTTTATTTGTCTTTATAAAGGCTTAAATGAATTGAGCGTTTCTTTTTTTTATGAATACAAATATTATGAAAGACATATTATCGCATACCTAACAGATAATCTAATAAGTTAATAATTATTCTTTTAATGTAAAATAAAGAAAAAGCCAATGTAATTAGAGTGAACCCATAATAGTAGACACAAAATAAAAAGTGCCTATTTTTTTTGGTTCATATCAGTAATAGCGTGCTTTTTCTGAATGAGATTTTTTATATGTCTTTAATTTGACTGAATGAGTTCTTTTATGAACGGTTCGATTTCTTCAGGTCTAAATGACGGAGAGAATCTGTACACTACCTCACCCTTTTGATTAACTAAGAACTTTGTAAAATTCCATTTAATTCTGCCTTTATACAAAAACTTAAAGGCGCCTTTCTTACCATAGTCAACTGGTTTGGCCTTTTTTAAGTGTCTAAACAGGTCAGATTGATTCTTACCATTTACATCTATTTTTGCATACGTTTCAAACTTGGTATTAAATTTGAGCTTGCAGAAGTTAGATACTTCTTCGTCAGATCCTGGTGCTTGATTCATAAACTGATTAGAAGGAAAGTCTAGGACTTCAAGGCCTTGTGACTTATACGTTTCATATAAAGCTTCAATTGCTTCATACTGATTTGTATAGCCACACTTTGTTGCTGAGTTGAAGATCAGCATAACTTTGCCTTTATACGCCGATAAATCCGTTGTTTCATGATTCGCTTTTTGAACTTTGATTTGGTATATACTCATATGTACCTCCATTTATTATCTATATATTATATAATGTTTCATTCACAATTTTTATATAAATGCTTTATTAATATATAAGAAAAAAGCTCACCGAAGTGAGCTTCTTACTATAAAGTTGGTAATGCTTCTTCATACACGATTAAGCAAACGTGTGGATATCCATCAATGCTAGAACCCACTTGTCCTAAAATGAATCCTTGGACTGTGACTTCGGTACCAGTGACTTGTAATTCCTGGAATTTAGGCGATTGATTCGAAATGATTTCAATTGTGTCCGCTCCAGAATTAATACTTAGATAAATAATCCCCTGATCATTAACGATTGTACCAGTGGTTTCTACATACGCATGTGTATATTCACTCATGTATTCGCCATCAACTATCAAAGCACCAAGATCAATTACGGTAGCTGTTTCATTGATGCCTACATAATTACCAACTTTCAAATATTCGGTATTATAGAAACCATAAACATCTCCGTACATGTTTCCTACACTACCAAATAATGTAACTTCATGGCCAATCATCGTGCTTGCATCGACTTCGAACTCAAAATACTGAACAATACCTGTACCATCGTAAACATAAACGATACCATCAAAGTTATAGTCTATGCCAATGATAACACCAGATATTGCTACACCTTCAACTTCAGATTGAAGCTCAAGCATTTCGATGATTTCACCAATGGATATGATATTCATTGGATTAACGGTAATCATAATAGGAACAACCACGCTTAGATTTTCAAAGGAGATAGTCATATCCAATTCATAAGTTGTTTGAACGAGAACATCCGAAATGAATAGATTATAACCATCATAAGTGAATACGTCTGATACTTCTGAGAAATCTACTGAGAATTCTCCGCCATATACTGGATGAGTAGACTCTAATTCGTAGGATTGTGTTCCTAAGAAGACTTGATTGAATTGATTGATTGCATATTCTTGAATGATCGTCAATTTTTGTTCATCACTTAACTCTCCAACAACAATTTTATCTTCGCCACTTGGAACTATTAAGATAATTACTGGATCAATGTAGTTCTCTACACCTGATATGTAACCCTTGATTGTGACATTTTGTCCATGATACGGGAACAAGTATTCATCTGAGATCAACATGATACTGTAAGTGCCATCTGTAATCATGTAATTCGCATAATTAAAGGTCACAGTTCCTGTAAGCGTGACGTATGTCATAGGGATGACATCATCCTTTAGTAAAGGTTGTAGTTCTTCAATTGTGGTTGAAACTGGATTATTAATGATTTGATTGTCACTAGATACGATATTAATTAAAGGTTTTTCAAAGTCACTTCTGAGTGTGATCCTTGAGTTATAATTATCTACAGAAGCAATCACTTCAATAAAATCGCCAATTTCTAGTTTGTAATAGGTGTTTAGAAGCACATAACCAGAATCATCCATAATGATGTATTCATCGTAATTACTAGCTTCGACTACTAACCCTTCGACATAAACATAGTCCTGTTGTCCATAATGAATCAAATCAACGATACGGGTTAAGTTATATGGTTCAACATGAATTGTAAAGGTCTCTGTTCTACTGTAATCATTAATCGTAATTACTACTGAAAGTTCAATTGTTCCTGGCTGTTCAAGTTCAACAACATTGTTATCGATATCTAGTAGGTCAGCACCAGATAATAATGTAAACTCTAATGTAGCATCGAAAATAGGGTAACTATCTGGGAAATCGATTTGTTGGTAAGGTCTAAATGTTTGACTGTAATAGTAAGTGCCTTGCGCGACAATCTCATCGACCATTTCAGCTTCATCAGCATAGCCAAGTAGAACTGAGTAGGTATCACCACTAAACAATAAGATGTTTCCATCAAGCTCGTCATAGACCATGAAGCCTCTAACCTTAACTTTAATGTTTTGATACCACGATAAAACGTGAGCTCCAAATTGGTCTACTCTAACATGGTTTAAACCATCTGGTGACTCAATGACATAGGAGTAGTTCATTTCATCGAATCTAATCACACCTGAAACCTCTACATATCGATAATCAAATGGTTCTGTTGTCGTGAATGTATTAAAATCATTAATCGATATTGGGGTTGCCGTAAGTGGATTGTCATGGCCATAACTTAATTCTATTCCATAATAAGGAACACTTAATATTGGTGTTTCTCCATCAAGTACTAGACTGCCATATAAAGACAACTTAGTACCTTGACCGAACCCTAAGAAACCTTCTAACATCATAAATCCGGTTTCATCGGCAATAATTGTGTAATGGGATTGATATGAGTTTCCAACCACAATAACCTCAGTGAAGAACGAATCTCCTTCTTCACCTAATAGAATTTCTTCAATGGTTGAAATGGCCTTATTAACAATAAAGACTTCAAATGGATACTCTTGAATGATGTCTTCATAAGTTAAAACAAGTTTAAACTCAATAAGGGTTTCATTTGGCGTATCCAGATGGATGATGTGAGTAACGGCATCATAATATAGTGCATTCTCACCAATGGCTACAATTTCATAAGTTAATCCATCGAATGTTGCTACGACAGGTTCAAATAAGTTCCCTGGCATAAAGAACGTTGGCAAGTATTGAGAAGCCTCATCAGCAACTTCATCCATTTGAGATTCAATGGACTTAGGAATTTCAATATCTCTAAAAACGTTCATAATCATAAACATATTGCCTTCAGGATTAGCGATACCATGTCCATGAAGGATTACTTCATAAGAAACATAGCCATCGATCATGCCTACATAGTCTGCATGATTGATGTTAACAGATAAACGATTTGTTCCATCACTTAGATAATAATCGGATATTAACTCATCATATAATAATGTACCTCTGATATTTAGATTGAGATATCCTGTACCATATTGACTTAAATCAGCATTTAAAAATGTTTCAATTGACATAGTGATTTCATCTGGTACATTTCCATATCCATCATATGAGACCACTGGATCATAATTTTGGTTGATTACTCTAGGCGTGTGTAGGGCTTCTAAATACCCTTCGACAGTGACGATATCACCAATGCTAAAATAACTATTGGAGTACACTAACACGGTTCCTGTTTCATCCGCTATTAACACCATTCCCTTATCGTTGTAGTCAACGACAACACCAGTGAACTGTCTTAAATATATCTGTTCATCTTGAAGAATACTATAAATCGTGGTTGGTTCAAGCTTAACAAAAATATTAAGAGCTATAGATATTGTTTCTGAATAGGTCTTGTAATTAATAGTAACGAATAATTCGATTTCTGTCGTAAATCCAATCTCATCGCTAATCTGTCCTGTTGTTATATCAATGAGTGTTGGATCAACAGCTTGATATACAATCTCTGCCCCAGGAATCAATGGATAGGAAGTAATTAACTCGACGATATCACCTTTTTCATAATGATTAAAATGGTATACCGTTTGAAGATGATTAGAAATCATGTCAATGACATTTTCATCTTTAAGAGTAACTGATATCTCAGCTTGATTGGCTGTAAATAGTAATGATAGTCCTAAATGAGATGGGAATATCAATCCACTGATTGTGATTTCATTTCCGACAAACAGAGACAACATTAAGTTAGCTTCTGCCGCTGGATTGATTAGCGGTACGCAACCATCTACATTACAAATACCATACCAACCATCTGAGCCCATGGAACCAACAACACCAGTGATATTTACATATTTAAACCACTCACTCATCAGTTCGATTTCTAGGAATTCTTGGATGGTGATGATTTCACTGATTTGAGGTATTGGGTTATCAGAAGAAATAACTTTAGGCATTGAATCATCTGATGTAAACAGAACCACAATACCATCTTGCGTATATTTATACCCGCTGATTTCAATGATGTCGCCAAAAGTAAGATCTTTCATAATCATAATAGGCACTACGCCATACTCATCCATGATAATTCCAAGACTAGCTTCCTCTTCATAAAAGTAGACAAAGCCTCTTAAGGTAACGAACGTTTCATCTGGGACATTAGAAAGCGTTGATGGTGTAACTACCAATTCTGTTTTTAAATTAATGTAGAAAGTCTTTTGAACTGTCGTTTCATTAAGCGTCACTGTACAACGGAGTTCGATGACTCTATCAACATCAGTTTCTAGGAACTCGCCTGTTTCAACGTTGAAGTAATCCTTATTGTCACCTATGGTTTCAAAGGATAGTTCAACATTAAAGTATGGGTCATATGTCGGAAGCTCAATTATCATACCAGCATAGAAGTTCATTTCATTGAGCATATCACCTGATTGGAGAACTAAGTTAATTTTCTCTTCATCAGTCAAAACGATTTCTTCATATGAATCTATATCGATACGAACAACATATTCCTCGTACTCATGATCAATACTTTCAATATAGAATTCTATTTGGACGTATTTTCCAAGGTATGGTTCCATATCTTTATTTGGATAGGATATTGGTGAGACGACAAGTGCGATATCATCCATCATATCTGTTAAGAAGTAATCATAACCATCTGAATAGATGAATGCTAATGTAGAATACTTAATCGTATAGATTAACACCTCATATGGATTAAACTCACGGAAGTCTATTAATTCAATTGGCGTTGCTTCTGGAATTAGAATCGTTTCAGAAACCTCTTGTTCATCTGTAACATCAACGATTGTTGGTATATCAAATATGAAGTCAAATGTTCCTGATACTTCTAATGTGTCTCCAACTTCTACTAAACCATTCACGCTAGAGACGACAATAGCTATGTCACCATCTGATAAGTAGTAACCTGATTTATCAGGAAATACATATGTGACGATTCCTTTAACCTTCACTGAAGTTAAGCGTGGCATTAACAACATTACATCGAAGTTAACATAACCATCATCGATGACGAAATGAGCGTAGATAATTAAATCTGCACTTGGCATAACATATGAGTTTACCTTCGTATCAAATGTTGGTTCTAAATACCAACCTTCAAACTTGAATCCTTCTTTAGTTGGAATGGTAGGTTGATAAGTTTCTAGGTATTCTACAGTTTGTTCGGATGTAACACCATCTACACTAAGTGTAAGTGTATACGAATTAATTTCAAATTTAGCATAAACTGTGATATCCCTAGCAGGCATTGGGTCGTTACCTACGGCAACTTCATATTGATTATCATAGTACCAACCCTTAAATGTATACCCTTCTTGGATTGGGGCTGTAAGTTCGATTAATTCGCCATACTGAACGTTTATTGGATCTAATGTAACCCCAACAAACGTAATCTTATAGGATATCGCTTCAAACTTAGGAACAATAATGATATTTCGAGCAGGCATGCTTGTAAGTATAAATGCCACATCCCCTTCAAAATACCCTTCAAATGTATATCCTGCAGGAATTACCGGTTCTGGTAATGTAATTGATGCTCCAAATACGACATCAATAACAACATCCGTTTCTAAATCAATTGTGATTGAATAAGTGTTTGGGGACCATTTAGCATACACCCTAACAGTATCCATTGGCATATTTGTTAATGCGAATGCCGTTTCAAGTGTGCTATCAACAAACCAACCTTCAAACTTGTAACCATCTTTAGTTGGGGTAGTAAGCGTTGGAATGACTTGATTATAAGTTAACTTAAGTGTTGCAATCGCGTTACCACCATTGGTTTCGAAGATAAAATCGTATGTGATTGGTTCCCATTTCGCATATAAAACAACATTTCTAGAAGGCATTGTAGTAAAGCTAAATGCGGTTTCTAACGTTTGATCGGAATACCAATTTACAAATGTGAATCCATCTTTAGTTGGATTAGCTGGCGCTGCCGTTGCTTGTCCAAATGTATAGGATGCCATAGCAACTTCTGAGCCGCCATTTGTATTATATGTAATTGTATAAGTCTTAGGTGTCCATTTGGCATATAGTATGACGTTATTAGCAGGCATTGTTTGGAAAACATAAGCCGTTGTAAGTAATTCATCACTATACCAACCTACAAAGTCGAAACCTTCTTTCGTAGGAGCTGTTGGTGCTGTAATGGTGCTACCATAAGCATATGAGACTGATGTAATTTCCGTTCCACCATTCGTTACAAATGATAAACTGAAATTCTTAGGAGTCCATTTGGCATATAGAGTTACATTGTTTGCAGGCATGGATGTAAATACATATGCTGTAGTTAGAAGTTCATCTGCATACCAGCCACCAAAATCATAACCAGCTTTGGTTGGATCAGTTGGTTCTGTAATCACTGAAGCGTATGCATAAGTAGTGACATCTATCGCTGTACCACCATTAACGTTATATGTGATTGTGTAGTCATTTACTGTCCATTTAGCGTATAGAACCAAATCGTTGTTTGGCATTTTAGAGAATGTATACGCAGTTTCTAACAAAGCATCTATATACCACCCTTGGAATGTATGCCCTGTCTTAGTCGGAGCGGTTGGCGCGACTATGGTTTCATCGGCCTCATATGTAAGCGTAGCAATCTCACTACCTCCATTTGTATTAAAGGTGATTGTATGACTTGATGCAAGCGGTAACCATTTAGCATATAAAGTAAGGCCACCAGTATTACTTAACAAGTCTGCAATTGAGAAAGGTTTGCTCAATAATTCATCTGTAAACCAACCACCAAATTCAAACCCTGTTCTAGTTGGTTCAGGCAATGTGATGTTTGAGTCGGTTGTTTTAATGGTTTGTTCGGCAATATCGTTGCCTCCATTAGAAACGAACGTGACTTTAATGGTTTTATCTCCTGTACAAGCAGACAAAAAACCTAGTAATAGAACGACAATTACTAAAAATCTCTTTCGCATATAAAAGTCTCCCCCTTTTTAAATGCTTTCGGACAGAAACTAGCTCCATCTAGTTCTCTTCTTAACTTCAATATATCTCATATAAACTGTATATACAACAAAATTTCCAATATATTAAATGTATTTCACTGTTTTAGGCTATTTTTAGTCTGTTTTATTCAAAAAACTACCATTTTTTCTACTTTACTAAGAAAAAAACCGGCTGTCTATAGACAATCGGTCATTACTTATGATGTTTTTCAGTTTTTTCTTCATACATTTTTTTATCTGCTTCATGAATTAGTTCTTCAAGTAACTTACCTTCTTGTGGGTATTTAGAATAACCTAAACTTGCACCCATATTGATGGTATTCCCGTCGAGTTCTTTAAATCCTTCAATGGCTTTTCGTGTTCGATTTATTTTCTCAATAACGTCTTTTTCTGTACTGTCACTTCTTAAAAGAACGATAAACTCGTCCCCACCCAATCTTGCGACAAAGTGATTATTGAACACGGTTTTAAGAATTCTCGCAACCTCAATTAATACTAGATCTCCAAAGTCATGACCATAAGTATCATTAACTGGTTTGAATCTATCTAAATCCATAAACACTAGGGTAAATCCCTTCTTGGTTTTTAAGAACTCCATAACAAGTTCATTAAAGTGATTATTAAGCTGATGTCTATTCAACAATCCTGTTAATGAGTCATGTGTAGCAAAATAAGTGAGTTCTTCTTTTGCTTTGTAAAGCTCTGTTACATCACTCACTAGAGAAATAATTGTTTTTTCTCCTAACAAAGCCATTTCACTGGATGAGAAGATGACATCAATTACTTTGCCTGACTTAGTGTTTAGTTTGACTTCCAGTGGTGCTACTTTTTCACGACTGAAAAGTTTTCTATAAGTTTCCGCTCTGTAACTTTCAGACTCCCATATACCTAACTCTACACTGGTTCTTCCAACCGCTTCTTCTTTTGTAAATCCCGTAATTAGTTCAAATGATTTATTAACATCTAGAATTAACCCATCATCATATTTAGAGATGATCATTACGGTTGGTGACTCATAAAATGCACTTTCAAACTTGACCTCTTCAACTAAAATTTCTGTTTGAGCACGATTGTGAATTAGAACCAAAAGTGAAATAGGCAATAGTGTCATATAAACGATAATAGCAATCCCACTCACCGTACCATTTAACTGGTTATCAAATAGGTCTTTGAATACGATTCCAAACGAAACTAAATAAATGAGTCTCACAATATTCACTGCAATAAAAGACAATGAGACTGCCATTAAAAACCTTGTCGTTTTGACGTAGTATGCAGGCATCTTGTATAAAATCATGTAACTCAAGTATCCGAAGAAATAGATGCTAACTAATGAAATAATCACAAACCTCATTTGTAAGGAAGGGTATACATATAGGAAATATAGAAATATCAATATCATTATAAAGACAATAATGCCATGCTGAGCTTTTCGATTAGGGATAATCATAAACCTACAAAACCCTCTAATTAACAAGACATAACTCGAAAAAATGAGCATGTTAGAAATGAATATGGTTAAAAACTCATTTGAGTCCGTTCGATATATCGTCAAATTAACCCCAACAGCCAGAATAAACAAACTCAAAATCCATTCGAATATTCCCTTATAACGATATTTATTGATGTACCATACTTCAATGAGTGCAATCGCAAAAATAAAAGCGACAACACTACCACCGAGATAAAGCGTTCTAACATCTAATTGCATAAGAACACCCTCTTTCATTATTATCATATCAAATCTTTACCGTTTCTACATAATCAATTGATTATTATTTGCCTAAAAAAAATCAAATTTTGCCGTGTATATCAAATCCAAACGTATTAATTATCAAACATTATAACTCTATGTAGTTACTATTCTTATAAAAACTGATCTAGAGGGTATTATCTATCAAAAAAATCCAGTGTTTGTGTTATAATACACTCATGAAAGGAGTAGATTTAACGTAGTTAGATTGGTCGTTAAATCAGTATAAATATGTCAAATATACTATCATTATTCACGAACAACATTTGGAATGCAGCATTAACAATCGCTGTTATTGTCTTCGTTGTAAGTCTCTTCATTCTTGAGAACAAACTGATGAAGAGGTATGAAAACAAATGGCACAAAGTAGTCCTTCTTCTAATGTTTATCGTATCCGCAATCGTATTACTTGCAGGAATTGGGTTTATCCTCTTTATTTGGGGATATGACTTCAGCCATTACTTTGAAGATACATCAGTCATCATTCTCGAGTTTATCGAAAAGAGCCTTGGGATGATTATTGGATCTGTTATTGTTATCGCGTTATCAATGTTCATCATTAAAATTGCAAAACTTGGGTTTAAAAGCGTTGGCAAAAAACAAGGTCCGCTTCAAAAAAGAAAGAGAACCATTGCGAAAGTGTCTTTAAGCATTGTTAGATACTTTGTGGGTATCTTAGCAATTCTAATCATCCTATCGATTTGGGGCGTCAATGTTCTTCCAGCCTTAGCAGGTCTTGGGATATTAGGATTGGTCATCGGGCTTGGTGCACAAAAATTCATCAATGACTTAATTGCTGGATTCTTCATCATATTTGAACACCATTTTGATGTAGGAGACAAGATCGAGGTAGGTGGCTTCAAAGGTGAAGTAACCGACATCGGTTTAAAAACTACTAGAATTAAAAACTGGAAAGGTGAAATTAAAATCCTTGCCAACGGGCAAATCAATGAACTTATAAATTTTTCCAAGAACCCATCAGTCGCTGAAGTTAACTTCACGATTGCATATGAGGAAGATGCCCAAAAAGTCATTGATTTATTGACCAAAGAGCTTAAAACATTTATGTCCCGCTTTCCTCAAATTATCGAAGACCCACAAGTATTAGGGGTTACAAATCTTAATACAAGCGGAATCGACTTACGAGTTATTGCAAAAACAGAAAATGAAACACATTACCCAGTTGAACGTGCAATGAGATTGTTTATCAAAGAAGTTCTTGATCAAAACAATATTGAAATTCCATTCCCACAAGTGGTTGTCAGAAACAAAGATTAACCCAGATAAACTGTCCTTTAGCGGACAGTTTTTTTCTTTTTTGTGATTTTGGTATAATACTATCGTAGGGAGGTGTTCTTATGAAAGTTATAATCACCGGAATGAATGGTACAGTAGCACCAGTAGTTGCAGAAGTATATCGACAAAAAGGTTATGAAGTTGTTGCCTATGACCGCTCTATTACTTCTATTGATAATGAGACAGAAATAAAGTCATTTATTAAAGAGCACAATCCAAAAATAATCCTTCACTTGGCATTAGGTCCTATATCTTGGTCAGAAATACTATCTAGCATCACCAAAGAGCTCGAAATTACATTTGTATATATCTCTAGCGTATCAGTTTACAGCAACGATCAAAAAGGACCGTTTGTTGCTACAGATACCCCTTATCCTGTGGAAGACTATGGGATCTATAAGAAGGCTTCTGAAGAAGCGATAAAGGCAATCAATCCAGATGCATTCATTCTTCGAATTGGTTGGCAAATCGGACACGAATCCGGGTCTAATAACATGATTGATTTCTTTCAAAAACAAATGGATCGAGATGGGATTATAAAAGCTTCATCCAAGTTTTATCCTAGCTGTTCATTTATTGAAGATACTGCTTTAGCGATTTATGAAGTTGTTTTAAATCATGTACCGGATACCTATTTAGTTAACTCAAATCACAAGTATAACCTTTTTGAAATCGCAACTTATTTAAAACGACTTCATCCCTTATTTAAGATCAAAGAAACAACGGATTTCTCTTATGACAATAGAATGTTTGACATTAGGGTACCTATTAAGAAATTATCAATCATTCCTTAAGGTTTATCTTGAATATCAATTGAATAACAAGTCTATTTACGATATAATTTTTACATATGGAGGGCTTATATGAAATACGGATATGGATGGGTATTAAAATTTATTTTAGCAGCAATTCTACTAGGAGTAGGTATCTACTTACAGTTTGCAGATGAAGTTGTCTACACGATCACTGGTGTAATTATCGTAATTTTCTCTTTATTACGTGTGATTCCTCTAATGAAATCATTGAATAAAGAAGTCTTAAGAACCGTTAACTTAATAGAAATAATCGCAGATACCCTTATTGGTAGCGTGATGATATATATTGCATTATCAGGTAAATTCGATGGCGGCAATGTTTGGGCACAAATCTATCGTTATGGTTTAGCATTCTTCTTCTATGCAAGAGCACTCGTATTCTTTAACAGTGTTACGTTCCTTGGAGAAAAAACCGAGATTCCTAAGTTTTGGGTTCATATTGGTTCAATCACTATCGGGACTTATATCGCAACCAATCAAGATTTCTCATATGAAACTGTTGCAATCTTCTTATTAATCGTTGCCCTTATTGGCACACTTTATCTAAGCTATGATGGTTATAAAGGATATACCCATTATAGAAAATTCCAACTAGAGATGAATAGTGGGCAAGGTAAAGACAAGTCAAAAGAAACGACTAAAGAGATTGAAAAGAGAAAAGAAGTCATCTTGGATGAACAAAAAGATGACAGACCTTACGTAAACTAATTAAGAGCACTCCAAGTGAGTGCTTTTTTTATGCATATAACGTGAATCTATTTGTTTGAGAATCATACATAATCCATACACTTTATTTCACTAAAGCAAAACACTGGAAAAGTTATTTGAAAAAATTATAATATACTATAGACTCCATTTTTATGATAGTATAAAGATAACTAAGAGGTGAGATTATGGAGAAAATGTATCAAGATTTTTTACATTATTTGGAACATGAACAAAAAGATGAAGCATTGCTTTTCATCCTTGGCCTTTTACATGACAAAAAGGTCACGCTTTTCGATGTATACGATCGTTTTATTAGACCATCATTAACGGAATTTACTTGTAAGAGTGATGATGAAGACTACTGCATTTGGAAAGAACACACAAGAACTTCCATCATCCGTACGATTCTAGAATCAACTTACCCGTACTTAATTGAATTAAAAAAAGATGTAAAACCTAGAAATGAAAAGATTGTTGTCGTATGCCCAAGTGAAGAATACCATGAGGTAGGTGCACTAATCATTACGAATTATTTCACACTATCCGGATATGATGCGATGTTTATTGGGGCAAACACTCCAAAAGACGAAATTTTAACAGCAATCAAGGCATTAAGACCTGATTATTTAGCCCTATCAGTGACCAACTACTATAACTTAGTGATAACAAAGAAAATAACCGATGAGATTAAAGAAAAGTATCCTGAAGTCGGAATCATCGTCGGTGGACAAGCTTTCCTAAACTCTGGTGCTTTAAACACAATCAAATACGATTACCACCTTAACTCTAAGGAAGATATCCTGAAGTTTGGAGGTAAGTCTAAATGAAACTAGCATTTAATATTGCCGTTAGATTTTTGAAATCCGGTAAACTTCAAACTTTATTTATCATTCTTGGTATTGGGGTTGGGGTTTCTGTTCAAGTCTTTATTGGGGCATTAATTTCAGGGCTTCAAAAAGACTTAGTAAATACGACGATTGGTAACACGTCTCAAATCACATTTACTAAAGTGGATGATTCAGACATCATAAATTATGACGACTTAATGAATGACATTTTAGATAGTGATTCTAGGCTTAGTGTCGCAACCCCGAACCTTAACGTAGCTGGGACATTCTTTTCAAAAAACAATACAAATCTTCCTGTTTTAGTCAGAGGATTTGAACTTGAAAGTGGCGATGAGATTTATGATTTTGAGTCCAAGTTAACTAAAGGTAGAATGCCAATTAATAATAACGAAGTCATTTTAGGAAGTTTCTTTGAAACTGAATTAGGGCTTGTTCTGGATGAAACTTATGTAATGAACGTCCCTGTATATGGGAATCGAAACCTTAAAGTGGTTGGCTTCTTCGATTTTCAAGTCAAAGCCATTAACGAAGGATGGGCAGTATCAAATTTAACCACTGCTCAAGACTTAAAGGATGGCTCTAGAGTAGCTATGCAAATCGAAACACAAATCAAAGAAGCGTATTATTTTGATGCTGTTGAGATTAGAGATAACGTGATTACCAAAATCGGTACAACCTATGAAGGTGCAGACTGGGTATCTAACAATGCCTCACTACTATCTGGTCTACAAGGCCAAAGCATTTCTTCATTAATGATTCAAGTATTTGTATTAATCTCAGTAGTATTGGGGATTGCTTCTATTCTTGCCATTATCGTATTACAAAAATCCAAACAAATTGGTATTTTAAAAGCGATGGGTATTAAGAACCTAGATGCTTCTTTCATCTTCTTATTTGAAGGGTTAATTCTAGGCATCTTCGGAGCCATCACTGGTATTGCTCTTGGGTTTGGATTATTGGTAAGCTTCCAAACATTTGCGATTGATGCTTCAACTGGGGAACCAGTCATCCCATTATTCATTGACTATGGATTCATTGGACTGTCTGCACTCATTGCTGTAGGTGTCTCTACATTAGCAGCACTGATTCCTGCAAGAAAATCTTCTAAATTATCAGTAATCGAGGTGATTAGAAATGCCTAATGTTATGGAATTAAAAGGCATCACCAAAGTATATGGTGATAAGATCAAAACGCAAGTATTATTCGGGATTGATTTGGCTTTCGAAGAAGGCTCATTTAATGCCATCATTGGTCAAAGTGGATCTGGTAAGTCAACTTTAATGAACATTTTAGGTACACTAGACTATCCAACCGATGGTGACATCTTCATCAACAATATCAACACTAAGAATTTAAAGAAAAATCAGATTTCTGAAGTTAGAAATCAAAATATAGGGTTCATCTTCCAGTTTCACTACTTATTACCAGAGTTTACAGCGCTGGAAAACGTATTGATGCCACATAAAATCTCCAAAAAACCAATTACTAAAGAGATATTGGATAGAGCCAACGAACTATTAGACTTTGTTGGTCTTTCAAAAGTAAAGAACAACTTAGCTGTAAATATGTCAGGTGGTCAGCAACAAAGGGTTGCGATTGCGAGAAGTCTAATCAATAACCCAAAAATCATCTTAGCCGATGAACCAACTGGTAACCTTGACTCTGATTCTACTGAACAAGTATACGGCTTGCTAAGAGACATCAATAGACAATATAAAACGACATTCATCATCATTACACATGACCGAAAGATTGCTGAAAAAGCAGATCGTATTATTGAAATCAAAGACGGTAGAATTAACCTAGATGTCATGAATCAACTTGCATAAAAGAGGCTTCGGTCTCTTTTTTTATATCTTTTTTGGCACTCTATACTTGACAGTGCCAAAATAGTGTGTTATACTATAGCTGTACTTGGAAGAGTACACAAAATAATAAATAAGGAGTTGAGTTTTATGATGAGTTTATTTAAAAGAGACAGAGATTTCTTTGATAGCCTTTTTGATGATTTCAACTTCACACCTTTCGTGAAAGCTGAAACAATGAAGACTGATATCAAAGAATCCGAAAAAGCCTATGAGGTACACGTAGAATTGCCAGGTTTTGACAAGAAGGATGTCAAAGTTAGCGTTGATAACGGCTATCTAGTCGTTGAAGCTGAACGTAAATTTGAACCTGAGGAAGAAAAGTCAGGTAAATACATCAAACGTGAACGTCATTATGGAATGATGAAACGTAGTTTCTATATTGGAGATGTTTCAATGGATACTATCGAAGGCAGTTTCAATCAAGGTGTATTGAAACTTACCATTCCAAAAGAAATCAAACGCATTGAAACCAAGAAATATCTAGAACTTAAATAGAAAAAGAGTAGCCTCGGCTACTCTTTTCATTTATTGTAATTCTAACTTCTTCTCGATAATAAAGTATGACGATACAAAGAATGCTATAGAAAATACTAAGTTCAACAGCGAGGATTGCCAAAACATCTCACTTGAAGTAACCCCAAATATTGACGCATTAGAAACACTTCCGAATATGAGTTTCGATATGACATTCATCAAAATAGATAACCCTAGATAAAGCATAACGCCAACGACTATTTTTCTTTCTCCTTTGTAGATTAGATTTAATAGAGAAAACAAAAATAATATGAAGGTAACCGAGTATAATCCGGTCATCAATAAACTAATTAGTACTCTTATAAAATCTTGAGGTTGGTCAGCGATATTTCGCCAAATAGACTCTACCGCTACAAAGAAATCATTTTCTAAGAACACTGCTAAGAACACGACCCCACTTATAACACCAGCTATAAAGGATAGTATAAGCCACATCAAGTTAATAATCACTTTACTACTGATAATTTGTAGTGTTGTGGATGGTGTAGTAAATAGTAAATACCCTGGCTTACCAAACATTCTTTGACCGAAATTGATCATAATGGTATATAGTGTAAAAATAGCTAAAAGAATCATAATTAATCCGATCATGGAAACTGACAGTGCTAATAGTAAATCCGATTCAATTTCTACCGAAACAGCTAATAGTGCACTTCCGATAATACTTACGATATACAGAGGTATAAATAGACGATAACTTGATAAAATCTCATGTTTCATTAACTTAAACAACATATTTGAACGCCTCCTTAAACACTTCTAACAGTGACTTTCCTGCCTCACTGACAAGTTCATCTGTATTTCGGTGTAATAACACTTGTCCGGATTTTAAGAAGACCACTTCATCGAATAAGGATTCAACATCGTATATTTGATGCGTAGAAAGTAACACAGTTGCATCTTGATTTCGATAAGACATAATGGTTTCTAAGATGATTTCTCTTAAGGCTGGGTCCACACCGCCAATTGGCTCATCAAAAATGTAGATTTTCGCATTTCTTGACAAAACAAGGGCTAGTTGGAGTTTTTCTTGATTTCCTTTAGATAGTTTTTTAATGAGATGTCTATCTTCAATTTTAAACTTTCTCGTTAACTCTTCGAATTTACTTTCATCAAAATCCTCGAACATATCTTTAAAATACTTTTTCAAGTCCTTGATTCGCATCCATGAATCAAAATAAAGTTGGTCTGGTAAGTATGCCACACTCGCCTTGGATTCATTTGATATATTCTTTCCATCAACCAATACTTCACCCTCATATGTTTTTATCAAACCTGTGATGATCTTAATTAATGTGGTTTTTCCTGATCCATTTGGGCCTAAAATCCCAATTATTTTCCCGCGTTCGAGTGTTAAGTTGATATTATCTATCGCATTAAGCGTCCCATATCGCTTCGTTAAGTTAGAAATCTTAATCATTTCATCCATAATAACTCTCCTTATTTAATTAAATCGTAATTTTATGTTAATTATATCAAATCACTACATAAAAGTACATCTTTTCCGGTTAGACAGTAATAACTAATCCATTTCTAAATCAAAGTTTCCCGATACCCATTTTCTAATACACTTTAAATCGGTAGGTGTAATGTTAATTGGAATCGCATTTTTAGGAAAAAATTCTAAGACTAGTGACTCTTCATTTAGGGAAAGTTTCGGTGTTGGAATCCGCTCATAAAATACAAATGAAACATAAAAGGTAATGTCTCCATTTGGATAACAAAATGCTTGTTCATTACCTGAGTATATCCCTATTAATCTAGGGTTATTAACACGAATACCTGTTTCTTCAAATACTTCTCTTTTGAGTCCATCTATGATTTTTTCATCTAGTTCTAACGACCCTCCAGGAATACCATATAAACCATTATCACTCCGCTTTTGAAGTAGGATTTCTCCTAACTCATTTTCAATAATAATTCCTGTACTAACGCTTCTAATTGGTTCGTGTCCGACAATGGAACGAATCGTTTTAATGTAGTCCATTTTCCCTCCTATAATAAAACCTACACGAATAACCGTGTAGGTTCGATCTCTATGCCTCGAAGCCGAGGTCTATTGCTTTTTTATTAATTTCAATTAAGTGTTCTTTTTTTGAACCAAAGTAATACTTGAGTGCCTCAATCACTTCTTCCTTTTTAAAGAGATTAGTATCTTTGAGGTATTTACCCAATAGAATCATATTGATGGTTTTAGGTTCATTTAGTTCTTTTGCCAGGTCGTTGGCTTTAATGCCAGCTACCGTGATTGAGTTGGGGTTTTGAAGATGGATTAATGACTCATTATAAAGCATGTAACCCTTGTTTTTAAGGGTGTTTTTGAACTTTAAGTAACTTGGTTCGTTTAGTACGATTAAGTCGTCAGAATCCTTAAATACTGGTGAGTAGATGGGTTCATCTGAGATTGTAACCATACAATTCGCAGTCCCGCCTCTCGTTTCTGGTCCATAGGTTGGAACCCAAATTGCGTTTAACCCTTTTAGGGTTGCACTGTAAGCTAATACTTGACCTAATAACATAACGCCTTGCCCGCCGAATCCAGCGATTCGAATGGTCTTAGTCATTTTTGCCCACATCCTTATACACGCCAAGAGGGAATTCTGGAACCATATTATCAGTAACCCATTTCATGGCTTCAGCTGCCCCCATACCCCAGTTAACTGGACAGGTTGATAACACCTCTATCATTGTGAATCCGCGGCCTTCTAATTGATATTGGAAAGCTTTTTTGATAGATTTCTTAACTTTATTAACGCTTTGTGCCCCAGTCAACGAGACCCTTTCAACATAGGCAACGCCTTCTAAATGTTGAAGCATCTCAGATACCTTAATAGGATATCCTTGAGTTTTCGGGTCTCTTCCAGTTTGTGAAGTCGTTGTTTTTTGACCTACCAAAGTGGTTGGAGCCATTTGTCCACCTGTCATGCCATAGGTTGCGTTATTTGCAAAGATAACGGTAATGTTTTCACCACGGTTAGCCGCATGAATGGTTTCTGCGATTCCAATAGATGCTAAATCACCGTCTCCTTGATAGGTAAACACCACATTATCTGGCAAGACACGTTTAATGCCTGTTGCGGTTGCACAAGCTCTGCCATGTGGGGCTTGTTGCATATCACAGTTGAAGTATTCATAAGAATATACGGAGCATCCTACAGAAGCAATCCCAACAGTTTTTTCTAAAATACCTAGTTCAACCATGACTTCTGCGACAATTTTGTGCAAAATACCGTGAGTACAGCCAGGACAATAGTGAGTTTTTTTATCTGTTAGACCAGTTGTCTTTTCGTATCTAATCATTCTCTCACCCACTTTTTAAAGTTTATGATGGCATCACGAATTTCTGTTGGATCGATGACAACACCACCGGTTCTACCATAAAATGCCACTTCAAATCTGCCCTTGTTCGCAATCTCAACGTCATCCACCATTTGGCCTAAGGACATTTCGGTTACAAGTATGCCTTTACAAGTATTTGGAATAAGATCAAATGCTTTTTTAGGAAATGGCCATACCGTAATAGGTCTAATCATGCCTACATTAATACCAGCATCTTTAAGCATTTCAATGGCACTTCTAGCGATACGAGCCGTTGTCCCATAGGCAACGATAACGTAATCTGGATTGTCCATATTAATGAGTTCGTAACGAGCCTCATGTTGTTTCATTAAATCATATTTCGCTTTAAGTTTTAAGTTATGTTCTTCTAAGGCTTGAGGGTCTAAGAATAAACTAGAGATAACATTTCTACCTGGATGGTTTTGTGTTCCAGTGGTTGCCCAAGGTTTAGATACCATGTCTCTTGTTGGCACTGGTTTATCCAAATCTACGGATTCCATCATTTGACCAATTAACCCATCGACCAGTATCATTACAGGGTTTCGATATTGATCTGCAATATCAAACCCTTCTTTAATACTGTCTACGGTTTCTTGAATCGATTCCGGTGCAATTACCAATAAGTGATAATCCCCGTTTCCACCTCCGCGTGTTGCCTGATAGTAATCGGCTTGAGATGGCTGAATACCACCTAGTCCTGGTCCACCTCTCATAACAGATACAATTAAACATGGCAATTCTGCCCCAGCAATATAAGAAATCGCTTCTTGTTTTAAAGCAATCCCTACACTAGAACTCGAAGTCATTACACGTTTTCCTGCACCAGCTGCGCCATAAACCATGTTGATGGCTGCTACTTCAGATTCAGCTTGTAAAAACACTTTCCCAGCTTCTGGTAAGTATTTCGATAAGTACTCAGGCACTTCATTTTGTGGTGTTATTGGGTATCCGAAAAACGCATCAACACCTGCTTTAACAGCAGCTAAAGCGATGGCTTCATTTCCTTTTATTAGTTTCTTAGACATCTCTCGTTTCCACCTTAATGACAGAATCTGGGCAAATCATTGCGCAAAATGCACAACCAATACATTTATCAATATCAGTGACATCTACTAATTGATAACCCGATTGGTTTATTCTTGTTGTAGACATTTCTAGTATTTTGACTGGACAGTTATTTACACATAACTCACAGCCCTTACAAAACTCATTGTTAAAATCCAAAGAGTAATACTTTTTCAAAGGGGTTCCTCCTATCTTGGAATATAGTTATCGTGTAAATTCTTAATGGTCTGAATACGTTTTTTAGCAAATACTTTTGCTGCTAATTGTGTGTGAATGTTTTCTTGTTCAGAGATTTGATAGATTTCCAATAAACGATCATATATCAACTTAATATCAGCCAATACTTTTTCTTTTGGCTGATTCATTAACTCATAATACACGTTAATGAGTCCACCTGCATTTATGACAAAGTCTGGAGCATATAAAATGCCTCTTTCTTTGATCATATTTCCATGTGTATCTTCATCTAATAAGACATTGTTCGCTGTACCAGCGATGATTTTAGCTTTAATTTGAGGAATGGTATCTGAATTTAAGACGCCACCTAAAGCACACGGTGACAATACATCAACATCTAGACCAAATAATTTGTCTGGATCAACAAATTCTACTTCTGGATGTTCTTGTTTCATACGTTCTATGTGTTTTGGATTTATTTCTGAAAAATAGATTTTTTTAGCATTTTCTTCTAATAAGTACTCGGTTAAATAATAGCCAGTTTGTCCTGCTCCTTGTATCGCAAATGTATACTTAGAAATATCTTCACAACCGAATTTCTGTTTTAATGCTGACTTAATACCATAAAAAGCACCTAGCGCAGTAATTGGAGATGGGTTGCCTGATTTACCTTCAAGACCTACAACATAATCAGTTTCCATGTGGATATAGTTCATATCTTTAGTGTTTGTGTTTACGTCTTCTGCCGTAATGTATCTACCATTTAATGATTGAACATATCTTCCAAGTGCTCTAAAATAGGCTTCACTTTTGACTTTGGTTGCATCACCGATTAAAACCGTTTTGCCACCACCAAGATTCAACCCTGCAGCTGCGGCTTTATATGTCATACCTCTTGCTAGTCTCAAACAGTCAAGAACAGCATCATCTTCTGACTCATAATTCCATAATCTAGTACCACCAAGGGCTGGCCCTAATGTTGTATTATGAATCACTGTTACCCCTTTTAAACCTGTCGTACGATCGTAAAAATAAACCACTTGTTCAAACTCATGCTTTGCCATGTAATCAAATACTTTAAAATCACTCATGTTATTCTCCCTTCGCAAATAAAAGCGTTTACATTTGTATTATAACATAAGTTATAACGCTTCTCTTAGTGGTTTTTATCTTATTCAAAAAATTTACACATAGAACATTTTTATACATCTTAATAATCAAAAAAAGTCCCTTTTCGTTGTTATACGAGATTGGACTTTACAAAAAGATATATCTTATGCGGGTTTTTTAGAAAATAGCGTCTTAAAGAAATCTACATTCACAATAAAGACAAATGGTAATAAATAGACGGACGCCGCCAACACAGATTCGAAATATTCTGTGAAAGTAACCAGTTCAGCAGGGGTAAAACCTACTTTAATAAAGAAATAATACATATCAATTCCTAGCGTGATAAAAGGGCCCTCAGGTTTACTAGTGAAGAACACGATAGTATACCAAATGAAATACCCAACTTGAGACCCTAATGCAATATCATTTGGTTTATCCTTTGAGATTACTATGAATACCACATTAAACACAATCATTGATAGTAAGAATGGATAAGGTCCATTAATGCCATCTAAAAGTAGAAATTGAATCAACTGTAGCAAGTAAAATACTGAAAATAGACTATAAAGTACTGAATGAATATTTTTTCTCATATCATCCCTCCTACTTCTATTTTATAACTATTCGATGCTAAAGAGGTCGTATTTCTTCTCTTGGTTCCTATTTTTGTTTTTATACATCATCTTATCTGCTTCATTAATGACAGTCATAATCTCCGAATCATACATTAAAAGACTTATCCCATAGGAGATGGCAATTGGGTAATTGGATGAGTCGTTTTCCCTAGATATCTCTGAAATAATTCTTGAGACAATCTTCTTAGCTAATACAAGATCACAATCTTCTAGGATTAAGACAAACTCATCTCCACCGAATCTAAACAACAAGTCGTTTTTTCTCAAACTATCAAGGATAATCTTTGAAGTAATCTTTAATACGGTATCCCCCGCAATATGCCCAAATTGGTCGTTGATTAGTTTTAAGTTATCAAAGTCAATCATAACTAAAGAAGCGCTCCAGTTAGAATCATACATGGCATGAAAATTCTCAACATATCGATCAAAATAACTGCGAGAATAGGCTTTAGTCATCGAGTCATAATCCGCTATTTTCATAATGGCATCACTTTGAACTTTGTGTTTTTTTAATAACGTAGCCATCTTTTTGAAAACTGATGCATTCAGTAATAAGAATGCTACTACTGTAATTGCGATCATCGTTAGCAAACTAAATTTTACGCTTGTATCAATCACACCATACAAGGCCTTACTATTAATGCTAATCGTGTAGTAAATGTTTGCATACTCAAACTTTCCTAGATAATAAAGGCTATCTCCTGTCAAGTATAGTGTGGATCCATTACCACGAATATCACTAGACTTATTTATGATGTAATCATTATGGCTCCTTTGATTACTAAGGGCGAAGCTATACTGAGATATAAATAAACTAGACATCGATTCAGTTAAGTCATATTCCATGATTAGTCTTCCCGTCATCGATGAATCCACAGGTGAAAAGATTGGATAGACGATGATTGCATTGTATTTACCTTCATTTTGAATAATGCCTATTTCATAATAATCGATTTCAAGAGAATCTAGATAATCATCATTGACTGATCCGTAGGCAATGATTGAGGTATCTCCTGATACTATTTCAGCATAAGATAGATTGGAAATATTCGACATAGTAACAGAAAAAGCCGTCTCGAATAGAGCGGTTGTTTCTTGGTTTGTGAGCTCGCCATCCTTAAAGGATCTCAATGTATTTTTGGTGTAATAGTCACTGGTTATGAGATTGGCTTTTTCATGAGCATTTTTGAAGAATGCATCAAGCGTATCTTTGTAGATTCTAGCTGTTGTACTAAAGTTCTTTTGTTTTTCACGATGAATCGTACGCTGAAGTGGACTATAAATTCCAAACATTGATAAAAGGGTGAGGCCAACAGTGAAAATAACTATTATTATAATCATGCGTTTCAATAGTTTTTCCATAAAAGCACCTCATTTATGCAAATATGCCGATAAATGCCTCGACGATATCTGGATCAAACTGTGTACCTGAACATTTCTTTATTTCTAATATCGCCTCTTCATGACTTCTTGCTTTGCGATAAGGTCTATCTTGAGTTATCGCATCATAAGTATCAATGACTGAGATGATTCTTGAAATCAATGGAATTTCCTTGCCTTTTAACCCGTCAGGATACCCTGTGCCATCAAATCTTTCATGATGTGAGAGTATGCCTTCTGCAATGGATTTGAGATCAATGCTGCTCATTGCTATTTGATATCCGATGGAAGGGTGGGTTCTCATTATTTTCCACTCTTCATCTGTTAATTTCCCTGGTTTATTGATGATATTTGATGGAACGCCCACTTTACCAATATCATGAAGCAAAGCGAGTAGATATAAATCATCCATCGTGTTTTGTTTTAAGCCTAACTTATCGCCAACTTGGAGTGCAATACTGCCCATTCGCTCCATATGATCTTGAGTTTCTTGTGAGTTTGCCATCATCGTTGCTTTTATAGATGACAATGCATCGCGATTATTTTGAGCTCTGGCAATTAGCTTTCTTCTATGCATGTAATCCTCAGCTGACTTAATAATGGTTTGCATGTCCTCTGAATCATTCACTTTAGTTTCAAATCCCATTGAAACCGAGAGTTGAAAGTCTTTTATATTAGACTTATAGATAAACTGTTTGGCTTCTTCCTGGATGTTTATCATGACTTCATAGGTGTTAGAAGCTTCGCTATGAGGTAGTATTAATGAAAACTCATCTCCACCAGATCTAGCTACAACCACGCCATTTTTTTCGTGTTTTTTTAAGATATTAGCAAACTCTTCAATGACTTTATCGCCAAATTGTCTTCCAAAAACATCATTGATAAATTTCATGCCATCTAAGTCCGCAACCATGATTCCGATTGGGTATCTAGCTTCCTCAACATATTTATTTAGCATATGGTCGAAATATAACCTGTTTTTAAGTCCGGACAATCGGTCATGATACATTAAGTGCTCAATCTCTATGTCTTTTTGACGACGCTTATCTAAATCAATAATGATCCCTTCAATGGCAACGACTTCATTACTTTGATTATAAATTGGTTTACCTTTTTCGTAAACCCATTTTGTTTTTCCTTCTTTAGTTACAATCATATACTCTTTCTCAAACTCATTACCAGTTTGAATTGAGTTTTGCCAATCGCTCCAAATTTCTTGTTGATAGTCTTGATGAACGATTCGGGAATAATTAAATGGCGCTTCGTTTTCCATTTCAAGTTTAGTATAACCTGTTAACTCATATACCCCATGAGACACAAATGTAATTGTTCTCGATTCATCTGGAAGCGATTGATAAATTAGACCTGGTAAATGATTTAATGCAATAGATTTGATGTCTTCGGATATTTTAAGTTGGTTTTCTAATTCTTTTTCTTTACTGACATCTTGGAAAGACATCACATAGCCTATGGTAGCATTCCCTTTAGTTCTTCTAGTGACACTAAACGTAACATCAATCCACGTACCATCACTCTTAATGAACTTCGTGGTTTGATTGTAAAATGGCACCCTATCGAGCAAAGCATTGAACTTTGATCTGATTATGTTTTTTAAATGTGCAAACAATAAATTGAAAATATTAACGCCAATAACACTAGACTCAGAAATATAGCCTAGAATAGACAATGCGCTTTGATTTAGTGAGACAACTTTGTGTTCTTGGGATACAACCATAATGCCTTCTGCAATCGAATTCATAATCAAATGATGCTCTTCTTGTAAATGTTTATAGGCATCTTCAAAAGGTTCGCATTGCTCTGCCACTAACACAAACTCATTTCCTTTGTGTCCGATGATATTCACTTTAAACGTTTGCTCAAATTGCTTATGATAATAGTTAAACTCTTTTAAGTCCTTCTTGGATACCTCAAAAATCTGCTCGATGAAACCTTCTACTTCTTTTGGGTCTTTGTGCTTTAAACTCTTCATGCTTTGCCCAATTAGTTCTGATTCAGATGTTCTCAACAGGCTATAAAATGCCTGATTAGCCTCTAAATAACGGTAATCAATTGGTTTATCTTCAAAATAGACCATTTCGCATCTAGCGTAGGCTATCTGACACTCGTTAATAATTCTTTCAAATATGAAATCATCCACTATATTGATCCTCTTTGTCCTATATTGTAGTCTAACAAATTCATTATAAGTTAAAAAAAGCGTTTTTACAACATGAATTTCTTTAATATGGCTTTGTTATCTATCGAAATCCATTTGTATTTGGTAAAATAGATATGGAGGATTTATCTATATGAGAGCACTTTTCTGTCCACATTGTGGAACAAGACTGACTGAAAAACGGATCGGCGATGAAGGCCTCGTCCCTTATTGTGATTCTTGTACAAAACCAATATTCGAATCATCTAGTGTATGTATTTTAACCATGGTTATCAATGAACTAAATGAAGTGGCTTTACTGAGACAAAATTATGTTTCTAAAGATTTTTATGTGTTTGTTGCTGGATATTACAAACCAGGTGAATCTGCAGAAGATACCGTTAAACGTGAAGTGTTTGAAGAAATTGGTCAAACCGTTAATGAGTTGAAGTTCATAAAGAGTAAATACAATGAACGATTGGATACTTTGTTTTTATTGTATGTTTCAAAAGTCATCAAAGAACCCTTTGTGTTATCTTCTGAAGTGGATGATGCTTTTTGGGTGAAATTGCCTTTAGATGAATCATTACTTAATCAAAAAGGAGTGGCTTTAATGTTATATAAAGCCTATTTATCTTATGATGAGACTCGATAAATACCTTGCCCATGCTGGTTATGGCACACGTACTGAAGTAAAACAACTTATAAAAAAAGGCCTTGTAAGTGTAAATGGTGAAATTATACTGAAAGAAGACAAAAAGATTGATGAGGCGTTAGACGAAATCCTATTAGAAGGTTCTTTGACCAATTACAGACAATATGTCTATTTAATGTTACATAAACCTGATGGCGTCATCAGCTCGAACTTTGACCCTTACCACAAGACTACAAAGTCTTTATTAGTAGGCTATGAAGCCTTTCAAACATTTCCAGTAGGAAGACTAGACATTGATACTGAAGGTCTTCTAATCGTGACCAATGATGGTCTATTAGCACATCAACTCTTATCGCCTAGATACCATGTTGAGAAAACCTATTATGTCGAATTTGAAGGCTCCTATAAACAAATCTACCAATCTTTATTTGAGACTGGAATAACGTTAGACGATGGGTATTTATGCATGCCTTCAAAAATAGAAAAACTCGAAGGTAACAAGGCTTACTTAACCATCAAAGAAGGTAAGTTTCATCAAGTCAAAAGAATGTTTCAAAGTTTAGACATGAAAGTAACCTATTTAAAGAGGGTGACCTTTGGGCCAATCAAACTGGATGAAACACTAAAAAAGGGGTCTTTTAGAGAATTAACTCTTGAAGAAGTTAACTTACTAAGAGCATCCTGCAATAAACCGATTTAACCAAATTATTACAAATTAAATAATCTCTTATGTTACAATTATAAAAGGTGGGTGAGACACATGTGGGATAACATTATACACATATTAACAGTGACTTCAATTTGGGAACTGTTGTTGATTTTTTTAGCAAAAATTATAGAAGTATCAATAGGTACAATGCGCATTATTTTAATCTCAAAAGGATACCGTAAGTTAGGAACTATACTTGCGTTAATCGAGATTATCTTATGGGTATTTATTGCCAGCGGAGTCATAACTGGAATAAGTGAATCGCCTATGAAGGGTATTGTTTATAGCTTTGGTTTTGCTGCTGGGGTTTTTGTTGGATCACTTATAGAGCAAAAGCTTGCCTTTGGTAAAGTTCAAATTCAAACGATTACAGATTTCGGTCATGGGAAGAAAATTGCGAATAATCTAAGGAATCTAGGGTATGGTGTTACAACCATTGATGCCATTGGGAAAGATGAGAAACGAATGGTGTTAATCACATTTGCGAATCGTAAGAGCGTTGTCTCAGTCATTGACAGCATCAGAGAAATACACCCAAATGCAATGGTTGTGTCCAATGACATATCTAATGTAACTGGTGGCTACATTATGCCACTTAGAAAACTTTTCAAATAACCACTAAGGCTAAATGCCTTAGTTTTTTTACGTTTATTCTGTTTTAAATAGATAGATATCCTATTTTTTGAATTATTTCCCCGCCTTAAGCACTTAGATTGAAAAGCTAGTTGTGCTGTGCTAGAATGCTCATAAAGGAGATTAAAAAAATGAAATTATATCAAAAACTATTTGCAGAATTTTTAGGTACATTTGTACTTGTATTATTCGGTACAGGTGTCGCAGTGACAACAGGTCACTTAGGTGGATTAAACATTCTATTCACAGCTTTAGCATTTGGCTTATCCGTAGTTGTTATGGCAAATGCAGTAGGACACGTGTCTGGTGGGCACTTTAACCCTGCAGTATCGCTTGCTGCATTCTTAGAAAAGCGTATTACAGGTATAGAATTCTTATACTATGTTGTTAGCCAATTGGTTGGGGCATTACTGGCTTCAACAATGGTACTAGTGATTGTTGGATCAAATTCAAACTTAGGTTCAAACCTAGTATCAACTGCACTTCCTAATACAGGATTTGCTGAACTACTAGTTGGACTATTGGTTGAAGTATTCTTAACATTCATCTTCATTACAGTCATTCTACAAGTTACATCCAAAGAAAAATCGTCTGTTGTTTCCGGTTTAATTATTGGTTTAACATTAACACTAATTATTATTTTTGGATTCCAATTAACCGGTTTAGGTGTTAACCCTGCAAGATCACTTGCACCAGCGATACTACAAGCTGGTAAAGCACTCGAACAAGTTTGGATATTCATCGTTGGACCACTAATTGGTGGCTATTTAGCACATCTAGTTCAAAAAATTCTTAAGTAATTATATAGAAAAATGAGCACTTTATCGAGTGCTCATTTTTCATAAGAAATCATAAGGGGATAATACTTTATCCTCTTTTTTATTGGTGGATAAGAACTCATCAAGCGTTGTTTGACGTTTTTCATTGAGTACTTTAGATGCTTTTTCTATCAAAGATAGATCTCCAACCAGAGTTAAATGTGTCTTGGTTCTAGTTATGCCAGTATAAAGAAGTTCTTTTCTAAGCATTCTCTGATAGCCTCTTACAAGTGGCATGATAACAACTTTGTATTCGCTACCTTGAGATTTATGAATGCTGATTGCATAAGCTAGATTAATATCATCTAGTTCCGCTCTTGAAACCGTCACAACATGATCATCAAAATCAATGTATAAAATATCTTGATCATTAGGGTCTTTTGAAATGTCTTTGATGATACCGATATCCCCATTCATAATGCCTTTTTCAGGATTATTGGAAAGTTGAATGACTTTATCGCCAATAACATAAGTTTTATCACCATAAGTAATCTTCTTTTTGGTTAAATCAGCATATCGTCTTTGTAAGGCAAGGTTAACGGCATCAATTCCCAATGGTCCTTTATACATTGGGATTAATACTTGAATATCTTCCTTCAACGAATACCCCATATCAAGTGCTTCATCAATGGTTCCGATGATAATGTCTAATACACCAGACTCCCCTTTTGAAACAAATTTTATATCTTCTTTCGACTCATAATCTAAGTCCGATACCGACTGGTTATTCACTTTTAGAGCTAAATCGATGATGCCAGAGTTTTTTGCTTGTCTATGGATTTCTTTTAACGCAATGACTGGCATGAACTTTGATGAAATTATGTCTGCAAGTATTTGACCAGGGCCAACAGATGGCAACTGATCTTCATCCCCAACTATGACAACCTGTGCACCAGATTTTATTGCCTTAAAGAGGTTTTCTGCTAGAAATATGTCGATCATTGATGCCTCATCGATAATGATTAATTGATGTGGCAATTGAATGGTCTCGTTATAGTAAAATACACCTTCATAGTTATATCCTAACGCTCTATGGATTGTAAGTGCCTTCATAGACATTACAGACTGCATACGTCTTGCGGCTCTTCCTGTTGGAGCTATTAGTAAAATGGATTCACTGGCTGATTCTAATTCTAAATCAATATCATTTTTAATCGCATAGATTTCTAGCAATCCATGGATAATTGTAGTTTTACCTGTACCAGGTCCGCCTGTAATTACAGAAATCGAACTGGATAGTGCGCTTTTAATCGCTTCTTTTTGTTTCTCTGAATACGTAATTCCTAGCTTTTGTTCTGTTAGCCAAACCAGGTTATCTGCTTCTGTTTCATCAATGGCTTCAATGTCCGTTTTTAGACGTTTAAGTTCATTGGCAAGCGAGGATTCACTGTTATAGATAGGTTCTAAATAATATTTATCCTTATCCTTAATGATTCTATCAGAATCTATCAAAGATTTAAGTGCCTCTAATAGATTATTTTCATCTATGGTTTCATCAATCATATCCTTAGCAGCGTCAACGAGTTGATGGTCTTTAATATAGGTATCTCCTTTTTGTAAGGAAACGGTTTTAATCCCAAATAGTAATAAAGCTTCGATTCTTCGAGAATCTGTAGGGTTCATTCCAAAGGTCATTGCAAGTTGGTCAGCCCGTTTAAATCCAATCCCCTCAATATCGTCAATTAGTCGATAAGGATTTTCTTTAATGACATCTAAGGCATCACTTCCATACTTAGAATAAAGTTTCATAGCCATTTTTGATGTCAAGCCAAACCCATATAAAGATACTAGGGTTTGTTCGACTACTTGATTGTCATAAAGTTGTTTATAGAAACGTTCAATTTGAAGACGGTTTAACCCCATATTAAGAAGCGTTGTTTTATCATTCAAGATTTTCTTAATGGCATCATCACCAAGCGTATCGACTATTTTCTTAGCTCTAGTAGGGCCGATTCCAGTAAATAAATCACTGGATAAATAGCTGATTAGTCCTTGTTTGTTTTGGACTTCTGCCTTATTGAAAGAAACCACTTTGTACTGGATACCATACTTAGGATGACTTGTTTCTTCACAAACAAATGTATAAGTCACTTCTTTAGACAGTTCTGGGTAATAACCCGTAATAATGACTTCATCCATGTTCTCAAGTACAATTTTAGCAATACTAAAACCGTTGTCTTCATTTCTGAATAAGTAATGTGTAATGTTGCCTGTAAGTGTAATCATGTTCGTCTCCTTTGATAAAAGTAAAGTACGACACTAGACATCAACAATAGTATCGATAAAATCATGAACATATAATGACCTAAATCATCGTAAAAGAATCCTGCCAAAACAGGTCCAATAATCGCACCAAGCGCAATTGAACTGGTTCTCGCACCCATCAAAACGCCTGGGGATACATCTTTGTATGTAGATAAATGATATGCAACAGTTGGTTCATAAACGGCTTTACCAGCTATGTATATGAGGTAGAAACTATAGGCAAATATCAAGAAGTAACTTTGATCAAATGCAAACGTCAAAAATGAGAAAACAGCTTGTAAAAGTACTGAAAATACAAGGATATGTGTGTCTTTAAATCGAGAGGATAGTCTTGGAACAACTAGAAAACTAACAATTAATACAACCACACCTGTAACGAATACAATCGAACCAATATCGCTAGATTTATAGCCAATATCTGTCATGTATAAATCAACATACTTCGAGAAATTCGTTTGAGCAATTGAAATAATAGACATCATAATAACAAACAAAAACAGGGGTTTAGAGAGTTTTCTTAATTGAGCTAACTGTTTAAACGCACTTTGTCTTGCTGAGGCTATTTTGACAGGTTCATGCACATTAACCAGTTTAATAGAAACAATCGCTAATAGAATGTTAAATGCCCCTTGAATATACATCAAGACATATTCTTTTCCTACGAAGAAATCGCCAATAAAACCGCCAATATAGTAGCCTAATGTCGATCCAATAACATTAAAGGCGACTATCAAAGATATGATTTTGGATTTGCTGTCTTTAAAGTCATCATTTACACTAATGTGAGCAAGCACATTAGATATAACAGCACTCGCAAAAACACCGGCTGTAAAACGAACCAAAATAATTAAATAGATATTAACAAACAAACCAAAGAGTGCCTGACTAATCCCGTACCCCATAAGGCCGATAATTAAAACGGCTTTTCTATTTCTAGAATCGCCATAATTTCCCCAATATGGAGCCATAACAAATTGTCCTAAATTCATACTCGCGAATATAATGCCAAACAAACTAGAATCAACATTAATCGATCTAAGATGTGCTGGCGTTACAGGATGGGCAAGATTCATGCTTAATCCAACGAGCATGGAAAACCCAAACAGTATCCAAACTTTACGCATTAATAATTTCTCTTTTCATTATTTCGATAGACGGTATCAATAAATCCGCCGCCCACACAAACGTCACCTTCATAGATTGCGCAAGCTTGCCCAGGGGTTACAGCTCTTACAGTTTGTGGGTATCTAACCTCTAGGGTTTTATCATCAATAAATCTTAATTCGATATCGTTATCTTCTTGACGATATCTGAACTTAGCTGTGAATTTTCTTCCTTCTAAAGAACGGTCTCCACGCCAAGTTACATCGGTTACGATACAAGCATCGCTGTATAGATAATCATGGTGAAAGCCTTGTTCAACAAACAAAACGTTGTTAACAACATCCTTACCAACCACAAACCATGGTTCTAAATCGTATTCTTTAAGCCCACCAATACCTAGACCTTTTCGTTGTCCGATTGTGTAATTCATTAATCCATCGTGCTTTTTAATAAATGTCCCATCTAAACGTCTCATGTCGCCAGATTTCTTATAGATATAATTGCTTAAAAAGGCGTTAAAATGACGTTCTCCGATAAAACATATACCTGTAGAATCTTTCTTGATTGCAGTAGCGAGATTATGTTTTTTCGCAATCTCACGAACGTCTTTCTTATCAATATCTCCTAATGGAAACAGAGCTTTTTCGATTTGACTCTCTGTTAATTGTGATAGAAAATACGTTTGATCCTTGTTTTGATCTTTGGATCTTGCAAGTACGGTATGACCATTTCTAACTTCAGTTTTGGCATAGTGTCCCATTGCTATATAGTCTGCATCTAGGCGTTTCGCATAGTCTAAAAAAGCCTTAAACTTAATTTCTGTGTTACATAATATATCTGGATTTGGTGTTCTACCACGTTCATATTCATTTAAAAAATAGGTGAAGACTTGTTTCCAATACTCCTCAGTAAAATCCACTTTATGTAGTTTGATACCAAGTTGGTCTGCCACTTTCTTGGCATCCATATAATCCACTTCTTGAGCACATATTTCATCATTAACGGTAGGATTCCCGTAAACATCCTGATTGGCTGCGCTGTCCCAATTACGCATAAAAACCGCTTCAACATCATACCCTTGTTCGAGTAAAATGACTGCGGCTACGCTTGAATCAACACCACCACTTAATCCTAATATAACTTTCTTCATTTAATCACAACCTTTATGTCTGAAGGCAATCTAAAATCGCCCCTTGGGGATAAGGAAATATCCAATACTTTTGGCCCGTCAGGTAGTACTTGTCGTTTAAACTGTTGAGCGTAAAAACGGTTCATGAACGCCTTGGATTTATCAATAGCGGTCACGGTATCAAGCCCAAACACTTCTTCTAACAAGAAAGCCATCTTAGTATGGTCATCTCCACATTTTAATAATCGATACAACAGAAAATCATTGATCATGTATTTTCCAATAATGTCTTCTGTGACCTGATCTTTAATAAGTTCAGGTGAAACTGGTGTATCAACAATATCTAATAATATTTCTTTAAGTTCTTTATACTCATTCGCATACTCACTAACCATAAATTTGACCAATGTCTTTGGCAATCCGGCGTTAATGCCATACATACTCATTTGGTCACCACTATAAGTCATAAATCCTAAAGCGATTTCTGATAAATCACCCGTACCTAGTACAATGCCATTTTCCTTATTTGCAAGGTTCATCAAAAGCATTGTTCTTATTCTTGCTTGGGTGTTTTCATAGGTAATATCCGTTTTGTTTTCATCTTGTTCAATCATTTTAAAATGAGTTAAGGTTTCTTCAACAATGGATTTCTCTAATTGGGTAATTCCTAATTTATCCATCAATAGAATCGCATTTTGCTTGGTTCTACTGGATGTACCTAGTCCTGGCATAGTTACCCCAATGATATTGGTCGCTGGTCTGTTTAAAAACTTCATTGTATCTGAAGCAATCAATAAAGCCAATGTAGAATCTAAACCTCCAGAAACACCAATAATGAGCTTTTGATTGCCTAAATGCAATAATCGTTTAGCAAGTGCTTGGGTCTGAATGCGTTTAATGTCATTGAATGCCTTTATTGGATGTTCACTTGGAACAAAAGGATAAGGATTTAGTTTTTTATGAAAGTGAAAAACTTCTGTTATAGGAAACGAAACGGATACTCTAATGATATCAAATTGTTCTCTATGTAAAGAATCTTTAAGATTGTTATCATGTCTACGTTTGAAGTTTATTTCACCGAAATCAATCTCAGTTATTAAAACTTGTGTTTCTGGTGTATTGAAAAAAGCTTCTTCTCTCAAATCACCATTGATAGCGACCATATTATGTCCAGAAAACACCGTGTCACTTGACGATTCTAACATTCCTGATGAAACATATAAATATGCTCCTGAATTACGTCTAGAGTTTTCCACAACTACCATTCTTCTAGTCTCGTTTTTGTATAAATACTCTGTAGAGGCAGAAAGATTTAAAATCATGTTTGCACCCATAAGCGATAAAGCATTACCTGGTGAGAAGTTTGTCCACATATCTTCACAAATCTCAACACCAAAACGAATGTCTTTATCTTTATCTTCAAACAAAATGTCTCCGAATGGTATGCGTTTATTGAAAAGCGTGACTTCCTTTAGTCTAATATCTAAACCTGAGTTAAACCATCGTTTTTCATAGTATTCATTGGTGTTAGGTAAGTACTTTTTAGGGATAATCCCAAGGATTTCATTGCCTCTAATTACACAAGCAACATTGTATAGTACACCTTCAATATCTAGAGGTAATCCAACGGCGACAATCCCATTAAAACTATTCTCTTTTAAAAATCTTTGAAGTTCTCTTTTGGTTTGAATAATCAACTCTTCTTGATAAAAAAGATCCCCACAAGAATAGCCAGTAATCGATAATTCTGGAAACAAAACAAGTCCTGCTTTAATCTCTTTTAAAGCAAGAAGCATTTCATCTACATTAAATTTTGGATGTCCTACTTCTAGTTTTGGCGTCACTAAAGCAACTTTTAAAAATCCGTTTTTATACATAGTTTATACCTCATATAGATGATGTTTTTTGATATAGTTTAAGACACTTTCATCAAGTTCGTGTGTGTTTTCTTTTGGATTCTCTCTGAATCTAGATGATTTTTCTTTTAAATCTAAGTTTTCAATACTGAACCTTTCTAAAGGCAAATTAAGGTCTTTAATCATATCTTTAATTTGATGATCACGATCAATCGCAATAAACCGATAAGTAGAGATTAAACGATCGCTTTCTATCCAAGTTCTGATGTTTTTTAGATTATCAGCGCCTAATACGAAGAAAACCTCCTCATTGTATAACTTGGAGAAGTGATCCAATGCCGATACTGTTCCAGTAAATGCCTCTGTCTGTTCAAAGTCTGAGACAACAACACTAGTTTCCTCACTAATCAGTTTTAGCATCGCTCTTCGGTGCTCATAACTAACCAAACCAGATTTAGGATACTTATTGCCTACTGGCAAGAATATAAACAGAGATGGTGAGTATTTTTTCATTAAATAATCTTTAATTGTCTTATGAGCTTTAGTTGGGGGATTAAACGATCCACCATAGATTATTATCATATCATCACCAAAACAATTATATCATATCTATAGATATAATTATCTTAAGTAGACTTAATATTTGTGCTATAATAAAGATAAATCTAACACCCTAGAGGTAACCAATGATAAATGAACCAAATCAAAAACCAGATGAAAATGAACATACGTTTAAAACGATAGAAGCAAAACCTGTTACTTTAGACAAAAATTTCGATTATTTTGGTCAAAAACTCCATAGAAAAATACTATCAAAAATCTTGGTTTTAATAATTAAGATTCTTTTTGTCTACATTTATGGGTTCTTCTTCATTGGTTTTAGAGTGAAACATAAAGAAAACTATAAAAAACATAAGAAAAAAGGTGCTGTGATTGTCTCTAATCACGTACACCAATTTGACGCATTCTTACTAGGTTCATACTTTTGGCCAAAACGTTTATACTTCACCATGCTTAAAACCAATCTCGGACTTCCATTTGTTGGAAAGCTCTTTTATCTTGTTGGTGGTGCGCCAATTCCGGATACAAAAGATCAACTCATACGCTTCCAGGAGCAATTAAACGATAGGCTTCATCACAACTCGATGGTGGCTGTTTTCCCTGAAGCATCACTTAGACCATACTGTGATCACATTAGACCTTTCAAAAAAGGTGCATTTCGTTTTGCATTCAATGCGAATGTTGATATAATACCTATGGTATTCGTTTTTAAGAAGCCAAAAGGTCTATTCAAACTCTTAAAAAAGAAACCATGTGTTCATTTGCATATTTTAGAACCCTATACATTGGTTCAAAAAGAAACTAAATATGAAACATTATCTTATAATACAGACGTTTTATATGAAATGATGAAATCATACTTTAATGCAAACAGTGATTACCTAGGAGGCGATTAAATGGACTCACGCGAGAGCTATTTTAATAAATTACGTAAAAATAATTTACGCATTACCAATAGCCGAAGAGCAATGATTGATGTGTTAGAAAATAACCATCTAACATTTAAAGAAATTCAAAATGCCTTGGCTAAAAAGGGATTTACAAATATTTCTACAATCTACAACAACCTTGATTTTTTAATTGAACAAAAAATAGTGGTTGAGTTATACATTAACGACACAAAGTATTATGACCTGGCTATTGATAATCCTATGCACAATGCAGACAGTCATGTTCACGTTGTTGTAAAAGATACCAATAAGATTACTGAGATTAACAACACTGATATATTTGATTATATCAAGCAAATTCCCGAACTGAAAGATTTACATTTAGACTACATTCGCATTACTATTGGTGCAAGAAAAAAGAAAACATACTAAAAAAAACCGCTATAGAACGTCCTTATTCAGTCAAGGGCAGTCATATAGCGGTTTTTATTACCAGTTATTAACAACTTTTTCAGCAAATCCAAATAAATTATTCACTTCTACTTTTGTCCCATTAGGTAATATAAAATATCCATTAAAATACCCAAATACCTGATGTTGAATCGACTTGATCACCAATACATTCGAGTTTGAGTTTCTATCCACTACAGGTGTAAAGTCCAAATATATATCTTCTGTTTTTGACTTAAGAACCCATGGCATCATAAATTTGTCTTTGCCTGAATCCTTCGGAATAACAAACTCAATATCTTGGAATTTATAGTTTATCGAATCATAGTAAAACATGTTTTCAGATGCGTTTTTTGTGTCGCCAAAGCCATAGCCTAAGTTAAAGCCAATTGGTTTGCCATTTTGTGTACCTGAAGCACTTGACCAATACCAAGTATTCTTATAGGTCCATACCCCTCTTCCCCAGTCCAATGTCCCATAAGCATTGTCTAATGGGTATATGGATGTTCCGATTCTAAATGAACCTTCTACTGTCATTAGGTTAATCTTATGATTATAGTAGAAATGTTTTGGTTTATCGAATGGCGTAGCAATCACAATGGATGTGTTCGGGTTTTCTTTTAGTACGACATCTAGACTAAACTTAGATCCTTGAAACTTGTTCACGTCGACTAATAACCTACGATGCCCGTTTTCATGTAAAAACTTAAATGAGAAGCCTTTTCTAGTAAAAACCAAATCCCCCATTTTAGAACTGTTTGGTAAGTTGAGTTTCTTAAATGGTATGCCCATTTTAGAAAATGTATGGTAGGTCTTTTTCTCAAAATCGAGTACGGTTACAGAAGCAAGCCACATATAACTGTTATCCGCAACCGTTAATGCAACCCCATGTTTGTTGTTGCCGATGTAGTAATAGTCCCATTCCTTAAGTCTTAGCCCCTTGACATTTACATCCTTTTTATCATAGGTACGGATTAGGTCTTCATTATAGCCTTTTTCAATCAGTTCACCATTTTCATCAAGTAACATGCCTTTGGTCAATCTAACCTCTTGTTCCATAGTAACACCTCTTAAGTCTAGTATATCATAGAAGAAAAAAAGAAACACAGTTCGTGTTTCTTAACTAACGAATTTTTCCAACAAAGCCAGAAATTTATTATATTTTATATCAGAATAATGAGTTATTCTGGTGGATTTTGCCACCATTTTCTTATGTTCATCTAAAAATTCATCGACCACGGCTTGATCTTTAATCACTAAAGAACATTCCCCTAATTTATAAAATGCAGCGTTATTTAAGTTCGTAGATCCAACAATAAAAGTATCATCTACAACCATTGCTTTTGCATGAACCAACCCTTCATAAAGATAAATGGATGCCCCTTTTCGATAGAGTTTTTTCAACAACATTAAGTTGAAGTGGGTTTGAAGATTGGAAACCTTGGAAGTCAATATTTCCACTTTAATGCCCTTTTTAAGTGCATTCAAAATTGCTTTCGTTGACGTCTTTGCTCCAAAATAGGCCATATGCATAACAATCTTTGACTCTGCTTGATTAAACATTTTTGGGATTAGAATGCTCGCCTCAGGTTCATGTGCGTTTGTTACAACCTCAAGTACTCCAGTTGAATCAAAAGCTTTTCCATTTATTCTTTCCTTGAAATACTTAACAAAGGCTTCATCTTCGATTTGAACCATATAATCTTTATAGGCTCTTCCCTGAATGTCTTTACCATCTTCTTTATCCTCAATGTTGACACCACCCATAAATAGGATTCTGTCATCAATAATATAGTATTTGGTATGGTCTTTCAAGACACTTTGATTAAGGGTTAAGTTAGGGTGATTAAGGACTTTATCTAATAATGGATTGGGATTTTGATTGTACCCTTTTGGTTTTCTATTATCAGAATACATCCAATCAATTCCTCTGATAAGTGGTGAAAGTTTTCTGTTTTTCTGTTTATGAAAAAGACTTTGTTTGTTTTCTTCCGATTTTTCGAATATCGAACCGTACTCATCTTTCTTAATGATGACTTTTACACCACGACTTAAAGCTTGGTATACATGTTCTAAAACCACATTACCAATGTTATCATCTCTCCAAATAAACATTTGGATTTCGATTGTGTGAGTTGCTTCATCGATAAGTTTGGAAGCTCTAATAAAGGCTTCGTGTCCGCTTTTAATTAGTTCCATTAATTCTTAATAGCAGCTCTTAGTTTTGCTGATAAAGAGCGACTATTCTCCTTAAGTTCTTCTTCACTAGGAAGGATTGGTTTACGATTATAAAGTCTAAGTGGCGCCACTTGGTTTGATAAAATCGGTACGCCTTTTGGGACTTTGAGTTCGCTATACTCTTTAAAGAAGTGTTTAATCAGTCTATCTTCTAAACTATGGAAGGTTATGACAGATATTACGCCATCTTTGTTAAGCATATTAATGATTTTGGGCAAGGTTCTTTCAAGAACGCCTAGTTCATCATTAACTGCAATTCTCAATGCTTGAAATACCTGTTTAGCTGAATGAGACTTTTGAAGGTACTTATATTGATCGGTAATCTTAACCAAATCAAAAGTCGTATTTAATGGTCTAAGTTCAATGATTTTCTTCGCAATCGGTCTGGCAAAATCTTCTTCTCCATATACTTTGAAAATATAGGTAAGTTCATCTAAAGAATATGTATTTACGATGTCGTAAGCACTCTTTTTAGCATCTTGGTTCATTCTCATATCAAGACGAGCGTCTTGCATATAAGAGAATCCCCTTGAACCATCATCTATTTGAAATGAAGACATCCCTAAGTCCATAATAATGCCATCAATTTTGGTGATACCTAACTTAATAAGTTCTTCTTCTATGAATTCAAAGTTACGGTTAATTGCGGTAAAATTATTAAATCTCTCTAGTCTTTTCTTCGCTTGGTTGATGGCGAATATGTCTTGATCAAACCCATACAAATGACCGCCATCAAGACGTGATAAAATGGCTTCTGAATGACCGCCACCCCCAAGGGTTGCGTCTACGTAGATGCCATCTTTTTTAATATCGAGTGATTCAATTGTTTCTTTTAGTAATACTGAGTAGTGTTTCATATTATTTCTCATCGAAATATCGATATTTCAATATCGCATCGTTCATTCTCTTATAATGATAAAATGCGTTTGATATTTCTTCAATTTGGTCCGTATAAAGCTCATTATCAATCCATCTCGATGGAAGAATTAAATGATAATCGTCTGTAAACAAGTCTAGTGTCATTGGGTTATAGGCAAATGTTTTATCGCTTGATAAGATGTCTACACCAAAATGATAATTTTCGTTTAAGTTAAACAGATTAGCAAGCGTTCTTTTGGTGTCTGTTTGTCCTCTTACCATTGAGGTATCCACATCTATAGATTTCAAATCCATTCCTGGTGCATAAATCATAAATGGTACATTGTGCGATAACTTTTGATAGTCTATATGAGTAAGATCAGGATAAATTTGACCTAAATCTGACATGGTCAATCCTGCAGTATGATCACCATACAATACAAACACAGTTTCTTCAAGAAGGTTCAATGATTGAAGTGTTTCAAACAAAGCCTTTAGCGTGTCATCGGTTCGTTTTGCATAATCCAAGTAGTTCGCTAAATCGCCCTCTAATACTGCTTCCCAAGGGTTTATACCTGTAATACCTTCAAAATCAAAATAAGGTGTATGTAGAATGGTTGTTAAGGCAAATATAAATTGCAGTTCATCTTTTTGAAGCGTGTCAATTAAGTATTCAAATATAACAGTATCATCAACCCAACCATTAATGGTTTCGGTTTCAGGATTGTAATACCCTTTGTCTAGAAGCACTTCCATACCTGCAAAGTTATTTTCGTTAAATCCGAACGTAGCATAATTCTCCCTACGCTTATAGAAGGTTTCAGTAGAACCGTTCATTGCATAGGTTTCATAGCCTTTTTCCGAAAACAATCTTGGGAGTGTTTCAAAATTATTGGCGATGTAATCAAAATAGGTCACAATTTGACCAGTAGCACTCATACCAGTAAGTGTCGCAAATTCAGCGTCACTTGTCTTACCGACTCCAATTTGAGAGTAAAAGTTATCGTAGTAAAGGGTGCTGTTGTCACGTATTAAACTATTTAAAAATGGTGTGATTACATAAGTCTCCTCTTCAATACCCACTTCGAGATTTAAAACAAAATCATTTAATGATTCAAGCTGTAATAAAACAAGGTTCTTACCTTCAAATAAACCCTTAAAATCTGGATTATTACAGGTAGCTTCATCTAAAAAATTGAGTGGGCACTCTGACTTAACGTTTGTAATAAAGTCTTCAATTTCTATCGCGAGATCAGATTCTTCGTCAATGACAGGTTCGCCTGATCCTAGTGTGTAGCTTAGTAAGTCGTTAATGTAGTAGTTGTAAAGGCCCATGGTTTGAACCCCTTTTAAGGCTACTCTATTTTCTTCATAAAATGAAGATTTGATGATGTTTTGATAGGACAGTTGAGAAACACCAACCATCATCAAACTTAATATAAAAACATTCATCATCTTTATATTCATTTTCAAGTTCTTGTTTAGGTACTTAGATTCCTTAAAAGGTCTTTTGGTCCATACAAACACAATGATATACAAGAAAAAGAACGCTGGAATAATCGCAATGTACTGTTTCATTCTAAATAGATTTCGCCATAAATGAATAGTCAATTGTTGACCCAATACTGGTGCACTATTCGAGAAGGTTCTCGCATTAAAGAATGAGAAGGCAGTTCCGTAATAGAATGAATATATTTTTAAAGAGAATACGACTACAGATAATGCGATTCCCATAATTGAAACGGTTGTAACAAAAGTAGCTTTACGTTTACTAAACAAATAGGCAATGACAATCAGGAGAATCAGCACGCCTAAATCACCTAAGGAAGCATTGAGCGAAACCAAAAAATCTTCATTATAAAGATTCATTCCTGGATTGAACATTTGTGCTGTTACCATGAGTCTATTCAACATCAACAACACAATAAATGAAATTATAGTTAATATGATAATTGCATTACCACTTAATCGCTTCATAAAAATACCTCAAATCTCAAATTTTATACAAGTATATCATAATCCTTTATAAAGGATTTGTAAAGAAAAAGGAAAAAATAGGAAAAAAGTAATACGTAAGTATAAAGAAAAAGATGCCTCTTGGCATCCTTCTTTAAAGCTTATTCAGCTTCTTTGACGTTAACTACTTTTTTACCTTTGTATTCACCAGTAATTGGAGAAACTCTGTGAGGTAATACTAAGTCACCAGTTTGTGGGTCTACCACTAAAGTAGGTTTGCTTAGTTTGTAGTGTGTACGACGTTTTCTTTTTGCAGTCTTAGACGTGCGGCGAAAGGGAACTGCCATTTTCACACCTCCTATTTATTGTTAAAATGGTCTTTAAGTTGAGCAAATACTTCATTCACTTTAGGTTCTTCTTCGAACTCGGTTAGATCAGCATCATCCGCATAAACCTTGAGTGGAATTTCGCATATCAATGCGCCCCAAACAATTTCTGCTAAATCAACTTTATCATTAACGATTCGATATTCAGATTCTAAATCGTCTGAAACATCCTCTTCTATAGTGAAACTTAAATCGTATGGTACTGGTTTAAGTGTCAATGCGCATGGTAATATCACTTTTGTACTTACTTCAAGTTTAAATAGAATATCTCTTTGCGTTAAAAATGACACAGTGCCTGTTACTTGAACAGGATCGATGTCATAAAGTATGGTTTGATCGACTAAACGGTCTTTAAAATCCAATTTAACGTCTATACCATTCAACGAACATTCATTTTTGAGCTTATCAAGTGTGTAAATCATATTATCACCAGCTGTTTAATTATACATGGTTTTATTTTGAAAGTCAATCAAAAACAACAACTGGTCTTTCAAGAATAAAGACCTCTAAATAGAGGCCAAAAGTAAACTATAATCCGCGTTTCATTCTTAGAAACTCTAAGATGTCTGAAAGAACTTTTTGTGTATCTTTTTGAATGCTGACACCCTTTTTAAGTTCTGTTTCTTTTTTAATGATGTCTTTTAGTCTCACAACAATCATTTGGTTGTTAACTAAATTCAGTTTTAGATCAATCAAATGATGGAATGACTTTTTAGTCATAAATCTAGTTGACTGAGTTTCAACAGATACGATTGTCTGATAAGGTACTTCTACTGCATGATCATCCGAAAACAAGTTTTCTTCATGGTTAACAAGCGTTTGATAATAGAAGAGTTGTTGTTCTCCAAACAACAAAACCGTTAATCTTGAATGGTTATAGCGGATTTTATCCTGTTTTTTCCCGAGTTTGAATCTAAGCTTAAGTCCCTTATAAAAAGCTTCTGGCATAGAAATCACAAGCGGGCTAAACTCGTTTGTGTGTTTTGCTTGTAGCCCAAGCGTTTCCAATGCTCTTTGAACAGCATCTTCATAATCTTTTTCTACAAATGCATCAAACTTAGATGCACCCTCCATGCGTTTATTAAAGTACTTCTTCATGAAACGATGTCTTTCGGCAATTTCATGTCTTTCCTTCTCAATTAGGAGTTTTTGAGCTTTCTTTTCTTTTCTGGTAAGACCCATAACCGTCTCCCCTTCCACTAAATCTACTCTTATTGTATCAATAGATGACCCGGTAGTCAATTAATCACATTGTGAAAATGGCTCTGTTTTCGAGAATTTACAGAAAAAAAGCCACTTTCAAATGGAGTGGCTTTAAATGATTGATAGCTTGGGTTAATGTGTTAAAATCGAAACAACAATCATTGCTACAAAAAGAATAGATGTAATAGCTGTGAAGCGCATTAAGAATAATTCAACGCCTCTTGCTTTAGAGTTCTTAAAGAGTTCTGATTTTTCACCACTGAAGGCTGATGCAACGTTGTCTTGAGATGATTGTAGCGCTACTGAAACAATTAAAAATAGCCCTAGCACTAAAACAATATAATCCGCAAAATTCATGTGAAAACCTCCTAAAATACACTTTATTGTAACAATAAATACTGCTTTTGTCAACGAGATAAACTAACTAAATAACTTATCTGCGTCGTTGATCATTGTAAGGGTAGATTGGTACCCTCCTGATACGATATACCAGCTCACTGAATCTAAATTAATTATTCTAGAATTCTTGTAGGCATTCGTAGACTTGACGAGATCATTATCCAAAACACCAATGGATGCTTCTCCACCAGTTGCTTGTGATCTATCTACAACGAAAATCACATCTGGATTTAATGTTTGAACATATTCAAATGATACATTGTCTCCATGAGCGTTGGCATCAGCATTACCAAAGTTTGGATCCGCTGCTTGGAAACTAAGTTCATTATGGATAAATCCGAATCTAGAGCCAATTCCATAGCCAGAAATGTCATCTCCATTGGTCATTAGGATTAAAGACTTAAATCCACTTTCAATGGCTTTTGCCTTAACTTCACTTGTTTTGGTATCTAGCGTTTCTGCCATTTCATCGAACTTATCGTGTCCACCAAAAATCAGTTTGAAGTTTGCAAGTGTTGCCTTAACAGATTTTAGGTAATCAGTGTTATCCACTGCCACATTAAGGACTGCAACATTGCCAAGTTCTTTTTTCAAGCTGTTATAGCTCCAACTGCTTCTACTAGAGATAATTACTAAATCTGGGCTGAATAAATCCAGGTCATCAAAACTTGGTTCAAACAGTGTGCCTGCGTTTGTTACAGAATCTGTGTTGTATTTTGATAAGTATGCTGGGACATTGGATTTTACGATTGCAATTTTTTCAATTCCAAGGGCTTCAAGTCCAATAAAATCTAGAATGTCTAATGCACCAAAATCAAAAATTGCAACTTTCTTTGGATTGGTTGGAATCACTTCAGTGATGGTTTCTGTGGTTGCATTCGGGTCATTTCTAACCTCAGCTTTTGTAATTACTTGAGTAATCGATACAGTTTCTGGATAAGCTTCATCATCACCAACAATGGTGCATGCTGTTAATATAGATACACTAAATACTAGTGCAATTGCTAAAAATAGTTTTTTCATATAGCTTCTTCTGGTTCTCCTTGGTAGTATATACAATATTTCTTTCCGTTAACCCCTGCAATGCAGAATTCATGGTCGAATACATAGTCTAATACGCCTTTATCCATGATTTCATCTGGGGTACCTTCTTTAATGATTTTGCCATCTTTCATCGCGATTATATGATCAGAGAAAGTAGCTGCAAAGTTAATGTCATGTAAAACAATCATGACGGTTTTTCCTAATTTTTGTACTAGATCTTGTAATATAAGCATCATATCCACTGAATACCTCATGTCAAGGTTATTAAGCGGTTCATCTAATAAGACATACTTAGTGTCTTGCGCAACAATCATTGCGATATAAGCACGTTGCTTTTGACCACCAGACAATTGGTTGATGTTTTTATTTTCGACTTCTTTTAATCTTAAGAACTTAATTGCTTCATCGATTTTAAGTTCATCTTCTTTAGTTAGATTGCCTTTTGAGTGTGGCCACCTTCCGAATGAAACCAATTCTCGAACCGTTAAGTTCACTTGAATTTGGTTGGTTTGCTTGAGGATTGCTATCGCTTTTGCAAACTGATTCGGTTTTATTTTATTGATGTTAACCTCATCTAAATAGACTTCACCTTGATCTGGGGTTAAGAGTTTGGATAAAACCCCTAATAAAGTAGATTTACCTGCCCCGTTAGGACCGATTAATGCTGTAACAGCGCGTTCTTTAATCGAAATATTAATGTCGTCCAAAACGACGAGGTTGCCATATTTTTTAGATACATGTTTAATCTCAATCATGACTTTTTATCTCCTTTTATCAAAATGATAATCATATAGATACCACCGACTAAATTAATTAGTACTGATAGTGATGTGTTAATCTTAAATACTTGTAATACGAATTGTCCTAATACTAAGAATACAATCCCCAGTAAAGATGAGACAAAGAATATTGGTTTGTGGTAATCGGTTTTAAGGATTTCTCTTGCTAAATTCACACTGAGTAATCCTAGAAACATTAATGGACCCACGAGTGCGGTTGAGACACTAATCAATATCGAGATTAGAATCAAACTCTTGTTCATCATCTTTAAGTAATCTATTCCAAGACTTTTTGCTTGGTCTTCCCCTAAATTCATAACATCGAAGTATTTCAAATCTTTAATCATGAATAAGAGTGTAATGACCATAACTGGTAGTGCAACCAACCACAAGATGTCTGTGTTCATGTTGGTCAATGAAGGCATTGTTCTTGAAGTAACTACTAAGAAATCCTCTGGATCAATGACTCTATTTAAGAAGGAAGTTAAACTGCCCATTAATGTTCTAAATACCATTCCAACCAATAATAACAAGGCTAGATTGTTCTTACTCTTTCTAAGGACAAACCCATATAACAACATAGATGTTCCCACCATTAAGGCGGTAGACAGTATGAAGTTATAATAAGCATTTGCGATTAAGATCGTTTGAGACCCAAACACAAATACGATTAAGGTTTGAGAGAGGATAAACGTTGAATCAAATCCAATGACACTTGGGGTTAATACTCGGTTGTGTGTTAGTGTCTGAAATACAAGTCCGGTTATACCCATTGTAATGGCAACAATAATCATTGCTACTACTCGTGAAAAACGTCTGGATAGGCCTCTGGTCAACTGACCGACCGTAATGACATCTACACCAGCTAACCAGTAAAACAAGTAAAGTAAGACAGCAGATAACGCGATAATACTTATAATCGTGATAGGTTTTATATGTCTACTTTGCATAGTTAACCCTCCTATAGATTAGGTATAGGAAAACGATGCTACCAATGACACCCATGGTTAGGGATACTGGAATCTCATATGGGAAGATAATTATCCTAGAAATGATGTCTGCAAATAAAACAAACACACTCCCGAATAATACGACATCCCATGAGGTCTTCTTAACGTTGTCACCATAGTAGATTGAAACCAAATTAGGCACTACTAATCCAATAAATGGAATGGAACCTACGACAACATAAATGGAGGCTGTAACCAATGAGATGATTAACAATCCAATCATCATCGTTTGTTTATATTTAACACCTAAGTTTTTTGCGAAATCTTCGCCCATACCTACGATGTTAAATTGAACCATGTAGATGAATGCAACAATAATCGGAATAATCGCGATGTATAGCAATTCATAGTTTCCTGAGATCTTTGTTGTAAAGCTCCCGAGACCAATCGTATCAATGAATTGAGTTGCATTAAACTGAAATGCAATAAAGGATACGATTGCCGATATGATTGACCCAAACATCATCCCTATTAAAGGCACATAAATATCATTCTTAAACTTAATCTTCTGAAGAATCGTTATGAAAACAAAACTTCCGATGACTGCAAACATGAATGCGAACAGTAACTTTGAAGTCATACTCAAACTACCCAAGAATAAATAGGCTACTAGTAAACCTAATTGAGCAGAATCGGTAACCCCCACTACTGAAGGTGAAATGAACTTATTTTTACTAATTGTTTGCAATATTAAGCCACTTAAAGAAAGCCCAACTGCTGTAACGATAATCGACACAGTTCTAGGTACTCTTGACGTCCAGATTAAGAACCAAGCCTCTTTATCTAGTTGGATAATATCTTTAATTGTTATATTCGCAACCCCTATTGAAATTGAGGCAATGATTAGAACTATGAAAGCGATTATTAACCATACTCTCTTTTTCATCTACAACCCACCTTATGTTTTACATACTCATTATATTTTTAAAGGGGGTTCAGTTCAAAAGATATGATAAACATTATAAATAGGACGTTTTTCGCGTTTAAATAAAGAAAAAACATCATTTTTCTGATGTTTTGTACTTTTCCAATTCTTCAAGTCTTTCCTTCAGTGTTTGAAGTTCTTGACGAATTATTTCACATTCACAAGCTGTATCGTATACCCTATTGCCATCAATTGAAATGAATCTCATAGGATTCCCTACAACCACACTTTTTGGAGGAATGTCTTGCTTGACCATTGTGTTGGCACCAATCACAGAGTCATCGCCAATATTGATGTTTCCAACCAATGTACTATTGGCATAAATCTTAACGTTATTGCCAACATTGGGATGTCTTTTTCCACTTGAAGCAGTTGAATTGCTCCCTAATGTAACCCCATGAAACAATACTACATTATCTTTAATCACTGCTGTTTGTCCAATGACTACACCAGCACCATGATCTATAAATAACCCTTTTCCTATTTTCGCACCTGGATGAATATCGATATTGGTAAATGTTCTTCCGATGTTTGAAATGATTCTTGCAAAACCTGTCCATTTAATTCTATAAAAGAAATGTGCTACCCGATGAAACATTAAAGCATGTATGCCTGGATAGGATAGGAGTATCGTGAGTTTGGTTGGTGCAGAAGGATCATTTCGTTTAGCTGCATTTATGGTTAATCTCAGTTGTTTGAAGAACATAATTACTCAAATACCCCTGTTGAGAGGTACCTTTCCCCAGAATCCGGTAACAATACTACAATACGTTTATTCGAATATAATCCTGTTTTGGCTAATTTCTCACATGCAGCTAATGCTGCACCAGATGAAATGCCTACAAAAAGACCTTCAATACGTGCAACGAGTTTTGTCATTTCTATGGCCTCTTCATTTGTGATTTGAACGATTTCATCGATGACATTAACATTAAGGACATCAGGCACAAACCCAGCGCCAATGCCTTGGATTTTATGACTTCCTGGGGCATTACCAGATAAAACACTAGAATCTTTTGGTTCTACTGCGACGATTCTAACATTCTTTAATGTCTTCTTTAACACTTCTCCAACTCCTGTGATGGTACCACCAGTACCAACACCAGCAACGAATATGTCAACTTTTTGGTCAGTGTCATTTAGAATTTCTACTGCAGTGGTTCTTCTATGCATTTCTGCATTGGCTAAGTTTTTAAATTGTTGAGGCATGATGTAATTAGGATTTTCAGACAATAGCTTTTCTGCAAGCATAATTGACCCCTTCATCCCTTTTGAACCCTCTGTTAGTATAACTTCTGCCCCCAGTGCTTTTATTGTCAAGAGACGTTCTTTAGATACACTTTCAGGCATAATGATTTTTAGAGGAATGCCTTTTGATGCACAAATAAATGCCAAACCAATCCCAGTGTTACCTGAAGTAGGTTCAACGATTACCGTATCTTTAGTTAGTAAGTTTCTTTTCTCTAAGTCTTCAATCATCGCTTTCGCCAAGCGGTCTTTGACAGAGGAAAGCGGATTGTATTTTTCTATTTTGGCAACCAGTTCAACATCCAATCCTAGTACTTTTTCTAATCTATTCAATCTGACTAAAGGCGTGTTTCCGACTAAGTCAGCATAACTATTTGCTATTTTCATAAGGATACCTCATTTCGATACTATTTTATATGTTTTATGAATTAATTTCAATCTTAATGAACTATATAGCCTTGTATATGGATGGCGACTTTTGACTATTTTGATTATAATGTAGTAGAGGTGTTATTTATGCACATTAAAAAATTCGTTTTGGGTGATATTCGCTCGAACTGCTATATTGTTTATCAAAACCACAAAGCACTAGTCATTGATCCTGGTTTTGAAAGCCAAGAGGTATATGATTTCATAAACAATGAAAATCTTGAAGTGACGATTATTTACGCTACTCATGGACACTTTGACCATGTAGGTGGTATAAATGCCTTAAAACAAAAGTTTCCGAATGCAGTCGTATATGCTCCAAAGCGTGATATCGATTTTTTAGATGTCACTAAAGGCTATTCAAGATTAAAAGAATCCGTGCATGTCGATTATTTACTAGATAATGACATTGAACAGGTCATTCTTTTCGAAGGCGTTAATTTTCGAGTAATTCATACCCCTGGTCATTCTAAAGGTGGCACATGCCTTTATGCTAATCAAACGCTCTTTAGTGGTGATACACTTTTCTATCAAACGGTTGGTAGAACAGATTTACATCAGTCTTCGTTTGAAGAACTAAAATCATCCATTCTCGAGAAGCTTTATACCTTGCCGGATGAAACCATTTGTTACCCAGGACATGGTAGTTTTACAACCATCGGTCATGAAAAAAAATCAAACGGGTTTGTTAGATTATAGTGATTTTTAAAGAAATATAGTTTATAATAAACCGAAGGATAGGTACACATGAACAAACTTAAGTCTTTTTTACAATCAAATATATATATCATTTCGGTTTTCTCATTAGCTTTTATAGCTTTTATTTCTACAGGCGATTTTCAAATAATCAATAGGATTGCGATGAGTTTTTTACTTATAGCATTTGCATTAATACTATCTTTCAGCAAGGATACAATCTACGTTGTTCCTATCACATTTGCTTTGTTATACTCTTATAACACAACCAATCCGAATCTAGATACACTTAGTGGATTCAACTTTGTCTACCTGATTGTCATCTTCGTGATTGGTGGGTTAATAACTCATGTCATTAGATTTAAACCGAAGCCCAAAAAAGGCGTTTTAACGATTAGTTTCGCCTTATTCATACTTAGTTACTTTATTCCAATGATTTATAGACCGTTCACATGGACACTATTACAGTTATCATCGATTTCAATTGTCTATTTATTAGTGTATGTTTTACTTGGATCAACCATCAAACCGAATAAGGACTTTTTGATGAAGACCTTGTTTGCGGCATCTGTATTGTTGGTATTAGAAATGGCTTACCGAATTGGAATTGGGTATTTTGAAACACCATCCAATCTCGCTTTGTTTGACCGAATTAAAGATGGTATGCGCAGTTCTTGGTACAGTGAAGACTTTGGTTGGGGTAACGTTAATGATGTTACAATCCACATCACACTTCTATTTGGTAGTCAAATATACATGCTAATTAAGTATCAAAAGAAAATCATCTTCTGGTTAACTCCACTGTTCACAGTGTTTGTTATTTTCTTGATGGCTTCAAGGGGTGGGTATTTATCCATTGGGCTTTCACTAGTGTTTTATGGTTATTTAATCTATAAAAATGCCGATAAAGAAACTTGGAAGAACTTGCTTATTACGTTATCCGTTGGTGCTTTAATTGCCTTAGCTTTACTCCCAGCAGTGATAGAAGCAATCATCATTATGGCACAAGGTGGGTTTAAAGACTTTAATTATTTCACATCAGATCGACTAGTTCTCTATAAAAACGCAATTAAGCTATTCAAGCAATATCCACTCTTCGGAGCTGGATGGGAATCGATGACAGATGTTGTAAATCCAAACCGCATTCAAGTATTCCATTCGACCATATTCCATACCTTAGCAGTCATGGGATTATTAGGAATGGGCATCTTAATATATTACTTCTATGTTAGCTTCAAATTTCTATTTACAAATAGGACGCTTCATAAAACAATGATTGCTGTCGGTATTTTAGTCAGTCAGTTGCACGGGCTCTATGACAATACTCAGTTTATGTTGATTTATACCATGGCAACAATTCTTCTATTTACCATGCTAGAACCATTAGAAAATAAAGATATTCTATAATAAAACCCACTTTGGAAGATTACCAGCCAAAGTGGGTTTCTGTTTTAATAATAGAATAAAAACGAATATTTGAAATTAAGAAATATAGATACTTATTATTCTGATCTAAGTGCAAGCACTGGGTCTTTCTTAGATGCTCCTCTAGCAGGAATTAACCCCGCTAATACGGTTAGACCTATAGAAATACCGATTAGGGCAACTGCGCTTAATAACGATAGACTAGAAATGTTTTTCACTTCCGTTAGGTCATATACAATTGAGTTAATTGGGAACGATAACAAGTAAGCAATTACCACACCGAATAATCCAGCAAGCCCACCAATCAGGAAGGTTTCAGCATTAAATACTCGAGTGATGTCTTTCTTTCTTGCTCCAATAGCTCTTAGAATACCAATTTCCTTCGTACGTTCAAGTACTGATACATAAGTAATGATACCAATCATTATTGAGGATACAACTAAAGAAATTGATGTAAATGCGATTAGAACATAGGAAACTGTGTTGACCATTTGTTGGAAGAAATTCCCTAGAAGTTCTGCCAAGTCTGTATAGTAAATCGCATTGTCTTTATTTGCTTTGTTATAGTTAATTAACGTTTCTTTTATCAGTTCTTTTGATTCAAAACTTGAAGGATAAATATTAATTGTATTAGGAACATCATTCCCTCCAAATGAACGGAAAAATGCTTTATATACATCTTCATTGATTGGTGTGCCAGTCAATGGGTTAAGATTGGCATTTTGTCTCATAAATGTCACAATCTCTGAGGTCATATTACCATTTTGAACGTAGCTATATAATTCTTTTGTGTATCCAAAACCGGTTGAATGAACGGATTGGTCAGTTTGCTCATTTTGTCTAATAATTCCAACCACTTTAAGGGTTAATGTCTCATCGAAATTAATGGTTTGAGGTGAATTCAAACGGAACACATCATCAACATTAACGTAGATTTGATCATTTAAAGCCAGCTCATACTCTTTATCCAAGATGGTCGTGAAATCTACTTCCTCTAAGCCATCGCCAGACTCTTTCAAGCCGAGTTTTTCTAATATGGTTTCAGGGACTTTATTATACTGATCAACGATTAATACGAGTTCGTCTTTATCTTCTGGAAGACGTCCTTCAATAATGTCATATTGGTCATTGATAAATGCGTCGTTAACAAGCATTGTCCACGGGCTTCCACCGCCACCAAATGGTCCACCAGATTGTTCTTTAGTATCTAGTTTTTGATAGACTTTAGTCTCATTAACGTTCTTAACATCGTAAATATCTAAAGAGAGTCCTGTTTGATATGTCACATCAAGCACCCATTCTTCTTTGATGTTTTCCTCTAAGAAATCAATATATGATTCTGTAATGTCGTTTCGTTTCATTACATCTTCAGCAGAAATGACTTGTTCAACAAATACCTTCTTTTGACTCGGAAACTGCTCAAATACTTTAATGCCTTCTAGAGCTTTCAATGCCGCATTAAGGTCAAAGGCTGTCTCACTAATGGTTAAGGGGTTACTTGACAAGGTATCACGTTGGATTTTGTCGATATAGTTATTCATCCCTGTAGATAAACTTAGAATGAGTGCCACACCAATTATCCCAATTGAACCAGCAATTGCGGTTAATATCGTACGGCCTTTTTTAGTAATCAAATTCTTAAGAGAAAGTGATAAAGCCGTCATAAAACTCATTGAAGTTTTGTCTCTTACCTTCTTCGTTTGTTTCGAAATTTGTTTCATTGACTCTACTTGATTCTTGAACATAACATCTTTAGATGCATCGTATGGATTAGTGTCTTCCGTAATTAGACCGTCTGACATTTTAATGACACGATTTGCGTATTCTTCAGCCAATTCTGGATTATGCGTTACCATTATGACTAAACGATCGCTTGCAACCTTTTTGATGAGGTTCATAATTTGTTCAGATGTTTTGGTGTCCAATGCGCCTGTTGGTTCATCTGCTAGTAAAACTTCTGGGTTATTGACCAAAGCTCTAGCAATCGCAACACGTTGCATTTGACCGCCTGATAATTGATTTGGTTTTTTATACAACTGGTCATCCAGTCCGACCTCATTTAAAACTGCAATCGCACGTTTTCTTCTTTCTTCTGCGGATATCCCTGATAATGTTAAAGCTAACTCTACGTTTGCAATAACGGTTTGGTGAGGAATTAGATTATAGCTTTGAAAGATAAACCCAATACGTTTGTTACGATAATTATCCCAATCCTTGTCTAGAAAATCTTTGGTCGATTTGCCATTAATTAACAAGTCGCCGCTAGTATATTGATCAAGTCCCCCGATTAAGTTCATCAGTGTGGTTTTACCTGATCCACTTTGTCCTAGTATCGCAACAAATTCATTTCTTCTAAAATCAAGCGAGATACCTTTAAGTGCTTTGATTTTCAATTGTCCTATTATATAGTCTTTTTTTATGTCTCTAAGTTGTAGCATAGATTGACCTCCTAATTTGATTCTGAAAACTATTATACCTTATGTAGATAAACTGAACATAAACAATTGCAAAATTGTTTGGTATACTATGATATGTTATACTAATACTAGAAAACGAGGTGTTTCTTATGGCAAAAATACTTGTTGTCGATGACGATAAGAATACTAGAAAACTAATTGAAGTATCATTAAACAAGCACCATGATGTTTTATTGGCGACAACAGGAAAACAGGCGCTTACTATCTTTGAAGAAAACGTCATTGATTTACTTGTTGTAGATGTAATGATGCCTGAAATTGACGGTTATGAATTAACAAAGCTGCTAAGAGAAACCAACCACAGTAATCCAATTCTTATGTTAACGGCAAAACACTCTATTGCTGACAAGCAAAAAGGATTTTCACTAGGCATTGATGACTTCCTAACAAAACCTTTTGATCCAATTGAACTTCAACTTAGGGTGGATGCTTTGCTTAGAAGGTCTTTAATATCCAGCAAGCACATCTTAGACATTAATGGCATCACTTTAAACAAGAAATCCCTTGAAGTCACTACGTCAGATGGCGCGATAATGCTTCCAAAGAAAGAATTTGACTTATTGTTTAAGTTTCTAAGTTACCCCAATATCATCTTCACTAAATACCAATTAATGGATGAGATTTGGGGCGTAACCAATGATTCTGATGATCATACAATCAATGTACACATTAATAAGTTGCGAAATAAGTTTAGCAATTGTGACGCGTTTGAAATCATTACAGTACGTGGATTAGGATTTAAGGCGGTGCTTAAAAAGTGAATCAAAAATACCATATTTATCATTCTGTTAAACGTCTAACCATATTTATCTTTTTCACAATGTTCATATCAGGGTTGATTACTCTATTAATAACTTTGACGTTAATCTATGTTATTAAAATAGAAATAAAGCTTTTAAGAAACCCTTTATACTTACTAGCCACTTCATTGGTTGCTTCAAGTTTACTAGCTACGATTATTACTTTCCTTTCATCGAAGAACCAAATGAAGGAATTAAATGACTTTCTAAATGCAATCAACCATGTCGCAAGAGGCGATTTCAGCATTCGATTAAAGAAACCAAGAAACCATCGAATGGAGTTAATCTATCAAAATTTTAATGACATGGCTCTAGAGCTCTCAAGCATTGAAACGCTTAGAAATGATTTCGTCTCTAACTTCTCTCATGAGTTTAAAACGCCGATCGCATCGATTAAAGGATTTGCAAAACTCCTTCTTGAAGGTAACCTTACGAGAGAGGAACAAATGGAATACTTAGACATAATTTATCAAGAATCCAATAGACTTGTGAAGCTTTCTGAGAACACACTCAATCTAACCAAACTTGAAACACAAACCGTTGTCTTTGAGAAAACCAATTATCAGATTGCTGAACAAATCAGACAGTGTGTGCTGATTTTACAAAACGAATGGGAAGAAAAATCGCTCAATATCACCTTAGAATTGGATGAAGTCACCTATCTTGGCAACATTGAATTGATGCAACAACTATTCATCAATATCATTAATAATGCTGTTAAGTTTTCCAGACAAAATGGTGATATTGCCATCACTTTTAAAAAAGCTGGGGATGTTCATCTATTCATTATTACCGATAATGGTATTGGCATGGATGAGTCTACTGTAAAGCATATATTCGATAAATTCTATCAAGGAGATTTATCACACGTTACTCCAGGAAATGGGCTAGGATTGTCGATTGTCAAACACATAGTAACGCTCATTAATGGGGAGATCACCGTTAATAGTGTTCCTAATGAAGGCACGACTTTTATTATTAAGTTCTAGAAATCTCTGATAGAAACTCCTACTGTTTTTATTATTTAGTGTGTATCCAAGAGAATAAACCCAATAATCGCACAAAAAACAAAAAACCAGTCAGGATAGACCGGTTTAGGTTAATGACAAAATGACTTTGAAAAGATGAGAATTCATCGACAAAAGTCATTTTTTTCTTATTACTATAACTTATTAACTGCTTTCAATTCAATATATCCACGTTCGCCAATAGGTTCTAATTGAATGTGTGGTTCTCTTTTGCTCCATTCATATCCAAGAACATTTGGGTTATAGTTCTTGATTGCGTTTTGAAGTTCTGTGATTGCTTCAACATAATTTTCTTCCATGAAAGGTTCACCAGCAAACATTAAATAAGTCGCTTTATCTAGTGTGATGACATCAAAGCCTTCAGGGATTTCTCCATTATAGTCAAGGTCTACTTCTATCCCTTGAACATAACTAGACGTATCTTTTTCAATAAGTCTTGATGGTAACCACATCGAAACTGGTTCTTTATAAGAAGACTTAATACTCTTTAAAATCCCCCATACATCGCAGCCAACTTCATCACAATAATCCATATAATGCTTAGCTTCTATGCCTCTTTTAATGATGACTTTTCTCGCTTGTTTCTCAACTACAGAGATAAATACATGATTCGTTTTTTCCATCTTTATTTCTCCTTTTTGATCATATTTCAAATACGGGGTAAATAGACTAATTGGCTTTTGAAGTTTTGCATACTCGTGTGGATTAAGTCCAAACTCTTTAAAGAATGCTCGTTGGAATCCATCTACTGAATCATACCCAAATCGTTCACTGACTTCAACGATTTTCAAATCGAAATCTCTTAAGCTAATGGCAGATAAAGACAGTTTGAGTTTTCTTATATACTCACTTGGAGACATCTCTAACACTTCCTTAAAAATCCTATAAGAATGCCAAGGTGAATAATAAGATACTCGAGAAAGATCCGCCAAACTAATCTTACAATCAATATGTTTCTCAATATAAAGTTGCATATTCCTAACCGCTTCTATTTTCGTCATAATTACCTCACAACCTAATTATATCTATAGGCTTAGCTGAAAACTCGATTTATTTTGCTATTATCTTTATATTATAACTATTTATAGAAAAAGAAAACCGGCCTGTTTTAAAGGCCGGTCAAATTATTAAGCTACGTTAATGTTTAATACTGTTTCAGTACTGTTATTGTTAAATGCTTGAGCAATTTCAATCGTAACGTTGATGTTTCCACCTTGATTCCATTTGTATCTGGATAAATCAATCATTCCATTTGTTAAAATGTCTGATTGAGTAATCGATGTAGATGTCCCCGGAATTGAATTATTAAAGTCAGCTTCAAGAATTTCTACTAGGAAATTAGAGGTCGAATCATTATTGTTTCTAAAGTATTGCCCCCAGTAATCAAGTGATGAATTAAGTCTTGCATCCACGTGATAGATTACAATACCCGCATTATCTAATACATGAGGTAAGTTAACATGGGCATTATAAAGACCATTTGGCGTATAGAACATTACTAATAAGTACTCATCAAATGCGTTACCATCCTCTAAATCAGATGCTCTGTATGGAATTAATAAGGTGTTATTTAATCCATCAGTATCTGTTGAGTATGCATCTAATGACACTTGGTATGAGCCTTGAGTTGCTAATAATGGTTGTACCCATCCTAATACCATCTTATTAAATGGTCCGTGGTCACCAGCATTATTATCCATCATGTCAAATCCACCTACTGCACCGTATCTTAAAGCATCATTATATGGATATAAGTCAGGCATACCCATTAAGTGTCCCATTTCATGAACAAATGTTTCCGCATTGACTTTTAGGTTAGGCATACCAGGAAGTGTATCATTAATGAATGAATAACTTGCCCAGAAGTAATAATTAAATAGTTTACCATCTAAAGCTGAAAGGTCGTTAGCAACGCCACCTTCTGCAGTAAATACCCATGCCCACCACGGATCAGTGCTTGTACTATAAGCAACTGAGTAGATGAAGATAACTGCGTCAATTAGCCCATCATTATTGGAATCATATTGACTATAATCAATTTGTGAATCAAGGCCTAATAAAGCTTCTTGAATTGCGTATTGATCTCCCTCATCAGCATAGTCTTCATAGAAAGACTTAGCATTTGAAGTCGTAAACTTAGGTGCAATATCAAATGTAACATCTAGGTTAGTATAACTGCTCTTATAATAATAACTTGCAACAGATTCCCATCCAGTTTCTAGAGAGGTTCCATTGAAAGCAATGTTTAATTTTTCTTCATAATCCATTGGGAATGGATTGCCTTTGATTTCTACAGGTATTACTAATGCATTGTATTTACCTGTTGAAGGTAACCCTGATTTACCAAATTTTTCTATTTCAAACTCATTAATGGTTTGACGAAGTGATAAGGTTTCAAGTGTTACTTTTTCAATTACAGGATCATATTTCCATACACGAACTGAAGCTGTTTGGCCATCAGCATCGATGTATAATGCATATGCTAAATCGTCATTCATCTTAATTGAATAGACTGACTTGCCTCTGCTTAATGATAATATTTCATCAGCTTCATAACCTTGCAATACTAAGGCAGCTAAATAATTTTCTACTCTAGTTTGGAAGTCTTCATGAGCAAATACGCCATTGATTGCATATTCTAAACTGTTAATCTTTTTCAAGGTTAGTTCAGTTATGCCTTCTAATTCAGGAAGTAAACTAGATAAGCCTGATTCGTTTAGATGACCACCCAATAATACAATCATATCTGACCATGATTCAATTACTGGTGCGCTACCTGAAGCCAATACAAAGTTAAATAGCATAAATTGTCCGCCATTTCCACTTGTATCCCCAGCACCTGTAAATACTAATCTAAACTTAGACGCATTTACATTGTTGATGGTAATGGTTGTTTTATCTGAAGTGATTTGACTATAGAAGTCACCTCCAGCTAAATCCACCCAAGATGATCCATCAAACACTTGAACTTTACCACCTTTTAAGCGGCTTGTGAATGCATCTCTTGCTTCAATTTCAAATGTAAATGACGCAATACTATTTCCAAGTGTATCTATTTCAATATAGGCTAGTGCACTAGGGTTATTCTTAACATCTGCTGCAAAGATTAAACCTGCACTTAAACCACCAGGTAATGAACTTGCTTGAGATGAATCCGCAATGTTACTTACTTTAACAACCACTTTTGAATCACTGCCTGGGAAAGTAATTACTTTATTAAGGTTAGTTCCATATGAAGTTGTAAGTTCAGTATCGGTATCTTGAACATTAAATTCGTAATATACACCTTCTACTGGTTCAACAGGATCAACAGGATCTACTGGATCTGCTGTTGGTGTATTGTAGATTCCTACACCATATACCACTAAACCTTCATAGGTATCTGGATCTTCGAAAGCGTAAATGAAGTAGTCTCCTACAATGAATGCTTGTTCTGTTTCATCGTATTCGAACATAGCTTCTAAAGCATCCCAATAGTTACCACCTTCGGTTTCAGTCCAGTCAAATGCATCGATGTAAACGACTATTTCTTCACCTTCTGAATCATTAACAAGGCTATAATCGCTTGTCACAATTTCAGGAATTAAAGCATAGAAATCAAACCCAAGAATTGCGTTAAGTTCAGTTGGATCAAATGAAGTATCATCGTTTCCTCCACCCGCTTTTTCGCCATAGACAACAAACCCATAAACGGTTAATCCAGGATACGTTTCATCGTCTTCATAATATTCAACAAAGAAATCACCGATTTCGAAGCCTTGAACTTCTTCATTAAACAGTAAAGTAGCTTCGATCATATTTGCAAAAGCATCAAATTGTGCTGATGTAAAATCAAATAAGTCTACATATACTGTATATACTTCTTCATCTGATACGTCAGTAATCAGATAGTCAGAAGAAACTATTGTAGGTAATAAATCAGAAATTGCGAATCCAAGGATTTCATCAAGTTCAGTCTTATCGTAGTCTTTACCTGCAAATTTAGATTGTGCAGTAAACTGAGCAACATAAGTTTGGTTCTTAGAAACGACTTCTAAAGCTGGAGCCCATCCGGAGAACACAAATGTATGTGTATCTGTCTCTGACTTAACAGGAACTATACCCGCATAAGTTGGCATGACGCCTTCAGTGAATGATTCTACACTAATAGTTGAACCGTCTTCATTTTGCCATGTGATTTCAAAAATAGGTTTAACTACTTCTGTCCACTTAGCGTATAAGTCTAGGGCACCTTTTGAACCTGCTGCAATGCTTGTTACAGCGGTCACAAAATCCGCTTCTTTGTACCAACCAGCAAATACATACCCATCACGAGTAGGACTAGATAGTGTGATTGCATCTAAAACAGTATAGCTTACTGGGTTTAGATTTGAATTAACACCATCATTAAGGTGATAGGTAATCTCGTAAGCATCTGTTTGCCATTTGGCATACAGATCAAGTGTTCCTTTAGAACCTTTTGCGATACTAGATACAGCAGTCTTAAAATCTGCCTCTTTATACCATCCACCAAACACATACCCATCACGAGTCGGATTTACAAGCGTTACTAAATCTACTATTGTGTAGCTTGTAGGGTTACCACTTGCGTTGATGCCATCGTTCAAGTGATAATTAATTTCGTATGTATTAATCTCCCATTTTGCGTACAAAGTCACAGTTTCTTTGATGTCTTCAGTTACTTTTGATTGTTCTGATAATGCAACATCATTATGCCAACTTTTAAAGGTATAACCTTCTCTAGTTGTAGAAACTTGGCTTAGTTTGTCGATACCATAGGTATCAGTGAATGAAACTGTTTCGATTGCTGTTCCCTCGTTGGTTACAAATGTGATTGTTTTTGCTTCTGTTTTATCACATGCATAAAGTCCAAACGAAAATAACAATAATGCGAAAACCACCATTATTTTCTTCATTAAATTCCCTCTTTCTATATTAATAATAATATGTGTTTTAGATATTATGATAGCATTAAACCACCACAAATGAAAGAACTTTTTCATATTTATTTCACTCATTAGTGTATTCAATCAAAAAACGGTTATTTTTATACTTTTTTTGTTGGAAAACGCTTTAAAACGTTTTATCAAATTAGATGATCTTATCCAACTCTCCACTTTGATTACAAGAGTTACACTTAATATTGTTGTGCATTATGTCTTAATTTGGTTGCAAACAAGTTTTTTGATTGTTCCCTGAGAAGACAAAAAAGAAGCATTTAACCCTACTTTAATGGGTTAGATGCTTCTACTACTGTTTTATGAACGGCTTTGTTAAGACGTTTTTAAAGAAAGCAATACGATAGTTTCAACGTGATAGGTTGAAGGAAACATTCTAAAGGGTGTAATTGATTGGATTTCATAGTATTCCGATAGTTTTTTCATATCTCTTGCGAGTGTCTTTAAGTCACAAGAAACATAAACTATTTGATTAATTGGATGCTCAATAATCATGTCAATGATTCTTTCGCTTAACCCACTTCTTGGAGGGTCGAATATGATCACATCTGATTTTGGAATCACTATTTCTAGTTTCTCTTCGACTTGTCCTTGTATAATTTCAATATTAAAAAGTTTATTTTGAATAATAGATGCTTTTGCTTGAATAATAGAATCTTCATTGGACTCTATCGCATATACTGTCGTCTCAGTATTGGATATATACTGACCGATTGAAGCCATTCCAGCATAGGCATCAATGATTATTCTACCTCTTACATTAGCTTTGATATGGTCATACATTTTTTTAGCAACTTCTGTATTCACTTGGAAAAAACCACTTGGACCTATGTTAAAGGAAACGTGATTGAATTCAAGTGGTAAGGTCTTTAGTCCATATAGATGAATTGAATCATCCCCAAGAATCTCATAGTCTTCTATCGAATGATTGATATATAATGAGTCCGCAAAAGGCTTAAAAAGTTCAATCACAGATGATAAGTCACTTGGTGTTTCATTAACGCTTAAAACCATCATTACCTGTTTTTCATTAGTACGCAGAGTAATATGTTTCAACCAATTAAAAGTAAACTGTTTTATTCCAAATAAGGTCGAAAGTTCTCTAATCGTTTTAGTTAAAATAGGCAATGCTAGCTCATGATTGTTAATCTCGATTAAATCTCTTGATTGTTCCCTATAGACACCCAGTTTTAAAACACCATTTATTAGTTTGGTGTGTAGCGTAATCTTATTTCGGTAGTGTAGTTTACGGTTATCTGAAACCGTAGGATTTACACTCACATCAAGATTTGCGATCTTCTTAAAGGTTTCTTTGGTAATCTTTTTCTGCCAAAGGCATTCTGCATCTAGGGATAACCCATATAAAGGGGCATAATCAAAACTTAAATCTGAGATTCGATCCGGGCTTTTTTCAATAAGTTCTACTAACTCTGCCGTAACATAGTTTTTCTTATCTTTAATGATAGAGATACGTCCCACTTCATTGGCGAACATGCCTTTGATAAAAGTGATTTTGTCATTCAGTTTTCCGATGCCTTGGCCTTGATAGTCCAAGTCATATGTCTTAATTATTGGGTTCATTTCTTCGTTTTATAGAAGAAGGCCATACCTGCTTCTGCGGTTTCTTTATATTTTGGATGCATGTCTAGTCCGGTTTGATACATGGTATTAACAATCATATCAAAGGATATTTTTCTTGTATCAGATAAGAACCCAGCTAGGCTTGCGGCATTGATTGCGCGAATGCCTGCAACAGCATTTCTTTCAATGCAAGGGATTTGAACATAGCCATCGATTGGGTCACACGTTAACCCTAAATGGTGTTCCATTGCAATTTCAGCAGCATATTCAATTTCGTCTAGGCTCATGCCTTCGATGTATGCCATGGCTGCAGCCGTCATTGAGCAGGCAGAACCTACTTCTGCTTGGCATCCACCGACAGCACCACTAATCGTTGCGTTTTGCTTAATAACATTACCGATTACACCTGCTACCGCAAGGGATTCGATGATTTTCTTTTCTTCAATCTTAGAATCTTTATATAAATAATATAGTACTGCTGGCAATACACCAGAAGCCCCACAGGTAGGTGCAGTGACAATAATCCCACCAGCCCCATTTTCTTCAGATGCAGCGAATGCATAGGCGCTAACGAGTCTATTTTGCATCTGTGAATCCGTTTCGTTTACTTTAGCACGACTAAATAAGGTTTTTGCTTTTCTTTGAACCTTTAAATCTCCTGGCAATAACCCCTCTGTATTTAATCCTTTTTCAACCGTTTTTTTCATTTGTTCCCAAATGGATTTTAAGAATGCTTGAATGTCTCCTGACTCTTTTTCTATAACATAATCGTATAGACTTTTCTCTTTATTTGTACAATACGCTTTGATTTCATCAAATGTTTTCTCTTGATAGACATCTATGATTTCATTTTCTTCTTTATCATATAAGATGTCTCCACCACCAATACTCTTAACAGAAATACTATCTAGAAGTGTGTCTCCTCGGAATACTTCAAACACCATATAATTTGGGTGTTTATTGATGTCAATTGCCTGAATGAAACGAACAGGTTTTGGACTAAATGTGTCTAAGATAACTTGGTCTGTTAAATGCCCTTTTCCTGTTAGTGCCAACGAGTTAAAAAGGGTCACATTAAAATGGGTTGCAGATGGGTGTTTCTGATTAATATAGGTTGCAGCAAACCCTGGTCCCATTGTATGTGAACTTGATGGACCATGACCTATTTTATAAAGTTTCTTTAGCGATTGCATAAACCCTCCTTAGGCTTTAATACCTAGTATTTTCTCGTACTTGCTGATTAAGTAATCTACATAATAATTTGGATTGAATGGTTCATTGGTTGCCATCATCAAAAGTGTTTTAGGCTCATATAAGCGTCCATATTGATGAATATTTTGTTTAAGCCATTCGTTTATCTTATACACTTGATTAGATTTTAAAGCTTCATCGATGTTAATTGATTGATTCATCTTATGATAGATTTGAGCGGAGATTGCACTGCCTAATGCATAAGTTGGAAAATAACCAAATGAACCTAATGACCAGTGAATATCTTGTAATACGCCTTCTTTGTCTGTCTTAGGTTTGATTCCAAGATAGGTTTTATAGAGTTTATTCCAAGTTTTAGGTAAGTCTTTTGGTTTTAGCTTACCATTAAATAACATCTTTTCGATTTCATATCTAACCATGATGTGTAGGCTATAGGTAAGTTCATCTGCATCTACACGAATGAGGTTCATTTTAACTTCATTGACGTAACGAACGAATTCTTCTAAGGTAACATGTTTTAGTTCTTTCTTAAAAGTCTCTTGGAGTTTAGGGTAGTGTGTTTGCCAAAATGATTCACTTCTAGCAAGCATGTTTTCATATAGTCTAGATTGTGACTCATGAATTCCCATAGAAACGCCACCTTTTAATTCAGTGTAATCATAAGCTGGATTAACTTGTTGTTCATAGATGCCATGACCCATTTCATGAATGGTTGAGAAGATTGCACTTCTAAAGTCATCTTGATAACTGGTTGTGATTCTCGTATCCACACTAGATACTCCCGATGTGAATGGGTGTGCAGATTCCTTTAAAACCCCTTGATCCATGTTGTAGTTAAAAACTTCTAACAAATATTTGTTAAAAGCTCTTTGTGGTTCGATAGGGAAGGCTTTTTTTAAACTGCGTGAGAACACTTGTTTGGTTGCGGCAGCTTTCTTTGCAAACGGCACAAGCTTTTCTTTTAGGGTTTCAAAAAAGACATCATAATCGGTAGTACTCATTCCAGGCTCATACATGTCAAGCAGTACGTCATACCCTTTTAATGTGTCTGTTTCTAAGTACTTAACCATTGTTTTTTGGAAATTGATTACTTTTTCTAGTGTTGGTAAGAACCCTTCAAAATCATTTTTTTCTCTTGATTCAGCCCAAATTTGACCCGCTTGAGATAACAATACTTGAAACTCAATATAGTCCTTTTTAGGAATCTTTCTCATTTGATCTAAATCTTTTTTGACCAAATGGATTTCTCTTTTAAGCTCTAACTCTAGGGTGTCATCTTCTGCTAGCTTATCAATGGCTTCAATTCTTAATGGGTCAGTATCTACTTCATATGCCAAAGTAGATAAAGTTTCTATTCGCTTACTGCGATAATCCATGGCATTTTTTGGGGCCTCGGTTTCTTGGTCCCATGAGACTAACCATAAGGCATACTGATAGGCCATTCTCTTTTCTCTAAATGCTAAATACGTTTCTAAATAATTCATGTGATATATTCTCCTATACTAAAAATATGGTTGCTAAACTAAAATAAATTAAAAGTGAGATGACGTCGTTTAAAGTAGTCATAAATGGGCCAGATGCTACCGAAGGGTCAACGTTCATCCGTTTCAAAATCACTGGAATAAATGCACCAGTTAGAGCCCCAACCAATAACGCTACTAAAAGAGTCATACTTACTGTTATGCTAATTTGAAGATTGGGTTCTGTAAATCCGTTTTCAAATACATATAAGAATAACAATGAAAAAAGAAAGCCTGCCAATGAAACTATGACGCTATTAATGAAGCCAACCAAAAGTTCTTTTTTGATGAACTTAGTTAGTTTGGCATCTGGGTCTTCATTCATAACCAATATCGTTTTCGCGAGTGATTGGGTAGATATGTTCCCAGCTGAGTCAAGAATCATCGGTTGGAAAAGCACTAATAGAATCACACTTTGAATGGTAGATTCAAAAATCGATAGTACGGATGCCGTTATTAAAGATAATCCTAAAAGGATAATGAGCCATGGAAGCCTCTTTTTACTTCTTGAGATAGGTTTTGAATGAACATCATATTCAGATAATGAAGCCAATCTATGATAGTCTTCAAGCGTCTCATCCGCTAACATATTTAGTGCCATTTCAGCTGTGAAAATGCCTAAAATCGTTTTCGATTTAGATAGTACAGGAATCATATCCCGGTCATAATCTTGAATCGTATCAATCGCTTTTGCGATCGAGTCGAACTCACTAATGTGATGGTATTTGACGTTCATAATCTCTCTAATCTTCATAGGTGAACGCGCAATAATTAGGTCTTTTAAGTCTAAAATACCTAAGAGTTTATTCTTTGAATCAACAATGTATAAAACATCTATCAACGTTTCGTCTGTTGAAGTCGAGATGACTTTTTTCATTGCTTCTTTAACGTCCATACCTTCTAAAAGTGTAACATAGTCTTTGGATATTACATCTAGTATTTTCTTCATAAGAACGCCTCCACCAAGAGACTGGCTAATCCATAATAGATGATGATTGTTGATATATCGATTACGGTTGTGATCATTGGTCCTGAGGCCGATGCTGGGTCTAAACCCATGCGTTTAATAAGAACAGGAATGATGCTTGAAAAGAATGTACCTGCTGTAATGGAAAACCAAACAGATAAGCCAATAACTAATCCAAATATCATTGGGTTTTGGTTTAGAGAAGGATTAATAAGAATGAATACGATTGTAACAACAAAGGATATAACGGATAGCACTAATCCGGATAGTATTCCGGATCCAAACTCATAGAGCAAATTCTTCCTTACTATATGATTTGGTTCATCATCGGACAACATAATTAGACTAAACGTTAATGTTTGAGTGCCTGCATTCCCAACCATCGACAATATCAAGGGTTGAAGAATTACAATAATGGTGTAAGTTGATAAGATGCCCTCAAATACTAGTGCTAATCTAGCAATTGGTAAAGCTAATACCAGTAAAACAATCAACCAAGGTAATCGTTGCAATGCACTTTTTATGGCCCCTTCGTTAGAATCATCACTGACCAAATACATTTTTTCGATGTCTTCAATCATTTCTTCTTCATAAGTATCAATCGCATCATCCAGTGAGATGATCCCAACAAGTTCATTTTTATCGTTTAGTACTGGGCAATAATTTAGCCCATTTTCTTGAATAAAATCAACGGAGTCCTCTTTATCGTCATTTGCATAGACAAATAAACTAGATTCGTATAGATCTTTTACATAACACGGTGACTTGGCTTTGATTAGTTTTTTAAGCGGTAGAATGCCGATAAATGTTTTGTGTTTATCAACGACATAAAGTTTGTTAATGGTTTCAACTTCTGGTGCATTTTGAACTAAATACTTCATGACTTCTTTGATTTCCATGTCTAAATAAACTTCCAAAAAGCTGTTCGTCATGATTGAACCCGTTTCATTCTCATCATAAGATGAAAGTGAATAATAGTCCTCTTTAAGTTCTGGTTCAAGTTGACTGATTAGGTCTTCTTTGTCCTCACTTTCAAGTTCGTTGATAATGTCTATCGCATCATCGGGTTCCATTTCACTTAAGATATCTGCTTGTTCTTCAGTTTCTAAAGTGTTAACCAGTAATAAAGCATCATCGATATCTAGATAGGATAGCAAATCTGCTTTTGATGAGTCGTTTAAAAGCGAGAATAGTTCATCTCTATCCTCATCCTCTAAAGACAAATACAGTTCTTTTAAATCAAAGGCGTGAAGGGATTTTAAATAATTAAGTCTTTCTTCTTTAGTCTGTTTTAAATAAGTTTCTTTCATATGTTCCCTCCTTAATTACTAGTATAACCGAAAAATCTTTATTTATATAATAAAAAAGCCGTTTTACACGGCTTTTAACTATTTTTTTGACTCGTATTGTAGTTGATACAAATTGTAATACAATCCTTTTTGTTTAAGGAGTTCTTGGTGTTTGCCCATTTCTTTGATTTCACCTTTTTGCATGACAATAATCTTGTCTGCATGTTGGATGGTTGATAATCTGTGAGCTACCACTAACATTGTATTAAGTTGCATCATTTTCTCTAAAGACTCTTGTATCAAGGATTCGGTTTCTGAGTCAATGTTTGCCGTGGCCTCATCGAGAATCATTACCGATGGTTCATAGGTAAGAGTTCTTGCGAAACTTAAGAGTTGGCGTTGCCCAGTTGAGAAGTTGTTACCGCGTTCTCGTACGACATGGTCATAACCACCATCTAAACGATCAATAAATGTGTTTGCTCCAACATAGCTAGCGGATGAAATCACTTTTTCTTTAGGTACAGTGTCATCATGTAAAGTTATGTTTGATTCAATGGTTCCTGTAAACAAGAATACATCTTGAGGCATTTGACCTATGTGTTTTCTCAGGCTAGAACGCTTTATGCGTTTGATGTCAATGCCATCAATCAGGATTTGACCCTTTTGAATGTCATAATTTCTTACAATTAAGCTCATAATCGTTGTTTTACCTGAGCCGGTTGCTCCAACAAAGGCAACTGTGTCATTTGGATTAACTTTAAAGGAAACATCTTTCAAAATCCATTCGTCTTTAATGTATTGGAACCAAACGTTCTTAAATTCAATTTCACCTTTAAAATCCACAAGTTCAATTGCATCTTCTTCGTCATTAATTTCTGGTACTGTGTCTAATACATCAAAAATCTTTTCGCTTGAAGCCAATGCACTTTGTAGTACGTTAAACTGCTCTGCTAATTGTTGAACTGGTTCAAAGAAGCTATTGGCATATTGATACATTGTAACCATTAAGCTCACTTTAATGATGATCACTTCTGGGCTCGCATTTTGGTTAATTAAATCCATAATGTCTAGTCCGATGTAGTAAATAATAATCATGGTAGCTGCCATTGAGAACAAGTACATTAATGGTCTGTAGATCGCGAAGACTAAGATTTCATTAAACTGTGCTTTTCTAAGGTTCTTACTTTGGGTTACAAACGCTTTATGTTTTTTATCTTCTTGATTGAATATTTGTGTCAGTTTCATTCCAGAGAGATTTTCAGAAAGGAAAGCATTCATATTACTTACACGATTTCTTACGTTTCTATAAGTCTTTCTCGATAGTTTTCTGAATATTAAAGTCGAAACAATGACAAACGGAAACACAAGCGCCATCATCAAAGTGGATTTGTAATCAAAGATCAACATGATGACAAAATAGGTTACCATCATTAAGGAGTTTCTAAGTAGTGACACAATAACACTTGAGTACATTTCTGATAATGTGTTCGTGTCATTGGTTACTCTAGTTACCAGTTTTCCTACAGGGATTTGGTTAATTTGATTGTTGGATAATGTGTGAATATGATCAAAGACCTGCATTCTAATATCATATACAATCTTTTGTCCTGCACGTTGCAATAACCAGTTTTGATAATAAATGATCACCGATACTAAGGCAATAATACCTAAGAAGAGTAATCCAATCCATGCAAATTGAGTCATCTTACTAGAAACTGACCCCGTTCTTCCAATGATTCTAATTGCAAACCCGATCAATATAGGTGCTAATGCAGATACAGCAATGTCCCCTAGCATTAATAGTGAAGAGATTAAAAAGTCCTTGGTAAAGGGTCTAGCATATTTAACCAATCGGTTCACAATTGAACGGTCAGTCTTGGTTATGGTCTGTTCTTGGAAGTCTCTCATGCGTCCCCACCTACCATCTGTTCTAATGTTTGTTTCTTAACCATGTCCTGATACAATTCACATCTACTTAATAATTCCTCATGTGTCCCCACATCAAGCAGTTTCCCGTTATCCAATAAGACAATTTTGTCCATCTTCTTAACGGTAGAAATTCTATGTGCAATAATAATGGTCGTCTTATCTTTTCTTATATTTTGAAGATTCTTGATGATTGCTTCTTCTGTCTTTGTATCAACGGCAGAAACTGAGTCATCTAAGATTAATATTGGGGCATCTTTAGAAAGTGCTCTCGCAATCGATACTCTTTGTTTTTGTCCCCCTGATAAAGTCACACCACGTTCACCAATCTCTGTTTCATATCCGTCCTTGAAATCCACAATGTTATCATGGACGTCCGCTAATTTAGCATAATATGAAGCTTTTTCTAGTGATATATTATCCTCACTGAATCCTATATTGTTGAGGAGTGTTTCTGAGAATAAGAAGTTATCTTGTGGTACGTATGCAATGTGTTTTCTCACATGCCTATATGGTAGTTCCATAATATCATTACCATCTAAAAATAGTGATTTTGGATTAATGTTGTAAAGCCTTAGCAATAAATCGACTAAAGTACTCTTACCAGATCCAGTTCTTCCTAAAATACCAACCATTTCTCCCGCTTCAATTCTAAAAGATATATCGCTTAGAACCTCATGTTCTAAATCATCTGGATAAGAGAAATTTAGGTGATTAAACTCGATTGAACCGGTAATAGGTTTTTCTGAAACACTAGGTGCATCTTTGATCATAACTGGTTCACTTAAGAAGTCACTGACACGTTTCTTACTGGCTTGTGCTTGGCTACTAATGGATGCGAATTGAGATAGTGCCATAACTGGCCAGATAAGTAATGTAAATAATGTGAAGTATTCGGTTAAATCCCCAGCACTGAAGTTGGTTGTTAAAGCCAAAAATGCACCATATACTACTATTGTAAGGATGGTTAGGTTAATAAAAACATTAATAATTATATTAACGAAGATCATCGACTTAACAAAGTCTACATGTTTTTCATAAAATTGATCATTCTTTAATTTAAAGAAATAGGCTTCTTTCGCCTCTCTAACGAACGCACGAATAACTGAGAACCCAGAAAAAGATTCTTGAGTAAACTCATTCATTTCTTCAAAGGCCTCTTGTCGATATTTAAACTTTAAACGCATACGTTTTAATATAAAGATAGCGACTACCCCTAATAAAGCCATTGGAATAACCGCAATCAATGTCATGGTTCCAGATAACTTTGCCATTCGTATTACAACGATAGACCCTAATGCGAGTGAATCAACCAACATTAAAATACCAGGCCCAAAGGCTTGTCTTAATGCTTCCAAGTCAGCTGTAAAGTAGGTCATAATACCACCAACTTTATGCTTAGCATAGTAGTCTATTCCTAATTCTTCTGCTTTCTTGAACATATCGATTCTAATGTCGTTCTCGATAAATCTTGCTGCTCCAAATACGAATACTCTCCATAAGAAACGCCCAACCACCATAACGAGAACAATCATGACAAGTCTTTGGAGACTGTCATGAAAGTCTTGTTTGGTTAGGACATTATCATTAAATCCATCAATTAATGATGAGAAAATGGCTGGTATTTCTACTTGAATTGAATCTATATATACTAGGGTTATTACGCCTAATATTAGTGGTATGAAGTATTTAATATAATACTTGTTAAAATATTTTCCAAAAACCATGATTCTAACCTAACTTTCTAACGTATTTTTTATTCGATGAAGATTTTAACTATATCTCCATCCGCACTTGTGATATCCACGATTTCTCCAATGTGTCCATCTTCAATCATCTCAATAATTGAATCCATGTCAATGTTGTTTTGAATATCACTGTTTCCAAAGTTAATTTTACCACTCTTTAGAGCTGTTTTCGCAAACTTTAATGGTATATTTACATTGACTTTGTCTCCATCACCCGAAATGATTCTAACTTTAAACATTAAATTCTTTGGGTCGGATTTGTATTTAGGGACGATTACTTCAACTTTTGATTGATCAGATGGTTCTTTTTCTAACGCTTTTAATAATCTATCTGCTTCATCTACTGTGATGATGCCTTCTTTTAACATCTCTAAAATTTTTTGACTATCGCTCATGATTCTCTCCTTATTTAAGCTTTCTTAAAAGCTCTTCGGCTTCTTCGATTGAAATTAATCCATTTCTGATTTGATTAAATATATCGATACGTTTCTCGTCTTCTTTAGGCGTTTCAACTTTATATCCTAAAGCCTGAGATACTTCATCTAGGTTTTTCTTTACGGTTGGGTAAGAAATTCCTAACTCTTTTTCGATTTGTTTGATATTACCTTGATTTTTAATAAACACTTCGATGAAGTATTGTTGTTCCTTTGAAAGGTAATCAAACTTTGATAATTGAAATTCCCCTTTAATCGTTAAATCTTTTTGTTTACTTTGAATCTCAGTAATCACTAAATCAGATCCCAAGAGTTCGAATACTTTAGTAATATCTCTCATACATTCTCCTTCGGCTTATGCGCCCCATAATTCAAATCTGAATGGTTCATTGCTAGATTGAACTTCTAAGATCAAATTATTTTTACCTAACATCTTGAGAAGTTCTACAATGTTAATCGTATTTGGGCTGGTCATTTCAATGTAACGATTATTACTGATTTTAATCAGTCTTTTCTTAAACACATTCACGATCCAAAATGGTATCTTTGGTGACAAGAATAAGTAATTTTTGTACATAATTGCCATTCGTAACCCACTTGCCTTCTTAAACTTATAGGGTTTTAAAGCCTTTAATTTATAGTTCAAATAGTCGTTGACAGTAATTGACTGTTTTTCAACAGACTCTAAGGAATAATTACTCATGTTATCCCCTCCGATGATACTAGTGTATAGCCATAATTAATAATTGTCAACACTAATATTGATTTTTTTAATTTTGATATTGATTTTTTTAATTTTTGAGTTGCGATACGGCCGAAATTGTTGAAATAAAGATTGAAATTATTGATTTTTCTTTCGAGTGTGAATTATGTTAAGCTTAGAGGCCTATTTGTTATATAATATACATGGAGGTATCACTATATGAACTTAGTAGAAAGATTTTTAAAATATGTATCAATTGATACTCAATCAGATCCAACTGTTGAGACTTGCCCTTCAACACTAAAACAAAAAAATCTAGGCGAAATCCTAGTTAATGAATTAAAAGAAATGGGCGTAGAAAATGCGTTCATGGATGAACATGGGTACGTATACGGATTAATTAAATCCAATTCAAAGAAAGATATTACACCAATTGGCTTTATTGCCCATATGGATACTAGCCCCGATGCACCCGGAGATAATGTTTCCCCTCGTATCATCAAAGATTACGATGGATCTCCAATTATTCTTAATGAGAAGTTATCCATGGACCCAACACATTTCGAAGCATTAAAATATGTAATCGGTGATGATATTATCGTTACAGACGGTAACACGTTATTAGGTGCGGACGATAAAGCTGGTGTTGCGGAAATAATGACCATGGTTGACATCATGACTAAAGCTCCATTTGAACACGGTGACATCTATATCGGTTTCACCCCTGATGAAGAAATTGGACGTGGTGCAGATTTATTTAACCTTGATTGGTTTAAAGCCAAGTTTGCTTATACAATGGATGGGTCATTAATTGGCGGAATCGAATTTGAAAACTTCAACGCAGCTAGCGCAACTATTGATTTTGTAGGTAAATCCATTCATCCAGGCTCAGCTAAAAATAAATTAGTTAACGCCATGCACATCGCATTCGAGTTTCATCAAATGCTTCCAGTATTCCAAAACCCAGCATATACAGAAGGTTATGAAGGGTTTAATCACTTAAGTCAAATCAATGGTTCTGTTGAACACGCACACATGCACTACATCATAAGAAACCACCACATGACTAAGTTCAACGAACAAAAAGAGGACTTCAAAGCCATTACAAAATACTTGAATGAAAAGTATGGCTATGAAGCTGTTAAGCTTAACATCACTGACAGCTACTTTAACATGTATGAAATCCTTAAAAATGATATGATGCCTGTAGAGTTGGCCAAAAAAGCTATTGCTAACAACGGTTTAATTCCACATTCAGAAGCTATAAGAGGCGGAACAGACGGTTCAAGACTAACATTCATGGGTCTTCCTTGTCCAAATCTTGGTACAGGTGGTTTTAATTTCCACGGCAGATATGAGTTTGCAAGCATAAACCAAATGGAAACAGCCGTAGACATCATGGTTGAAATCATTAAATTAATTTCTAAGTAATAAATACAAAAAGCACTTAGTCATCATAACGATGAACTAAGTGCTTTTTTACTTAATGACTTCAATAATAATATCTTTAATTCGTTCTCTCCAGCTGGATTCATGATGAATTCCGCCTGGTATTTCGCGATAGACAACATTTATTTTCTTCGAAAGTAATGCTTCATAGACATTTCTGTTTGACTCTATGTACGTAAAGTCATCTTTGTCTTCAGAATCGCCTGTATCTATATAAAGCATACCTTTGTGTAGTTTTCTTGTTCGTTTGATATATTTAACAAAATCATCTTCTGCAATCCAAAAGGCATTGGAAAGGCCAATAGCATTTTTGAAGATACTTGGATAAGTCAAACTAGCATATACGCTGATCAAACCACCCATAGAGGACCCACCAATTGTGATATTTGAATCATCAATGGCGTATTTACTACTTATAAAAGGAATCACGGTTTCGATTAAGTCATGAATATAGATATCACCTTTACCACCTGTGATACGTTTTATGCCATCTAACTCAAATGGTTTTGAAACAAACGGGTTATATTCATCCAGTCTATCCAAGCCATTTGCACAAGATACTCCAGCAATAATCATACTTGGGAGCGAATCGAAGTGTTCCATTAGTCCCCATGATGTCCCAAAAGAGGCTTTTTCATCGAGAAACATGTTTTGACCATCATTCATGATTAATAGAGGAAAACTTTTGTGTGTAGTGTAATCAGATGGAATTAAAAGAAAAAGGCTAGCCTCCCTGTCTAATTTAGGAAGCTTAATGGTTTTTTCTATTAGTTTCATGTCACTACTCCTTACGTTCTAAAAATTTTATGGTAGCTTCTAAGTAAGTTTTCGATGGTTCATGTCCAAGATCTGCAGCTTTTTTCCAATAGTGCATAGCTGTTTTTTCACTCTTCTCGACACCAAGTCCACGAACGTATAATATGCCTAGGTTATATAATGCCCCAAGCACATCTTTTTCTGCAGCTTGACGATATAAAACCGAGGCTTTTTGATAGTCTTGATTAACAAAATCTCCATTTTGATACATTACACCAAGATTATATTGTGCATAAGGATGTTTCTGTTCAGCAGCTTTATTAAGCCAAAAGAATGCTTTATCGTAATGCGTCATCCCTTTAAACTTAAAGTAAGTAATGCCTAGGTGATACTGTGCATTCATATCTCCTTGGTTAGCAGCAAGCGTTAAATAAACAACTGCTTCATCTGGATTCTTTTCAACACCATCGCCATTTTTATACATTAATCCTACATAGTATTGACTAGATGCATAGCCTAAATCAGCACTTTCTTTTAAGTACTCAAAAGCTTTATCAAAATCTTTCTTACCAAACTCGCCCTCATAATGAAATAACCCTAGTGTATGAAGCGCTAAATAATGGTGTTGTAGGGCGGATAATTCTAGCCATTTCTTCGCCTCAAAATAGTTTTTATCAACCACTTCACCATCAATGTATAATAATGCTAATGCATATTGCGCATACGCATGACCTTGAATGGCTGCCTTTGAATAATTATCAAATATGACGTCAATTCTTCCAACATCAGATTTTAAGGCTTCATAAATAGATCCTAGAAGAAACTGAGCTTCTGAAAAACCTATTTTTGCAGATTTTTCTAGGTATTCAATAGCTGTTGCTACATATTTTTTGACATAAAATCCATGATAATAATAACTGCCCATAATGTATAAAGAAACAGGATCGTTTTGATTAGCTTCATCTAATAACCCTAAATATCCAGCTTCAAAATAGTCTTTCGCTGTACGTTCGTCTTTTAGTACCCCATGTCCGGTTGTATGTAATAAAGCATAGCCATAGAAGCATTTTAAACTTCCTAATGACATTCCCGACTCATATAATTCTTTAGCTTTTACTACATCCATTGTATAACCTTCACCAATTGCATAGGCTCTACCCAAATGATAGAACGCATCTGCATAGCCATCAGCAGCCAACTTTTCTAATAACTGATTGGCTTTATATACATCTTTTTCTTTCACGTTTAGGTTCAAATAACCTAAAGCTTCATAATATAATGTTTCCATATCCATAATTATCACATCTCCAATACATTTATATCATATAATGACTTTTTTTTCCTTGTTTACGCAAAAAAAGACGCCTATAGCATCTTTTCAATTTCTTTAACGATGTGGTTTGCTATTTCGATCATTCCATAATGGCCTGGATGAATTAAATCGAACGATAAGTGGTGCTTACTTAATACGCCACTTCCATCAATGTAAAGATAGTTAGGATACCCCTTAACAATTTCTTTAAATGCGTTTCTATAGAGAATAATATCGTCTTTGTTGCCTCTATTTTGATCAAACCCATACATTCTCCAATTATCTAGTACAGACATACAAACCACAACAGCATTGGGTTGAGTAATTCGGATTTGCTCTAGTAAATATGAAAGACGTTCTTTAAATGTATCGACATGAAACCCATCCCCAATCATGTTGACCGAAAGTTCAAGTGTAATCAAGTCATACTTAGTTTTTAGCATTTCATCCACGAGCGATTCTTCAATGTAACAAGACCCGCTCATACCCATGTTAAAAACATCATATCCCAACTTTTCGCCAATTATCATCGGATAATTCAAGTCTGGTAAATAGCTGCTTCTACCTTGTGTAATGCTTGTACCATAAGCCAAATAGCGTTTTTCTGGCATCAATAAGCGACTTGGTACATAATGATCCCCAATGATTGATTCAACAATTAGCGATTCTTTAAATAGAATTCTAATGACACTTGGATGAAATCGATGGAATGGTAAAAGTTTCTTTATGTCAGAGTCGCTAAACTTAGGAGTAATCACCAGTGTTAACTCTTGATTAATCGTATAGAATTCACCTTGAAAATCCCCATAATAAACCATGATTTCTGAGGTAGAAAATGATTTTAAATGAATCGTTACTGGATTTGAAGCTACAAACCGAATCTCTGATCCATGAAAACTATGAATGTTGCCTTTACCTTTTTCTGATAAACCAGCATATGCAGTTGGATTAAACTTTTCTAGGACACACCCCTCTTTAGTTTGAGTTATGTTTGACACATTATGATAGTATAAATTATTCATGATTTGCCCTCACCACTTCAACTGTGATCAAATCTGAGACAAGTTTATACTCAACTAGAGGTGTTTTAACGAAATGAACCGCATATATATGAGCTAACCCTTCGTGACTAGCACCAATAACAACATTGTTATCAATTACCAGTTTTGTAGGATTATCGAATAAAATCTCAAAATGAGTACTGACATGTGTCCCTTTATTGGTAGTTACTTCGAGTTCGAGTGGTTCACCAATCGTATACTTCTGTCTAGCGTGAACATTTAAGTACTTGATTAAGTCCTTAAATCTATCTGACTCATCCGTATTAATTCCGTAATATCCCGATAAAAACATGTATCTTAAATCGTGGTCTGTCTGTATTCCCCAAGGACAAACCATGATTGCTCTTTTCCTTAAAATTTCAATCAGATTATTTTTCTTATGATTATAGTACGGATGAATCGTTAGATTATACTTATTTGAAATCTTGATAATATCAGAAATGCTCATTTGACTTGAATTCAAATCAATTAAGAACCCACGACTATATTCTTTTAAGTATTTCTTAAAATTGACTAATGCAAATGGATAAAAGCTCATAAGAAGTGGCGGAATATCCATTTCTCGTGCAACATATCTAAGACGTTTCATCGCTTTTGCGCTAGATGTTTTAGATTCTAATAGCAACTGCGTTCCAGTATCCTTTATTTGACTATGGAAATAACTGAGTGTTGGCAGAACTTCATCCGTAGGAACCCCTTGATAAGTCATTTTAATAGATTGTAGAGACTTAAGGTTATCCTTCTTGATTACATAGTCTTTCTGATAAGTCCTTCCCAAGGACTCATCATGGTTTACGACGATATAATTATCTTTCGTCATATGAAAATCTAGTTCAATAACATCCGAGTGAACATCAACAGCTTTTCTTGCAGAAGCAACACTGTTTTCTTGGACATCTTTATGCAATCCTCTGTGTGCAATAACAAATGGTGTAAAAGCAAAATCCCCTTTGATATCTAAGTCTTTTTTAGTGATGTCATTGCCAATGACACCATCAACGCCTGACAAAACAGCTTGATATAAATCAAGACTCTTTTCAACACGAACAAAAACTGTCATTCCGTATAGTTTTAGTCTTCTAACCATTTGACTGGATACATATTGACTCTTTAGACATACTGTATGAGCATGGTTACTTAATGCTTGTTTAGATAAGTCTGGTAGACTGTTGAATGTGTTAGGTTCATAGACAAGTCTAGCATATGGATAAATTCTGTATACGATTTTTAATAATGTCTTAGAACGTGAAAAAACAAAGATATCGAATAGTTGATGTTTATATAGAAGTCTTCCCAATTTCTTCGCATCTTTGATACTATTAATTTCGATGGCATTCAATCCATTTACGATTGACTCTTCATCGAAAGAATCTAGTTTTTTAATATCCGAATCCGGCATATTTGATATAACAATAATCTTTTTTAACACAGACATCTCTCCAGTATATTAATCATATAACAAAACTATTTATAAATCAATCATTTCTTACCTTAATAAACCTTTTTCTATACAGGTTTTCCACCATACAAAACGAATGAATAATCACGGTTAAGCATTGAGAAAAAAACACCAAAAATTCCAGGTTCATAGATAAAAATAAAGGCATCTTGAAAGATACCTTTATCACGCTTGTTTATACAATTCCCTCTTCCAACATAGCTTCGTATATTCTAAGGAATGAGGCGATATTAGCCCCACTAATCAGATCGTATGGGTCTTTGTATTTAATGGCTGCGCTGTAACATTTGATGAATATGTCACGCATAATACCTTTTAGTTTTTCATCGACTTCATCGTATCGCCAAGGGTAATGTTGTGCATTTTGGCTCATCTCAAATAATGAAACGGCTACACCACCAGCATTGGCTGCTTTTCCCGGTGCAAACAAAATATTTTGTGTTCTAAAATAGTTTTCCGCATCTAGAGTACAAGGCATATTTGCGCCTTCAGCAACTAAAAAACATCCATTTTTAACAAGTGCTTTCGCATCTTCTAAGTTCAATTCGTTTTGAATCGCACATGGCATTGCAATTTCACATGGTTGGTGCCATAAATCTCTAGGGTTATTGCCATATATACACTCATGTGTTTCACTATATTTCTTTGTCAAATCCCCATTCACACAAAGTTCACTGACTGCTTTCATATCAAGTCCATTTTGGTCATATATAAAGCCATTTATATCCGACATACCGACAACTACAGCACCTAACTCAAAGGCTTTAATAGCGGCATGATAACCTACTTTTCCAGAACCTGAAACAATTACTTTTTTATCTTCTATTGTATCTCTTCTGTAAGTTTTTAGCATTTCTGTAACAAAATAACACAATCCATAACCAGTAGCTTCTTTTCGTACTAAAGATCCTCCATAAGACAATCCCTTTCCAGTAAGAACCCCAGTGTGTTCATTCTGAATTTTCTTGTACATGCCATATAAGTATCCTATTTCACGATTACCAACACCAATATCACCAGCAGGCACATCCGTGTTTGGTCCAATATGTCTATAAAGTTCTAACATGTAGTTTTGACAGAACCTCATAATCTCTTGATCCGACTTTCCAATCGGATTAAAGTCACTTCCGCCTTTTGCGCCACCAAGTGGCAATCCCGTTAAAGCATTCTTAAATGTTTGTTCAAAACCTAAAAACTTCATGGTTGATTCATTAACACTTGGGTGAAATCTAATGCCACCCTTAAAAGGTCCAAGCAGTGAATTAAATTGAACGCGGTACCCCCTGTTAATCTTTATGGATCCTTGATCATCAACCCAAGTCACTTTAAACTGGATGAATCGTTCTGGTTCAATTAACCGTTCCATAACTGCATTTTTCTCAATTGAAGGGGTTTGGATGACTAATTCATCCATCGATAAAAAGAAAGTCTCTACAGCTTGAATGAATTCAGGTTGATTAAGATCTTTATTTCTCACTTCATCAAAAACTCTTTGTAAGTACGGACTCTTCAACATTTACTTTTCCCTCAGATAGTATATTTTGTAAAAATCGAGTATATACCTATATTAAACCGAAATGACGATGTATTGTCAATGTGAATAAATCATAAAAACCGCCTTTATGACGGTTTTTAATAATTCTTTGTGAAAACGCTATCTTTTAGGCTTTTTATCTGTTGAATATTTCAAAGTAAGGTGAGTGTGGAAACAAACTATAACGTATTTTTCGTTTGAATGCTTCATAGATAAATACCTGGATATCTGTCTCATTTTGAAATTTCATAAGCGCTTCAATGTATGACATTTGGATTTGTTTGTTAGAAATAATTGATGGATTATCAGATTGATAAGGATACCCCGTCTCACTAATAAAAACAGGTTTACCAAGGTTTTCTTTGGTTGCTTCAACAAAGGCTTTCAAATAAGGAATCGCCTCTTCAAAAGGCTTATCTTGGAAGAACGGATGCAAGTTAATACCAACAACATCAACCTCTTTAGCTAAAGCACTTGCTTGTGTATTCCAAAAATATGCATTCTCACAATAAGTAACTAGAACCTTTGTTTCTTTCTTAACCATTTTGATATACTTTGTAAGTTCTGGAATTGATACCATTTGGATTGTCCATGATGTTTGTGATTCATTACCTACTGAAACCATTGATATGATCGATTCATATTCATTGGCAAGTTTGATTAACTTCTCCACCTTCAACTGATTTTCACGTTTATTAAAAATGATATCTTTTGTTTTTAAGATTTCATTATTGTAAGTATTTTGATTGATTACTTCACCTTTAAATGAGATACCTAATAACACTTTAATTGGAATCTTTTCTTGATAAATAAGTTTTAACAATGTTTCGGTATACGCTGTTATATCGTATAAACGAATCAGATGATACTGATTCTCAATAAGGGCTTTTAAATCCTTTCTTAATTCGTTTTCAATTATTTCTTCTTTATCTGTCTGATCAAAATCAGGTTCCTGATAACAAATTGCACGTGTTTGTGACATCTTAATCACCTCTCTTTTTTTATTGTACCATAGAGAAAAAAACCTTAATGGTTTTATGCATACACATGAATCATGTGATAGAATACAATAAAGAGGTGAATTTATGATTATCGGATGTGTAAAAGAAATAAAGAAGTACGAATTTAGAGTTGGCGTTACACCTAGCGCAGCTAATGAGTATGTTCGAAATGGACATAAAGTGCTTATAGAGACTGGTGCTGGTTTAGGTTCAGGTTTTAAAGATGAAGCTTATTCTAATCTTGGCTGTGAGATCATCAAAGATGCTGCCACAGTTTGGAGTAAAAGCGACATGATTATTAAGGTAAAAGAACCATTAGTTTCCGAGTTTCACTTACTTAAAGAAAATCAAATTCTATACACATATTTACACTTAGCTTCGAATAAACCACTATACGATGAATTAAAGCGAAAGAATGTAACTTCCATCGCCTATGAAACCATTGAGTTAAATCACACCTTACCATGTCTTGAACCAATGAGCATGGTTGCTGGTCGTTTATCTATATTAGAAGCTGCGAAGTTTAGCCAATCCTTCTATGGAGGAAATGGCGTTCTTCTTTCTGGGTTACCAGGGACACCTAAAGCCAAAATCACGATAATTGGGGCAGGAACGGTCGGTCAGAACGCATGTAAAATCGCTGTAGGAATTGGGGCAGACGTAACCGTAATTGACCTTGATGTCAAACGACTTTCTCAACTAGAGGATTTATACAGCAGCAAAGTAAAAACTCTCTATTCTAATGAAGAAAACCTTAGAAAATCAATCATTGATAGTGATATTGTGATTGGTGCCGTTCTACTACCGGGTGATAAAACTCCAAAATTAATTAAAGACGAATACCTTGATTCGATGAAACCTGGGGCAGTAATTGTAGATGTAGCAATCGACCAAGGAGGTATCTCTAACCATTCAAAAGTAACTTACCATGATGACCCTATATATAAAGTAAAAGACGTCCTATTTTATGGAGTCGCAAACATGCCGGGAGCAGTGCCTAAAACGTCCTCAATTGCCTTAAGTAATGTAACCCTCAAATATGGGTTAGAGATTGCGAACAAAGGCATTGAAAAAGCGCTTGAAAACCCAGTGATATTAACTGGCCTAAATACAAAAGATGGGTTGGGTACTTATCCAGCACTGATTCATTTATTTGGAGCATAACAACAATAAAAGCCAGCATTTTTGCTGGCTTTTATCATCTATAAATCTGTATATTTTACGATTGGTTTTCTAGCTGCCTGAACTTCATCAAGTCTTCTAACCACTGTCGTATGGGGTGCACTCTTTAAGTAATCAGGGTTAGTCTTAGCTTCTAATGCGATGTCTTTCATGATTCCAATAAAATGATCTAGCGTTTCTTTAGATTCATTTTCAACAGGTTCAATCATCAGTGATTGATGGAATACTAGTGGGAAATATATCGTTGGTGGATGGACCCCAAAGTCAAGCATTCTTTTAGCAACATCCAAAGTGGTCACTCCTGATGATTTATCGATTAATCCATCAAAAACTACTTCGTGTTTGCATAACCCTTTGATTGGTAGATGGTAATAATCTTTTAGAGATTCTTTAATGTAGTTCGCATTAAGTACAGATAACGCACCAACCTTTGACAAGTTTTCTTTGCCCAATGTCATCATATAACTATAGGCTTTGATGATGACCGAGAAGTTTCCATAAAAACTTGAGACATGTCCAATAGAATCCTTAGGGTTAACTAGAGCAAACTGATTACGTTTCTTCTCGACAAGTGGAGATGGTAAGAAATCTTTCAACTTCTTACATACACCAACAGGTCCAGAACCTGGTCCACCTCCGCCATGTGGCGTAGAGAAGGTTTTATGCAAGTTGATGTGGATAATGTCAAACCCCATATCGCCAGGTCTAGCATAGCCTAATAACGCATTGAGGTTTGCACCATCATAGTAGAGTAATCCGTCCACTTGATGGATAAGGCGTTTGACCTTTAGTATGTCTTTTTCAAAAATACCTAATGTATTTGGATTGGTTAACATGATTCCAGCAATATCATCTGATATCGCTTCTTTAAGAGATTTAATATTGACTGTGCCATCCTTATTGGACTTAACTTCAACAATTTCAAAACCTGCAACAGTCGCGGAAGCAGGGTTAGTTCCATGGGCAGAATCTGGCACAATCACTTTGGTTTTGTGTGTATTACCTTTCTTGTGATGGTATGCCTTCATAATCATCAATCCTGCAAGTTCACCTTGTGCACCAGCATATGGATTAAGTGAGAATGTATGCATTCCAGATAACTCACTAAGCATTTGCGCAGTCTCATAATATATTTGAAGAGAACCTTGTGCCGAAGATACAGGCTGTAATGGGTGTATATTTTTAATGCCTGGAATATCAGACATTTCTTCATTTATCTTCGGATTGTACTTCATAGTACAAGATCCTAGTGGATAAAACCCTGTTTCAATCCCAAAGTTCTTTCTAGATACGTTAGAGTAGTGTCTTACAACATCCAGTTCAGATACTTCAGGTAAATAGGTTTCTTTTTGTCGTTTTAGCGATAGAGGAATTGAATTATCTAAACTGAACTCACTTGAAATCGGACCTAAAGATGCTCCGATTCTTTGATCTTTAGAGAGTTCAAAAATTAATTTGTCATATGGTGTCATGCCTTAAACCCCCTAATGAGAGAAACAAACGTATCTATTTCTTCTTTGGTTCTTTTCTCAGTAACAGAGAATGCTATCTTATCTTCATCCATCTTCAAACCTGATAGATACCCCTTTTTAAGTAGGTAACTTTCTAGCTTATCAATGTCTAAACTTGTCTTTAAAACAAATTCCTTGATGTAAAAACCTTCGTGTACCTTTGAGAATAAGCCTGTCTTGATTAATTCGCTTTCTAAATAGTGACTATTGGCGAAACAGTGATCATTGACTTCTTTAAGTCCTTGCTTACCCATGATTGAAAGGTAGACAGTTACCCATAAGGCCATTAATGACTGGTTGGAGCAAATATTCGAGTTAGCCTTTTCTCTTCTAATATGTTGTTCACGAGCTTGAAGGGTTAATACGAACCCTCTTTTACCATCTACGTCTTTGGTGATGCCACAAATCCTACCCGGCATTTTCCTTAACAGTTTATCGGTGGTTGCAAGATACCCTAAGTAAGCCCCTCCAAAAGAAAGAGGAACTCCTAATGATTGGGCATCGCCACAAGCGATATCCGCACCCATTTCACGTGGTGATTTAATCACACGAAGTACTTGTGGGTCTGCATAAACAATCATAATGCCATTATCCTTTTTGACCAATTCACTCGCTTCTGTGAAGTCTTCTACAAGCCCATATTTATTTGGAGTTTGTCCAATAAAGCCCGCAAAATCCAACGTCTTTGTAGATAAATCCATTAAGTCTGTTAATCCATTTTTTTCACTAACCATGACGACTTCAATATTTCTATAATGTGCATACGTCTTAATAACCTCAATGACGTGAGGAAATACGGTATTTGAGATAAGTATTCGTGGTTTTTTGGTTTGGCTAGTAGCCATGAACATAGCTTCTGCTGCAGCGGTTGATCCATCATACATTGAAGCGTTTGTTACATCCATACCGGTTAAGTCTGTAATCATACTTTGGAACTCAAAGATGTATTGAAGTGTCCCTTGTGCGATTTCAGGTTGATAGGGTGTATAAGCTGTAAGGAACTCCTCGCGTTTTACAATATGAGGAATAATCGAAGGAATATAGTGATCATATGCCCCAGCACCTCTAAATATAACCAGTTCTTTATTCTTTTTTGCAAGCCCACTAAAATGATTTCTTAGTTCAATTTCAGAAAGCCCGCGGTCAAGTTTATAGTCCGGTCTTTTCAATTGTTTTGGAATATCCAAAAATAGATCATCGAGTGTGTTTACACCGATTTTATCTAACATTTCCTGGATGTCTTTATCCGTATGTGGGAAGTATTTAAACATAAATTAATGAATGCTCTTTTCGTATTCTTTGTCAGATAACAATGCTTTTAGTTCTGAGTCATCTGTCAGTTCTATTTTGATAATCCAATTTGAATATGGATCTGTATTTAATAGTTCTGGGTGGTCTTGTAGAGTGTCGTTGACTTCAATGATTTTACCAGATACTGGCATCATCAAATCAGAAGCAGCTTTAACGGATTCAACCGCCCCAAAAGCTTCTTTTTGATCAAAAGTAGCACCAATGCTTGGTAAGTCAACGAAAACGACTGAGCCAAGTGTTTCTTGAGCATAATCGGTAATGCCAATCAAAGCATGATTGCCTTCAACTTTAATCCATTCGTGTGTTTGAGTGTAGTGTAAATCTTTTAGTATTTTTGACATTGTTATTCTCCTTTAATGTATTTTTTCTCGTAATATTTACGGTTTCTAATTTTCGCATTTACCATTTTATTTCTAATTTCAACCTGAACGATATCTCCAAGTTTAACCGATTGGTTCAACATCACGTTACCATATGATTTTATTGTGTTTGGAATCATATAGCCTGTAGTGATATAGCCAACCATTTCATTGTCTTTGTAGACTGTATAGCCATCTCTAGCAATGTTTCTTTCTAGGAGTTCCAGCCCCATCAATCGTCTTTCAAGGCCGTTTTCTTTTTGATTAAGAAGTGCTTCTTTTCCAATAAAATCTTTATGGAATTTGCAGAAATAACCTAATTGTGCTTCGAGAGGGGTAGTAAATCCATTAATTTCATGACCGTAAAGTGGCAACCCTGCTTCAAATCTAAGGGTGTCTCTAGCACCTAATCCACAAGGTTCTACACCCATTTGGATGAGTTCATCAAAGAGTTTAACAATGGTTGGATTCGAGGCATATATCTCAAAACCATCTTCGCCTGTATAGCCACTCCTTGAAATAATCACTTCTTCTTCATTGTAGAGAAAGTAACCAAACTTCATAAACTCTAACTTAGTGACGCCACTGATTATTTGATCCATAATGTCTTTGGATTTTGGCCCTTGTAATGCAAGTTGTCCATAAAAGCCTGAGACGTTTTCCAATAAACAATTAAAGCCATCTAAGTGTTTTTTTAACCATTGATAGTCTTTATCGGTATTAGAAGCATTAACAACCAATAAGAACTGTTCGTCATTAATCTTATAAACCATAAGGTCATCAACCACGCCACCCGTAGGTTCTAAAAATAAGGTGTACATCAGTTCTTCTTCTTTCATGTCTTCAAAAGCATTGGTAGACATATAGTTTAAGAACTTAACAGAATCCTTGCCTGAGAGTAATAGTTCACCCATATGTGAACAATCAAACACGCCCACAGACTCTCTAACCGCTTTGTGTTCATCTAATATGCCCTTATAACTAACAGGCATATCAAACCCACCAAACTCGGTCATTTTAGCGTTTAACCCTAGGTGTCTATCGTGTAGACAAGTTACTTTTAGTTTCATCCTATTCCTCCATAAATAATGTATAGAAATCATCATTAGTCAAACCGATGATGTAATCTTCTATCTTAATGTCTGTTAACCCATTAATAATGGATCTTAAATCAAACATAACCCCAAGGAGTTTAGCTTTAATGTCTTCTAAATCCTTTAATGTGAAAAAATCTCCATATATCACTATATCGTTGATTTTTTGTTTGTGAACTAAAACTTTCACCCCAACAGTACCTGCTAGAAATCTTTTCTTATGAGCATACTCGTAAGGGGGATTAAACCCTTCGATAAATGACACTTCACTGAATCGGCTCATTAAGTCAAATACCCTTTTTTCTTGAGATTCCGTAAGGATGTAATAATCATCAGTTAGAACTGTCTCTATTCTTCTTTCAAAAGCTTCGATTGGTTCATTAATGACATCCTTCATATTGATTACCCTTTGTCTGACTGATTCAATACCTTTACTTATGAGTTTCTCATTGGATGGGGTAATAGACTTAACTAGGGTTTCAAAGTCTGTGTCATATAGGATTGTCCCGTGAAGACAAGAGCCAAACTCATTTCGGTAAAACGCATTTCCTGAAAACTTTTTATCGTTGTATAAAATGTCGTTTCTTCCTGAGATAACGACTGGGATATCTATAGAATCAAATACGCTTTTTATCTTGTGTAAAGCAATTTTGAATAATTCGTCTTTACTGTGTGTCTTTGATAAAAAAGAATATTTGATACACCCTTCATCTGAATAAACTGCTCCTCCACCTGATAACCTTCTAAAAATATCGATGTTGTGAGTTTTAACATACTCTAGGTTGACTTCAGTATCAATCAACTGATTTTTACCAATAATGACCGCACCATAGACATGCCAAATAAAGAATAAATCGTCTTCTAAATCTTCTAATAATATGGTTTCAAGCGCAAAGAAAAAGGGATCTTTTTGTCTGCCGTATTTCATCAAATCTACTTTCTTCATGTTTGTCTCCTTATGCTCATATTATACAATATAAAACGCTTACATAAAATCCTAAACTGACTAAAGAAAAAAGAAACTTAACGTTTCTTATTTTCCAATCAGAACTGCCCTTACCATTGAGGCATCTCTGTTCTCGAATCTTAATGGCAAAGCAATTAGCGTATACTCATCTGGGGTAATGTCTTTTAATACAATGCCTTCCAATATTATGATGTCTTTGGCCATTAATACTTTATGTGTTTTATGTCCTGGTTGGTTTCGTTCGATACCAAGCGCATCAATTCCAACACCTTTAACATTTTGGTTTGCTAGAAATATGGCCGCGTCTTCAGAAACATAAATAAAATTAGGATTAAAGACAGTATCAAATGAGTTTTTCGTTTTAAATAAGACGAAATCTCCTTTATTGATATAAAGGTGTTCAATGTCTTTTTTTGTGATATAGTCTTCTATATGTGTTAAATCAAAGACTTTGGCTTCAGTAATATAATCTGAAAGCACAATGTCGCTTGAAGTGCTTCCGTCTTTAATCATATGCAAGTTAAAATCGATGTGCGTACCTGTGTGAAGATTCATATAAATATTCGTCTCAAAATGCCCGTTTTCTTCATGGTTTGAAGCTACCTCAAATCGAGGTTTTTTTGACTCATAGTTTTTATATACCGGCATATCTTCTCTAATTACCATTGAAATATCGTATAGTTTCATCAGAAATCCTCCCCAGTTAATGCTTTAATCGTTTGATAGAGATCGTGGTGGTTTTTATATTGAACAAGTTTGGTATTTGAATCCTTAATCTCTTTTCTTAGTTCGTCAATGAATTTCCAAGACAGTTCAATTTCATCCCATCTTGTAAATAGAGACTTATGTCCAAGTGCCATATCTAGAAATAACTTTTCATAAGCCTCTGGCATATTTCCCACCGCATTACATGCGATACAGTAATCTAAATCCACTTGTTCAACGGCATTTCTCAATCCTGGAACTTTAGAGTTTAAAGTAAGGCTAATCCCATCGAGTGGGGCAATTTTTATGTATAATTTATTAGTTTTTAGCGGTAAATCCCATTTATGTTGTTCAGGCGTTTCTTCAAATTCAATGATGATGACAGATTCTTTTTCTTCCAAAGCTTTACCTGTTAACAAATAAAATGGCACACCTTTGAACCTTGGTGTATCGCAAAATGCTTTTAAGAATACAAATGTTTCTGTTTTTGAGTCGTTATTGATGTGAGGCTCATCTAAGTAGCCTTCATACTGGCCAAGTACAACGGAATCAATATCATACCTCAATTTCTTGAAGACTTTGACTTTCTCGTCCTTGATGTCTTCACTTTGATAGGATTTAGGAACTTCCATTGCAATCAAGGCTAACATTTGAAGCAAGTGGCTTTGAATCATATCTTTCATTGCACCAGCAGTATCATAATAAAGCGCACGTGATAAGATGGTTTCTGTCTCTTTAGCGATAATCTTTACGCTTTTTATGGCGTGATTATGCCAAGAGTTTTCGAATATTTTGTTTGCGAATCTAACCGTTAAAATGTTTTGAATCATTTCTTTTCCAAGGTAATGATCAATACGGTATAGTTGTTTTTCATCATAATAACGCCATAACATTTGGTTGATTTCTTTCGCTGATGCTAAATCTTGTCCAAATGGTTTTTCAAAGGTAATCGAACTCGATAAGTCACCTTTAGTCACAAGTTCAGATACGCCAATGTTGATCGCAATGTCTTTTAGTAAATCTGGCCCCACCGCTAGATAAAATATTTTACGTTCAAAGGTTATTTCGTGATTATCAATGTAGTTTTTTAGGTTTTGATAATCTCTAAGTTCATTGACTTCTAGTTTAAAATACTCAACATGTCTTTTTAAGTACGCTATATCTAAACTCGTCTTGGCTGATTTGGTAATATAGTCCAAATAGTCATCTGTTTGAAAATCTCTTCTACCAATAGCAATCACTTTTGTATCTTCATCTAATAAGTGGTCTTTGAGCAGTTTTTCGATTGCAGGTAAGAGTTTTCTACTGGTTAAATCTCCTGTGGAACCAAATATTGTTATAAGTGTTTTCATTTTTTATAGGTAGCGTGCCCGCCAAATTCCTTTCGCATCGCCGCAACCACCTTTTCGGCAAACTTATTTTCATCCTTAGATTTATATCTAGCAAATAGACTTGCCGTAATCGTAGGCATGGATACCTTCTTTTTGAGTCCTTCTTCAATCATCCACATACCTTCGCCTGAATCATCTACTTTACCGCTGATTTCATCTAGTTTAGGGTCTTTGCTGAAAGCGTTTTGGATGTATCCAATTAAGGCAGATTCAATAATCGAGCCATTATTCCATACTTTTGATAATGCCTCATAATCAATGTCAAATCCACTTTGACTCATTAAATCATAACCTTCACCAATGGCTTGCATCATCCCATATTCAATGCCGTTGTGAACCATTTTAACGTAATGTCCAGAGGAAGGTCCACCAACGTGGATATACCCATCTTCTATGGCGATACTTCTAAAGAAATCGTCTAACTTATGGATCACATTGGGTTCGCCACCAACCATCAAACAAGCCCCGTTTCTTGCACCATAAGTGCCACCGCTTGTTCCACAGTCAACGAACTCAATTCCGTGCTGTTTCAAGGATTCATAACGTCTTTTAGAGTCATTAAAGTTGGAGTTTCCTGCATCAATCACAATGTCTCCTTTGGATAAATACGGTTTAACAGAATGGATAACATCTTCTGTGATTTTCCCTGCTGGAACCATCAAAAATACTACTTTATCTTCGCCGATGAGCAGTTCATCTAAGGTATCTTTAACGATAATGCCTTCTTTTCTAGCTAAGTTTCTTTGTTGATCATTCACATCAAAAGCTTCAACTTGATGGCCATTATCTTTCATATTTAAGGCTAGGTTTAACCCCATTTTGCCTAATCCAATTAGTTTAATATTCATATAAATCCTCCTTATAAGTAATCTAATTTCATTATATCATTTAGACAAAAGAGTTTCTTCTTTCTTGCCTATAAAAAGATAAGACTAAACCCCTGTTTAGTCTTAAAAAAGTATTAGAGCTGTTCTTGGATCTTCTTCGCAAGTCCTTTAATGTCTTTGATAGGTAGTGCACTTAGTGCAACTCTAATTGATCCATTTAATGGCACCACATAAATGTCTTTCTCCATTAATGAAGTATAGGTCTTGTGGGGGTCCTCGCACGGAATGGTAACAAAAAATCCGTGTGTATAAGGATAGGTGACTAGATTAATGCTTTTAGCCTCTTCGATAAATAATGCAGCTCTTGAGTCTAGTAGCGATCTAACGCTATTCAACTCATTAATAAAAGCATCACGAACACGATCATTATCATCTAAAATGTTTAATAGTTGAATGGGTGTGGTTGGAGGACAACTCCACGTGCTTCTAGCTCTATATAAGGAAATTCTTTCAAACTCTTCTGCAAGTATTTGATCGCGAGATAGTCCGATGAGTGCCCCACCTCTAAGCCCATATACTCCAAAAGTTTTGGATGCTGAAAAACATACCGAAATAATCATGTTGGATTGAACACTTAAAAATTCATTAAAACGTTCTCTAGTTTCTTTAAATGATTGGTCAGCATAATCCAAATATGCGATATCGTAAATAAATACTACAGGGACAATCTTCCCTAATTCATCAAGTGCGTTAATGATCTTCTTAAGTTCTTCTTTTGACAACGAATACCCAGTTGGATTTTGACATGGGTCATTAATTAAAACGACAAGTTTATGAGTTTTGGTTGCTACTTCTTGAGCTTTTTCAATAAACCCCTTTATGTTAAAATGCGCTCCTTCAAACAAAGGATATGTGACATATGAAGCACCTGTTTGGTTAATAATCGCTTGATAATTACTCCAGAAAATATCGGGCAGTAACACCAAATCTCCTGTAGATACATAGTTACCTAAAACTGTACTTAGTGCGCCACTTGCACCCGGAGTCGCTAGTACCTTACGTGTAAAATGAGAATTAATCTGATCATAATATGGTCCAAAAACCCATTTTGAGACCGCTGTTTTAAAGGGTTCTCCGCCATCCACTGGTGGATAGGCTCTAAGTTTTGTAGAGTCCATTGTTCTAATTTGTGATTCTATCGATTGGAAAGCTAGTAGTTTCCCTGAATCATCTAGCAAAGCCCCAATGGTCGCATCAATACAATCAGGATTGACGCTTTTTCTTTTTTTGGCTTTTGCACCAATAGACAGAATGTCATCTGCTAACTCGAATGTTTTTGTGAAGTCGTTCGCATAATTCATAATTTATCTCCCTTAGAATAAAAGCCAGCAAATAGCTGGCTTATTGGTTGATTGCTTCAATAATCTTCTTTGGATTATCAATGAAGAGTTTATCTGCATAGGCACGGCCATACTTTTTCGTTACGATGTTGTAAGCTTTGAGTAAATTTGGACGTCTTTTAAGCATGTTGTGTGAATCTGATGCAATTATATCGATTAATTCATTCTTTAAAAGGTATTTAGCGAGTTTTTTTCTCTTAAATCCTTCCATACCGATAATTGCTGCTGCATTGAGTTGCAGCATTGCCCCAGTTCTCTTAAGTTTTGAGTAATCGTCTTTTTTCAAATACTCATATCTTTCTACATGGGCAATGATAGGTTTGAGTTTTAGTACTTTGAAGTTATAGATTGCATCATCAATAGCCGGATCAACTCTAGTAGAGAACTCCACTAATACGTAAGGCGTTTTGTTGATACAAAGTTGTTCTTCAAGTTCCAATATTTGTTCTTTGTAGTATACTTCTTTACCCAAATAAAGGTTAATATTTATACCTTCTTGTTTGGTTCTTTCAAGTAATTTGGAAAACTGATTCTCAATAAATTTTTGTTTTTCTTCACCATGTCTTTTAAAGTGTGGTGTTAGAATACAATCTGTTACGCCTTGTTTTTCTTGTTCCTTTAACATTTCAATTGATTCTTCAATGCCTTGTGCGCCATCGTCTACATCATTCAAAATGTGTGTGTGAATATCAATCATAGTATTTATAGGTATACCCGTATTTAGAGCCTCGTGATACCTTGTATTGTGTCATGCAAAATCCAATAATTGGAGTCGTAGTCTTTGACAATGCACTAAGTGCTTCTTTAACCACTGCTTTCTTCGCTTTAGCATGAGCTACTACGAAGATAATACCATCAGCAATTCTATTGACAAAAAGCGCATCCGAGACAACAATCACAGGTGGTGTATCTAATAAGATATAATCGTAATCCTTTTTAAGTTCTTCAAATAGTGCAAGTAATTTTGCACTTTGTAAAACGTTGGTAATTGACGTTGTTTTTTCACCGGTAGTAATAAAATCAACTTTGTCTTCTGAGTGATTAATCAAACTATTCTTATCAATCTTACCAAGTAGATAATCTGTTAGACCATCTTTGTTGATAACACCATAAACTCGGTTTAGTTTTGGTCTTCTTAGGTCTAAATCGACAATCAACACTTTTTTACCACGTTGTGCTAGTAAATAAGCTAAGTTAGAGATAAGTGTTGTTTTACCTTCTGATTGAACACTTGAGGTAAATTGAATGATTTTATATTTGCCATCAATGTTTGCATACTCTAAATTGATGATCGTTTTTTGAAGAGATTCTGTTACGAAGGAATTTGGTGAGTCTCTCGAAACTAAGTATTCATAGTTCCCTTGAGATTTCTTTTCAAGAATTTTCATATTATAGTTCCTCCTTAACTTCAAAACTAGGAATCACGCCTAAGACTTGAATATCAAAGTCGTCTTCAAGCTCTGATTTAGAACGATATGTATTATTAGTAAGTTCTTTAATTAAGACGATACCAACCCCGATAATACCACCCAATAAGAAACCAATGATTACATATAAGGTTTTATTTGGTGATGCATAAACACCTGGTTGAGGGTCTGATGTTGCTTTACTGATCTTGTTTTCAAAAGATGAGAATGTTTCATCTGTATTAGCAATTTTTCTTGCAGATTCAATGATTTGAGCAACAATATCTTTAGCTAAATTCGGATCTACCGATTCATAAGAAATATATACGAAGAATGTGGTTGATGAAGAAGTAACGCTTAATCCTTCTCTGATCTCTTTAGATGTCATGTCTAAATCAAGTTCGTTAATGACATCATTTAACACGATATCCTTCTTCATAAATTCTGCAATAGATGGTACTAATCTAAGTGCTGTTGTATAGTCAAAGCCTAGTTCTGTACTTGCTTCTACTTGGACGATAACATCTGATTTGGATTCATACATTGGTGTTGCGATTCTAAAAGCATAAATGCCTGCGACAACCGTTACTAAGACGGTGGTAATTCCAATTATTAACCAGTTTCTTAGCAATATATTAAAAAGATCTAACAAACTGATGCCTTTTTCTTCTTGATTTTCCATAAAAAATCTCCTTTAAGTTTAATTAATGTCTATCGCTAACTTGATTATAGCATAGACAAAGCTTAATAATCTAGGTTTTCTAACATAACGTCGATAATAACCTATTTATTTTTCTTCATCAATTCAATAACTTTGTCAATGTCTTTCTTAACTTCTTCTAATGAAGTAATCCAAAAAGATTTATCCCTAACGTTAATGCCCATTGATAGTGCAGCATCTTCCACACTTGCCTTACCAGTAAGTGCCAATAGTTCATCGTACTTCTTCAAGAAAGTCTCTGAGTCTTTTTGATAAAGGCTATATAATCCTTTTCCGAATAACAATCCAAATGCATATGGGAAATTATAGAAATTTAACCCTGCACTATAATAATGACCTTTGTTTAACCACATATAAGGGTGTAAATAGTTTTCATCTAGCCCATCTTGATAAGCTGCTTTTTGAGCTTCTAACATCCATGACTTCATCTTATCTTTTGAGATTGGTCCGGTTGAATTTTCGAATAGTTTGGATTCAAACATATACCTAGATAGAATGTCAATTATGACTTGAGTATCACCTTGTAAAGAGATTTCTAAAACGGATAGTTTTTCTTCATCTTTATCCAATGCGTTATAAAGCTTATTCATAACAATGGTTTCACAGAAAATCGAAGCCGTTTCAGCAAGAGGCATTGGATAACTCCAGTTAAGTGGGGCCTCATTTGAGATAACATCTCCGTGATAGCCATGACCTAGTTCATGCGCAAGTGTGGATACATCCGATAATGATCCTGTAAAGTTTAGCAAGAATCTTGATTGTTTGATTTGAGGTTGGTTTGAACAGAAAGCGCCACCTCTCTTCCCTTTTTTAGGGAATGCATCTAGCCAACTGTTATCGAATGCTCTTTTTGCAAAATCGCCTAATTTAGGAGAAAAACCATAGAATGCATCTAGGACAGTTTGTTGTGCTTGTTCAAATGTATATGTTTGATTTAAATTACCAATTGGGGCAAATAAATCGTAAAAAGGTAACCCATTTTTATGACCAAGGTATAGGGCTTTTTCTTTCAAATAGTTTGCAAAATAAGGACGATAATCCATCATTGCTTCAATCATGGCATCAAGGGTTTCTTTTTCCATATGTGATGAATCAAGGGTTTTTTGTAAGGCACTTTCATACCCTCTTAGTTCATTCATCATTGTCACTTCACGTTTGATGTTAGATAGGCTCATTGCAACTGCATCCGCAATTGGTTCATATGCCTTAAGTTCAGCTTCATAGGCTTGTTTTCTGATAACACTATCGGATTCATATGCAAGGTTTCTGACTTCACTTAATGTGATGGTTTTTCCATTGAGTTCCACAGGTAAGTTTGCCGTTAACAAGCTTTGAAGTTGACCCCATTGTCCAGAAGCTACTTGTCTTAATTTAGCATATAAGACTTCTTCTTTTTCAGATAATAAATGTTTAGAAGCTTTTTGTTCAAGGGAAAGAACGTAGTGATATTGTTTGATTAAGTCGCTTTGATGTCCGAGTGCGTCTAAATCAACGTCTTTAATCCATCTTGAAATCACGACGTTTTCTTTTGTAACGGATGAGAAAAGTTGTTGAAGTTTGGATAAATACCCAAGTGCTTCTTGATTAGTAACATCCGTGGATGTAGTTAGGCTGGCAAAAGCATACAAACTATGTGCAATCAGTTCAATCTCTTCTTGTTTAAGTAAGTAGGCTTCCAAAAACTCAAGTGTTGAATATTGGTCCATGGACTCTACTAACTTCTTGTAATCCTCTAATAGGCTTTCAGCCTTCTTAATGTCTTTTAAATAGCTTTCATCAAAGCCTTTGTATAAATCATCTAAATTCCAATTCATAATTAATGTCCTCTTTCTGCTTTCAGTTCAAATAACTGATCTCTAAGTTCTGTGGCTAGCTCAAAGTCTAATTCTTTAGCTGCTTGTTTCATTTCACGTTCAATACGAGCGATGGTTCTATCAAGATCTTTTTGAGTATATTTCTTCTTAGGTTTGTCTTCTTCAAACTCTTGTTTCATCGAGATATCCGCACGAATGTCTTTCTTAACTGTTACTGGCTTAACATTGTATTTGGCATTAAATTCCAATTGAATTTGACGTCTTCGATAGGTTTCGCCAATGGCTTTTTCCATTGCATCTGAGATACTATCTGCGTACATGATGACATGTCCGTTTTCATTTCTCGCGGCTCTACCAATCGTTTGAATTAAGCTTCTCTCACTTCTTAAGAACCCTTGTTTATCCGCATCTAGTATCGCAACCAAGGATACTTCCGGTAGGTCCAATCCTTCTCTTAACAAGTTAATTCCGATTAAGACGTCGTATTTTCCCATCCGCAAATCTCTTAAAATAATGATACGTTCTAGTGACTTAATCTCTGAGTGGAGATAAGCTACTTTGAGACCTAACTTTTTAAAGTATGCCGTTAAGTCTTCACTCATTCTAATCGTTAAGGTTGTAACCAAAACACGTTCGTTTTTTTCAATACGTTTAATAATTTCTGCATATAAATCATCGATTTGACCAAATGATTTACGCACTTCAATTTCTGGATCAATTAAATAGGTTGGTCTGATAATTTGTTCAACAATTGGAAGACCTCTCGAAAGTTCGTAATCCCCAGGCGTTGCTGATAAGTATATTACATTATCTAATCGGTCTTCGAACTCATCAAATTTAAGGGGTCTATTATCTAGGGCACTAGGTAATCTAAATCCAAAGTCTACTAACGTTTGTTTACGTGATCTATCTCCGTTATACATTCCTCTAACTTGACTGACTGTCACGTGAGATTCATCGATGATGAGTAGGAAATCTTTGTTAAAGAAATCAATTAGTGTGGAAGGTGTCTCTCCAGCTTCTTTCAAAGACAGATGTCTTGAATAGTTTTCAACACCAGGACATACACCAATTTCTTCAAGCATCTCTATGTCGTATTTGGTTCGCATTTGAATACGTTCGGCTTCAAGGGGTTTTTCTTCATCTTGAAAATACAAAATGCGTTCTTGAAGTTCATTTTTTATTCTTCTTATAGATTCTTTTAGTTTCTCTTTATTGGTCATGAAGTGGGTAGCTGGGAATATCGTAATATAATCTAGAACCTCAAGCGTTTGTCCTGTCAACACATCAAATCGTTTGATGCGGTCGATTTCATCACCAAACAATTCAATTCTAATTCCTGTTTCTCTAGCATTGGAAGGAATTACTTCAATTGAATCGCCTCTAACTCTAAATGTCCCACGGTGAAAATCTATGTCATTACGTTGATAAGTCAGTTCTACTAATTTATTAAGAATGTAATTTCTTTTGATTTGGTCGCCAGTTCTTAAGAACATAATCGAGTTTTTGTAATCATCAGGATCCCCGATACCGTATATACAAGATACTGAGGCAACAACGATCACATCGTCTCGTTCCAACAAAGAGGCGGTAGCACTATGCCTCATCTCATCAATTTCATCATTGATGGAAGCATCTTTTTCAATATAGGTGTCAGATGTAACCACATAAGCTTCTGGTTGATAGTAATCATAATAGGATATAAAGTACTCTACTCTGTTTTCAGGAAAGAAAGCTTTAAGTTCACTATATAATTGGCCGGCTAAGGTTTTGTTATGTGCTAAAACAAGGGTCTTTTTACCCATTTTTTCGATGATATTAGAAATGGTAAAAGTTTTACCGGTCCCAGTAGCCCCACGTAAAACTTGTTGTTTCATTCCATTAGCAAAGTTATTAGTTAGTGTATCAATGGCTTCAATTTGGTCTCCCATCGGTTGATATGGCGCAACCAATTTAAACTTTGACATAGTATCACTTCCTTTTAGTATCTATTATACATAATAGAGAACAAAAAAGCACGGAAATCGTGCTTATTTGAACGTAACTTCTTCATCATCTAATCTAGATACACGAGAAGGGTTAATAATGTTCTCTGCGATGTTTTTTAAGTGGTCTCCAATACGTTCCATATTGGATAATATTTCTACGTAATTGGTTTTGGAAGTAAAGTTTAATTCACCATTTTTAAGTCTTTCAACGTAGTTTAGTCTGAATTTTTCTTCAAGTTTATCTGTGACTGTCTCATACTCGATCGCAAGTTTAGCTTTCTCAACATCATTATAAACAAAAGATGCCATCGTCATATCAAACATCTCTTCTAAAACTTTATAATACTGCCTTAAGTCCTCAATACCACCTTCAGATAGTACCTGATTTTCCTCATATCGATTTTTGAAAAATCCTACAAGGTTAGTTAAATGGTCTCCAATACGTTCAAAGTCTCTAATGGTGTCTAGGTCTCTCGATAGTCTATTTGAGTCCTTGAAAGAAAGTTCGTTTTTTCTAACCAGATTGATCATGTAGTCGTGAAGTCTCTTGTCATAATCATCTAAGGTGTGTTCATACTTTTCAGCTCTAGTTAAACTTTCAGAAGAGTTTTCAAAACTATATTGTCTCGTAAGGAAAAAGTAATCTCGTGCAATTGATCCCATCTTATTAATCCCTTTTTTAACATAATAAAGCGCTAATGAAGGCGTTTCTTGTAAAAGGGATTCATTAAAAATGACTTCAAGTTCATCTGTTCGTTTTTTCTCTTTGATTAACCAAGATGATAAATCGATTAGTTTGTCCATGAAGAAGAATAGAATGACTGTAGTAACAACATTCATGAGAATGTGAGCGAATGCTAAAGTAGCCATTGAGTACTGTGTTAAAAATGTGCTTTCCACCCAAGACACCACATGATAATATGGCCATAATAGAATCAAAAAGATGACGGTTCCCAGTAAATTAAACATAATGTGTATTGCAGATAATCGTCTGGATTCAATAGATCCGTTTATAGAAGCCATTACGCTTGTAATGGTTGTTCCGATATTAGCACCTAAGATTAAAGGTAGTGCACCAATTAATGAGAAGGTAGCGATGCCTGTTGTCGCATTCATATGGTAAAGCTTTTGAATAATACCGATTGATGCTGATGAACTTTGGATAAAAGCTGTAAATAAAGTCCCAAATGTTACACCAAATAACCAGAATGCACGGTTAGAGGTGTCTGAGAATAACATGAATAAATCTTGTACATAAGGATTATTCACCACTGATTTTAACCCATCAGACATGACTTCAAGTCCGAAGAAAACCAGCCCTAGTCCGAGAATAACTGACCCTATATTTCTAATGATTTTCCTTTTAAAGAAGAATAGCATAACCACAGAAACGAAGATCATCAATAGAGCATAATCTGCTATGGGTAAACCGATGATAATAGATGTTACGGTCGTCCCGATGTTTGCGCCAAATATGACACCAACTGATTGCTTAAGCGTCATTAATCCTGCGGTAACTAGTCCGATAACCAACACAGTTGTTGCTGAAGAACTTTGCATAATTACTGTTAATAAAACACCCATTATGATAGCTTTAATTGGCGTATTGGTCGCTTTTTCAATGATTGATCTCATCTTATTCCCGGCTGAGCGCTTCAAAGAGTCGCTCATCAGTTCCATCCCATATAGGAATAACCCAAGTCCCCCTAAGATATATAGGATGTTTCTAGTAGTATCACTCATGTTAATAATTCTCCTTAATTTAATATACGCATGAAAAAAGATGCTAAAATAGCACCTTTATTAGGATTCTCTTGAACAAATGATTAAGTTCATACTATGAGTCAAAATTAGATTCATATAGTCACCTTAAAAATATTGTTTTTCACTTAAGATAATTTGCTCACTAGTTGGTACAACTCTTCCATAGATTCGTTTTTCATTTGGAATACTTCTTCAAATGGTAAATACATCATCTTCGAGTTCATAACGCCAATGGCGACGCCAAATGTTTGATTATTAATTAAATCGATTGCAAAAGAACCCATTCTGCCTGCTAGGATTCTATCTTCGGCGGATGGTGATCCCCCTCTTTGAACATAGCCTAAGACAGTGGCTCTACATGCAAAACCACTTTTTTCAGTGATTTCATCTGCAAGTTCATGTACATTAGTAATATTTTCCGTAATCACGATGATGGCATTTCTTCTGCCTTCGCTCTTATGGACTTTTAATTTTTCGATTAAGTCATTTTTATTAAGTTTATGTTCTTGTGTGATAATGAACTCTGCCCCACAACTCAAACCAGCCATGATGGCTAAATCTCCACAGTTTCTCCCCATGGTCTCAACAATCGAACATCTCTGATGAGAGGAAGCCGTGTCTCTTAGTTTGTCAATCGCTTCAACGATGGTATCTAAGGCGGTATGGAATCCGATTGTAAAATCTGTTCCTGCTAAATCATTGTCGATGGTTCCAGGAATGCCAATCACTGGAAAACCCATTTCAGTAAGTGCTTGAGCCCCGCGATAAGTACCATCTCCACCAATAACTACTAGGCATTCAATACCTATTTTTCTCATGTTATCAATGGCAATTTGTCTTACGTCTTTGTTGTGAAAATCCTTCATTCTTGCTGTTCCTAGAATTGTTCCGCCCTTTTGAAGAATCTCAGAAACGCTCTTTCTAGACATCTTTTCAAAGTTACCATCAACTAGACCCGAATAACCATCCATAACTCCATAGACTTCATGTCCAGAGTTTAAGCCAGCTCTTACAACAGCTCTAATTGCAGGATTCATTCCAGGTGCATCTCCCCCGGAGGTCAATACAGCTATTTTCATATCCTCACCTCAAATCGACTTCATTATATCATGTAATTTAAATGGATTTTAACCATTTTTTACATTCTAAAATGAGAAAGCGATTTCTTATAAGTATTTTCAATCTAATATGATAAAATGTACTCGAAAGAATATGAAAGGATGCATATATATATGAAAAATTTAAAAGGCGCTGCTATTTTAGGGCAATCAGGTGGTCCAACAAGCGTTATTAACGCAAGTGCTGCCGGTGTATTTTTAGAAGCTTTAAAACAAGAAAACATTACTGCAGTATATGGTGCTGCCCACGGTATTAAAGGGATTTTAGATGAAGAATTCTATGATATTTCCAAAGAAGATATCAAAGAATTGGAATTACTAAAAAACACACCAAGTTCAGCAATTGGATCTGTAAGATACAAACTAAAACCACTTAAGAAAGATCCAAGCGACTATGAAAGATTACTTGAAGTATTCAAGAAATACAACATTCGTTACTTCTTCTATAACGGTGGTAATGACTCAATGGATACATGCAACAAGATCAGCAAATACTTCAAGAATGCTGGTTGGGATTGCAATGTTATGGGTGTTCCAAAAACAATCGATAATGACTTAACTGGTACTGACCACTGCCCAGGTTATGGTTCAGCTGCTAAATATGTAGCAACCACTATGATGGAGTTATACCATGACGCAACAGTATACAACACACCAATGGTTACTGTAGTTGAAGTGATGGGAAGAAACGCTGGTTGGTTAACTGCTGCTGCTCAACTTGCTAAATCTAAAGGCCAAGGCCCAGATTTAATCTACCTACCAGAAATCGTATTTGATTACGACCAATTCTTCGTTGACGTTGAAAACACTTTAAAAGCTAAAGGTAAAGTCATCGTTGTTGTATCAGAGGGTATTAAAGACAAAGATGGCAAGTATGTTCCAGAACATTACTCAAGTCTATCAACTGACTCATTTGGACATGCACAATTAGGTGGAACTGCTTCGATTTTAGCTGATCAAATCAAAGAAAAACTCAATGTTAAAGTTCGTTCTATCGAGTTCTCATTATTACAAAGAAGTGCTGCACACTTAGCTTCAAAAGTAGACGTTAAAGAAGCGTTTATGGCTGGGGTTAAAGCAGTTAGAGCTGCTGTTAACGGAACAACTGACAAAATGGTTGGATTCGAAAGAGTATCTTCAAACCCATACAAGATCAAATATAAACTTGTTTCATTATCTAAGGCAGCAAACACTGAGAAGAAAGTCCCAGCTGAATGGATTTTACCAAACGGCCAAGGCTTAACTCAAGAATTTGTTGACTACGCATTGCCATTAATTCAAGGCGATGACAAAGCACCACTTGAAGACGGTCTTCCACGTTTCGCAAAACTTAAAAAAGTGTTTGTTGAAAAAAAATAACTGAAATAACTTTTATAAGCAAGGATATCTAAAAAATATCCTTGTTTTTATTATATAAAAATCCCCATCCTACTATACGAGGTGGGGATTTGATTATTTGTTATTATGAATATTAAACGGTAACTGTCTCAAAAAAGACATCGCTAAGTTAAACCAGTTTTGATTGTGAAGGTTTTCTAACTCAAATCGATTTGGATCATCTTCGTCCTTCTTAACCTCTTTAGTGCCTAAGGATATGCCGTGTACACCTTGGTTAAATATATGTAAATCCGTAAGAATTTCGTTCTTCTTTAGAGCATTAAAGAGCTTCAGAGAGTTTTCAACAGGGACTGCCGTATCATTAAGTGTATGAAATAAGAATGTAGGTGGCGCATACTTTGTTACTCTTTTTTCGAGTGAAAATAATGCCCTAGTTTTTTCATTGATTTCTCCATACAGTCGCTTAATAGAATCCTCATGCGCAATGTGTTCTTCGCCCGTGATCACTGGATAACAGAGTATCATCGCATAAGGTGCTTGCAGTTGATAGTGTTGATAAGTTAATCCTAGTTTTGCAATGTAATGACCACCACTTGAGAATCCCATTAAGATGATTTTCTTTTTGTCAATTGGATGTGTACTCTCTAGTATATATTGATAAAAAGAAACCAACTCATTTAAGACATCTTCTTTAACTAAGATGGATTGTCGATAATAAATGATTCCTACATGATACCCCTCTTGAACCAGTTTGTCCTTAATTGGATTGGCCTCACGAGGCGATGTTCTTTGATAACCTCCACCTGGGGCAATCAAAACGATTGGTCTAGTTATATCGTCTTGAATGAATAATTCCATGTAATTGTTTGAACTCATTTGAATAATCATTTTAGTTTCTCCATTTTGCTTACGATGAATTTTAGTCCATCAAAATCATTGCTTCTGATGTCAAATTCAAAAATCGAGGTAGTATCCATCAACTCTTTATACTCGCTATAAGTACTCGAGAAGACCGTCATCTCCATTGATGTATGTCCGTCATAAACTTCGATAAAGGCCATTTGTTGATTTTGCTTGGTTTTGATGACTGTAATCTTACTAATCATTCCGATGGTTTTCTTTGAGTACTTCGTTAACTCACTTAAGACATCAATTTTATGTTCGAGAATATAGTTCTTATAGGCACTAATAGGTGTCATTGACAGGTTAAATCCTAGGACCATCTTCTCTTTTTCAATTAACGTTTTCAAGTCATATTCATCGAATTTCTTCTCAACAATATCTGAGACAAAAAGTTCATAAGCTTGAACCACCGTGTTACGTTTCTCAAATAATGTACGTTTATTTAGATTAAACCCATCTAGAGCACTACTAAATATCAAAGCTTCAAGTACGCGTTCGGACAGTTCTGTTCTTAACCTGTTCTTAAAATCATCATAGTCCTTGAAAGGACTTTTTTCTCTTTCTTCTTTAATCTTATTTACAGTTTGTGTCCCGATGTTTTTAATCGAAATCAAAGGATAAATAATCCCTTTTTCGGTCCACTTAAATGTAAAATCTGACTGGTTAATGTCTGGTGGTAATACCTTTATGTTTGCTTTTTTGAGTTGGCTTATGTATTGTGTTACTTGATCAATATTAGACGCAACACTAGATAATAATACCGTCATAAAAGCATCAAAGTAATTGGCTTTTAAATAGGCCATTTGATAAGCTACAATCGCATAGGATACTGAATGGCTACGGTTGAAACCATAATCTGCGAACTTAACGATATAATCATAAATCTTTTCGGCTAATTCAGCGGTTTTGCCATTGGTGACTGCTTTTGAAACAAACTTTTTACGTTCATTTTCTAAGATATCATGATCCTTTTTAGATACACCACGTCTTAATAAATCTGCTTCAGCAAGCGAATAATTCGCAAACTTGCTGGCAATTTGCATGATTTGCTCTTGATAAATAATGATTCCATAGGTTGGTTTTAAAATATCTTCTAACGAAGGATCTATATAGGCATATTTCTGGCCATTTCTTCTTTCGATATAGACATCAATATTATCCATTGGACCTGGTCTAAATAACGCAAGGATTGCAACTAAATCTTCAAAAATGTTTGGTTTAAGTTTAGTTAGAACGCGACGCATCCCAGGGGATTCTAATTGAAACACCCCTTGCGTATCCGCTCTACTCAATAACTCATACGTCTTAGAATCGTCGTATGGAATTTTATTCAAATCGATGTGGGTACCGCGTGATGAGAGCATCTTCAACACTTCTTGGATGATGCTTAAGTTTCTAATGCCTAAGAAGTCAATCTTTAAAAGACCTAATGACTCAAGATCGCTTGCCTCAAATTGACTTTGATATAGATTTGAAGCTCCTTCTTGAAAAGGAATAATCCGTGATAAATCTTCGTTGGACAAAATAATCCCTGCAGCATGTGTGCCTGTTTGTCTCGGCAATCCTTCTATTTGCTTAGCAAGTTCAAGCAGTTCAAGTGTCTTAGGGTCATTAATATCATAAGCACTGGTTGCTTGTTTAACGATTCTATTAGTATCTGTAACACTTAGTTCTTGTGTACGACAAATATCTCTAATCGAACTCTTAACTTGGAGGGTTTGAAAAGTTGTGATTGATATTACTCTACGCTTCCCATACTTTTCGGCCACATATTGAATGACCTCATCTCTTCTAGTATCTGGAAAGTCTAAATCGATATCAGGCATGCTAATTCTTTCAGGATTTAAAAACCTCTCGAAAAGAAGTCCGTATTTTATCGGATCTACATTTGTGATTCCAAGACAATAAGAAACCAATGACCCAGCTGCGGAGCCTCTACCAGGCCCTACCATTATGTCATGGGTTTTAGCATATTTCACGAAGTCCCAAACAACCAAAAAGTAATCATTATACCCCATCTTGTCGATGACAGAGAGTTCAAATAACAACCGTTCCTGGTAAGTTTTTAAATCTTTTATGCCTTCTTGTTTGATGCGTTTATTCAACCCAACAATACAAAGATCCATTAGGTAATCTTTAGAATTAAAAGCTTCATCTTCATTAACTTTCGGGAGTTTGAAAGGCTCAAACTGAAATTGGAAAATAGCATTTGAGAAGGCTTCTTCTAAGTTCTTAAATACTACTGGATATTCGGAAAAAAGTCTGATGAGTTCATCTTTGTTTTTGAAACTTAAATCGGCATCATCCAATCGTGTATTTAAGTTATTATCAATTTTGATTAGTGCGTCATATGCGTGTTCATCACGAGGCATATAACAGGTTTTATGAAACGGTAATAGTTTAACACCTGTTTCAGATGAGATTTTCTTAAGCAATGGTGCAATCACCATTTCTTCTTTTAACGTTTGAAGTGACAAGCCTATATAAAAGCTTGCTAATTTTTGTTTGTAACTATATACAAGTTCTAAGGCTTGATCGTATTGGTTTTTGTATAAAGCTTTATTGATATCTGAATCCATTCCTGAAGAGACAAATAAAAGACCTTCTTGATATTTAACCAAGTCATTCATCAAGATGTGTTTATCTTTAGACAAATTGATGAGACTGGTTATAACAACAAGGTTTTGATATCCAACTGAGTTTAAGACATATGCATTAAGCGTAAAAGTCTCGCTATTATATACAGATATCCTCATGCCCAAAACGGCTTTTATTCGGTTCTTAGCAAGTTTGAACAGCTTATAGGCAGCGTACAAATTATTATCATCACTGACAAAAATAGTATCATAACCACCCTTAATCGCTTCATCTATAATCGAGTTTAGTTTAAGAGTAGACCTAAGCAGACTATATTCAGTTTGAAGACTTAAGAAACCAACCATTTAATCACTTCCTATTTAAAAGTATATCATAGATATCACTCTTTTTTTACCGGCATGTTACTTAGTGTTGTTTTCTTTTCATATAGTAGCTTAACCCAAAATAAAGAATGCCGAGAACTGAAAGTCCTAGAATGATAACAGCCCCGTAACTAGGACTATTTGTTGAGGTTGTTATGCCTTTTTGGATCTCAATGGTTCTAGTATGGTAGGTGTGGTTACCATATTTGTCTACCACTAAATATAAGGCTTGATATATTCCTTCTTCGTCCTCGATGTTATGTTCGACCAATCTAATCTCACAAAATCCGGTATTATCTATGCAAGTAACCCCCTTTAGAAGATCGATGTCAACGGTACTAGATAGGAGCTTATTAGAAGAGACAGATGGTTTTTCCTTGTCTACTACTGATAATTCAATGATATACTCACTTTTATTGTTTGAGTGATCCATTAATGTGTAAACCACATCATAATACCCTACTGTTTTGGTATCTAAGTCGGTTTCGATTATGACGTCCTCTTTAGTTAATTTTGAATGATTATCCGAGACCTTGAGAATTATACTTTTCGGGTCAAAGAATGTATCGAGAACGATAGATTGGCTTCCAGAAGAAAAGAAGATTAATGGCGCTTCATTGTCCATAATTTCAACAAAAGATTCATATACAGTTGAATTCCCAGACGAATCTACTACCTGTATACTAAAAGGATACTTTCCTACACTAGTATAATCTACCAATGAGTCATCTATATTAATCTCTAATGAGACTGTGTAGTTATCTTGGATAGAATAAAACGTCATTAAATTAAGATCTTCACCAATGTTTAAAACCGGATTTTTAATCTCGGTAACGGTTGGGTTTAAATAATCCTTAACTTCGACTGTGATTTCGCTAATGGTTTCATTCAATGACAAGTCTACAAGCTTAATCCAAACTGGATAGCTCCCTACTCTATTCAGATTGACATGTTCGTCCATAACAATAAGCGTTAAATCCGCTAATGAATCATAGTTATCTTCATACGAAATGCTTTTCTTATAGTCAATGCTTTTTATACCTACAGGAACTTCTACTGGATTCATCTTGATTATTTTAGGTGGAACGTTATCTACTATTTTGATGGTTATCTCAACGGTACTAGATTTTTTGTATTTCGGAGAATGTACTCGAAAATAGAGTTTATAAGATTTTACAATACTAGTATTGATGGTTGATACAAACGTATAGTTAACACCGTTTTTTTCATACCAAATAGAGTTGTCCTCATATCCTTCTGCTAAACTAGCATATGGAATATCTAAATATGGCGTTAAATCCGCATTAAGTGGAACTTCAATGGTCGTATTATTCCATATGAATATACCACTTTTAATGTTATCATTCATTTTAAAAATCGGTAAAAACATTAATGCAATAAAAAGTTTAATCATCCTATCACCCAATTAATATATACCTGAATGCTACCTATTTTACTCTAGAAAAAAAACACTCAAATGATTAGTTTGAGTGTTTATCCGTCTAAATGTGTTTTTCGATTTGTTGTTCGCGTTCGGTTAAGAATTGTCTCTTATAAAGTTCAAAGTATGCACCACGTTTAGCAAGCAATTCTTTATGAGTTCCTTGTTCAATGATCTTACCACTCGATAGATAGACAATCAAATCACTATTGACAATCGTACTTAATCTATGAGCTACGATAAAGGATGTTCTATCTTTCAGTAAAGTGTCGGTTGCTTTTTGAATAACACGTTCGCTTTCTGAATCGATAGATGAAGTAGCTTCGTCCAGAATCAATATTCTTGGATCTGCAAGAATGGCTCTGGCAAACGATAACAATTGTTTTTGTCCGATTGAAAGTTTGTTACCACCTTCACCGACTTCACTTTGATACCCTTTGTCCATTTCTTTAATAAAACCATCTGCACCAATTGCTTTAGCAGCATTAATCACTTCTTCATCCGTTGCATCTAACTTACCGTAACGGATGTTTTCCATGACAGTTCCTGAGAATAGATGAGGTGATTGAAGTACATAACCCAATCGTTTGTGCAACCAATGAAGGCTGCGTGCCTTATAGTTCTTGTTGTCGATTAAGATTTCGCCTTTTGTTGGTTCATAAAATCTTGATAACAAGTTAATGATGGTAGTCTTACCGCTACCTGTATGGCCTACAAGTGCAACAGATGTTCCAGCTTTAACCTCAAGGTTAAAATTGTCTAAGATGACTTCGTTATCAATGTATTGGAATGTAACATTATTAAATGACACATCGCCAACAATCGGTTCCCAGTTTTCATATTTTGGACTTAATAAGTCACCATACTTTTCAATAACGTCATCTGTATCATGAATTTCTGGTTTTGTCTCAATTAACTGAATGACACGTTCAGCTGAAGCTTGTGCTTGCTGAAACTGAGCTAAAATACGCGCGATTTGCATAATTGGATCGAAAAATCTAATTGTGTATTCTACAAACGCGTATAGTGTGCCCACACTAATAACCACACCAAGTACATCTGATCCACCTTCATATGAGATCACGCCAATAACAATATATGAGATCATCAACATGATTGGTGAGAATAATGCACTAAAGAGAATTGCACGCATGCTTGCGCGTTTTAAACTGTGTGTTTTTTCTATGAACTCAAGCGAGTTTTCTTTCTCAATCGCTAGACTCTTAGTAGTTTTTGCGCCCATGAATGATTCGTTATAGGAAGCGGTGACCTGAGAGTTTATTTTTCTTGATTCACGATAGCCTAATAAGATTTTTCTTCTAAAATAGATAGCCGTAACTGCCATCACAGGAATGGTTAAAGTCACTATTAAAGCCAGTTTAACGTTCATTATGAACATAATCACAAGGATTACGAGCATAATCATTCCACTCCATAAGAAGTCAACTAATCCCCATGAAATGATATTCGCTAATCTTCTTGAGTCAGAAGTCATTCTCGCCATGACCCAACCCTGAGGGGTTTTATCAAAATAAGAGAATGATAATCTTTGTAGGGTTTCAAATGATTGTTTACGAAGTTCGTAGTTTACTGAAACTTCGATTTTCCCTGCTTGGTATATGAATCCCCAAATAGTGAATCCAAATAAAACTGCTATTACAATGTTAATAATTACAAACGGAACGAATGTATCAAATTCTTTAGCCTTGAAGAAAGTGTCAATAGCGTATTTATTCAGTAGCGGTGTTAGTGATTCTAATAGTGCTAGACCTACTACAAATATAATAAGCAACGTGACATTTTTCTTAGACTTTAAAACGGTCTTTAATATTTTTTTCCAAGTGTTAAAGTTCACTTTTTCTTCTTTAAATTCTTGTTCTTCAAAGTTCATTATTTCGCCTCCTCTATCAATTGCATAAATTCAGCTTCTAGTTGACCTTGGATTTCCCATAGTTTTTGATATAGTCCTGGTTTCTTCGAAAGTGTTTCGTGAATACCAATATCTGATATCTTACCTTCTTCAAGAACAATGATCACGTCTGCTTGTTTAGCAGTTGTGATACGATGTGTAATAATAACCGTTGTCGATTTAGAATCTCGGTCATTTAACGCATTTCTGATCATCATATCAGTCTCAGTATCAACAGCTGATAATGAGTCGTCAAATACTAAAATAGGTTTATTATCAATCAAGATTCTGGCAATGGCAACGCGTTGTTTTTGGCCACCTGACAACGTTGTTCCTCTTTCACCAACAATGGTGTCATACCCTTTTTCAAATGAAGAGATGTCTTTTTCAATAGCCGCGATTTGTGCCGCTTTTAAAACGTTATCTCTGTCAACGGTTGGATTTGAGATTGCTATGTTATCATAAACAGTTTTTGAGAATAAGAACGGTTCTTGTAAAACAATCCCCATCTGTTTTCTCAAGTAATGTTTTTCTATATCCTTGATATTTACATCGTCAATAAAGATGTCCCCTGATGAGGTTTCAAGCATTCTTGACAACATATTAATGATGGTTGTCTTACCACTACCTGTACGACCAATAATCGCGACAGTTTGTCCAGCTTCAACCTTGAAGCTTACACCATTCAATACGCTATTTTTGCCGTCAGGGAATTGGAAATGTACATCTTTGAATTCGATTTTCCCCTTAATCTCAGGTGTGAGTGTTCCATTAACTTCGAACTCGCTTTTCTTCTCAAGGATTTCAAAAATTCTTTGAGTAGAAACTAAGGCGCGTCCAAAATCACCAATCATTCTTCCAAGACCTCTAATTGGCCATATTAACATTCCGAGTAACATTAATACTGCAATAATTTGTCCACCAGTTATGTCGCCGTTATTTCTAACAAAAATAACACCGATCATGATGGTAACTAAATACTGTAGCATTGCTATTGTGTCTGAGAATCCCCAGTATTTTGAGGAAATAGATTGGAACTTAAGATATTCATCGCTATATTTTTTATTCTTTTTTTCTAATTTTTCGATTTCAAAAGATTCATTGGCAAACGCTCTAACGATTTTTGAACCTGAAAGGTTTTCTTGAATAACTGTCATCATTCCAGACTCAGTTTCTTCAATGACCTTGAATGATTTATCAACTTTTTTGAAAAACCACACAGAGGCTATCGCTGAGATTGGTACCATTGAAAGTGCAACCAATACCATGGTTGGGCTAATTACAAAGATTTGTACTGCCCCAAATATAACTGTAGCAAATAGTCTAAAAAACTCAGGAATTCTGTTTGAGACAAAGTTACTCATTGCCTCGATATCGGATGTAACTCTTTGAACTAAATCTCCAGTGTCCGCATTATTATGATACGTATAATCAAGAGATTGAATATGATTATATAAGCGGTTTCTTAATTTTTCACTAATGTTTTCTGTCAAACGTCCTCTTAAGTAGTCTTCCATAAAGACCATCGTAAAACGTAAAAGTTGATAGAAAACTAATGAACTTGCAACAATTAAAATAATTGTTTTCTTGTCATTGCTCAACTTAAATATATCTGTGATGAACGAAGGAAAATTGGCAGTAGAGGTACCAACATCTAGAATATCGATGATATATTGTGTGAACAAAGGCACATACGAATAGGTTAATCTATTCAGTACTACGAATAAGATAATTAAAAGCAGTACTGGATAAAAGCCTTTTGAAACGGATAATAACTGTTTAAAACGCATACTATGCCCTCCTTACGTTCAACTAATAATTGTACTAAAAAGAGCTGTGAAAGTCAATGTGCACGGTACACGTTTTTTCCGATATAATTCCTTATTAATGTGATTTTCTATGACCAATAGTAGTTTTCTTTAATGTGTTTTTTTCGTTCTGATATATACTCTGTTACTTTTACAGAGTCTTTATATTTATGGATTTTAGCATATTTAGAAGCCAGTATATTTCCATAAAAGTGAATTAGGATATGATTATTCATCACAAACTTATCTATAAAAACAATATTTCTTAAGGTATGTATGCAGTCCGGGTTATCTTTCGTTTTGTGAAGATAGTCTAAAATGTGTGTTTCAATCCTATGTAGTTTAGTCTTATCAATTTGATTGAAGGTGTGTTCAAAATTGGCTTTATCTTCAATAATCCAAAATGCAATCGCTTTGATAAAAGCTGATGCTTGATCATCCAGAATAATCATGTCAACAATGGACTGATCGCTTTTATAACACAACTTATTGAGATAGCCCATTGATCGAATTGAGTGACATTCACTCACCTTTTCTAATTTGAGAAAATAGTCCGGTGGCGCAATAAACTGCCCATAAGCTAGAAAGTCCGCATCAATCTCTTTTACAATGTGTTCAAGTTTGTGCTTTCGAAGTAGTAACGTTGTTTCTTCGTATTTTTTTTCTATAAAAGTGAAATTCCCACTTAACAATGCGAGCTTAAATTCCATGGCCTTAATCCATATCTGAAGTTTTGAATTGTCAACAGGGGTTTCTTTCATCAAATCTATGTAATTTACAGCAGATGTATAATCTTCTGTGATATAAGAATAGTGAGCAAAAGTCATCATTAGTATACTACTTTCAATGGCTTTCATTTTATCAATTTGATTTAAGAGTAGTGTCACATGCATTTCTGATCCATGAATTTCTTTGTTGATAATTCTTAAAGTAAAATCTATGAGTTTGGCTTGATAATCATCTCTCGAGTCGATTAAGTCGAGTAGGTCAGAATAATCCTCTTTGGTTTTCAATACGACGCTAAGTAGCTCATCATACCAATAGGACATGTTTTGATTAAATAAAAGAACATCCTCATTAATTGATAACTCATGAACAATTCGTTTACCGTTTTTATGAGTAACTTGAATGATGTTATTCTCCAGCTTACTCAAATAAGAGATCGACATTTTAGTTTTCTTACTAATGTACTCTAATGTTTTCTTTTGTTTAATCCTATGATACTTTAATGTGGTTCCAATCATCGGTTTTGGATCATACTCTTTCTTCAAGGAGTTCCTTATTTCGTTTAATTTGTGATTTGGTTTCATGTATTGTTATTATCCCTTTCTATTAATCCAACAAACATTGTACATGATAAGAGTGAATAACAAAAATATTTTTTTTCATAAAAAAAGTAATTTTTGAAACGAAATTAGGAACTGATACAAGGTAGTGGGACACAATAAAAAAAGAATGCTTCTATTCAAATCATTGTAAAATGAAATGAATGGAGGCATTTTATTAATGAAATAGAAAAACAAATTTTACGCAGAAGAGATTAAACTCAAAGCAATCGAAATGAAATCAGCTGGCGTACCAGTAAAAGAGATCATGGAGAAATTAAGTTATCTATCTCCTGTGGAGTATAGAAAGTTAAACCAATTATAAACTTTTTTTGTTAAGTCCCATTACTATTGGTCGGTGCCCTCTATATTATTTTTTTACCGTGAACTACCCACCACTTAAATAGAAGTGGGGGTTTCCTATCCAAACCGATGTACCCACCAGTGACTCAATAGGCTATCCCCGTAGTCCCTACGGTTCTTAGTTCTTTTATATGGATAAAGCTAATTGATACTTTCTAAATCCTTCTTTATTGATATTGATCGCTGCGTTATGATCTCTATCTAAGTTAGTATTACAGTTTGGACACTCAAACACTCGATTAGAGAGTTTGAGGGTAGTATGTAATTCCCCACAGTGACTACACGTCTTTGAGGATGGATACCATTTATCCATCG
>WARP01000064.1_pt1 | contig 177644 bp, 146 predicted proteins | sample 4769151 | NCBI WGS metagenome assembly WARP01 (sample SAMN08893023, study PRJNA449175) | gut metagenome | isolation source: rumen sample fed with dry roughage | host: cow | place: India: Nagpur | collected 2016
GTGTGCTCTTCCGATCCAATTAAATCAGGTTTAATAATTGGTAAAATTCTAATTTCAATAAATATTCCACAAAAAATCCAAATTAGGGAGATGAACATTCCAATCGTAAATAGTCTCTTATATTTAGCGAAATAAATCATAGTGATGACGATCAAAAAAATAATGTAAGCAAAAATAATCATGTTCTCTCCACCTTTCTTATTTTATAAGAATAATTAATTGTGAGATTTTTATTTTTCTACTATACTTATATAAGTGGTAATAAACTCTATAGCTTATACATACAATTAGTGCTCTCAAAAAAGTAGATAAGCGTCTGGAATTTTTCAAAATAAATCGTCTGTCAAGTTGTGTTCTATACCAAGTGAAATCTGATTTACGAAGCATTATTACTGTTCTAATCTGTATTCTAGCTAAATAATCATAGATCTGGTTAAGATTTATTTTTGGGGTAGTTTTTCTAAAGAAACTGTATAATTCGTGTGTTGTCTTGATTAAACTTTCAATATTCTTTCTTTTATCTTTCTTAGTAGTTATAGATTCTTCACGTATTAAATAATAATAGATATTGTAATTTGTGTCTAAAACTTTTTTAGCATAATAAAGAGCTCTCAGTGTAAATTCTTCATCCTCATGTAGTCGTCCTTCTTTAAATTTGAGTTTATAGTTTCTTAAAAATTCTAATTTATAAAAATACAACCAAGCCATTGGCTTATAACTGTTCTTTTTTAAATTTAAATTTAAATAGTTGATTCCTAATTGGACTTTAGTTTCAATAAATTTCTGTTCCTCATATATTTTTGGTGATTGATCATAACATGTTGTATATCTACCTCTTAACATATCTAATCCATTTTCTTCACTTATACCAACAAGTTTTTCTACCGACAAACTGTCTATGTAGTCATCACTATCAACAAAAAAAATATATTTACCTACAGCTTTTTCTATCCCCAAATTTCTTGCGCTTGAAAGACCACCATTTGTTTTTTTATGAACTTGTATTCTTGGATCTAACAATGCGAATTCTGTATATATTAAATTGCTTTTATCAAGTGAACCATCATCAATAATGATTATCTCTATATTTGAATAAGATTGATTTACAACTGATTCTAGGCATTTTTGTATATATTTTTCTACGTTATAAACAGGAATTATTATAGATACTAGTGGACTATTCATGTTTAGTTTCTCCTTTATCTAACATCTTATTAATTACGAATGGATGCTTTACCCCCTTTTTATCAAAAAGCTCAACCTTTTTTACGTTGACAATCATGTCTTTGCCTAATGAATATTTTAATTTTTGAATAATTATTTCATCCATACTATTTTCGTACTTTTCATCTGTTCTAATATTAACTGTAATATGATTTGCATTTTCTTGAATGAACTGCATTTCTATTATACTATTATTAAAACTTTGACTGACCAAACTCAAAAATAAAGTTGATATTTTATCGCCATTTAAGGCAATTAAGTATTCATTTCCTCTTCCTTGAATGTCTGAAATAATAGGTGAACTATCACCACATGAGCAGTTTATCTGTTCTATTGAACCTATACGATCACCAATTTCATACCTAATTAATGGAGTCTGAGTTGAATAGAAGCATGTAACTAATATTTTTCCATCTTCAAGCCTCTCAATAATTCCCGTATCCATTCTATAATGGAGTTTGCCATTTTCACATTCTAAAATAAATGGGGAAGCTTCAGTAGAAGAATATTGATTATATGCTTTACAGCCGAATGCTTTTTCAATAGCTTGACGATAATGAGGTAGAAGAGTTTCAGCAGTTGGAAAGATTGCCACAGGTTTAAATTTCAACTTAATATTGTTATCAATAATGTACTTAGAAATTTTATATAAAACTGATGGTAAACCATCAATGGACTGTGGTTTGAATCTATTCAAATCAGAAATATAATACAGCATGTTTTTATCTGTACAATGATATCCAGAGTATATTCTTTGCTTCATGAAAAAATTCATTCTAGAATAGATATTTTTTTTATTATTTGGAGGGATAATTTTTGATGAATTAAAAGTTGCCCGTTTAATTCTCAAATTAAAAAATCCATATTTCTCTTTAAATACATCTAAGTAAGCCATTCTCTTTTGCAAGTCGCTCAATGAAACTTTTATATTGATTGATTTTCCTGTGGTTCCACTCGTCGACATAATAACGCTTTTGCATTTGTTCGTACAATATATAACATCAATTTTTTTTCTTAAAACTTCTTTTTCTAATATTGGTAGAATTTTAATATCATCTGCAGAACGAATTAATGATAAATCAATATTTTTATAAAACTCTTTATAGAAAGGACTATTTTCTATAGTATTCTTGAGATAGGCAAGAAAGATCTCGTTCTGTATTCTTTCATTATCTATACTATTATTATACTTTCTGTTCTGCAATGTTTTTTTATGGCTAAAATAGATTTTTCCATATCTTTGATGCTTATATATTAGTCCCTGCACCGAAGTCATTAGATCTTGAATGAAAACAGGAGAAATGTTGTATATTTTATTAAAGTTCATTTTTTAATCCCCACATTGTATTTTTTTAAGCATATAAGCAAAATCTTTAATTTTCGCAAATCCAATTGCTTTGAATTATAAATTAATATCGATTCTTATTCCTTTTTATTATTGATATACCACTTTATGGTTTCAGTAAGTCCATCATTGAAGTCCAATTCATCCAATACAGGCTTCCAATGGAGGTCTTTTACTATTTGTTGAATGTTTATGCTTGACTTCTAATAGTTAGTCTCCTATAATCTAAAATAATTATATCCGAGTTCCTCATAAAGATTTCTATCAAGAATACTCTTAATATCTATAAGTACTTTGTTTGTGTTTGGAACATTTTTGAAAAATGATTGAATATCTTCAAAAGACAACTTTTTAAAATCATCGTGACTAACAGCGATTATAATAGCATTCATGTTTTGTATTTCACTTAAGTTATGGAATTTTATGCCATACTCATGAAAAGCTTCTTCTTGATCTGCTTGAGGATCGACAATAAGAGGAGTAATGCTATATTCTTTTAACTCATTATAGATATCTATTACACGTGTATTTCTAGTATCTGGGCAATTTTCTTTAAAAGTGAAACCTAATATTGCAACTTTTGCATTTTTTACAGAAACATCTGCTTTGATTAATTGCTTAATTAAGTTTTCGACAACATATTTTCCCATGTCATCATTAATTTTTCGTCCCGATAGGATGATTTGTGAATGATATCCTACTTGTTCGGCTTTATAAGTAAGGTAATATGGGTCTACACCAATACAGTGCCCTCCTACAAGACCAGGTGAAAATCTTAAAAAATTCCATTTAGTACTTGCTGCATCTAGTACTGCTTTTGTATCTATTCCAAGCTTATTAAATATGATAGATAGTTCATTCATGAATGCTATGTTTATATCTCTTTGTGAATTTTCAATTACCTTTGCAGCTTCAGCAACTTTAATAGATTCAGCACGGTAAACACCTGCATCCACGACTAACTCATACACTTTTGCGATTGTTTCAAGTGAGTCTCGATCCATTCCGGATACTATTTTCACAATTGTTTCTAATCTATGAACCTTATCGCCTGGATTAATTCTTTCTGGAGAATATCCAACTTTAAAATCTACACCGCATTTCAGTCCTGATTCTTTCTCTAAGATTGGGACACATATCTCTTCTGTTACTCCAGGGTAAACTGTTGATTCAAAAACAACAATTGATCCTTTAGTTAAATTACGTCCGACTGTTCTTGATGCTGATTCAACAGGCTGTAAATCAGGTGTATGATCGGAATTAACTGGTGTAGGTACAGCGACTATGTGAAACTTTGATTCTTTTAGTCGTTGCTCATCATGCGTGAACTCCACTGCTGTTCTACGAATAATTTCATTTCCAACTTCTCTGGTCGGATCTATCCCACTTTTATAGAGTTCGATTTTCTCTTTAGATATATCGAAACCAATAACCTTTATCTTTTTTGCAAAAGAAACAGCGATGGGCATTCCAACATAACCTAAACCAATTAAAGAGATGTAATCTTCTTTAGCAACTATTCTTTCGTATAAATCCATATTATTGTCCTCCGTTTTCGATAATACTGATGTACTCTCTAACTACTTTTTTTCTATCAAAGTTTTGTTCGACATGAGTTCGACCATTCTTTGACATCTTAATTTTATTTTCATCACTTAGTAGATGAAAGTGCTCCATTTTCTCAAGTAGATCATCACTGTTTTTTACTTTAACACTTAATCCACTTAAACCATCTATAAATGTTTCTTTGCATCCTGGAATATTTGATGCAACAACTGGTCTTCCAGTAGCCTGAGCTTCTAAAAGAACATTTGATAAACCTTCGTGATAAGAAGGTAGTACCAAAGCAGAACATTCAATCAACTCACTGTATGTATCATTTGTAAAACCAATATATGTGAGTATTCCATCTGATTGAAGTTTTTCAATATCAATTCTATAATCGTCTTCAATGAATCCTGCAACTTTAAATTGCATGTTGTCTAGGTACTTTTGTTTCAAAATGCGTGCTGCAGTAAAAAATTCTTGAACTCCTTTGTCTTTCATGACTCTACCTAAAAATAAAAATCTTGTTTCCAGAGTTGGAATTAATTCGGAATATTTAAATTTATCTAGATTCACACCTGATCCACTAACCAAACATGTATGTATTTTGTTATTAATATTTGTCTTGAACCATTCTATATTTTCGACATTCTGGAAAAATGCTACATATGCTCTTTTGAAACTTATTCTATATAAACTAATTATTAATCGATTTAAAAATCCTTTTTGATTTAAAGAACTGCCCAAACCAGTAATTGTCGGTACAAATCTTATTCTTCTTAGTCGAGAGATTATACCCATATAGATGTTGGGTTTAATGGTATAGGTAAATACATAATCAGGATGTATCTTTTTAATAACTTGATTATATTTAAGTAGGACTCTAAACTCAGTAAATGGATTCTTACCTCTCCTGTCTATTGAATAATCAATTAGATTAACACCTAGATTTCTAAAATGTTCTAACTTGTTTCCATATGGGCACAAAATATATACTTTATAATTTAATTTTATTAATTCTTCTACAAACTCTTTACGGAAAAGGTATATAGTAATATCCTTGTTCGCTACTATCAATATTTTCATTCAGTTTTACCTTTTATTGATGCTTTTTCTTTTTCTATTGTTCCAGTACCACCTTCAACAACACCATCTGATCTAAATATACTTAGAATAGTTCCAAAGAATATCTTAATGTCTAACCATAGACTGATATTTTTTACATAATAACCATCTAGTTTAGCTTTTTCTGGGATTGGTAACTCATCTCTACCATTAATCTGCGCATAACCTGTTAACCCAGGATACAACTTATGAACTCCATATTTATCTCTTTCTTCTATAAGGTCATATTGATTCCATAAAGCTGGTCTAGGTCCTATGATAGACATATCACCCTTTAAGATATTAATTATTTGTGGGATTTCATCCAAACTTGTTTTTCTTAAGAATTTACCAACCTTAGTAATCCATTGCTCAGGGTTCTCTAACATATGAGTTGGTGTATCCTTAGGAGTATCAATTCGCATGGTTCTAAACTTTAAAATATAGAAGTGCTTCTTGTTGCGACCAATTCTTTTTTGTTTAAAGAGAATTGGTCCTTTTGAATCTAGTTTAATAAGTATCACTAAGACTAGTAATAAAGGAGATAAAACAATTAAACCTATAAATGACAGAACTGTGTCATAAAATCGTTTAAACCAGAAATAGAACATATATTAATAACCTCTTTATTATCAGTTGTCGAAAAAATGAATTATTTTATTTTTGGGATATTCAATCATTATTAGATTGTTGTGAATCGTTTCGTGGTGTTTATAACTCGATATCATAATCCCATCATGATTGTATTTGCTTAAATCACCAAGTGTGATGATAGGTATGTTTACAAGCTTATCACCAACTCTATTTTTATTATCATCAATAACCGCTACTACTTCTAAAGGTATCTCTTTATCATCATTCATGACTTGTAGCATGATCTCAGCGACTTCACCGGCACCATAAAGTAATATCTTTTTAAATCCCTTTTCGATGATCTGATTTAAGAAACTGATGATATTGTCTTTAGCTTGTATATAGATGTTGTTAGATGATTTTAAGTACCAGATATTGAGTAGTTTTCTTCTTTCGCTACCCTTCTTAGTGACAAAATACTCTACTGTTTTCATAGAGTGCTTCTTTTTTCTTACGAGTTTATCATTGACGTACTGATCCAAGTATTCATTAACCATAGAGACAGCCATCCCAATTTCCTTACTGATCTCTCTCTGGGTAATATTTGAATTTTTTTCTATCATGTCGAGTATCATATATTCTTTATACAATACTGTGGGTTTAAAAAAACTGTTGTTCAATGTTTCCACCATCCATTGTTCGTTTATTGAATAATCTAATTCTACTACATTTATACAATAAAAACAAGGCACAAACGGACATCTTGTTCGAAAAGTGAACAAGAGATTTATAACTATTTAAGTCGTTTCTCTGCTAAAGCGTTTTATCTTCTGTTTTAGATATTTTCAACATCTCGATATAGACTTGAAATTGATTTAATAACAATGATTTTCAGTATATCCATGAAGTTAACACTCATGTAAATATACGCAGTGCAAACAGTAAATAGTAAAGTACACTAACTTTAAAGATGGTATCATACGATTTTTTCCACTGTCTCCTTAATATTGAAACGAGAATTAGCTAAATATGACTGTCTGTAGGAAAAATATACATAAAACCCCATGTCACAATCTATGTGATATGGGGTAAATTGGATTTCTTATTCACTAAGTACCCTTAGTTGGAATAAACAAGTTGTGTGTGACTGTTATTTTTTATTGCCTGCAACCACTTTCTTAGGGGTTGGTTCTACTGGTTTTTGTTGAACTACTTTTTGTGGAGCTTTTGGAGTTGCTTGTACGCCAGGTTTTGAACCGCCTTTAGAAAAATCTTTTTTTTCGAATCCCATATTAAATCACCCCTTGTCTATAAGACACTTTGATTCTACCACTTTGTATTAAAATAACTATTAAGTAATAGGCTATTTTTTAACATTTTATTAGATTTTTCATTTTTTTGATAAAAAGATATCATTTTTTGCAAATTACAAGATTATATTGTGGTTTTTTTAGAAAAATCTGTGGGTTATTATGTCACTCATTTTTACTTCTAAATCTATTAATAAATGCTATAATAGATATACACAAAAACAGGGGGTCATTTTCTATGAAAAAAGAAACAAAATTAATCATATCTTTAATATCCTTTTCTGGACTTATTGTATTCCTGATCAGCTTATTAATGCTTTATTATGGTGATGAACTTGATAGAATGTATAACGTTATTGGAATTCGTGTTGTTGCCTTATTCTTATCGTTTGCTTCGTTTTTATCCAGTATGTTATTTAGCTTATTAATCTTAATCCACAACAAAACTGTGGTTAGAATTAATGATGACACGAACAAACGTGCTGAGATGTTTAGAGAACTTCAGTTTGCATCAGCAAACTACTCAATCATTGACTTTATCGACCGTATGCTAATCTATAAAGAATCTGAACGTTATGTAGATAAATTCATTAAACAAAAAAATAGTTCATTTCATATGTTTGAACAAGGTGTTGATATTAATGATGTCTATACTAATAGCAATAACTATCAATTTCTATCTTTAAAGATTCCTTTTAAAGTAGTAGATGGTAAGACTGTTTCTTCTGTTACATTCGATAAACTCAGATTTGAACGAGAAGGCGTTAACTATGAGTTTTTCCCTAATGATCCAACCAATGAAGCTAGAGCATTCATTCTTTATAATGAAAGAACCAAACGAAACAACGTCATAATTAATCTTGTGATGAAGAAGGATACAACCTTCTACATCACCAATGAAATCAACAAGTTCACTAAGATAAAGATGTATATCAATATCACCAGCTTACTAGGTGTTAAGATTGAGGGTAATAGCGAACTATACTTCACAAACCCAGAACAAATAGAAGGGGACAATACCAATACATATGCGATTAACTCTTCAAACTTCTTAATCACAGATGGCCCTAGAATTACGCTAAAATCCTAATATAAACGACAAAAAGGAAGATTGAATGCAATCTTCCTTTCTGTTTGACAAAATGACTTTGGTATAAAACCATATGGAATTTTCAAAATAAAAAGTGGGGAACAAGACCAAATCCCTTTTGTCATCTTATCATGGTAAAAAAAGGAGATTAACGAGTATTGTTAGTGAAAAACGAGTTATGAAAAAGAACTCTTAGAAAATCGTATTAATGATGGAATCGCTGAATACACCCCAATTATAACACCAATTCATAATAAAAACATGCCTTTTTATTATTTTTATAAATTTGTGTTGTTAAAAAATTTGATGCCTATATCGGACATCTATTTAAATACCTCGACTTAGACCATCAAATAGACCCTGATAAACTGGACTATATCATCGAATTTATTGCAGGTGGATTATTTCAAATACTTATTCATTGGTTGAAAAATGGGATGAAAGAATCCAATCCATCTATGGGACTACTCGCAACAGAATTCATCAAAAGAAAAATCCCCTCTCTGTAAACTTCTACAACTTTAATTATTTGTAGTGTCTACTTTAAGGGGATCATATCAAGCCATCTAGTCTTTCTTAATTGTTTCATCAAAAATGCGTTTTTCTCTTTTGTTATAAAGTGTAAAGAACCATGGAGCAAACATAAACCCTAATCTAAAGATTAATGATGGGTGAATATGTTTCTTCTTTTTCTTTATGCCTTTAATGATTTTCTTAGCAACGTGAAGTGGGGTTTGAACTGGCCAAGGTTTATGGGTTTGATTGGCTCTATCGAAGAAGTTTGTTTCTGTTGCAACCGGGTATACAGCTTGAAGGATCTGATTCTTCTCCATTTCAAATCGATAGCCATCAATAAAGCCTTTTAAGCCTGCTTTTGTACTTGAGTATAGCGCATATCCTGGTAATGAAACAAAGCTAACTGCGCTTAGGGTTGTTACAAACTGAAAGGGTTTATCTTTCTTAATCGCTTTTAGTTTTGTTACAAGCTTAATGGTTTGAAATAGATTTAAGTTAAAGATATCCATTACGTGTTTGTAATCATAGACCTTTAAGCGTTCATAGTATGTAAAGCCTGCATTAGATATTAGTATATCAATATCGCCTAATTTCTTATAAGCGAGTTCTAATAACTGATATGGGGAATCTTCTAAGCTTAAGTCCAAATCTACTTTGATCAGTCTTTCATGTTCAATCGGGTTTTTGGACATGGTTCTCGATACAGCTAACACGTATGCATTTTCATTCAACAACAGCTTTAGCACTTCTAATCCAATGCCTGAAGAAGCGCCAGTGATAACTACTTTCTTATCTTTAAGTTTCATAATCCTGCTCCTACTTTGATTTGGTTTAAGTTGTGATCGTAATGATACCCTTCTTTGAATAACCTATTTAAGAGGTCGTAGTGATTTAAGTTTTCATCTTCACATAAAATCTCTAAGGTTTCAAAATCGTTTCTGAGTTTTGTGTTAATGATGCTAACTAATAGTCTGATATCCATATTGATATTCATGTAACCACACCCTTTTTCTTTATTATACATAAATTTATGCGGGTTTATACCTCTCTGTTAGATATTTCTCTAAATAGTGTTGTTGTATTACGTTTTAACTTAGCAGTAAACATTAAATATGACATCACAAAATAGATGACTAAAGTAAGAATGATTAAAACGATGCTCTCAAGGTAATTTACGCTAATTAGTTTATATAATATAGGCATTTCATTACTAAATACATGGTTGATGATGGTTGTTATGATTACTGTTGCAATTAAGCTTAAGATAGCTGACAGAAGTACCGTCATCGCATTTAAAATCCAAAAGATAACAAACTGTTCAAAATCATACAGACCTAAACTCTTATAGATTGCGATATCCTCGATTGAGCTGTCAAGGGTCTCTTTAATATGCCAAAGAAACATTAAAGTTAATAACACAATGATTCCAATGATTAAGTAAATAGAAATGTCTTTAATGTTGATGATTTTCTGATCAATTAAACCGATAGACTCTAATAAATGCCCGTCTAATCCATAATTTGAGTTAGAGTTAACGTACGATATTGCTTCTTTAGACTCATTACCAATTAGATAAAACCCACTGACACTGGTATTTAAGTCTTTGAGCATTTTATCATACATGTTCTCATTTAGATACATCGTATCTGAATCCATCAAGACTTCTCTTAATAACGTTTGATAAGTTAGCTCTTTATTGTCTATTAATGGTCTAATACTGTTGTTAATGAAATAGCCTGTTACTGCACTATACAGAGATTCTCGATAAAAGTAGGCTCTATTATAGGTAGGTTCATAACTATTTTCTTCATTTGATTGTAGGTAACTATAATAGTCTAACCAAGTAGATTCTGGAGGAAACATATCTTTAACGTCATAGAAATGAATGAAAGCATGACTGTGATACTCACGATCCAATCCTTCTTCTGCTGATAATTCCATTTGGTCTCTAACGTCTTTATCAAATAAGGTATAAGGCAGTTTATATTCATAATACTTAGTTCCAGAGATATACTTGGTAAAAGAATCGATGTAAATCACTTTCCCATCTTTAAAGGGAATTGTAAACTGATTATCTGTAACCATAAATACTGAGTCCATTTCATTTAGGTAGTCATCTAAATACCCATCATATAAGAAAAGTGCTAAATGAAATGACTCTATAAGTTCGTTTTGATAACTTGTTTTAGTGTTTTGATAGATTCGTTCTTCTTTTGAACTGGTTACTGGTTTATCTAGGGCTTTATATAAGTTAGAATCAAGCTTTGTGTCAATAATGCCTACAATCTCATAATAGTCGCCTAAATAAACCGTCTTATGAAGTATTGAAGCGTAATCGGTGATCGGTGTATCGATGTCGCTATGTCCGAACTTCTTTAGTTGATCAAACATGAATTTCGTGATGACGATTTCTTTGCTATTATCATTTTTTTGAGGTAAAACCCCAGAAATGAGGTCATACCCTAATTTAGTCATTTGGTCTATCGATACCGAGGTTGTAAAACTCACATGGTATAAGTCTTGATCGGTTTCTTCTATAGAGTTAGTTCGATAGTCATCCATATCTAAGTCGATTTCTTCATACTTAAACAAGACATTAGACCCAAACCTTTTAGAAAGTGTTTTTATGTCTTCAAACTTAAGATTACTTGGGGTGTTTTTACTATCTCTTTTAGTAATCGATATGGCGTTAATTTGGTTTTTTCTAGCTGTATCATAAACGGCGTTATTCGTATTATAGTTTCCAAACCCTCGAATAACCATCCCTAGCGTAATGATAAGAAAAAGCATTACGCTAACAACCACTGTTTTTATTGACTGTTTCAATAACCTACTAAAAGAGCCTTTAATTAATTCTATTGGTCTATAATAGAACTTCTCTTTGGTAGGGTTAAGTGATTTGAAAATAACAGTTTTGGGAGTCTCTTTAAATCTTTTATCTTCTATCACGATACCGTTTGACAAACGGATGATTCTATCGGCATAGTCTAACGCTAGTGTCTCATCATGCGTTACCATGATGATACAACTTGTTTTGCTTAATGCCTTAAACACATCCATGACGATTTTAGCGTTCACTTCATCTAAGGCGCCTGTTGGTTCATCCGCAAGCAATAACGCGGGCTTTTTGACCATTAAACGCGCTAGTGCGCCTCTTTGACGTTCGCCTGTTGAAAGTTCTTTTGGATATCTATTTTTTAAATGACTGATATCCAATTTATCAAGAATGCTATCGATTTCAGTTTGATTAACCGGTTCATGTTTGAGTTTGTATGAAAGTGCGATGTTATCATACAAGTTTAAGTGCTCAATTAGGTTATAGTCACTTAAATAATACCCAATATCATGACGTCTAATCGTTACTAACTCTGTTTTAGTTAGACGGGATCTCTCGGTGTTATTGTAATAGATAGTCCCTCCTGTAGGTTCATCATACCCACCAATGATATTTAGTAACGTAGTCTTTCCTGACCCAGAAGGTCCTTCAATAACGGTCAATCCAAATTCCTCAAATGATAAATTAATGTCTTTGATGGCCGTTGTGATTTCATCTGTTTTTGATAAATAGATTTTCTTTATCCCTACTAGTTTCATTTCTCCTCCTATTTCATTAACTCAATGAGTGGTTTTTTTAATACTTTATTGGATAGTATCAGATAGATTAAGGTGACACAGAAAAGCCCAATTAATCCAATGAGTAAAAGCGTATTATTTGAAAGGTTAATAAAACTTGTAGAACTATCAAATCGGTTGGATAGTATCCTTTGGATTTGAGTAACGAGTATTCTATGTCCAAGTAGCGAGATTAACCCACTTATAATCACTAACACTAATACTTCAATTGCGTATATCATTCTTATATTTAGTTTAGTCAAACCTAATGAAAGATATAAACCAATGTTAATAGAGCCTTTCTCTAAAAGGAATGTCGTGTATTGATAAATAAATAACACAAAAAGCACGATAGAGACTAACCCAAGAGATAAAGCCAATACTCTAAATGAGTTTATGAACTCTGATAAGTTTTCTACTCTGTGATAAAGGGGGTTTGTCCCACTATAGGTCTTAAAGTCCTTATAAGGATCAAGACTGATGATCTTTTTAAGGGCGTCCTCACTTAGGTCATTAGAAATAAATACTAAGTCAAAAGGGGTTTGGACATCATTCATAAACTCATTCAAAAACCCGTTATCGACAATGATTGACCTTGAATTGGAACTACTCATATCAATCCATTTAACTTCTAATTCTTTAGACTTTATGCCTGATTCCGTTTCGATTGTAATGGTAACATTCACAGGATTATCGCTTAAGTAAGCTTCAATCACACTTTGATAACTGGACTGATTGAAGTAATGTCTGTCAATCCCAGGGGTGTATTCATTTAAAGAGGTTGTTAGTATGTAGTCTAGATAGTGTGCTTTATCTAAAGTTAAATCATACTGTTCTTTTAGTGCTTCATAATTTGATTCTACATAATCAGATGCCTGTTGATATTTTAATGTTTCGATTCCACTAATAAGACTAGTTTGTGTTAGGTCATCCAAACTTGATATATGAATAATGGCATAGCTTTCTGATTTTACTAGGTTGTCATAAAGCGGTTCTCTTTGTCTTTCATTTTCTGTCACGTAATCGTGACTCATAATCGAAGTAATCGTCTTTGAAATAATACCTTCTTTGTCATAGTCGACAACGATTTTATCGCCATAATTTGTCGATAGATAATCTAGACTAAAATGATTAAACAGACAGGTCTCACATGAAAACTTCGTAAGATGAAATGGGTCAATTTCTAGAAGGGGCATTAAATCGGAATCGTCCGTTATAACGTCTTCTTTTCTTAGCCCTGTGTCGATAATTCCAACGACATTCCCGACATAGGGTAAAATCGTCTCTTCATCAACTAAGTCGTTGTAACTATCGATGCCCAAATTGGGTTTCCCTAAAGATAAGATAAGATCTGCATAAAGTAAAGATATCATTGTCTCGTCAGTAGTCTCTGGCATTCTTCCGTATTTAAGTTCATAACCTAATGTTTCTATTAACGCATCATTAACTGGCATTTCAAGTTTATATTTAGGATACCCATGTTCTAATAGATTTGTACGGATTTGATTGTTAAATGAAGGATTATCTACCGCATATAAGACGTCTTCATTGGTTATTTGTTTTAAGAAGTTATAATCATTTCTTGTGAAATAAGCACTTCTTTCTTGAAGAACCCCTTCGACTTTGTAGAAACTATCTTTTCTAAAACTTGTGTATTCGACTTTATCTTCTTTTGCAGCCATTAAGTAATTCTTTGAAAAATCATTACGAATAACCAAAAGCGAACTGGTTATAAACAACAAAATTAAAGAAAGAATGAATGTTGCTAACATGAGTTTGGTCTTCTTATACTTAAATGAGGATAACGTCTGAGAAAGTAGTACTCTATAAGGAATCTTTGTATTATGTTCGGTAGTCTTTGTTTTAATGATTTCAATCGAATCTGATGAATCACTCTCGATAATGCCTTTTCTTAGTCGAATGATTCTATCTGCATAGTGTTTAGCGAGTGTTTCATCGTGGGTTACGATAATAACCATAGAGGTTTTACTGAGTTCTTTCAGACAATCCATAACTAGGATAGAAGTCAGTTCATCTAAAGCGCCTGTTGGTTCATCCGCTAAAAGCAGTTTTGGTTTTTTTACCATGAGTCTAGCCAGTCCCACTCTAGATTTTTGACCAGTAGATAATTCAGAAGGGTATCGATTTAAAAGATTATCTATGCCAAGTTTGATTAGGATTGCCATGAGTTCTTCTTGATTAATAGATTTATTTATGAGTTTTCTAGATAATATAATATTCTCATAGACTGTCAAATGTTCAATTAGGTTTTTATCACTAAGATAATACCCAACATCATGAAGTCTCAATTCTCTCTGTTCTTTAGTTGATAATTTGGATAAGTCCTTGTCGTTAAAGATAATTTCTCCACTATCAGGTGCTAGAAATCCACTGATTATGTTTAAGAGGGTTGTTTTACCTGATCCAGACGGACCAGCAATAACTGTTAATCCTATGCTAAAAGAAAGCGATACATTGGTAATTGCTTTCGTAGTATCTTTCGTTTTTGAGATGTATGTCTTTGATATGTTTGATAATTTCATTTGAATGGCCTTTCATATGTTTGAGCCGGAATTTAATTAATTATTATTTTCTAAATATAATACTTATACTAACATTCTTATTAAGCCAATCATCATCACCAGTACCGTGAGCGCCATATCTAATGTAGATCGTGTTAGATTTTATATCCAAATTGCTCAACAAGAATGATGAAAATGTGTATGATCCTGTAGTATAATACGTAACCTTAGCTTCTCCATCAACTTCAATCTCGAATTCCTTTTCTGAAACGAGATATTTATTATCCTTAGTAGAATTACTAAATATACATATGTTTCTGTATCCGTCTTGAACTTCCTTATGATCCATTTTAACATCAACATCAGCGTAAAGATATCCTTGATTTATCAAGCTTTGTAGATTAATTCCATATTTTCCTAGCTCAACCTTATCAATATGTTGTTGGAACCTTCCATCATCATTGATAGTTTTGGATACTTCCCTAATCAGTGTTGGATTCATAATATAGTATGGATTGTCTTTTGGATCAAGCTTCGTGTAAGCTTCATATTTCTCATCGCAAAGATTGTCGAATGCGGCAATCATAGAATCCTTAAGACTACTATACTCTTGTGGCAATATATCCCATAGAGGAATAATCCCCTCCGAAAACACTCCAATTATCTTCGAATTCGATTCTTTAATCGAATTATACCATGGGCTATAATTATTTATAAAATCCTCAAACGAGACCGATGAGAAGTTTTGTCCCCCGATAACTTTCATATTAATGTTTTTTACTAACTTCGAATTCGAGCGATTGTCATATACTCCAAAATCAATATCTAGCTTGCTTGTACCGTCTACAACTCCGCTGACTTTTGCATTAATTTCAGTTGATAAAGCTGACTTTATCTCTGATGTGAAGTTTATATAGTCTGACTTAACACTATAATTAAACTGCATTTTCCCACCCAATTTCAAGCCCGTGAGTAGATGTGTTCCATATATGTTATAAAACCAATTCCAATCACCGGTTTCATTCACTCTACTCAAACTATTTAAGTACTCGTCAGATAAATTATCGGCGAATTGCTTAGTATTGGACTTATGATTCTCAATAACATAACTATGGGTTACATGCTCTGATTCTAGAGAATAATAGTAACTATTCGAGTGTGTATCTGAACTTTGATTGGATGATATTCCAAACTTTGTTTTTAGTCCAGCAGACAAAACTCCTTTTGTTGCCTCGATTCCTAGTTCATTTTCAAAGTTTGCATACTTCATTTCATAAACAGACTGAATATCATCTCCTTCTGTGATATAGGTTTGTCCGCTACCAACATAAGTTTTCACAACATTGACACTATTTAAAAATGTCTCTGTCAAAACAGGTTGAGAAGTCTTGATGTTTTCTATTTTTATTTCATCAGAGTCAATCAAATTTATAGAGTAACCTAAGCCACCAACTATTTTCTCATTGTAAGTAGAAGCAAAAACAGATTTAGCACTTAATAAAAATGATACCAATAACAATAATACACATAATACTTTTTTCATTATTCTATCCTTTCGTTCCCGCTCAATAATAATAATAATATCAATTAAAATCAACAATTATAACGGCACATCTGTCATACTTTAACGTCTTATAACAAAAAAACGGAAACTTATTTAAGTTCCCGTCTAAAAACTACAAGAGTTATTTGAATGTGATTAGGTAAACAGCTGTGTTTGCTACAGCAACAAATGTGAAGAACATTGTTGTGAAGAATACACCTGTCCAAATATTGCCTGTCTTTTCAGCAAATCTTCTTAAGATGATACCTGCAACCACTAAGGTTGGAACTAAACCAACTAATAGGATTGCGTTAAGTGCGAAGTTGTTAAATGCAGCAACACCTGTGTTGTATAGAACAAAATAGTCATATACTAAGAATAAAATGACTGGTCCAACCAATAGCACTGCTGCTAAGATATCAGCAAGTATTGGCTTCATCTTCTTAGTATTAACGAATACGCTAATGCCTACTGCTAAGTAGTAAACGAAGAATATTGGCATGTATCTTAATGCTGCAATAAATTGACGGTTGTTGAAGACTTTAATTGCATATGTATAGAATCTAAAGTCTGTCTTGAAAATCCATTCAATGATCGCAATGAATAAGAAGAATCCAAATGTTAAGACTACTGAAGTTACTAAGCCCATACCAACTTCTGTCCAAGATGCTTTAAGCCCGTAAGGGTTATCAGAAACTTTGAACATTGGTGTAGTAGCAAATGTAATCAGTAATGTTAATAAACCGGCTGTCATTGCCCAATATGCGATCGTGTTAACGGACGGTGCGCTCCAGTAATTAACATTGTTAATGATTGTTGGATTAACCAGTACCCATCTAAATGCTAATGCGATTAAGACAACTACAGATGAACCAAGTGTAATCTTTTGTGCAAGTTTAACAAGTCTTTCTTCTTCTTTAACAAGGGTAATTAACCATGCACCGATTACGAAGAATATTGCCCCACCAGCAACATAATGCATCGTTTTCGCAAGTAAGTTCATACCTGCAGCTTGTCTATCCATGAAGATGTTTAAATAGAAAGTACCTAACAATAACGATCCTGCAATTAAAACCACTTTAAGTTTGTTTAAATGAGGTTCGTTGGATGATTTTAGGCTAGTTGATTCACTTTGTTGTTTAATAATTCTATTGAATACTGGTAATTGTGTTAGTAAAGTGAATGCTGGGAAAATCATTAAGAACAATGCGATTAAAGCGATAAGTGTAAATGCTTCTTTAAGCCACCATACTTGTCCACCTTTTTCTTCAATACCGTATGAAGAAAGTGTGCCTAAATCTGCATGTCTATTAAGTTGGAATTCAAATGCATCTGTGAAGAAATCAATTGTATTTCTACCAGTTTCTAAGCTCCATGTATTTTGAGGATGTGTTTCATCTGGTGTATAGATGATTCTTTGACCAGAATCTCTGTCATACCATGTTGAAGCTTCTGCATTGCCTTCGTCATCTCTACCAAGGAACTTAAGCCCCACAGTGTCTTTAACGAAATCTTTGTATTTTACAGTGCCGGCAGCACCACTATTATCAAAGAAGAATTGATCCCAATGGGCAGCGATAATACCAGCAGATCTTGGGCCAAACATAGTTTCTGGATTGGCAACACCGATATATCTAAAGTCAGCACCAACTGGTAATGCTGCAGCTATCTTTCTGTAGCCATTTGTTAGGAAATCCATCTCATCAAAAATGACTGCATAGGATGATGAGAACCCTCCCATGGAGTGACCGCTTACGCCAATCATACCATCGCCATTAGCCGCTTTTAAGACAAAATCTAAATCATAAACATATTGTACAGCGTCATATACTGATCTAACAAAGAAGTTAAACGCAGCCGGTGTATCCCATCTTGAATCACCATGGTCGTACATATCAAATGCCAATACGACAAAGCCCCTTCTTGAAAGCTCAATGGCTCCAATTTCTTGCATTTCAGCATTGTTTAAATACCCATGGGTAAGTACTACTGCTGGTGCAGGTTTAGAATCACTAACGCCCCTAGGTTTATATAGGTAGCCTGAAAGAGTGCCTCTTTCTGTTTCAAAACTCACCTTATCAACCTTAACTTGAAAAAACGAGTTTTGAACCGTCGATGCGAAAAAACTTGATGCTAACACAACAATAATGAGTGTTAGTAACCATACAACTGGCTTTTGAATTTTCTTCAACATAATCTCTCCTTTTTCTATGTAATTTTATAGAATCCATAAAAAAGAGTGAAGCTAAAACTACTCTTAAAAGAATTGTTTTTCCAGCTTCACTCTACGGGCTCTAAGCGCTTACATTACGTTATCGTTTTCATTATATCACCCAAAGAAATATATGTCAACACGTTGTAAATAGGCTATTTTGAGTACTATATTCTACGAAAACAAGTGCGAAACTTTTTTGCTTTATTGTTAATTAGTATAATTAACGATTGGTCTATTGATATGAAATATGAATTACCCCTCTTGACTAAATCGAAGTTAAAATCTATAATGAAGGTAGAATTTAAGAGATAGAGTCCAGAGCAAAATCCACTAATGCATATCGTATGAGCATTTTTTGAGTTTGCTATTATTTTTATAAGAGGGGGTACTTGTGTTAAACAATCAAAGAATCATCCCAGCAATCGGAAATTTTCAAGATTTAAAAGTGTTCTTATCCAGTGATATGGTTTATGGTATACTGATGAACTTTCAACTGGCTCAATTACCTGAACTTGTATTAGAAATGAAAAAATTCAACAAGAAAGTATTAATTCATTCCGAACTAATCAAAGGATTAAGTTCTGATGAATTTGGAGCAATCTATTTAATTCAAACTCTAAAAATAGATGGCATCATCTCAAGCAAACCTAGAGTTATCGAATTATGTAAGAAACGGCAGGTGCTTGGAATCCTAAGGTTTTTCCTTAAGGACTCAATATCACTTGAACAAGGTCTAGAAGTAGTTTCAAAACTCAATCCAGACTACCTAGAGGTTCTTCCAGCATTGTGTGTAGATTTATTACCCGAAATTAAAGAACATGTTAAATGTGACATTTTGATGGGTGGTTTAATAAGGTCTAAAGATCAAATCGCTAACTGCCTTTTAAGTGGGGCAATTGCTGTTACTACAAGCAATAAATCGTTTTGGTTAAAATAAAAGTTAATCTAAGAAAAGAGACATAAGAGAAAAAAGCGTTTTAGAAACCTTTTTTCTCTTTTCATTTATAAGGAGGCATTTAAATGTATGATTATGTAGTTATTGGTTCAGGTATCATTGGTTCTTTAATCACAAGAGAACTATCAAGATACCCACTTAAAGTATTAGTGATTGATAAAGAAAATGATATTGCCAGTCATCAAACCATCGCGAATAGTGCGATCGTTCACTCTGGCCATGACCCAAAAGAAGGGTCATTAAAAGCGAGGTTTTGTGTAGAGGGAAACCTCTTGTATGAACAACTCGAAAAAGAATTAAATATTCCTCTATTAAGAACCGGTGCGTTAGTGGTGGCTCATGATGATGAAGAGATTAAGAAGCTTCATGAACTCTATGACCGTGCATTAAGAAATGGGGTTCCTAAGGTATCAATCATTTCGGGCGATGAAGCGAGAAAAAGAGATCCAAGGTTATCACAATCGATTGTGATGGCTCTAGACTTACCAACAACCAAAGTCACTTTTCCTTGGGAAGTTGCGATTGCTAGTATTGGTAATGCGATAAAAAATGGCGCTGAGTTTAAAAGAAATGCACACGTTATTAACATCATTAAACATGAGAATCACTTTGAACTAATACTGGAAAATAAAGATTCGATAGTGTCAAAAAATGTCATCAATTGTGCAGGTGTTAATAGTGACATAATCGCTTCATATATTGAAAATCCAGAATTTAAGATTATCCCTAAAAAAGGTGAATACTATGTGTTAGACCGTAAGGCAAAAGGTCTGTTTAATAGTGTCATTTACCCACTACCAACTAAGAAGGGTAAGGGTGTTTTAATCGTCCCTCAAACACATGGTAATATTCTTTTAGGTCCTACCTCCACTATTACAAGTGAACGTGAAAACTATGGTACTTCAAGAGATGGTTTAACCTATATCAAAGAACACTTAAAAGACTTATCGAATGAAATTCCTTATGATTTAATCATCAGAACATTCGCAGGCATTAGAGCTTCTTCTACCTACGATGACTTCTATATCAAAGAATCAAAAACACATAAGGGTTTTTATCATGTCGCTGGCATTGATTCACCAGGTCTTACTGCTGCACCAGCCATTGCGAACTATGTAGTTCATGAACTCCTTAAGATCAAACAACCCATGAAAAAAGCATTTGATCCATATCGCGAGAAACCTATTGTCTTTCATGAACTAGGAATGGATGAAAAACTTCAATTACTTCAAACAAAACCAAAATATGGAAACTTGATTTGTAAATGTGAAAAAATCAGTGAACAGGAAATCATTGATGCCATTCATGGTCCTACAGGCAATGACACCATTAAAGGCATCAAGAAACGTGCTAGAGCGGGTGCGGGTTTATGCCAAGGTGGGTATTGTGAAGGCTTAGTATTAAAGATCATCGCAAGAGAACTTAATAAGCCTTTGACAGAAGTTAATTACTATTCTATAGATACCCCAATTCTACTTAAGGAGACGAAGTCAAAATGAAAACATACGATCTGACCATAATTGGTGGTGGCGCAGCTGGATTAGCAGCCTTAAAAAGTGCCCTTGATGATAGACTAAACATATTACTAGTTGAACGTGAACGTATTTTAGGTGGCATCTTAAACCAATGTATTCATAATGGGTTTGGCTTACATATGTTTCATGAAGAACTAACTGGTCCAGAATACGCTTCAAGATTTATTGAATCTCTGTCTAATGAATCCTTTGATATCCTTTATGGAACAACCGTCATTGACATCAAGAAGAATGACTTATTTAAATTAACGCTTACAAGCGAAGCCCACGGGTATCAAGAAATAAAGTCCAAAGCAGTGATCATTGCTTCTGGATGTTATGAAAGAACACGTGGGGCCATTGAGCTTCCTGGCGAAAGACCTAAGGGCATTATGCCTGCAGGTAGTGCCCAAAGATATCTTAATATGGATGGGTATTTGGTTGGTAAAAACATCTTTATATTAGGCAGTGGAGACATCGGATTAATCATGGCCAGACGTATGACTTTAGAAGGCGCTAATGTACTGGGTGTTGCTGAAATAATGCCATATTCTAATGGTTTAACCAGAAATATTGTCCAGTGTTTAGATGACTATAACATCCCGTTATATTTATCTCATACCGTTACAAACATCAAAGGTAAAGACAAATTAGAACAGATCACAATTCAACAAGTAGATGATAAGTTTAACCCTGTTCCTAATACAGAAAAAACCTTTGATGTAGATACCTTACTTCTATCGGTAGGACTCATTCCTGATGTAGGGTTATTTGATTCCTTACAGATGACTAAAAGCAAGATTACTAAGAGTGCCGTTGTCGATCAAACCTTAATGACTTCTGTCGAAGGGTTGTTTATCTGTGGGAATGCACTTCATGTTCATGATCTGGTTGACTGGGTAAGTAAAGAAGGCGAAAAGGCCGGTAATTATGCTAAACAATATTTACTTAATGGTAAGAATCCAAAACATGTAAAGAGGATTATACCTGGAGCAAATATCCGTTATACAGTCCCTCAAGAAATCGACTTTAACAACATCAGTGAAGATGCCATTACGCTTTCTTTTAGGGTTACAAGAAAAATGACTTCAGGCACATTTAAAGTAATGCAAAATGGTGAAGTCATTCAAATTAAGAAAGCAAAATACATCGCCCCAGCGGAAATGGAAAACATAACCATCAAATTTGAAGAACTTAAGAAGTTTGAAGACATCACTCTAGAATTGGAGGAAACATTATGAAAGAACTAACTTGTATTGTATGCCCTGTAGGGTGTCATATTGAAGTATCCGATGAAATGGTACCTACTGGAAACAGGTGTTCTAGAGGAGCCAAATATGCAATAGAAGAAATAACTGCCCCTAAGAGAATGATTACATCCACAGTTAAAACCATATTTCCTAATCTCCCAAGACTATCCGTAAAGACCTCTAGTCCAGTCCCAAAAGAACTTATGAAAGCTATTTTATCTGACCTAGATAGCATTAGGGTAGAAAATCATGTTAAAATAGGAGATGTAATCATACATAACATTAGAAACACTGGCGTTGACATTGTATCAACCAAAACCAGTATCGTAACTTTCTTGGGAGGCGCTCTATGAAATACATCTTATCCATTGATCAAGGTACCACAAGCACAAGGGCTATAATTTTTGATAAAGACTCTAACATGCTTGCTGTAGCGAGTGAAGAGATTACACAATATTACCCTAATCCAGGTTGGGTAGAACATAACCCTAATGAAATTTGGGTTAGTGTATTAGCTGTCATTGCTAGAGCATTATTGGAAGCAAAACTCAAACCAGAAGATATCCATGCCATTGGGATTACCAATCAAAGGGAAACAACCGTCGTCTGGGATAAGTTAACCGGACAACCTTTATATAACGCCATTGTCTGGCAGTCAAGACAAACAGCAGCTATATGTGATGATCTCATTTTAAAGGGGTATAAAGAAACCTTTAAGGCTAAAACTGGCTTGTTAATTGATGCCTATTTCTCAGGAACTAAAATTAAATGGATATTAGACAATATTCCACAAGCACGTGAAAAAGCCGAAAAAGGCGAACTCTTATTCGGAACGATTGACACATGGCTTGTCTATAAACTTACAGGCGAATCTGTGCATGTAACTGACTATACTAATGCCTCACGCACATTACTGTTCAACATCCATACCTTAAAATGGGATGAAGAACTTTGCAATATTCTTGGTATTCCAATGTCGATGTTACCTAAAGTGAAGTCTTCTAGCGAAATCTATGGACATACTACAAAAGAACATTTCTTCGGAAGCATCGTTCCGATTTCTGGGATTGCTGGTGACCAACAAGCTGCCCTATTTGGTCAAACTTGTTTTGAAAAAGGATCTGTCAAAAATACATACGGCACTGGCTGTTTTATGCTTATGAATACTGGTGCTAAACCAATAGAATCTCAACACGGATTATTAACTACGATTGCATGGGGCATAGGTAATGAAATTACTTATGCACTAGAAGGTAGCGTCTTTGTTGGTGGTTCTTCTGTTCAGTGGTTAAGAGATGGTATCAAACTGATTCATTCAGCCAAAGAAACTGAAGCACTTGCTAAATCATTACCTTCCAATGAAGGTGTATACATTGTCCCAGCCTTTGTTGGTCTAGGAACGCCTTATTGGGATTCAGATGCTAGAGGCGCAATGTTTGGCCTAACTAGAGGCACAACCAAAGAACACATCACTAGGGCAATACTAGAATCGATATGTTACCAATCCATGGATGTATTAAGAGCTATGGAGGAAGACACCAAACTTCCTATTAAATCCTTTAAGGTAGATGGTGGTGCAACCGTTAATCAATTCTTAATGCAATTCCAATCAGACATTTTGAATCTAAAAGTTGAACAACCTAAAATCCTCGAAACAACTGCCTTAGGTGCAGCCTATCTTGCAGGATTATCCACAGGCTATTGGGAAACGAAAGATGATATCAAAGCCTCTTGGCAATTAAAGGATTTATTTGAACCGAGCATGGCTGAAGACATCAGAGCTAAATACATTAAGGGTTGGAAAGTTGCTGTTGAAGCCACCAGACATTTTAAACTTAAATAACCAAATTCTTCTATCAAAAAGTGCCGTTCGAATTGAACGGCACTTCTTTTATTTTCTTATCTCAACAATTCTTGTATATTCCCTTAAAGCATAGGTTCCATCATGCGCTTCACCAACATTCATCCTGGACATATCGATTGGCTTCGTAATTCTCACTAATCCTGCACTAGCTAGCCTATTAGATAAATCATCTAGGTCTTTATCTAAACACATGAGTGCTACGGTTTGCAGATGGTTTTTATGAGGTTTTAAATTGATAATAATCTCATCTCTAGGTAGTCTTTTTACCCAAACGTTTCTAAATAACATCGATAGTGTTAATTCATTATCTTTGCTCGTAACGACACTAAATCCTTTCCCTTTTAAGATTCGCTTCTCAGTTTCTTTTTGAATTAAGGATTCATAATAGAGTTCAATATTGTTTCTACCACGCATACCAATTGGAACTTCTTTATGTGTTTTCGAGACTCTATCAAATATATGATAAAATCTGTCAGCAAATGTGTTTAAGACCTCTAAGTCGTTTGTATCTAGAAAGACGCCTTGTGCACTAGAACACAGTACCTGATTCGTCTCACAAATATGGTGTACGAGTGCTTCAAGATCATCGTCAGTGCAATTTGGTGTTGCATAAGCAAATGATAGCTTATGCCCCCAAGGAATAATCTTTTGAGTTACACTGGCCATTTGATACGCTGCTTTAACAGCAACATCTCCGCCCCATACAACAATGCCATCTGCAATCTCTGCCAATGCTTTGATGGATTCTACTTCTGTGGATGGAACATCAAACACATAGATGAACTCCGTGAGTTTAGGTTCAATTTGAATAAGTTCATGTAGGAGTTTTACTGAAACTCCAACATCTCCCGAAGGAAGTTTTAGAATGTTAATATTACCTGCTAGAAGTCCTTCAATAACAGAATAGGCAGGTAATGCATCGATGTTTCCAGCCGCAATATGAAACAAAATCCCTAAAGGATAAATTCTTCTTTTTGTTTGATCATTTAAATCTTTTGGCGATAAAAAATCTTCTCCTAGTTCTACCCTACACTTATGTATTAAGGCCTCTTTTTCAAACATAGAAATCGATTGAACAAAGTAATCATAAGGAATATCAAATGCGTTCAGTAGTGGCGTGACTATGCTGTTATACTCACCGTTTCTTACCTTTTTAGCAAGCTTATCACACGCCTCAATCACAACCATTGGGTCAATTTTAAGTCCGTTTTTTAGCGTTTGGTAACAGTCATCTTTTAGACTTTTGAGCATGTTTGCTTGAGTTTCGTTTTCTAATAGTTTTCCTTTGTATAAAATCATGACTTCACCTACTTATTCAACATTTCTTCTGCGCCAGCAGCACAAGTTGTAATATCTTTAATACCTACACGTCCGATGATTTCTAACCATGGTGATTCTAAGCCACACTCACAGTGGTCGTGAAGGATGCCTAAATCATCTGTCATCACAGAAAGTAATGGACTAGCGTCCACCATAGGGGTTAATAAATTCACAAGTCCCATTTGTCCATTTGGGAGAGATTGAAATGTGTCGACATCACGTATGATTACTCTTGCGTATGCAGGAATATGGAAGTGGTGATGTCTGCAGTCTGTATAGAGCACTGGGTGCTCAACCGCTCCGAAAAACTCTACACAATCGTAATCCTCTACACCTAAGACTTCTTTTACAAGTGAATAGAACTCTTGTTTATCTACTTTCTCAGCATAAAACTGTTTCCATCCACCACCTACTGTGATTTTAGAACGCTTAGGAAGTTTTAGCTTAATGCCTTCTGCTTTCATTTCTTTTAGAAGAAAGTATGTATAAGCCGGAAAGCCAATGGTTCTAACTGGGGTTCTCTTCTTTGAGGCATCGATAAAGGCTTGTTTGATTCTATCAAGATCAACGACATAACCATCTTTCGTATACCTTATTGCATATATTCTTTTCTTAGCAGGGGCGATATAAGTAAATCCTTTAGCTGTTTTCGTAATCCCTGCTTGGTTTTTTCTGTTTGGTTCATAGCCAAATATTATGTAAGTAACTGGTCTAATGGACCAAAGTTTATGATAGCTGAAAAGCCTTTTAATCATCTTGAATCCTCGCCATAAGGAAGGAACATCCAAACCAATTTTACTCTTTTTTCCAGAAGTACCTGAAGAAGTAGCTTTTATTGGCATTTTCCATAAAGGTTTAGAAAAAAGTTGATGATTTTTTAAATAAAGTGTTGGGATAAAAGGCAATCTCTCCAAATCTGACATCGATGTAATCGAACTTGGATCAAAAGATGCATTATCTAGTATTTGTTTATATTCCTTAGAGTGATTGTACTGAAAAATAGCATTCTCACGCATAGCATTTACAAACAATTCTGTTGTATTAATCGTATCATAAGGATGTTTAGTGTTAAAAAGTTTTCTAACATACTTCTTTTTCATAATTTCACGCCCAATCATTTATTTACTTTTATCATACCATATACTAGTTATATATCGCTATCTAATTTGAATTTTAAAAAAAATAGGCACATTAAATGTGCCTATAAGTGATTATTCTTGAGTCCCTTTATCTTTTGGTTTGATTAGGTGTTTATAGTAGTCAGATTTATTGATTTGTTGGTTTCTTGCGATTGCTAAAGAGCCTTCTGGGATATCTTTAGTCACTGTCGACCCTGCTGCAATAAATACATTGTTAGCTACCTTAAGTGGGGCAACCATATTGACATTACATCCAATGAATACATCGTCGCCAATGATGGTTTTGTGTTTCTTAACACCATCATAGTTTACAGTGATTGAGCCACATCCAAAATTAACTCTGTCTCCTACTTCAGAATCTCCGATATAAGATAAGTGAGCTGCTTTTGTGCCTTCGCCTGTTGTAGAATTCTTAACCTCGACGAAGTTTCCAATGCGGTTATCTGGTCCAATATTAGCATGACCTCTTAAGTGAGCAAATGGTCCAACAACGGATCTTTCACCTACAACACTATCCAAGACAACGCTGTGTCTAACAACAGCTTCTGCTTCAATGACAGAATTATGAACGTCTGTGTTTGGTCCTACATGTGCACCATGTTTGACTACTGATTTACCTACGATAGAAGTGTTAGGATAAATCCAAACACCTTCTTCAATAATGACATCGTGACCGATTGTCACTGATTCAGGGTTAAGAATGGCAACGCCATTTAACATATGAGTCTTATTGATAATATCTCTTAAGTGTTTTTCAGCAATACTTACACTATAAAGGTCGTTGATACCCATGGTAATTAATGGGTTTCTTACGATGAATGTATTAACTTTGGACGTTTGGTGCATAATTTCAACTATGTCTGTTAAATAAAACTCACCTTTACGTTCGTTACGTTTAATTTTATGTAGCGCTTCAAATAGTTTTTTGTTATCGACTACATACACGCTAGAGTTAACTTCTTTAATCGACTTTTGATATTCTGTACAATCGTTTTCTTCAACAATCTTTGTGACTGTTCCATATTCGTCACGTACAATTCTTCCATAGCCTTTTGGATAATCCATCTTCATGGTAACAATCGTTAAGTCATTGCCCATTTCACCATGGGCTCTTAAGATTTTATCCATAACTGGATATTCCATTAGAGGCATATCCCCAGGAAGAATAAATGTAATACCTTCTTTATCTTCTAGTACACTTGAAGCACTAAGTGCAGCATGACCTGTACCTAACTGTTCAGTTTGGACGGCATAAGTGACCTTATCACCTAAGATATCCATTAGTACTTCTTTCTTGTGTCCGACGATAGTGACAATTTCATCAAAACCAGTACGTTCAAGGTTTTCAACAATGTACTCAACCATTGGCTTACCTAAAATAGGGAACGCACACTTTGGCTGTTCAGTTCGCATGCGGGTACCTTTACCTGCGGCTAAAACAAGGGCATATTTTTTCATCGGTTGACCTCCTCAATAACGTTTCTTAGTGTCTCGATGGCTTTTTCTACAAGTGAGCTATTCTCGTGGCTCACGGTTAATCTAATGAGTGGTTCTGTACCACTTGGTCTTAATAATAAAAGGGATTTATCTCCTAGCATTTCTAATACTTCTTCTTTAACATTAATCACTTTTGGATGGTTAATGGAGTCTTTAGAGACATTAGGGATATTAATTGTTTTAAGTGGATAAAGCTTGACCTCTTTGGTGTATTCTTTAGGGGTCATATTCAATTCAGTTAGGATTGATAATAGATAGGTTGCTGCAAGCAAGCCATCACCTGAATGAATTAAATGGGTTAAAAGAATGTGTCCTGAGGATTCTCCACCAACGACTAAACCTTCTTTTAACATTGCGTCTAACACATATTTGTCACCCACGTCTGTTAACGTATAACCAATGCCAAGATTGTTCAAGGCTTCTAGCATACCTGGGTTACTCATCTTTGTTAATACCACTTTATTGTTTGGTAGTTGATTCTTAGATTTTAAATATTTACCAATCATATATACGATGAAATCTCCATCATAGATATGATTTTGATCGACCAAGTTTAATCTATCTGCGTCGCCATCAAATGCGAATCCAAAATCAAGATGATGGGTTTTAACTAATGAACTAATCGATTCTAAGTGCATTGATCCCACCCCTTTGTTGATATTTAAACCATCTGGAGTGTTGCCAATTTGAATGCTGTTAGGAGCGATTATGTCAAACACCTTTTTGGCGATTAGGTAGTTTGCGCCATTGGCAGAATCATATCCAACCTTAAACTTTGTTTGAGTCATATTTATTTGATTATAGAGTTTCAAATAGGTTTCTTCAACATCATCTACAAAACGGAAAGACCCGTAGGTAGGCGATTTTATGATTTCATTCGAGTCAATAAAATCTTCGATTTTGATTTCTAAATTGTTTGCCAATTTAGTTTCGTTATGAAATATTTTAATGCCGTTGTCCGTGAAAGGATTATGAGATGCGGTGATCATAATGCCTAATGCGTGATTCACTTTTGCATAGTGAGCCAACATTGGAGTGGACGTAATCCCACAATAAAGCACATCGATTCCAGCAAGCATTGCGCCATTGGCAATGGACAATCCTAGAAGTGGGGATGATTGTCTAGTGTCTCCACCAATGATAATCATTTTAGGGTTAATAACAGGTTTTAAACTTTGACCCACTTTAAATGCAAGTTCAGGTGTGAGTTTAACAAGCGCTTTGCCTCTAATCCCATCTGTTCCAAAGTATTTCATATTATTCCACCGTTACACTCTTTGCAAGATTTCTAGGTTTATCTATGTCATAGCTTCTTTCAAGCGCTGCATAATAACTGATTAGTTGGGTTGGAACAACCATCGCCATTGGCGTTAGTAATTCGTGAACTTCATCGATGATAACCTCGTCATCTTCTTCTGCAACATTTGACATAACAATTCGAATGGCTCTTGCACCACGTGCAAGAACTTCATTCAAGTTAGATCTAGTATTATGACTAATTTTTGGGTTAGAAATCATTGCGATGACTGGTGTACCTTCTTCAATTAACGCAATAGTTCCATGCTTTAATTCTCCTGCAGCAAACCCTTCTGTTTGAATGTAGGAGATCTCTTTTAACTTCAAGGCAGCTTCTAATCCTACATAGTAGTCAAGACCTCTTCCAATGAAGAAACAGTTGCGGTGAGTCAATAGATTTCTTGTCAAATAACGCATGTTTTCGTCACTTAAAAACTTTTCAATCGATAAAGCCACTTTGGTAAGTTCTTCTCTAATACTGAAAGTTTTTTTGGATAATTCATATGCGACCAATGCCAAAATAGCGATTTGTGCAACATAAGCTTTAGTAGAAGCAACGGCGATTTCTGGTCCTGCATATAGCTCTAAGAAGTAATTCGCTTCTCTAGCTAAAGTCGAAGTTGCGACGTTAGTAATGGTTAATACCTTATAGTTTTGGTCTTTGATATTGACTAAACAAGCTCTTAAATCTGCAGTTTCACCACTTTGAGAAACCAAAATGAAGAATGGTTTTTCGGATAAGAGTGGCTGTTGATAAGCAAATTCACTTGCGATATGCACTTCAACAGGAATGGAAGCTAGTTTTTCAAATAAGTTCTTACCGATTAAACCTGCATGCATAGATGTCCCAGCAGCAAGTATATAAATTCTATCGGAACCCTTAATGTCTTTTAATATTTGTTTGTTAATTAATGATTGATCCTTATCAAAGTAGTTAGTAACAATACGTCTGATTACTGAAGGCTGTTCATGGATTTCTTTTATCATGAAGTGCGCATATTCGCCTCTTTCGACATCACCGTTTGTCATGTCGATCTTTGTAAAGTTAGGTACTAAAGACTTGTGATTAATGTCAAATAGTTTTAGATTATCACGGCTTGCTACTACGAATGTCTTATCATCTAGTGGTAAGTATTCTTCGCTGTATCCGATTAATGCCATTAAGTCAGATGCTACTGTAATGCCTTCTTTACCTCTACCAACGAGTAGTGGGCTCTTGTATTTTGCTGCATAAACAATATCAGGATTTTGTTGATCCAAAATCAATAATGCATATGAGCCTCTTAATAATCTTAATGTTGTTAATATCGCATTCTCGATGTTTAGTGTGTTAGAGAATGTTTCAATCAGTTGTGCAATCACTTCTGTGTCCGTTTCACTTAAGAACGTAACGCCTGAAAGGTATTGTTCTTTTAATTGTTTATAGTTTTCAATTACCCCGTTATGTACAAGGATAAAACGTCTAGAGTGAGAGTAGTGTGGGTGTGCATTTTCCTTATTAACTTTACCATGTGTCGCCCATCTTGTATGACCAATACCAATATTGGACCTTGGACTTTTTAGTACTGACTTAGCGAGTTTATCAACTCTACCTTGATCTTTATAAACATCAAATATTTGTTGACGCATATTAAATAAACTAATACCTGCTGAGTCATAACCTCTATATTCTAATCTTTTTAATCCATCTAGGATAACGTCTTTAGCTTGTTTGTTACCAATGTAGCCTACAATACCACACATATAATTACCTCCGTGAGATGTTACTCTTGTCCATTTACTTTGTATGTTTTTACTACATCTGAAACCATATGTTTGACTTCTTCATTCGTCTTTTCTTCAAAATCTTTGAATAAATGATCTAAACATAATTCAGATTCAGAAACATCTCTTTGTTTTTCGATGAAAATCTTTTTGTTTTCTGTCTCATTGTGTTCAGATTTTTCTTTATCAACCAATAGCTCTTCATAGAGCTTCTCTCCTGGTCTAAGGCCAGAATAAACAATCTCAATGTCTTTGTTTGGAACATAACCCGCTAAGGAAATCATCTTTTCTGCAAGATCTTTAATCTTAACTGGTTCTCCCATATCTAGAATGAAGATTTCTCCACCTTTAGCATATACTGCAGATTGTAAGATTAACCCGACAGCTTCAGGGATTGTCATAAAGAATCTATTAATCTCAGGATGGGTTACCGTAACTGGACCGCCATCTTCGATTTGTTTTTTAAATAGGGGAATAACAGACCCATTTGACCCTAATACATTACCAAATCTAACAGCTGAAAATTTGGTTACTCCATTTCCATTCTCGTTTTGAATGATTAACTCTGCGAAACGTTTAGTTGCCCCCATGATGTTGGTTGATCTAACCGCTTTGTCAGAAGACACTAATACGAACTTCTTAACATCATATTGATTGGATAAACTTGCGGTATTAAAAGTTCCTAAGACATTCGTTCTAACTGCCTCTACCGCACTATCTTCCATCAATGGAACATGTTTATAGGCTGCAGCGTGGAATACAACAGTTGGTTTAAATTCTTGAAAAATAGATTCCAAGCGTTTTTTATTGTAAACACTTCCGATTCTAACAATGAGTTTTAATTCGTGTGCTCTGTTTTCTTTATTAAACTTACGAAGCAATTCTTGTTGAATTTCATAGGCATTATTTTCATAGATATCGAAAATAATGAGTGCTTTTGGTTTGAATTCTGCAATTTGTCTACATAACTCACTACCAATAGAACCACCCCCACCAGTAACTAGTACGGTTTCGCCTTTAATGAAGTCAGCTATCCCATCATTATCAAGTTCAATGACTTCACGGTTCAGTAAATCTTCAACGTTCACATTGACGATTTTTGGTTGATTCTTGTCTATTTCACTATAGGAATGTAGTTTTCTTAGTTTGACATTATGACTAGAAGTTTGTTCTACTAGCCAGTTTAACTTTTCTATGGAATAGTTAGAGATTGCTAAGATGACTTCTTCAATATTATAGTTTTCAATGAATTCTGAGATTTGTCCAATTGGACCTAAAATAATGATTCCATTAAGTCTATTCCCTATTTTTACTAGGTTATCATCAACGAACCCTACAACATGGTTCGTTAAATCTTTATTTCGGTAAATTTCTCTTAAAACCAATTCTCCGGCGGAACCCGCACCAATAATAAGGGTTCTTCTACCCATATTTGGGTTTAAGAAAACATTATTCTTAAAGTATTGTCTAAATCGGTAGATCATACGCGGAATGCTTAAGAATATCACTTCTATAGTCGTAATAAACAAAAACGATGACTTATAGATAAACATATGCCCGCTAATCACGATGTAAAGCACAATCATCACGTTACTAACAATAGAAACGATGATAATTCGCATAACATCCTCAAATCCTGCATACTTAGAAATCATTCTATAGATTCCACCTATACGCATGATTAGCAGTTTAAATACGACAACAATAGGCAGTGCTATTGCAAACAGTTTCATATCTAAGTCTTTTAATGATACAAAAGGCATCGAAATTACCGCTACATACGAGACAACGATTAAAAATGCATCGATCACCATAAATGATAAATCATGCATGAAACGTTTTTTGTTCTTAACTATAGACATAGAAGTCCTCCTTAGAGTTCTCTTTATGAGGCAAATCATAATTGTTCGTTTTTTATTTGTTATGGTTTGAAAATGCCACATTTGTAAATCATATTATAGCATATAAAATGATTCTATTATATATAATAACGACTCTTTTCGTTACTCATAGAGATTATATCACAAATTATCACATAGCGTATAGAGACAAACATTTCTAATTTACTTCTTTCAAATCCTTATGTCCGAAAATGTATTGTGAATCAACAAAGACATATTAAACTATTCAAATAAACACTTTATTTAGTAATGCCAAAAAAGAAAACCACCAAATGGCGGTTTAAAATATGTCATCGATAATAATGGTTTGATTGCGATCTGGACCTACTGAGAAAATCACAACTTTGATTCCGGTTTGATCTTCTATAAATTTGATATATTGTTGTGCGGCTAATGGTAATTCTTCAAAGGATTTCACACCTGTGATATCTTCTTTAAACCCTTTTAGTTCAACATAAACCGGGTTTACTCGGCCAAAATCATTTACTAAGCTTGGGATATAATCGATTACCTTTCCATCTAACTCATATGCAACACAAACCTTAAGTGTATCTATGTTTGATAAGACATCTAGTAGTGTCACTGCAAGTCCGGATAATCCGCCACTGGTCTTAGCATGTTTAATTAAAACTAAGTCTAGCCAACCAACTCGTCTAGCCCTACCTGTAGTAGTCCCGTATTCATGACCTTTTTCTCTAATGTAAGATGCAATGTCATCGTTTAGTTCTGTTGGCATCGGTCCACTTCCAACTCTCGTTGTATAGGCTTTAGTAACGCCGATTGCGCCATTGATTAGCCATGGTGCAACTCCTGTATTGATTGGTACACTTGCTGCGGTTGGACTAGAAGATGTTACAAAAGGATATGTGCCATGATCTAAGCATAGTAAAGTCCCTTGAGCCCCTTCAAATAGAACTTTCTTGCCTTTTGAAATGGCTTCATTAATCAGTATTGATGTATTTGTCACAAATGGTCTTAACCTATCTGCGTACACCTTATATTCTAAAAATAAATCATCGAATTCTAGTGGTTTTTTACCATATAACGCTAGCTGTTGGTTCTTTTGAATTAGGATTTCACTTAGTCTACTTTTAAATAGTTCTTCATTTACAAACTCACCCATTCTAAGACCAGTACGTTCTGCTTTATCAGTATAAGCAGGTCCGATGCCTTTATGAGTGGTCCCAATCTTATGAGTTAAACTGGCTTCTTTTGCCTCATCTAACATAAGATGATATGGCATAATAACATGTGCTCGATCAGAGATAGCAATTTTGTAATCCATGCCTTCGAGTTTATCCAGTTCAATCAATAATGCTTTAGGATTAATGACCATTCCATTAGCCAAAATATTTTGGATGTTCGGATTTAGTATTCCGGATGGGATGGAATGTAGTGCGTATTTCTTTCCATCAAGTACAATCGTATGACCTGCGTTGTTTCCACCTTGGTATCTTACAACGATGTCACTTCTTTGAGCTAAAAAGTCAGTAATCTTACCTTTACCTTCATCGCCCCATTGAGTTCCTACAACTACCACTGTTTGCATATAATCCCCCTATTTAATTATCTTTAAAACCAAGAGTGATTTTATCATGTAATGATACTTGTGTCAAACTAGAAAAAATGAGCGAACCTTCTCTCCAGAGGTTCGCTCATTTCTTTAAATTATTGGTAAGTATTTTTCTAGTTCGTATGGGGTGATGCGCATCTTATATTCATCCCACTCACGAGTTTTAGCTTCGATTAGTTTTTCGAATAGTTCTGCACCTAATGTCTCTCTCATTAAGTCAGATTTTTCAAAGAATTCGATTGCTTCTCTTAAGTTTTCAGGAAGATTCTTGATACCCATTCTTCTACGTTCTGAATCACTCATTCTAAATAAATTCTTCTTTAAAGGGTTTAAGGCTGTTAATTTCGTCTTAATGCCGTCTAATCCTGCTGACAACATCACAGACATTGCAAGGTATGGGTTTGCTGCTGGGTCAACCGAACGTACTTCAATTCTTTGACCTTTACCTCTTGCAGCAGGAATTCTAATCATCGTTGAACGGTTGGAATCGCTCCAAGCGATGTATACTGGTGCTTCATAACCTGGAACCAAACGTTTATAAGAGTTTACGATTGGGTTACATACTAACCCAAAGCTTTGAGCATGTTTCATGATGCCAGCGATGAATTGTAATGCAATTTCACTTAATCCGTTAGCTGAATTTACATCGTAAAATACATTATTACCTTTAGAATCGCTAATAGAAAGGTTTGAGTGCATTCCAGATCCATTAATGCCTTGAACTGGTTTAGGCATGAATGTCGCGTGATAGCCATGTCTTCTTGCTACATTCTTAACCACAACTTTGAAGGTTTGAATGTTATCACAAGCTTCAAGGGCATTGTCAAAATGGAAATTGATTTCATGTTGTCCGTATGCGACTTCATGATGAGATACTTCCATCTCAAATCCCATTCTTTGAAGTTCTAGTACAATATCGCGTCTGACGTCTTCAGACCCATCAATTGGGGATAAATCAAAATACCCACCTAAGTCAGAAAATTCCATGGTTGGTCTTCCAGAAGCATCTAATTTAAATAAAAAGAACTCTGGTTCAACGCCAACATTGAACTTATCAAATCCAAGTTTCTTAAGTTCTAATAGGTTGCGTTTAAGGATAAATCTAGGATCACTTTCATATGGCGTTCTATCTGATTTGTAGACATCACAAATGAGTCTAGCTACCTTTCCAACAGGAGATTTTTCCCACTCTAAAACTAACCATGTATTTAAATCAGGGTATAAATACATATCTGCTTCATCAATTCTAACAAAACCTTTTATAGAAGAACCGTCAAACATGATGTCATTATCTAAAGCTCTATCTAAATTTCCTACAGGAATCTCAACGTTTTTTACAGTACCCAGCATATCCGTGAACTGCAAACGAACGTATCTCACATCTGATTCTTTGGCTAATCTAAGTATGTCTTCTCTTGTGTACATTTTTGTGTCCTCACTTTTGTACTTAATTTTACACATAATGGATGAATTTGCAACATTTTTGTTACACATTTCGAAATATTTTTATCATTTTGTCCGTTTGTGTATTTTTTCGGCACGATTTTTTGTTAATTAAGTGAAAAAAGGACCTTATAAAGATCCTCTTTTTGTTATAAGTGTTTGGTTACTAAAGACAAGTATTCAATAAATCGATATAGATAGTGTTTATTGTTTTGATCAAGTAACATCGATATATGTATACGGTCATGCAAGTAACTTAGTTTAATATTGGCATCGACTTCACTTGCATATAAGAATAGCGATTCACCATTAATGGTTTCTGTTGATTCAATGGATAAGACCAATGTAACTTCTGTGGTTGACTTAATGGTTTTTTCTACACCAAGTTTGGCACATAGTTTCTTAAACACTTTTTCATACATATAGATGATCAATTCATCATCGACTTTTCCAAAGCGGTCTTCAAGTTCGATTTGTAGATTTTTAACATCGTTTAAAGTGTTTAGTCCAGAGATTCGTTTATGGATTGCGACTCTGACTTCATCGTTATCAATATAGTCACTTGAGATGTGTCTATTAGATAGTACCAAGTCTTTCTCTTCTTTTGGTTCTGGTTTCTTGATACCTTGTTGTTCATCCATCGTTTCTTCAAGTAGTCTTAGATACATTTCTATCCCAACCGTATCAATGAACCCACTTTGCTCACCACCTAGAATATCTCCTGCACCTCTAATGGATAAATCTCTCATCGCAATCTTAAATCCTGACCCTAACTCTGTGAAGTCTTGAATGGTCTTCAAACGTTTCATCGCATCTTCAGTCATGACTTTATGTCTCGCGTACATTAGATATGCATAGGCAATCTTATCACTTCTTCCGACACGTCCTCTAATTTGATAGAGTTGAGATAACCCTAAGGTATCTGCATCATGAATGAGTAATGTATTGGTGTTTGGAATATCAATACCCGTTTCGATGATGGTCGTTGAGACTAACACATCAAATTTCCTATCGATGAAATCTGTGATGACATCTTCAATTTTATCTTTTGACATTTTACCATGTGCGAAGGTAATCTTCGCATCCGGTACTAAGTACTCTAATTTCTTAACCACTAATTCGATATCTGAAACTTTATTATATAAGTAGAAGACTTGTCCTGCTCTTGATAGTTCTCGCTCAATGGCTTCTTTTATGATCGCATCTTGACGTTCCACCACATAGGTTTGAATTGGATATCTATTAAGGGGTGGGGTCTCAATCATCGATAAGTCTTTAATCCCCATGAGTGCCATTTGAAGGGTTCTTGGAATAGGAGTCGCCGATAAAGACAGACAGTCAATATTCACTTTCATTTCTTTAATTCGTTCTTTATGTTCAACACCAAAGCGTTGTTCTTCATCAATAATTAATAATCCTAGGTCTTTAAATTTAATGTCTTTAGACAATAACCTGTGAGTTCCGATAACGACATCCACAAGCCCTTTCCTAAGTCTTTCTAATATGTCTGTTTGTTCGCGCTGTGAAACAAATCTACTTAATAGTTCCACTGTAACCCCAAAGGATTCAAATCGTTTTTTGAAGGCATAGAAGTGTTGTCTCGCTAGAACGGTTGTAGGGACTAAGTAAGCAACTTGTTTATCTGATACCACTGCTTTAAATGCAGCTCTCATCGCTACTTCTGTTTTACCATATCCAACATCTCCGATTAGGAGTCGGTCCATTGGTTTTTTCGATTCCATATCTCTTTTAACCGCTTCAATAGATTTAAGCTGATCAATGGTTTCATCAAACTCGAAGTTAGCTTCGAATGCCTTTTGCATGTCATTATCTTGGATGAACTCATACCCTACTGCGTGTTCACGTTCTTTGTATAAGGCAATCAGTTTATCTGAAATGTCTTTTAACTTACTCTTAACTTTCTTCTTTGTGTTATTCCATTGATTCGTTCCTAGCTTAGTTAGTTTAGGTTCATGTCCATCTTTGGATGAATACCTTAATACCTTATCGATTTGATCTACTGGAATGTATAAATAGTCTGTTCCTTCATAAGCAATGTGTAAATAATCCTTAATCACACCTGACAATTCCATTTCTTTAATGCCTAAATACTGTCCAATACCATAATCGTAATGAACGACATAGTCTCCCGTTTTTAGTTCTTCAATGGAAGAAATCTTTACCGCTTCAGACATTACGCTCTTATATCTAATCTTGCGCTTATTGTTTTTATAATCGAATATGTCTGATTCAGATAACACCACTAAACCATGTTTGACTAAATCAAATGGTAAGAGCTGTTCTGGATATAAAATGTTAACGATATCTTTTTTAATCTCATCTGGATTGACGACATAAGTTATATTCTTATTTTCTAGTAACTCTTTAAGTTTTTCATATCTTGATGGTTGTGATAACCCAATCATGTAAGTATGAGGCTCTTTTAGAACTCTATCAATGAAAGCTTCATAGTTACCTTGATAAGTGATTGCGTCTCTTGCGTGAATGCCAACGTCATTGACGATACCCACTCTTGTAAATCCACTGATTTCTATGTGTGGATAGTTATATAAATCCTCTAATGAAAAATAAAATGGTATGTCTAAGAAATTTCTACCTTTATAAGTTTTAACGTATTCCTCTAAGTCTAGTAACATTCTATCTTGGTTCTTAGACATTTTGTATTTATCGATAAAATATATTTTCTTATGTTCGGTAAAATCAAAGATGGTATGATTAGAATCTTTGAAAAAAGGCATATAGAAAGATAACCCATCTAAGTTTTGTCGTTGGTAAAGTTGATCTAAGTCTGTGTTTAGTTTTTTGGATTCAAGCTCTGATAATACTTTTTTGGAAAAGAATGTTTCAATCTCATCGATTACGAGTTCTTTCTCTTCATCTGAGAAAAACAGTTCATTCATTGGAAGTATCTTAATTGAAGATACTTCTCCGAAGGTTATTTGAGTATCAGGTTTAAACAGTTTGATTTTTTCGACTTCATCAAATCCTGTGTAGATACGATAAGGAGATTCACTGCCTATTGGAAATATGTCGATGATATCTCCCTTGATGCTAAACTCACCGGTTTTAATGACGGTATACTCACGCTTATAACCATGATTAACCAAATAGTCGATAAACTCTTTTTGATCCAGGTAATCTGCTTGTTTGATTTCTTTGGTAGAAAGAATCCATTTATTGGTGGAATGGTTCTTCCTTATCGCACCGGTTTGATGGGTAACTACAATCTTTTTCTTACCCTCAAGTAAAGAACCAATGGCGTAGATTCTTTCAATCTTAAACTCTATTGAGGTTAATGCCAAAAGTGAGGTTAAGATTTCATCAGATGGATAAAATAACACATCATTATCTTCTAGTAATAAGGATAAGCCGTCATAGTAGAGTTGTGCGAGATATAGATTAGGTAAGACGACATAAATTGTGTCATCGTTCGCCAAAAAATCACTCGCAATGAGTGTCATATTATAAGCATCATTGGTTTGATTTAATACCAAATCATGCTTTTCACTTAGAATCTTTTCATGTGGGTATAAACCTTTAAAATACTTCAAGAATGGTTTCATTTTTACCTCCGGACGACGAAAACCGGACGTCTTAGGAAGACGCCGGGGTGTTATATTTGGTCATAATGTCCACAAATGGGACTTGTTTAATAAAATCAATTAATGCGTCTTTAGCATATTGATAGCTAATAGACATTTCGGTTTGTTCATCTTTAGAAAATTTACCTAAAACGTGATTTCTTAATGCTTTATCTGAACTGGAAATCCCAATACGAATGCGTTTAAATTCTTGTGTATTAAAGTGTTTGATTAGATCTTTAATGCCGTTATGTCCACCTGAAGACCCTTGCATACGCAAACGGAGTTTTCCTAAATCTAGGGCAATATCATCGTATACTACGATAATATCATCTAGCTCAACTTTATAGAACTGTTTCACAAGAATCGCAGATTCTCCTGATAAGTTCATAAACGTAGATGGCTTCAATAATATGACTTTTTCAGATCCGTAGTTAGTCATTGCTACTTCACCTTTAAAAGATTTTTCTAACTTAAAACTTACATTTAATGCATTTGCTAGAACATCAAGTACTTCAAACCCAACGTTATGTCTTGTTTTCTCGTACTCTTTTCCTGGATTTCCAAGGCCTATAATTAGTTTCAACTTTTTTTAGTGTCGTAAATGTTTTCAAAGATTTGGCTAATTGGTTCGTCATCTATAATATGTAAGACTGCCTTACCAAGTAATTGGCCAATCGATAATTGAACAATTTTAGGATATTTTTCTAAGTCATCTACCACAACCGTATTGGTAACAACTACTTCTTTAATAGGGGAATTGGATATACGTTCAATCGCGTTATTTGAAAATAGAGCATGAGTGGCTGCTGCATAGACAGCTGTAGCGCCTTTCTTAAGAAGCGCTTCTGAACCAGCTATTAATGTGCCACCTGTATCAATGATGTCATCTACCATAATACAAGTTCTACCTTCAACATCCCCAATGATATTCATGACTTCAGCTTTATTGGCTTCTGGTCTTCTCTTATCGATGATAGCAATTGGTGCGTTGAAGAATTTCGCAAAGCTTCTGGCACGAGTCACACCACCATGGTCTGGAGATACGATTGTAACATTATCTAAGTTAAGATTTAAAAAGTGGGTCGAAATAAGCGGCATGCCAGGGAAGTTATCGATTGGAATATCGAAGAACCCTTGAATCTGTGCTGCATGCAAGTCAATACAAATCACTCGGTCAACACCGGATACTTGTAATAAGTCTGCAACTAGTTTTGCTGTAATTGGTTGTCTAGATTTAGCTTTTCTGTCTTGTCTAGAATACCCATAATAAGGCATGATAATTGTAACACTCGCAGCACTTGCGCGTTTTAATGCATCTGTGAAAATTAGAATTTCCATGAGATGCTCATTAACTGGTTTACTAGTTGGTTGGATCACGAAACAATGATGTCCTCTAACAGACTCTGTAATGTTAATTCCAATTTCACCATCTGCAAATCTCATGATGTCGCAGGGTGACAGAGGAATCCCTGAAGATTCACTAATTTCCCTTGCGAGTTGTGGATTTGAAGACAATCCAAATAGTTTTACTTTCTTTCCATCAATCACTGACATAATACTTACCCCCTCATAGTTTAATTATAACAATAATTAGTGTTGTTTTGTATGTATCAAAGTAACATTTTGATACATCTTTATCCGATTCAATAAAACCTCATCTGGATTAACGACAAATAATGTAGATCCGCTTCCAGACATATATACATCAAACCCGTCAGATTTAAGTGAATGATATAAATCACTCAACGATTTACTCACTTCGAGAGCTGGTTCTAATAAGTCATTATAAAGACTGAGTTTACCAGATAAAACATCTGTAACACTTCGGTCAAAATCATTTTTATTCGAACTTTTAAAAGCCTTGAAGATGTCTTTTGTAAGTAGTGATATATTCGGTAGAATTAACAAAATTGATTCAAGTTTATGAGTCATATCAATAAACTTTATCTTGTCTCCTCTACCCTCAACAATGGCAGGTCTGTTGTTAAGTGTAAATAATGTGTCAGACCCTAATTGATTTGCAATATCTCCCATAACTTCATCAGTTAAATCTAGATTCAAAAGGCGATTAACACCTCTAATGGTTGCGGATATGTCTGCACTTCCACCACCCAAACCTGAGCCAATAGGAATTACTTTATTTAGCTTTACTAAGACATTTTCCTTAAAACCTATTTGACTTCTCATATGAGAAATAGTCTTTAAGATAGCATTGTTTTCTATTTCAACATTCGAGATAACTTGATCTTCTTCTGAGATAAAGAACTCTAATGTATCATAAAATTCAATTGGAATCATCAAGCTTCTTAACTCATGATAACCATCTGTTCTTTTACCTTTAATCTCTAAAATAAGATTGATTTTTGCGTACGCCAGTTCTTTCATATTACCACCCATTGGATAGTGCAATGAAGTCTTCAATCGTCATTGCCTCAGCTCTTGTAAAATAGTCATATTTTGGATCTATGGATTGAAGTTTGGTTAGTAATTCATCTTTTGATAACTTAAATGCACTTTCGAAATTATTGAGTAATGTCTTACGTTTTTGCGTGAATGCTGCTTTAACCAACTGTTTGAAAAACACTTGGTTAGTAATCACATTTTGATAGCGTAAGGACTTTGTAAGTTTTATTACCGTACTATCTACATTGGGTGCAGGGTAGAAAGCTGTTCGTTTGACTTGAGTGACTTTTGTGACTTCACATAACGACTGAATCAAAACAGTCACTGCACCATAGTCTTTACTGTTAGGAAGACTGGCAAGACGATCTGCAACTTCTTTTTGAATAAGAAGGGTCATATCTGTAACACGTGGACAATCTAGTAACATAAAGATAATTGGTGAAGTGATGTAATAGGGAATATTCGCAATCACTTTCACATTATCTTTGATGTGTTCTTCAATAAATGTATTTAAATCCGTTTCGAGAATATCTTGGTAGATAACCTCTAAGTTAGAATTCTCTGCGATGATCGGATTAAGATAACTTGTTAATGAAGTATCTATTTCAAAGGCATATACCTGTTTCGCATGCTTGACTAAATGCTTAGTGAGCGCGCCTCTTCCAGGACCAATTTCGATAACGATGTCATTTTTAGTAACACCACTACCGGATATAATTTTGTTTAATGTGGATTCACTTTTTAGAAAGTTCTGTCCGAACTTCTTCTTAGGTTTCGAGTTCATGTAAAGCCTCCAATATATCTTTTTGGACGTATCCAAAAAGAATTAACCTACTTACTAAATTCTTTCCATTCACATATCCAATGTTTAAATACTCGCATAAAGCAAGTCTTCTTTTTTTTGAATCAGACTCACCTAGTAAACCCAAGTCATATAAAAATTCAAAGGTAATGTCCGATAAGTTTATAGGAGTCTTAATATCTGATAGAGCTTCTTTGAGAAGTTCTCTATTCACATGTTCGATACCTACCTTCTTACCATTCTTAGAAGTTGATTCTTCTTTTTTAATAAAAATATGTTTTACTGAAGGAATATGTTTGGTAATAATCCTTCTTAGTCGTTCACCTGCGTTATCCGCATCTACCATTAGAATCAATTCATTGTCCTCTTCTAAACGTTTAAGTTCTTCAATAAATGTCATCGATATGGCTGCCCCATTGGTCATTAAAATCATCAGATTAGGGTCGATTTCTTTTAATCTATTATAGTCATGTCTTCCTTCAACGATATACACTTTATTCATGGGAACCTCGATAGTAGAGTTTACGATCTGTTTTGATTCCTGAAGTTGATAGACCTTTGATGATTGGTGAGACTTGGTCTAATGACACAATAGATCCATCCGCTTTTAATATATGAATGTTTGATGCTAATATATCAAACTCTTCAATTAAGTATGTGCGTTGTGTAACTTGGTCAATCTTATAATGATATTCTGATAGTTTTTTTCCATACACTAAGCGACTCATTTTCTCTTCTTCGTTGGTATTTACTTCGATATAATCAAATAGTTCTCGTTTTAAAAACGATAAACATAGATCCCTTAAAATATCATCTTTACTATGAGAAAACCTTTTAATTAGGCCATTTACATAATAATCATCGAGCTCAAAATATGCATCTTCTTCAAACCCGTTCTCGATAATAGTCTTTAGATAACTTGCATAATCGTCATCGAGTTTAGAATCCTTATAAAGGTCAAGAATCCGTTTGTATATTTTCTCTAATATAATTTCATAAGATCTTGCTACTGGATGATAATAGACTTGCCAGTACATGTGATATCGACTCATTAAGTAATTTTCTATCGCATGGATGGCGCCTTCTTTAAAGACGACTTTTTCATCTTTAATGGTAAGCATTCTAAAGATTCTGTCTTTATCTAATCTGCCGTAGGTTGCTCCTGTATGAAACGCATCTCGTTCTAGATAGTCCATTCTATCAATGTCTAGTTGAGATGAGATAAGTTGTTCAACTATTTTGAACTTATTCATTTTAAGAATGACACTTGATATATCTTTAGCTAGATTCTTATGATGTCTAGAAAGTACTTGGTTAATCTCTGTGTTACCTTCGATGATTTTGGTTGTAGATATTTCATGACCTAACATAAACACATGTTCAAACGCATGAGAGTAAGGGCCATGTCCAACATCATGAAGTAACGCACTACACATAAATAAGATTTGTTCATATTCAGATAGCGTCGTTTTTAATATTTCAATATCAGATAGTGCTTTATAAGCCAAAGCATATACGCCAAGACTGTGAGAAAACCTCGAGTGTTCAGCACCATGAAAAACCATCGATACGCCAGATAATTGACGGATTCTTCTGAGTCTTTGAAACTCTTTGGTGTCAATAAGGTCTGCGATTACCTGATGTTTAACTTGGATGTACCCATAAAGGGGATCTCTAAAAACTTTGGTATTTTCTAACGTTTTGAACATATATACCCTCCAACTTAAAAAAAAGCCTATGTGAGTAGGCTTATTTAGTGATTTCGTAAGCTTTAACAAGCTCACAAAGGTCGCCATTAGATAATTCAAAAGCGGCACCATCATCGGTGTCTAAATGACAATCTAATGCATATTTAGATGAAACACGGCATAATACGTTATCAAGGATACCGCCTTTAATACCGCCAACTTTAATGGAAACAACTTCTCCATCTTTAACGCCAAATTCTTTAGCGTCTTCTAAAGAGAAATGAATGTGTCTGTCTGCAACAATAACGCCTTCAGTTAATTCTACTTCACCAGCTGGGCCAACAAGTTTGCAAGCACCTGAACCTTTTACGTCTCCTGATGATCTAACTGGGGCAACAAATTTTCCTCTGATTGCATCACTTCTAGAAATTTCTACTTGTGAAGCTGGTCTTACTGGGCCAAGAATTCTAACCCCTGCAATTAATTTACCTGCTGGGCTATATACGTCTACTTTTTCATTAGCTGCATATTGACCAGGTTGGCTAAGATCCTTGAATACTGTTAATTCATAACCAGGACCAAATAGTGCTTCTAAATGTTCTTGGGTTAAATGTAGGTGTCTTCCGGATACACCGATTGGAATTTTTCTCATATTTTTCAAATCCTTTCTATTTACCACACAATTATAGCACTATTTGTTTTATAAAACAATATAACCGACCAATAGTATGAATATTTATTCATAGTAATTAAACACAGACTTTCCATTTGTTTATTTTGTGATATAATAATCATACTTAATGGAGGGTTAACATGGATACTATTTTTACTAAAATCATTAAAAGAGAAATCCCTGCGAATATCGTTTATGAAGACGATTTAGTCATCGCGTTTCTAGATATTACGCAAGCAACAAAAGGCCATACTTTGGTTGTTCCAAAGACACCTTATAAAGATATTTTTGAGTTGCCAGAAGAGGTTGCTGGACATTTATTTAGCGTCGTAGTTAGATTGTCTCAAGCGATAAAAAAGGCGTTCAGCCCACTTGGACTAAACACCTTAAATAATAATGGCATTATCGCTTCACAAAGCGTTTTCCACTTTCACATGCACATCTTACCTAGATATGAAAATGATGATCTTAAACACATGCATATGGTGAATCATTCAGCCTCTTTAACTAAGCAAGATTTTGAATCTATTAGAGCTTCAATTCTTAATGCTTTATTGTAAATTTAACCCCTGGATTCATATTCTCAACTACAAGTGAATACCCAAACTTATTGAAGGTTTTCTGTACAATCGACATCCCTATGCCGAACTGTCCACGAGAACCTTTTTCATATGGTTTAAACCCACCAGTGATATATTTTTCTTCAATGGCTGGTCCATCATTGTAAATCGTTAGTACACCATTTTTAAGCGTAACCTCAATGACTTTACTTGCATATCTTGTTGCATTATCAATCAGATTTTCTATTGAAGTATAGAAATATTCTCTAACACCTAGGAATTCTGTGTCATCCAAATCGAGGATAACTTTTAGATTATTGAGTCTAATTTTATTGTTAAAATAGACTTGATTAATCACTTCTTTCATTGGAATAGATTCTAGTGATTCTTTCATTTCCAAGGTAGAAATCTTTGATAATTCAAGAAGCATTTTAACTTTTCCTTGAAGCTTTTCTGTTTGTTTAATAATGATTTTCGCATCCTCAACTTCGGTTGTTCCATCAAGGATCGCCTCAGCGTAAGACTGAATAACTGAAATCGGTGTTTTTAAATCATGTGATACATTTTGGAACATTTCTTGTTTAGTATGTTCATTTTCTCTAATCTCGAGTCTGAGATTTTCGATTGCTTTTGATAGTTCAGCAATCTCGTCATTCCCGTTCAAGTAGACTTTGTTTTCATACCCTGTGTTGGTGAATTGATTGACTTCTCTTTGAAGGTATTTGATTCTCGCTGTTAAGTTTCTACTCCATATCGCAATCGCCATATTACCTAGTAAGATGATGATTGAAAACGTCATAAATGTTCCGATGAATGTCATAAGAACATCTTCTTTTGCTGTGACAGCCTTAACGGAATTAATATATGTATCGTCCATTATCCCAATGTAGTACTCAGTAAGTGATTCGCTGATTTCGGATCTAGTTCGAATCGAAAGATAAAATGTTTCATTCGCATTACTATAGATGAATTCTCCTAAGTATGCAGCACGTACAATCGCATCTGTTAATGTTTCATCATTGCCTAATAATTTTCTAGCATTTGGTGAGATATAACGATTCGTTACAGCCGCTTCAAACGTTGAAATCTTATTTACAGTGATTGTGATATATCCTAGATAAGATTCTGTATCCCTCGGATTGTCGATTGTAGCTTCAACGTAATTGTCAACTTCATTTCTAGCTAAACCAATATAGACACTCTGATAGTTTTTATAGGTGATAAATCCGAATACTAAAGCTGAAAAGAACGTTACAAATGAGAAAAGGATAATGACTTGAATGGATAGTTTATAGTGTCTCATTATAATAGTCTATAACCATAACCATAGATGGTTTCAATCTTTAGTTTAGGCATTTTTTGTCTTAAACGTCTTAATAAATCATCGACAACTCTGTCAGAACCAAAATAATCTGGTCCCCAAACGTGACTTAGAATTTGTTCTCTTGAGAATGCTTGATTCAAGTTTTCTAAGAAGAACAACATGAGTTCAAACTCTTTGTTTGTAAGTTCGATTGACTCATCGCCTTCTTTGATAATTCTTTTCTCAATATTGATTTCGTAGTCATCATACTTAAGTATGTTAGTACTTTGTCTATTAGCTCTTTTTAGAATCGCTTTGACACGTAAGATGAGTTCTCTTGGTGAGTAAGGTTTCGCTAAGTAGTCATCGCTACCTAACTCAAGACCTCTAATTTTATCTAAGTCATGATCTCTCGCAGAGGTAAACATAACCGCTGTGGTTGCATTTTTCTTCTTGATGGCTTCGATTAAATCATACCCGTTGATGTCACCTGTTAACATGATATCGAGGATCCATAAATCCACTTCATCTCCAACGTGTGTAATTGCTTCTTCACCAGACTCAAAAACGACGACGTCAAAGCCTTCTTTAATTAAATACTTCTTTATGATTTGGGATAAATCTAGTTCATCTTCCACATAATATATTTTCATGAAATCACCTCATTTAAATGAAGAAAGTGCCTCTTTAGGGCACTTTCATTATATCATAGGTTTTTAGGAGAAATTAAATGATATCTGTATGGTATGGATTATACCGGTTAAATGTCGAACAAATATCATAAAATTGTCGTAAATTATGTTATTTGATTACGGTTGTGTGCATGTATTGTACTAATACATCTGGAACTGTAATCGTACCATCTGCATTTTGGTAGTTTTCCATGATAGCAATCATCGTTCTTCCGACTGCTAGACCAGATCCATTTAGTGTATGTACATATTCTGTCTTCGCATCTTTTGTACGTTTGAAACGAATGTTTCCTCTTCTAGCTTGGTAGTCTTCAGCATTAGAAATAGAACCAATTTCTCTATAGGTGTTTTGGCTTGGAACCCATACTTCAATGTCATATGTCTTAGCCATTGAGAATCCTAAATCTCCAGTAGATAAAGCAACGACTCTATAAGGTAATTTAAGCAATTGAAGGACCTTCTCAGAGTTCTTAAGCATCTTTTCAAGTTCTGCATAAGAGTCTTCTGGTTTGGTAAACTTAATGAGTTCGACTTTGTTGAACTGGTGTTGTCTTAAGATACCTTTTGTATCTCTACCCGCAGAACCTGCTTCACTTCTAAATGCTGTAGTGAATGAAACAAACTTGAGTGGTAATAAATCTGCATCGATGATTTCATCACGATACATATTGATTGTAGGTACTTCTGCAGTTGGGTTTAGATACCAAGAATCTTCTTCTGTTCCTACTTTATAAGCATCTTCTCTAAATTTAGGGAATTGACCTGTAGCAAACATACTGTCTTCATTTACGATAAATGGTGGAATGATTTCTGTATAGCCATGATCTTCAGCATGTAATTCCATCATAAATTGAATAAGTGAACGTTCAAGTCTAGCACCTAATCCTCTATCAATCACAAATCTCGTGCCTGTTACTTTAGTTGCACGTTGGAAATCAAGAATGCCGAGTTTCTCACCTAGTTCAGCATGATCTTTAATTTCAAAGTCAAAGCTCTTTGGTGTGCCCCATTTATAAATTTCTTTGTTGTCTTTATCATCAAATCCAACAGGAATATCTTGGTTAGGAAGATTGGGCGTATTAAGAAGTTGTTCTTTAATGTATTGATCAATTTGAACAATTTTTTCATCCATTTCTTTAATAGATTCACCCATTTGTCTAACGGATTCTTTTGCAGGTTCAGTGTCTTCACCCTTCTTAGCCATCAGACCAATCTCTTTTGATTTTTGATTGCGTAGTGCTTTTAGTTTTTCAACTTCTGCAATTAACGCACGTCTTTCATCATCTTTTAAAACCACTTCTCTTAAATAAGAAAAGTCTTTACCTCTTGTGTTTAATCTAGCGATTGCAACCTCTAAATTGTCTTTAATCCATTTAATGTCTAACATATGTTCCCTCCTGGATGAATAAAAAAGTCCTTAAAGAATATCAAAATTCTAAAAAGGACGAATAATCGCGGTACCACCTTAGTTCTACGATTACTCGTAGCGCTTTAATGCTTTTTAACGCAAGCTCGCGGGTGGAATTAACACCTCTCATGAGTAGATTTCCATAACTTGTTTTAGGGTTCTCACCAACCACCCATTCTCTTGTAAAACGGTATTATGTACTTATCTCAATCATCGAATTGACTACATTATAGCCTAAAGAACCTAAAAAGTAAATACAACTCAATCCAAAATACGTAAAAAAAGCCTTGTTTTTTATTGAAAAACCATTATAATAGAGTTAAATTCGAAGACCTAAGAGTAGTAATCACTTTAAGGGACATTAAGCGAGCTTGTGATAGTGTAAGACAAGTATGAACCACTTTGATGAATGGACTTAGGTAGAAGCAGGGCGATAAGTAGCCTCGGCCGTGAGCTCACGTTATAGGGCAGAAATATTAAAGTCTTAGATGACGGCGTATTTTTTTGAGGAGAATCTATGGATTCTTGAACTTTGGGTGGCACCACGATTATTCGTCCCATGAAGTCTTTTTGACGTCATGGGCTTTTTTTATACCCAACTCAGTTACGACCAGACAAAGACTCTTATAAAAGAAAAGAGGAATAGAATGGAATTTGGAATTTTTGGTGGACAACTAGTACCACCGCACATTTTAAAGGCAGTAAAAGAAGTTGAAGAAGCTTATCTAAAGTATAAAGACGATGATGTCTTCAACAAAGAGTTAAAGAAGCTATATAGGGATTATGCGAATAGACCCAGTCTTCTTTATTATGCAGAAAATCTAACAAATGCTTTAGGTGGTGCCAAAATATATCTAAAGCGAGAAGATTTGAATCACACAGGGGCTCACAAGATTAATAATGTCTTAGGGCAAGCATTACTTGCGAAAAGAATGGGCAAGAAAAAACTAATCGCAGAAACTGGTGCTGGCCAACACGGTTTAGCAACCGCTACAGTAGCTGCACTCCTTAACATGGAATGTGAGATTCACATGGGGGCAGTAGACATCGAAAAACAAGCCCTAAATGTATACAAAATGAAACTGTTAGGGGCTACCGTAATTAGTGTAGAATTTGGACAAAGGACGCTAAAAGAAGCGGTTGATAGCGCCCTAGAAAAATGGAGTTTAGAACTGGATACTTGTTTTTATCTAATTGGTTCTGCTGTTGGACCTCACCCTTACCCAACCATGGTCAGAGACTTTCAAAAAGTCATTGGCGAAGAGATCAAAGCTCAAATCCTAGAGAAAGAACAAAGACTACCTGACTATGTCATCGCGTGTGTTGGTGGTGGATCCAATGCGATTGGGGCATTTTACCCTTTTATAGAAAACCATGAAGTTTCATTAATAGGGGTAGAGGCAGGTGGTATGGGTCTTGAAACAGATAAACATGCAGCTACCATCACAAAAGGTATTAACGGTCCAATACACGGGATGTATACGAAAGTGCTAATGACCAATGAAGAAATCAGCGAGGTCTATTCTATATCTGCCGGCCTTGACTATCCTGGAGTGGGACCTGAACATAGTTACTTACATGATACTAAGAGAGCAACGTATGTCTCAATAACCGATGATGAGGCCATCAAGGCTTATCAATACTTATCCATTAAAGAAGGAATCATTCCTGCTATCGAAAGTTCACATGCAGTCGCTTATGCATTGAAGCTTGCCCCAAGTCTAGATAAAGATAAAATCATTGTTGTTAATTTATCTGGTCGAGGCGATAAAGACGTTAAGCAAATAGCGAAATACTTAGGCGAACAAATCATTGATTAATATGAAAAATCCACAGTTCAAAATGAGCTGTGGATTTTAAATTATTACATATCAAATAAATCTTCTTGAACTTTTGGTTCTTCTTTTTCTGCTTCTACTTCAGCAATCTCTACCACTTTTTTAGTTACTTCTAGTGGTAATACTTCTTGAGTAACAACTTCTTCAATGATTTCTTCATCTTCATGAGGAACCATCGCTAGAGTTACAACCTTATGGTCATCTTTTAGACTAATTAGTTTAACCCCTTGAGTTGCACGTTTGGTTTGGGAGATTTGTTCAACGTGTGTACGAATAACCATACCCTTATCAGATACGATGATAACGTCCATGCTTTCATCCACGCTTCTCAAGGCTCTTAAGTTACCATTTTTCTCTGTAACATTTAATGCCTTAACGCCCTTACCGCCACGGGTTTGCAAGCGATATTCTTCAGCGAGACTTCGCTTACCAAAGCCTTTTTCAGTAACTACTAAGATTTCTTCTTGATCGCTCTTAATTGTGGTCATTCCGATGATTTCGTCACCATCAGGTAAGTCCATACCTCTAACACCTGTTGCAGTACGTCCCATTGATCTAACATCGTTTTCATCGAAACGGATTGCCTTACCATTGGATGCCCCAAGGATCACATTGGTTGTGCCATCTGTGGTCTTAACAGCTAGTAATTCATCATTTTCTTTTAGACCTAACGCAATGATTCCGTTAGTTCTGATGTTTTGATATTCTGATACTGGGGTACGTTTAACGATACCGTTTTTGGTTGTAAAGAATAAGAAGCTGCTATCGGATTCGAAGTCTTTGATACAAGTAAATGTAACCAATGTTTCATCTTTGTCAAATGACAACAAATTAACAATTGGTAATCCTTTAGCTTGTCTTGATCCTTCAGGAATTTGATACCCCTTAATCTTATAGACTCTACCCTTATTTGTGAAGAATAAGTGATAGTAGTGTGTGTTGGTCATTTGCATGTGTTCTACAAAGTCATCATCGTGCATCTTGATGGCTGTAATACCAACCCCACCACGATTTTGTGCTTTATACTCATCCATGCTCATGCGTTTGATATAACCATTATGTGTTACTGTAATGATAACATCTTCAACTGGAATTAAATCTTCATTCTCGATTGATATATCTAAATCAAGACTCATGATTGATTTACGAGTATCTCCATATTTGGCTTTAATTTCTTGAAGTTCCATACGGATGATATCGTGTTTTCTTGAGTCGCTTGAAATGATGTCTTTATAGTCAATAATCTTAACAGTGAGGTCTCTATTTTCTTCTTTAATCTTTTCGATTTCAAGTCCTGTTAGACGTTGTAATCTCATATCAAGAATCGCTCTAGCTTGAATTTCTGTTAAGTTGTAAGTATCCATTAAGTTGGTTCTTGCTTCTTCGCCTGTTGGAGACTTCTTGATAAGTTCAATGACAGCATCAATATCTTCAAGTGCGATAACTAGACCGTCTAAGATATGCTTTCTTTCTTCTGCTTTTCTTAAATCAAATACAGTACGTCTTTGAATGACTTCAATTTGATGTTGTAAGTAGTAGTAAAGCGCGTCCTTAAGCGTAATCATCTTTGGTTGTGCACCAACTAAAGCGATCATGTTAATCCCGAATGAACTTTGTAAATCTGTGTATTTATATAGGTTGTTTAACATAACATGAGGATTAACATCTTTTCTTAATTCAATGACAATTCTCATACCCTTACGGTTAGATTCATCTCTTAAATCAGTGATACCTTCAACGATTTTCTCTTTTGCAATATCCGCAATTCTTTCAATCAATTTTGTCTTGTTAACTTGGTAAGGGATTTCTTTAACGATGATCATGTTCTTACCATTCTTGAGTTCTTTAATCTCAGTAACGGCACGAATAACAATCATTCCTCTACCTGTTGTATATGCTTGTTTTAAACCTGCTACACCAAGGATTTGACCACCTGTTGGAAAGTCTGGTCCTTTAACATAATTCATTAATTCTAAATCTGTAATGTCTGGATTGTCCATTAAGGCATCAATACCATCAATGACTTCGCCTAAGTTATGAGGTGGAATGTTTGTTGCCATACCAACCGCAATACCAGTAGCACCATTGACAAGTAGGTTTGGATACCTTGCTGGCATTACAAGTGGTTCTTGTTCTGATCCATCGTAGTTGTCACCGAAATCAACGGTTTCTTTTTCGATGTCTCTAACAAGTTCCATGGCGATTTTACTCATTCTTGCTTCAGTATAACGCATCGCGGCAGCGCCATCTCCGTCTACTGAACCGAAGTTACCATGACCATCTACAAGTGGATATCTATAGCTGAAATCTTGAGCCATTCTAACCATCGCTTCGTATACAGAAGAGTCACCATGTGGGTGATACTTACCGATTACTTCACCGACGATTCTTGCGGATTTCTTATGTGCTCTATCAGAGTACATTCCTAGATCGTTCATCGCATAGATAATACGTCTTTGAACTGGTTTTAAACCATCTCTAATATCTGGAAGGGCACGGCTTACGATAACACTCATCGCATAGTTTAGGAATGAGGTCTTCATTTCTGTTGCAATATTTAGTTCTTTAATTTTTCCGTGAATATAATCTGTAGATTCATCGTCTTCGTGAGTTTCCTCAACTACGACTTCATCTACTAGGATATCTTTTTCTTTTTCGTCCATGTTACGCTCCTTTATGCATCAATATTCGATGCGTAAACCGCATTCTCTTGAATAAAATTCTTACGTGGTTCTACTTCTTCACCCATTAACATAGAGAAGATAGCATCCGCGTTCATCGCATCTTTTAATGATACTTGTAATAACGTTCTAGTCTTTGGATCCATAGTTGTATCCCATAATTGTTCAGGATTCATTTCTCCAAGACCTTTATAACGTTGGATTTGTGGTCTACCACCCATTTGTTCAAGAACAACTCTTAATCTTTCTTCGTCATAGATGTATTCTACACGCTTACCAGATTGAACTTTATATAGTGGTGGTTGAGCTACGTACACATAACCTAAATCAATTAATGGTTTCATGTATCTGTATAAGAAGGTCAACATTAATGTACGAATGTGAGCACCATCGACGTCGGCATCGGTCATAATAACAATCTTATGATATCTTGCTTTGCTTGCATCGAAGTCTTCACCAATACCAGTACCGAAAGCTTGGATCATTGATAGAATTTCCTTATTGCTTAAAATCTTGTCAAGACGCGCTTTTTCAACGTTTAGAACCTTACCTCTAAGTGGTAAAATCGCTTGGAATGCAGAGTCTCTACCTTGTTTAGCAGAACCACCCGCAGAGTCACCTTCGACGATATAGATTTCAGATTCTTCTGGTTTTTTATTACGGCAGTCGGCTAACTTACTTGCGAAACCGAGTGCATCAAGTGGACTCTTTCTTCTAGTTGCTTCTTTAGCTTTTCTAGCTGCGATTCTCGCTCTAGAAGCTAATATCACTTTATCAATAATGGATTTTGCTGCTGCTGGGTTTTCTAATAAGTATCTTTCTAACCCTTCACCTGCAGCTTGTGAGACGATTTGTCTTACTTCTGGGTTTCCAAGTTTAGTTTTTGTTTGTCCTTCAAATTGAGGATTTGGATGCTTAATAGATACGATTGCAGTCAAGCCTTCACGGGTATCTTCACCAATGAATGCTTCGTCTTTCTTTAAAAGGCTATTATCTTTTGCATAGTTACCTAATACTCTGGATAATGCCAATTTGAAGCCATCTTCGTGCATACCACCTTCGTGAGTGTGGATATTATTTGTAAATGAATAAATGTTGGTTGCATATGAGTCGTTATACTGTAAAGCAACCTCAACTGTGATGTTGTCGACTTCTTTAAATGTATAAACGATTTGTGGGTTAATGACAGATTTGCCGTGGTTCAGGAATTTAACATACTCCTCAATACCACCTTCGTATTGGTAAGTGAAACTAACTGGTTCTTTACCTCTTGAATCTGTAATTGAGATCTTGATGTGTCTATTTAAGAACGCAAGTTCTTGAATACGATTTCTAAGTGTTTCAAAATCAAACACTTGAGTTTCAGTGAAGATTTCACTATCCGCTTTAAACTCAATGGTTGTCCCAGTGTGGCTTGACTTTCCGATTTCTTTTAATTCATATTGAGGAATCCCTCTTGAATATTCTTGTTGGTATAATAAACCATTTCTTGAAATAGTTACTCTAAACCAGCTCGATAATGCGTTTACGACAGAGGCCCCAACACCATGAAGTCCCCCAGATACTTTATATGACTTACCGTCGAATTTACCGCCGGCATGTAGAACGGTTAAAATGGTTTCTACTGCACTCTTACCAGTTTTAGCATGTTTGTCTACTGGTATCCCTCTACCATCATCGGTTACTTTGATGATGTTGTCTGGTAAGATCTCAAGTGTAATTTCACTTGCATATCCAACCATTGATTCATCGATAGAGTTGTCGACGATTTCCCAAACCAAGTGATGTAATCCGCGTTCTCCTGTTGAACCGATGTACATCCCTGGACGTTTTCTTACAGCTTCTAGTCCCTCAAGGACTTGAATATTATCAGCATTATAATTGTTGTTGTTATTGTTCAGATTATCCATCCTAATTCTCCTTTTTGTTATAGTTTGATTGTCTGCATATTCTCAATCTCGAACAAATCTACGCCAGAAATAAAAGTTTGGTGTTTGATTGGTAGATTGTTGAGGAGTTTAATTTTTTTGTCTTGATCGAGTTCACTAAGAACATCATCTAGAAGTAAAACCGTTTCTAAATCTTCTTTGTCGTAAATATCTAGTAAGGCTAACTTTAAAGAGATCACCATCAATCGTTGTTGACCTTGTGAAGCATACTGTCTTGCATCTTCATGATTGAACAAGAATTGAATTTCATCCCTGTGTGGTCCATATGAAGTAGTTTGTGTCAAAATATCCTTGTCTTTTTTCTCAAATAACAAGTCTTTTAGCGTATTTAAAGGCCCACTAGGTTCATAGACAACTCCAACATCGTCTATGACATTAAAATCTTTAAAACGCGTTCTAAATGCCTCATTAAGCTTTTGCATAAACTTCATTCTTTTCGAAATTATCTCTTCGCCAATCATTGCTAATTGGCTAGTGATGATGTTAAAGAATGTTAAATCATCTTTTGGATTGATATTTTTAAGCAAAGCATTGCGTTGTTTGAGTATTTGTTTGTATTTAGAGAGAACGAACATGTAGGGTTTATGGATTTGACTCATCTCGATGTCTAAAAATTGTCTTCTTACAGAGGGTTGTCCTTTAATTAAATCTAAATCTTCAGGCGCAAACATAATTACTCTGTAACCACCTATATATTCACTGAGTTTTTGAATAGGCTTTTTGTCTATAGCGACTTTTGTGCCTTCTTGGGATAAAACAACATGGTAGTTGTGTTTGTCAGTTTTGATATCGATTCTCGCAAAAGGTTTGTCTTTCATGATAATAGACTTATCATTTGTCGTTCTGTGAGACTTCGTTAATGAAGCGAAATATATACTTTCCAATATACTTGTTTTCCCCAAACCGTTAGAACCAAAAATAAAGACTCGCCCAGAATGAATATCTAAAGCAAGACTTTCATGGTTTCTAAAATGTTTAAGTTTGATTTCACTTATCATGTTTAAACAAATATACGTCCTTGCCTATTTGAAGTTTATCGTTAGGATAGATCTTCTTGCCTCTTCTATTTTCTACTTCTCCGTTATAAAGGATTTTAGTATCTTCTAAAAAAGGATTGACCATTCCGCCAGTATCTACTAGTCCAGCTGCTTTTACGAACTGACCTAGAGTAATATACTCGCCTACAATCGTGAATGTTTTCAAATTTATACACCTCGCTTGATTATATTATATCATAATATAAAAAAAATAGCACGTTTTTTAGTGCTTTTTTGTGTCTTAAGTAATCTCAATCATACATAAAAAGAAAAAGCCTTAAAACGCAAATTTTAAGGCTTTAGATGAAATATGTTATTCAATTCTTAAAGGTAAAATCAAGTGTAACATGTCAGGATCTAAATTGCCTTTTAAAACAAATGGTTTAATTTCTCCTGCAAAGTTAATTGAAATTTCTGTAGAGTTAAATGCTTTTAAAGCGTCTGTTAAATTCTTAGAATTGAACGCAATCTTAATCATCGGTCCGAACACATCTTCTACTGGAACGATTTCTTCTACTGCATCCCCTACTTCGTTATTGGTTGATGAAACCTCAACGATATAATCTGGTCTAATATTTAATTTAACAATGTTGTAGTTGTTATCTTTTTCGCGTGGTGATAATACACTTACGCGTTCAACTGCTTTTAACAACTCATCTTTATTGAATTTAACAATAATTGGGAATTCTTTTGGAATGATTCTTAAAGTGTCTGGATATACACCATCTAATAATCTTGTTTGGAATAAAATGTTTTTAAACTTAAATAACACTTTGTTCGCGCTAATGTGCATTGAAACATCTTCGTGAATGTTATCTAGTGTTCTATTGAGTTCATCAAAACTTTTATTTGGAATAACAATGTTAAATGGTTCAAACTCATCACTTAATGGTAAGACTTTTTGAGAAAGTCTATAGGAGTCTGTTGCTACACAGTATAATTTGCCGTCTTCGTGTTTCAAGTTAACACCTGTTAAGATAGGACGTTTTTCATATTGTGAAGTCGCATAGTTAGTTTCTTTAATGATTGCTTTTAATGTCATAGCATCCATAACGATTGGTTGACCCATATCTAGGAAATCGACATCTGGATAATCTTCTGCTTCCATAACACGTAATTTAAATTCAGAACGATCAGCTTTGATTACCATAACTTTATTTTCAATTAAAGAGATTTCAACACGGCTAGATACAATCTTACGCATAATCTCGATGAAGTATCTACCAGGAACAACCACTTTACCAGGTGAAGTAATTTCTAATGACTCATCTGATACGATCGTTTGAATTGCAATATCCGTATTTGAAGCCGTAAATACTAAGTGATCATCAAAAACCTCTAATTTGATTCCGTTTAATACAGGTAGTGGGGTTTTAACAGGTAACCCTCTTTGAATGACATTTAATGTATCCAATAAAACATCTTGATTAATACTGAAGACCATATTTTTTCTCCTTTGTTATTATTATTTTTCATTAAGTTATAATTATTAGTCGATGTGGGTTTGTGGAAAACCCTAGTTTATCGCTTTCCAACACAATAATTATACCATATTATCCACATATTTACCACACATTAATTACTTGTTTTATCGATTTTTTTAAGAATGTTTTCGATCGCATAGTTAAGTTCTTTATTATGCTTTAAATCGTTTTCTATTTTTTCACAAGCAGCTAAAACTGTTGAATGATCACGCCCGCCAAACAAAGATCCAATTGTTTGATATGAGATATTGTATTTATTTTTGATTAAGTACATGGCGATGTGACGCGGTAATGTGAATTTTGCGTTACGGCGTTTACCAATTAAGTCATGTACAGTAATTGAATAGTAGTCGCTAACAACACTTTGAATTCTATCGTAATTATTTTCCGTTAAAGATTCAGTTTTCTTTCTAGTTTTGATTAAAGTATCTAGTGCTTCTGCAGCTGTATCTACTGTAATTTCGATGTTATTTGTTACACAATAAAATAATACGCGCTTTAAAGCACCCTCGAGCTCACGTACGTTTGTCGAGAAATAACTCGCAATAAACTCTAAGACTTGAGAAGAAATATCCATGACATCTGGTGCTTCTGTAGAGAGTTTTTTACGAAGAATTTCTACTCTATGTTCCAAATCAGGGATACCAATATCAACCATTAAACCTTGTTCAAATCTTGAACTTAAACGACTCATAATATTTTTCAGTTCAGATGCTGGCTTATCAGAGGTTACAACAATTTGTTTATTTTGCTGAGTTAATAAGTCAAATAGACGGAAAAACTCCATTTGGGTTTTTGGAGCCCCTGATAACATTTGAATATCATCAATTAATAAACAATCTAATTCGCGATACTTATCGTTAAAAGTATCCATTTGATCTTTCTTGATTTGATCTGCAAATTCTTCAATAAAATCAGAAGCTTTTACATAGATAATTTTTTGATTAATATCGTTATCTAGAATGTAGTTACCAATGGCTTGCATCAGGTGAGTTTTTCCTAGTCCAACATCGCCAAATATATAAAATGGGTTAGCGACACTACCAGGTTGGTCTGCAACTTTTAGCGCCATTTGAAAGGCAAAACGGTTAGATTTACCTACGACAAAGTTGTCGAAGTTAAGGGGGGCAATTAAGTTACCTGTACGGTACTTTTTGTCTAGATTCTTTTCTGGACCAACAAGGGCTTCTTCCCCTGCTAAATCTTGTGCTACCACAAATTTAAACCTTACAAGTTCTTTCTTATACATCTCTTCTGCGAGTGTATTAATTCTTGTTAAATAGAGCCTGTTAATACGCTCTTTAACGAACGTGGATGGGGCTATAATATATATGTAACCACCAGATACCTTTTTCACGGATGAAAGAGGCTCAAATAGATCCTCGTATATTTCATCGGAATAAGATGATCTAAGGCTATCTAGAATGCCTTGCCACAATGCATCAAATTCTTTCATATTTTCACTCCAAACTTCATGTACATCCATATTAACATATCTAAAAATAGATAGAGCAAAATGTTATCCACCAAAATTGTGGGAAACTTTTTAGGAATACCACTTGTCCACATACCATTGTGGGAAAAACAATAAGACTTCATGGCTTTGTTATCAGTTTTCATTCATTTTCAAAGATATCCACAATTGGGTTTTCATGTGGGAAAGTTTTCCACAATTTGATGTGTATAAGTCCGTTTTCTCATACTCCTCTGGTCAGGCTAAAAAATAGTTATCGATTTGAGTTGACATTTCGAATTGTTATTTATATAATTAACTACGCATGGTTTCGTAAGAAAGGTGGTTTATTTATGAAAAGAACATATCAACCAAGTAAACTTAAACGTATCAAAACCCATGGCTTCAGAGCTCGTATGGCTACAGCTGGTGGTAGAACCGTTCTTAGCCGTCGTAGATCTAAAGGACGCGCACAATTAACAGTTTAATCTCATTATTTTAAAAAAACCTGGACTACTCGATTAAAATATGGAAATATTTTTTTGGTAGTCCTTTTCTTTTTTAAGATAATAACAAACAAATGAAAAAGGTATATCGAATCAAGAAAAATAGCGAAATCGATGCGATTATACAAAATAAAAAAAGCAGTGGAGACAGGAGGTTTGTGATATACACAGCCAATAGTCAAAACGAACACTTCCGATTCGCAATCTCAATAGGTAAAAAGTATGGTGGGGCGGTCGAAAGGAATAAAATCAAACGACAATTGCGAATGATTATAAATAATCATTCAAAAGACATACCTTCTTTTGATTTCGTAATTGTAGTTAAGAAAGATGCTAGCGGACTTTCATTCGCTGAAATTGAAGCAAACATCTTAAAGCAGTTATCAAAATTTAAGAAAACGGAGCAATCGAATGAAAAATCATAAGAAAGTATTAATGCTTTTTGTATTAGCAGGCATATTAGTTTTTCTTTCAGGTTGTAGCGGAGATACCACAGCACCAATTGTCGCCGGCAAGGGAAATTGGTTCGAATGGATACTAGTTACTCCAATTGCGTGGTTAATGGCTTTCTTTGGAAAACTATTTAACAACAGTTTCGCAATGGGGATCATTTTTTCTACTATCATCGTACGTACCATCGCGTGGCCAATATATGCTAAGAGTAATGACTTATCCATTAAAATGGCTGTAGCTCAACCAGAAATGCAACGCATTCAAGCTAAGTATGCAACACGTAAAGATCCAGAATCTCAACAAAAAATGCAAATGGAGATGATGGGGATTTACAAGAAGTACGGTATTAACTTTATGGGCTGTTTGATGCCATTCCTACAAATGCCATTGTTCTTAGCAATGTATCAAGTAGTTCAAAGAATCTACCTTGATGGTGGAACTTATGCAGAGAACGTCTCAAATATTAAATTCCTTGGTATGCGTCTAGACGTAGCCGGGAACATGAGCGCAATCTTCGGACAAAAAGGCGACCTTGGCGGATGGATCTTGGCAATTATCGTTGCAGTTACTATGTGGTATTTAAACCATTTAGCAACTAAAAAACCAAGTTACGCTAAGAATACTGCATCACACAATCCACAGGCAAGTCAAGCTGAACAAACTCAAAAGATGATGAAGTATATGCAATACTTTATGATCTTCATGATGTTCTCACTATCACTACAACGTAACTCTTTAGCGCTTTACTGGGTTGTAGGGAACATCTATTCAATTATTCAAAATTTAATTAACCGTAAGTTAAACGAAGTTAAGTATGAAAAAATGAAGAATAAGGATTTGGTGGGCTAATATGATCAAAAAAGTAGATATCGAAGCTAAAACACTTAAAGATGCAGAACTTAAAGCTGTTGAATTACTAAAAATGCCTCTAAAATACATCAAGCTAAACTTGATTAAAGAAAAGAAGGGTATTCTTGGATTAGGAGCTTCACAAACATATGAAGCGGTTCTAGAATTCAATTTAGCTTTAGAAGGTAAGAAGTACTTAGAAACTATTTTCCAATCATTGGATATTGAGGTTAAAATGGAATTCAGAAGCCTTAATGAGGGGTTAGAAATCTATTACCAAATCCAAAGTAAAGAAAATGCACTTTTAATCGGTAAAGATGGCAGAACACTTGAAGCCATTCAAACCTTGTTAAAGACCTTCTTACATAACTTTACAGACGAAAAGATGTTGGTATCATTAGACATTGGTCAATATAAGCAAAACCGTAAAAAACAACTAGAGATCTTAGCAACTAAAGTAGCAAAAGAAGTTGCGTTCTCTAAAGTACAAGCCGTTTTAGATCCGATGAATTCATATGAACGCCGTATCATCCACACTAAATTAGCAGAGTGGAGAGACGTTTATACTGAGTCTGAGGGCGAAGGCGAAAACAGAAAAATTATCATCAAACCAAGAAATAAATAGGGCCAACTGCCTTATTTTTTTTATACTTTCGTCCTGGATAATATAGTATGCTATAATATAACCATGAAGCGAATAATGAAACTAGTTTTATATTTAATTATTGGATTCTTTGTGTTTCTTACGGGGCAAACCATGGGTGAACATGTAGCTATTAATAGAGAAATTGAGGCTTTCAAAAAGAAAGGAGTATTTCAAGAATCTATTAGCACGGACACCGTAAAATACTACAAGGTTTCACGTGAAACATATTATCCAAATGAGATAGTTAGAGACCCTTTCTTTTTAGGTGATCTTAGTCGTCCGGGTTCTTCAGGAGATATATTCGTTACCCAGCAATCTCCACTTGTTGGTTATGCGGGTATTCATCAGTTTGTATCGTTTTTCTTCGGAGGGCATGCTGCCATGTTAGATGAGAACAATAAGATATTCGAGACAGTGGGCATACCTGATGATGATGAAAAGCTACTTGATGTAATGATTAATGGCGGAAGAAATACCCATGTCGTTGGTGGTATATATAATTATTGGTTAGATAATGATTATCGTTCTGTTTCTGAAACAGACCCTTCTTATGTGGCGTATGGTACTTATTATCGCAATGAGTGGATCGGGTTACGAGTTAAAGGCGCAACTAATGACGATATAGTTGGAGCATTAGATTATTTGAAGGATTTAGAAGAAAAAGAAGCTCAGTACAATTTCTGGTTTGTGTTGAATACTAAAAACAAATATTATTGTACAGATTTGGTATCGCGTGCTTATGAGTCGTTAAGAACGGATGAGGGCGATCAAAAGTATAAATTTAATAGAGATGGTATAGCGGTCACTGTTAATGATTTAGTTTTATCAAAAAATACATATATTAGTTACTATGTAACTACGAAGAATAATATTAAGTATGTGTATTATATTGCTTAGGAGGGTATTATGAACAATCAAAAGATTTGGGGAATGGAATATAATTTAGTCTTATTAATTGGGTGGTTGTTACCGCTGATATTGAATATACCTGGGCTGATCATTACGATTCTTATGAGAAGTTATTTCAAGAATACTGAGAAAATTAATTATCTTACTGACGGGTTTACAATTATCAGTAATGTGAATATCACTATCTTTGTACTAGCTATTTTGCTGGGCATTGCTGCGGGTATTTCGAGTATCGTCCCTATTTTAGGTGTATTCACTTTGATTGGGGCATCGGTTTTAGGATTGATGTTATTGGTTTACTGGTTTTATGTGGCCATCAAAGGTGCTAATGAAGCAACCAAAGGCATCATATACAAACCAGTCTTAACGTTTATCTTTATTAAATAGATATGACAACACTTCTTTTATGGATTCTAATTGGGGTTGTAACACTGTTAGTTATTGCAGTTGTTGTATTGCTCTATTTGGTGACGCATCCAAAAACTCACAATCACGGAATGATTCTTGAAAAACAAATTGAAATGCTCATTAAACAAAACAGCGATACACTTGTGACGTTAACTGAGAAAAACGGTGATTTAAAAGAACATTTATCCGATGTCGTTTATGAAAACAACAAGAAGATAAGTGAAGATATGTCCTTATTTACAACTAAGATGATGGAGAATCTATCCACTCAAATGGATAAAATCAATGCCAAAGTAGAAGAAAAACTAGGAAGCGGGTTTGATCAAGCTAATCAGACGTTCAATAAAGTCATCGAACGCTTGGTAAGAATTGACGAAGCTCAAAAACAAATAGAGAAGCTTTCAACTGATGTAGTTAGTTTGAATGAGATATTGTCTGATAAGAAAACAAGGGGAACGTTTGGAGAAATTCAACTGAAACAATTGTTTTCCGCCATCTTCGGAGATAAAAATGATTTAGTCTATGAAACTCAAAAGACATTATCAAATGGGACAGTAGTAGATTTTTTACTACACGCCCCTGAACCTCTTGGAGACATTTGTATAGATTCAAAGTTTCCGCTAGAAAACTATAAGAAAATGATGGATAATACCCTCTCAGATGAAGCGCGATTAACCGCAACTAAGACGTTTAAACAGGATATTAAGAAACATATTGATATGATTTCATCCAAATACATTATTACCAATCAGACCACAGATCAAGCCATCATGTTTATTCCTGCAGAAGCGATATTCGCAGAGATTAATAGTAGACATGAAGAATTGATTTTATACGCTCAATCAAAACGTGTCTGGTTGTCATCGCCTACAACATTAATGTCTACATTGACAATTGTTCAAGTCATATTAAAGGATTTGAAACGCTCTGAGTTCTCAAAGCTCATTCAACAAGAGTTATCTAAGTTATCAATCGAGTTCGAACGTTATCAAGAGCGATGGGATAAACTTCTAAAGAATATTAAGACAGTGAATAATCAAGCAGAAGATGTTAAAGTTACTTCTGAGAAGATATCTAAAAGATTCAAAGCTATTAATAGTGTTGAGGTAATTGAAAAGAATGAAACTTCTAAATTTGACACCATTGATGAACCATTTATACTAGAATAAAGAACGCCCTTACTGAGTTTAAGTTTAGTAAGGGTGTTCTCTCTAACTGAATGATGAAAATCAGGGAGAATTCATGCGAATTATGTCGAGTTGCACTCGTTTTTTTGATATCGGTTTGATATAATTAAGTTTAGGATGTGAATACATGAAAGTTCTATTATTTAAAGAAATGCAAAAGATGCTCAAAGTGAGTGGAATCGGACGAGCATTTCGCCAACAATTTAAAGCTTTAGAAATGAATGGTGTTACGGTAACAACCGATCGAACAGAGAAGTTTGATTTGGTTCATTTTAATACTGTTTTTGCCGAGTCTTATAGTTTCTTGAAACATGCGAAACGTAAAGATATACCTGTCGTTGTTCATGCACATTCAACTAAAGAAGATTTTCTAAATTCATTTAATTTTTCTAAATACATCAAAGGCTGGTTCTATCAAAAGCTTAAGAATATGTATTCGAATGCTGATTTGATTATTACGCCATCCAATTACTCCAAATCTTTACTTCTAAAATACGGATACATCACTTGTCCGATCAAAGTATTGAGCAATGGTATAGATTTGGATGAATATAAGAAAGATGAATCAAAAGAAGCCCAATTCAGAAATCACTTTAATCTAGCTAGTACGGATAAAGTTGTGATAGGGGTTGGCTTATTATTTGAGCGTAAAGGATTACATGACTTTATAGAGATTGCACGAATGATGCCAAATGTAACTTTTATTTGGTTTGGAACCCTTTCAAAAGCGATGCAAACTAAAACCATCAAACAAGCAATCGAGAATAAACCAGATAATGTGATCATGCCAGGTTATATCGCGGGAGATATTATAAAAGGCGCGTTTACGAGCGCAGATGCTTTATTGTTCCCAAGTTATGAGGAAACAGAAGGCATTGTTGTCTTGGAGGCGATGGCATCTAACTTACCAATTATTGTTCGCAACATTGGTGTTTACGATGACTTCACTCATAATAAAGAAGTCTTAAAAGGCAATAACAACCAAGAGTTTAAAGCGTTAATCGAGCATATTTTAAATAATGATATGAGCGAAATGACTAAAAATGCTTACGAAAGTGTTTCTCAAAAAGATTTAAAGATCATTGGAGAAAAACTAAAAGGAATATATCAAGAATTATTAGAAAAGAGACTAGAGAAATGAACACAGTAAAAGAACTGGATTTAAAAAAAGATTTACTAGCCGGCCAAACAGTGACTATCTGTGGCTGGATTAGAACGAATAGAGCTCAAAAAGAGTTTGGATTTTTGAATGTTAATGATGGTACGACGCTTCAAAACCTTCAAGTGGTTTATGAAGAATCACTAGAAAACTTCTATGATGTTCAAAAGTTTAGAGTAGGAAGCAGTGTTGAGATTCTAGGGACCCTTGTTTTAACACCAGAAATGAAACAACCTTATGAGATTAAAGCAACCAAGGTTACTTTATTAGGGGATTCATTGGAAAACTATCCGATCCAACCAAAAAGACACTCAAGAGAGTTTTTAAGAGAAGTAGCGCATTTAAGACCTAGAACTAACCTATTTAACGCAATATTTAGACTAAGAAGCGTTGCTGCATTCTCAATCCATAAATTCTTCCAAGAAAAAGGATTTATCTATTTTCATGCCCCATTAATTACCGGCAATGATGGTGAAGGTGCTGGTGAAATGTTTACAGTAACAACACTTCCACTGGATAATCCACCTAGAGACGAAGAAGGCAACATCGATTATAAGAAAGACTTCTTTGCGAAAAAGACCAACTTAACAGTGACTGGACAATTAGAAGCTGAAGCTTACGCCTTAGCCTTTAGAAACGTTTATACATTTGGCCCAACATTTAGAGCTGAAAACTCAAATACACAAAAACATGCCTCTGAATTCTGGATGATTGAACCAGAAATGGCATTTACTGATTTAGAAGGCAACATGCAAACGGCTGAAGATATGGTTAAATACATCGTCACAGATGTTTTAAAACAAATGCCAGAAGAAATTGATTTCTTTGATCAATTCGTAGAAAAAGGATTGAGATCAAAACTTGAATCATTAGTAGCTTCTAAGTTTAACCGTGTTACACACAAAGACGCTATTCAAATCTTAAAAGACTCTAAAGTTAAGTTTGAAAACAAACCTGAGTTTGGACAAGACTTAGCAACAGAACATGAAAAATACTTAACTGAAGTTCACTTCAAATCCCCAGTGTTTGTCACAAACTGGCCAAAAGACATTAAAGCATTCTATATGCGTTTAAATGATGATAACGAAACGGTTGCGGCTGTAGACTTACTAGTTCCTGGTAGCGGTGAGTTAATTGGTGGATCTCAAAGAGAAGAACGTTTAGACATGCTAATTAAACGTATGGATGAAATGGGTGTACCAAAAGAAGATTTAGAATGGTACCTAGACTTAAGAAGATACGGCGGCTGTGTACATAGCGGCTATGGCATGGGCTTTGAACGTTTATTAATGTACCTATCAGGTGTGGAAAATATTAGAGACGTTATTCCATTCCCAAGAACCCCTAAACACGCAGAATTCTAGAATAGAGGCATTGTTGTGCAGGCAAAAGGCTCGAAAGAATTAAATTTAAGACAATATATCATTGAAGGTAATCTATTAAAAGTTATTTTGTATATTACATACCCACTCGCAATATATAGTTTGTTTAACCATCTATATGGATTTATAGATATGATGCTGGTTGCACATATTGGAAATACAGAAATTGCGAGCGTGGCTATTTTTACAGAAATTCAAAACATGATCACAGCATTTGGGGCAGGGATTGCTTCAGGTGGTGCCGTGATTGTAGCAAGACATATCGGTGCTAATCGTATCGATGAGGCGAAAAAAAATGCCTCATCGGTATTCTTTTTGGCCGTCTATGTAAGTTTTGCGATTATTCTGTTACTTGTACCCTTTGCAGAGCCATTTTTAAGGTTATTAGGCACCCCTAAAGACGTTATTGATACGGGGTTAGGGTATTTTATTGTCCAAATATTTACCACTGGTTTTATCACAATAAATAGCGTATTTATTGGATTGGAAAAAGCTAAGGCAAACACGAAAAAAATACTAAAATTGAATATTGTCATCATGACGATTAAGTTGATTTTATCTGTCATATTCGTATATGTATTTGAACTTGGTATTGTGTGGATATCCGTGGCAACGATGATTGCTCAAGGATTCCTTACTCTATTTGCATTTCTAATTCTGTTTAGTAAGAATAACGCCTTTAGAATAAATTTACAGGGATTAAGATTAAAGAAAGAGTATGTTTTACCCATATTAAAACTATCCCTTCCTATTTTTCTTGGTAAATTTATATTCTCTACAGGCAGAGTAATCATGAACGCCATGATTGCAGCCTATGGAACCATGGCAGTATCCGCATTCTCAATCGCCCAAAAGATTGGTGGCGGTGGTGCAACACTCGCATTAGTGGTTGAAGAAGCAGTACCAACTGTAATCTCTCAAAACATGGGAGCCGGCAAAGTCGAAAGAGCGAAAAAGGTTTATCCTATCGCATTAACCATTGGTGTCTTAGTCGGCATAATCACAGTTGTATACGCATTTATATTTAAGGATGCAATTCTACCACTAATTGTTAATAAGAACTCAACAAATGAGTTTAAAACCATGGCGATTGCACTATTTAACTTTGAAGTATTCTCAAAACTTAGTTCCGCGGTCATATCAATTACCCTATCGATGTTCTATGGATTTAGACATACAAAGGTTGCGATGGGAGTAAATATGGCGAGATTGTTTATATTTAGAATCCCAGTATTATGGGCGTTTATGAGTTTCACTAAACTGAACTACATTGCAATTGGATACACCATGTTTATTTCAAACACGTCCACTGCCATATTAGCGCTAGTATTAGCCGTAGTCTTTTATACAAAACTCAGAAACAATCCTACTCAATTGGCAAACTATTACTAAGAATGGTATATATTCTATATAAGAGGGCGCTTTTTATAAAAAAGTGCCTTTATAATCGTTATTTGACTACTGGTAGAATATTATTGTTGACAACGGTTACATATTGTAATAAAATATAGTCACGCTAGAAAGCGCTTACGATTCTAACTGAGTAAAAAATAAGTAAATTGCTTGCAATGTTTTTTTGAATGAATTGAAATATTTGTATTATTATTATATAATACATGTGATGAGGTGAAGGATAGATGTTAGATCAAAATATCATAACAAAAACAGCTAAAAACCTTACGATAACAAGAAATTTTTTTCCATTGATAAAGACAGTACTTTAGGCTAATACCATAAGTGCTTTTATTTTTATAAAAATATAGTGTAAAACACAAGGAGTATAGATTATGGAAATTGTATTGAACAGATTGACAAAAGTATTTGTCGCGAAGAACAAGCAAGAAACCAGAGCGGTAGATAATTTAAATATTGTCATTCCTTCTGGGAAGTTAGTTGGGTTACTAGGACCTTCTGGTTGCGGTAAAACAACGACGCTTTTTATGATTGCCGGCCTTCATAAACCTACCTCAGGAAGAATTCTATTTGGAACAGAAGATGTTACCAAACTAACTGCGGATAAAAGAGGAATTGGATTAGTATTCCAAAACTACGCTTTATATCCACACATGACAGTTAGACAAAACATCATGTTCCCATTAGAAAACCTAAAGGTTGATTATGAGGAAGCAGTTGCGAGAGTAACTGAAATGGCTAAGTTAGTTGGTATTGAGGATCAACTAGACAAAAAACCAGCAGAATTATCAGGTGGTCAACAACAACGTGTTGCGATTGCGCGTGCACTTGTTAAAAAACCACGAGTGCTTCTACTTGATGAACCACTATCAAACCTAGATGCAAGATTACGTCTTCAAACACGTGAAGAAATCAAACGTATTCAAAGAGAAACAGGTATTACAACTATTTTCGTTACCCATGACCAAGAAGAAGCCATGAGTATTTCTGATGAAATCGTCGTAATGGAAAAAGGTGTGGTTCAACAAAAAGATGAACCGCAACAAGTGTATTACAACCCAGTAAACCTATTTGTTGCTAAATTCTTAGGTAGCCCAGCAATTAACGTTACAAGAGGCGAAATCAAAGACAACAAACTTTACTTTGGTGGCAAGTTCTTTGCTAACAAGAAAGCTAAAGATGGTTTGTATGATGTTGGTATGAGACCAGAAAACTTCAAAGTATCTGAAACTGGATCAAAAGTAGACGTTACAGACGTTGAAATCATTGGTAGGGATACCATCATCCGTTTTAACTTAGGTGAACAACAAGTAAGAGCGTTAGTAGACTCAGAAACAGTTGAAAACATCAAAGACATTAAATTATCAATTAAAGACGAAAAGATTTTATTATTTGACATTGAAACAGGTAAAGTTGTACTAGACTCCAAAAAAGAAAGGTAAGGGTTTAATGATGTTTAAGAAGATTACTCGTAACATTAAATCATTCTTTTCAAAGCTTAATTGGTCCATTAGAAATGTATACTTAACTGTAAAAAGATCTATTTCGGGCTCATTTAGAAAATTTTGGTCGATCGTTACACAAGAAGAGAAACGAATCGAACGTAATCGTGCAAAACTAGATTATGTTCTAAAATACTTAAATCTTGATGGTAAGGACATCGATATTCAACTTGACTTAGACATTGCAGAAATTAGAAAAGATCTTGTTGAAAAGAAAAAAGCATTATCAGTATCTTATAAAGCAACTAAAGATGCAAAAGTGCTTGAAGAAATTACTATCATCAAAAATGTTATCAAGTATTTACCAGATGATAACCGCACAATCAATAGAAAAGGCGATAGAAAAGTAGCTACAGAACGTTTTACAAAAGCGATGCTATACTTAGCCCCAGCATTAATCCTATTAGCGGTGTTCACATTCTGGCCTATCATCAACACACTTAGATTATTAATATTTGTTGGCTATACTGAAGCTGATGGATCTATCCAAGGTTATACAATCTTTGGAAACTTCATCAAAGTTATTAGCCAAAGAGGGTTTATTAGACCTTCTGCTGGAACATTCTCAAGTGCTTTAATTAATACATTATTAATGGCATTTATCTCAGTTCCAATTTCAATCGTGATTGCACTATTGATCGCAGCAGGACTAAATTCAATTAAAGGACTTAAAGGATTCTTCCAAACCATTTTCTTCTTACCTTATGTAACAAATACAATCGCGATTGCCTTAGTATTTAAGTTTATGTTTAATGAAAACTTCGGTTTAATTAACACTATGTTAGGTTGGATTGGTATTGATAAAGTAAACTGGCTATCCACAAATGCCAACTATTGGGCAGTTATGGGTGTTATGGTTATCTACTCAGTTTGGGATTCATTAGCGTTTAAAATCATGGTATTCTTATCCGCAATTCAAGGTATTGATAAACAATACTATCAAGCGGCAGATATCGATGCAACGCCAAAATCCAAAGTATTTAGAAAGATTACAGTCCCTCTAATCTCACCTATGATTTTCTACATTATGGTTACATCAATCATTGGTGCACTTAAGGTTTATTCATCCGTAATTACGTTAACCAACGAATACGGTGAAATTCGTGGTGCAACTTACAACATGAAGACCATCGTAATGTACATTTATGACTACTTGAACAACAGAGCACCTGGTAACTTATCATTAGCTGCTGCATCCTCTGTAGTATTATTTGGCATCATCTTATTATTCACATTAGTCCAAATGCAAGTAAGTAAGAAGAGAGTGCACTATTAATGGGGGCTATTATGGAAAAGAAATATTTAAATAGATGGAAGTTGACTGATATATTTGTATTAGCGGCTGATGCGATTGCAGTAATTATCTACCTCGTATTATTCGTTAAAGCATTCATCGACATTCCGGTACCTACAAAAGAAGAGATCGTAGACATTAACTTTGTATTCAATGGTCTACAACTAAGTATATTAGCGATATTCGCAATGATCGCAACACCACTATTATTCATCGATTCTAAGACTCACTTCAATAAAGTTGAGTATGAAATGGATCCTTGGTTTGCGGGAAATACCTTTGTAAAAGGGATTATTTCATTATTATTACTAAACCCAGTCAGTGCAATCATTAGATTTTATAACACACATAACATCTTAAAGTTTGCAACAGGGCACAGTTATTTAGAAGCCATTAAAAACATTGGTCGTTGGTTTAAAGAAAAATTCCAAAACTTCAAAAACAGAAAAAATAGCCCAGACCATGAAGGCGAAGCTACTGAAGAAGAAATCAGATTGCGTAAGAAAATCCGTACCCAAACTATTGGTATTGCTGCTAAAACAGTAATGTTATATTCCTTAATCGGAATTGCTGCAGCATTCGTATTCTTACCATTCTATTGGATGGTTCTAACCGCTTTAAAAACATTTGAGGAAACACAATCAACAAACCCTTCATTCTTCGTTGCACTAAAAGACATGCAATGGGTTAACTTCAAATACGTATTAAATGAAATGGACTTCGGTTTATACATTTATAACACGTTATTAGTAGGGATCATTTCGACATTAGGTACTGTTATCACAACTGTGTTTGCAGCATTTGCCTTCTCAAGAATTGATTTCAAAGGAAGAGAAACATTATTCTCAATCCTATTAATGACAATGATGATTCCTGGGGAATTATACATCATTACAAACTTCATTACCGTAGCTGAATTTGGTTGGATTTCAACAGCAGGAAACAAAGTATTCCTTGCGATGATTATTCCATTCATGACAAGCGTATTCTACATATTCTTCTTACGCCAAACATTCAAACAAATTCCAAACAGCCTTTACCAAGCAGCGCAAGTTGATGGCTGTACAGACTTTAAGTACTTAGTAAGAGTTATGTTACCAATTGCTGGGCCAACCGTGTTCACAATTACAATCTTAAGCGTTATCGGTTCATGGAATGCCTTCATCTGGCCAAGATTAATGGCAACTATGTTACCAAACAGTAATGAGAAATTTTATCTAATATCAGTCGCACTTAACAAAGCATCATTTATGGATCCAGAAGGTATGAGATTAATGTACAACCTTCAGATCGCAGCGAGTGCACTGGTTACTATACCGCTATTAATCGTATTCTTAGCTCTAAGAAAATACATTATTAGAGGAGTAGGAAGATCCGGTATTAAAGGATAAAAGGAGGATTTAAATGAAAAAAATAGCTTCATTCTTGATTGCAGTAGTTGCAGTCATCACTTTAGCTGCTTGTGCTAACGTTAGAGCAAGCGCGCCAGTGTTTGAAGGTATTCCTGCGGGAAAAACTGTAACCATTACAGATGGTGATACATTCGATCCTAAAGCAGGGATAACTGCAAGAGACACTAAAGATAAGGATTTAACAGCTTCAATTATTGTTGAAGGGTTAGATTCAGACAAATTAGCAGGTGGTATTTGGATCGGTGGACCAGGTAACTTCTCATATAAACTATCTGTTACTAACAGTGCAGGTTTAAAAACAGAAGAAACCATCGCGTTAGTTGTTAATGCAAAAGAAGGCCAACAAGCAACGCCGCCAGTAATTGAAGGGGCTTATTCAAACCAAGTATATTACATTGGTTCAAACCCTTACAACCCACTTGAAGGGGTTACTGCTAGAGATGCTATCGATGGCGATTTAACTGCAGAATTAAAAGTTAAGGGGACTCCTTACACAGCAAGACCTGGTGTTTCTAACTTCACAATCGAAGTTAAAAACAGTGCTGGTTATACAACTTCAATCGCAGTTACATTAACTGTTAAAGCTCAATACTCAATCCCAACAGAATTAACAACAGATCCAATCACAATTACATTCTGGCATTCAAACGGGGATTCAATCGAAGCTGAATTGAAGAAGTACGCATTATCATTCCAAGAAAAATATCCAAATATTACAGTAGAAGTTATTAAGAAAGAACAATCATATTCTGAACTTAAGAACACTGTAGTTAAAGCAGCCGGTACAGATGGACTTCCAAACCTAGTTCAATCCTATCCAGACCACGTTATGGAATACTTGACTTACAATGCATTACTAAGCGTGTCGCCTTACTATGCACACCCAGTTCACGGTTATTCTACAACAGATGCTAAAGACTCATTCGCAGACTTAATCGGTTCATATAGAACTGAAAATAGCCAATACACTAAAGATGGTGACTTCTATGCATTACCATTCAACAAGTCAACTGAAGTATTAGCTTATAATAAGACTGTTTATGACAGATTGGTTGCAGCTGGTAAAGCGCCTGCTGAATTCCCATCAACATGGCAAGATATTATTGCATTAGCTCCAGCATATAGAGAAATTGCAAATAGCTATTTCAAAGAAAACCAAACATTTGTTAACACTCATGGGTCACAATCTCAAAAAGCATTATTTACTGACGATAACGTCAAATTAATGACTGAGAAGTTTGTACCATTCTCATATGACTCAACAGACAACGCATTCATTACTTTAACAAGACAATGGGGCGGAGAATACACAGGTATCGATGAAAACAGAAATGGTGTCATCAAGTTTGATAATGCTCAAACCAGAAGCATGTTACAATTCTTCTATGACAACAAGACAGCAATCACTGTTCCTGGTAACTGGGGTGACTCATATAGCTATGCATCCGATATCTTCAAGAATGGTTTCACATTCATCACTATCGGTTCAACTGGTGGTATCAGATACAATGCACCTATCTTAGTTACTAACGAAGGCGCAGGCATTGATCAATACTTATTCGAAGTTGGTGTAGCACCAATGCCATATAACAAAGAAATGCCTGAAAACTGGACTGCAATTCAACAAGGTACAAACGTATCTATCACATCAGCAGGTACAGAACAACAAAAACTAGCTTCATGGTACTTCTTAAAACACTTAACAAGTTATGATGTTCAATTAGACTTCTCAATGAAGATTGGATACTCTCCAGTTAGAACATCAGTATACTCAGATCCAGCATTCATTCAATTCAGAAATGGTCTTGACAAAGAAGGTAAAGCATTAAGAGGCGCTGACTATTTAATGAGCCAAGCTATTAATGCAGCATCTATTCAAAAAGATGTTCAATTCTTCGACCAAGCATTCGTAGGTTCATCTACTTCAAGAACTGCAGTAGGGGTTGCGTTCAACCAAGTTATGTTAGCAACTAACCCTAACGTAATTAACATTGCAATTCAACAAGCAGTAGATGAAGCTAAAAAGATTCTCGGCAACTAAGGTTTTTAATTATTGATTATTCAATAAAAAATATAGGAGGAGAAGTATGAAAATCGGATTTAGACGATTGACGATGTTGTTAGCGTTACTAAGCGTAGTAATGTTAGCCGCTTGTGGTAAAACAGATACCACTTTAAAAGATGCCGTTGCTGATTTAACAATCACTTACGCATCAGGAGACAGCATTTCAGCTGTAACTAAGGATTTGCCAACACTTCCTGCTAAAGTAGGAGAAGTTACCATTACTTGGGCATCAAATAACACAGCTGTGTTAAGTGCCGCAGGTAAAGTTACAAGACCAGCAAGTGATACAGTAGTAACACTAACGGCAACTTTAACTTTTGATGGTAAAACTGAAAGTAAAGAATTTAAAATTACCGTTAAAGCCGTAGAAGGCCCAACACAAGCAGAAAAAGATGCTGCAACTGCTGCATTACAAGCTGCTTATGCTGACACTATTGGCGACGTTAATTATGAAGTTATTGAAAACTTAGAATTAGTTTCTACTATTTCTGGTTTCTCTGTTACTTGGGCATCTGCCAACACTGATTTAATCGCAGTTGATGGTAAGGTTACAAGACCTGCTTATACTAAAGATGGTGGACAAGCTGTTAAATTAACTGCCACAATCACAGTTAAAGGTGAAGCTGTAGAAGTTGAATTCTTTGCATTCGTTAAAGCTATGCCAAAGACTGTTCAACAAACATTAACTGAAGCTGTTAACTTAGGTGCTGCATTCACATCAGACGTATCTACTGAGGGTATTACTGCAAACCAAACTTTACAAACATCAGTTAAATATGAAGATGTAACTTATACAATCGTTTGGACTTCTTCACATCCAGAAACAATGGGTACTGATGGTAAAGTTGTAAGACCAGCTTTAGGACAACCTGACTTAGTTGTTACAATGACTGCTTCTATTACTCATGAAGGCGTTACTGTAACTAAAGATGTAGAATTTAAAGTTCTTTCTTACAAGCCAAGTAGAGTATTTGAAACCATTGGTGATCTATACACTGGTGATGGAAGAGCTAAAGACGGCGAATATGTAAAAGTTAAAGGTGTTAAAGTATTGGGTAAGATCAACGATGGTATTTTCTTACATGATGGTACAGACATTCTTTATGTATTCGATAGAGGCAAAGTAATTTATGAAAGCTTAGTTCCTGGTAAAGTTTATGACGTTGAAGGTGAATTTGACATTTACTACAGCGCAGGACAATTAGCTAACTATGCACCAAACGTGTTAACATTTGTTGAATCTACTGAAGAAGTTGCCGATTTAGCTGCAACTGAAGTTGATTATAATGATTTAATCGATGGATTATCATTACCAACTAACCCAAGTGAACTACAAGTGTTCTATGAATACACAAGATTCACTGCGAAAGTCTTAGTCGACGTTCAAGAAGGCGCAACTTCAAGCTACAAGTACTGGTTAGTTCCAACTGACTATGAAGGCGAAACAGTTATTAGCAAACTTGATGGTGGTAAAGCTATTCAATACGCTACTAAGTATGTATCAAACATTTATTACCAATCAAATTCTGAAGCGTTTGCTGATTTAAATGGTAAGAATGTCACTATCGACTTCTTAATGTATGGTTTCAGATCTGACAGATATGTATGGTACGGATTATTCTTCGATGACGTTACAGACATCGTAGTTGCATTCGATACAGATGCAGAAGCATTAGCAGCAGCTAAAGCAGTTGTTGAAAAATCACAACCAGCTGACGTTACTGAAGCTACAACATTAGATTTAGTTAAATCAATCCATGGTGCATCAGTAGCATGGTCATCTAATAATGAAGAAGTTATCAACTCAACTACAGGTGTTGTTACACCAGTTGATGGTGTTGTAACTAAAGTTGAATTAACAGCAGTTATTAAACTTAAAGACTTACCAGCTGAAACAGTTAAGATTAACATTAACGTTGGTGAACTTCCTGTTAAGACAGTTAAACAAGTAGTAGACGGTGGTGCTGACGCACTAGTTCGCTTCGAAGCTACAGTATTTGCAACTGACACTCGTGGTAACTACTATGTATCCGATGGAATTACCGCTGCAACAGTACGTGTTTCTACTTCATCAGAATTAAACACAACATTAGCAGCTAACGTAGGTAAGAAAGTTGAGTTCATTGGTACAACTTCTTTCTACAACGGTTTATTCCAAGTTGCTCCAACTGAATTAAAAGTTTTAGGTGCAGGTGATGTTATTGCTCCAGTAAATGCAGATGCTCTAGAATTATCGGCAACTGGATTAATTGGATTACAATCAGCATTAGTTGAACTTAAAGGCTTAAAAGTAACTGCAAACACAACAGACTCTAACAATAATGTCACTGTAACTTTCTCTAAAGAAGGAACAGATAAGACTATCCAACTTCGTTGGGACAGCCGCGTTGCTTTATCTACAGCAGTAAAAGCTGACTTAGACAAACTTGTTGTAAATGCAGTTGCTGACGTTACAACCGTTCTTGGTTGGTACAATAACCCACAATTATTAGGTCTTGAAGTATTGAAAGTTACAGTTACACCACAAGATAATGCAGCTAAATTAGCAGCAGACGCAGCAGCTATTAAAGATATCGCTTTAACTGCAGCAGGTGCAATCGAACTTCCAGCTTTAGGCGCTAATGGTTCAGCAATCGCTTATGCATTCAAAGATGCAGAAGGTGCAAACAATTCATTAATCGATCTAGTAGCTAAAACAGTTACAATGCCTTCTGAAGGTCAAGTAGTAGTTACATTAGTTGCTACACTTACTTTAGGTGAAGAAACAGCTGTTGACGTTGAAATCGATGTTACATTAGGAACACCAGTTTCATCAGGATTTGCTACAGATTTATTCATCTCTGAGTACATCGAAGGCTCATCTAATAACAAAGCATTAGAAATCTATAATGGTACAGGTGCTACAGTTGATTTATCAGTATATAAAATGGCACAGTACAACAACGGTAAAACTGAGCAATCTCAAATTTTACAATTGACAGGAACTCTTGCACACGGTGAAGTTATTGTCATTTACAATGGTGGTGCAGTAGCTGCACTTAAAGATCAAGGCGATATCGAACACACAATTACATGGTTTAATGGGGATGACGCAATTGTTCTACTTAAGAATGATGAAATCATCGATTTAATTGGTGTTGTTGGGGTTGACCCAGGTGCATCATGGCCAGTCGGAACAGGCGCTACCGCAGAGTTTACACTCGTTAGAAACGCAGGAATTACAAGTCCAAATAAGACTTTTACTGAATCTGAATGGGATGTTCATCCAGTTGATACATTTACTTTCATTGGGTCTCATACAATGACTCCTGCTGCTTAATAAAAATTTCATTAAAGGACATATTCGAAAGGATGTGTCCTTTTTCTTTTTGTATGAGTTTTCCCATCTTTTTGGTTATGTATTATAAATACATATTTGTGGTATAATAGTATTGCACTATTTTTTAGTAGAGGAGATTTGTATGAAAAAAATATTACCGATTCTCGTATTATTGCTTGTTTTTCTAGCAGGATGCGTAAAGGAAGTGTTAGATCCAAAACTACCGGATTTAACAAACAAAACAACTGAAGAAGTTAGTTCAATATTGACAGAAGCTAAGATTGCATATGAACTAATCGAAGAGAGTGATTTTGATAAACCTAATAATGTATTTATCAAATATGATACGCACAGTGTTGGAGACGAAATCAAAAAAGATGTTATCGTTAAAGTACACGTTAATTCGCATGTATTGCCAGATTTAACGGGCAAAACTGAGAGTGAAATCATCAGCCTATTTGAAAAGGTAGGTAAAGATGTTGTTGTTGTGTTTGATGATCCAAACAATGACTTTGCTGATATGACTTGGGCAGGATATGATGGCGCTAATGTAGGCGATAAACTATCAGCGATTACTGCGGACGAAATCAAAGTCAAAATCGCGATTAATTCATTCGTTATGTTACCAGATTTAGTTGGTCTCAATAAATATCAAATCGGTCAAGCATTGAATGACGCATTGATTCAATTCAACTATGTATACATTGAAGATGATACTAAAGAAGCTGACACATTCCATAGCTTTGAAGGCTATGAAGCGGGAGATAAGATTGAACCAACTCAAATGGTTACGATTAATCTATATTCCAACAGTTTCTTAAATGCAAATGAATCCTTATTCATTTCTAAGTTCTATGATAATGGCGATTTTAACAAAGCAGTTGAACTTTATAATCCAACAAATGCCGCTATTAACTTAGCAGATTATTCAATTGCGGTATTGCAAAATGGGTCAGTAGTTCCTACTTATACAATTCCATTAGATGGACAATTAGATTCACATTCAACGTTTATTATTGCACATCCAGGTGGCAACAGAGACGTTTCCAAAAAAGCTAATTTATCTACAACCTCATTGGTTTTCGACGGGAATGATGTTATTCAATTACGCTATAAGAATGGATCATATGTTGATATCGTTAACGTAATGGGTACCAGATTAGTTACGTTAACAAATGAAGTCTATGTTCGTCAAGAAGATATCAAAGCCGGTACTAGAACGTTTGACTTTAATGCATGGGATGAGTATATCGGAACGTATGTAGAACCTTTTGGAACACACCCATTCAGTGCACCTGAATCATTTGAAATCGATATGAGTTTTGCAGCAAGATCTTTTGGTGATCCACTTGGAGGATTCGCTAATGTTACACTAGTAACAACAACCGATGGAGATACAGCAGAATTTACACCAGGCTTCTTAAGTAATGCACGTATTCGTTTCTTAGGCGTGGATACACCAGAAACACATCCAGTTGTTCAACCAGTTGGTCTTGAAGCGAAAGCATTCACAAGAAGTTTATTAGAATCAGCAACACAAATTTATTTACAAAATGATCCAGGTAATGCGTATAAAGACACATACGGTCGTCACATCGGATTGATTTGGGCAGATGGTCAATTGGTTAACTATTTGATCGTGAAAAATGGATTCTCCAATAACTTCTTGACTGCTGAAACTAAATTGGTTTATAACAACAGATACTTATATCGTTGGTTCCAAGACGCTGAACAATATGCTAAAGATAATAACTTAGGCGTACACGCTCAATAATGAAAGTAGTCTATAGAATATTATTCGCGTTGTTGATGGTTTTATTGTTTTGGTTTAGCTTTAATACCGCGAATAATATCGTTACAGAACGTTATATTGAAGAACATGTTGAACCAAACTTAAGAGGAGATAATCCAGATTACTTGTATTTTTACGGATCTGTTCCTCACTATAACCACAGAATTCCACTCTATTCCTTGGAAACAGAACAATACAATGTTAAGTTCTTTGAACTGATTGTAGCTGATAAAAAAGGGACGAAACTAGATGAATATGTCTATGTTATATTTCATGACAAAACCATATTTGAAACAGGAGAAAACTATCGTATCTTGATTGAAGGCGAGAAAGAACAATATGTATTCTACCCACAAGGAATGATTTATGATGTGCTTGTATTGTTAGAAGACGAACAAGTATACATCAAGAGAAGTTACATCGAATCCACACTAAACAAAGAATGGAAACTGGTAGATGGAAGTGATAATGTCTTAGTATCTTTCACACCTACATTAGATCGTCCATTCGAGTTAAAAACTGTGATTGAGTCTTACGTTCAAGCAAACGGAAAGTTACCTAATAACGCTTTAAACGATCAAAACATCTATTTATACGACCAACCTGATTATTCGCCTTATTTAATCGTTTATTCGGTCGCATTAAGTATATTTGGAGTGGTATTTGCGTTATCCTTATTCGGATTATATCTATATGATAAACGCAAAGGTAAAAGACAACTGATGGACTATGAATCGATTCTAAACGAACGAAGGAAATCCAAACAACTATAAAAAAAGCATGTCCGAGCGACATGCTTTTTCTTTTGCGGGTAATTCAATTACTTCATTTTTTCTTTATATAAGCAACCGCAACTGATCCGATACCGGCATTCATTGCAACAATCGTTGAGATTTCTGAGATGTATGCTACTTTTACCCCAGTTAAGGCCTCAATACGTTCTTTATAATACATTGCGCGGTCTAGTGCATTTACGTGTACTAAGGCAATCATATCAATATCACTAGTTTCTTTAATCACCTTAATATGTTTCAAGATAATATTATCGGCTTTCTTAATGCCTATTGCCTTATCGTGGATAATTCCTACGCCTTCTTGGTCTATTGAAATGATTGGTTTTAGATTAATAAGTTTACCAATGAAACCTATCGATCTCTTTAATCTTCCAGAACGAATCATGTATTTAAGAGTTTTTACGGATACGAGTATTTTTGTTAGTGGTTTAAGTGCCTCAATCTTCTCGATTACTGTCTCATAATCTATGCCTTCTTTAATGAATTCCATGGCTTTATGAACAAGTAGACCTTCAGCAACACTATTTTGATGAGAATCTATAACCGTAATTTTTTTATCTTTAAATGCACTTGCGCCTTTTAACAGGGCTTGATAAGTGCCACTCATTTTTGAAGACACTGTTATTACGATGATTTCATCATAATAGGTCGTTAAATATGAGTATAAGTTATCGATTGATCTAGGATTAGGTTGACTGGACTTAGGGTACTCTTTTAACGATTTCATCAAACCATAAAACCGCTTGTTTTCAATGGTAAGCTTATCAAAATAAGTAGTCTGATTAATTAAAAGAGCAAGATTTAAGACGTGGATTTGATTGTCTTCTGCAAAGCCATCCTCTAAGTCAGCAATAGAGTCAGTCACCAAGGCTATTTTATGCTTACGGTGATTCGCAATCTCAAATTGGCGTTTCATGTCATCGACTTTTTCATCAACGATTTGACCAAAAGGTTCAACCAGTTCAAACACTTTTGCAGGATCGTTTGTGTGGATATGAATTCTAACCATAGAATTACTACCAGCCACTACCATGGAATCTCCAAGAGGGAGTAGCGTCTTCTTAATTAGATCTTTATTGATGTTATTACCTTCAATAAGAACTTCTGTACAATACCTTGTTTGATTGGCTTCAAAATGATCTACGTGCATTGGCATCTCTTCAACTGTTTTAAAAGAGATATCAACAGATTCACCTTTTAAACCTCTGACAAATCCTTCAATAAAATGATAGAAGCCTTTTGCACCAGCATCTACTACCTTGTTTTGTTTTAAAACAGGTAATAAGTCTTTGGTATGTTCTAGTTCTAACTTTAATCGATCAAGTGCACTCGACAGTAAACCAATAAAATCGCGTTTCTTGTCATTTAAAACCTTTAATGTTTCATGCCACATGCGCATGAGCGTAATCATGGTACCTTCAACAGGTTTCTCAATCGAAGAATACGCGCTTAGAGAGGCTTTCTCGCTTGAGTTGATAAAGGTTTCAATATCGACTTCATCTGCTCTTAAATCGCGTGAAAAACCATCCAAGTAGGATGCGAATATGATTCCTGAGTTACCTCGTGCGCCAACAATGGCGGCGTTCGTAATGCTTTTTAATGTTTCTTTTAGGGTTGGTTCGAGCCTAGATTTCAGAAGAATGCTCTTCATCAATGAAGACAGGTTTGACCCTGTATCTCCATCCGCAACCGGAAAGACATTGATGGCATTAAGTTCATCTTTTTCTGTGATTACATATTTAGCACCTACTACGAAACAACGGTAAAGGTGCTCATTGGATAATGTGTTTTGCATAGAAACCTCTATTTGATTAGATTATAGATTAGATAGGTTATCGTGGAAGTGGAAAATCCTAGAAATGAACCCCAAGCCAAATCAATGATTGTGATGCTTAAAGGCCAGTCTTTCATTGTAGCCAGATTAGTTAAGTCATAAGTAGCATAAGTGACTAAACCAAAGAATAGTCCTAACAACATAACTTTACCTAATGAATCCGCATCTAAACTTGGCTGGATAACAAACACGACAAGTCCTGCTATGAAGAGTAAGTAGAAGATGATCGCAGCAGCCCAGTTAACATCATTTTTAAGTAAAAATCCAATTTGGTTTTGATAGAGCTTCCTAGCAATTAAACTTAACCAAATCAAATCAACAACTAGAAATACCGTAAATGCAATTCCATAAAGCTTCAAAAATGTTCCCATAATAATTCGCTCCTCTTATGTAATGATTCATAAAGTTAATACAATCTAAATGTCATTAGCATTCATCTATATTATAATATAAATAAGCAACACGGTGCATCATCATGCACCTAATAATTCGAATACCATACAAAATTAGGAGATAACCTATGAATAAGTTAAGAATTAAGATGATTCAAGAAGGAACCAACAATAGAAATGGCAAATATGTCATCTATTATATGCAACAATCTCAACGAATTCATTATAATCATGCCTTAAAATATGCTATTGATACCGCCAATCAAAAAGGCTTACCAGTGATGATCATTTTTGCCCTTCAAGCATACCCTGAAGCAAACATAAGATCATATACCTTTATGCTTGAAGGACTAAAAGATGTCTATAGATGGGCAGGTAAACTCAATCTGAATATGATAATCAAGGTTGGAAAACCTAGAGAAGTTATTGAACCATATTTAAGTAATGCATACACGCTTGTTATGGATAAAGGTTATTTAAAACCTCAAGAAGCTATGAGAAGAGAACTCCTATTAAAAGCTAAAGATTATAGTCTAGATATTATTGAGATTGATACAGACTTGATTGTACCGGTTCTGGTTGCATCCAACAAGGTAGAATATGGGGCTTATACAATAAGGCCCAAACTTAATAAGTTGTATGACGATTTCAATGATTTTGACAAGTTACCGGATATCAAGAATAAAACGGATCTGAATCTATCATCTGATGTAGATATTTTTGATATCAATCAAACACTGAACACACTAAAGATTGAAGATACCCCATCTGCGAGTCCATTTTATAAAGGTGGCTATATTGAAGCCCAAAAGAAACTTTTTGATTTCATTAATTCAAAGATCAATCACTATGAGGAATCAAGTGACCCTTCAACAGACTATACCTCCTTAATGTCAATGTACTTACATTTTGGACAAATCAGCAGTTTAGAAATTCTTAATCAATTAGAACTAGCACTCAGTCAAAATAGAATCAAAGAAGAAGCGTTTCTAGCATTTAAAGAACAACTATTCATTAGAAGAGAACTTGCCTTCAATTATGTATTTTATAATCCAAGATATGATGATTTTTATGGAATGACAGAACCCTGGGCATATGAAACAATCCATGCACATAACGAGGACGATAGACCTTATCTTTATGAAGAGAGAGACTATCTAAATTACCAAACACATGATCCGTATTTCAATGCTGCGATGAAAGAAATGGTTGAAACAGGCTACATGCATAATTATATGAGAATGTACTGGGCTAAGAAAATCATTGAATGGTCAAAAACACACGAAGAAGCTTATAAAACCATTCTAAAACTTAATAATAGATACTTCATTGATGGTCGAGACCCAAATAGTTATGCTGGTGTTGCCTGGTGTTTTGGGAAACACGATAGAGCTTGGACTGAAAGACCTATTTTTGGGAAACTAAGGTACATGAATGACAAAGGATTAGAAAGAAAATTTGATATGCAAGGATACATTAACAAAGTGACTTATAGATAACGTAAAAGCACTAAAGGAAGCCCTTTAGTGCTGTTTTTTTCTATAAAAAAAGGATGAAGACTTTCGTCAACATCCTTAAAAACTATAGATTATTTTTTACGTGGGTTTTTGATTTGAGCATGTGCAGCAGCTAGACGTGCGATTGGCACTCTAAATGGTGAACATGAAACATAATCTAGACCGATTGCATGACAGAATTCAACGGATTGAGGATCTCCACCATGTTCTCCACAAATACCAGTCTTGATGTTTGGACGAGTTTGGTTACCTAAGTCAACGCCCATCTTCATAAGTTTACCAACACCCTTTTGGTCGATGTGAGCAAATGGATCTGATTCGTAAATCTTAGTCTTATAGTAGTCAGGTAAGAACTTACCAGCATCATCACGGCTGAAGCCGAATGTCATTTGTGTTAAGTCGTTAGTACCGAATGAGAAGAATTCAGCTTCTTTAGCGATTTCATCCGCTAAGATTGCAGCTCTTGGGATTTCGATCATTGTACCAACTAAGTACTTGATGTCTAATCCAGATTCTTTGATTAGTTTGTCAGCAGTTTGAACTACAATCTTTTTAACGAAGTTGAATTCTCTTACTTCACCAACTAATGGAATCATGATTTCAGGTACAACAGTTAACCCTTCTTTAGTTACTTGGATAGCGGCTTCGATAACGGCTCTAGTTTGCATTTCTGCAATTTCTGGATAAGTTACTGAAAGTCTAACACCACGGTGACCTAACATTGGGTTAGTTTCGTGTAAGTCTTCGATAGTTCTCTTAAGATCTTCGAAAGAAAGTTTCATTTCTTTAGCTAATTCTTGGATTTCTTCATCTGTATGAGGAACGAATTCATGTAGAGGTGGGTCTAAGTATCTAACAGTTACGGCATACCCTTCCATTTCCTTGTAAAGTTTGACGAAGTCTTCTCTTTGCATAGGTAATAACTTAGCAAGTGCAGCTTGTCTTTCTTGTAAGTTTTTAGCAACGATCATTTCGCGAATTGCTTTAATACGTGATGCTTCAAAGAACATATGTTCAGTACGGCATAGACCGATACCTTCAGCACCGAATTCTCTTGCTTGGTGAGCATCTCTTGGTGTGTCAGCATTAGTTCTAACTTTTAATACTCTGATTTCGTCAGCCCATTGCATTAATGTAGCGAAGTCACCAGAAACAGTTGCTTCAACAGTTGTAATCTTTTCACCATAAACATAACCAGTTGATCCATCGATTGAGATGTAATCACCTTCGTTAAACTTATGACCATTAACTGTGAAGAATTTACCTGCTTCATTAACTTTAACTTCACCAGCACCAGCAACACAGCATGTACCCATACCGCGTGCAACAACGGCAGCGTGTGATGTCATACCACCACGAGCAGTTAAGATACCAGCAGAAACAACCATACCTTCGATGTCTTCAGGAGAAGTTTCTTGTCTAACTAGAACAACAGGAAGTTTATCTTGTTTAACTAGTTGAGCAGCTCTTTCAGCTGTGAAAACAACTCTACCATAAGCAGCACCTGGTGATGCAGCTAAACCTTGAGTTACAGGTTTTGCAGCTTTTAATGCTTTAGGATCGAATGTTGGGTGCAGTAATGAGTCTAATTGTGCAGGTTCTACTTTTAGAATAGCTTCTTCCTTAGTTAATAAACCTTCATTAACTAGGTCGATTGCTAATTTAACAGCAGCTTGTGCAGTTCTCTTACCATTACGAGTTTGTAACATGTATAATTTACCTTTTTCAATGGTAAATTCCATATCTTGCATGTCTCTGTAGTGTTTTTCTAGTTTTTTAGAAATATCATGGAATTCGTTATAAAGTGCTTCATTGTCTAACTTTAATTCGGAAATTGGTTTTGGTGTACGAATACCAGCAACAACGTCTTCACCTTGTGCATTAAATAGGTATTCTCCATATAACACGTCTTCACCAGTAGCTGGGTTTCTTGAGAAAGCAACCCCTGTTCCTGAATCTAGACCCATGTTACCAAATACCATTCCTTGAACGTTTACAGCTGTTCCCCATTCATAAGGAATGTGGTTTAACATACGGTATGTATTCGCTCTTGGGTTGTCCCATGATCTGAATACAGCTGTAATAGCTTCAATTAATTGTACTTTTGGATCTTGTGGGAATGGTTCGCCCTTTAATTCTTCATATTTGACTTTGAATTGTCTAACCAATTCTTTAAGGTCATTAGCATCTAGATCTGTGTCTAAATGAACCCCTTTAGCTTCTTTCATTGCTTCTAGAAGATGTTCGAAATTCGCTTTGTCGATTTCCATTACAACATCGGCGAACATTTGGATAAATCTTCTATAGGAGTCATAAGCAAAACGTGGGTTATCAGTTAGTTTTGCTAAGCCTTCTACGGCTTGATCCGTTAAACCTAGGTTTAGGATCGTGTCCATCATACCTGGCATTGAGGCTCTAGCGCCTGAACGTACAGATACTAGGAATGGGTTTTGGCTGTCGCCGAATTTTTTACCGAATTCTTTTTCAGTAGCTGCTAAAGCTTCGAAAATTTGATCGACAACATCTTGTGTGATTACTTTACCGTCATGGTAGTATTTGTTACAAGCTTCTGTTGTAACAGTGAATCCTTGAGGAACTGGTAAGCCTAAGCTTGACATTTCTGCAAGGTTTGCACCTTTACCACCAAGTAGGTTTTTCATGCTTGCTTGTCCTTCTTTGAACAAATATACGTACTTAGTCATTGTATCTTCCTTTCTAACGATTTTCATACATACTAATTATAGCAACAAATTTCTGAAAATACAACGATTAACGCACGCATGTGCGCTAATGCGTACGAGATTGCACTTTTATATGAGACAATATTTATGGTATACTATTATAAGGCACCCCAGTATAATATGCCTTACTTTAGTAGAAAGGGTGAAACAATTAATGAATTATCAATCCGTTTTAACGAAGATAATCAACTACAAAACCATCATTATTCACAGACACTCAAAACCAGACTTCGATGCCATTGGCTCTCAAGTCGGATTAAAGGAAATCATTCTTGAAAATTTCCCTAATAAAAATGTCTATGTAGTAGGAGATTCTAATCGTTTTGATAAAGATAAGGACATGCAAGAAATTGAAGATTCAGTTTACGAAAATGCCTTAGTCTTTATCGTAGATGTTGCAGTAAAACAAATGGTTTCAGATGATAGATATAAGCTTGCCAAAGAAGTAATCGTTATTGACCATCATAAAAATGAATGTGACATAGAAGAAGCTACACTGGTTATTAGTGATTCAAGCTTCTCAGCCTGTGCTGAATTAATCACAGATTTAGCATTAGAATTGAACTTAAAGATTAATGAAAGAGCCGCATCGTTTTTATATGCTGGAATTGTAACAGACACTGGAAGATTTCAGTGGATGCATGAACCAGAAAGAGTGTTTCTAGTGGCTTCTATCCTAACAAGTTTAGGTGCGAAAACTACAGAACTTTACGATTTCTTATACGTAGAAACACTTGAAAATAAGAAGCAAAAGACATTCTTTCAAAATAGATTCGTTTATGAAGATGGCGTTGCTTATCTAAAGAACGATCAGGATGTATTTGAACTATTTAACATCGATGTCTTCTCAGTATCTAGAGGTATGGTTAATTTAGCTGCTGGAATTGAAGAAATCAAAATATGGTTGAACTTCACTTTTGATAAAGAACGTAATATCATCATTGGTGAATTTAGATCAAGAGGAATCAAAATTGTAGATATCGCTAAGAAGTATGGCGGTGGGGGACATGAACAAGCCTGCGGAGCAAGCTTGAAATCATGGGAGGAAGTAGATGAAGTCATCAAAGACTATAAGGCATTATTAAAGGAGAATAAGTAACATGATTAACCCAATTATTATTAAAAAGATTAAAGCATACGACCGCATTATCATTCATGGTCACCAAAGACCAGATGGAGACTGCTATGGTGCTCAGTTTGGTCTAAAAGACATTATCAAAAACTCATTTCCAGAAAAGGAAGTTTACGTAGTTGGTGAAACTTCTGATTTCGTAAGTTTTGTAGGAACACCTGATAGTATTGAAGACGCACTTTATGAAGGCGCATTATCGATTGTTGTGGATACTGCAACCGAAGAAAGGATCTCTGATAAACGTTATAAACTAGGAAAAGAAGTCATTAAAATTGACCACCATATTCCAGTTAATGATTACGGCGATTACCGTTGGGTAGACACAAACTATCCTTCTTGTGCACAAATGATTGCACACTTTTATTTAAACTATAAAAAAGAATTAAAACTTGGTTATGAAGGCGCACTTGCGATGTATACAGGCATACTTACAGATACTGGAAGATTCCGTTTTAGAGGCGTTTCCAAACAAACACATGAGATTGCAGGTATGTTATTAACTAAGGGTGTTGACGTAGAGTTTGTTGATGGAAAACTATCCGTTGAGACTTTACAAATGACTCGCTTAAAAGGCTATATCTTATCTCATTTTGTTACAACAGAAAAAGGGTTTATCTATGTGACATTAACCAGAGATGTCATTGAATCCTTTGGGGTTACAGATGAACAAGCGGCTTCAATGGTTTCTGTGATTGCAGGAATTGAAGGCTATCCAGTATGGGCAATTATTCTAGAGTATCCTAACGATGAAATTCGTATTAGATTACGCTCAAGAGGACCAGTGATTTCTACACTAGCTAATGAATTTGGCGGTGGTGGTCATGCGAAAGCAGCCGGTTGTAAATTAAACAGTTGGGATGACTTAGAGTTCTTCAAAAAACGCGTTGGCGATGTATTAGACGCTTATAACGGGTAATTATATGGAAATAAGAGAGGTATGTGAAAGAATCGTTGTCACAGAACCACTTCAGACATTAGACCATATTGAAAGAAGTATTATTAAGACATACCGTAAAGATATTTGGGCTAAGTTTATCAAGGCAGTCAAAGACTATAAACTCATTGAAGAGAATGATAAAGTAGCGGTTGGTATTAGTGGAGGGAAAGACTCTCTATTACTGGCAAAATTAGTCCAAGAATTACATAAACACAGTATTGTTAAATTTGATGTGGTTTACTTAGCGATGGACCCAGGATTTAATGAAGTTAACTTAGAACTTCTAAAGACTAATTGTAAATATTTAGATATTCCAGTGGTTATCAAAAAATCCAACGTCTTCGCTGTTGCAGGTAAAATTGCATCTGATAATCCTTGTTACATGTGTGCTAGAATGCGTAGAGGATTCTTGTACAACGCAGCTCAAGAACTGGGCTGTAATAAACTAGCTTTAGGTCATCATTTTGATGACGTTATCGAAACCACAATGTTAAACGTTTTATATGGTGGCCAGTTTAAAACAATGGTCCCAAAAATCACAGCTGACAACTTTGAAAACATTGAGCTAATCAGACCAATGTTTTACATCAAAGAAGCCGACATCATCAGATTTACCACTTCCAATGGTATTCAATCTATGAACTGTGGATGTACAGTTGTTGCAAGCAGAACTTCTTCCAAAAGAAGAGAGATCAAAAACCTAATTGCAGACTTGAGAAAGGTTCATCCGGAAGTGGATCAATCGATTTTTAAAGCATCTGAGAATGTTAACATCAATGCTGTACTAGGTTGTCAGTATGAGGATAAAAAGTATGACTTTAACGATATATATGAAGAAAGGAATAAAAAGAAATGACACCATTCGATATTGAATTACAAGTATTTCAAAGTGGCGATTTTTGGATGAGAATCATGTTACCACTTGCAATTTCTGTATTTTATAGTTTTCTAATTGGATTAGAAAGACAAAATATTGGAAAATCAGCAGGGATTTCTGCACATATTTTAATTGCTGTATCTACGACAATGCTGGGGATCGTTCAATTATTTATGTATGAACATCAAGGCGGAAATTCAGCTGCAGATAACCAAAGACTAATCGCACAAGTATTGCCGGGCGTAGGGTTCATCGGGGCTGGGGTAATTATGAAAGGCCAAAAAAACATTATTGGTTTAACTACTGCGGCAACCATTTGGGCAACCGCAATGATGGGATTAGTTGCTGGTAGTGGATACATCTTAACATCACTCATTTTTGGCGGATTCTTAGTGTTATTCATCTATACTAGAGATTTAAAACGTGGAATTAACCCATTCATTCCCCATGTTCATCATGATTTCTTAGATGAAGAAGAAGCGAATGCGGATGACATTAAACGTCACGCATAATAACTACATTAAATACTAGAAACGTAGGCGACTACGTTTTTGTTTTTTTTAACTTTGTTAAATGATATAATTGAAGTTAGGATGTGATTCTATGATACTAGATACAATCGCCGCGATTGCGACCCCATTTGGGACAGCAGGAATCGCTGTTATTAGAGTGAGTGGCAGTGATGCCATCGAGAAAGTAAACCTTATTTTCAAAGGTAGAAACCTTAACAAAGTTAAAAGCCACACAGTGGTTTATGGACATATTATTGATCAATCATCTAAAGTGATCGATGAAGTTTTAGTGACAATCTTAAAAGGACCTAAAACATTTACAGCTGAAGATACTGTAGAAATCTCCTGTCACGGTGGAATTCTAGTGACACAAAAAGTTTTAGAAAGAGTACTAGAAACCGGCATTAAACTTGCAGAACCTGGCGAGTTTTCTAAGCGTGCCTTTGTTAATGGAAGAATTGATTTAACCCAAGCAGAAGCCATTATGGATTTGATTCATGCTAAGAACGAAAATGCGATGAAACTGGCATTATCCGGTCTTAGTGGTAACATAAAAAAAGGCATTGAAGCCACTAGAGAAACGGTGCTAAACTTAGTTGCAAAAATCGAGGTTAATATCGATTATCCAGAATATGATGATGCACAGGTGATGGGCAATGAAGTCATCAAACCTGAAGTCTTAAAAATTAAAGATCAACTACATAGGCTACTAGAAGATGCAGATAAAGGTAAGATTATCCGTGAAGGCGTAAGAACTGCCATTGTTGGTAAACCTAACGTCGGAAAGAGCAGTTTACTTAATGCGTTATTAAACGAGGAACGAGCCATCGTTACAGACATCGAAGGGACAACCAGAGATACGATTGAAGCTTACATCAATATAGGTGGGATCACCTTAATTCTAGTGGATACAGCCGGCATTAGAGAAACCAAAGATGTGGTTGAAAAAATCGGTGTAGACCGTTCAAAAAAAGCCATTGAATCTGCGGAACTGGTGGTCTTAGTTTTGGATCAAAGTAGAAAGTTATCTAAAGAAGATGAACTGTTGCTTGAACAGACCAAAAACAAGAAGAGAATTATCGTTGGCAATAAGAATGACTTAGAGCGAGTACTGGATTTAGAAGGCATTCACCTATTAAGATTATCAACCTTGACCAAAGAAGGTTTGAAGGATTTAGAAAAAGAGATCATCCATGTGCTAGGAATGGGCGACATTAAAGACAAGGATTTCAATATCCTATCAAATGTTAGACATATAGCCAAAATCAAAGACACCATCGAAGCTTTACAAGCTGTCATTGATGGCATAGAAATGGATATGCCAATCGATATTGTCGAGATAGATTTAAAGAAGGCTTGGCAATATTTAGGAGAGATTACTGGAGATTATCATCCTGAAGATTTAATCAGTGAACTATTCTCTAAATTTTGTTTAGGAAAGTAAAAAAAACATATCATATATGATATAATACATTAGCAAAGGAGTGTGTGCGATGTCCTATCAAGCTTTATACAGAACTTATAGACCAAGAAATTTTTCAGAAGTAGCCGGTCAAGAAGTCATTGTTAAAACCCTACAAAATGCATTATTACACGATAAAATTGCACATGCCTATTTATTCAGTGGTCCAAGAGGAACAGGGAAGACTAGTATCGCAAAGATACTTGCTAAAGCAGTTAACTGTGAACACGCACCAGTCAAGGATGCTTGCGGCGAGTGTGCTACTTGTTCAGCCATTCAATCAGGCGTTATCTCTGACGTAGTTGAAATCGATGCTGCATCAAATAATGGTGTGGATGAAATTAGAGATTTAAGAGAAAAAGTCAAATACCTTCCATCGATGGCAAAGTATAAAGTCTATATCATCGATGAAGTTCATATGTTATCAACTGGGGCTTTCAACGCCTTATTAAAGACGCTAGAAGAACCACCTAAACACGTTATTTTTATTCTCGCAACCACAGAACCCAATAAGATTCCTGCGACCATCTTATCAAGATGTCAACGTTTTGATTTTAGAGGGATTTCTCCAAAAGACATCGAAAAAAAATTACATGCAATTAAGGAATTAGAACAAGTCAAAATTACAGACCAAGCGATTACTGAAATCGCCAGATATGCCGAGGGTGGACTTAGAGATGCCCTTAGCCTATTAGACCAAGCCATCTCATTTTCAGATGAGTTAGTCACCGAAGAAGACGTATATGCGGTCAGCGGTTCAGTATCCAAAACAAACCTGATGAGATTGCTTGATTTCATATACAAAAAAGAGACAACCGAAGCATTCGCGTTACTAAACGAAATGATTGAAGATGGAAAAGAAGTCTCAAAAATTGTTTCGGATTTAATCTCAACTTTAAGAGACTTACTCATCGAAAAGAATGTCGTCTTTGATTCAGAAAGACCAACCAAATACTTAGAAGAATTATCAAAACAATATTCAAACGACCGAATTTATTTCTATCTAGATGTATTAAACGGAACGCAAAACGATATTAAGTGGAGTAATCAAAAACGCGCTTATTTGGAGCTTGCGATTGTTAAGATGATTGACCATAAGCAAATAGATCGTATCGATTATCAAGATAGCATTGAAGTTCTTAACAAACGAATTAGTGGTCTTGAATTTGAACTGTCTAAGATCAAATCCAATCCACTTCAAATCATAAAATCAAAAGAAAAAGAAGTTTTAACCGATAGTCAAGTTCTAGAAAAAGAAACTTCAAGGGAACAAAAGCCGCTTGTATCCGTTACAGATATTGAACGCATTTTAAACAACGGAGATGTTGAAAAGAAGAACTTGATGTTGAAAGGCTGGGATCGATTGCCACAAATCAAAGATCCACGCTTAGAGACAACTGCGATGTTACTTCATGAAGCTAAATTGGTTGCAGCAACCAACAGAGAGATTCTGTTAGTTTATCCAAACAAAATTAACTGCAGATTGATGTTGAAACAACAAACGAAGAAACTTGTGTTTGATATCTTAAATGCGAAATCAAAGTTAATTGATGATTTTGTGTGTATAGATGAAGCCTCATGGAATATCTTGTTTGATTCGTTTATTAAACAATGGAAATCTGGTAATAAGAAACCTACCTTACCAAAACTTGATTTAGAATTATACCAAGAAGACGAAGACACCTGGCAACCAGGATCGGTTGCACTAGCCATTGATTTCTTTGGCAAAGATAAAGTCATGATAAAGGAGTAATAGACATGAACCAAAATATGATTAGAAAATTACAAAAACTTCAAAAGGAAATGCAAGAAACCCAAGAAAGACTTCAAATGACAGAATTTGAAGGTCAAGCAAGTGGGGTAAAAGTGATTATGTTAGGATCACACCAAATTGTAGACATCAAATTAGACAAAGAACTACTTGAAGACATTGAAATGCTACAAGATGCGATTGTTGCGGCTGTTAATAATGCTGTTGCTGTGGTTGATAAAACCACTTCTGAAGAAATGGGAAGATTCACATCTGGAATGGGTATGGGATTCTAAATGAAGTATCCAGACAGTTTTTTAAAACTGGTAGAAGATTTTAAAAAATTCCCTGGTATTGGAAAAAAAAGCGCTGAACGATTGGCATTATTTGTCATTAGTCAAATGGATAAAGAAGTCGTCAGTGAGTTCTCTAACCATTTAGTTTCAGCCAAAAACAACATTTCTCACTGCCCTATTTGTGGTGTATTGATGGAAGAACATTGTAGTATATGTGAAGATGAAAACCGCGACGATGATACGATTATGATCGTATCAGATGAACGAGATGTCTTCGTATTAGAACGAAACCATTTATTCCATGGAAAATACCACGTCTTAGGGGGATCGATTGATTTTTCAAGAGGCATTAGCGCTGAGGACCTCAACATCGACTCTTTATTCAAACGTCTTGATGGCGTAAAAGAAGTTATATTGTCATTATCTGGTACTGTAGAAGGTGAGTTAACCGCGCAGTACATCAAGGAACTGTTAAAACAGTATCCAGTGTTAGTATCTCGCATTGCTTACGGTATACCCGTTGGCGCAGACTTGAGCTACGCCGATGATCAAACGCTTGAAAGAGCGCTTAACAATAGACTTAAATATGAATAGGAGTTGATTTTATGGAATTTCTAGAAACAATTTGGACGTTTATCAAAGGCCTAATTGGAGATTTTGACACCTTCTTAAAAGATCTTGTTAATATTGATCAACTAGCCATCGATTTCTACAACAACGTGATTGCACCATTTCCAGAATGGGTCAAGATTTTAGGTGCCCTAGGGGTTGTGATTGTGTTGGTGTTTGGTATTTTATCGATTGCCAAGAAAATGATGAAGCTACTAATTGTAATTGTGATTATCCTCGCAATTGTCGTTCTAGGTAGAATGTTCTTAGCGGCATGACAATAGAGATAATTACAGATAACGACAAGGAGACCTTTCAAGTAGAACACACCTTCTCACCTGGAAAAATCACTTATAAGGATCCTAATGTGGATGCTTTAGTTAGCATTCATTATCGATTGAATGAAGTTTTAATTAGACGAGAAGGCGAGATTGAATCTCAAGAACCCTTCATGCTAAATGTTCCAACAATGGGGTATTATCGACAAGATGGTATTACCTTCAAAACCATTATTAAAACAAAGAAACTTCAAATTAGTCCAGAAAGCATTAAAATAGTGTACGAACACAACATAGAAGGCGTTATTACGAGTAAAACCCTTACTTTTACATTATTTATTTAAAAGTCTTGCAAAAAAGGGCACTATCGTATACAATAATATAGTATTTTAGGAGGAAACTATGGCTAAACAATCTTATGTAAATAAATCCATGGTTGAAATTGCTGAAGAAATCATTAGATCAGAAGGCAAAAAGAACATCTACGATTTAATGGATCAAGTTGTGGCATTAAAAGAAATGACCACAGAAGATTCTGAAAAAATGGCACAATTTTATATTGATATGACTTTATCAGCAAAATTCGTTTTTTGCGGTAATGATGAATGGGATTTAAAAGAAAATAACTTAGAACTTTGGGATAAAGACGGTTCTTACTTCAATACTACTGAAGACATTGAAGAAGAAGAGGAAGATACATTAACTGTAGAAGACTACTATATTCCTGAAGAAGATGAAGAACTTGAACTTGATGAAGACGAAGAAGAATCTGACGAAGAGGAAGATGACATCATCATTATCGATGAAGACGAATTAATCTTAACCGATGATGAAGAAGTAATTAAACCTTCTAAAGTTAAGTATATTGATGAAGATGACGACGACTTAGACTTCGACGACGATGATTACAATGAAATCATGGACGATTACGAAGATATGTACGATAAATAATCTTCGTATTGATTCAGAAAAGCTTATTTGATATAATTAACGAGGGCAACTCACAAAAGGTCTCCTGTATAGGGGACCTTTTTATTTTTATATATATAGGGAGATAAATGATGAAAACGAAGTTTATTTTTGTTACAGGCGGGGTTGTTTCTTCGCTTGGTAAAGGCATTATGGCCTCAACTATTGGCCAGCTATTGAAAAGTAGAGGACTTAAAGTCTTCATGCAAAAGTTCGATCCGTATATCAACGTTGATCCAGGGACTCTATCCCCTTTTCAACATGGTGAAGTATTTGTCACCGATGATGGTTGTGAAACAGATTTGGATTTAGGACACTACGAAAGATTCATTGATGAGAATTTATCAAAGGAATCAAGTGTAACGACTGGTAAAATCTATCAGGCTGTAATCGATAAAGAACGTAAAGGCGACTATTTAGGGGCAACCATTCAAGTCATTCCTCATATTACCAATGAGATTAAAGATCGATTAAAGGCTGTAGCAAAAGCATCTAATGCAGATGTTGTGATTACTGAGATTGGTGGGACTGTTGGCGACATCGAGTCATTACCTTTTTTAGAAGCCATTAGACAGGCAAGAAGAGATTTTGGACATAAGAACACCCTTTATATTCACACAACCCTATTACCATACTTAAAAGCTGCTAAAGAGATAAAAACCAAACCAACTCAACATAGTGTTAAAGAACTTCGTTCATTAGGCATATCTCCAGACATGATTGTTCTAAGAAGTGAAGTGCCCGTCTCAAAATCTATCAAAGAGAAAATCGCACTGTTTTGTGACGTTGAATCAACCCATGTATTTGAGTCAGTGGATGTCGACATTCTTTATAAGGCAATCTTAAATCTACATAAACAAGACATTGATGAATGGATCTTGAAACACTTTGAAATAGAACCTAGTAAACCAATGGATTTGTCTCCTTGGGAATCTCTTATCAAGAACATTGAAGAGTCCAAGAAAGAAATTCAAATCGGGTTGGTTGGTAAATATGTCAGTTTACACGATGCATATTTATCGGTTGTTGAAGCGTTAAAGCATGCAGGTTACCATCAAGGTCTCCAAGTAAATATTAAATTCCTAAATGCAGAAAAGATAACCGAAGACAATGTAGAAAAAGCACTAGATGGTTGTAAAGGTTTAATCGTTCCTGGTGGATTTGGTGAACGTGCTACCGAGGGCAAAATAGCTGCGATAAAGTATGCAAGAACCCATAATCTACCTTTCTTTGGGATCTGTTATGGCATGCAGTTAGCAGCCATTGAGTTTGCGAGAAATGTCATGGGTATTGGGCTAGCCACTACCACAGAGATTGATCCTAATACAAAATACCCAATCATTGATATTATGACTAATCAAGATTTAACTAAGAACTTAGGCGGCACTCAACGATTAGGTCTTTATGACTGTGAAATTGAATCTGAATCGCTAGCATACTCACTATATAAGACCACTTCAATCAAAGAAAGACATCGCCATCGTTATGAATTTAATAACCTCTATAAAGAGGCCTTCCTATCCTATGGAATGAAGTTGTCTGGGGTAAATAAGAAAGAGAATCTCGTGGAAATCATCGAATTACCTAATCATCCGTTCTTTATTGCTTGTCAATTTCATCCAGAGTTTATTTCAAGACCTCTAAGGCCACATCCTATTTTTAAAGGATTTATTGAAGCGGCACTCAATAATCAAACAAACGAATGATAAGCGTTTACATCACTAATCAATTGTAAATTACACGTATTAAGCGTATAATAACATTGGAAATATTAAAATATCAAGGAGGACTTATTCATGGCTTTAGTTTCAGCAAAAGAAATGCTATTGAAGGCTAGAGATGGCGGTTATGGCGTAGCACAAATCAACATCAATAACCTTGAATGGACAAAAGCAACTCTACAAGTTGCACAAGAATTACAATCACCAATCATCTTAGGGGTATCTGAAGGTGCCGCTAAATATATGGGTGGCTATCGTTTAGTTATGGCGATGGTAAGAGAATTACACGACGCAATGGGTATGACTGTTCCAGTTGCAGTTCACTTAGACCACGGTACTTATGAAGGCGCATATAAGGCTTTAGAAGCTGGATTCACTTCAATTATGTTTGATGGTTCTCACTATTCAATCGAAGAAAACGTTGCAAAAACAAAAGAAATCGTTGAAGCATGTCATGCTAGAGGCGTTTCAGTTGAAGCAGAAGTTGGTTCAATTGGTGGAGAAGAAGACGGCGTTATCGGTGCTGGTGAATTAGCAGATCCAAAAGAATGTGCTCTAATCGCATCATTAGGCGTTGACCTATTCGCTGCAGGTATTGGTAACATTCATGGTAAATACCCTGCAAACTGGAAAGGCTTAAACTTTGAAGTATTAGCAGCTGTACAAGAAGCTACTAACCGTGTACCTTTAGTATTACATGGTGGTACAGGCATTCCATCTGAAATGATTCAAAAAGCTATTTCACTTGGTGTAACTAAGATCAACGTTAACACTGAACTTCAATTAGTATTCGCTGCAGCAATTAGAAAATACATCGAAGCTGGTAAAGATCTTGAAGCTAAAGGTTTTGACCCGCGTAAATTATTAGCACCTGGTGTTGAAGCTATCAAAGCAATCGTTAGAGAAAAACTAACAATGTTCGGATCAGTTGGTAAAGCTAACTAATTAATTTATAACATCTCATTCGTGAGATGTTTTTTCTTAACTCATCCGTTATTTTTGTAAAAGTATTGATTACTTAGGATTTATTTGTATAATTATATTAAGTTGGAGGTGTTAAGATGACTGATGCACTATTTCACGATTACGCCAATTGGATTTTGGAATCAAGCGATTTGGTTGAAGCACTCAAAGAGAAGAACTCTTTAATAACAGAACGTTTTAAACATGTCTTTGATGTATTGGAGTTTTTATACACAAAGAAAATCGAAGAGAAGAGTTTACAATTAGACGAACAAAATATATTTGAAACGGGTTTTTACTATGTTTTTGATGCTTTTGAAAACATTAAGTTAGTTTTAGAACATGATTACAAAGGTAATATTGAAGAACTTGATCGTCATGCTAAAACTGTGATTCTTTTATTAGATACGCTAGACTTTCAAAATGAACTCATTGGAGCAATCGAAGAACCAAATGAATCCCATATGCAATCGCTAATTGATATTGAACATGAAATTCTATCGATTTTAGAGAAGAAAGAAGATGCTTCTCTGGAGCTTCATGAAAAACTCGATCATGTGACAGAAGGTATTTATAAAGAATTGGAACTGGACTTCTATCCAATTGGGAATATTTTCTTTGATATCGCAGATGAATTAGGATTACTATAAAACACACGACAGTGTGTTTTTTTTCTGAACAGCACAAAAAAAGCACCCTATTTCTAGGGTGCAAGTCATTATTTAACTTCAGGTTTATGTTTCATATGTGGGAACAGAATGACGTCTCTGATGTTATTTACGTTACAAATCAACATAATAAATCTGTCAATACCGATTCCAAGTCCACCAGCTGGTGGCATACCATATTCAAGCGCTTCAACGAAGTCAATATCCATTTCGGTTGCTTCATCGTTGCCAAGTTCTTTTTCTTTTAATTGATCTTCGAAACGACCTCTTTGATCGACTGGGTCATTTAACTCAGAGAAAGCATTCGCATATTCTCTACCATCAATGAATAATTCAAAGCGGTCAGTGAATCTAGGGTTTTCTAAGTTCTTCTTAGCCAGTGGAGATACTTCGATTGGGTGTCCATATACAAAAGTAGGTTGTGTAATCGTATCTTCTACAAATTCATCAAAGAATGTTTGAATGATATGCCCAACACCAAAGTGTTTTTCAACATGGACGCCTTTTTCTTTAGCAACCTTAGTGGCTGTTTCAAGGTCATCAATTGTCCAAAAGTCTACGCCAGTGATATTTTTGATGGCGTCTACCATGTGAACTCTAGCCCATTTTGGAGCCATGTTGATTTGTTTTTCACCATAAGTGATGTCGTAAGTACCTAAGATATTATAAGTAACAGTCGACATAGCGTCTTCAACTAAGTCCATCATACCTTCCATATCTGAATACGCTAAGTAAGCTTCAATGGTAGTAAATTCAGGATTATGTTTAGCATCCATACCCTCGTTACGGAATAATCTACCGATTTCATAAACAGCTTCCATACCACCAACGATTAATCTCTTTAACGGTAATTCAGTAGCTATTCTTAAGTAAAATGGCATATCAAGTGTATTGTGGTGTGTTACGAATGGACGTGCAGCAGCGCCCCCTAGAATTGAGTGTAGAACAGGGGTTTCAACTTCGATAAATCCTCTGCCGTCAAAATACTTTTGGATTTCTCTGATGATTCTTGGACGTAACATTGCGATACGTCTAGATTCTTCGTTAACGATTAAGTCTACATAACGTCTACGTCTAGCTTCTTCAACGTCTTGAAGGCCATGGAACTTGTCAGGAAGTGGTCTGAGTGCTTTTGTTAAGTGAGTGTATTCTAAAGCTTTAACAGATAGTTCATCCGTTTTAGTTCTAAATACAATACCTCTAACACCAATAATATCGCCTAAGTCACCTTTAACGAATATATCAAATTGGTCTTCCCCTACAGTATCTTGTCTAACATAAACTTGGATGTTTGAGTCTCTGTCTTGTAAGTGTAAGAATCCAGCCTTACCTTGTCCACGTTTACGGATAATTCTACCAGCAATAACCACTTCAACTTTCATTTCTTCTAGTTGATCATGGTTGAAAGATTCATAACGATCTCTAATTTCTTTTGTTGTATTTTTTCTGTCAAATTTAGAACCAAATGGATCAATGCCCTTAGCTCGTAATTCGTTCATTTTTTCGCGTCTAATGCGTTCTTGTTCGGTTAATTCTAGAATATCCATATAGTTTCCTCCTAAAAATGCATATCTATTATACATGATACTCAATAAAAAAGCCATAACACCGTTATGACTTTTTAACTTCGCTAATAAGTTCAAACATCATTTCATCACTATTTCGCTTTGGTAATTCAGTCTGAACCACTTTTACTGTTAATATTTTCAAACCAAAGTGAAGTTCTATAATATCATTTGGTTTAATGGTTGTGGCTGGTTTTGCCACTTTATTGTTAACTAGAATTAAATCAGCTAGGGCTGCATCTTTGGCAACGGTTCGTCTTTTTATAATTCTAGATACTTTTAAATACTTATCAAGCCTCATGGCTAGGTTCTAGCGGACTTTCTTTTATATCTAGTGGGTTTTCTTCGATAACAGGTTCTGTTTTTCTATTTTCCCACCAAGATAGTTTTCCAGTCGCAACAATTTCATCAATATCTTGTTTATTAAGTGTCTCCACTTCTAATAAGTAATGGGTAATTGTGTCTAATAATGATCTATGTTCAACAAGTAATTTTTTCGCATTGTCATAGCAAGTAGTAATAATTTCTCTAACTTCTTTATCGATTTCTAATGCGACTTGGTCGGAGAAATTCTTTTCTTTCAAGTAGTCTCTACCTAAGAACACAGATCCAGTGTTGGATTCATATTGGATTGGTCCTAAATTAGACATACCAAATTCTGTAACCATTGCTCTTGCGATCTTAGTTGCGGATTGGAAGTCTTGATAAGCACCAGTAGTAACATCACCAAAAATTAACTCTTCAGCGACTCTACCACCAAGTAATCCTGTGATTCTAGCTAGAAGTGAACTCTTACTTTCTAGGTATGTTTCATTTTCAGGTAACATTAAGTTATATCCGCCAGCTTTACCGCGGGCAATGATGGTCACTTTTTGAACAATGTTTGCATGTTCAAGTTTGATACCGATTACGGCATGTCCTGCTTCATGATAAGAAATCACTTTACGTTCATGTTCTGTTACTTTTCTAGATTTTTTAGCAGGCCCCATCATAACTCTATCGACTGCTTCATCGATGTCTGAGATTTCAATGACTTTACGGTTAGCTCTTGCGGCTAAGAGTGCAGCTTCATTCAATAAGTTTTCAATATCGGCACCAGAAAATCCAGGGATTCTATGAGCAACATCCTCAAATTTAACGTTAGCTGAAACTTTCTTGTTTCTTGCGTGTACTTTTAAGATAGCTTCTCTACCAAGAACATCTGGTAGGTCAATTGTGATTTGTCTGTCAAAACGGCCCGGTCTCAATAGCGCTGGGTCTAATACGTCAGGTCTATTGGTTGCAGCCATGATGATGATACCAGCGTTTGGATTGAATCCATCCATCTCTACTAATAATTGGTTAAGTGTTTGTTCACGTTCATCGTGTCCACCACCCATACCTGCGCCTCTTTGTCTACCAACTGCATCGATTTCATCAATGAAAATGATACATGGAGAATTTTCTTTAGCTATTTTGAATAAATCTCTTACTCTAGATGCCCCAACCCCAACAAACATTTCTACGAAGTCGGAACCTGAAATAGAGAAGAATGGTACGGATGCTTCACCAGCAACGGCTTTAGCAAGTAGGGTTTTACCTGTACCAGGAGAACCGACCAGAAGAATACCTTTTGGAATTCTTGCACCCATTTCTTTATATTTTCTAGGGAATTTTAAGAAGTCAATCACTTCAACAAGTTCTTCCTTTTCCTCATCACAACCTGCAACATCTTTAAATGTGACAAGTTTAGAGTTAGATAATCTAGCTCTTGATTTGGAGAATTCAAAGGCTTTGTTGTTTCCGCCTCCGCTCATTGAACGGAATAAGATTACGACTAGAATAATGACTAAAACAATTGGGAATATGATGTTAATTAACACAGTCCAGATTGTAATCGTAGATTTTTCGACATATTTTAGAGTGATATTATCAGATGCATCAATTTGATTGATGATATCATTTAGTGCTGGCATGAATATTTCAAATTGATACTGTGTACCATCAGCATCTGAAATGCTTACTTTATAGGTATTCGCATCTTCACCACCAATTGGTGTATATTTGATGGTCATACCTCTAAATTCATCATTGTTCAGTTTGGTCTCAAACTCACTTGGTGTTAATGATTCAGGAACGCCTGGTTTGAATAGGTTTTGTAAAAAGAAGAAGCTCCCGAATAAAATTAAGGCAAATAGTATATAAATGCCAAAATTCATTGCTGGTTTCTTCTGCACTGGTTTTTTGTTTGGTTCTTGCATGTGTAGCCCTCACTATTTCTTATATATTTCTTGTTTTAGAATGCCTACATAAGGTAGATTTCTATAAAGTTCATCATAATCTAAACCATAGCCCAAGACGAAAACTTTTGGAATGGTTACGCCAACATACTTAGGTTCAAATGGGATGATTCTGCCTTCAGGTTTATCAAGCAGTGTTACAACTTCAACACTTTTTGCCCCTCTATGCTTTAAGAGTTTGATGATTGTGTCGATGGTTTTACCTGTATCGACGATATCCTCAGCAATCAAGATATCCCTACCTGCAACTGAGGTGTTCATATCCTTACGGATTTTTACATCACCAGAGGATGTGATGTTGCCGTGATAACTTGAAACATCCATATACTCAATTTCGATTTTTAGATCGATTTCTTTTGCAAGGTCACTCATAAAAGGGACACACCCTTTTAATAGGCCTAATAAAATTGGTTTATCTACGTGCTTGTAGTCTTCGGTGATTTGTTTACCCAGCCTCTTACAGATGTCTTTAATTTCTTGTTCAGTTACTAAAATTCTTTCGATGTCTTTCTCTAACATTTCTATAGCCCTCTCTTATAGCGTAGTGTTAATTCATCTTTTAAATCCGAACTTTTGTTGTAATATCTACCTAATACCGATAGAATCCGATTGTTGTTATCTGTAATGATTATGTCCTTGTCCCTAAAGTCTTTTGGTATTTTTTTATCAATGTAGAAGTCTTTAAGCTTTTTATGACCATAATCAAACTCTAAAACATCGCCTGGATTACGTTTACGTGCCCAAAGAGGCAACGCTAATTTATTATAACATATATTTATTTCATAAATAGCGTTATTGCTAGTATCTTTCAAAAATGTGACATAGCCCATATTCTCAAGCACATTAAAGGCATCTAGTTCAAGTTTCTGTCTAAAAGTCACGATTTTCTTTTGCTTACTTATCGATGCTTTATGGTATGTCTTTTTAAAAAAGTAAACATCATCTAATGCATAAGTTTTATTCGGACCCGAATTCAATATGAATGTCAAAATGGCATTCATTTTGGATTGGTTAAAGCTAATTTTATGGGTTTCAAGTAGTAAGGCAATAATGTCCTTTTGAAGGGTGATATGTAAGTCTTTGAATGTATTAATATCAATAGTGTTTTTATTGGCTTCCAAATAAGCACTTGAGTTACCTCTAATATAGGAAAAGGCTTCATAGAGATGATTACTGTATTGGGATACTTTCTCTAGGAAACTAGGATTCTCTTTAATTAGTGTATCGATTACTAAGTGTCTATAACGATTTCTTGTGTAGTCTAATGACTGGTTAGATTCGTCTTCATAGTAGGTAATTTGTTCTTTTTTTGCATAGTCATATAAGGCAACTTTAGGAACAGACAACAATGGTTTTAAGTAAGTAAAACCGTTGATGATTGTACTATACTGTAGGCCACTATAACCATAGAGATTAGACCCTCTAGATAACTTCATTAGAACCGTCTCAGCTAAATCATTTAAGTGATGAGCGGTAAGAATATAAGTCGTGTGGTATTTTTTTGCGATTTCTTCTAAGAATTGGTGTCTTTCTTTTCTGGCTTCATCTTGGAAGTTTTGTTCAGATATACTTAAGATTTTATATTCAAAAGGGATGTTATATACTTTACAATAATTCTCTAGATACACGGCTTCTTCAGAAGATGCTTCACGCTTTTGATGATTGAAATGGACCACAATGATTTTATAGTCTAAGTCTTTTAGCGCATGCAAAAGCACCATTGAATCCACCCCTGTTGAAACAGAGACGATTAATGGCTTATTAGGATAACTATTTAATTGTTTTAACGCTTCTTTAACCATAATAACCCTCTTTTACTTGATAATTATATCACATTTCATGTATTATTTTTTTAAGCAGAAAGATTTCTATTGTGTTATAATAGTCTAAATGGAGGAATGACATGATCATTTTAGCTAGCAATTCGCCCAGAAGAAAAAAACTTCTTGAAGATGCGGGTGTAGAATTTAAGGTTGTTTCACTCAATGTAGATGAAACAGTAGAAGAACGCATGAGACCTGACAAGATGGTTTTATTTCTTGCTGAAAAAAAAGCTAAGGCCGTTTTTGAACTTAATCCAGATGATATCATTATTGCTGCAGATACGATTGTCGTTTATGAAGGACAAGTGTTGGGCAAACCTAAAGATGAAGAAGATGCTTACCGTATGCTTAAGATGCTTTCCGGAAATCACCATGAGGTTTATACAGGTGTCTGTATCATGAGTAAAGATAAACAAGTATGTTTCCATACGTTGGCAGAAGTATGGATGAATGACTATAACGACTTACAGATTTATGAATACATCAAAACCAAAGAACCTATGGATAAAGCAGGAGCTTATGCAATACAAGGCCTTGGTAAGGAATTGGTTGAACACTATAGTGGAGATTTCTTCACAATCGTGGGATTACCATTAAAACAGCTTCTAACTGAACTTAGAACATTCACAAATAAAGAAGAATAAAGATCTATAAAGGGACTTGATCGTTTTCCGATAGATCTTTTTTTACGCTTAAAAATAAAAAAGGAACGATTATATTCGTTCCTAATAGGTATCTACATCTTTTTAATTTCTTCTAATTCTACTACGTCAAAATGGTATTTCTTGTGGCAGAAATGACAAACGATTTCCGCGCCTTTGTCCTCTTCAATCATTGAATCAAGGGTAGCTTTATCGACCTTAGATAGGGCCACTTTAAACTTGTCTTTTGAACAAGGACAGTGGTATTGAATGGGTTGATTTCTTAATATATGATGGGTTCCACCAGATAATAAATCCATAATCATTTCTGGCGTTAGACCATTTTCATATAAATCCGTCACGGCAGATATTTTAGATAACACAGACTCAATCTTAACAATCGTATCTTCGGTTGCGTTTGGTAATAGTTGGATAATAAATCCGCCTGCTTGTTTGGTGGTTTGATCAACGTCAACTAAAACACCTAACCCTACTGCAGATGGTGTTTGCTCACTTGATGTGAAATAATAAGTGAAGTCATCGGCAATCTCACCTGTTTGTAAGTCGATGGATGATGTGAACATGTTCTTAAGTTTTAAATCTTTTGTCACGTGTAAAAAGCCGTTGCCAACCGCTTTTCCTACTGCCAGCTTGCCAGCTTTATCACCATTATTGTAAGTGAGATATACGTTTGGTTCTTTGATATCGCCTCTTACATTTCCATAAGCATCTGCTTCAACTAACATAAACCCAATAGGGCCATCGCCTTCAATACGAAGGGTGATTGTTTCATCGTTTTTATACATTAAGCCCATCATGGCAGAAGCTGTTAAGAACCTTCCTATTGCTGCAGTTGCAGTTGGCCATGTGCCATGTATTTTTCTAGATTCTTCAACTAAGTTTTTAGAGTAAGCGACATATATTCTAGCTTCACCATTATAGGCAGTTGCTGTTAAACAATAGTCATTCATAATTAACACCTCATGAAATATGATACCATAAGAAACATCTTAGTTGATAATATTTGCGTATGTGATAAAATACACTACGTGGAAGTAGGTTTAGATATGTCATTTAAAATCAAAAATATAGAAATAGATTCAAAAGTAGTGCTTGCGCCAATGGCTGGAGTATCCAACGCATCTTATAGACTCATATCAAGAAAACTTGGTGCTGGGGTTGTATTTGCTGAGATGGTTTCCGACAAAGGATTAATGCACGATAATACTAAGACAAAAGAATTGCTTCAAAGTCTTCCTGGAGAACATCCATATGCTCAACAAATCTTTGGTTCGGATATAGATTCAATGGTGCTTGCAGCTAAGTATGTTGATCAAAATACCGATTGCGATATCATTGATATCAATATGGGGTGTCCTGTTCCTAAAGTGGCTCAAAAGGCACAAGCAGGTGCGGCATTATTAAAAGACCCAGATAAAATCTATGAAATCATTAAAGCCATTAAACAGTCAGTCAGTAAACCGGTGACTGTTAAAATCAGAACGGGTTGGGATTCGACCTGCATTAATGCGGTCGAGATAGCGAAAAAGGTCGAAGAAGCAGGAGCTGATGCGATCACAGTTCATGGAAGAACTAGAAGTCAAATGTACACAGGAAAAGCAGATTTAGATGTGATTAAAGCAGTTAAAGAAGCGGTAAAGATTCCAGTCATAGGCAATGGAGACATCAAAGACGGTAAGAGCGCGAAATATATGCTTGATTATACTGGCGTGGATGCAGTGATGGTTGGCCGTGCTGCCTTAGGAAACCCATGGGTATTCTATGATATTAATTATTATTTAGAACATGGTGTTGAGGCACCAAAACCAACCTATAAAGAAATCAAAGAAATGATTATTGAGCATGCTAACTCACTAAAAAATCTAAAGGGCGAACATTTAGCAATGCTTCAAATGCGTGGTCAAGGGACTTGGTATTTCAAAGGGTTAAAAGAAGCCAAAGAAGCTAAAGCATTGTTATCCAAGGTGTCAAAATATGATGAGTTTCTAAAAATCATCAACGATTACTTTGATCAATATATTTAATACACGTATCCCAGGAGAAATCCTGGGATTTTAAATAAAAAAAAGCACAATTTGTGCTTTTTTAGTTATAAGAATTGTTTGTAGTCTTTGATTTGTTTCTCATGAAGCTTTACCTTGTAATAGGCATATACATCATCATAATTTTTTTCTAATATGGTTGTGTTTTCTTCTAAAGAGGATATAATCCCGTTGTCTTTATAAGGTACTTTTAGATCAATAATCGTTTCTTCACCGAATAGTCTTAGATAGATCAGTTCAAATAACTTGTCGATGTTTTCTTTAGTCTTATTGGAGATGACGCAATCGGCATCATGGCTCAGTAAATCGCCAATCATTAAATCTTTTTTAGTATAAACGCGAAGACGTGGAATCATTTCAGCCTTTAAGGATTTTAGAACATCCAAAGTGGTTTCTTCTTGGACAGTCTTTTGATTAGTAGAACCATCCATGATGTGTAAGATTAAATCTGAATGAACCACTTCGCTTAAGGTTGATTCAAAACTTCTAACCAGTTCATGGGGTAATCTACTAACAAACCCTACGGTATCAGAAAGTATAAACTGTGGTTTCTTTTGTTGTTTGATGCGTCTGGTGTGTGTTTCTAGAGTAGCGAATAACATGTTTTTTTCGAATACATCTTTTTTTATAGGATTGCTTGCGACTTCAATGAGACTATTTAGAGTAGCACTCTTCCCTACGTTTGTATAACCGACTAATGATACAACAGGGGTTTCATCAACGGCTCTGCGTTTTCTTGAAGTGTCTTTTTCTTGTTGGATCTTTTCAAGTTCTCGTTCTAATTTGGTGATGTTTTGTAAAATGCGTCTACGGTCAAGTTCTAGTTTGGTTTCACCTGCACCTTTAGCATTAAACGAACCCCCACCTTGTCTTGAAAGACTTTCGGACATGCCAATTAACCTTGGTAACATATACCTTTGTTGTGCAAGGGATACTTCTAGTACAGCTTCTTTGGTTTTGGCTCTTTCTGAGAATATTTGTAGGATTAAGAAACTTCTATCGATGATTTGCACATCCAGTTCTTTTTCTAGATTTCTGATGTGGGCAGGCGATAATACGTCATCAAAAATAACCAAATCAATATCAAGTACTGATATGGCTGTCTTTAGTTCATCTACTTTGCCTTTCCCAATGTAAAATCTTCCGTTTGGAAGTTCGGCTTTCTGGGTTACTTTGTCCACCACTTTAATGTTAACAGCATCCGCTAAGCTGCTTAGTTCGTTTAGAGATGCTTCCATATTGTATAAACCCATATCTAGTCCAACTACGATTGCTCTATCCACAAAATCACGCCCTTTTGCAAAAAAAAGAATAGCTCGTCGCTATTCTTTATTATACTATAATCCGCACTTAAGTTGTGCACCACAGTTTGTACAAGTATGACATCCGCCAACGTCTTGGACTACGCCTTCTCTACATACCGGGCATAAGTTACCGACTTCTGCACCGATTTCACGGTCTTGTCTGTCAGATCTTAATGGTGTATTAATCTCATCATTATGAGTTTGACTTTGAGGCTTAGGCATTTCAACACCTAAATCCGTCATATCTACTTGAACTGGTGTTTCAGTTTCTTTCTTAAGAGATAATACTTGTGCATCTCTAGAACCGTCTACATACACGGTACCGCCTTTAGCGCCACCTTTATAAAGACGCATGTATACACGTTCAACATCTTCAACGGTATAACCTTTTGGTGCGTTAACTGTTTTAGAAATCGAGGAGTCCACCCAGTTTTGGATGATACACTGTACATCGGCATGTTCTTCTGGAGATAATTCCATAGCAGGTACGAATATATCCGGTAAAGTCTCTTTAGTGTACTCTTTATGAATGCTTAAATAGGTTTCAACGATGTTTGCGTTAACTTCGATGTATTTGCCTAATCTACCAGAACGGAAGTAGGTGAATGCGAAGTATGGTTCTAACCCAGTGGAAACACCAACCATTGTACCGGTTGAGCCAGTTGGCGCAATCGTTAATAGGTGTGAGTTTCTAATACCATGTTTTAAGATGCCTTCTTGGACATGTTTAGGGAGTTTTTGAACAAACTTGCCTTTAACAAAAGCTTCTCTAGAACCGAATTGTTCTAAGAATGGGAATGAGCCTTTTTCTTTAGCAAGTTCGATAGAGGTTTCATAAGCTGTTGTCGCAATAAACTTAAATAGCTTATCCACTAACGCATTACCTTCTTTTGAACCATAACGTAAGTTTGCATAAATCAATAAGTCGTGAAGACCCATTACACCCATACCGATACGACGTTCACCAAGTGCTTGTTTTTTGTTTTGTTCTAAGAAGTAGTAAGTTTGGTCGATGACATTATCTTGCATACGAATACCATTTCTTACGGTTGTTTTCAGTTGATCCCATAAAATTTCATGGGTTTCCGGATTTACCATAGTCGCTAAGTTAATCGCTGCAAGGTTACATACTGAATAAGGTGCTAGAGGTTGTTCGCCACAAGGGTTTGTACATACAACCTTTTGACCATAGGAAGTTGCGTTTGTATAGTCATTGGCATTATCGATGAAGAAAATACCGGGTTCTGCAGAGTATGTAGCACATACGTTGATTAAGTTCCAAAGTTCTCTGGCTTTAATCGTATGGTATACACGGCTTGGATAACCCATTTGTTCCCAAGTTCTTACATCCCCTACATTTTTCCACTCTTTATCATAGAATGCTTTTTGTTCTTTAGTATAGTTGTCTAGATCTGGGAACTTAAGATTGTAAAGTGTGTCATTTTCAACAGCTTCCATGAAGTCTTTAGTAATCGCAACACTTATGTTTGCTCCTGTTAAGAAATCAGGGTTAGTAACATCATATCTACCACCATCGAAAATCAATTTTTTAGCTTCTTCGACAATAGAAGAAGAGAATAGACTGTTGTTATGTTCAGACAACTCAATGATTTGTTGATACATGTTATATTCATCGTTTGAAAGTGGTTTGAACTTTAATTTGTCTTTAGCAAGTTGTTTGATGTAATCATCGTTTGAGTTTTCAATTAAGAAGCGAAGGATTCTTGGATTTTGCATCTTAGAGATGATAAACTCGATGATATCAGGGTGCCAGTCTGCTAACATAATCATTTGCGCACCACGTCTAGACCCGCCTTGTTCAACAAGGTGGGTAAGTTGTGCTAAGTCATGTAGCCAAGATACGGAACCAGATGATTTACCATTAACGCCTTTAGCAAGTGCATTTTTTGGACGTAAAGTTGATCCGTTAGTACCAACCCCGCCTCCTCTTGCCATAATTTCCATGACTTCTTTACGGTGGATGGCCAAGCCTTCTCTTGAGTCCTCAATAAAAGGCATGACATAACAGTTGAAGTAAGTCACTTGTGATTGTGAACCAGCGCCATAGAGAATTCTACCAGCTGGGATTAAGTGTAAGTTTTTTAGTTCGTTGTAAAACGCATTTTTCAAGGATTGGTCTTCGCCTTCACCAAGGTTAAAACCGACGCGTTTTGCGATTTGCTCATAATATACTTCTAGAGGTTTTTCGATTTCTCTAAATTCTCTTTTTATGACGCCATCGATGTGATCATCGCCAATTTGACCAATGAATTCATCGTCTACCTTAATATAGACATGTTGATTTTCTATTTTTGTAACATAACCAATGCCTCTTGCAGGGAATTTTGGGTCATGCTTGATAATAGATACGACTAAGTCTCCCACGGCTAAAGAGACTAAAGATAAGTCCTTTTGTGTGTACCTGTCTAGCATTACAAGTCTTGAAACCCCAGAGAATGACATGTGCATGTCTTCTGTAATGGTGTGTAAGTGTGGGTAATACTTTGTGATGTCTTGATTCAGTTTTTTGATTAAAGATTCTTGATATAAACTCATGAGAACACCCTTCCTTGTATGATTGATTATAAGGGTTTATAGGCGCAAAAACAAGTAGAATATTTGTAAAATTTCAACCTATTTTTAGCCCTTTTTTGTCTATATGTCTTTGTTTAGCCGTTTTACATAGAAATGCGTTAGAAATGAAAACTTCACTATTTATAATGCAACTAATTTTCATAATAAGAAAAATATTACAGATAAAGAGAATGAATATTCAACTAACATAGACCTATGATATAATTAGTAAAGAAGGACGTGACACTATGAAAGAAACATTATTAATGATTTTAGATGGCTATATACTATGGATTGTGGTCTTTTTTTTACTAAGTTTTTTCTTAGCTAGCAAACGTGTATTTAGAATGTTGCTGCTATTAATATTCATATATTTGGTTGAATTGTTAACCGACAAACTTGGATTAACGCTAAGTAGCGATGTCTTAAAAGTGGCTTTAGAGTATCTGCCAATTATTATCATTGTGGTTCTTGCACCAGACATTAGAAAAAGTTTCGAGTCGGCTTTTACAATCGATTCCAAAAGAGACATTGCGACGATGGGTTCTCAAGAAACTAAACAACATATCGTTGAGGCGGTCACATATTTATCTAGTCAAAACATCGGTGCCTTAATTACGATTGAGAAACATAGTTCACTTGATCAATATGCTGAACGTGCTATTATGATGAATAGCCAAGTATCAAAAGAACTTTTAATTAATATTTTTACCCCACTTACCCCACTACATGATGGGGCAGTCATTATTAGAGGAGACTCTATTCGTTGTGCCGGGGCTTATTATGTTTTATCAGAAACAACTAAGTATGATAAGACCATGGGATCGAGACACCGAGCAGCGCTGGGAATTAGTGAAGTATCAGATTCTCTTACCATTGTTGTATCAGAAGAAACGGGGACCATTTCAATCGTCCTAGAAGGGATCATGTTAAAGGCAAACGATAAAGAGAAGATTTACGAATACCTTAACATGTTCATGAAGTAGGAGGCCTATTATGAAAAAAGTACTAATGACAATTGGATCCTATTTATTAGACCCTATTCGCAAAGTCGGGTTATCTAGGATCTCAGATACAATTGTTAGTTATTCTAATAAAAACCCATGGTTCAAAGTGTTTGTGAGTTTTGTGATCGTCGGGTTAGTAGTGGTTTTATATTACGTATATAAGTTCAATATTTTTGAATAGACTGGGAGGCGTTTTATGTCTTTATATCCCTTTTTTCCGTTAATTTTATCAGTATGTGCAACGCTGTTTATTTTTCTAATAGGCGTTTTAGATGAGAAGCAATATCGCTTCTTTTTATCATTTGGAATTCTAAATACACTCTTATTAATTCCTTATGTGTTTTTTCTAGATTTAAAGGTATTTGGCATCGAAATTGAATCAGTTTTTATGTATCACAGCATTCTTACTTTAATCATCTTCATTATTAGTAGCGCGATTGTGATTAAGAAAGTCATATTCTCAAAAAATCATTACCAGTTGTTCATTCAATCAATCAAAGCTACTAAGTGGAATGCTTATTATGTGGTCGATCAAAAAGATCGCATTAAAGAAATGTCTGAAAGTGTCTGTGAAGAGTTAGGATTTAAAAAAGAACAAATCATTGGTAAGACACTGTTTGAAGTCTTTAATAAAAGCATTCGTATTACAACATTTGATGGTGTAGATACAAACAACCGTGCAATGGAAACGTATTATGACACCTATAAGACTCAAGTCAAACCGAAACAAAAAGAAGAGCATGAAATGCTATTTCAAAACTATGAAGGCAAGTCTGTAATGCTTCATACGGTTGAACAACCTCTATTCATTTTAGGTAAATACAAAGGCAGAATTAATATTGGAGAGAAACGTAGTGACTTTGACTTATTAACAGTTGAAAAGCACTTAAAGGAAACAGAAAACCAACTAGAGAGTATGCGTCTAAAATTTATTGCGACATTGGAGTTGTCTGAAGAAGGCTTGTTCTATATTGATTTGGATCAACGCTTTATTTGGGGGAATGATCAATTCGTTAAGATGACCGGATTAGAGTCTAATACCATTGATTTTAATGATTATCATAAGTTTATTAAAGAAGAAGACCTACAAACCTATTTAGGGGTTTTAAGTAGCTTAACAATGAAAAAACAGTCGTATAAAACGACTTATAGATTTTTAAAGAATGGGCATTATGTTTGGATTAAGGAATCTGGTAAGCGTATCTTTGATGATAAGAATTCCAACATCATCATGGGCGCACTTAAAATGGTTGCTCAAAGAGACTATCAAAAAACAGAAATTGATGAATTGGATAGTTTATCTGGAGAATTAGAGTTAAACGTTCATATCGACCATTTAATTAAAAACAATAAAATCTTCCAACTTATGTTATTCGAGTTATCCAATATCCCTTCGATTAACGATTCATACGGTAGAAATATCGGCAACATGTTGATGGGAGAATACGTTAAAAAGATTAAAATGAACTTTATGAGTGAATCCTCTGAGATGTTTCGCATAAGTGGATTAGTGTTTGCTGTTACTATTGTGGATCCTCGCAAAATGGATCTAATCAAACAAGGCATTCACGCTAAAGACACCTTCATGAATTTACCAATGTCGTATGGTGCCATCCAAACAGAGGTCGAAGTGATGGTTGGTATTTCTAGTGCATATCACCAAAAAGAAACTGGAGCAGATGTCCTAGCACACGCTAAAGAAGCTTTAAAGATTGCTAAGAATCCAAACTATCAAATGAATGCATGTTACTACAGTGATATTCATGACAAAGCATGAGTTTCGTATTGAATCACTTAAGATTCGTAAAATGTTTCATCCAATAGAGCAGAAGAACCTTACAAACGACATTTTGGATAAGCTCCAGTCACACCCTTTGTTTATAAAGTCTACTCATGTTGGGTTATATTATCCAATCCAAAACGAACCTAATCTGCTAGAACTAATATCCTTATACCCAGAAAAAGTTTTTTATTTACCTAATGTGGAGAATAACACACTGGTTTACCGGATGATTGATTCATTAGATAAACTAGAAGATGCGCCTTTCGGAACCAAACAAGTAAGTAAGTCCAATCAATCTATCGATGACTGTGAGTTGTATTTGATTCCCTGTGTCGGAACCTCAGGTTTACTAAGAATAGGGTACGGCAAAGGTTATTTTGATGCTTATTTAAAAGATAAAATAGGCTATAAACTAGGTATCACTTACCCGATGTTTAAAACTAAAGGTATTAATAAAGAAGCTCACGATATTTTGTTAGATGAAGTCTTATAGGAGGTTTAGAACATGTATTCTTGTGTAATTGTTGCTGCTGGGTCAGGAACCAGAGTGAATTTAGGTTATAACAAACTAAGATACCTTGTTAAGGGAAAACCAATTCTCTTATACAGTGTGGAAGCATTTCTAAAAAGAGACTATGAAGTCATAGTGGTCATCAACAAAGAAGATGAGTCTTTCTTTAATGATTACTTGGATAAGTCAGTTAAGATAACTTATGGGGGAAAAGACCGTTCTGAAAGTGTCGCTAGAGGACTAAAGATGGTTACCAGAAAGTTTGTACTCATCCATGACGCGGCTAGGCCAAGAATTACAGAAAAGCTAATCGATAAAGTCGAAAATGGTCTAGCGATGTATAGTGCCTGCTTTCTAGCTAAAAGAATAACCGATACAGTCTATCAAAAAAGTGAACATTTAAAACTTTTAGACAGAAAGCTACTCTATCAAGCAGAAACGCCACAAGCATTTCTAACTAAAGAGATTAAAAGTGCGTATAGAGAAGGAATAGGGCAATTTACAGATGATATTTCGTTGTATAAAAGCCTATATAATAATGAAATAGGCATTCTCGTTCACGAAGATAACAATGATAAAATAACTTATCAAGAAGACATTGATCTTTTTGAAAGGGAAATTGGAGATAATACAATGAGAATTGGACAAAGTTATGATATTCATCAATTGGTTGAAGACAGAAAACTCATCATTGGTGGTGTAGAAATACCTTATGAAAAAGGTCTCCTTGGACATAGCGATGCGGATGTATTGTTACATGCAGTAGCAGAGTCAATTTTAGGGGCGCTCGGGCTAGGGGATTTAGGAACATTCTACCCAGATACAGACCCCAAAAACAAAGACTTAGATTCAAAAGTAATCGTAAAAAAAGCAGCTCTCTTAATGAAAGAAGCCGGATATAGAATTGCTAATATAGACACATGTATATTTGCAGAAAAGCCCAAAATGGGGCCATTTATAGGCAGTATTAAAGAGTCGTTAGGAACGCTGTTAGAAATAGAATTACACTTGATAAACGTCAAGGCTGCAACCAATGAAAAACTAGACTCGATTGGGGCTGGAAAAGCAATTGCAGCCAGTTCAATTGTGTTATTAATAAAGGAGTAACTATGAAATTTATAGAAACAACAGTAGGAGATTTTGAACTCATAAGCGAAACCAAAGATTCGTTTGATATTGCTAAGTTTCAAGATCGTTATGTCGATACATTCGACCGATTTGATTACATCGTAGGTGATGTAGCTTCAGAGATGTTAAGATTAAAAGGATTTACAAGTGATATTAAAGACAAAAACTCTTTCAAAACTATCCCTGACTATTTAAATGAATCCTGTAATTATCAATGCGGTTATTACATTTTAAAACGTGTAAAAAAAGCCAAGTGATTATATCATTTGAAAATGCCTGTTTAATAGTCTATACTATTATCGCAAGGAGGGGGTTATCAATATGGATGAAACAACCAAATTAGTACACGAATTAATTGAACGTGTAAGACCATATTTGCATAGAGACGGTGGAGACATTGAAATTGTTTCTGTTGAAGATGGCATAGTATATGTTAAAATGCTTGGTGCATGTGATGGCTGCGGATTAATTGATGTTACCTTAAGACAAGGTATCGAAACAATGTTATTAGAAAACGTTCCAGGAGTCATCGCAGTTATCAACGTATAACGGAGGATTTTATGGACTATTCGAATGAGATTATACTTAATTCAATCATTGCTTTACTCGCGGCACAGCTGTTGAAGTTCGTGACTGTTTCTTATAAAGAGAAGAAACCGATTTATCGCGCACTTATATCAACCGGCGGCATGCCAAGTTCACATAGTGCACTTGTTACTGCGATGACTGCGAGTATTTATTTATATCGAGGTGTAGACCTCTATTTTGCCATCAGTTTAATGGTTTCCCTAGTGGTTATTCATGATTCAATGGGAATAAGACTTGAAGCATCTAAGCATGCGATGATATTAAACAAAGTTACCCAGAAACTTGAGATGGATGTAGATGATATCAATAAAGGCAACCCTTTAAAAGAACCACTTGGACACTTTCCAATTGAAGTCTTCTTTGGGGTGTTATTGGGTATTTCATGTGCCCTACTGGGGTTTCCATTAACTAAATAAGAGGGGACAATTAATGAACAAAAACAAAATTGGTATTGTAGTAGACTCAACATTCAAACTGAATGAATCCTTCATCAAAGAAAAAGATATTAAAGTAGTATATCTTGACATCATCGTTGGCGATAAAGTTTACCGAGATGGCGAGATTAGTAATGAAGAAATATATGAATATATGGCAAATCACGTCAAAGTTTCGACGTCACAGCCTGCTCCAAACAGATTTATGAATGCTTATCAAGCGCTTTTAGATGATGGTTATGAGTCCGTTATTTGTTTAACAGTAAGTGCCTCCTTAAGTGGAACTAACAACAGTGCTAATTTAGCAAAAGATATGTTAGAAGATCCCTCTAAAGTCACTGTATTTGATACAAAAAGTGCCATTTGTGGGGCAGAGTACTTAACGGAAAGACTTGTGATGTTTACAGAAACATTAGATTCTCCTAATGCGGTTCTAGAAGCCATGAAGAATCAAATTGCAACCGGCTCTTTAATCTTTACAGTAGATGATTTGATGTTACTTGTTAGAAGTGGTAGATTATCCAAGCTTCAAGGGATGATTGGAAACCTACTCAAAATCAAACCAATTCTTAGATTCGATCAAGGCAAGCTTGAAGTTGAGCATAAAGTACGTTCAAGCGATAACGTTGTGAAATACTTAGTAGCTGAAGTGGGGAAACTTGCTTCAAAAGCGAAGACTGTCGTTAGGGTATCCTATACAACTACAACAGAATTGGCCAACAAATTTATTAAAGAAGTAAAAGAAACATATGACAACGTTCAAATCAAGCTTTCTGATAAAATCTCAGCAGTTATTGCTGTGCATGTTGGTAGAGCTGGTTTGGGAATTTATTTAGGACACGAATAAGAGGTAAATACCTCTTTTTCTTTTTTCTTTAAATGAGAGCTATGGTATAATTTTAAAAAAGGAGTGAGAACTATGTATGATAAAGGCGATATTGTAGATGTAACCATAACAGGGATTGCACCCTATGGCGTATTCGCAAAGATTGGGGAATACTCAGGACTTATTCATATATCAGAAATCTCCGATAAGTATGTTCGTGATATCAATCAGTTTGCGATGGTTGGTGACATGGTAAAAGTGATTATCATAGAAGTTGATGAAGCAAACAAACAGTTAAAACTTAGTTATAAGAAATGTGATAGAACTAAGAAAATCAAGATCTGCGATATGAAAATTGGTTTTAAAACACTGGATGAAAAACTCCCAGAATGGATAAAAGAACGCAAGGCTAGCTAATGGTTACTCATAAAGAGTAGCCATTTTTGAACTTGAAACCGTTTTAAGGACTATTTTAAATCTATTTAATATAAATAGTGATATAATGAATGAGAATAAAAAGGATGTGTAAAACATGATAAAAATCAATCAAAAGCACGCATTATCTTTCTTAAATGACAATCCAAAACTTGTTGATGAAAGAGCGAAAATCATTCATAAAATGATTCATGAGAAGACTGGCAAAGGCAACGACTTTTTAGGTTGGCTTGAGTTACCTCTTAATTACGATAAAGAGGAATATGCACGTATTAAAGCATCAGCACTAAAAATAAAACAACAATCACAAGTATTGGTTGTTATTGGAATTGGTGGGTCTTACCTAGGGGCTAAAGCAGCCCTTGAAATGTTACGTAAACCATTTTTAAGTAAAGATGACTTAGAAGTTATTTTCTTAGGTCATCACATTAGCGCAGCGTATACGGATTCACTTATTAACTATTTAAAAGATAAATCATTCTCAATCAATGTAATTTCAAAATCAGGAACAACTACCGAACCAGCAATCGCATTTAGAATACTAAAACGCGTACTTGAAGAAAAATACGGTGAAGTTGAGGCGAAAGAACGTATTTATGCAACTACGGATAAATCTAAGGGTGCACTGCGACAATTAGCCAATGAAAAAGGGTATGAAACATTTGTAATTCCTGATGATGTCGGAGGTCGATTCTCTGTTTTAACTGCTGTTGGATTACTTCCAATTGCTGCAGCAGGTATCGATATTGACGAAATGATGGAAGGGGCAGCCAAGGCCTACCATGACTTCAACACTGAGTCTAACGTAGCCTATGATTATGCTAAGCTTCGTTACAGACTTTATGAATCAGGCAAGAAGATTGAAATGCTAGTAAACTATGAACCTTCATTGGTATATATGTCAGAATGGTGGAAACAACTATTCGGCGAATCTGAAGGTAAAGACCATAAAGGCTTATTCGTGGCTAGTGCAGCCTTCTCAACAGATCTTCACTCCCTCGGACAATACATTCAAGATGGTAAGAGAGACCTATTCGAAACTGTCATTAAAGTAGGACATACCAAAGAAGATGTCTTAATTGAAGAAGAACCAGTCGATTTAGATGGACTAAACTATCTAACAGGCAAGTCGATGCAATTCGTTAATGAGAAAGCGTTCCTTGGAACCTTATTAGCTCATGTCGATGGCGGCGTTCCAAACATTGTTTTAGAAATCGAAACCATCAACGCGAAAACATTCGGTTACTTGGTATACTTCTTTGAAAAAGCTTGTGCAATGTCAGCTTATTTATTAGATGTTAACCCATTTGATCAACCAGGTGTTGAATCCTATAAGAAAAACATGTTTGCCTTACTTGGCAAAAAAGGATTTGAAGACCTTAAAGCAGAACTAGAGAAAAAACTCGAAAACTAGGCGTGTAAACGCCTTTTTTCTTTTACAACGTGCGAAATGTTATACATTTTGGATAAAAATGATAAAATAATCTATGGTGATATTATGAAAACAAAAATAACCCATTCTGCTTTAGAAACCACACATTTAGGGTTTCAAGTGGGATTATTATTAAAACCTGGAATGGTAGTACTTTTAGAAGGCGATTTAGCCATGGGCAAAACCACCTTTACTAAAGGTATCGGACAAGCCTTAGGAATTAAAAGAACCATTAACAGCCCAACTTATACAATTATGAAAAGATACGTCCATGATGAGAATAAACTCTATCATGTAGACCTATATCGTCTAGAAGATGTTAATAGCGATTTCGATCTAGAAGACTATATTAACTCAGATGGCATATCCGTGGTCGAATGGCCGTTTAAAGTTAAGGATATTCTGCCAAAACAGTACCTTTTAGTGCAGTTTGAATCCTTAGGATCAGACATGAGAAAAATCACTTTCTCTGCCCAAGGTGAGTATTATGAAAGTGTGGTAAATTACTTATGAATCAAATCCTATTTGACTCATCGACTGGTGTATTAGTCATGGCGATTGCGAAAGACGGCAAGATGATTGACTTCTCCATTCGAATGGGTAAAAAAGACCACGCAAAACACATCGTTGAACGCATGGATCAAATGTTAAAAAGAAAACACTTAGACATAGAACAAATCGATGAAATCGTCGTTGGCTATGGACCTGGATCTTATACAGGCTTAAGAATCTCGGTTATGGTTGGAAAGATGCTTGCCTACACTAAAGGCATTAGACTAAGAAGCGTATCATCTTTATTCTTCCTTTCATCAGGTATTGAAGGCAGAGTATGCGCTATGGTAGATGCGAGAAATGGTAATGTGTTTGGTGGCATATTTGAAGGCGATAAAGTCATCTTAGAAGAGTCCTTAAGAGGCTATGAAGAAATGAGAGAATTGGCGAAGAAATATAACGCTAAACCTTATCTAATTGATGACTATAATTATGAAATAGATACCCAAAAAATTCTTAATCTAAGTCAGGTTGTCAAAGACGTTCATGGATTTGTCCCAAACTACTTGAGAATAACAGAGGCGGAGCGAAACTTAAATGATTAGAAAAATGAAAGAAGAAGACATATTTCTGATTACTGAGGCAGAAACTGAGTTATTAGGAAGTACTCTAGGGTATGAAATGATCCACAACGAGATCAAGCATCACGACTTTGCCCATTACTTTGTCATCGAAGAAGATGGAATTAAAGGGTATGTGGGGTTATGGATCAATGATGACATTGGACAAATTGTAAACTTCTTAATACTAAAACCTTATCAAAATAAAGGTTATGGAAAACAATTAATGACATTTATCATGGACTATTTCAAACAGTTTAATGTCAATGTTATCTCATTAGAAGTCAGAGAATCAAATGACTCTGCAATCCATTTGTATGAATCATTTGGCTTTGTAAAAAGTTATAGAAGAGTCAAATATTATGAAAATAAAGAAGACGCACACGTCATGATTTGGAGGGGTGAAGATGAGAATATTGGCAGTAGAGAGTAGTTGTGATGAAACCAGTGTTGCAGTGGTAGAAGACGGCAAAAAGGTTTTAAGCAACGTGGTTTTATCTCAAATTGACATCCACACTAAATTTGGGGGTGTAGTGCCTGAAGTAGCCTCAAGACACCACGTAGAATCAATGACTTATGTGTTTGATGAAGCTTTAAAAAAAGCCAATGTTACTGAGAAAGACATAGATTTAGTTGCCGTTACCGAAGGCCCTGGTTTAATTGGCTCGTTGTTAGTAGGGATTAATGCAGCAACCACTTATGCTTTTGCTCACAAACTACCACTTATGGGTGTAAACCACATGATTGGACATATTTATTCTGCAAGCATTGAACATGAGATGAAGTTTCCTTTAGTCGCTTTACTTGTATCTGGTGGACATACAGAACTGATTTATATGAAAGAACACATGTCATTTGAAATTCTTGGTGAAACATTGGATGATGCGGTTGGTGAGGCTTACGATAAAGTCGGACGCATGTTGGGTCTGCCTTATCCAGGTGGCCCATTAATTGATAAACTAGCGCTTTTAGGAAAAGATACTTATCATTTACCAAGACCGATGTTAGACCCAAACAGCTATGACTTTTCATTCTCAGGGTTAAAGAGTGCCGTAAACAACATGATTTATCATATGAACAGAAAACAAGAAGAAGTGAATATTAACGATATGTGTGCCTCTTTCCAAGAAAGTGTCACAGATGTCTTAGTATCAAAGTTAAAAAAAGCAGCTACCGAATATAACGTCAATCAAATACTGATAGCCGGTGGGGTAGCCGCCAATAAAGGTTTAAAGAAAAAACTTATTGAGACCATTAAAGATATTGAAATCATTATGCCATCCTTAGAGTATTGTACAGACAACGCAGCCATGATTGGCGCGGCTGCTTATTATACGTATCAAAAGAAGGGGTCCTTACCAAACTATGTGATTGGTGGACAATCTTCACTCGATTACTAATAAAAGGGGGAATTTGTTTTGAGATTCTTAAGAAAGTTATTATTTAAAGTATTACTCGTTTTACTCGTATTGACTAGCATTTTTGTTGTGTTGCCATTAGTACTGTTTCATAAGTCGGTATCCAGTCCAAAAGATGACTATGTTTCTACCCATGAACAAGTATTCTATCAATCATTAGATAACTCGATTCAAGGGCTCATAACGGATACTAACCAAGATACCATTGATATCGTTGTTTTTGAATCCTTCTTAAATAGAGCTATCCAAAAAGAACTATCTAAAGATAACCATAAGTTCTTAAATGAGACCTATAAAGATGATCTCGAATATCGCTATATGAAGGTGTTTTCTGATAGAATAGGCTTAAAAGGCGTTTGGACAGAATTAAACGATGATTCCTTAAAAGTTACTGTTGGTGTAGATGCGATTGTTACCAATAAGATAACCTATCAAACAGCAGTTGTGATGGATTTAGGGGTTAAACTCAATGAGTCCAATCAATATCAATTGTCTATCGATAAAATCAAAGTTGGTAAGCTAGGTTTACCGCTTGGATTCGGTGTTAAAGTGACCAATTTCATACTTGATAAACTTCAAGGTAAGACGCTAGATTCGTTCATTAAAGATTCACTACCTTTTGGAGATTTTGATTCTAGTACACGTACCTATCGTGTCGGAGAAGATGAACTAACAGATTATCTATATGAGATTGATCCAACCTTCTCAGCACTATTAAAAGTGATTTATAAAGAAGAGTTATTAACCATGGATTTCTCAGACAATGGATTTGAAATTCATCTAAATATGGGTAAGTTTAGAAGATTAATCACGGATTATGACCCAGTGACATTTAATAAACTTGAATCTGAAGGGGACAAAGCAGCCCTTATGAGCGATATTGCGACAGCGGCTGCAGTCGACGCAGTATTAAATCCTCTAGACCCAAAAATCACGTTAGATGAACAACAGTTAAACCAAATCTTAGACTATCAACTTAAAGAAAAAGTCTCTTTCGAGTATCCAATTAAGTATAAATTAAATGGTGTAACCAAAGAGTATCTTTTTAAGAGTTCTGTTTTATTTATTAAGATGATAGGCGATGAACTATCGGTTCATCTCTTAATGACCCTTAGTGAAAAAGATCAAGCTGAAGCCTTTGAAATGCAGTTCAATTTGACAACGACTGTTGACATGAATGCCAATGGGGATATGGTTCTGACCATCCTGAGTTCGAACATTGGAGAAGTTACACTAGAAACAGTAACATTAAAATCGATGATTGATATCTTCGATTCCAATTTAATGAGTGGCAATAGTCTTGTGATTCCAAAAGAAAAACTTAATGAGATGTTCCAAGGTGCTAGTTTATCTTTCGATGATGCTTATGTAGAATCAGGTAAACTCAACTTACACTTCGGATTAGAATAGTATATTATGCCAACATTTTACACAATGTTGGCATTTTTTGATTTATGTAAAGGGATACAAACTTGTTATGAAAGCGGTTATAAAGTATAATAGTTGAGTAAGAAATGAGGGTTATAGATGATTCCATCGTTTGAAAAACGTGTCAGAGCTTTTGCGATTGACACATCAGGAGCTATGATACTAGTAATATTAGCGATTCCAATGCGTTCTACCTTTGAAGGTTTATTAGGTAGTATCATTACATACACCATGATTTTGGGTGGGTTTATTGGGTTTTACTTTTTACCTTACTTTTTTTCTAGTGGACAAAGCTTCGGAAAAAGGGTTCAAAAAATTAAGATTGTGGATTTAAACGGAAATGACTTACCTTTATGGAAGGTATTACTGAGAGAGTTATTCAAAGTGGGGTTATCTGTAATTACTGCTGGAATCTATATGGTGATCTCTTTTTTCATCATGAGTGAAAAAACAAGCAGAACCATTCATGACTATCTTTTTAAAACAAAAATGATTGATTTAGAAGTTAAAGTAAGAGGTAAAGATGATTACTTTGGTACATCCGAATCGCTTAGAAAGAAGGGGCTCTAATGAAGAAAATTAGTTATTTATTACTCATAGTACTTTTAGTGCTTTCGGGCTGTAAGCCAAAAGCACAAGAGGACTTTAAGAAATATAATCCACAAAATGATGTGTATTATGAAATCTTTGTCCGTTCATTTGCAGATAGCGATGGGGATGGCATAGGCGATTTAAATGGCGTAACCGAAAACTTAGACTATCTAGATGACCTTGGCATATCAGGTATTTGGTTAATGCCAATCAATAAGACAAATAGCTATCATGGGTATGATATTCTAGACTACTACGATATTAATCCAGACTATGGCACAATGAATGATTTTGAAACCTTAGTAAAAGAAGCTGATAAAAGAGACATTAAAATTATGATAGATTTAGTTATTAATCATACGTCTGATAGACATCCTTGGTACCTTGAAGCTTCCAAAGGGGTTACCAATCCATACCGTGATTATTATGTATTTAATAACGGGGCTGCTTATAGTTCATTCGTTGGCGGCATGGTAGATTTAAACTTAGGTAATGATAAAGTGAAAGAAGAAATCAAGGACATATTTGATTTCTATTTAGATAAGGGCGTTAAAGGTTTTAGACTGGATGCAGCTAAACACTTCTTTGATAATCCAGGTGAATTAACCCCAACCATTAAGAATACTGCATTCATGCTTGAAATGAATAGTTACATCAAAGAAAAAGCGCCAGATACATTTATGGTTGCAGAAGTATTTGAGTATGCTTATCAATTCAACTTGGATTACTATCTTGGGGCAGATTCTATCCTAGATTTTAGTATTGCACAAATCATACAAAACCGTATTGGTGGCGGGACGTCAGCATATATGCTCACCAGTTCCTTAGATAAAATATTTGATGCGTATAGAGGCATAGATCCTGAGTTCGTAGCCTCTCCGTTCATTACCAATCATGACCTAGATAGAATCGCAAGCATGCCTGGTTTTAGTGGGCCAAATGGTCTTATCAAAATGAAACAAGCCGCAAGTGTATTACTTACTCTACCAGGGTCACCGTTTATTTATTACGGGGATGAACTAGGAATGAAAGGTGCTCGTTATGAAGGGACTAATATTCCTGGATATGGTGTAGTTTACGATGAATACAGACGTTCACCATTCTTATGGGGTGAAGCTGCTAAAAATACTACTTGGTTACCTAGTGATGGGTCAAACGATGAAGTAGAGGCACTAAAAGACCAAAAAGAGGATGAAAACTCCTTATATAACCACTATAAGACGTTAATCAATCTTAGACAAAAAACACCTGCTTTAGCATTTGGCAACTACTTTGAAGTATGGAACGATACAAGTGGATTTATTCAAGGCTATGTTAGATATTATGAAAAAGACAACTACAAACAAGCCGTTTTAGTGGTTCATAATTTAGGCGTTAACGATACGACAATTGACATTGATGCGAAAAAAGTACTGTTTGGTTCATTAACATTAAAAGCAAATGAGACTGGTATCTATGAACTAAATAGTTTGGAGGATGCCATCAATGTTTCTAGGTAGATATTTAAAAGCCTCGTTCAAGTTCAGTGAGTTATTAACGCATTTTAATGAAAATATATTTAAGCTATTGGTGTATTTCTTATTTCTATCGCTAGTTTATCTAATTCCTATGAACTTACTCATTATGAGTGAAGATGGATTTAGAATAGACTTCATTCATCAAGATTTTATTACTGAAACCCCAAGTTGGAACTTACCTAGTGGATGTAAGATTGAATTCAATGATTTTCATTGCAGTAGTGATGAAAAAGTCATTGAAACACATCAAGATGTTACATACATTTTTAACGGATCAAAAGCTGATGTGGATAAGGATCAAAAACAAGTGATTTTCACAAAGGATGCCATCATCTATTCAAGTGGTGAAGGCGCAAGCATGACTTCGAAAGGGTATAAGGGATTCTCTTATACTGACTTTGATTCAGTTAACTTGCTTACAAATGATGAAAGAACACAAGCGTACTTATCGTTTGCTAACAGTGTGGAATCTTCGTTTAGCGACTATATCGTGCTTTACTCAATCCTAACTAATGTTGGGGTTAATCTATTCATTCAGTTCATATTTATTTTATTACTGGCGCTTGTCCTACAACTCTTCAGATTTGGTTATCAAAGCTTCCCAGGCTACATAGACGGGTTAAAATTCATCATTTTATCGATGGGGTTACCCGTGGCAATAGGCTTGGTAGTTGGGTTATTTGAGCCAGCATTTGGTTCGGTATTCTTCCAATTATCGATGGGTTTAACCGTGATGATTGTAATGCTTAAATACGGTAAAACATCTCTTAAATAAATCTAATGGTATGCCTAGTGCATACCTTTTTTTATAAATAAAGAAGTTCTCCACGAGGAAGAACTTCAGTTTAGTTATTAAGGTTTTACCAGTGTGCCTTTTGCAAGTCCTGGTTTATCAGCAGATACATTAATTGAGTAAGTCATTGTCCCAACCAATAAATCGTTTGAATAAAGACTAACTGTTAGTGTACCTTTTGTTTCACGCATGTCTGCCGCATATTTGTTGTATAGTTGGCTAGCGACGGAGTTTGCGATTTCTTTTAATGATGAGTCACTTAAATCAGTTTCTGTCATCTTAACATCTGCGCTGATTGTATCGTATAAATAGATTTCATTTTCAATCGTGACAGGGAGTGGCTCACCAGGTTTTGCCTGACAAGCTACTAAAAATACTGAAAGCAATAAAGCGAATAGAAGTAGTGTTTTTTTCATGTTAGATGCCTCCTAAATCAACATCATAGCGATTGCCAGTGACTTGTAAGAAGTAAGTGTAGTAGGTTACTTTGCCGAATGATTCTTTAACGGATACTGTAACGCTATAGAGTCCTGGTGTCTTCGTGCTATGGAAGTTTGAGTAATTAATTTCAGCTGATTTGTCGTTGACTGTAACGTTAGAAGCAGGGTTAAAGCGTTGTCCCTTACGTATGGTCACAAGCTCTTTTTTGATGGTAACTGGATTAGTTTCTTCAACCAAAATCATTGTTGTGTTTGAAGGTACGAATGCTACACCAGATACAACTTCAAGACCGTTCGCGTTGCTTTGTTCGAGGTTCGTTAAGATCTTGTATGATTTTCCTTCTGTAAGGTTTATTTGAACCATTCCTAAAGCTGGTTTTTGACTGTGAACAACGATGATTTCAGGGTTAGTAGCGTCACCTGCAAGTTTGAATGCGATGACACTATTGCCTTTATCTGTTTCGATGAAAGATAATTTTTCTATAATATCTGTTGAACTGGTCAATCTGAAGCTTTGATAGTCTTTTCTAATTTGAATTAAGTCTTTATAGTATTCGAATACATTGACATAACTTGCTTTACGGTCCCAGCGAAGTTGGTTAACTGAATCTGGAGATTCATAAGAGTTATGGTCATATCCGCCACCAGATTTTGGTTTACTACGCATAAACTCTGAGCCGGCATGAATGAATGGAATACCTTGGCTAGTTAAGATGATTGCGTTAGCTTGAACTTGAAGCAATTCAGCTTGTTGAACAGACACGTTTGTTAAACGAAGTTTGTCATATAAAGTGTTGTTGTCATGAGCAGATACATAGTTGATGGTTCTATGTGGTTCTAAGTGCCATTCAGATACGCTAGTTAATCCTAAGTCAACACCGCCACCAATACCATATTTGATGCCTTGTACGTTATAGTCGGAAGTATTACCTTGTACCCAACCACCTTCTGAAGCTTCGAATACAGAGCCTTTTACAGCATCTCTAGTAACGTCATTGAATGCACCAACTTCTGGCATATTCTTGATGTTGTTTTTATCTGCTTTTAAGGATGCGCTTAGTGGAGATCCGCCTGCGTCCCATGGTTCTCCATACACAACAATGGTTGGATCGATCTCTTTAAGCATCGCTTTAATTTCGTTCATTGTTTCATAATCATGTAGAGCCATTAAGTCAAATCTAAATCCTGATAAGTTATATTCAGTTGCCCAGAATTTAACTGAGTCAACCATGAATTTACGCATCATTGGTCTTTCAGAAGCTGTTTCGTTGCCGGTTCCCGAGCCATTGTAGAATCCACCAGATTCATTGGTTCTATGATAATAACCAGGCATAATCTTATTGAAGTTTGAACCATCAGATTCACCAGTATGGTTATAAACTACGTCCATAATCACGCGTAGATCTTTATTATGTAGAGCCATGACTGCTGTTTTAAACTCAGTTATTCTTGCATATCCGTCAAAAGGGTTAGTTGAATAGGAACCTTCAAGGGTATTGAAGTGATAAGGCATATAGCCCCAGTTGAATGTATTGTTATAAGTAGGATTGTTTGAGATTTGAACTTCATCAATATAACCGAAGTCAAAGATTGGAAGAAGTTGAACAGCATTCACACCTAATTCTGCAATATGATCTAATCCTGTAGTAACAGTGGTTCCTCTAGTTGAATAGCGAGTTCCTGTTTCACTTAGACCCATGAATTTGCCTCTATAAGCATTGGTTCCTGTCCAAGATGAATGACTGGTTAAGTCTCTAACATGAAGTTCGTAAACAATATAATCAGTGAAGTTTTTGATGGTTTGTGGACGTGAATTGTATGTCCATCCAGTTGGATTGGAAGTTTCAAAATTCACAACCAATCCTCTTTGTCCATTAGCCCCTGTTGAGTAAGCATATGGGTCAGTAACTTCATTGGTGATTCCGTTATTAGTGACGCTAAATGTGTAATATTTACCAGACAAATCTCCGTCTACTTTCGCTTCCCATGCCCCATTTTCTATCTTGGTCATGGTAATGACGCTGTAAGGTGTTTTTTCTAAGGATTCGGCACCTTGATTGTCATAATTTGAGTGGTTTTGGTTATATAAGTTTACTGATACATTTTCAGATAGTGGGGCCCACAATCTGAAAACTGTTTTCCCAGATTCGAAACTTACGCCAAGTGTTCCTTCATAAGTATAGGCATTAGTAAAAGTTTCTGTATCATATAACTTTTCTAAAGATACAACTTTTGTTTGAGGGGTAGAACCGTCAAATAATACATGAAGTGTGTAAGTTTTTGAGATGTTAGCATTAGGGATTGTAATGTTTAAAGTTTTAGAGGTCACAGGACCAGATGTAATCTTTGTATCATTTTCATAAAGCTCATAGTCTCCTGTTGGAATATGAGTTAATGATGCAATGATTGTGGTTGAATTGGTAAACATCGCTGTAAGTATTCTTGGGCGATAGTCTGGTTTGTTAGCAGCTAAATCCGCTTCAGATACACCAATATTTAGATCCTTTTCAACAATAAAGGCATGATATTTCCCGCCGATAACTTGTGCTTTGGACAAATCAATGTAACGATCCCCACCTGGTTCACGGTATCCAGCCCAGTCCATTCCATACTTAACGATGATTCCTAAGGTAGTAGCAGAATCAAATTCTGTTGCTAAATCTACTTCAAAGAAGACACCATATTCATCGACATTATTGGTATCAAATTTGAAATCTTTACCACCTTTTGATGTTGGTAAGTACTCCCACATATGGAAAGCATAGTTTGAATAGTTGCCATCATAGCGTAAGTAGTGGACAACTAACGTGTCTGCTTCACGATTGGCATTAACTATGTTTGATAATCCAAATGTTGAGAATAGTAATAAAATGAGTAAAAATATTTTTTTCATTAAAACACCTCTTTCATTAACACTATATCATGCTTTTTTAAACTAAACCTTGGTTTATGATAGCGATTACAAAAAGAAACCGTTTGCACATTGTCACATTTTCTAAAGCGTTTACATTTTTTTCCATAATATGATATGATTCAAATAGAAGGATGATTACATTCTTAAAAATTAGGAGGAAAAAATGAAGAAAGTACTAACAGCCTTAATTATGTTCGTTGCAGCACTATCTGTATTCAGTTTAAAGGCTGATGCTGCTGACGAAAAAGGTAACTTAGTCATTCACTACCATTCTTGGAGCGAAGACTATACTGAATTAGGAAGCCATGCGTGGGGCGGACCTGCAGCTGGTAAAGTTTATGATGGCATTGATGAATTCGGTGCTTATTGGAACTATAATGATATTCCAGTAGGAACAGAAGTTGGTTTTATCGCTGTTGTATGGCCAGGCGGGGCAGGACCTGACTGGAGCATGAAGAAAACTGAGGACGTTATGATTTCTCCAGACGCAGTTAAAGCTGGTAAAACAACTCACGTATATGTGTTCGAAGGTGCATCTTCTACTAAAGATGGCGATAAAGGCGTAGACGGAAAACGTCAAGCTTTCGTTGCTGATCCTGACAAGAAGAATATGTTAGTTGTTTACTATGATCCAACTGGCAATTATGAAGAAACTATTGGTATGCATTTCTGGGACGGTTTTTATAATGGTGAAGTAACTTCTCCAGCTTGGGGAACACCAGTTCCATTTGAAACTGCAGGAAAATATGCCGGAGAATTTGAAGTTAAAGCAATTATGTTAACTTCTTCAGGCGATAAGGGCGGCGGATTAATTTACGACGGCACAAACAAGAAAACAGGAGATATTGTACTAGACCCTGCTACAGTAGCAGGCGGAACTGATATCGCCTATGTAGTTGGTGTTGGTACAAACGAAAACTCCACTAACGTATATAGAGATTTCGAAGAGTTCTCAGCAGCTGCATTCGCATTTGGTTTAGTTAAATTTGACAGCGCGAAGATGATTGGTACATATGCAACATCACCATCAAACATCGTTGTTAAAACTAGCCAACCTGTTGAAAATCCATATAAGAAAGCTCAAACTAAACTAGAAAAAGCAATTGCAGATGCAACTGTTAAGAGCTGGTTCACAGTTAGAGAAGATATGGGTGAAGGTAAATTAGGTACACCACTTATTATTGATCGTGTTGACTATGCACAATCAAACGATACAGTTTCTGACTTCGTTATCGTATTAAGAGATGGTAGTACACTAGACATGTCTAAAGATTATGTTGTTGAATTTGATCTTGGTATTGTGTTGCCTACAGAAAAATTAGCAGCTAAAAAAGAAGTGGAAGTAAGATTAGTTCTTACAGTTCCTGAAAATACTCCAGTTGATGCAGTTATTTCTGCAGCAGGCGCGTTCAATGGTTGGACTCCAGGTGCTGAAGGTTATACAGTTAGCAAGATTGGTAATAAATTCGTACTTTCATTTGTTGTAGAAGTAGATGAAGCAATCACTACTTTTGAATACAAATGGACTAGAGGAGAATGGGCAAGCGCTGAGTTTATTGAAGAAAACCGTAAATTAGTCATACTAAATACTCAAGACTTCGTTACATTTGAGGATGAAGTATTGATTTGGGAAGATTTAAAAGCTGAAGACGATGAAAAATATGCTGCTCCTAATAGAGCAATCAAAGAAAACTTAAGTGCATCAATCGCTATCGACATCGATAACGAAGCACCAGTATTCACATTCTTAACTGCTGCAATCGCTGGTAAACCAGCTGCACAAAGAATTATTGAAGTTGCATGGGGCAAACCATTCGACCAAAACTTATTCCCAAGTTATAGAGTCACAGATAATAGAGATGGCGATTTAACAACTGCAGTATATGTACCAAAAGGTGCAAACTCAGTTATTAATACAAGCGTAGTCGGCGATTACACTATCATGCTACAAGTTGAAGACAAATGGGGCAACGTTGCTCAAGAAACATTCATCTTCAGAGTAGTGAAGAAATAAGGAGGCCGAAAATTATGAAAAAATTATTATTAGTAGCATTCTTACTTCTAAGCGTAGTTACATTAGCCGCTTGCGGTAAAAAAACTGTAACAAACGAAGGAACAACAATTGACTTCGGTGATATTTTCGTTAAGAAATCTAAGATCCGTGTTTGGATCGACGATGAACAAGGCGATTATATGAAAGCTGTTATTGTTGAATTCAATAAAAAATATCCAAACATCATTGTTGAACACCAACATATGGGTGCTGTTGATGCACGTGAAAGACTAAAAACTTTCGGTCCTTCTGGTAACGGTGCGGACGTATTCCAATTCCCACATGACCACTTAGCACAAGCGGTTCTAGAAGACTTAGTATATGCATTACCACAATCAACAAAAGATTTATTAAATGCAAGAGCACATGAACTTGGTCTATCTATTGCAACTGTTGCATACGATGAACAAGCTAAATCATTTGACCCTGCATCACCGAACTCAGTTGAAAGAGTTTATGCAGTACCAATGTCAGTTGAATCAGTAGGTCTATTCTATAACAAAGATTTAGTAGCTACTCCTGCAACAACAATGGAAGCAATCCTTACAGCTGGCGCTGCATGGAATGCTGAAAAAGTTGGATCAGCTGGTCTTACAAGAGCTGAACAAGGCTTATACTATTTCAACACATCTAGCCACTGGGCAGATGCATATTTCATGCAACCATTCTTATCAGCATTTGATTTCACACCATTTGGTGAAAAATTAAATGACCCATCAGCAGTTGGGTTTGCAGACACTGTCAATGCATTAAAGTTCTTCGTTGAAGAATTAAAACCAGTTGTTGCTGGTACTGCGGGCGTTAAAGACACTAAGGGTGGCGAAAACTTTGAAAAAGGTTTAGTTCCTTACATCATCGCTGGTCCTTGGATGCATGAAACTTATCAAAAAGCTAACTTAAACTATGGTGTTGCACAAATGCCTACTTTAAATGGTAAAGAAATGAAAACTTTCGCTGGTGCTATGATGGCCGCAGTTTACAAGTATTCAGATAATGTTTCCGATGCAATCAAGTTTGTTGAGTTCTTAAATAGTGATATTGCTATGCAACTTCAATATGAATACAAGACAAAACTTCCTGCATTAAAAGAATCTCTACTTTCTGGTGTTCCAGGTGTATTAGAAGACTCAAGAATGACATCTATGTCAGACCAACTTAAGACTTCACATCCAATGCCAACAATTCCACAAGTAACTTACTACTGGGCTCCTGCTGAAACAATGATCACAGAAGTATGGAACGCTGGTAAAGCATATGCTGAAGCTGCAGCAGCTGCAGAAACTTCATATGTAACATTAAGAGATCTATCAGCAAACTAATTTAATATAACTTTAAAACAGATGATGGCGGCTACTGAGCCGCCCTCATTTAGTTTTATATGGAGGTACAGATGAAAGTTATAAGCGTATTAAAAGCAATTGCATCTGGTATTATTTGGGGGTTAGGACAATTATTAAACGGACAGTTTATTAAAGCCTTAATTCTTTTTCTTGTTTTCAGCCTTTTCATTGGTATTGAGTTAGGAACAAGTCACTATACTGTAGAAACGAGTGCATACGATAAATTGCCAGGTGACGATTTTGGAGACACTTGGGTATCTGGTCAGTTCGTAACTAAATACAACGATTTAGTCTTTAGAAATGAAATACAACCATATACTGATTTTGAAAACTATGTAACTGAAATCGGCGGATATGATAATTTAACCGAAATGGCTCTAATCGAATTTATTGCTAGAGACTTGGTTAAAAATAACCCAGCATCATATAAAGATATTAATAATCCAAATGTACTAATCGACGCGAAGGATTTTCCAAATCCTGAACAAAATGTTGAAATAGATAGATCAAGAACTATCTACAAAGACGCAAATGACATTTACTATTTAGAAAGAAATAAAACACTTGAAGATGGTACAAGTACTAAAGAATATGTAAAAGTTCATTTTATGACAAATGTCATCGATGAATCGGTTGTTTTAGATTCATTAGAAGGCTTAACTGTGTTTAAAAAAACGGGAGAAATATACAAGTTAAATGGAATCCCTTATCTTAAAGTAATTGATAATGATTCAAATAAATATGTTAATCTTTATGATTTTACTATCGGGACATTACCATCTACACCAACGAAAGTTAATGTAGTAGGTCCTTTATATTTGAACAATAATAATGTCTACGAATACTATCAACCAGGCCTTATCTATCTTGGTGAGTATTTACAATATCAACCAACTCAATTCACGACTGCAGTAAGAGCTGCGTTAAGAGATGGTATTTACGCAAATCCTGCCAACAGAAGAGATTCAAATGACTTTACACGATTTATGTTAAAAGTGTATTTACATATGAATCCTGAAACAAAAGCAAGTTTCGAGGATAACTATAATTATTTCTTCTATGATAAAGCCGGAATTTTCATCAAAGGTTATTGGTCAGTATTGACACTTGGTGTTGCCAAGAAAGTTGAGTTTAGTCAATACAATGCTTTAGAATCTGCCCTAGTTGGCGGACCTACAGCAGCTTATAGTTTAGCCACTTATGTAACACCGCTAGGATCTGTTCCATTAAAGGGACATATCTCAACGATTTTGATGTTACAAGGATTGATCGCAATCATCTTATCATTGTTCTTTATGATATTCATGGTTTGGTCAATTAGAGATGCTTACATTGTTGCTGAGCAAAAACGATTGAAAAAAGAAGTTACAAAACAGGGTAAATATTTCAAAGAAGTCTATGAAAACTTCTTTGAATACATTATTTTATCGCCTGCGATGTTTGTATTAGCATTTATTTCCATTATGCCAATTACATTCGGATTTATCATGGCGTTCACATCTATTTCTGGTCCTACTTCAATGATTGAGACGTTCGACTGGATTGGACTTAAGAATTTCGTTGCATTATTTGATTTCTCAAGTGGATTTGGCGCATCATTTGGACAAGCCTTCTGGCGTGTTCTAGGATGGACCTTCATTTGGGCTGTTTTATCCACATTTACAGTATTCTTTGGAGGATTCCTCCAAGCATTAATCTTGAACAGCGAAAAAGTTGTGTTTAGAAAACTATGGCGTACAATTATGATTTTACCTTGGGCTATCCCAGCGTTATTATCACAAATGGTATTCTCAGTTATGTTTAAAGACAATGGATTTGTCAATACCTTCCTAAGGGATATTGGTATTTATGAAATCCTAACAAACTTAGGTATGCTTGGTCAAGAAGGTAAATACCTAGAAGGATTCCAAAGATTAATCTATTTAGGTAAAGATAACATTCAATGGTTTAGTAATCCATTTAACCCAACATTTGTAAGAGCTACACTTGTTGTTGTTAATATTTGGTTAGGGTTCCCATACTTTATGGCTCTAATGACCGGGATTATGACGGCAATTGATAAGACTTTATATGAAGCAGCAGATATCGATGGTGCAACAGGCATTCAAAAGATCACTAAGATTACGATGCCTCTGGTACTGTATTCGACAGCACCAATTTTAATTATGACATTCTCAGGAAACTTTAATAACTTCGGGGTAATTTACTTTATTACCCAAGGTGGACCAAATGCGGGTAACTTCTCGCGGGGGTTTGCTGGTGATACGGACATCTTAATTTCGTGGATGTATAAGTTGACTGTAGATGAATCCATCTATAACATGGCATCTGTATTCTCAGTGCTAATATTCTTATTCGTAGGTTCGATTTCGGCGTGGAACTTATCAAGAACGAAAGCATTCCAGGAGGACTAATCTATGGCTATATACTTATATTTACTTGGATTCTTAGTCATTCTATCCCTTTTAGTTCAGCAAAGTGTTGCGAACGAAATCGCCGTTAAAAAGGGACATGAATCCTACAAAAATAGATTATTTGGTCTAATACCAGTTTATGGAATTAGACGTGTATTGAAAATGAATAACTTAATTGGAACATCTCAAACTGCAATTGATTATTCATATGCTCCAAGAATGTTATTAAAACGCACCCTAATTTATGGGGGACTCTTAATCGGAGCAATCATCATTATTGCCCCATTATCAGTGTTAGGTTATCTATCTTTCAAGAATAACCTTCTACAATCCTTGATAACGATTTATGTTGTGTTACTAATTGTGTTTAGTTATCACTCACTAGTAGTAGATATTGCGAAAGCTAAAGGCTATGAACATCTTTTAGTACACTTAATTACACTCGTACCTTTCTATGGATTAATCTATACCTTAACGCGTCTTCCAAAAGGCCATTTAAGGGCTACCTTTATGAAGAAAGAACAACCAAACATTGTTCAGTATCTCATACTTTCATTAATTATTGTATTGTTGATACTACCAACTAGTGGGTTAGTATTCTATCTATGGGTTGTTCCTAAGAAACGTAACGTTTCAAACTCAGCAGTCTTAAGCAATTTCGGATTAGGAAACATCCTATCTAGATTATTAGTTTATGCTGAAATTACGCTTGTATCTGTCATTGTATTAGTGCCTGTTATCTATATTTTCGGGTTAGCATTCTCTAATATCTCATCTGCAGTTCCAAGTACAATTTGGCCAGAAAAACCAACGTTTGCCGCATTATTCTACCTATTTGAAGAAACTAAGTTCTTAAAATGGTATGGAAATACATTATCAATTGCTCTTGTAAATATGTTTGTTGGTACAATCTTAATTACAGGTGCAGCTTATGTATTTGCTAGATTCAGCTTTAAAGGTAAAAAAGCTGGGTTATTAACCATCTTAGTTCTACAAGCATTCCCTTCATTTATGGGATTAATTGCGATGTATGTATTGTTCTGGACCTTTAACTTACTAGGTAAACCTTTAGCTCTATCGATTTTATATATCGGGGGTTCGATTCCAGGTAACCTATGGTTAATTAAAGGGTTCTTAACTCAAATTCCAAAAGACTTAGACGAATCTGCAATGATCGATGGTGCGAATAAACTTCAAATATTCTTTAAGATTATTCTGCCATTATCTGTACCAATCTTAACATTCGTTGCCGTATCTATGTTTATGGGACCATGGATGGATTATATGTTACCGGGGTATCTCCTAAACTATTATCCTAAGAATGCTGGACCAAACTATGATGTCACTCAACAATGGACATTGGCGGTCGGTTTATTTAAGTTTATTAATGACCCACAATATATGCACTATAGCGCATTCGCTATGGGGGCACTATTTGTCGGTATACCAATCACCATCCTTTATATGGTATTCCAAAAATACCTTATCGAAGGCATTATGGCTGGTGCAACAAAAGGGTAAGAAATTACCCTTTTTCTTTTCTCTAAATGTATCCGTTTCAGAGATTATAACTTGTTATAACGAGCCCTTTATTATATAATTAGTAATTGGGAAGTGATAATATGGAGAACCATTCAAATTTTATTAAAACAATTATGATTCAAGATCTTGAATCTAAAAAACACGATGAAATCATTACAAGATTTCCACCAGAACCAAACGGATACTTACATATCGGACACGCTAGAGCTGTTATTAACAACTTTGAACTAGCTAAAAACTTCGGAGGTAAAACTAACCTTCGTTTCGACGATACCAATCCAGGAAAAGAAGACGTAGAATACGTTAATGCCATTATTGAAGATATCAAGTGGCTTGGGTATGAACCTAATAAAGTTCTTTATGCTTCCGACTATTTTGAAGAAATGTATCATAGAGCAATCCTTTTAATCAAGAAAGGTTTAGCCTATGTGGATGATTTATCTGCTGAAGAAATCAGTAAAACCAGAGGGAATTTAACCACTCCGGGCACAGAATCACCATTTAGAAACAGAAGCGTTAGCGAAAATATTGAGTTGTTTGAAAACATGAATAAAGGCATGTACAAAGAAGGCGAAAAAGTCTTAAGAGCCAAGATTGACATGGCTAGCCCTAACATGAATATGAGAGACCCTGTTATTTACCGTATTAGCTATGCAGAACACCACAATACAGGCAAGAGATGGTGTATTTATCCAATGTATGACTATGCTCATCCACTTGAAGATGCAATTGAAGGTATCACACACTCATTATGTAGTTTAGAGTTTGAAGACCACCGTCCACTTTATGATTGGGTAGTTAGAGAAACAGAAATGCCTTCAATCCCTAGACAAATTGAATTTGGTCGCTTAAATATCGAAAACACAGTGATGAGTAAACGTTATTTAAAACAACTTGTCGATGAAAAACATGTTATTGGTTGGGATGATCCAAGAATGCCTACCCTTTCAGGATTAAGAAGAAGAGGTTATACACCAGAAGCCATTCGTAACTTTATTCTTGGGACAGGGTTATCGAGAATTAACACAACCGTTAATACAGACATGCTTGAGTCGTTCTTAAGAGACGATTTAGCTAACAATAGTTCTAAATTGATGGGTGTAATTGACCCACTTAAAGTGACTGTTATCAACTATGATGAAGACAAAGTAGAAGCATTTACTGTGCCTTTTGATCCAAATAAACCAGAACTAGGTGAACGTACAGTATACTTCTCTAAACATCTTTATATTGAACAAGATGACTTCGTAGAAGTTAAACCAAATAAACACTGGAAGAGACTAGCTAAAGACGTTGAAGTGAGATTATTCCATACTTATTTCATTAAGTGCGTAGACGTCATTAAAGATGAAACAGGCAAGGTAGTTGAACTTTTAGTAACATATGATCCAGAAACGAAGTCAGGGTCAGGATTCAGTGAACGTAAACCTAACGGAACCATTCATTTCGTCTCCGCATTTCAAGCAATTAAGACACAATTTAACCTATTTGGACCGCTTGTATTTGACGGAGAAGCGCCTTTCATCGAACGTTTGAATAAAGACTCGTGGATTAAGAAAGAAGGTTTCATTGAGGCTGCATTCAGCAAGGACATACCTACTAAATCATTCCAATTGATTCGTATGGGTTATTTCAACTTTGATAAGGTTTCAACGAAAGACAATGTGGTATTAAACCGAATCGTTGAGCTAAAAAGTTCATTTCAAAAATAATAAAAAGGGGTCACCCCTTTTTCAATTTTAAGGAGTACTATGAAACTATCAGGCTTAAATCATAATCAACTAGATGCTGTTAAATCTATTTATGGGTCAGTTGCAGTTATTGCAGGGGCTGGTTCAGGTAAAACCAGAACCTTAACCTACAGAATCGCTAACATGATCGAATCAGGCATCGACCCTAAAACGATTTTAGCGGTCACATTTACCAACAAAGCAGCCAAAGAAATGAAGGAAAGAGTAGTTGATCTGGTCGGACCAAATGGGTTCGCACCAATCATCTCAACATTCCACTCCTTTTGTGCGCGCTTTATTAGGGATGAAGTGGACTATCTTGGAGAGCCTTATAATAGACACTTTTTAATCATGGATGAAGATGACTCTAAACAAGTCATTAGAGATTCTGTAAAAGAGTTAAACTTAGATCCAAACAGGTATTCATCGAATCGTCTAAAAGACTATTTCTCTAAAGTTAAAAATGGACAATATGACCAATTAGACTTTGAAGATGAGAAAGTGTTTAACAGGTATAATGAATACTTAAAGCAAAACAACGCGATGGATTTTGATGATTTATTAAACTTTACAGTTAAATTACTTAAAGATAATCCAGGGTTACTCGAAAAGTATCAAACCTATTATCAATACATTTTAATTGATGAGTTCCAAGATACCAACATCATTCAATATGAATTGGTTAGATTACTAGGCGCTAAGCATAAAAATGTATTTATCGTTGGCGATCCTGATCAAAGTATTTATGGGTTTCGTGGTGCAAATTATGAGAACTACACCTATTTTTTAAATGACTTTAAACCTAAAGTGATTGTGTTAGATGAAAACTATCGTTCTACTATGAATGTCTTAAACGCAGCTAATAAATTGATTAGCAACAACCGAAACCGAAAAACAATCAAGAACTTAAAAAGTGAACTTGGTGAAGGAACTAAGGTTATTCAAGAGGTTCGTGAATCTGACAAAGATGAAGCTTACTTTGTCGCAAGAGCGATTGAGATTGTAGTCAATAATGGGGCGATGTTTAAAGATATCGCAGTATTATATCGCAGTAATGCCATTGGAAGAATATTTGAAGAAGCATTCTTAAAGTATAATATCCCTTATGTCATCTATGGTGGCATTTCCTTCTTTGCGAGAAAAGAAATCAAGGATATCTTATCTTATATTAGATTAGCTTTATTCTCGCATGACAATATATCCTTAAAACGTGTGATTAATACGCCAAGACGTAAAATAGGGAATGTGACCATTAGCAAACTAGAAACATTCGCTCAAATACACAAAATTTCTATGTATGATGCCCTAGATAGGCTTAATGTCACCGGACAAACTAGGGACGCTTTACTAAGTTTTAAATCCGTTATTGAGACTTTGAAAAAAGAAATTAATACAGTATATGACTTAACCCAAGTCGTTGATGTTGCCCTTAGGGTTTCCGGCTATGAAGAAATGCTTAGACAAGAAGGCAATGAAGGCAAAGACAGATACGATAATATCATGGAACTAAAGAGTATCTTCTATAACGGATCAACCGATTACAAAGGCACTAACTTAGAGAAAATTGAGCAAATCTTGGATGACTTAGCCCTAAAAACCGATGTTGATTTAATCGAAGATCGTAACACCGTTAAGCTTGCGACGATTCACCAAGTAAAAGGTCTTGAGTTTAAAGTTGTATTCATGGTTGCAATGGAAGAGAGTATTTTTCCATCTGATATTATGGGTAGTTTTACTGAAATTGAAGAAGAAAGACGCGTATGTTATGTAGGGGTAACTAGAGCTAAAGAGCGCCTAATTTTATCACACGCAAAACAACGTTTCAGATTTGGTCAAATTCAATATAATAGCCCGTCTAGATTCTTAGAAGAAATGAATATCGAAGAAAAAGAAGCCCCAAGAATCGTTATCCGTAAAGAAGAACCACAAGTTGACTTTGTCGAAGATGATATCAAAGTCGGAGATCAAGTGTTCCATGAAAAATATGGAAAAGGTGTTGTCGTAATGAAAAATGAAGACATTACAAGAGTAGCTTTTTCGATAGAATTTGGACTTAAATTGTTTACAACGGGGCATCAAGCGTTAAAGAAAATAAAAACAGCTAACTAGAATAGTTGTTCATAATTAAATAAAACATATAAATGCGAGACTTTTTTGTCCGCATTTTTTTGTTCTATAAAAGTTATTTCATCAGTGTGTTTGAAATATGATTAAATTATAAAGTAAATTTTAAGATAACTAGGTATGTATTGTTAGGTGATTTTTATTAAATTGGATGATAAACAACAACGCGTAGTTAATGCTGAAGAAAAGAGTATTTTTCTACTTGCTGGAGCAGGATCAGGTAAAACCAGAGTCTTGATTGAGCGCGTGAGGCAGTTACTGTCTAAAAATGAAGAAAACACATCAGTCTTGATTTTGTCATTCACTGTTAAGAGTGTAATGGAGTTGAAAAGCAGACTATCAAAAGTACTAGATAATGTCTATATATCGACATTTCATGGATTGTGTTATCAAGTTGTTTCTAGGGTGAATAAACCGAAGCTATTGGATGAGTCTTATAAAACGGATCTCACACTTTCAGATGAAGAAATTACTCAAGTACAGGCCGACAAAAGACTTTTGAACTATAAAAACATGAGAACAAAGCCATTTATCGAATATCATAACTTTTTGTCAAAAAACGGGCTGATTGACTATATTGATTTGGAGTTATTAGCACTAGACTACTTGAAGAATAAGCAAAATCAATTCGTTGATTTTCTTCAATTTGATTATATTTTTGTCGATGAGTTTCAAGACACTTCAATTACGCAGTTTGAACTGTTAAAAGTTCTCAAATCGAACAAATCATCTATTTTCGCTGTTGGAGATCCCGATCAAAGCATATATAAGTTTAGGGGGACAAGTTCTAAAGTTATCGATGAATATCAAAAGTATTTTAATGCAAAACCATACATTTTAGATTATAACTACAGGTCGTGTAAAGTGATAACAACACACGCAAACCGACTGATAAATAATAACCATAAACGACTGAAAAAATCATTGATTCCAAAACGTACTGATATGGGGACGCTTTCTATTCATGGGCATCAAACAAGTGATTTAGAATCTGATTTTGTAATCACTCAAGTACTAGATTTCATCAAACGAGGTATAAAGCTTAAAGAGATTGCGGTTTTATACCGTAACCACTATCAATCTGTAACATTAAAGCAAAAGCTAGAAGATACCTATCTAATGGATTTACCCCTACTAACTTTTCATCAGTCAAAAGGGTTAGAGTTTGAAGTGGTCTTTGTGATTGGGGTAAGAGATTCAAAGGTATCTAGTAGAAAAGAACTGGAAGAAGAAAGACGGCTGTTTTTTGTCGCAATGACGAGAGCGAAAACCCATCTAATGATTAGCTATATTAAGAATCAAGATAAACCACGTTTTTTGAGAGAACTAAAACACAAGAATGAAACATAGAAAACAGTTGTCAATTGTATGCCTTGCGTATTTAAATATGTTATAATATTTACGGTGATTTTTATGACAGAAATAGAAAAGAAAATGCGCGATTTAGAAAAGCAAATAGAAAAAGCAAACTATGAGTATCACACACTAGATAAGCCTAGTATTTCTGATAGAGATTATGACATGATGTTAAAAGAACTCATCGAACTAGAAGAAACTTATCCCTTATTTAAGTCTCCTACCTCACCAACAGTTAAAGTTGGCGGGGTTGTTTTAGATAAATTCGTTAAAGTGAAACATGAGAAACCTATGATGTCTCTAGCAAATGCCTTTAACAATCAAGAACTCATTGAGTTCGATAAGAGAGTATCCAAAGAAGTTACTGAATATTCTTATAATATGGAACTCAAAATTGATGGATTAGCAATCAACCTTACCTACGTTAATGGGGTTCTCGTTAGAGCATCTACTCGTGGAGATGGTGTGGTTGGTGAAGACGTCACTGAAAATATTAAAACCATTAGAAGTATTCCTATCGAGTTAAGAAAACCCCTTAGCCTTGAAGTTAGAGGCGAGGTTTTTATGCCTTATTCAAGCTTTCATAAGGCAAATAAAGAACGTTTAGAGGAAGGGTTAGAACTCTTTAAAAACGCTCGTAATGCTGCGGCGGGGACCATTAGACAACTAGATTCTAGCATCGTTAGAAAACGAAACTTAGATATGTTTTGTTATACACTAGTAGAACCACATAAATACGGCATTCATACCCAAGAGGGTGTTTTAACATTCCTAAATGACTTGGGGTTAAAAACCAATCCTAACTATAAAGTAGTGAACTCAATTGAAGAAGTCATTTCTGAAATTAGTCGTTATGATGTTTTGAGGAAAGAACTAAGTTATGATACAGACGGTGTTGTAATCAAAGTTAATGAACTAGATAAGTACGACCAAATAGGTCAAACAGTCAAATACCCTAAATGGGCGATTGCGTATAAGTTTGCCCCTGAAGAAGTGGTTACTACGCTAAATTCAATTACATTCCAAGTGGGGAGAACTGGTGTGATTACACCGGTTGCTGAGTTATCTCCAGTGATGATATCAGGCTCACTCGTATCTCGTGCTACGCTTCATAATGAAGACTATATCAAGGCACTAGATATTGAGATTAATGATAAAGTTATTGTAAGAAAAGCAGGAGAAATCATTCCTGAAGTGGTTGGACCAGTTCTAGAAGAAAGAAAAAATACAGTTAAATTCGAAATGATAAAAACATGCCCAAGTTGTGGAGATCTTCTGCATAGAGAGGCGGATGAAGCAGATTGGTTTTGTGTAAACCCGGACTGCCCCGCACAACACATAGGCAAATTAATCCATTTCTCGAGTCGTGCTGCGATGAACATCGATACGCTTGGTGAAAAAGTGGTTGTTCAGTTGTTCGAGGAAAACCTCTTAAAAGACATTAGAGATATTTACGCTTTAAAAGATCAAAAAGAAAGACTTACGACACTTGACCGAATGGGTGAGAAAAAAGTAGATAACCTGCTTTTGGCGATAGAAAATAGTAAATCCATGCCACTAGATAAGCTCTTATTCGGTTTAGGCATTAAGCATGTAGGCGCTAAGGTTGCAAAAATTATTCTTAAGAGATACCCTTCTTTAGAGTTGTTATCAAATGCTTCAGTAGAAGACCTTCAAACAATTCCTGACATTGGCTTAGCCACTGCAGAAAGCATACATCATTTCTTCCATACCGAGTATGCACGAAAACTTATCCAAGACTTAAAAGAGATTGGGCTAAAAGTTGAGATGGAAGTAACAGAGACAACCTCTAACCTATTACAAGATAAAACCTTTGTCTTAACAGGGAAACTTGAAACTCTAGGAAGAGAAGAAGCCCAAACCATCATCGAAAAACTTGGTGGGAAAGTATCCGGTTCTGTTAGTAAAAAGACAGACTATGTTTTGGCTGGATCAGATGCAGGTTCAAAACTTGAGAAAGCATTGTCACTTGGTATTGAAGTGATTGATGAAAAGAGATTTAAGGAGATGACAACCATTGAATAATGAGTATATCGTTATTAAAGGCGCCAGAGCCAATAACTTAAAAAATATAGACGTTAAAATTCCTAAGAATAAACTTGTTGTTATGACGGGGCTTTCAGGCTCAGGGAAGTCTAGCTTGGCTTTTGATACACTCTATCAAGAAGGTCAACGCAGATATGTTGAGTCACTAAGCAGTTATGCAAGAATGTTTTTAGGTAGTTTTGAGAAACCGGATGTTGATAAAATTGATGGCTTAAGTCCAGCGATTTCCATCGACCAAAGGTCTACCTCAAATAACCCAAGATCAACCGTAGGGACAGTCACAGAAATCTATGACTATTTTAGATTACTCTACTCCAAGATAGGCACACCCTATTGTCCCGGTAGTGATATTCCACTTTCTAAACAAACCATTGAAGAAATGACTAACCGTGTGTTAGAACTAGAAGAAAACACAAGGGTTATGGTTATGAGCCCGGTTGTTAAAATGCAAAAAGGCACTCATAAAAAAACCTTGGATAAATTTGTAAAGGAAGGGTTCATTCGAGCAGTTATTAACGGAGAACTTGTCGATTTAGAACCTGTTATTGAATTAGATAAAAACAAAAAACATGACATATCTTTGGTCATTGACCGTTTGGTAGTTAAACCTGATATTAGAAGTCGCTTGTATGATGCACTAGAACTTGCAACCAATATGAGTGGAGGATTCTCTGAGGTTCAAATTATTAACGGAGAAAAACTTACCTTCAGTCAATCCTATTCTTGTCCTGATAGTGACTTCTCAGTACCTGACTTAGAACCGCGATTGTTCTCATTCAATAGTCCAATTGGTGCATGCCCAGATTGTAATGGATTGGGTAAGAAACTCACTGTTTCTGAAGGACTTGTAGTTAACCCTAAAAAATCCATTAAGGATGGTGGAATTATTCCTTATCGTAATCAAGATGCTGAAAACTTACAAGCCCTTGAATTAGAGATTGTATGTAACCACTATAAGATTGATATGGATACTCCAATGGGAGAACTACCAAGAAAACAACTAGATATCATCTTATATGGAAACGATGAAAAAATCTTCTTTAAACTAAAGAGTTCATCAGGACGAGTCCATGAAACAACCAAAGCTTATGAAGGGGTTATCACAAACCTTCAAAGAAGATATATTGAGACAAGTAGCACATGGATTAGAGAGTGGATTGAGTCTTATATGACTGAAAGAACTTGTAGCACTTGTGAAGGGAAACGTCTTAATAAAGCCGCTTTATCCGTAAAGATAAACAAAGAAAATATCTCTGACTTAATGGCAAAAAGTGTTGAAGACATTCTAACATATGTGGAACAACTTAAACTATCAGTGACTGAGTTTAAGATCTCTGAAACCATCACAAACGAAATTAAGACCCGTTTACAATTCTTAAAGGATGTTGGTCTAGAATACTTAACCCTTGCTAGAGAAGCAACCACTTTATCAGGAGGAGAAGCACAGCGTATTAGGCTTGCTACTCAAATCGGTTCCATGCTATCTGGGGTTTTATATGTACTAGATGAACCATCCATTGGATTACATCAAAGAGATAACCACAAACTGATCGAAACCTTAAAAAAGATGAGGGATTTAGGCAACACAATGGTTGTCGTTGAACACGATGAAGAAACCATGCTCGCGAGTGATTACTTAATTGATATCGGTCCTGGTGCCGGTGTACATGGCGGGGAACTCATTGCTTATGGTACCCCACAAGAAGTCATGGCAAACCCTAAGAGTATTACAGGTTTATACTTAACCGGTAAACTCAAAATAGACGTTCCTCAAACTAGAAGAGAAGGTAACGGCAAGATTATTGAAATCTTAGGTGCTACTCAAAACAACCTCAAAAACATCGATGTTAAATTTCCAATGGGTAAACTTATCTGTGTCACTGGGGTATCAGGTTCAGGTAAATCAACACTTGTAAATGAAATTCTTTATAAGAGTATCCATAAATCCTTATATAAAACCAAAGATGAGCCTGGCGCTCATAAAGGCATTTTAGGAATTGAGAACGTTAACAGAATCATCGATATTTCACAATCTCCTATTGGTCGTACACCAAGAAGTAACCCAGCCACCTATACAGGCGTATTTGACGATATTAGAGATGTATTCGCTATGACAAATGAAGCGAAGGTTAGAGGGTATCAAAAGGGACGCTTTAGCTTTAACGTTAAAGGTGGTCGTTGTGAAACCTGTGGTGGAGATGGCGTTAAACGTATTACAATGCACTTCTTACCCGACGTATACGTTCAGTGTGAAGTATGTGGTGGGAAAAGATACAATCATGAAACATTGCAAGTTAAATATAAGGGCAAAACGATTGCAGATGTCCTAGACATGACCGTTGAAAATGCATTAGACTTCTTCGAAAACATTCCAAAGATTAAAGAGAAACTTCAAACCATCTTCGATGTAGGGTTAGGGTACATGACATTAGGTCAATCCGCTACGACATTATCTGGTGGTGAGGCACAGAGAGTCAAATTGGCCTCAGAACTCTATAGAAAGATTACCCCTCAAACCCTTTATATCCTGGATGAGCCAACTACTGGTTTACACGTTGATGACGTTAAACGTTTGATGCATGTCATTGACCGCATTGTCGATGAAGGTGCTACAGTTGTGGTCATTGAGCACAATTTAGATGTGATTAAATGTGCGGATCATATCATTGATTTAGGTAAAGAAGGCGGCGCTATGGGTGGAAACATCGTATTTACAGGAACCCCAGAAGGCTTAATCGAATGCGAAGATTCCTATACAGGGATGTATTTAAAACCACTCTTAAGAAAGTAGGACTATAGGATGAAGAAAAACCCATTACTAGTCGAATTAGATCAAAGTTATGGATATTCTATGCTTAGGGTCTATTTGTTCAATTTAATCGCATTTATGACTTCTATTGGATTGACGTCCAAACTGAAAGTGAGTCACATAGTGGGCTTTGTCATATTAACGATTCTTTATACACTGGTCGAGTTTCTTTTAGTTAACTTAACTAAGCGGTATTTATTCAAATACGTTATTAAGACGCTTGGATTATCGCTACTATTACTATATATCGTTTTGATTTACGTAACGGTAGAACTGGTTCCTGATGTAAGGTTTACTTCTACTTTAGGGTTTGTTTTATTTACGGTAGTGTTTTTAGTCATTAAAGTTTTATTAGTATATTATTACGATAAATTCGTTCAATCAAAGAGGAGGCACTTATGAAAGGTATCAAAGTGATTCAACTAGCAAAAGACAACCAACTGACTCCAGTGGCTGGCTTTAAGGGACTAGAGGGTTATGTTAAAGATGACATGATTTCCAGACCAGGTATTGAACTAGCAGGGTTTATGGACTTTTTTGACCCTCTAAGAGTCATTCTAATCGGATCTAAAGAAAACTCATTTTTTCAGTTATTTAGAAAAGAAATCCAAGAAGAAAGACTAAAAGAAATCTTTGAATTAAAACCCCCAGCTGTGATATTCTCGGTAAATGTTGAAGTCGATGAAGTGTATATTCGCTTGGGTAACCTTTATAACGTTCCGATTTTAAAGAGCAATATTAGAACAACCCCTTTAAACTCTAAGTTATATTCATACCTTCAAGAAAAACTAGCTGTAAGAAAGAGCGTTCATGGAGTCTTGTTAGATATAGGTGGATTAGGATGCCTAATCATTGGTAAGAGTGGGATCGGTAAAAGCGAAACTGCGCTTGAACTAATCAAACGTGGACACATCTTAATTGCCGATGACAGAGTCGATGTCTATCAAAAGGATGTTGGAACCTTAATCGGACAAGCCCCACAAATTCTTGAGCGTTACTTAGAAATTAGAGGCATTGGCATCGTCGATGTCGTTAGTATGTTTGGTGTCGGCGCCTATAGAGAAACGAAAAAGATTAGATTAGTGGTAGAACTTGAGAAATGGGAAGAAGATAAGTACTATGACAGACTAGGTTTAGACTTAGAAACCACTAAGTACTTTGATACTGAAATTCCAAAAGTTACCATTCCTGTATTACCAGGTAGAAACGTGGCTACACTCGTTGAAAGTGCAGCTATGAATGAGAAACTTAAGTACATGGGTTATCATGCAGCCTTTAACTTAACAAGAGAAATCACAAGAAGCATGAAGAAAAATGAGGTAGATGCTAATGAATAACATCAAAACACATATCTTAGAAAATAAAAGAAAATACATTATGGCAGGGCTAATGGTTTTATGGTTTCTTTTACTAATAGTGATTGCAACCAACAAGCCAAAAATCAGCCATGCAGGTTATAAATCCTTTGATAGCATCGCGATTTCAATTGGTGGGTTTAGCATCGCATGGTATGCAATATTCATACTTACAGGAATCATTTTTGCGGCAATCGCAGCAATGGAAGAAGCAGACCTATTAGGCATCGATAGAGACCACATCTATGATGGATTACTATATGCAGTACCACTTGCGATTATTGGGGCTAGATTATACTATGTAATCTTTGATCCAGCTGGAGGATATACTTCCATTGGTGATATCTTTAATATTCGTAGTGGTGGATTAGCGATTCATGGTGCTGTTATAGTCACGATTATATTTTTAATCATATTTACGAAAGTGAAACGTATTTCAATCTTTAAATTCTTAGACCTGCTTGCACCAGGGTTCTTGATTGGTCAAGTTATTGGTCGATGGGGAAACTTCTTTAACCAAGAAGCCAACGGTATCGCAACCACTCGTGGATTCTTAAGAGACACCTTGAAACTTCCTAAGTTTATTGTCGATAACATGTACTTCTATGATTCCAATGTTGGTGAAGTCAGTTACTATCATCCAACGTTTTTATACGAAGGCGTTTGGAATGCAATTGGGCTTGTAATCATGTTAGTGCTTAGACGTAAAAAAGGGTTGAAGTCTGGAGACCTGATTGGGATATATTTAATTTGGTATGGACTAGGTAGAGCAATGCTCGAACAGTTCTTAAGAACAGATCCATTAATGTTGGGAAGCACAGACATCAAAATCAACGTGTTAAACTCACTTGTATTATTTGTTGGTGGCGGTATAGCATACCTTGTCTTGAAACGTATTTTCGTCAAAGACCTTCCAGATTATGTTGATTGCTTAGACCTTACTTTAAAGAAATGATCGACACAGTACTATTTGATTTAGATGGAACAGTCATTGATTCCAACCAGTTAATTCTCGATAATTTTAAGTATGTTTTTGAAGTTGCTTTACCTCATGTGAAGCTTAAAGAAGAAGACTACTTAATGTTTATCGGACCAACTTTGAAACAAAGTATTAGTAAGTATACAACCAGTGAAGAAGAACTAAATAGGATCATAGAGATGTATAGAAAGAGAAATGTTGAATTACATGATTTATACGTAAAACCCTATGATGGTGCGAAAATCCTTTTTCAAAGATTGAAAGAAAAAGGGATAAAGATTGGCATTGTGTCTTCAAAGATGCACTACTTAATCAAGCGCGGATTAGCGATTAGTGAATTAACGGAATATGTTGATTATATAGTGGGTAGTGATGATGTAGAAAACCATAAACCACACCCTGAGCCAATATTAAAAGCCATTGAGTTCTTTCAAACCCAAAATGCCATTTATGTTGGGGATCATCCTAATGATATCCTAGCAGCAAAGAATGCAAAGATTCCTTCTATAGGTGTAATGTATTCTTGGGTTAAAGACGAACTTAAGAAAAGTAATCCTACATATTTGGTGTATAGTTTATTAGAAATAGAAGAGGTGATTTCATGTATGATGTAATTATTATCGGTGCAGGACCTTCTGGGTTAACTGCAGCGATTTATGCAGCAAGAGCCAACCTAAGTGCACTAATGATTGAAAAAGGTGCACCTGGTGGACAAATTGTTAATACGAACGAAATTGAAAACTACACAGGTTTTCAAAAACTTTCAGGCAGTGATTTAGCCCTTAAAATGTTTGATCATGCCATGGCTCTTGGTGCAAACTATGAGTATGGTAATGTCATGGAAGTTAAAAAGATAGGCGACTTCTTTGAAGTGATTACAGACTCTAACAATTATCAATCCAAAGCCGTTATTGTGGCATCAGGAATGTTACCAAGAACCTTAAATGTTCCAAACGAAGAACAATTAAAGAGTAACGGTATTAGTTTTTGTGCAATCTGTGATGGTCCGATTTATAAAGGGGAAAAAGTGGTTGTTGTCGGTGGTGGAAACAGTGCCGTTGAAGAAGCTACTTACTTAGCCTCTTTAGTCCAACACCTCACAGTCATTCAAAACTTAAAAGAATTGACAGCAGATAAAAAAGCCGTTGAGTTACTTCTTAAACAAAAGAATGTAACCGTACTTTATGAATCATTAGTTGAGGAGTTCATCGTTGGTGATGACGGTAAACTATCTGGTGTTATTGTAAAAGATGCTAACAATGTCGTTAAAACCATTGAAGCAAGAGGTGTATTTGAATACATTGGCTGGCTACCTGTTACACATATGGTTATATCACTAGGTGTTACGGACCAATGGGGCTATATTATCGCCAATGAAAAGATGGAAACGAGTGTTCCGGGATTATTCGCCGCCGGGGACGTCAGACAAAAACAAATCAGACAAGTGGTTACTGCAACTGCAGATGGTGCAATAGCGGTTCAAAATGTTTTGAAATATTTAGAATCTAGGTAATATTATGTCGTTTGCAAGAACTGTAAAAGAAGAAGTTGTGAAAATTCAAACCGATAGACAGGAACAACTAGCCGAACTTTCGGCTCTTTTGCATTTGAACACAGACTTACATATAACGAACGAAGGCATGTACTTGGAGTTTCATACGAATAACCCCTCAATTGCGAGAAGGTTTTATGTTTTGGTTAAAAATATGTATGAAGCGAAAATAGAGATCATTTCTAAAAAAGAAGTTAAACTTAAAAAGAAAAGCGGCTATTTGGTCTTAGTTAAGTCACACGTCTCTAAAATTATTGAAGAACATTCAATGGTTGATCAAAACACATTAGAGTATGAATTCTTAACCGAAACCGATGAAGCCAAAAGAGCTTATTTAAGAGGCGCATTTCTTGCCTGTGGATCTGTTAATGACCCAATTAAACCAACTTATCATTTGGAGTTATTCATTCATAGTAAAATAGATGCCGTATTTACACAAAGACTAATGAATCACTTTGACTTAAATGCGAAAATCACTGCTAGAAGACATGGCCTTATCGTTTACCTAAAAGAAGCGGAGGCAATTAGTTCATTCTTAAGCGTTATTGGGGCATTTGAATCGGTCTTTAAGTTTGAAGACATCAGAATCAAGCGAGACTTTAACAACTCAATCAATCGATTAATTAACATAGAAATTGCTAATGAGAAAAAAACGATTACCGCAGCCAATGAACAACTTGAAGACATCGAAGTGATTAAGAAGAATAAAGCCTACGCAACCTTGGAAGACAAACTTAAAGAAACCATTAGGTTTAGAGAAACTTATCCAGATGCATCCTTATCTGAACTGATTAAAATCTATAAAACTGAGACTGGACAAAACTTGTCCAGATCAGGGATGAATCACCGGTTGATTAAAATAAAACAACTAGCAGATTCAATAAGAGAGGGTCAAAAATGAGTATAGAAGTTGGGATTGATTTAGTCGATAACAAACGAATCGAATCGTTAATGAGTGAGAAGTTCATTGAAAGAATATTATCTGTTGAAGAAAGACAAGTCTTTGAACGCATTACAGATCATGTAAGAAAAGTCACTTATTTAGCAGGAAGGTTTGCTGCAAAAGAGGCGGTATTTAAAGCGTTAAAGAATGGGGATAAAACGGCAAACTATACGGACTTTAGCATTTTAAACGATGAGTTTGGTGCTCCCTATATTGTAAGTTCTAGATTTTCTATTTTTGATATAGTAAAAGTCTCCATATCTCATACAGATGACTATGCCACTGCAATCGTTATTATTGAGAAAAAAGGATAATTACCATATTTTTGTTTTATCTTGTAAGAATGCCTATAGTTTTGTATAATAACATAGGAGCAAGGAGAGATTTATATGCCACGTGTACAACAAAAACCAAAATCAAAAAACAGCAACAAACAACAAGTAAATGCAAGAACGCAAATGGATTATAAAATATTAAAGGTGGCCGGAATTTCACTTCTTGTCATTCTAGTATTAGCTGTAGGGTATTTACTGCTAGATAAATATGTATTTAATAAAGATAACCAAACCGAAACTAAACGTTTTGAAGACTTAACACATATTAGCTTAAGCGAATATAAATGGTTATTAAATGAAGATGACACCAATCCACTTAAAAATGTGGAACATGAAGTATATGTTTTTATTTATAACGGAGATTATGATGTTTGTGAGATGTGTGAAACACTTGAAGCAGACGTTAAAGATGCTGCCTCTAAAGCCAAAGACAAAGGGTATTCTTTCTTTGTTTTAGATTATAACAAGTATCCAGAAGTTCAAAGCTATGTCAGTGGGTTATTTTTACCTAATAGACCAGGTTTAGTGCATATTTCAGGCGATTCATATGCTGCTGATAATGCAATCAACACAAGTGAAAACGGCATTTTATACGTTTTAAAATCAATAACTAAGTAAGAGGGCGAACGCCCTTTTCCTACGAAAAAAGGTGGTAAATATGGATCAATTATTAGTCAAAGAAATAAGCAACACGTTAAGTGTTAAAGAAACTCAAGTAGAATCAGTATTAAAACTCTTAGATGAAGGAAACACAATCCCATTCATTGCCCGTTACCGTAAAGAAGTAACCGGTGGATTAGATGAAGAACAAATCAACGAGATTCATAAATCCTGGGAATATGGTGTTAACTTATTAAAGCGCAAAGATGATGTCATTCGTTTGATCGAAGAAAAAGGAATGATGACTGAAGACTTAAGAAACCAAATCTTAAGTTCAACTAAACTAGTTGAGGTTGAAGATTTATATAGACCATTCAAAGAAAAGAAAAAGACCAAGGCAACCGAAGCGATTGCAAAAGGCCTAGAACCCCTTGCAAAACTCATTTTAAGCATGCCTTCTAGCATTGATATCGAATCAGAAGCAAAAGCCTTTATAACCGAAGAAGTGCCTACTGTATTAGATGCCTTAACAGGGGCTAAATACATTATTGCAGAACAAATCAGCGATAACGCAGATTATCGTAAAGCTTTACGTGTTGAAATGGAAGTAGATGGTTTAATCGTCGCCAAAGCAAAGAAGAATGCAGAAGCGTTAGATGAAAAAGGGACATACACAATGTACTATGATCATGTCGAAAAAGTTTCCAAATCGGTACCACATCGTATTCTTGCAATGAACCGCGCAGAAGACGAAAAAATTATTACGATTTCTATTGACAGTAACATAGAAGCAATGTTAAAATATCTCGGTTCTAAAATTATAACTAATCCAAACTCCCCAGTTGTCTATCTGATTAATGAAGCAATTGAGGATGCATTAAAGCGATTGATTTATCCAAGTTTAGAGCGCGAAATTAGATCAGACTTAACAACTAAGGCAGAAGATCAAGCGATTGAAGTCTTCGCATTAAACTTAAGAAACCTCCTATTACAAAGACCTATGAAAGATAAGGTTGTACTAGGAATAGACCCAGCTTATCGTACAGGATGTAAATTATGTGTGGTAAATGAGCAAGGAACCGTTCTTCAAAAAGGCGTTATCTACCCTCACGAGAAGTATAAAGGTGAGAAAGAAGCCATTGAACGTCTCCCTCTATCTGAAAAGATTGTTAAACAGTTTATTGCAAAACACCAAGTAGACATCATTGCCATTGGTAATGGTACTGCCTCTAGAGAAACTGAAGCCTTCGTTGCTGAATTGCTTAGAAAAAATGACTTAACCACAAAGTATGTCATTGTTTCTGAAGCTGGAGCCTCTGTATACTCAGCAAGTGAACTTGCTAGAGAAGAGTTCCCAGATTATTCAGTTGAAGAAAGAAGCGCAGCCTCTATTGCAAGACGTCTTCAAGACCCATTATCAGAACTTGTTAAGATTGACCCTAAATCAATCGGTGTTGGTCAATATCAACACGACGTATCACAAAAGAAATTATCAGAATCGCTAGATTTTATTGTAAGTAATGCCGTTAACCAAGTTGGTGTTAACATTAACACTGCCTCAAAAGCACTACTCACATACGTATCTGGATTAAATAAGACGGTATCTGAAAATATCGTTAAATACCGTGATGAAAATGGTGCGTTTAAAAACCGTAACCAAATCAAAAAAGTCCCACGTTTAGGGGACAAAGCGTTTGAACAATCGGTGGGGTTCTTACGCATCGTAGGTGGAAATGAAGCACTGGATATGACACCTGTCCATCCAGAATCCTATGAACCTGCGAAAAAAATCATGTCTATGTATGGCATTACATCTGACTTATTTGGTAAACCTGAATTGAAGGCAATTATCGATAAGATCAACCGTAATGAACTTCAAAAAACACTAGGCATTGATTCATACACCTTAGCTGACATTCTCGATGCATTTATTGCCCCTCTAAGAGACCCAAGAGACCAATTTGACGCTCCAGTATTAAGAAATGATATCCTTCATTTAGAAGACTTAAAACCTGGAATGATGTTAGAAGGTACTGTAAGAAACGTAGTTGATTTCGGTGCTTTCGTAGATTGTGGTTTAAAAGAAGATGGTTTAGTCCATATTTCAAAATTATCCAAGGGCTTTGTCAAACATCCTAAAGATGTGGTCGCCGTTGGTGATATCGTAAAAGTATGGGTATTAAGTGTAGATGAAAAACGAGGTAAAGTCTCTCTCTCTATGATCGAGCCTCGTTAATATAAAATTTTATTAATGTAAGAAAAGCACAACTCTCTCTCCTGTGCTTTTTTTATTTTTATAAAACATCAATTTTCTAAATTTGTATTCGAAATAAGTTGACACTTATGCCAAAATAGGTTATCATATAATAGCGCATTTGGAGTAGTACTCAAGAGGCTGAAGAGGCGCCCCTGCTAAGGGTGTAGGTCGGTGAAAACCGGCGCGAGGGTTCAAATCCCTCCTGCTCCGCCACTTGCGCTTTAACAATTAAACTGGCCCGTTGGAGAAACGGTTAACTCACATGCCTTTCACGCATGCATTCACGGGTTCGAATCCCGTACGGGTCACCATAACTAGCCGAATAGTCATTCTCAAATAAGAGAATGGCTTTTTTTGTCTTTGTTAGGCTGAGAAGTCGATAGAGCATCATGCTATTTTCGATGTTTCATCAGTTGCTAATTTCGCTATTGTTCATTGTATTTTTGTTACCTTTTTAGCCATTTAAGGTCTGCACTCCTGTTTTTAATAAATTTATGTGCAGATAAGCAAAACCAATACTAAATAATGAAAAATCAAATCAAGTTTGAAAAAACAAGAAAAAAAGCAACTTATCTGCATATAAGTTTTGGGGTAACTCTTTTCTTCGCCGTGGTAAGTGTGGTAAACGTGGTAAAACCAGTTTTTATTCGTCATAGATGATATAATAGATAACATAAAACGATAGATGAGGATTATATTTTGAGAAAAATAGTAGATAATCAAAAACTAATTTTAAAGTATCAACCTGGGTTTGGTTCATGGACGTATCATATAAGAATACCAAGTACATCGGGAATTAAAGGTACATGGGGATCGATGAAAGTTGTTGGTAAAATCGATGACTATGTCGTAAAAGGAATAAATCTTGCACCGAGGAAAGATGAAGACAAGATCATATCTATTAATAAAGAAATTAGAAATGCAATTCATAAGAATGGTGGGGACACAGTGAATGTGACATTATATTTGCTGGACTGGTTTGATACAGAAGAGGACATTAGTAAAGTATTAGAGTCCCTTATATAAGACTGTATTTGTTGTAAGAGATAAATATTAAAATATACTGAAAATTCAAGTATATTCACGGGCAAGTCTTACGTTACGGGTCACTATAACTAGCCGAATAGTCATTCTCAATCACGAGAGTGGCTTTTTTTGTCCATTAGAACCAATAAAATGAGTATAGTTAAGTAAACGATAAACGTCAAATAACTACACCCTAAGATTGAAAGAACGCCCAGCAGTTTGCACTGTTGGGCGTTTTCGTCACTGTTAGTCCGTTCCCGCCATGTCGGCGATTGGAGCTTTTTTAGTCATTTTGTAGTGTTTTTGGTATATTTTTGCTGTGAGGTAATAACTCCTCTACGGATTTTTGGTTCAGATTACCTAAAACATATTCTAGGTATTTTGATACTTGTAAGTTGTTGATTTTGCCTGTCTGTATAATCGAGAATAATAGGGTTGTGTATCTTGCTCCTGCATACACTTATATTGTATCAAAGTACAGGTTTTTGGTATCAGTTCAAGAAAATCAGGTCCAAACTACGGATCATTAGGCGAAATTATATCCATCGAAAGGCCAAAATAAGTATTATATAGCTACATAAGTCTGTCACATAAGTGATGGGCATTTTTTCAATAAATTGGGCTTAAACTACAAAATGGCATAGTGTTATAAATAGGATTTCTTGCAAAGAAGCAATCATTCTTACCCATACCAACCTCTATTTTGCAAGAAAATACACTCCTTCGCGCGCGTTATTAGGTCAAAGATGGGGTGAATACTTGTGTTTATTGCAAAGAAGAATCGCGAAATCGCGAAAAATTATGCAAATGAATGCGCTTCCATTGTTCAAAAGGGTTTGATAAACTGTAATTGACAAGTATGTAGATAGGGTTTATCTGCATGCTGAGAAATAGGAAAAAGGAGAAAAGTATGAAAAAACTATTGGTCGCAGTATTGGCAATTGGTCTTGTATTCTCTATGTTTGCCTGCAAACCTAAGGGGCAAAGTGAGGTAGAAAAGATTATTGCTGAAGCAGAAAAGATGACTTTAGTTGAATTAATGGCTAAAGCATATGAAGAATCAAATGGTAAAACACTTGAGGGGATTGGTAACTCTAGCCGTGGTAAAACAGCTGGTGAAGCATTCGTCTTAGCGATGAAGGCAGCTTATCCAAATTATACAGGTACTATTAGCTGGCAACAACCTAAGGAAAACTCAATTTTCCAAATGCTAACCAGTGACTCTAAGAGCCCAAACCCAGTATTCTCCATGACTTTGATTCAGGATGGCAGCCAAATTCAAAGTAAAATGGTTGAAACTGGAGTTCTAAAAAACTTTATACCAAAAGAATGGCGTGAATCTGCAGGTGTAAACGTTGAAAAAGATGGATCACCATTAACATTACAAACACTTAATAAAGTATTCATGTATAACAACTTAGGCGATAAAGTTATCAACAACGTTTGGGACTTTGTTAAACAAGGAGAAAAACCATTATTCATGGGATTGGAATCGGAACCAGTTGGGTTCAACTTCTTATTAATGCTTACTAAAGATGAATATGCAAACCTAGTTAAACAAGCATTCGATGCACTAGATGCAACTGAAAAAGCTTATTTCCAACCAATCGTTGATTCAGTAGCTGCAAAAGCAACTGAACTTAAATTGGGTGCGAATGGCAAATATTCATTAGCATGGATAAAACTATGGACACAACAAATGAACGTTATGACTGACGATGGTCCAATCATGAACGAATTAGTTACAACCACAGCTGTTGATGAAACTGCATTATTAGTTTATTCAAAACTTCGTTCAATTTCTGAAACAGAAACTTCATCTGTTAATAACGTAACCGTTGCAGCCTATACACCTGGTTATGTTGGATTTGGTGGATTTGGTTATAAACACTTCCTACAAATTCCAGAATCAAGTCCACTTCCTTGGACAGCCGCAGCATTTATCACATTCATGGTAACTGTTGAAGAAGGTTTTCATCCTTGGGGCAAAGACATGGGAGGATACAGTGCTAACCCACAACTAAGAGCAGACCATACACAAGATGGTTTCGTTGATGGTATTGACACATTCCCTGCTAAGAATGACAGAGGGTATGACTGGTGGGTAAGTACAGGTGTTTATGGTGGTAGATTAATCATTGAAGACCCTGTTTATGCATCATCTGTATCATTCACAGTTGGTGAATGGATTCTAAGTTTACAATAAAACACAAAAACATTGATTGAATAGTGGAAATTCATGGGAGGCAATTGTATGAATGAATATGTAAAAAAACAAAATATCAGAGTGATATGGAATAAAATAAGAACCTTTTTTCAAAAACCTGATCATGTCATCTTAGTGATATTTGGGATCTTATTATCATTCGTGACGATTGTCCCCATGATTACACTTTTAAATGATACCTTTATTATTAGACCGGGCAGTTATGCTCAGTTCATAACCGGAAGAAGTAGCGGATATACAATGGTAAACTGGAAAGACTTATTCTTTGGTGAAGCATCGAGAATGAATCTTTACAGACCAATGCTTAACAGTATTCTATTAGCTGTATTTTCAAGCCTTGGAGCGATTTTGTTTGGAGGAACATTCGCTTATTTAGTAACACGAACCAATATGGCATTTAAAAAGTATTTAAGTGCAATCTTTATATTTCCTTACATTATGCCACAATGGACTCTAGCAGTTATATGGCAAAATCTATTTAAGAGTAATGGTGTCACAGGGGGATCAGACGGATTATTCTCAACATTCTTCAATCTTGATATGCCTTTATGGTGGGTTGAAGGGTTATTTCCTTCAATTGTTATTCTATCCATTCACTATGCACCATTTGCCTATATACTTATAGGCAGTATTTTCAGAAATATGGATTCGAACCTAGAAGAAGCTGCGATTATTATGGACACACCAAAACCTAAGATGTTCTTTAAGATCACACTTCCGATGGTTTATCCAGCCATTCTATCAACCGTATTACTAGTCTTCGCAAGTGCGATGGGTAGTTATCCGGTCCCACATTATTTGAAGCTCGAAACACTCGCTACCAGATATGTTTCATTAGGGGTTAGACGGGCCGGACAAAACAGTATACTTGGGGTATTGATGATGATTTTCGGGGTGCTGATCCTGATTGTCAACCATAGAAATACAAAGAGTAGAAAGAGTTACACGACTGTTACCGGAAAGAGTGGTCAAATCAGTCTTACTAATATTGGAAAATTCTTTAAGTACGCTATACCAGCCGTCTTAATTGTCATTACATTCTTTACATCGATTTACCCAATTCTATCTTTCGCATTAGAAACGTTCTTACCGAACCCTGGGGATTATAGCTTCATTACCCAAGGAAACTTCAAATCCTTGACGACGAAGTGGTGGGTTCATAACAGCATGGAAGAAGCGGGGCTCTATGGACAAATGGGTATCTTATACAACAAGACCATTTGGAATGGTTTCAAAGGCACCGTTATTGTCTCAGGGCTTGCTGCACTGTTTGCCGGAACGATTGGATTATTAATCGGTTATTCAGTCAGTAGGAACCGACGAAGTAAGTTTGCCTTATATGTTAATAACATGGCGTTCTTACCATACTTATTACCAGCATTAGCCGTAGGCATCGCATTCTTCACATTTGGATCAGCTTTAGGTATTTATGATACTTATCTCTTGGTTGTAATCGCCGGAACATTTAAATACATACCATTCGCATCGAGAAGTTCACTGAACTCGATGATGCAAATCAGTTCAGAAATCGAAGAGTCAGCGATGATACTTGGAATACCTTGGCGAAAACGAATGACTCGAATCATCATTCCGATTCAAAAATCGGCTATCCTTAGTGGATTCCTATTGCCGTTCATTACTAGCGTTAGAGAATTAACATTGTTCATGTTACTGGTTAACCAAACCAGATTGAGTACAACCCTATTAAGTTATTACGATGAAATGGGACTATACGCATTCTCTAGTGGTATTAACTTAATTATTATTGTGTTTATCTTGATACTAAACTTCGTCATTAACAAGTTAACTGGTGCAAGTTTAGATAAAGGTGTAGGAGGAAAATAACATGCCTGAGATTATTTTAAAGAACATAACTAAAAGATGGAACGGATTTTATGCAGTAGATAACCTAAATCTAGTCATAGAAGATAACTCATTTATTACCTTATTAGGACCTTCAGGGTGTGGGAAAACAACGACACTAAGAATGATTGCAGGTCTAGAAACACCAACAGAAGGTAGTATTGAAATTGGTGGCGTTACTGTATTTGATAGTGAAAAAGGCATTAATATTCCTGCGAATAAACGCAAAGTAGGGTTCTTATTCCAAAACTACGCTCTTTGGCCAAATATGACCGTGTATGAAAACATCTCTTTTGGGTTAAAGAACATTAAAGAAGAACTGCCAGTATACGATTTCGTGATTATGAACAATAACAGAATGATTGAGATTCTAAATAGGGCTCAAGAGTTTAAAATGATCATTGAAGATGCAATAGATGTTGACGGGAAACTAGATATTACAGTTGCAAAACTTAAATTAATTGATAAGTATCAAATATCACTCTACACCGCTAATACATTGATGAATTACTATCAAAGTAAGAACTTTGACACTAAAGCAATCATCACAAATCTATTAAGCACAAACAATAAACGCATTGAAGATTACAAAGCTAAACACATTTCAATCGCAGATGATTACCGTCTAATCAAAGACGGTAAGATTATGGTAAAAGAAAGACGTCTAGATAAAGAAGAAATTGATTTAAGAGTTAGAGAAGTATCTCGCATTGTTAAGATTGGAATGTTTATGGATCGATATCCAAATGAACTATCTGGTGGGCAACAACAACGTGTTGCCATCGCAAGAACACTTGCGCCAAAACCACAAGTATTGTTCATGGATGAACCATTATCAAACCTTGATGCGAAATTAAGGCTTGAAATGAGAACAGAACTTCAAAGACTTCATATTGAAACAAACTCAACATTTATTTATGTTACCCATGACCAACTTGAAGCCATGACACTCTCAACGAAGATTTGCCTAATGAATAACGGATTACTTCAACAAAATGCCAAACCATTAAGCATCTATGAAAAACCAACGAACTTATTCGTAGCTGATTTCATTGGAACCCCTTCAATCAACTTAATCAATGCACACGGCATCTATCAAGACAATGCCTTCAATTTAACCGTATGGGATGATCACACCATCAAATTCATACCAAAAGACTTCAATGATTATGAAAAATGGTTCAAAGAATCCTTAGAAGCGTTAAATGAAGATAAGAAGAAACAATACAAGGTTGAAAAGGTTAATAAAGACACACCATTCCCATATCCAATCGCTAAGATTACTGAAGACTATATGAGTCACAAAGAAGATAACCTTCTTTCAGAAAATGACTTTGTTATCGGGGTTAGACCAGAGTTCCTAAACATTCATGAAAAAGGAGCATTCTCAGGCGAAATATACTCCTCAATGCCTACTGGTATGGAAACTACCGTTCGCATAAATATTGGAAACTACCTATTAACCGGCGTTGTATTCGGAGATGTTACGTTTGAAATCGGAATGAAGATCAACTTTGATCTAGACACCTCAAATCTATTGCTTTTCTCAAGAAAAACACAAAGAATGATTTGTAAGGGTGAATTAGTCGTTTCAGAAGATAACTAAACCCTAAATAAGACTATGTTCAAGATAGAAATCGTTAATGATTTCTATCTTTTTCTTAGCCTCTATTATTATGAACAATAAGGTAGAAATTAATGGTATAATAAGGATAGCAAATATTGGGCTTTGCCCATACTAAAAGCATTATATGAAATGATTGAATTTGAGTTAGGTATAAGAGATTAGCTTATACTTGAGGTGATAATATGTTAGACTACAAGGACAATTATTTATTAAAACAACTCGTCGACTCGGACTCGATTTTTACGATTGCAGATGTACAAAAAACACTAGGAATGTCTCAAAGAAGTATTTACTACTCATTAGAAAGAATCAATGACTATTTAGCTAGATTAGACTTACCTATGATTCTCAATAAACGAGGCGTAGGTTTGTTGATTCATGATAAAGTCGTTGACTACATCAAAAAATCCGATTCAGCGATTAAAAGTGAATACATCTATACAAGTCAGGAACGTAACAACCTTCAGGTTTTAAGAATCCTGCTTGCCTCAGAATATATAAACATTGGGTCTTTAATGGATGATTTTAATGTCTCTAGAAGCACAATTATTAAAGATTTAAGAGAAATCAGAAACATTGTTTCCGAATATAATCTTGTATTAGAATTTAACATTGAACGTGGTTATGAAATTCAAGGCAATGAGATTCAGAAGCGTAGCCTAATTCTTATGATCAGCTCAGAATATGGGTACTTATTAGATATGAACAAAACAGATTACTATAATCAGTCTGATGTTGATAAGTTAGTGGATCTTTTCACAGAAGTAGAAGAAAAACTCAACATTATTTATGTTAGAAGTACGCTCCATCAATTGGCGGTATTGTTGGCAATTCTATTAAAGAATGAACGTCCACAAGTCGAATTTGAATCTGAAGATCAAGTGCTATTCACAGAGACCAATGAATACAAAATCGTCTCAGAAATCTTCAAAGATATGATCAATCCCAATGAGTATTTATATTTGGTATTACACTTATCTGCACTCCGTGTTCAGTACAGTGGTAATAGCCCTGTAACCAAAGAAGATAAATACATTGTAGAACTCGTTAACTTTATGATTAATGAATTTTATAATCTTACCTTGATTAACTTTAAGAATAAAGAAGAACTCTATAACAATCTTTACATGCATATGAAACCTGCATTATTCAGATTTAAGTATGGAATTAACTATAGTAATGAACTTAAGAGTCAAATCATTAAAGAATTCTCTCAAGTTTATAGAATCACAAAGATCATCTGTAAGAAACTAGAGAAGATCATTGACTATATCATTACAGAAGACGAAATTACCTACATTGCCATTCATTTTGGCGCTCTAATTGAGAAGGAACAACAAATCATTGCCCACCCGAGAATTCTATTAGTGTGTTTAAATGGGAAAGCTTTGGTAAGAAACCTAAGAAGAGAACTAGAGAGTATGACTAAAGACGTCGTAATCATCGATGCTTTTAGAATGCAGGACGTTATCAGTCTTAAAGATAAGGTTGATTACATTATCTCGACAGAACCGCTTAAAGACATCATTACTAAGGCTAAGACAATGGTCATCAATCCGATTTTGAATGATAGAGAGCGTTATGGCATCATTAATTTCTTAGGATTAAGCAATGTCTCCATTTACAATCTTGATATCGTGGATAATATAATGAAAGATCTCGAAGAGTATATTGATGAATCTAAATATGGTGAGGTTAGAGACATCATAAAAGGTCACTTAAAAAAATAAAACCGCAGATTTGCGGTTTTTTTGATTTTTAGGCTAATTGTAAGTTTCTCTTGTTCGTGAATATGCCTAAGAGATTAATAATAGAAATCAATAAGATAAAGAATATCCCAATAGCAATACTTGTAATAAACAACAAGAACATCACTGACCAAATCAATAGCTCTATAATTGCAAGAATCTTTCTTGTCATAATCAAAACATCGGTCTTGGAAGAAAAATAAAGTGCTATTCCAATCACTAGAATACCAAGAGCAGAGAAGAAGCCAATGTAAGCAATCATATTACCCATCTCAGAAGGCCCATTCTCAAGTAACTGATATACATTTATATTCACAGTGATATTTTCTGGTTGAAACGGAAAGCCGTCAAATGGATTATATCGTAGCGTTGCTTTCAAAACTGGAAATGCATAAGCGATTAACATTAATACAAAATAGACTACAGTCCATATTAATGTGAATAACTTATTACTCATGTTTTTTAGTTCAAAAGATTTCTTTGTATGATAAGAATTTTTTTTGTGAAGGGGTTCTTCATTCTCATCGTCTAGTAGATAATCAATGGAACACTTATAAAGCTTAGAGAGTTGTTTCAGTTTACTTGTTTCTGGATAAGCTAAGTCAGATTCCCATTTTGATACAGACTGTCTAGAAACCTCTAGAATTTCTGCGAGTTGTTCTTGGGTATAGTTTTGTTTTTTTCTAAGTTTGGTTAATTTCTCACCTAATGTCATAATAACGCCCTCCTTGACTGTTTTAATTCTAACATGAAATGATTTACCATACTATCAATTATTACGTTATTAATGTCAACTTTCAGTTGCAATCATTCAAAATATAACCTTTAATATGTGTTTTCAACTAATTCATACGTTTTTATTAGGGTTAATAAATAAAGTACCACATAGGGTACTCTAGTTTATATTGATTTGGTATAACAACGTCTACGTCTATGGTTGATATAGTCAAAGTCTTTCCATTGTGCTTGAATGGCTAGATTGGTTTCTAATTCTGGACCTGTTTCTGCGTATTGAATCATACGTTTCATTGCTTCTTTGATGCCGTCTTCTAACATTAGGGCAGGCAACCCTTTGCCTTGGTGTTTAGGATCTACAGCAATAAAATACAAATCCACCACATCATGCTTCTTTAATGCTCTTAAGATTCTAAGGAAACCAAAGGGAAATAAACGTCCATTATTTTTCTTATTAGCATTTGCGAGAGATGGCATCATTAAGCCAAATCCTGCAACATTATCCTCTGTATCTAGAACAAACCACAAGTAGTCTAGTTTGACGATGGATATCATTTGCTTGATATAGTAATCCATTACACGATCACTGATGGGATGAAACCCATAAAGTTCATTGAAGGCAACATTATACATGTTAAATGCTGGGTATATATATTTATAGATTTCTTTTCTTTTTTTACACTTTACAAGTTTAAATCCATATCTTCGCTGTGTGATATCCGCGACTTTACTAATCTTCTCAGGGATTGAAGTAAGCATGATTCTTTTCTCTATCCAATCAGCATCTTTAACGAACCCTAGTTGTTCTAGATGTTCGTGATAGTATTTAGGGTTCCAGATGGTAATAAACATGTTCAAATATTCAAAACCGTCAACGAGCATCCCCATACGGTCTAAATCAGTAAATCCAATTGGACCAATGAGTGTATCCATTCCGAATGACTTATTCCAGGCTGTTACAGCCTCTATTAAGGCTTTGGTGACTTCGATATCATCAATCATATCAATACGCGAGAAACGGCCGATTTTGGTGTTATTGGCTTCGTTCCATTTGTGATTTATAATCCCTGCAACACGTCCTACTAGAATGTTATCTTTATATGCTAGAAAGCACTGCGACTCACAGTATTCATGGGCTGGATTCTTAGCCTTATTGAATACATTCATTTCATCTATAGATAAAGCTGGAACAAAACTTGGCTCATGTTTGAATAGTTTATTTGGGAATTCTGTGAATCGTCTTAAGTCTTTTTTTGATTGTACTAATTTGATTGTAATCATTACTTAACCTCGCACATATTTAGTCTTATTTTAACACATAATAAATTGAATGAAATAGTTAATTGTGCTATCATAATGGCGAAAGCCGAAATAGCTCAGTTGGTAGAGCAGCTGTCTCGTAATCAGCAGGTCGTAGGTTCGAGTCCTATTTTCGGCACCACTATTGATATAAAATAACTATTTAGGAAAGTCTGATATGATCCCCTTAAAGTAGACACTACAAATAATTAAAGTTTGTGGAAGTTTACAGGCAATTAACCCATTACCATTTCTTACAAGCATAGGAAACGGCGATAATCCTGACATTAAAGGCAGAAATCTAATTGGTACCTGGGCATTTGATATCATTGGTTACTACGAGGAATTGCCTAACAAAGATTTAAAAGAGTTTATAGGATTAAGCCTTTCAAATACTAGCTACAAGTTATAAATATTAGTCTCATTTCAAGAAATAAAATAACCAATCCAAAATTGGTATAAAAAAAAGATGTCAAACTGGTTAATAACAGTTTTTGACATCTTTTTATCTAATATTGAGTTATTATACCCAAGAGTCTCCCCACTTAGAGATTTCTTCCATAATAGGTTTTAAAGCATATCCCTTTTTAGTTAAGGTATACTCTATTCTAACAGGCATTTCTGGATATACAGTTCTACTAACAATATCTAGTGATTCAAGTTCTTTTAATCTGAGAGATAAAACTCGACCACTAATTTTGATTTCATTTTCAAGTTCATTAAATCGTTTAGGACCATTCATAAGTTGATTGACAATTAGACCTGTCCATCTTTTACCAAGTACTTGGAAAGCACTCTCGAATTTTGCACAAATTGCTTTTTCCATTTTTATCACCGCTTATATTATACAAGAAAATACTTTATAAGCAAATCACTTTACATCACCAAGTTACAAATATATAATAGGTAACGTAAAGTAACTTACAAGAAGGAGATATAATATGACAAATAATACATTAAAGATTGGAATTATCTTAGGAAGTACAAGAGACGGTAGAGTTAGCCCAGCAGTAGGTAATTGGGTAAAAGGATTAGCAGATAAACGTACAGATGCTAGTTTCGAAATTGTTGACATCAAATCATTCGGTTTGCCACTTTTAGGGGAATCAGCAGACATGACAGGAATAATGAACTGGAATGCTAAGTTAGCAGAACTAGATGGATTCATTTTCGCAGTATCTGAATACAACCACTCAATTTCTGCAGCGCTTAAGAACGCTTTAGACTCAGCTAGAGACCCTTGGAATAATAAAGCTGCAGGTATTGTATCATACGGTTCTGCAGGTGGAGCAAGAGCAGCAGAACACTTAAGAACAATTTTAGGTGAACTTCAAGTTGCTGACGTTAGATCACATACACTATTATCATTATTCGAAGATTTCAATCAAACTGGTTTTGCACCAAGAGACCTTCATGAAACTAACATTAATGATATGCTAGATCAACTAATCAAATGGTCTACTGCCTTAAAGCAAGTTAGAGCTTAATATCAATATAGATTCAAACATAAGCTTAATTATCAGTTGATAGTTAAGCTTATTTTTTTTAGGATAATTGTTAATAATTCACATCATAGTGCTATAATACGATTTAAGATTGGAGATTAACTATGAAGAAGTCAAATTATGTGGCTCTTGATTATTTCTGAGTTTTTGCAGCAATTCCTTTTGTGATGATTCATATACCTCCATTCTATTTATTCCTATATAATGTACATTTCGAACTAATCACTCAGAAACCTATATACTAATGAAATTTAGCGTTTTCATTTTCCAGGTTTCTTTTTTTTACCGTCATAAAGCGGAAAAACTTGCAAAAAAGTTAAAAATGATATTGGAAAACTGAATATAATGTGATATGATGAATGTGTCGAAAACGATTATCAGAGATTTATTTCATTTATTTTTTTTCAAGTATATAAATGATACCCATTGCATAGAGATTTCTGATTATAAACACCTATAATTAACTTTTTTTTGCGTTTTTTCTTAGAAAGTGTAGTTATTATAATGATAACGACGGTAAATATCCGTTTAGAATAGAAAAGGAGAATAAAAGAATGAAAAGATTTATGGCTTTACTTTTAGTTTTAACTGTGACTTTCGCATTAGCTGGATGTCAAAAAGAAAAAGGAGACTACAAAGCTGGTATGTACTATGCTTCTACATCAGGCAACCAAAGCACTTTCGGTGTTATGTTTGTAAATGAAGATGGTAAAATTGAAGATATGTTCATTGACTCTGTATACTTAAAGGCATCTGAAAATGGTGGCGTATCTTGGACTTCTTATGGAAATCCTGCGACAGGTTATGCAACTACAAAAATGGCTTTAGACAATGGTTGGGGCTATCATATGTTCTATAAAGAATATACAGCATCAACAACAACTCCAACTGAAGAAGGTTATAAAGCATGGTTAAAGTCTAACAATAAGTTAGAATGGTTCGAACAAGTTCGTCTAATCATCGATCAAGTTATCGAATTACAAGATTTACCAAGCAAGACTGCTGGTGAATACGATGCACCTACTGGCGCAACAATCACTGTTGACAGCTACTATTCAGTAATTGAAGATTTATTAGAACAAGCTAGAAAATAATTCTGATTGATTTAATTTAACGAACAAGATCCTATTTCACTTTCTGAAATAGGATTTTTTTTTATTAAAATGTGTGATTTTTTTGAATATATTATTCTACAACTTCAAAAAAGTGTTACAATAGTCCAAAAGAGGTGTTGAAATGAATAAAAAACTTATCAAATCCAATTTCTATGAAGCTGTAAACGGCTCGTGGTTAGAAAGTGCAGTGATACCTAATGATCAACCTGCAATGTCAGCCTTTCTTGAACTGAATCTAGGTATCGAAAAAACTTTAATGGGTTTAACAAACGAATGGTTATCTAAAGAGACCTTAAGTGATAACTTAAAGAAGTACATTAAGCTTTATAAAATGACGAATGATTTCGAGAAAAGAAATGAACTAGGATCGAAACCATTTAGACATGTATTAAATAGACTTAATGATTTGAAGAGTCTAAAAGACCTTGAGAAGTCATTCTGTGACTTTAGCCTTGAATCAATTGAAATGCCTTTTGGCGTAATGGTAATGTCTGACTTTATGAATAGTATTAACCAAGTACTCTATTTTGGTGCAGCGGATTTATTCTTACCAGACACAACATACTATCAAGAAGAAGCTACTAAGAAACAGTTGATCGAGTTATTTACTGGTACAACCTCACATATACTATCATTATTAGGATTTACTGATGAAGCGTGTTCAAGATTACTAAATGAAGCCTTAGCCTTTGACGAGTTATTGGTGCCTGTTACTAAATCAAGCGTGGAAAATGCCGATTATGTAAAACTTTATAACCCTTATGAACGTAAGGATATCGCTAGTCTAACATCAAATTTTGATTTGATGGGTTCGATTGAAAAACTAGTTAAACAACCAGTCTCGAAAATGATTATTATGAATCCTGACTTCTTAAAAGCATTTGACACTATCATTTCTGAAGAAAACTTCCATCTAATTAAATCATGGATGATTGTTTCAAACGCACTTTCATTTGCTAGTCATTTAACGGATGAACTCAGAATAGCGGGAGGCGCTTTTAGACGTGCTCTATCAGGCGTTCAAGAAGCACAATCAAAAGAAAAATTTGCTTTTTATCAAGCCTATAATCAATTTAGTCAAGTTGTAGGGCTATATTATGGTGAGAATTTCTTTGGTCCTCTAGCTAAACGAGATGTTGAATCCATGGTTAGAGAAATGATCGAAGTTTATAAAGAACGTATTCGAAATAATGATTGGCTAAACGATCAAACAAAAGAAAAAGCCATCTTAAAACTTAAAACCCTTACCGTTCATGTTGGATATCCAGAAGAAATCCCACCATATTACGATATGTTTACGATCGATGGATATGAAAATGGATCTGATTTGGTCCTAGAACGTTTGAAAATGACAAGAATCAAAAACGAATTAGAATTTCAAAAATACAACAAACCAGTTAATCGTAACATTTGGAGTATGCCAGCAAGCATGGTTAATGCTTATTACAATCCAACCAATAATCAAATTGTATTCCCAGCAGCCATTCTTCAAAAACCATATTACAGTTTAGATCAAGCACCTTCTGAAAACTATGGCGGTATCGGTGCAGTTATGGCACATGAAATATCACACGCATTTGATAACAATGGTGCGAAATTTGACGAAACAGGTTCATTAAACAATTGGTGGCTTGAGTCTGACTTAGAAGCATTCAATCAAAAAGCAGAAGCAATGATTAAACTCTTTGATGGTGTGGAAACAGGCTTTGGCGCATGTAATGGGACATTAACCGTTTCAGAAAACATCGCAGATAGCGGCGGATTACGATGCGCATATGTAGCAAGTTTAAAACACACAGATCATGATGCGGATAAATTCTTCCAAAACTGGGCTCGTGTTTGGAGAAATAAAACGTCCCTAGAGTTTGCACAATTGCTACTTAGAATTGACGTACACGGACCCAGCATCTTAAGAGCGAACATGCAATTAAGTAATATGCCTGAATTCTTAGAATTCTATGATATTAAAGAAGAAGATTCAATGTATTTAGATCCTAAAAAAGCAGTCTCGATTTGGTAAAAAAATAACGGAATCCCGCGGGATTCCGTTTGTTTTTTTAGAATATGTATTGTCTGTTGTCCATCGCCATGAATAAGGAGATATTGATTAATGATAGTGTTCTAGATAATGATTTATTCGCAGCACCACCAAAATATAAATCTACTAATTCTGGGTGATCGATGAATGGATTTCTGTTATTTTGAATGCCATAGATACGGTCGTTTCTTTCGATTTCGAAATCATCAACTGGATCTAAATCATGCCATTCTAAGAACATTTGAAGATTACCAACAACGTTTAGTGATAAGTTGTAACGGATTGAGATGTATAATACGATTCTCGCAACGTCGCCAATGTGTTTATCGCCAGGATACCAAGATCCACCATTGTTTTTGTAAGGTTGAGTTCCTGTGAATGCTTTACCATCTTCTCCAAAAGGCATGTTACCTCTTGCAGAGTTTGTACTTACAACAGCAGCTCTTAAGTTATGAAGGTCATCCTTTGTTGAACCTAGTTTAGATTGTGGCCAAACGTGTTCTCTATTTCCGTATGCTCCAAGTCCTTCATAGATTAAGTTATATTGAGAACCTACTTTGTCTACGGATTTAACTTCACTTGTTGAACCAGTTGCTTTACCAGTACTTACGATTAAACTCTTAAGTTCTTGGTTAAGGTTAGCGCCCATTAAACCGTTAAGGCGTGAGTAATACCCTTCATAAACACCTTGTTCGATTTCTTTTCTAACAAATAGTGTATAAATAGCAGATACAGATGAATCATTAGATAATGATACTTTAATATCGTAATTACCTGGTTCATTTAACTTAACAGCAGACGTATCAACTACTAAGTATTGAGTGAAATCTTCACCAAAACCATTTTTAGCAGTGATGCCTTCTAAATAGTTAGGAAGTGCGTCACCCATAATGTAGTTCTTGTTAACAGCACCATAAATGCTAATGATTTCTGGGCTCTTTGGTCTTGCTTCAATTAAGCTTCTGCTTGTAAATAAGAATTGTGCTTTACCAGCATATTGACCAACTGTAACGTTGAATAGATTAACGATATCGCCAACTTTGATTTGATCAAATTGATTAGAAGGATTATTAACACGTGTATCAAGTCTAACAAAAGTAGTCTCACCGGCAGCGTTCTTTAAGTAAAGTTCAATTGCATTATTTGGTGTTTCTTTTGAAGTTACTTCTAAATCACGGTATGTCGCAATATTAGCTTCATATAACACAACGTCATCGAATACTAATGAATATCCAGTTAAATCAATACCTTCTGGTAGTGATCGATCACTGAATGTTTCAATGATTTCAGGGTCTGCTATTTGAATCAAACCTTTGAACTCGCCAAGTTTACCTTTGATAACGTATTCTTTACCAATTACTAGGCCAGTGTTATTTATCATGTAAACAGGAATAGCACCTGTAGAATCTTGGATAGTAAAGTTACCGTTAGACATTAAACTTGTAATAACACCTTGTACTTTTACAGCAGATCCTGGCGCTTGTAATCTAACTTCAGAGATCGGTGTATGACTGCTGACTGGGAAGTCAACTTTCTTTAATACTGTAACGTTAAATTTCTTTGAGAATGACAAATGGTCAACTACTGTAACGGTTAGTTCAACGATTACATTCTCAGATTGTCTTGTAACAACCCCAGTAGATGAAATGGCTGCATGATTGCTTGACCATACCAGATTCACACCTGAAAGAGATGTTGGTAATACTAGATTATTGATTGTTTCATTAGGAATAACAATGGTATCTAATATTGCATCATAATCTGGAGTAACAACTTCAGCCTTAATGACGTTTATTTCAAAGGTTGCTTCATAGGTTTTTCCACCAAAAAGAATACTTGCAGTTAAGGTAACTACAGTATCGTCAGCTTGACGTGTAATAACACCTGTATTGGAAATGACACTAGCATTGGATGAACTCCATACTACGTCTAAGTCTAAGTAAGATGATTTAAGACTTAGGTTCTCCTCAGTTTCTAATGGCATCGATAAAAATGTCTTAAATGCATCTAAATCAAATGTAGGTTCTACCACAGGTAATTTAGCTAAGGTGATCGGAAACGATTTTGTGAGTGTTTCTTTACCGACTTTATAGGAAGCGGTAATTGTAACGAGTGTGTCTGTTGCTTGACGGGTAATAACGATTTTATTACCTTCAATTTTAGCGAATTCGCTATCGCTTGACCAGCTAATATCTATCCCATCGATTTTAACTGGAATTTGTAAATCATTCGATACAGAATCCTTGTGATCGGCTTCGCTGTATTGAATCGCTATACTGTCTGTTATATCGGTGATATCTGCTTCTGTACAGCCCACCAAAAACAGCACGGTAAGTAAAACAAAAAACTTAATGTACTTCATTTTGTGCCCTCTTTCTTTTTTTCAGTTAAATGCATTATATCATAGATGATTGTAAAAACATATAAGAATTAAAGTACTTATGAAAGGGTTTTTAGATAACGTTTAAAATATTGCAATATAAAGTACAAAAAAACTGCAAAAACGTTTTACTTTGTAGAGGGACATTGATAATCGTGCTTATTTTGGAGTAAAATATAAGAGAGGGATAAATATGAAAAAAACTTTGAATATTCTTTATGCTTTATGTTTTATTACAGTAGTAGGCATAATATCGTTCGGTGCTTTTTGGTTATTTTATGCACTCATTACTATGTTGTTAGAAAATACAATCTATAAAGACAACATATATTTGCTTCCGCAAGGGAAACTCAGAAATACATTAGCCTTATTACTTGTGTTATTCGCAGTCATAATGACCAATGGTATGAAATCTGACTTGGTAAAAGCCATTATTAGTGTGCCTATATTTTCAGTGCTATTCATCGCCATTTTCCTGCAATTTTATGAGACTGTTTTTATTGCAGTATCTATCATATTGGCGATTGCAGTAATTGCTTTAGTATACCTATATAAAAACCACAAAATCTGGTTTTACTATTATGGGGTAATTTTATCCGTCATTATATCACTAGCCTACGGATGGCCTCGATAAAGGAGTAATTATGAAAGAAACTGATTTATACCTCCCATGTAAGCTACTACTTGAATCTTTAGGATATGAAGTTAAAGCAGAAGTACTAGAAACAGACATCACAGCAATCAAAGAGGAACATATCATTGTCATTGAGTTAAAACTAAAGATATCACTTAAGCTCATTTATCAAGCAATTGATCGTCAAAAAATAGCGGATAAAGTATATATTGCCCTACCTAAAACTGCTGTAAGCTCACAGAGAAGTACATTTAAACACTTTGCTAATCTATTAAAACGACTTGAGATTGGGTTGATTGTGGTTGATAAAGATAAGACAGAGGTACTAATAGAGACATTCGGATTTGATTTTAAACGAAGCATATCTTCAAGTAAGAAAAACAAAGAAAAACTGCTAAAGGAGTTTTCCTTAAGACAAAGCACCCAAAATGTCGGTGGTACTAATGGTAAAAAGATGACTCATTATCGCGAAAAAGTCATAGAAATTGCTAAGTATCTCGATGAGTTTGGCGAGAAGTCACCAAAAGAAATCATTGCCTTTACAGGGATTAAAGACACTCCAAATATTCTTAGAAAAAACTATTATTTATGGTTTGTGAATGTTGAAAGAGGCATTTATAAGCTCTCAGAGATTGGTAAACGCGATTTAGAAACATACAACAAAGATAGACTATCCGATTAGGGTAGTTTTTTTATTTTCATCGAAAGCCACTACACAAAACGATTTCATAGTAAGAAAACGGTTACTAACATGATATAATAAGACTACATAAAAAACGATAAGGAGTATTACAGTATGAGTATTAGATTTAAAAAAGGCATTATTGCCATCTTTGTTATGACAATGATGCTGTTTTTGTATGCTTGCGACAAGAAAGAAGTCAAAGTAGATGAATTTTACCAGATTACATTCGATACATCTGGGGGGTCTTTAATCGATCCAATCGAATTAAAGGCTAATGAAAAAATCACATTACCAAAAGATCCTATCAAGGATGGCTACACATTCGCAGGATGGAATCAAGAAATCGAATTAATGCCATTAAAAGACATTGTTTTAAAGGCGCTATGGGAACCTAAAACGTATACGATTACGTTTGACTCAGATGGCGGGTCTGAAGTGAAATCGATAGAAGCACTTTACTTAAGTGATATAAAAATACCTACACATCCAACTAAAGACGGCTATAGGTTCAAAACATGGGACCAACCGTTCCCTAACACAATGCCTCTAGGTGGGCTTCAATTAAAGGCCGTTTGGGAAGTTATGGAGTATTCAATTACCTTTGATACCGATGGTGGTTCAGTGGTTGATAGCATTAAAGGAGATTATTTAAGTAGCCTAACGGCACCAACAAACCCAACCAAGGCTGGTCATACATTTGTTTCATGGGATAAAGAGTTCCCTACTACTATGCCTTTAGATGGATTGGCGCTCAAAGCCATTTGGGAAGTAAACACATATAAGATTACTTTTGATACCCAAGGTGGGTCTTTAATCGAAGATATCGAAGCGCCATTTGGAAGTGAGTTAACAGCACCACAAAATCCAACAAAAGATGGATACGTTTTTAAAAGATGGGACATGTCATTCCCTTCAATTATGCCAGAAAACGGGTTAAAGCTAACCGCGATTTGGGAAGAGATCATTTTAGAAGATGAAACACTCACTGAAACGTTTGAATTACTTCAATACGAAAAACAGTCCGGTGGAAACTTCAGCGAGTATCAAGATTTTGATTGGTTAGGCGATACCTATGTACTTTGGGAAGTTATTAATGGGCGTATCGATCTAGGGATGAGTGAAGGCGGAAATGCAGTCACAATCGGTGGATTTGGAAATTTAATAACACAAGCTGGGATGGGTAGAATCTATGGAAACTTAACGGATGGGATTTCATCATTATCGTTCCAAGCCAGATTACCATATTCTCCACAGTCGACTTATCCACAAGGAAATGGTAGCGACAAAGCCATCAACGTAAAGATCAAAGTTTTCATTAATGACGAACTCATTTCTACCTTACAATTTTCGGATGATAAAGAAGCCAATAAGGGTAAGACCTTCACTATTGAGAATCTAAACATAAAAGGCGACTACTCGCTTTCAATAGAAATTAGTAGTGGACACAGACTAACAGTTGATAATATTAGCTGGCGTACAAACAAAGGTAGTCAAGATGAACAAAACATAGCGACCACTATTGACTTTGAAGATGCCATGATCGATTTTGATAATGAACCTGCAGTACACAATATCGGTGGTATTGACTTTGTAATGAAAGAAGTATATACACTAATCATGCATGAAGATAAAGAGTTACCATACATGACAGAAGTATTCAATGGGGATGTAGTTGCTCGTTTTAGAGGAAACTCTAATTACATGTTAAGTACACCTACAGCTTATATGTACAATAAAGACGCATTTTTACATGTGTCATCGTTGTCATTTGATACGAGACTGTTTGGCTCATTGACTTATTTCACTTACGAAAGTGAAATTAACATATACTACCTAGACGATACAGTATCTGACTTTACATTGCTTGAAACAATCCAAGGGTTGTCTGCAGAGTTTATTAGTCATGAAATTGAAGTAGATAAATCAAATGTCAAAATCAAAATAGAAGTTATTAACGGTACAGTAAATATCGATAATATAATCTATAACAGCTAATCTCAGTTAGGAACTATTTTAAAATGGAATAGTTCCTTTTATATTTCATCGTCACGGTTGATTTACCACCCTATGTCTAGTATAATTTTCTATCGAAGGGGATTTGACCTCTTATTCTCTATGCGTTTGCATAGATAGATACTACTAAAACTAAACTCATATAAAACCAATTGGGATTTATGATGTAGATTTAATTTGAAAGGATAAAAATATGGATTACGTTATTAATGTATTACTGCTTTTAGTTGGATTCTTCTTTTTGGTTAAAGGGGCAGACTTATTCGTTGCTTCTTCATCCTCTATTGCAAAACGATTCAACATATCTTCACTTGTTATTGGGTTAACACTCGTAGCATTTGGGACATCTTTACCTGAGCTAGCTGTTAGTTTTATAGCTTCAATCACGGTTGAACCAGGCGCAACTGCTGATATTGCAATGGGAAACGTCATCGGTTCAAACATTATTAATATCACACTTATTTTAGGGCTTACAGCAATTGTAAGACCAGTGATTGTTTCAAAGACAATGCATAAAAAAGAGTTTCCATATTTAATGGCATCATCCATCTTAATTACGGTTTTAGCATTTTACTTCCAATCAGACGCTTTAATTGATAGATGGGAAGCGTTAATTCTATTGGTTATGTTTGCTGGATACATGTGGATCATGCTTACAACTTCTAAAGATGAAGTCGTTATAGAGACTTATGAAGTCATGGATATGAAAAAATCCATCCTACTAGTACTTGCCGGTGTGGTTGGTGTATCTCTTGGTGGATTCATGGTTACAAAAGGTGCAGAGAATATTGCGACAGATATATTGGTTAACTTACTAGGAATGAGTACGTCTAAAGCAATTACCTTAGTTGGATTATCTATTGTCGCACTTGGCACATCACTTCCAGAAATGGTAACAAGCGTCGTAGCGGCTAAAAAAGGCGAGAACGAGATTGCTTTTGGTAACTTGGTTGGATCCAATATATTCAATATGTTATTTATAGTAGGTCTATCTGGTGTTGTTACGCCTCTAGGCATCAATGGAGACGTATTGATTGATATTATCATCATGCTTGGTATGACCACATTTGCCTTGTTGTTTGCAATGACCAAAGGCAAAGTCAATAGAACCGAAGGTTATATATTAACATTTATGTACGTCTCTTATTTAGTTTATATTATTTTAAGAGCACTGGGGACCGTTTAATAGGTAGTTTAGAAAGTCAAAAAGTCAGATAAATTCTGACTTTTTTTATTGACTAGGAAAGT